>Ga0307444_1000002_pt1 | contig 234969 bp, 205 predicted proteins | sample SalMarSW160340MG_FD_202145 | JGI IMG/M metagenome (GOLD analysis project Ga0307444, IMG submission 202145) | Salt marsh sediment microbial communities from the Plum Island Ecosystem LTER, Massachusetts, United States - SW1603-40 | ecosystem: Environmental > Aquatic > Marine > Intertidal zone >...
CAATTCAAGGAAATGACGAATTAGCTCTCGCATTTTATTTATTATCAAAAGATTTAAGAAAAAATGAAAAGACTATTTCCTTTTCTAAACTTCTTTGGCCTATATTAAGCATTCAAGGAGTAATTAGCACTCACATAATGCTAGATGGATTGAATTTGTTTAATGAAAGCGGGCGGTTTTCTAATCCCCCTCGACAACCTTTAATAGGCCATATCCTAAGAAATATTGAAAATCGAACTAAAGTTGAACAATTAAACATATTAATAGATATCCTATCATATAAAGATAAAGAAGCTGAAGAAATTGGGGAAGGGGAAGAGTCAGAATTTCACACTCTTAAAATTAATGGTTTGATTAATCCAGAATTTCTCCAATCGCTAATTAAAATTATCCCATTTATTGATTATAAACCAATTGCCGAGTATACAGTATTAGATACCAGTATTTCTACTGAAAATGCGTTAAATATTTCAGAAGAATATCGGCAGATTATCAATACAATGAAAGGAAATGCTCTAAGATGGAAAACTCAGATTGAATTAATTGAGAAGGAAGTAAGTAAATGGCTTATAGAGATAACTGTTCAATTAAAAGATATAAATTCACGCTATTCTAGCCAAATAACTAAAACTTCTTCATCAATTGATACATCTCAAGTAGATGACCAAACAAAACTAGAACAAGATAAAATTGATCAATGGAACGTTAATGAGAAGAAAAAGATAATTGAAAGCATGTTTACTTTGTTTAAAACATCTGAAAGATACCTCGAAGAAATTATAAAGAAAAATAAATTCTTTACTGGTGGGGATTCTTTAAAAGCTAGAGTTTTTGAAGATATCTTACCTCATTTTGAAACTCAGTTTGCTTATTTAAAAGAGGAGGGTAAAAAGTTTTTAGAATCTCTTGATGAACTTATTCAAAAGTTTAATGAGTTAAAAGAACGAGCTTCTCAGATTGATAATGAAGCAAATCAAAAATTAGCAGAATTTAAGGATTCTTTAGATGGAAAACTAAAAGATAGAAATAAACGTTTAACTGAGTTTGAGAGTGAAAAACAAGTAAAAATCTCTGAGTTAGAGAATTCCAAAACTCAAATAGAAGATTTATTCGCAAAAATAAAAAATATTATACAAATAAAACATAACAGTTGCTTGCAAGAAGCTCAAGCATTAACAGAATGGTCTCTTAATGATAACCAATTAGATTTATTTTCAAGACCGATACAATGGATTTATATGCCAATATATGCGATGTTTATTGAAGATGAAGATAATATGGAAGAGTATATGAATATTCTTTTCCCAGGATATATCACTGATGACCCAAATGCTATATATGAACATGTTTCTGATGCTTTCATTAGTTTAAAATCCCTAATAAGTGAGAGAATTGAGAATGATATGGCTACTAGATCAAATTTTGAATTTTCATCCGAACGGAAAAATTTGATAAAAGATCCGAATCTTAAAAAGAGACTCCAGTCAGGTATCTCAAAATTAAGAGAAAAAGTGCTTCTTAATGAAACAATGGAAAGAATCATTCGAGAAAATTCAAATATTTTAGCATAATTTTATAATTATTTCCTTTAATCATGTCAGAATCACATTTAGAACGGAAAAAAAAATTGGATCTTAAAAAGAAAAAAATCCGAGCTTTTTTCTTATCTGTTGAAACAAAAAAGAAGAAAAAGTTGGAAGTTGACAAAGCTACAGAAGAACTCTATCAAGATGGCATGGTTTATATCCAAATGAAGCTTCCTGTAGAGAAAATTACTAAAGAATTTGAGGATAAATTAAAAGATAAAATAGAACATAACATTATTAAAGCGAAAATCAGAGAGGCAACCGAAAGTGATTTAGAAACTTTAAAGAACATTTATAATCGTGCCTGGCTACTTTCTAATACTCCATACAGGCCAATAACTAAAACCGATTTGAAAAAACTCCTTGATTATCCTGACACTGTTTTTCTTATTGCAAAAGTATATGGCATCGATGCGGCATTTGTACTTTTAGATTTTGAAGGGGAAAATAAAGAGATTGCTGTAATTGCCGCTTTAGCAGTTATTCCCCGCTTCCAAAGAAAAGGGGTTGGCACCATTATAGGAATGTCGGCATGGAATTTTTTAAAGCAGAATTATAGTAATGTTAAAGAAGTAAGAGCAGAGGTATATAAAGACAACGTTGTTTCATATTCTTTTATTAAAGGGATTGGATTTGAAGAATTTGAAAGGAAAGTTTATAAGAAAGAAGATTTCGAGATTAAAAGTGATTAGCAATCTCTATTAAAAGAAATAAATTGCATTTTCTCATATAATTTTTTTCTTAAAATTTTAATGATTTTATTTTTTCATTTAATAATTCAGTACTATATTCATCTTTGATTTTCTGATAATAAGTCCGAGCCTTTTCGAAATATAAGATGGCATTTTCAATCATCCTCTTATTAAGATAAATATCACCCAATTTGTGAAGAATTAAAGCACTTTCTTTGATATATGCCAAATCTTCATAAATATCCAATGCTTCTTCGAAGATGTTTATTGCTTTTATCGTGTCTTCTTCAAACTCTAAATATATATTTCCTATTTTGACTTTAAGCTCAGCATTTTTGATGTTATCACCAAATTTAAAAAAGATTTCACACGCCAATTCATAATATTCAATTGCCCTTTCAATATCTCCCTTGGATATATATAGCTTTGCTAAGTTTTCTAAGATCTCACCTTCTTTAATATTATCACTTATCTCAAAAATACGAACAGCTTCTAAGCTTTGCATAAATAAATTTTCTGCTTTAGTACTATTATCCCTTAAAATGTGTATTTTTCCAAGATATAAATAACATTCCCATTCTAATTTTGCTTTAATATAAACCGAAACATGTTCTCCTAATTTTTTAATTAACTCTAAGGCATCATTGAGGTGTTGAGACGATTCATCATAGTCTTCTCCTATAAGATAATACAACTTTCCATATTTTATTTCTGTTTGAATTATCCCATAAATATCCTCATCCTCTTTGAAGAATTTTGAATTTTTTTCTAAAATTTTTTTAATTCGGTCATAATCATGTAGTAAATAAAGAACTTCCACCAAATTACTAGAAGATTTTATCTCATCAAATATTAAATTTTCTTGTTGAGACAGTTGAAATGCCTCTTGATAATAATTATATGATTGTTCTAAATCTTTAATTATAAAATACACATTTCCAAGATTGTTTAATATTTTTATGATTTTACTTTTATCGTTTAAATCTTTAAGAATTTCTAGAGATCTATTGAAATTATAAATAGCTTGGTCAAAAAATCCATTATCTTCTTGAATTATTCCGATCTCATTATAGCAAATAGCGATGTTAAGTAAATCGTTTTCCACTTTAAAATTTTTTAGAGCTAATTCAATGTTTTTTAATGCTTCCGATAAATCTCTTTTTTTATAATATAAACTTGATTTCTCTAATAATAATGTTCCAGGTATAGGTTCTCCTCGAACTTCTTTACTCTCTAAAGTATCATCAATATTTTTAATTTTTTGATCGATTTCTTCATCTTTTATAACAAAGTTATCAAATGTATCTTTTTCTTCTTCCAATTCTAAATGATAAATCTCTGGCTCATCATAAGGAAATTTCACGTTTCTATCTAAAACATCTTCTAGATTTGCAATTAAAGGTTTATTACAATTTCTACAATAAGACCAATCTTCTTCAATTTGGAACCCACAATAAGGGCATGTTTTCATGCGTATATAAAATTAAAAATATTTAAAATTAAAAAGAAAATAACTTTATTTATAATTATTTGATATTACTTCTGAAAATGAAGATATGAAATTCTAAGAGCTCTATATAAATAACTCAAATGATATTATAAATAATAGGTATCACTTCAGAGATCTCTCGAATCTCATAATCTGGTTTGATTTTCTTTGATTTTTTAGAGAATGAATCATTAAACCAAATAGTATGCATATTACATTCCTTAGCTCCTTTTACATCTGTTTCCAAGATATCTCCAATATGAATGGCGTTTCTTGGATCACATTCGAGCTTTTTTAAAGCATTATTGAATAATATTGGATGTGGTTTATAATATCCAATCTCATCAGAGAAAATCTTCACTTGAAAATATTGGAGAATATTATATTCTTGAAGTACTTTAATTATAATTCGTCCTGGTGTTATCCCCGTATTGGAAATGAGACCTATTTTATAATCTGAGGATAATGTTTCTAGTGTTTGTCTGGTTCCTTTTTTCAAAGAGGGAGGATCAATCAACATTACTTCTTCAAATTCCTTCTTAATTATAGCCTTATCTTTTTTAGATAAGTCGATTTTAAGAATTTTAAGCACTTCTAATATTCGATCTTCTGTATATATATGATAATTGTTTTCAAAATTACGTTTATGTAAATGAAGGCCAAATTTAAAAGCATGTTCTATATCAATTTTAGACTGAGAAATACCTTTTTCATTCAAAAATTGAGAAAACCAGTGTAATCGCATTTCTGTATAAAATCTATTATTAAATATTGTGTTCCAGAGATCAAATGTAATAGCTTGAATCATAATTAAGTTTTAAAGTGATTAAGTATGAGTAATTGAACCATCCTATTTTTTTAATGTTTACTTCTTGTATCAATAAATATAATATGTCAAAATAATTCGGAATTTTCTAAATTTAAATATAAGTAATAAAAAGGATCATTTTTTTCTGTACTAAAAAAACATAGAATTTAAACAAAGTGAGGTATATTGGACGCAAAATTATTTAAAAAAACTTTTCCTTACATTTGTGATGAATGTAAGCAATTTGCTCATACATTACACGATTTTTGTGATAAATGTGGTGCGGATTCTTTAAGGAAAGCTCTTAATGATGATTATAAAAATCATAATAATTCAAAGAAGAAATAACAGGATTGTTTAAATAATTCAATTTTATTTCTCTTTATTATAATTTCATTTTTACCTATTTTCAAATTTACTTAATTCTTCAAGAATGTTTTTATCCTGCAATCCCAATGATTTCAAAAGAATTTTAAGTTGAATAACGGCATTTTCAGCCTTTAAATCATTAGCAATATGTAATGCTCGAATAAATTGATTCTTCGCTTCCTTAATTCTTCCCAAATAAAAATATGCCTCACCAACATATCCAAGACCTTTAATAATTAATTCCGCATAATTTGCATCAATTGCTGCATTAGTCCCTTTCTTAAAATATCTTACTGCTTCTTCTAAGTTATGTTCTTTCTTTTGAAGAATTCCCAAATTGAAATAAGTAGTGATAATTCCTTTAGTATCTTTAATCTCTTTAAAAGCTTTTAGTGTTTTTTTGTATAATTCAAAGATAACATCCCATTTTTCAATCTTTTCATGGATATAAATTAAATTTCCTAAACAATCTAATAAGTTATAAATGTCATTATTCTCTGAACAGATCGCACTACAATCTAAAAAAATATCACAGGCTTCATCATATTGATTTAATTTTAAATAACTATTCCCAATTCCTTTTAAGCAAATGATTTGTTCATGAGGTTGTTTTAATTCCTCATAAATATTATATGCTTTTTCGTAGGAGGCAATAGATCTATTATAATCACTTTCTTTATAATATAAAGTGCCTAACACACCATAAACTGCTGCTTGGCCTAACCTATCTTTTTGTTTTTTAAAATGTTTTAAACAGATGACGTAATTTTCCTCAGAATCTCTAAATTTCTCCAATTGCAATTGAATTAGGGCGATATCACTTAATTCTTTAATATAGTCTGAATTTTTACCAATTTCTTCTAACTCTTTTAAATTTTCTAACTTTTTAGTTAATAAATGCCGTAATTCCTCTTTCTTGAGCTCAGTCTCATTCTCTGTCATAAAATTAATTTACAAATTATATTTCCTTTATTTAATTCCTTATAATATATCTTCTAAAATCTTTGCCGAATCTTTTACATATTGAAAGCACTTCTTTTCAAAAAAATCATTTCGATCGTAGTATTCTTTTCCTTCGGGTGTATTAATATCACAATCAAGCAGTTCCTTACATATAATTGAGCCATGAATTTTTTGAAATCGATTTGAAAATTCTCTTATAACCTGATAAGTCTTTTCTCTCGCTTCTTTATCGTCATTTATTCCCATACCATATCTTAAACCAATAACCATAAAAGCCCCAGAGACTGCACCACATGTGTTTTGTAAACGACCCATTCCCCCTCCAAATCCAGTAGCTAATCTTAGAGCTGTATCTCTATCTAGTCCATATTGAGTGGCATAAGAACTTAATATTGATTGAGCACAATTAAAATTTCCTCTAAAGGAAGAAATAGCTTTTTCTATTCCGGACATTTCGAATAACTCCTTTTTTTTATAAATATTACAAATTAAAGGTATAAGAAATATAAAATTTGATGCCTATTATATATCTAGTGATATAATAAGCAAATAATTACTAAAAAAAGGTAGCAGTATGAAATTAAAAGCGAGATTGTTTGATAAACTAGATGGTAAGAAAGTTAAATGTCATGTATGTGCCAATGAATGTACAATCTTACCCGATAAAATAGGTATATGTAGAACAAGAAAGAATTTTGATGGAGAATTATACACCTTAATTTATGGTTCAATGATATCATCTGGTAGTTTAGATCCCATTGAGAAGAAACCACTTTATAATTTCTGGCCAGGAGCTACAGCATATTCGATAGCATCAATTGGATGTTCTTTTAAATGTCAGAATTGCCAAAACTGGTCTATAAGCCAAGCAAATCCAACAGATAATGGAAAAAATGGGCATTATGATCTTCAAGGCTATGAAGGTCATGGAATGTCATTAGTTGAAATGACGCCCGAACAATTAGAAAAAAGAGTTGTTAAGAGTGGAGCAAAGACTCTTGCTTATACTTATAACGAACCATTAATATGGCATGAATGGATTATAGACACTGTTCCTTTTTTGAAAAAGCATGAAATTAAAACGATTTTAGTGACAAACGGATATTCTACTCCATTAGCTACAAAAGAACTGATTGAAGTAGGAATTGATGCTGCAAATATTGATATTAAGGCAATGTCGGATGAATTTTATAAAAAGATATGTGGTGTCACGTCAGTTCAACCCGTTTTGGACACTGCTACTCGTTTTAAATCCAATGGGATTCATGTAGAAATCACTAATTTAATTATACCTGATCTAAATGACAGCAAAGAGGAAATTCAAAAACTATGTAAGTGGATAGTGGATAATTTAGGGAAAAATACTCCTGTTCACTTTTCTGCATATCATCCTGATTTCAAAATGCCATCAATGAAACGTACGCCTTATGAAACATTAGATATGGCTTATAATATTGCTAAGGAAGTAGGTTTATATTTCCCATATATAGGAAATATAAACCATGAGGAAGGAAGTAATACCTATTGCCCAAACTGCAAATTTTTATTATTAGAAAGAAGAGGTTATAGTTTCAAAAACATTTTTGTGGATGATGATAAGAAATGTCCAAATTGCTCCTATGACCTGAGTAATGATATAATTGGTGAAATAAATAAAAACCCTTCACATAGATTTTCTTTCTTTTAAACCTAATAAAAGATAAAAAAAATTAAAAAGAATTAGAAATAACCCGAAATGCTAACGCCAACCACTAATAGTAGAAATCCTTGAATGAAACAAAAGATTGCAAAAATAACTGCCAAAGGTGGCCAAGAAATTGCTTTTGAAATAGTCATAAAAACTTTTGTATAGAATTTAGCCGTAAGAGCGACTATAGCAAAAACTATTAAGAAGATAATAGCCAGCAATATTTTAGGATTAAGAAATACAGCAATTACATCAACAAGTTGCTGGGGGATTGCAAAAGCTAAAATAATTACTACTAAAGATGCAGCTAAAACACCAATTAAACTTGCGAGTGGTAGGTCGTTTGCAGGTTTTACAAATGTTAAAATTCCAAAGATAATCAAAAATATTGAAGTAAATAGATTTCGACTATTCTCAGATGTAGTAGCATAGGCTACACTTGGTGGAATATCAAACATTAATCCCGAAAAACCGGATATTAAAGCTAATAAGCCTACGATGAAACCTATGTAAGTTAACGCTTTTAAAAATTTAGTAATATCAAAATCCCAGTCTTCTACCTTCCTTTTCTTGAAGGATTGTCTCCTTTTAGTCTCATAAACAGCATAAATCAACCACATAATCCCCAAAAGGAGCATGAACCAACCCCCGAGTTTTCCTAGTGGTTTTAAAATATTTTCCGTAAAATCAAATTGAAAAATCAATTATTTTCACTCTTAAATGTAAATTTAGATCTATTATAATATTGTATAACATTTTTAAAAATATAATTCTATTGGAGTCCGATAATTCAAAATTAGAGTCTGAAAGGATTAAGTTATGAAAGAAACGGTTTTTTTGATATAATCCAGATAAAACTTAATCTCTTGATTTTTTTTATTTTCGTCCCATGAGTATTCCTCTACCATTAATTCAGCAACTTTAGTAGCAGCTTCAAATGCTTTTTTATGATGAATCCATAGAGCCATTTCTGTTCGTCTGCAAAATACATCAATTAAATGAGGCGTTAATTCATAGCGTAATGTATAAAGTACTTCAGCTTTTATAAAATTATTTTCTTCGATAATTTTGTCTCCTAATGATGAATCTTCTTTAATTAAATCCAAAATTTTTATAGCCCCTTTTCCATATTGATGATAGATATGATCTGCAACATCATTTTCTATTTCTAATTCCGTTTGTTTTAATTCTTTTAACCAATCTTCTTTTTCAAGTCCAATAATGAAAGGTTGCTTGCTAAAATGTTTTTCTTTTATAGCATTAAGAAATAAGTTTTTATTCGTTATATGATTAAATACATCTTCAGCCATTGCTCTCCATTCGGTCAATTTACCCCCAGTTATAGTAAGCAATCCACCTTCAGAGAAAAATATGAAATGTTTACGAGAGACTTCACTCTCCGATTTCCCTTTCTGCATCACGAGTGGTCTTATTCCCGCATATGTCGATAATATATTTTCATATCCTATCTGAGCATTAGGAAAATAAAATTTAGCGGATTCAATTAAGTAATCAGCATCCTCTTTATTACAATAAGGATTAGCTAAGTCTCCTTTAAAGTCCGTATCTGTTGTACCGATAATAGTAAATTCTTTATTTCTTGGTAAAATAAAAAATGCTCTATCGTCTTTTTTCGAAAAAACTATCGCAGCATTCTGATTATTAATGTGCTTCCTTCTATATTGAAGGTGAACTCCTTTCGTTGGACGAATCAAGGGATTAGGTATTTCATCAGGATAAATATCGATTAATTGATCAGTCCATATTCCAGTAGCATTTACTACTAATTTAGTTTTTATTTCAAAATCAACATCATTTTCTAAATCAGTGCATTTTACTCCAGTAATTATCCCTTTATCTTTTATATAACCATTTACTTTACAGAAATTTACAACGGTTGCCCCCCGAATAATAGCTTCTTTAATTACTTCTAAAGTTAGTCTCGCATCATCTAGATTTGTATCATAATAAATTGCTCCACCTAAATTACCCTCTCTTATATATTCCGGTTCTATTTCAAAAATCTCCTCTGGTGAAAGCATCCGAAATTTCTTATAATTTTTAAATTCTGACTCATTATCGCTTAAAAAATCATAAACCTTTGCTGCACCTTTTATATCACGTATTTTATATTTTCCTCCCTCTAAATGAACAAATAGAAATGGAATTGGTCGTATAAGGTGGGGTATATGGGCTCTCATCCAATTTCGTTCATGTAATGCTTCCTTTACTAAATCTAAATCTCCATGAGCTATGTATCTAATACCTCCATGTCCAAGTTTTGAACTCCTTGAAGAGGTTCCTGCTGCAAAATCCTGCATGTCTACACACGCAACCTTCAATCCCCTCATTGCTGCTTCTCTAGTAACTCCTGCTCCTGTAATCCCAGCACCTATAATTACTATATCATAATCTGTCTCTTGTAATTTTTTAATCATTTTGTCCCTATTCATATGATTCCAAGAGCGATCAAACAATTTCTTTTCTAAATCTTCCATATATATCAATTTGAAGAATTATTAAATCTAAATTAATTTTTCTTGATATGATAATTTTGCAGAAATATTTATTACGGGTTTTTTTTAAAAATTTTCAAGAAGATTTTTAAGAATTAAAGGCATGGAGTAAATATCATAATAATTATGCTCAATAATTTCCTTTATTAATCCTATATATCTTTTGGGATTATCTTTATATTTACGATAACAGAGACCAACTAAATTACTTGGTAATGTATTATTTCTGGTCCATCTCAGTAGGTTTTCTTCCATACTTGTCAAGGAGTAATTATTGTATTTTCCTTTATATAGGCGACGACAATGATGGTATAGATCTATATGATGAAATTTGGTATTACTTTTTTCATATGGGGGATCATTTTCAGAAATCATAGGATTTTTATCAAAAAAATATAAAAATCGATTTGCTAAATATGGTATATCAAAGGTTTTTCCGTTATAAGTAACGAAAGATTTAAAATACGGAAATATTTGAGTTATGAGATGTTCATAAATTGCTATTTCTTCTTCAAGTTCTCTTGCGAATAAGAGATGGATTTTAAATTTGTTATTTTTAAAGAAGCCAATCCCTACTAGGATGACAGGACTATCAATGATACCCAGAGTTTCAATATCTAAAAATAAAAAATCTTCAATTTTAAAGCAAAAACTTAGATCTAAATCATTGATGTGTCTAATTTTAGCCAGTGTTTTATAATCCTTATTTTTAATTAAGTTTATAATTTGATTCGCGGGACAACTAAAATTTAAATTATATTTTAAGTCTATGAGAGTTTTTATTCCTCTCTGATTTAATTTTTTTTCAATATACTCGCCAATATAATTTACAGTTTTAAGGTTATATAACAATTTTTTTTGAGTCTTAAATAAATCTATATCATTTGGAATGTCTTTTTCTTCCCAGAAAAATTCAATAAATTTACCCATATTATTGCTAATGGTACGATGATTTTGATACAAGTCTTGTAATCTTTTTCCACGATATTGTTCTACTAATGGTGTAATATCGAAGCTTTCGAATTTGTAGTAATCCATTATCTATCATTAATTAAGATGTTTTATTTAATAATGAATTCTCTTAAGATTTATAGTAAAATTAAAAATTTATTCAACCTGTTAGAGATCTTTAGTTATTTTCTTGATTTTATTTTTTCATTATTTAGTTTTAAAAAATCTTCTTGATTCAGCATCTCCAAGCACATAATGGCTTCCACCACCATGAATCATGCAGTAAGCATCAAAAAGTGCCACTTGATTGCAATATTGTTCTGTAAACGCACGTCCTCCCATTGTTCTAAATAAGTCAATTGAAGTTTGAAATGCTAATTCAGAAGTTTGAATTTTAAGTCCCATTACTTGAGAAGCCATAATTTTAGAACTAGCTATTTGGGTTCGATTATCAATCTCCCGCGCGTAATTTATTAATGCTGAAAGTAATAAATTGGTTTGGCGCATATTTTTGGTAATTGGAAATCTAATAATCTGGTATTGATGTAATTTGTGTTTAAATTGTTCACGTTGAAGGGCAAAACTATGAGAAAAGAATAACTTTTTAATGCAATCGCCTATAGCTTCAGCACTAATAACTAATCTCTCTTCAGTTAGTTGATGAAACATAATATCTAGACCATCACCTTCTAAAAGATTTTCTTTAGGAAGTTCAACATCATTAAATACTAAACGGCTGACAAAAGCATCATTCATTCCATAAGTTCTAACTCTCGAAGATTCGAAATTGTTCAACTGCTGATGTTCTGTATTTACTATTATGCCCCCTAATCTTCCATTATTTAATCTACCATAAAGAATAATGTAATCTGCTAACATTCCATTAGTTATAAAGAGTTTTTTTCCATTCGCAATTATTTTATCCCCTTTATCGTCAAGTCTTAACTCAATTCTAGCAATATCACTACCAGCATTAAATTCAGTCATACCAGAAGCAGCCATTAAACCATATTTTACTACAGGGATAAGATATTTCTCTCTTTGGTAATCATTAGCTTTATAATTCACGGGGTTACAATATAGTGTTCCTCCCGCTAATCTTCCCATTTCAATACTCCAGTTCCCATTTATATATCTATCACTGTTTTGAGACCAAAAACCTCCACATAACGCTAATGCTATAAGAGCGTTTCTTGTAACATTTCCAATTTCATGATCTTCAAAATCTATTACTGTACTATAATAGCCTTTTTCTGCCAATTTTTTCATAAGAGTAGCTACGATTTCTTTTTTCTTTTCTTGAATAGGTTCTTCTGCCGAATAATTTAATTCCTCTAAGGTTTTCAAATCTTTTTCAAGATTTTCTTCCATATAATCATAGAATTCAGTTAAAAATGTCTTTTCTTTTGTATTAAAAATTGGGTTATTTATTAAATCTAATTCGGGTATATTTCTGCTAATTTCTATTTTTGGAAATTCTGGGAGTCTTGTATCCATAATGAGTAAGTCAATTTTCAAAGAATTTTAAATTTTCTTCTATATCAAATAGGATTTTTTTCCCATCTTTGTTAATGAGTCCAATTAGAAATCTTTTAATCAAAATAAAACATAACAATAAAATATTATATGTATTTGAAAATTAAATACTAAAAATAAAAAGACGTGAAGCTCAAAAAAGTGTAATTAATATGATTAAATTTAGTGATAAACAATTAAAAATACCGAAATTAATGCGACCAGTTTATTTAGCTACAGTAGGTATGTCAAAATTTGATAGAGCTTTTCCAGAAACGCGAACTGAAGAATTGTGCATTGAAGCATTAACGGCAGCAGCAGATTTTGTGAAAATGACTCCTAGAGAATTAAAACAATATATTCACACTTGTTATTATGGTCATTTTGCTGATCATTTTGGAGATCAATTACTTGGCGAAGCAGTAATTCATGATAGGCTTGGATTGGATCCATTAGGTAATATTGGTGTAAAGACTGGTGGTGCCACAGGTGGTTCTGCCATGTGGGAAGCTGTTAAGGCTGTAGCTTCAGGTTATAGTGATTGCACTCTTGCGTTAGGATGGGAGAGAATGGATGAAGTTCCCACTGATGAGGGAAACCATCTTATTGCATGTGCAGCTGATAAAGATTGGGAAACTCCGTTAGGTCATATATATACAGGGTATTATGCTGTCATGGCTCAAAGATATTGGAAAATTTTTGGTAAGGAAGAAGATTCATTTAGAAATACCATGGCAGAAATTGCTGTAAAAAATCGAGGTTATGCCAGAATGAATCCCTATGCTCATGGTCCTCTAAAAATAACTGTAGAAGATGTTATTAATTCTCCGATCGTTGCTTATCCCCTTCGTACTTTAGATTGTTGCTTAATGAGTGTAGGATCGGCTTGTGGAATCGTTTGTGATGAAAAAACCGCATATGAAATAACAGATAAACCACTTAGAATTTATATTGCAGCAGGAAGTCATACATTAAGAGTAGCCGATCGAAGAGATATGAAAATACCTCTTTTACCAAATGAAAAACCAGGTGTATATGATGATTTAGGAAAACGATTTCCTGGAGGAGATAGATATCCTGGTTTTACTAGTTTCCTAGCCGCTAGGATGTCCGCTTATTATGCATATCATATGTCAGGAGTAAATGATCCTTCGGAAGATCTAGATTTAGTGGAATTACATGATGCTTTCACAATTAGTGATATACAAACTTATGAAGATATAGGGATTCGGCCGTATGGTGAAGGAAGAGACTATATAGAATCAGGCGACGCCTATGTTATAAATCCAATTACCAAAAAACCAGGTAAATTACCAAGTAATCCCTGTGGTGGGTTGATTGGTTGTATGCATGCAGTAGGGGCAACGGGGCTCATGCAAATTGCCGAAATTGGGTACCATATTTGGAACCGATGGGATGAAATCCACGAATCAGAAGAAAAATGGAAAAAATTTGATCGAAAAAAACCAAAAGATTGGACAAGTTTGCAAGTTAAGGGAGCGAAGAGAGGATTGGCTATTTCACATGCAGGTGTTGGTTCTCATGTAACATGTACTATTTTAATGAATCCAAATAATCTATTAAAGGAGGATTAGAAAAATGCCAAAAACAGAAAAAGAAAAAGGTTTTGTAGATATTGTTAAAAAAAGATATAAACCTAAAGGAGCATTTCATATTATTGAAGCAAATCAACCTATTTATAATAAGGATACAGGAAAATTAGCAGGTGTTACGAACCCTAGAGATATGACATATATACATTCATATGGTGGAGAAGCCGTATTTTTTGATTCTCTCGGTAAAGGAAGGCTTATGGCGTCTAGATGTGATAATAAAAAATGTGAGACAAAAGGTTCAATTTATGAACCATTTAGGATTTTTTGCCCAGATTGCCTAAGAAAAAATACCGTTATAGATATTACTGAAAAAGCTCAAAAAACAGCAAAAATACACTCATTTATTATTACTCATCGTTCTGGAGCCTTTAATACACTTCCAAAACCAATAAAATTCATAAACATTGAATTTGATGAAGAAGTAGTTACTATTCTTATGAGCGTGTTAGTTGTCGGAGAACCAGAAATAGGAAAAAAAGTTGTACCAATCTTTCGAACCAAGAATTCAACATATACAATTATGGATTTAATGTTTGTTGTTGAAGGTACAAAAGAATCAGAGTTACCTGAAGATTTTACATTCTAATTTTATTTTTTACAACTCTTTTTTTTATTTAAACAAGCATTTTCATTTCACTTTAAAAATTTTTTGGAAATTCTATTAAACCTAAATAGAACCTTCGTGGTAAAAAACCAACAAATACTAAAGAACTATTCTTTATTTTTATTGAAAAAATTAATCATTCAATATGAGGAATTATTAATACAAATAATTTTGCTAAAGATTTCATGAGTGCAAAAACTATAGTTACATGACGTCCAAATTATAAACATGAAGCTACTATAAAATAGAAAAATAAGCTTTAAAAAAATTTTATTTTATCTCCCTTTTTTAAAAATCTATTTATTGAAATGATGAGTTCTCTTATAGAAGATCTTTTGTTAGAACGTAAGTTATAACACGATACTAAAATAAGTAAAAAGTAAAAAATTTTATTTATAGTTGCTATTCGGTTTAGATGTCTATTTATAACATTACATGTTCTTGTTTTAAGTGAAATATTTTTCTTGCCTCTTCACCTTGAGCAATTTCGCGTCCCGAAATCTCAGCAACCTTCTTAGCCCATGCTACTTGCTCATAACTGCCTTTAGCTAATTCTCCTGTAACAATACGAGTATTATCTTCTAATCCAACACGAATATGCCCTCCCAAAGCTGCAGCACATAATCCAGCTTGAAATTGTTGTTTAGAAACACCACATACACTCCATGTAGCTTCTGGAGGTATTAGATCTAGCAGCAAAGCGAGATTCTTTGGGGTGAATGGAATTCCTCCGAGTACGCCCCATACAAATTGGAAATGTAATGGTTGTGTGAATGTACCTTCTTGTCTATTTAGAAAAATCATATTATACAAGCCTCCTAAATCGTAAATTTCCATTTCTGGTTTAGTTCCAGCCTTTTTCATCTCTTTCGCAAATTTTGAAATCGTTCTAAATGTATTTGCAAAAATATTATCTGCTCCCATACCCACTTTTCCTGTTCGGTAATCACCGACTGCAAAATTCATGGAAGCTGTATTTAAAGATGCTAGGGGAGGTTTAAATGTTTGAACTGGCGCTATTCTTTGTTTATCAGTTGCAACTGAACTAATAGCAGTACTTAAATTGATTATTACATCTGGTGCTTTTGATTTAATATTTTCTAGAACTGCTTTTATTAACTCTAACTCATGCGTTGGATTACCTTTTTCTGGATCTCGAGCATGAATGTGGACAATCGCAGCACCTGCATCATAACACTTTTTTGCTTCATCTCCAAATTCTTCTGCAGTATAAGGAACATCTGGATTATTAGCTTTAGTTGTAATTGCACCAGCTAATGCTGCTGAAATAACTAACTTATTTTCTGGGTTTGATTCTGACATTTAATATCACATTTTTTTTATTTTGTTTGGATTTATTTTAAAAAGAAAAATTAATTGTTTAGTAGAAATTACACATCTTTCTATTTAAACTTTAAAAGATCAAAATTCTCTGAAGCAAAAGCTTCTAATTCTTTGAACAAAATTGAGTAAATTTCACTTTAAAAATCAACTAAAATGTTAAAAATATCTATTTTACTAATTTCAGTTAAACTCAATTAGATATTTTTTTTATATAATTCAACCAATATAATAATAAGTTGAATTATAAATAAAAAAAAGAGAAAATCAAAAATGGATAAAGAAGTTGCTGTTGTTGGAAGTGCTCAAACAAAATATGAAGCTGACAAAATTGATTTACCAATATCAGAACTTTTTTTAAATATATGAGGAAATAAATATGAATCTTAGAGAATTAGTTAAAAGCCAAGCAGAAAAATATAAGGATAAGGTTTTTTTATATTGGAAAGATATGACGGTCTCCTATTCTCAATTGGATGCATTATCAAATAAAGTAGCGAATTTTTTATACGATTTAGGTATAAGAAAAGGAGATAAAGTAAGTGTTTATTTACCAAATATGCCCGAATTCGTGTATTTATATTTAGGTATCCCTAAAATAGGAGCAGTTACTGGTCCTGTAAATGCTTTGTTTAAACCTAGAGAAGTGAAGTTTGTCGTTGGACATTCTGAAGCTAAAGCAATTGTTACTATTCCGAAATTCATGGAAAGAGTAAATCAAATTAAAGGAGAGCTTCATAATTTAGAATATATCATCGTAATCGGGAAATCTGTTGAAGGAACCTTAAATTATGGTGAATTAATGGAAAAGGCTTCACCTGATGCTCCTCCTGAGGTGGATATCGATGAAAAAGAAGACCCTGCTGCCATACTTTATACTTCAGGAACCACTGGTTTTCCTAAAGGTGTATTACAAACTCATTTTAATATTAGGAGAAATGCTGAAATGATACGAGATTTCTTAAAAGCTAATGAACACTTTCGATTTATGCTAATTTTACCATTATTCCATGTTAATGCTCAAATAGTCACTGTCATGGCCCCACTTTCAATAGGAGCGAGCTGTATATTAACACCTGGATTTTCAGCTCAAACACATTGGGAAACTGTTGCAAAATATAAAGCATCTAGTTTCAGTTGTGTTCCAACAGTGCTCTCTGTATTACTTAGAATGCCACATGAAAATCTGGATCTTTCTTCATTAAAATTTATTATTTGTGGAGCTGCTCCTTTACCTGTGGAGGTATTTAAGGAATTTGAAAAAACATTTAAATGCAAAATTGTTGAAGGTTATGGCCTCACTGAGGGTACATGCGCTTCTTCAGTTAATCCGATACCTACCGAAACCGAAGATAGACGAAAAGTTGGTAGTATCGGTATACCTTTACCAGGGAATGAAATGAAAATTGTTGATAGTAATGGTAATGATGTTCCTGCCAATAACAAAGGTGAAATTGTTGTTAAAGGAGATAATATTATGAAAGAATATTTTAAAAATCCAGAGGCAAACGCAGAAACTCTTAAAGATCGTTGGTTATATACAGGAGATATTGGTTATATGGATGATGATGGATTTTTCTTCATAACAGATCGCAAAAAAGATATGATAATCCGAGGTGGAGAAAACATATATCCACGTGAAATTGAGGAAGTGATTTACTCTCATCCAGCAGTCTTATTGGGTACCGTTATTGGAGTGCGGGATGAGATTTATGGAGAACTTCCGAAAGCTTTTATTGTATTGAAAGAAGGAGAATCTATTACTGAAGAAGAAATTATCGCATATTGTAAAAAACATCTGGCTGATTTTAAAGTTCCGAAATATGTGGAATTTAGGACCAGTTTACCTCAAACACCTACAGGAAAGATAATGAAACAACCACTTCGTGAAGAGGAAGAAGCTAAAACAGGGAGAGTATTTAGCACTTAAAATATTTCTATTTTTTATTTTTTAAAATAATTTTAAATCCATTTTTTCTTTAGAAGTCAATTTTTAAAAGTTTTTATAGATGATTCATTCAATATTATAATTATTTCTAAAACAATAAAAAAGAGAAAACGAAAAATGGATAAAGTGGCAATAGTTGGATGTGCTCAAACAAAATATGAAGCAGAAAAAATTGATTTAACAATTTCAGAACTTGTTTTTGAAGTTGTTAAAAAGCTACATAATGAGTTAGGAATTACAAATGATGATGTTGGCTGTGTAATTACCGGTTCTAACGATTTCAATGATGGAAGAACAATAGCGAATATGGCTATTCAAGATGCTGTTGGGTCAGTTAGGAAAGCAGAATCTCGAGTTTCTGGAGATGGAGCATTTGCCTATGTGTATGGAGCTATGAGGATTCTTTCTGGAGAATATGATACTGTTTTAGTTGTTTCACACTCTAAATGCTCAGAAGGTGATCAATTTCTTATAAACAATTCAATATTTGACCCTTTTTATCAACGACATTTAGGTCTAGATCAAATTTCTTCTGCGGGCTTAATGGCAAATATGTACATGAGTAAATATGGCATTACTGAAGCACAAGCTGCAAATGTGGTGACAAAAAATCGAAAAAATGCTATTAATAACCCCTATGCTCATCTACAAAATAAAGTTTCTATAGATGACGTTTTGAATTCACCTATGTTGGCTTATCCCTTAAAAGAATTAGATTTTCCCCCATATAGTGATGGAGCAGTTGCAATGCTACTCACTAATGAGGAAAATGCTAAGAAGTTTACTGATACACCTGTATGGTTAAAAGGATATGCTAGTTGTACTGATGCCTATTATCTTGGACATCGAACTATGACTGATTTAATAGGTTTGGAGTATGCAGCAAAAGAAGCTTTTAAAATGGCTGAAATTAAAGATCCAATCAAAGAACTAGATGTAGCAGAAGTTTTTGAAGCTTTTTCTGTGCATGAACTTATGATTTATGAAGCTTTAGGATTCTGTGGAAAAGGAGAGGGTGGAAAATTTATCGAAAGTGGAGAAACACAAATAGATGGATCAATTCCAGTAAATCCATCCGGAGGAGTATTATCTAGCAATGTTGCAATGGCTAATGGCTTAATTCGTGTAGCAGAGATTGCCTTACAATTAATGGATAAAGCAGAAAAGCGACAAATATCTGAAGCAAACACAGGATTAGCTTACGGAATGAATGGGATATGTTCACAAGGGAATTGTGTATTAATATTCGGAGGTGAATAAAAAATGCCAAAAAATAATGTAGCAATTGTAGGAATAGGGCAAACTAAATTTAGAAGTAAGAGAAGAGATGTGAATATTCCCGAAATGATCTATGAGGCTGTTAAAATGGCACTTGATGATGCTCAAATGGAACCTAAAGACATTGATGCCATTCTCATTGGTAATATGGATCATTTTGAGGGCATTAATTTCTCTGAGATGTGGTGTGGGATTGATGCTGCTCCAGGATATTTAAAACCTGTGGTAAAAATTGCCACTGGAGGAACAACAGGTTCATCTTTAGGAATTTGTGGATATTATAATATAGCTTCTGGAATTTATAAAAAGATTTTAGTCGTTGGATGGGAGAAACTTAATGAGGGAGGGGCTACTACAGGAATAATCACGGCATTTGATCCCGTATGGGAACGTCCCTCATTAGCAGGAGCGCTAGGCCCACTTGCTTTAATGGCAAATATGTATGCTGCAAAATATGGAATTACATCTGAACAAGCAGCAAAGGTAACAGTTAAAAATCGAAGTAATGCTGCTAATAATCCATTCGCACATTTACAAATGCCTAATATTACTTTAGATTATGTAATGAATTCGCAAATGATATCTTATCCTCTAAGGTTGCATGATTGTTGCCCACAAAGCGAAGGAGCTTGTGCTGTTATTTATGCAAATGAAGTAGAAGCAAAAAAAGTAACAGATAATCCAGCGTGGTTTAAAGGTGTCTCAACAGCTCATTATTACACGTTTGGTACAGATGATATCATGTATAACCTTCCAACAGCAACCATAGCATCAAAAAAATTATATAAAAAAGTAGGAATTAAAGATCCTGTTAAAGATCTTGACGTAGCAGAAATATATGAACCAACTTCATGGTCAGAACTGAGTTGGACTGAAGCATTAGGTTTTGTAGAATTGGGTGGTGGTGGAAAATTGTTAGACGAGGGTATTACCCAAATGAGTGGTGAATTACCCGTGAATCCTTCTGGAGGCGTATTAAGTACTAATCCGATTGGTGCAACAGCATTAGTTCGATTTGCCGAGGCTGCAATACAAGTTATGGGTCGAGGTGGAAAGCGACAAGTACCAGATGTAGAAACTGCATTAGGCATGGGTTTTGGTGGTAGTCTATGGACAGAACTTGCAATATTAGGAAAAGATCCAAGTCCATTGAGGTGATAAAGATGGGAAAAAAAGAAATAGAATTTCAGATTAAATGGAAAACAGATTTGCCCTATAATTATTCTATCGGGAAGTTGGCAGTTAAATTTTTTGAGGAACTTAAAGAGAATAAGAGCATTATGGGAAGTAAATGCCCTAAATGTGGTAAAGTGCATATGCCCCCGAGAGCTGTTTGTGCAGATTGTTTAATAGAGATGAAGCTTGAGGATATGGTTGAACTTTCTCCAAGAGGTACTCTTGAAGGGTTCACAGTAGTCAATTATCCTTTTATTGATCCAACTACAGGAGGAATGCGTCCATTCCCTTATGGTTATGGAATATTCAAGTTAGATGGTGCCGATACTTATATGATGCATTTTGTAAATGAAACTGATCATACTAAATTCAAAATAGGACAACGTGTAGAAGCTGTGTTTAAAGAGAAAAGAGAAGGAAATATTGGAGATATTCCTTATTTTAGAATTATTAGAGAGGGATAGGAGGGATAAAAATGAGTGAAAATAAAGAGAAGAAAATATTTAAAGGGAGGATTAAAGTCCCATATAAACATACTGCTGGAGCATATGTTGAAAGATTTATTACTGAAATAGGAAAAAATCATAAGATTATGGGTGTTAAATGTCCAAAATGTGGTAAGATATTTGTACCTCCTAAAATGGTATGTTTTGAATGCTTTGAGAAGATGGAAGACTGGGTAGAACTTGGAAACCAAGGAACTATTAAAGGTTTCACTGTTGTCTCACATTCAACGCCTGTTTTGCCTTTAAAACCTCCTTTTGCTTATGCTATAATTACTCTTGATGGTGCGAGTACTGATTTTGTACATATTATAAATGAGAGTGACCCAAAAAAGTTAAAAGTCGGGATGCGCGTCGAAGCTGTGTTTAAAGAGAAACCAAGAAAAAGGATATTAGATATTGAATACTTTAAACTGATTTAAATATTAATATTAAAGAATTTTTTCTTCTTCTATTTTTTTTAAATGTTATTTGCTATTTTGTATGCTCTATGAACAGCGTCTAGGACAGTTTGCGGTTTTCTTACATCTCCAATTTTCTCTAATTCAATATTTTTAAGCTGTTTTATCTCTTTATAAAGAACATTGTTAGGTTCTACTCCAGTTGCATAATAGACTATATCAACATTATTAATTAATTGTTCTTTATCAGCAGTATCAAGATAACTTACAAAATTTTCTCCAATCTCTTTTACTTTTGCACCAGTATGAAATTTAATTCCTAGAGCATCACATTTATCGAGAAGGACCCATTTAGTTGTTTTTCCTAGAGCTGACCCTAACTTTGGTAGCTGTTCCAATACAGTAACTTTATTTCTTCCAGCATGTAACATGTTTAAAGCTGTTTCTGGCTCTAAGGCATTGTAGAACGTAAGAAAATCAAATGCTTCAAGACTTAAAGAACCATATTTAGCTAAATAAATAGCTAGTTCGATACCGGTTGCCCCTCCACCAATAATAACGCTATTTTTTCCAATTGGAGCATCCATACTAAATACTTCATTAGCCCAATAAACATTTTTTCTGTCTATTCCTGGAATTGATGGCTTTATTGGTTTTGACCCAGTTGTTAGAAGAACTACATCTGGATTGAATTCTTTAACGGTATCAATTGTAACTTCTTGTTCGAGATGCAGGTGAATTCCATATTTTTGAATCCAATATGAATAATTATCAATCATTCTCTTAAACTCATTTCTTCCGGGAGGAATCCAAATAATGTTTAATAATCCTCCAATTTTATCATCTTTTTCAAAAATGTGAACCTCATGACCTCTCATTCCAGCAACTCTGGCGGATTCTAATCCTCCGGGACCCGCACCAATGACCATTACTTTTTTCTTTTCTTTTAAAGGTTTTAATTCTGTCTTGGCTTCTCTACCTGCTCGTGCGTTCCTTAAACAAGAAATAGGCACTAATTTAAATATCGCGTCAAAACATCCTTGATTACAGCCTACACAAGACATTATATCTCGAATTTCATAATTTTTTGCTTTCATTGGTAAATAGGGATCTGCTATTAATGATCTACCCATACAGATAGCATCTGCTTTTCCTGCCATCAAAATTTGTTCAGCTAATTCAGGATTATTGATTCTGTTGGAAGCAAAAATAGGAATGGATACTTGATTCCTAACATTTTCAGCTAAGTATGAATAACACCCTTCTGGAACATCCATAGTTGTTTGGGGTGTTTTGGTTTCATGCCAACCTCCTGTTACATTGAAGTAATCCAAATACTTACCTAGTCTTTCAGCTATAACAGCTTTTTCTCTATAAGTATTACTTCCTGGAACAAAATCGTCACCAGAAATACGATATCCAATTACAAAATCGTCCACACTTGATCTCATTAATTCAATTGTTTCAATGGGAAATCTTAAACGATTTTCGAGATTACCACCATATTCATCAGTTCGTATATTTGTTTTTGGAGATGTAAATTGACTAAATAGATAACCAGCATTAGCGCATATTTCTACGGCATCAAATCCTGCTTTTTCTGCTCGGACTGTAGCATCAGCAAAAGCTTGTTGCTCTCTTTTAATATCTTCAAGAGTCATCTCTCTCGGAGTCGTTTTACTGAAGTTACTATACACAGCAGATGGAGCAATTGGGGCTTTCCCAATTATTTGGGGATATGTGTAAGCTCCACTATGGTATAATTGGCAAACCACTTTTACATCTTCTCTAGCTTTATGTATAGCTTCAGTAAATTCTGTTAATTTTGGAAGATATTCATCACTTTCAACTGAAATCATCATAGGGACCCCTTTTCCATAAAGATCTACATAACATCCTCCAACAATTAACATTCCAGCCCCACCCTTTGCCCTTTCAACATAAAAATCAATTAGTTCTTTAGTGATAAAACCATTATTTGCAAGGTTAAGATTCAAAGCAGGCATAACGATACGGTTGGAGACCGTCATATTCCTAATTTTAAAGGGTGAAAATAATTTAAAGAACTTCAATTTTAATCCTCAACACAAATATAATTTTTAATTAAGAATAACATGGTAATTTATTAAAATTTAATTAGAATAAAAAAAAGTGAGCTATTTATTATACGTTTTAGTAAAGATGACAGCAGTTTAAATTATTTAACGAAAGCACTTGGTTTTTTTCATTAAAAGAGGGAAATAAATAGTTTTTTTATCCAAATAAAATTATAATACTCAAAAATTAAATTTTAGAAGAGAAAAAAAATGAATGAAAACGCTGTATTAATAGAGGAAAATGAAGATAAAACTATTACAACTATAAAATTGAATCGTTTAGAAAAAAAAAATGCCATGAATTATGATTTAATGGTCGGACTCCAAAAAGCAATTGATAAAGTTGAACGAACTGATGCTAGGGTTGTAATCATAACTGGAGGAGATGAATTTTTTAGCTCGGGTATAGATTTAAATTTTTTAACTGGTCAAGAAAAAGATCCTGAAGGTATTATTCCTGATTTAAGGATCCCAAGAAATTTTAGATATTTTGCAAACACATGGATCCATCCTATTTTTACAAAAATTGAAAAGATGGAAAAGCCTGTGATAGCTAAAATAAATGGGTATTGTTATGGAATGGCTTTTGAGTTGGCTTTAGCATGCGATTTTCGATTTTGCACAGAATCAGCCGAATTCCATATGTTAGAATCAAAAATCGGTATGAACCCAGACGTGGGAGGTACAATCAGGTTAACTAGACTTGTTGGTATCCAAAATTCTAAAGATATCATTTTAACTGGTCGTCAATTTGATGGAAATGAAGCCTATAGACTTGGAGTTGTAAATCGGGTTGTAAAAAACCATGATGAATTAGATTCAATTATTAAAATGTATTCTGATGATCTAATGACTAGTGGTCCTTTAGCAGTTGGACTTGCTAAAAAGTTAATAGATGATTGTTATGGTAAGGATACTGCTTTCGGATTAGAGCTTGAAACATTAGTAAGTTCTCAATTACTTCAAACTAAAGATGCTGTAAACGCTGCTTTAGCTCGCTTAACAAAAACTAAGCCTAAATGGCGATGGAAATAATTTTTATTTTTTTTTTAAAGTTCTTTTAACGCCAATTTTTTCAATTTCTCTTGATTTGGCTTTCCAGTTTCGAGATCCCATTCTCTATAATTATAATATTCTTTTTTTAATTGTTCAAAGTTAGGTGATTTACCAGCACATTCCGTTGCTTTTAGTGGTTCAAGCAAGATTTTTGGTAATCGATCATCTTTGGGAGAAATCCCCATTTTTAGATTAAATAATCTTTTTATCATGAAAATTCTTTCACCATAATCTTTAAGTTTTTCAATATCACAATTTAGCCCTATAGCTGTTTGTACTAATCTAGCGATTATTGATGGTAGTGGATTCGCGAAAACACACATAATTAATGAACTATAAAGAGAACGAAAATCTTGAGCTCTAGAACTCATTATAGCCATTTCTGAATCATCTTTAAATTTATCAATAGTTTCTATTCCAAATTCTTCAAGAGGAGTTCCTAATAAAATAGTACACATATCACAAGAATTATGGCAAGGACCTCTAGGAGGAGCTATTGCATATGCTATTACCATCCCGAAATTAGATCTTAGATCATGATATGGAACTTCCATTCCATATACAGTTGCTATTTCATCTTGATTTATATTAAATTCTTTCCCTATTGCATCAGATCCCTCAGCTAATAAATCTCCTATACCTGCTCTTATTGATATTTTTTCAATCATCTCTAAAGCAGGATTGATATCCCCCCATTTAGGATTCAATCCACTTATTTGTTCAGAACTGATTTTGCCGGAATCATATAAATAATATATAAATGCAATTATACTACTACAACTAATTGTATCAATCCCATAATCGTTACATAATACATTTGCTTTTACAATTGATTCTATATTATCATTTAAAATCATAGAGCCAAAACCAGCGAGAGTTTCATATTCTGGAGCCTCAACCTCTCCATCAGTTTTATAAATTCCTGTTTTTACAAGAGCTTTTTTGGCACATCCAATTGGACATGAAAAGCAGGGATATTTCCGTGTAACAGTTTTTTCTAGAGCCGTCATTCCAGAAATGTTGTAAGCGCCTTCCCATTCTTCACCAAGGGTCCAATATTTCTTAGGTATTTCTCCAGTTGAATTCCATAAGTCTATACCGGCAGATGTACCAATATCACCATACATTTTGGATGTAAATGCTTGATTCACATCATTTAATGCTTTCTGGACTGATACTTTGAACTTTTCTGAGTCTGCAACCTCATATTGTTTTTTTCTACCTCGGACAGTTATAGCTTTTAACCTTTTTGAACCCATTACTGCCCCCATTCCCGTTCTTCCCGCGGCTTTTTCTTCCGAGGCAATTATGGCATACTTAACTAAATTTTCACCTGCCTGTCCGATGCATGCAATCCTAGTTAAAGGTGAATCTGATTTTTCTTTTAATATTTTTGAAGTTTCTAATATCCCTTTTCCCCATAGAAATATTGCATCCTTAATCTTAGTACCACCTTCCGTAATTTCAAGATAAACAGGATTTTTTGAAGCACCTTTGATAATAATACCATCATAGCCTGCTTTCTTAAGCTCTGGACCAAAATATCCTCCACAATTAGATTCTCCCCAAATTCCTGTATAAGGAGATTTTGCACATACAACAAATCTTCCACTTGTTGGAATAGTTGAGCCGCAGAATGGGCCCGTCATAAACATTAAAATATTATCTGGAGATAAAGGATCTGTATCTTTTTCGAGATAATCATAAAGATATCTACAACAATATCCAGCACCTCCAAGAAAATCTTTTGCGATCTCTTCATTAAGCGATTCTTCAGAAATTTCTTGGTTAGATAGATTAACTATTAACAATTTGCCTGCAAACCCTTTCAGAGTCACCATAATATAATTCCCCTTCTTAAATTATAGTAATGGTTTTAAAAATCAATATCTTTTCCTTCGTAAGCATAATAATATATTTTTCTGTAATATTCGTCTGTAATTGATCTTGGGGTCATTACACTTGTAGCGTCTTGAAAACAACAAGCAACTAACATATCAATATTATTTTCAAAATCTGTTCTTGAAACTCCTAAATCTTGTAATTTAGAGGGAAAATCAACCATCTTTTGTAGTTCTTTGATTTTATCGACAGCTTTAAATGCTGCTTTTTTGTTATCATCATCCCATTTAGTCCATCCCATCTGTTTAGCAATTTTAGAATATATTTCTAAGGTATCATCATCTTTATCAGGATTATTCAGGCAAAATTGTGAAATATATGGAAGTAAAATTCCAACTGTTTTTCCATGATGTGTATGAAAGACAGCACCCCAACTATGACCCATACCATGACCAATATGAACTTGAGAATTGCTGAAAGCTAAACCAGCCATAGTAGCTGCTTGATGTAAGTAATCCCTTGCTTCCAAATTTTTCCCATCTTTGTAGACAATTGGTAAATATTTAAAAATAAGCTCTATAGCTTTTAAGCCCATTGCATTTGAAAATTCATTCTTCCAATTAGACACCATACCTTCAATAGCATGAGATAAGGCATCAAAAGCCGTATTGACTGTTAAATTTGGAGGCATACCCTTAGGAAAGATAGGATCCACTATAGCATACGTAGGAGTGATTCCCCTGTGAGCATAAATAAACTTTTTCCATATATCATCCTCAAGTCGAGAAATAATTGTTCCATTTGTTGCCTCTGAACCTGTTCCGGAAGTAGTTGGAATTGCAATAAATTTAGCTTTTTTACCAGTTTCATACAAATCAGATCTAAAAAGATGAATATCACCAATGTTCAATTCTGGAAATTCATATAAAACCCATGCTGTTTTCGCAGTATCTATAACAGATCCTCCACCTAAAGCTATAATTAGGTCGGGAGAATAAAAATTACACTGTTCTCTCGCTTTTAAAACGCCTTGTTCCCTTGGATCAGGAATAACTTCATTAAATACTTGGAATTTTTTACCAAATTTTTCTAATTTTTCTGTTAATATTTTAAGATAACCTAATTCTTCAATATTTTTATCAGTAACAATATAACATTTATTACCCTTAATATTTTGAATAAAATCAAGGCTATCTTCTCCATAAATTATATTTGGACTGTAGAAATACCACATATTTTTCCCCTATAAAATTAGTATAAATTTTTTGAATATACTCCTTAAATAAAACCTAATTTTCTTTGAAAAATCCATTCTGATAAAAAAAAAATTAAAATATTTTTATAAAAATTCAAATTCGAAGCGCCCAAGACTGTTCACAATTTCTAGAGCTGCTTTAGTATGACGCATTAATTTAGCCATGTCGCCTTCAAGTCTTAATTTACCTGCCATTATAGCTCTTATTGGATCAATTTCTTTTTTCGTAACAGATACAAAATTATCATAAGGTCCAGCCATGGTGTATTCTGTTTCTATTTCTTCACTTTCTGGTACAAGTCTAGTTCCTGTACATTCTCCGTGATACAATCCGATAAATACTCTTACTACATGATCTAATTTACCACTCGGTTCGATTACAAGAAGCATATCCCCTTCCCAAGTAAGAGCTGATGGTTTGTAATCTGGATTTTCATTTATAGCCTTACCGAATGCTTCAACCCATTCTTCTGATAATATTTTCATTCTTATCACTTTTATGTTTCTTCATAATTTTTTAATTTATTAATTGTTAAAATTGAATTTAAGATTTCAATTTTTTTAAATTAGATTAAAGTTAAATCAATATATACATCAGTTAAAGGGTATGAAACACAAGGATGAATATAACCATAATCTTGATCAATTTCTCTTATTGTCACTTCTGGGAGCATGAATATTTTACCTGATACCAGTTTAGTTCTGCACAAAGCACATGCCCCTGAGCGGCATCCGTTTTTAATAATTATGCCTAAATCTTTTTCTCTTTCAAGGGTATTTAATAAAGGCTCAACACACGGAGCATCAATTACTCGCTTAACCTTCCTTCCTTGTTGTATGAGTTCAATAGTGATCTTTATGCTATTTGAAGCTAAAATGTCTTTTGGCCATCCTGTTATTCCTGTTACATCATCAGGAACACCATAAGATTCATATATAATACGATGTGGGGGGACCCCTAATTCTTTCATTTGTTCTTTTATGAATGAATACATTGCACGATTTCCAACTATATAAAAGAATTTGTTTTCAACCGATTTTATCTGATCTAAAATCTTATCTTTTGTAATAAATCCACAAGCACCATCCCAATTTGGTCCCGGTTCTGACAGAATATATTGAACTCTGATGTTAGAGCGTCTTGTCACTAAATCTTCAAGTTCATCTTTAAATAAAATATGATCCTCAGATAAACAGCCAAATAACAGCCAAACATTCAATCCTAAGTTCCGTTGAGAGATGTCTCTCAATAATGAAATGAATGGCATAATTCCAGAACCACCAGCAATAAAAACTAAGTCTTTTCCATGAAAAACACGATTATAATACAATCCCCCTAATGGTTCTGTTGCTTCTAATATATCTCCAACTTTTAATGTATCAAGTAAATAAATACTAACAAAACCTCCCTCTTTTCTCTTTACTCCTAATTCATAATAAGCAAGCTGATTTGGAGACGAAACAAGTGAAAAAGGTCTAGATGTTCTTACACCATTAATTTCTACATTGAGACCAATGTATTGACCTGCTCTAAATGGTGCTAATGGTTTATCATGCCTTACTGACACGAAACGGAATAGCTTAGTATCGTTAGAAAGTTCTTGTATGTCTGTGACTTGCAATAATTGCTTTTCTGGATGAACACGATCACAAAGATTTTCCAATCCATCAAAGTACCATGGAATTGGCTCAACTTCATCTCGCCACTTTTTTAATTTTTCAAGTTTCTGATATTTTTTTACATCATTCATTATCTCTTTTTCCATTTCTTACCACCTTCCTTCTTTCTCATCTCTTAAATACATTCCAGCCGCAATCCTCCCGCTAAGAATGCTTGTAGAGAATCCACCGCCGATATTTGTCCAAGCACCACTCTGATATAATCCTGGAATTGAGCCTCGACTTTTTAATCGCAGTGTTGGGCCATTTAGGAGATCTTGAGTATATCCATAGATGGCTCCTTCTATATTTTTTGAATATCGATAATATGTTAGAGGAGTTGCAGCTTCTGCTACTTCTATATACTCACGAATATCTGGACAAATAGTCTTTTCGACCAATTCAACCATTTTGTCAGTAATGTAATCTTTAACTCTAAAATATTGATCAGGGGAAATTGATTGCCATAATTTACCCATTTGTAATGTAGTAAGAACAAGTTGGGTTGTTCCTGGAGGTGTTATATCATTATAAATATGATTATAGCAAGCTGCTACCATATACTTAGGAGGTTCTAACTTAGTAAACGTTTCATATGCATTATTTAAATCATCTGTTTCATTAATAAACATTTCATGAACATTCAATCCCAAATCTTTATAGGAAGCGTTTAAACCTATATAAACTGAAAATGCAGAGGGTCCTATTTCTGGTGCATATATTTGTTTTTTATAATCATCCGGAACGACATCTTTGGGAAGCATTTTCATTGTTGTACATATTGGATTAACATTTGAAATTATTGCATTACATTCATAAATATCACCATTAATAAGTTCAACACCGCAAACTCTTCCTTTTTGAACTAGTATTCGGTTAACTAAAGCATTATACCTAATTTTACCTCCTAATTCTTCATAAGCTTTCACAATAGCAGTTGTAAAAGCATGTGATCTTCCTATTGGAAATGCAGCACCCCATTTTAAATATGTAATTAACATAGCAATGAATGCATAGGCGTTTAATTTAGAAGGAGGTAACCCCAAATATCCCCATAATTGTGCAATAATTGCCATCAAGCGTTTATCAGTAAAGAATTTATCGAATACCTCTTGTAATGTAAGCCCAGAAACCCGTACAAGCCAAGGATGTTCTTTAAGAACTTCTGCAGGTGAATATTGACCTCTTCTTCTTACCATAAATTCAATACCATCTAATACTTTCTGACACATATCTATAAATTCCTCTATTCCCTTTTTCTCAGAGGGAAAAAGTTCTATAAGTTTCTCACGATATTCTTCTAGTCCGATAGGTAGGGTAACATCATATCCATCTAAAAATACACTTCTATAAAATTCTGGAATTTGTTTGAATTTGATTTTGTTAGGAATTACTCCTATTTTCTCTAAAAATCGGTATAAGCTCCCTTTATTGGCTTCTGTACCAATATCACTTAATTCATGTAAGGCACCCTCAAATTCAAACCTACCTCTTATAAAAGAAGTTGCAAACCCGCCTGGGACATTATGCTTTTCCAGTAATAATACCTTCTTCCCTACAAGGGCAAGTTGACATGCCGCACCAAGACCCCCGAGGCCAGCTCCAATAACAATAATAGGATAGGAATCGATTACTCTACTTTCATCATATATACTATTATTCATAAAAAATAATTCTATCAGATAACATTTAAAATTATAGATTTTAATTCATATATTTAATTTTTAATAGTGGCGAAAAAAGAAGAGAAATATTCGTATTTTAATTAAATATTAAGAGATAGTGGAGATTTTTTTAATAGGTTTTAATTAATGACCAATAAAGACTGGATCTCGTTTTTCTTTAAGAGCCTTCATAGACTCATTAAAATCTTTTGATGTAAAAACTTTTCTCAATGTCTTATTCTCTAGGTCTAAAGTTTTATCTAAAATCTCCCGAAAATATGCATGCATAGTTTTTTTCATCAGCTTCAAAGATAGGCTTGGACCTTTTGGTGGGATTAATTTTAGTGCTTGTTCTCTTGAGTAAGGTATTAACTCATCTGGAGGTAAAACTTTATTTACAAGTCCAAGTTCATAGGCTTTTTGTGCTGTAATGTTATCACCAAAATAACAAATTTCTTTTGCCTTTTGAAAACCGACTAGCAACGGTAAAAGAAATGAGCAAGAAAATTCTGGAATTATGGCTCTTTTTGAGAAATAGAACCCTAACCAAGCATTCTCTGCCATGTAGATTAAATCTGCACCAGCCAATGGCATTGTAATACCGCCTCCAATGGCCATTCCATTAATAGCAGCTATGACCGGTTTATTAAAATCCCAAAATTTCATACACACCTTTTTTTGTGCTATATCCATGATATCAATTTCTGGATATTTTCTCATTTCTTCCATCATTTCTGGTTTAAAATAACCACCAGATGTAAATGCATTTCCCTTAGGATCTCCAGTTATTATTAGTACTTTAGCATTTCTATCTTTTTCCATATCTTCTAAAACAGTATATATTTCTAAGAAAGAGATATAAGTCACAGCATTCCTTCCTTCAGGTCTTGAAATTGTGGCAGTACATATACCATTATCTTCCTTCTCATAAATAATATCTTCAAAATCTTCTATTCGCATAATTAAATTTAAATTTTATTGAGTATTGAATAATTTTTAATTTTTTGAATATTTATACTTAAGTTTATAGCCAATTTAAAGAAAAGATATAAAAAAAACTTTAATTATTTACTTCCTTATTTTTATTCTTCTTCTCGTAGTGCCTTCTTTAAAACTTTTCCAACCATTGTAAGTGGTAATTCTTCTCGGAAATCCCAGATCTTGGGAATTTCATATTTTGAGAGATTTTCTTCTGCGAATTTTTTAATACTTGCTTTAACTTCATCAGTGGCTCCAACTCCTTCTTTAAGTTGAATAACAGCTTTCACAATTTCTGCTCCAGGTCTATCAGGATTAGGAATTCCTATTATAGCGAGAATTTGAATATCAGGATGTTTAGTCATCACTTCTTCAACATGGACACTATACACCTTGAAACCACTTACTATAAGCATGTCTTTTGTACGATCTACAATCTTTAAATAGCCATCTTCATCGAAAACACCAACATCGCCCGTATGAACATATCCATCTTTATCAAATGTTATAGCTGTTGCTTCAGGTTTATTATGATATTTTTTAACAACTGAGGGCCCTTTTATCAAGATTTCACCTGGTTGCCCAATCTCTTTTACTTCTGCTCCAGATTCAGTGTCTATTAGTTTAATGTCTGTATCTGGCCATGGTAGTCCAACAGTTCCGATTTTTTTCTTACCATACATTGGATTAGCGGTTATTACAACCGCAGTTTCAGTCATTCCATAAACTTCGACAAATTTATTCTCAGTGTGGAATTGTTTTTCAAATTCTCTTATAGCTTCTGGTGGAAAGGGTGCAGCACCGCTTACATATAAAGTAATATTATCTAATACGTCTGGTGGGATTTTTTTCGACATTGGATTATTCTGAATCATTAAAAACAAAGTCGGTACATTTCCAAAACTCGTGGGTTTTTTATCAATGATTTCTTTTATAATATGGTCAGTATCTCTAGGATTTGCTATTAATATTTGTGTTCCTCCTAGATATACCAAAAAAAGTCCAATAAGGAATCCTGCAACATGAAAAAAAGGAAAAGCTGAAAGAAGTAGCTCTTTACCTTTCTCCCTATTGAGCCAGACATCAAATTGATGAAGATTTGCCATCAAATTTGAGTGAAGGATTTCTACTCCTTTAGGTAGTCCTGTTGTGCCACCTGTATATTGAATTAAAGCCAAATCTTTTTTAGGATCAATTTGTACTTTTTTTAAATCAATTTCAGTGTTCAATGCATCAAAAAAGGGAACCACAGTTTTTCCTGGCCATGGAATAATTTTTCCCTTAGGGATCTTTTTTATTAATTTACCCATGAAAACTTTAAAACCCCCGAAACCCATAAATTCTGATATGTTTGTTGGAACTATTACTTTTAAGTCATTTAAGCGATCATAAATCTTGGAAAAGACTTTTTCATGAAGAATATCCATAGTAACTAAAAATTTAGCACCTGAATCCTTCATTTGATATACCATTTCTTCTGGACTCAGTAATGGTGATAATCCTGTAATAGTACCTCCAGCTATATATGTGGAGTAAACAGAAAACAAGTATTGAGGAGAATTAGGAAGACAAATTGCTAATACATCCCCCTTATTTAAACCATTTCTCTGCAAGAAGGTGCCAAATCTCTGACAATATTCTAATATCTCTTTGAAAAGAAATGTGCGGTCCATGAAATGAAAACCTATATTGTCACCATATTTAGTCATGCTTTGGGTTAGCATTGTTCCAAGATCTTCTGTTGGATATGTTAAAGACGCTGGAACATGTTTATCATAAGATTTTAACCAAAATCTTTCTTTACTCATTTGTTACCTCATCTACATTGACATTTTTGTAATATCTTTTTTATATAATTGAAATTAATTATTTACTATCTTTGTAAAAGTTTATAAAATTTAACATTTTTTTTTCGAAGATTATTGATTTACATCATTTTTAATAATAAAATGAGAGTTAACTTAATTTTTCGAAGATCTTGCTTTATAATCTATGATAATAAGATTAAAATTTAAAAAAAAAGCCTATAAAGGATTAATTTAAAGAAGTAAAAAAAAAGTATTTTAGAGTAATTTAAACAATTGTCTTAATGTTAGACTCATGATATATTGCTGAATTTGTCTTGTACCTCCTCCAATTTCCTGTATTCTGGTTATACCGATTAAATCTTGCATTAATGTATTATCACATACACCTGCTCCACCCATGAGATTCGCACATTCGTATGCTGCTTTTTGACTCAGTTTAGCACTTATTGATTTAAGTTGAGCTGCTGTAGCCATTAAAGCTAAACTAAATTCCTTAGGAAGGGCTCCATATTGTTTCACTTTTTTATCTATCATCTGGCATACATTTAGGGCGGATAATGTAAGATTCATTGTCTCTGCCCATAAATCTGCTAAAGGAAATCCAACCCCTTGATATTTTAAAATTTCTTGATCAAATTGCTTTCTCAAGTTAGCATATATAACAGCATGAGTTATAGCATTCCAAGCTTCTGCTGCATTTAAAATGACAATTCCTAATCGTTCCAAATTTAAACCTTCAAAAAGATGTTCTCTCCCTTGACCTGGTTTGCCTATTACATACTCTGGAGGGATTCTTAAATTTGTGAATGTTTCTTTACCGATATAAATTCGTGGAGTCCATGGAATATTAATTCTCTCCACTTTCCAGCCTTCCCAACTTGTATCAACTAAAAATTGTCCCATCGTATTTCCGCTATTTTGTTCAGACACAGCATAAACTACTGCCCAATCTGCCTTAGGTCCATTGGTTTGATAAATCTTTTCACCATTTAAGATAAAACTTCCATCTTCTTGTTGTTCGCAAGTGGTTAGCATATGAACTGCATCAGAACCTCTTTCAGGTTCAGTGATACAAATACACCCATTTTTCTGCCCAGTAACTAGCTCTTTTAATACCTTTAATCGAATCTCTACATCCTCATGATGCACCAATAGAGGATTGACAGCTAAGACATTAGCTCCCATCCCCATTGCAAGTTGTGGGTCAAAGAAGTCGGTTGCTAAGGTTCTCATAAATTCAGCTGTTAATCCATATGGTTCATAATTCAAATCAAGAAATTCGAAATTATTTAATCGTGTAACCAGACCCTCTTTACCAATTTCAGGAATCCACTCATAAAAATCTTCATTATGAGTAATATTATTTTTCTTTTCAAAGCCAATAAAGAACTTTTGAGCTTTCTTAAGAAAATCTAAATGTTCTTTTTCCAAAAAAGACATTAAGTTAAAATTCAAGAACTTATACCGATTCTTTAAAGAAAGCTTTTCAAGTATCTCATCATTAATGCATTGTACTTCTCCTTTTTTTATTGCCATTTAAGTCAACTCTTAAAATATAAATTATTTTCTATTAGTGGTAATATTGACCATTTCTCTTAAAATTATTTAATAAATGTATATAAAGTAAAGACAAGGAATTAGAAGTTTTTAAAATTATAAATACTACTCATTATAATATTAATCATTATAAAATTTACAAATAATTTAGGATTAATAATATGACTGAAAAAATTGTTGTTGCAAATAAAGGACTAATAAAAGCTGATTTTGCTTTTTGGGTTGGACGTTATATGGATAAATTATTTGATGCTTTTGAAAATAAGAAAATAGTTGGAAATAAATGCCCTAAATGTGGAGATGTTTTTGTTCCGCCGAGAAAAATATGTGGAAAATGTAATGTTACGATCCCTTTTGATCAGAACTGGGTAAATTTACCAAATACTGGTACATTAAAGAATTATACTATAACATATTATAAAATCAACGATAGAACTAGTCGAAAGGTCAAGAAACATCAAACTATTGGAATGGTGCAAATTGATGGAAGCAATACATCAATAATTTACCGTTTATTAAATATGGAACCGGAAGAAGTGAAAGTGGGAATGAAACTTAAAATTTTGTGGGAAGAAAAAACTAGGGGAGCCCCTTCAGATATTAAGGGTTTCGTGAAATTTTGAGAGGTGATAAATTAAGTGCAAAAAGTAGGTATTGTAGGATATTATCAGGTAAAATTATATTCAGATGCAAATTATGGGCGTTATGAAATGATCTTTGAAGCTGTAAGAGGAGCTCTTGATAAAGCGGGATTAAAGAAAAAAGATATAACTACAGTAATATCTTGTACAAATGATTATTATGATGGAAGAACAATTTCTAATTCTTTTGCTGTAGAAGCAGGTGGAGCATACTTAGCAGATGAGTCGAAAGTAGAGATGGATGGAGCACACGCGTTATTATATGGTATGATGAGAATTTTATCTGGAAATCATAAATTAGCAGTAATATGGGCGGGAAGTATGGCATCATGTTTTCCATATCATTCAGCTAGATTGTTTGAGACTGATCCAACATGGGAAAGACCTACTGCTTATGTTAATGATATTACAGCTTTAGGGTTTCAAATGAGAGCTTATATGAACAAATTTGGAGTTAGTGCTGAAGAGATTGCCGGAATCGCTGTTAAAAATAGAAAAAATGCTTCAAAAAATCCTTTAGCATTAAAAGAAGCCCAAAATCCAAATTTAACTGTTAAGGATGTTTTAAATTCTGAAACTTATGCTGATCCCGTAAGAGAATTAATGGTTGCGCAACCTTGTGATGGTGTTGCGGCATTACTATTAGCTCCTGAGAAACAAGCCTTAAAAATCACAGATAAACCTGTTTGGATCACCGGAGTTGGATATAATCAAGATGCATATTATCTTGGTGATAGAAATTTAGCAGAATCCAAATCAATGGAATTAGCTAGCAAAATGGCATATAAAACTGCTGGAATTAAAGATCCATTAAAAGAAATTGACATTGCAGAAATATTTGAATCAGCTGCTCATGAGGAGTTAATTTTAAAAGAAGCTCTTGGACTTACTGATAAAGGAGAAGGACCAAGCTTAAATTCTGAAATTAATGGAGAGTTTCCAATTAATCCTTCTGGTGGAGCTATTGGGGGTAATCCCCCTTGTGGGACAGGATTAATTAGGATTATAGAAGCTACTAAACAAATTAGAGGAGAAGCAAATGGATATCAAGTCAAAAATGTAAATAAAGCTATTGCATCTGGGCAGATTGGTATGTGTGCTCAAAATAATATTATATATATATTGGAGGGAGGAAATTAAAAATGGGAAGACAAGTTTGTATTGCTAGTGCTGGATTCAGTGAGCATGCTTCAAAAAGATCTGATGTGAGCATGCCAGAATTAGTGAGTGAAGCTATTGAAGATTGTTTGAAAAAAGTTCCAAGCGTCAGTATTAATGACATTGATGCTTTTGTTAATGGTAATATGCCTGCTTTTGAAGGTGCTAATATTCCAGAATTATGGATGACCGATTGGATGGGAGCACGTAACAAACCATTAATGAGAATTACTACTGGTGGAACAACGGGAGGATCAGTCGCTATTGGTGGATATTATACTGTAGCTGCGGAATTGCCTGGTATTGATACAATTTTAGCTATAGGGTTTGAGCAACAATCCCAAGGTGACACTAGCACAGGCTTAGCATCTGTAGCATATGGAGAAATATCAGTTCTAAACACTTTAGGTATTACCTATGATCAATTAACTCAATTATTGTCTGCTGGGGCAGCAATAGGAGTGGCTTCTTATCAAGCGACAAACTATATGCGTAGAAGTAAGATTACGGAAGAAGATCTTGCTAGAGTTGTGGTGCAAAATAGACATAATGCGGCTAAAACATGGTGGGCTCACCTAAAGATGCCAGACCTAACAATAGAAGATGTATTAGAAACGCCATATATTTCATATCCTTTAAGATATGGTATGGTATGCCCAGCTTCCGATGGTGCATGTGCTATGTTATTTACTACTGAACAAAAAGCTAAAGATTTATGTGATATACCAGTTTACGTTAATGGAGTTGGCAGTGTAGCTAATGAAACAGGAGTACTTGGATATAATGGTAGTGGAGCTGGTCAATTAGATACTTCTGAACAATTAGGTGCAAAGAAATCAGCAGAGCTAGCATTTGGTCAAGCGGGTATTTCTTTTCCAAGAAAGGAAATCGACTATGCTGAGGTCTATTCTCCTTTTCCAAATCAAGAACTTATGTGGATTGAAAGATTAGGTTTATTCGAGGAAAATACTGCTTCAGAAATGTATGAAAATGGTGTTACAGCTCTAAATGGAGAATTACCAATAAATTGTTCTGGTGGGGTTAATTCAACTAACGCTATTGGAGCATCAGCTATGGAAAGGCCCGCGGTTGCAGCACTTCAAATAATGGGTAAAGCAAGTAATCAAGTACCAAAAACAGTACATACAGCAATTGGACATGGATGGGGCGGTGTTATAAATTTAATTACAATGATGGTGATGTCAGATAAACCTACAAGGAAAATTAATTAAAATCTTGAGGTAATAAAAAAATGTCAAAAAGAACACAAAGAAAATCGATGGAATATATTAAAAAAGATTATGTTAGAACTCGAACCACGCCTGGTAGCTGGTACCTTTCCAGTTATAAATATAAATTCAATATTACTCATTTTAAACCTTTTCTAGATAAATTAAAGGAAAGAAAGTTGGTAGGTCTGCAATGTTCGAGTTGTAATCGTGTTTTCTTTCCCCCTAGAATTATCTGTGGAAAATGTATGGTAAAACCCGATCAATGGGTAGATTTACGTGAAACAGGGAGAGTTGCTACATTTACTATAACATATCTAAAGGATCCAGAAACTGGGGAAGTAGTAGAAAGACCCATTGTATTAGTACAGCAAGATGGATCAGATACTACTTTTACTGCTGAATTAAACCCTGGTGTTAATTATAAAGACACTTATATAGGAATGCCAGTCAAAGTCCATTGGGTGGAAGAACCTACAGGGGGATTAATGGATATTCTTTATTATGATTTAGTCGAAGATGATTCAAAAGATTTAAAATTACGTAAAGACTAATTATTTTTTTCTTTTTATTTTAATTCCTTTGCCAAAATGGAAAAGGATTTAAGGGTTTTATTTACTCAAAAAATTACTTAAAACCTTACCTATTTTTTGTATAGAATACTGGATATCATCTTCATCTATTCCATAATGAGTTACAAATCTTATTTTTTCTTTACTTATGTTAAAAGATCTAATACCTTCTTTTCCAAGCTCAGTTATTATTTTAAATATCCCTGAGTTCTTCAGAAGTTCAACAATTACAATATTGGTCTCAGGTTTATGTACTTTTATAGGCAAATCGTAGGATTCAATTCCTTCAGCAAGAATTTTGGCGATTTTATGGTCTTCCTCGAGTCTTTTAATCCAGTTTTGTTCAAGTGCAATTAGACCAAAGGAAGCTATTATTCCCGCTTGCCTCATACCTCCACCAAGCATTTTTCTATATTTCCTAGCATTTGTAATAAAATCTTTTGATCCAGCAACGATAGATCCTACTGGGCATGAGAGTCCTTTAGACAAGCAGAACATAATACTATCAACATGTTTGGTGAAATCTAAAACAGGAACTCCAAGACCTACTGCTGCATTAAATATCCTTGCTCCATCTAAATGGAGTTTTAGATCATTCTTTTCTGAAAATTTCTTCATATCTTTTATTAATTCTGGTTGAATAATTACACCCCCATGATAATTATGAGTATTTTCAACAGCCATTAAAGTTGTTGGAGGTTCATGTATATCCTCTTTATCACGAATTAATGTTTGGAGTTGGTCAAAGTTTGGAACGCCCTTAATAGAGGGATAAGTTCTAATCATTAAACCTCCAATACGAGCTGCACTACCAACCTCATTTTTATATATATGACTCAGTTCTTCTAATAGAATCTCATCACCGGGTTTTGTTTGTGATAAAAGTGAAACTAAATTTCCTTGTGTCCCAGAAGTCACAAATAATGCTGCTTCTTTTCCAACAACTTTAGCCGCTTTTTCTTCCAATGCATTTACTGTTAAATCTTCTCCTTCAACATCATCTCCAATATTAGAATTTTCAAGTTTTCTGAGCATGTCCCACATTTCTGGAGATGGTTTGGTTACTGTATCAGAACGTAAATCAACAATTCTCAATTTAATCAAGACTTTATTAATAATTAGTTAAATCTCTATAAATTTTTAAAAAATAAAAAAGTATGATAAAAAAGATATTACAAAAGAGAACGGGAAAAATTAAAATTTGTGAAATATTTCAACTAATGAATTTTTTAAATATTAAGCGAATTTTATGAGTTTCGAAGTAAAAAAGTATAGTAGCTATAAACATTGGTTTTTACACCATCTTTACAAACAAATATATGTGTTAATATCAGTAATAATAGGGATTATTATTCTCACATTGACGAGAACCCTCATTCCTGTTGTTCTTGGAGATATTATTGATAATTTACTCGTAAGGAAAGATGAAGCTTATTTAATACTAATGGTATCAATAGGCCTTTTTCTTTATATTTTACGGAATGTTATGGATTATGCAACTATGATGGCAGGACATAATCTTGGATTGAAAACTGAGCAAAATATGAGGAAGGAGTTTTTTGATGCAATTCAATTAAAACCATTACGATATTATGATAATGCTCGAACAGGAGATTTACAGGCTTTAGCAACCAATGATTTACGTGTAATTAATACTATGGTTTCCCATGGGAGTTTTTATATTTATCCTTTCTTTCAAGTTGGTATAACTATAATTTTGTTGTTTGAGTTTCTTGATATTAGGTTAGCTTTAATCTGTATTCCTTTTATAATTTTATATATATATTTTATTTTATATTATCGTAAAAAAATTTCCCCGTATGCATCAGCACGATTGAGGAAGCACTCCAATCTGTCGGTGGTTTTACAAGATAGTATTACTGGTGCGACAGTTGTTAGATCCTTCACAGCAGAAAAAATGGAACGTGAAAAATTCAGTCGAGTAGTATATGCTTTCACAGATAATTGGATTGGAGAAACTAAAGTCCAATCTAAATATTATCCTATGTTAGTACTATATATTGTAATAGGAGTGACATTTCTAATAAGTTGTATATTTGTATTTCAAAACACATTATCTATTGGTGACTTGGTAACAATAAATTTACTTTTAATAACACTTATAGATCCCACTAATACTATATTTTGGGCTACAAATGACATGATGAGTGGTTTTGCAGCATGTTCACGTTTATATTTTGCTCTTTCAAGAGAACAGAATGAACATAGCAATGATAAGTATATTGAATGGTCTAATGAATTCAAAGGCAAAATTGAATTTAAAAATGTTTCATTTGCTTATACAAACAGAGACGAAAAAACTCCCCCCATTCTTAAAAACTTGACCTTCACAATTGAACCAGATCAAAGAGTTGCCCTTGTTGGTCCAACGGGTTGTGGAAAAACAACTCTTGTTAAGTTACTCTTACGTCTTTACGATCCCCAGAATGGGAAAATACTACTGGATGGTATAGACATTCAAGATTACCCCCTTCAAGTATTAAGAAAACATATAGGTTATATTGAGCAAGATGTCTATTTATTTTCACGAACAATAAATGAAAACATTGCTTTTGGTAGACAAAATGCGACACAAAAAGACATCATTAAAGTTGCAGAGTTAGCCCAAGTAGATGAATTTGTACAAAATTTTCCTGATAAATATAACACAATTGTAGGGGAAAGAGGAACACGCCTTTCTGGGGGAGAAAAACAAAGAGTAGCAATTGCCCGGGCTTTTTTGACTGATCCTGAAATAATTATACTTGATGATTCTGTTTCTGCTGTAGATAGTGAAACAGAAGAAAAAATTGGTGTGGCAATGGAAAATATTTTGAAGAATAGAACTACATTAATAATTACTCATCGTTTACATACAATTAGATCTTCTGATAAGATAATTGTACTTAAGCATGGAAAAATCGTGGCAGAAGGCAATCATAATGAATTACTTCAAAGTTCAGAAGATTATAGACGTATTTTTGGCAAGCACTTGGTATTACCTGGATTAAAAATTAAAAAAGGGTTATGAGGTACAATAATGGGAATCTATTCTGGGATACAAAACGAACAAACTGTAAGAAAGTATTCAGATCGTGAGTTATTTATTCGATATATAAGACGAGTTGCTCCTTTTAAAAAAAATGTTATGTACATTTCTTTATTTGTTTTAATATCAACCATAGCTGAAATTATTAATCCTCTTTTAGTTGGTTATGCTGTTGATGAGTTATCTAAATTAAATCGTAGTATACTATTAGCTTTTGTCGCTGGAATGGCTTATCTTGTATTATCTGTAATAATATGGATAATGTTCTTCTTACAAAGAAGGGAGATAGGAAAATTTGCTCCATTTTTTCTTGATAACCTCCGTATGGATATATTTGATAAATTACAAGAACAGGACATGAGTTTTTTTGATAAATACGAAAGTGGTAGATTAAATACTCGGGTTTCAAATGATGCATTAGATTTTGGTAACACAACAATATTAATAACAGATACAGTAGGAAATTTTTTAATAAGTATTTTAACATTTGGAATTCTCATGTGGTTAAACCTTACACTTGCCCTTATTACTTTAATTTCTGTTCCAATCATATTATTATTGATGGTTTCTCTAAGGAGACTCGCAAGAGTTGTAAGTAGAGCTTACAGAAAATCAATTGGAAACGTGAATGCTGCCATGGTAGAAGCAATTGAAGGAATCCATGTCTGTAAAAGTTATGGACAAGAAGCAATCGTTTCTGAACAGTTTAATAAAACAAATAAAGAATATTTTAAGACGGGATTTAGGTTAACAGCATCAACACATATGTGGAGACCTTTACTTGAGACTGTTTCTGGAATTACATTAATAATAATTGTGTATTTTGGAGGTCAATTTGTCCTTCAAGGAATAACCAATCCAGGAACAATTTTCATGTATATCCTTTACCTTCAGAGATTTTTTCGTCCTATTATGGTAGTTGCTCTATTTTTCCCTCAACTTAGCACCGGTATGGCAGCTTATGAACGTATTCTTGACATTCTCGATTCGGAACCTAATGTAAAACAGAACCCACAAGCTTTAAATGTTGATAAATTAGAGGGAGAAGTTATTTTTAAAGATCTAGACTTTTGTTATAAAGAAGGTGAATGGATCTTTCGAGGTTTAAATCTACAAATAGAAAAAGGGGAGAAACTCGCAATTGTTGGACATACTGGAGCAGGAAAGTCAAGTTTAGTAAACCTTTTATCGCGTTATTATGAATTTCAAGGAGGTTCTATTAAAATTGATGGAATAAATATTAGGAATATAAAATTGGATTCCTATAGGAGAAATTTGGGGGTTGTTCACCAGGATGTGTTTTTATTTTCTGGTACAGTAGAGGAAAATATTCGATACGGTAGACGAGACGCCTCAGAAGAAGACCTTTGGGATGCTATTAGAGCTGTTCATGCTGAAGAACTCATTGAATACTTACAAGACGGTTTACAAACTCAAATAGGAGAAAGGGGTAGAGGCCTTTCTACCGGACAAAAACAACTCATTAGTTTTGCTCGAGCACTCTTGATGGATCCAAAGATCCTTATCCTTGATGAAGCTACTTCAAGTGTAGATGCGTATACAGAAGCAATAATTCAAGAAGCTCTTGATGTACTATTAGCTGAACGAACTTCTATAATAATTGCACATCGATTATCAACTATTTTAAATGCGGATCGTATAATTGTTCTGGAGAAAGGAAAAATCATAGAAGAAGGCACTCATGAATCCCTACTCGCTACTGGAGGTAAATATGGACAGTTGTATAAACAATATTTTGAACATCAAAGTTTGGATTGGCAACCCGAACATGCTGCTCAATCTGCTGGGACCTCTAAAGAATAATCATTGTTTTTAATTTCCAATAACTATAATATTTATCTTGGAATTGAACTCAATCTTTTAATTTTTTATAACTGATTAGAAAAAAAAGAAAATAATTATTTTGTTTTTAATATAATTGTTATTGCTCTTGTTAGGCGTATGACATCCATAACTTTTCCTTTTTCAACTGTTATTTGCTCTCTTGAAATTGCATGAGTAAAATCTCCTTTACCTTCGCAAATTCTCACGAGTGCTGCGGGATCTCCAGACATTATTATGATAACTCCAGATTTAGTACCTTTAGACAGTGTTACTTTTCGATTCTTGATTTCTAAAAAGAAAGGATCTTCATTTTCAAGATTAAATTGAAAATGCATTTCCCAATCAACATCTTTTCCCGCAATATTTGTTATAAATACGTCTTGAGCTTTTGGATTAGTGTTAAGTTTCTCTACAATTTTATTTAAATTTTCATATGCAATTCCCATTATTATTTCCCTCCTTCATATTCTGGTTTTGATATCCACTTTTCATATTCATCCTCAGGGACAAAGAAAAAGTCAGTCATTTTACCTTCTCTTTCTTTGTTAAAAACGGCTTTAACTTTTTTCCCCTTTTTAATTTTTGAAGGAACTAAATTCTCAGAGAATATACCTTGAAGTAAGGCGGTTTCTGCACCATCAAGTTTAATAAATCCTATTCCATATGGTATTGCTTTAATAAAAGCTGAAGTGGTATACCACACTATCGTGCTAACCTCTATGGTTCCGGTTTGTTTGAGTTCCACCCAATCTGCTGGGGCATAACAATCAGAGCAATTAATCCTAGGAGGCATCCATGTTTTTCCACATTTAGCACATTTCGTCCCTAATAACTTTTTATTATTCAATAACTCTATAAAAAATTTAGACTGGCCTCCCATTGTATATTTATAATTAATCCTTATTACGTCTCTTATTTGATGATCCTGAAATTCTTCATTCATAATTATTTCATCCCCTCCTCATTTGCCATTACGATAATAGCAGCATATGCTGCTCCAGGCCCTCCTATAGAATGCGAAATGGCACGACCTTTTTCAATAGATACTTGGTGCTTACCTGCTTCTCCTCTTAATTGAAATGCAGCTTCTCCAGTACTCATAATTCCTGTGGCCCCAACAGCATGTCCACATCCAATTAAACCCCCTGATGGGCAACATGGGAGTTCTCCATCTAACCAAGGCCCTTCTCCTTGTTTTTCAAAAGTTTTTTCAATCCACGGGCCACCCTCCCCAAACGGAACAAACCCAAGTTCTTCATAACTAATGACTTCCTGTCCACTAAATGCATCATGTAATTCTGCCAAGTCTATTTGATTTTTTATTTTATTATAATCTAGTCCCGCCATTTTATAGGCAGCTTTTGCCGCATATATATTTGAATAAAGTCTCCCCATATCTTCTCTATTTCCTATAAAACAATCAGTATTTGCTGCTGCTACCCCAGTAATCCAAATTGGCTTTTCAATCTTTAATTCTCTCACTTTTTCTTCACTTGCGAGAATTATTGCTGCAGAAGCTTCTGAATATAAACAACAATCTAACATTTTGAATGGATAGCAGATTATTCTTGAATTCATGACATCTTCAACACTTATATTCATTGGAGATTGTGCTTTAGGATTGTTTATCGCATTTCCATGATTTTTAACGCTTACATAGGCCATTTGTTCTTCAGTAGGATTGCCAAATTCTTCATAATGGGCATTTACCATGGATACATACGAGCTAGCTGCCATCATACCCATAGGATATTCATAGGTCATATCGGCTGAATAAGCTATAGCATTAAGAACTTCTGGTGTAGTAGTTCCCGTCTGTTCATCATAACAATCATTACATTTTTCCAGTCCTATGCAAAGACATAGATCTGAAAGGCCTGAGGCAACTTCAGCATAAGCCATTCGAACAGTATATCCACCTGTAGCTCCTCCTGTTGCAATTCTGGTTCCCGGTTTATTATTCATGCCTAAATAACTATTAGTAAAAATATCTGGCATAAATTGACGTTCAAAAAGTTCATTGTAAATGCCATATACTGTGGATTGAATGTCTTTATGAGTTATTTCTGCCCCATTCTTATTGGCATCTTCTAGAGCTAACTTAGTGCCATCATAAGCTAATTCAAAATAAGTTTTATCCAAATATCTTGCTTTAAAAGGAGTTATCCCTATTCCTATAATCGCAACTTTTTTCAATATTTTCCACTTTTGTGATTTTCTTTTTATTATTTTTATAGATTAATTAGTGATTGGTTTTTCTTTTATTTAATTTTTAAAACTAAGAAAATTAGAAAAATAAATTGATAATATATTAAATATAATAAAAAATGAATTATTTGAAAAAATGAAACTCATTCAATTTCCAAAGGGATTTATTTGGGGTGCGGCAACCTCAAGTTATCAAATTGAAGGAGCATGGAACGAAGATGGAAAGGGAGAAAGTGTATGGGATGTTTTTAGTCATACACCAAGTAAAATAAAAAATGGAGACACTGGTGATGTTGCTTGTGATCATTATCATCGGTATAAAGAAGATGTTCAATTAATGAAAGAAATTGGACTTAAAGCTTACAGATTTTCTATATCATGGCCTCGTATTTTCCCTAATGGCAAAGGAAAAGTCAATCCTAAAGGTGTTGCGTTCTATGACAATTTAATAAATGAGCTAAAAGAAAATCAGATTGAACCATTTATCACATTATATCATTGGGATTTGCCTTTTGAACTTAATAAAATTGGAGCATGGGATAATCGTAAGGTGGTAGAAGCTTATGTTGAATATGCAAAATTCATATTTAATCACTTTGGAGATCGTGTAAAGTATTGGATTACTTTTAATGAACCTTTAGTCTTTATTATTTATTTCTATTTTCTTGGGTTATACGGTAAAAAAGATATCTCAAAAACATTGTATGCAACTCATCTAGTTAATATAGCAAATGCAAAAGCTATAGAGACTTATCGTTCATCAGAATATGCCGATGGAAAAATTGGTATTACACTTAATCTGGATCCTGTATATCCCAAAAAAGATACAACATTAGATGAAAAAGCTGTTAAAATTGTTGATGGATTAAATAATCGTTGGTTTTTAGATCCAATCTTTCAGTCAGAATACCCCATTGATATATTATCTATACTCCAAAAAAATTATAATTTTCCATCAGTACCAAAACAAGATTTGAATATATTAAATCAAAATCATATAGATTTTTTAGGAATAAATAATTACTCAGCCACTCGTATAGGAATTAGGAAAAAAGAAGAATTAAACAATCTATTTAAGCTTCTATTACCGAAAAAAGCTGAGAAGAGGACAGAAGTTTCAGAGATGGGATGGGAAGTCTATCCTGATGGTTTTTATGATCTTCTAAGGCGAGTGGATAAAGATTATAATCACCCTATTATTTACATTACTGAAAATGGTATGGCATGTAGAGATGATCAAATTACTAATAATATTATTCAAGATGATGATCGCTTGAGTTATTTAAAACGATATTTTGCTGCTGCAAATAAAGCAATGAAAGAAGGTGTAAATTTAAAAGGTTATTTCGTATGGTCTTTGATGGACAATTTCGAATGGACGGAGGGATATTCTAAACGCTTTGGTTTAATCCACGTCAATTTTGATTCCCAAGAGAGATTATGGAAGAAAAGTGCTCTCTGGTATCGTGATGTTATTAAAAACAATAGTTATGAATTAAATACTATTTAAAATACTTCTTTTTGATTTTATAATTTTTTAATTGAGGTTGAGGTAAAATTAAATCTATTTTAAAATATATGTTAATTATAGAATTATTAGATCCAAAAATTATAAATATTTTAAACTAATTTTTCGACGATCTTTAATCTACTTTTTGCTCCGATTTTATTGAATTCACTAGGATTGATTTCTATGTCTTTTCCTGTCAATGCATTTACGATTGTTGCTGTTAATATGCCCCATGGACAAATTGAATTAGTTAATTCTTCTGATTTCATGTAAGAACGAACTATAGCCGTAGAACAATTGATAGATTCCACAGTAAATTCATTTTCTGATATCCAATCTAATTTTAGATTTTCAGCCATACCTATTTCAGTAAATTTTTTCATTGCTATCTCCAGTGCTTCATTAAGGTTATATTTCTTTAATTCATCTAGATCGAGTCCAATTTGCTTAGAATATCTTTCCAAAAATTCATATGTTTTAGGAAAAACGTATTTATATAGAACAGGTGTTCCAACCAATTCCTTTGCACTTCCTTCATAACCAAACGTTATACCATGTAATATCATAGCAACCCCATGAAGATTTGTTCTTTTTGTTAAATCTCCATAATTCTTGAACTTATAAGCTTTTACTACTGTTAGTAAACATAAACCTATGAATATTGAGATTATTAACGAAATTAAATAATTTGGAATTAACAATGGTAGAGGAATGCCAACTGATGGATTCACAAAAAAGTAGAAATCAATATTACTAGTAAAGTACGCTAAAGCCCACCCCGTAAATCCTATTGGTCCAATTATTTTTCCATATTCATATATAAAGTCTTTTTTATATCTAGCAATTATAAATTTAATTGTAAATAAACTAAATGCTATAACTCCTCCTAGAAAAGTGTGCCAAAATATAGTAGTAATAAAAAACTCACTAAATCCACTTGGATTTAACCTTGGTATAACTGCAAAATAAATACAAAGTGCTGACAATAAGTAAAAAATTATTGCAGCAGTCCATCCAAATCTTTTATGCGCTCTAATTTCTAACAAAGTTAATTCTTTTAAGTTTCTTATGTGAGATAGTCCTATAAAACAATTAGCTATAGCCAGTCCAAATCCCACTGTCGAGATATACAGCATGAAATGGTTTAAAAATATCATTTGTTCAAATGTCATTTGCAATATCATACAACAATGCCACCTTATAAATTTTTGAAAGTAATATCTTAAATTATTTAATTATATTTTAAGAATATTCTCTATTATACGATTATTATATTTAAAACTAATGCTTAAAAAATAGAGTCTTATCACTTAACTTGAAGAAATATATTATAGCAGATATCTTGTATCGTTTGAAATGTATTTATTTCATTTACATTTCCTATCATAGTCAAAACCATATTATTAAAATTCATACAGATCGTAGTTATTTTCTCTCCTCCGAGGGATGTATTAAATAAAACTCTATTATATATCTCCTCACTTATTTTTTTTGATGAGGTTAATACACTAATTGTTTCTGGAATATATTCTGAACAATCATATTTTTCATCAATAATTTTTGAGTAGATGATTTTTCCTACTAAATCTACAAGAAATATTTGTTTGATTCTTTTATCCCAAATTAATTTCTCAAATTTTTCTATAATTTTTTTAGGCTTTTTAATATATTTATCTTTGCTCTTAAAGAAATCTAATGTTAAAAATTCATCCTCTATGTTCTCTGGTAGTTGGTATTGTTTTACTATTATTATTTTTTTTCTGATCTCTACTAAAACGTTCTCATTTCTAACTGTAGTTAATAAAATCCAATTCAATTTCTCGTTAAGATTATTTTGATATAAAAATTGGGAAGAATTAACGACCAAGGGAATAAGAAAACCAAGTTTTTCTTTATTTACAAATTGTTTGGCATAAATATAAAAAATATTTCCCCCTTTTGGTTCAAGAAATACAACTGATTTAAAATTCCCCCCTTTTTCAATTTGATTAATAGAATCAAATAAAGTATCTAATCCATGGGAAAGGATAATGTCCTTAATATTTTCATCAAATTTATGAAATTTTGTTACTTCCCCATCAAAATCTTTATTTAGAAATTCTCCAAATTGTTCAGTAAAACTTTCCATTATATCGTGAATAACTGAATGTAACAATTCTATCAAGCTATCATTCTTAGTTGTTGCTACAAAAGTGATTTTTTGTAAGTAGTCAGTAAATTTTTCAAAAATAATATTAGTTTCTTTTAGTTTTAAGGATTTTATATCTTCTCCTCTTTCTATGCTCGCAAAACTATCCATAGCTGTTAAAAAACCACTAATTAAATCATCATCACTATGTTCATCTTGCTTTTTTAGATGCCAACTGTATAAGAGTTGTCCTCCCTCATTTATGATAAATAGATCATCCATATAATACACCGTTAGTTATTTAATAGTTTAAACACGAATTTCTTTTTAATAATTTAATAGAAGAATGTTATTGTAAGTCTTAAAAGTTTTATCCTTTATAATAGGATATACTTCAGTAATACAGTAGAACCGATTTTAAATTTTTTTTTTACTAAAACGTATAAATGTTCTTTCAATTAAACACAAACCTAAAACCTCTTATAGGAGATAATCTTATCATTTTAATTAGCACATTTACATTAGAAATTGTGGGGATTCAAATTTGTTAAATCGCATAGATCTAGATGGGTTCAAAAAAGTTCAAAAGGATTATAAAAAAGATCGTTCCAAATGTAAGAAAACACTAGAGATTAAAGGGAGATGGAGATTAGATGTTGAATATGGTCCACAATTTGAGACTAAACTGAAAACAGAAAGAGCCGGGAAAATTACGGTACAAACTGATGAAACGATTATCCTTGGAGGGGGAGGAACAGCAGTACACCCTGTTCATTATTGTATGGCAGGTTTTTGTGGATGTTTTTCAGCAGCTTTTGCTAAATGGGCTGCAATGAAGGGTATTGAATTGAAAAAACTTGACATTAGAATAGTTGCCGATATAGATTTAACTACGGGATTTGGAATTGAAGATGGTATTGATGCTGTAGATGATTTTAAACTTGAAATATTTGTTGAGAGCGATGCCAGTATAGAAGAATTAAATAAGGTTCTAGAACACACAAAAAATAGATGTTTTTGCATGTATTGTATCACTACACCAATAGTGCCAAAGATCGAGATGATAGTAGAAATTCCAGAGGTGCAAATCGAGGAAGCCGTCTTCATTTGTCCTAATTGTTTCAACAAAACAATGGTCTTCTTAGATGATAATACTCAAAAATGTAAGAATTGTGGGACCACGGGTTATTTTAATCTACAACCCGAACCAAAAAAAGTTTCTCAAAAATAAGTTTTATTTTTTAATAAATTTTAGATGATTAATAAAATAACTTAGAAAAAAGTATTATAATATAATATTACAGAAGTGAAATTCAATGACAGAAGAATGGCCATATGTATCTAACAAAGATCAATATGTTATGAATTTAGAAAAAGATTTAAAGAAGATTAAGAGTCAATTATATCAAACTTTAATAAATGCAAATAAAACTGTAAACCAAAATCAAAAATTACAAGATCAATTGAATCAATGCCAAATTGAAAATGCTAAATTAAAACTTCAAATTGAAGATTTAATTAAATGAATTAAATAATTAAAAATAGGATATTGATAAAAATAGTAATAATTAATATAAAGACGACCAATTTTATGTTTTAAAATAAAAAAAGGTATGATTTAATCCAATGAATGATACTAATATACAGTATGTATTCAAAATTACAGTAATTGGAGATAGTGCTGTTGGAAAAACATCATTAATTAAACAATATACTCAAGCTTCATTTGAAAATGATTATATTTCTACAATAGGGGCTCAATTCTCCATTTACAATGAAAAGATCGATGGTGATAATTGTAAATTATTTTTCTGGGATCTTGCTGGTCAAAAGGAATTCAATCTCCTACGTTCTCAGTTTTACAGAGAAAGTAAAGCAGCTATCATTGTTTATTCTCTCGAAGAAAATAATCTTGGAATCGAAAGTTTTAAGCACTTATCTGAATGGTATAAAGAAATCAAAAACCATTGCGGAGAAATCCCTGTTATCATTTTTGCTAATAAGGTTGATTTAATTGATGAAGATAATTTGGATGATTCAGAAATTCAAAATTTAATTAAAAAAAATAATTTTATAGGAGTTTATCGAACTTCTGCGAAAACTGGTAAAGGGGTAACTGATGCATTCCAGAAAATAATTAAAGTATTACTTACTCAGTATAAGAACAAAATCTAATATTTGAAAAAACATATCAAGGAGTTATCAAGGATAAGACTAATGTTTTAAAACTCTTTATAAGATTTTTTTTTTCTTATAACCTCAATTTAAGTCTAATTAATTTTTTGATAAATAAGTAAGCTTACTTTTTTAAACTCAAAAAATGTCGTAAGAAAAAACTTAAATATAATTTCTATTATAACATTTATGTAAAAATTCATTTTAGATTGCTTAAAAATTCAATCATTTAGTTTCTGATTTTTTACCAAAATTAAAATGACTATATGAGATTAGAAAGAGGTGTATTATTTATTTCTCAAGATGAAATGAAAGATCTAACGACAAATTTAGATAATAAAGTGATAAAAGCTCTACAGATTAAGGTAGATTCTTATCAGACAGAGATCAGTGAATTAAAAAAGATTCTTGAAAAAAAAGATGAAGAAATTGCGAATATAGCAAAATTTAAAGATGTATTGAGTTCTGAATTAGAGAAGACCAAAAGTAATTTAGAAGTTAAAACCAATAAATTAGAAAAAATAGATTCTGAAGTTTATGATTTAGAGAAAACAATCACTATAAAAGAAAATGAAACTAACAAGTTGTGTGCAGAAATTGATGAATTAAAACAAAAAATTGAAGAATTAAGTGATGAAGTCGCAAAAAAGGCAAAGGATATAACAGAATTTAGCGAACAACTCACAAAAAAAGAAAATAAAATAACAGAACTTAGTGAACAACTCACAAAAAAAGAAAATAAAATAACAGAACTTAATGATACTTTTGATAGAAAAGAAAAAATCATTGAAGAACAAAAGGATAAATTGGAAAAAGCTGAGACTGAAATATCAGCTTTAAAACCACCCGAACCAACTGAATACACTAGCGAAGAACGTTTAATTTGCCCTAAATGCGGTGCAAGAGGGAAAGATTTAAAGGTTGAAGAAGATAAAAGTAAAGTACTTGGTTATATTGGTCACAGCCCACTTTATAGTAAAGTGAATGTTTGCAAACAATGTGGTCAGAAGTTTTAATTAATTCATATTATTTCTTTTAAATTTTTTATAGTATTTAACCTAAAATTAAATAATTTTTATTGTCAAATTGTATTTCTAATTAGAAAATTGACCTTCACATATATTTAATTTAGATAACTTTTTTACTTCTAAAAAGCAAGAATAAACTATCATTATTTTAGTTAATTAGGTGAAATAAAAATTGATTAACACAAGAATTACTGAAAAATTTGGGATAAAATATCCAATTATTAGTGCACCAATGGGTCCATTTTATACTACTGAATTAGCTGTTGCCGTTTCAGAGGCAGGTGGATTAGGTGTGGTGAGTCATGCCACATTACGAGGGAAAAATTCAGTTAAAGATTTCAAGGAGCAATTAGACTATGTGGTTGAACATACCGATAAGCCTTTTGGTTTGAATGTACGTGTAGCTCGTATCCAAACCGATCATAAGGTATTATTAAGAAAAATCCCACAATGGCGTAAAGAAAACCCTAAACTAAGGGAACAATTAATTTATGCTTTAACTAGTGCAGGAGGTCCCCGACTTGCAGGTAAAATGTGGAAGGAAAAAGCACCTGATATGGCTCATTTTCATGTCGGACCAGCCTTATGGTTAGTTGATAAAATAGTAGAATCAGGTTGTGATGGGATAGTAGCAACAGGCACTGAAGGTGGCGGTCATCAAAGTTATGAAGGGATAACAACTTTAGTTTTAGTTCAACAAGTTGCTCAAAAATATCCTGAAAAACTGTTAGTAGCATGTGGTGGATTTGCTACCCCTGAAGGTATTGCTGCAGGATTAGCTATGGGTGCTGATGCTGTTGCCATGGGAACAAGATTTATTGCGTCTAATGAGAGCGAATTTCATCAAAAATATAAAGATCTTATACCTCCTGCCACAGCACGTGATACTTTGCTTACTACCGGAGGTTTTGGACCAATTAGACTATTGAAAAACAAGTTTTGCCTAGAGCATGGTGAAATTATTTCTAAAGAAGAAAAAATATCCCAAGAATTAGCTTATGATATGGATGAGTATCTCAAAGAACTAATGGCTTATGAAATAGTTTATACAAAAGGCGATATCGTTAATGGAGCTATTCCAGTAGGACAAACGTGTGGCTTAATCGATTCTACATTGAATGTTGATGATATAGTTTCAGGTTTTACAATTAAAGCTGAAAAAATATTAAAAAACTTATGTTCAAATATCTCATGAATAAATCCTAATTTTCATTTTTTTATTCTTCAATAAAAGAATGATAAATATATTAGATAAGTAAAAAGAAAATTAAAAATAATTGATCTCATTCTTTACGTAATTCACGTCTTAATATTTTCCCTACAATAGATTTTGGTAACTCAGGGACAATCTCAATCATTCTAGGATATTTATATGGACTAATATTATTTTGACACCACTCTAGAAGTTCCTCTTTAGTAACTTTTCCTTTATATTCGGGTTTGAACGAGATAAAAGCTTTAATTTCTTGTCCTGTTTCTGGATCCGGTACTCCAATGACTCCTACTTCACTTACAGCTTCATGCATATAAATCAAATCCTCGACTTCTCTTGGAAAGACAGCATGACCTTTTCTTTTAATCATATCTCTTTTTCTATCTTTAATACGCAAATACCCATCCTTATCAACGCATCCGATATCTGAAGTATAATACCATTCAACACCCTCAGAGTCATTTCGTAATGCATAATCAGTGTCCTTTTTCCTTCCTAGATATCCAATCATAACTTGTGGACCTGAAAAACATATTTCTCCTATATATTGCAGTTCATTTTCACCACAATTTTCGCAACTTTCATTTGGGCAATGAGGTAGTAATTTTGTACCAGTCTCAGTGTCTACTATTTTGAGTAATGTATCAGAAATAGGAAAACCAACAGTATTTATCTTTTGAAATTCTTTTTGAAATGGATTCAAAGAAACTACTGGAGAACATTCTGACATTCCATATCCTTCGACAATACTTACACCAGTGATATTTTCAAATTCATTTTTGACTTCCTTGGGTATTGCTGAAGCAGCACTTATACATGCTATTAGAGTACCTAATTTACCTTTATATTTTCTTGAAGCAGGATCTTCGTTTATTTTTATATAAAGCGTAGGAACTCCAGGCATATATGTAGCTTTTTCTTTCATCATTATTTTTAATATATCCGATATTTTTTCTGGAGGTCGCGGTAATAGGATCATTTTCCAACCTTCTAAAACTGAAACAGTCATACCTATATTGCCAAAAGAATGAGCAAGTGGTACTACTAACATCATTCCTCCTTTACCCTTTAACGCATTCATTTCTGGTAATTGCGTTGACGCCCAGATATCTGTTTGAAGTGCATTGACTACCATTGAATAATGAGACGTCATTACGCCCTTTGGAACTCCTGTAGTTCCGCCCGTATATATTAAAACAGATATATCTTCTTTAAGATTTATATCTACTTTTGGAACGTTTATTGGAAGTCCATCTTTTAAAACTTCTTGAAATTTATGGAATGTGATATGTCCTATTTTTTCTGGCCATTCTTTCATCCTCGGAACTTTTCCAAGAGCAGTTCCTAGTTTTGCTTTTAAAGGAGGTAAATATTCTGCTAATCCTGTTAAGATGATATTTTTTAATGTTGGCATTTTGCTTAATTCCTTACCAAGAAGATATTCTTCATATAAATAATCTAATATTACGAGTGTGTTAGCTTTTGAGTCGTTCACTTGATGGACAATCTCAACAAATCGATTTACAGGAAGTATTGGATTTGAAGTTGCCCCAATTCGAACAACTGCCCAATGAACAATAAGATATTGGGGAATATTTGGTAAATCTATACACACAACATCTCCTTTTTTTACACCTATTTTTGATAATGCGGTAGCAAATTGATCCACGAGAGTGTCTAATTCTAGATATGTCATTCGGAAACCTTCAAAAAACACTGCTTCAGAATCGGGATATTTTAGAGAAGTCCTGCTTAAAAGCTCTCCTAAAGGAACAGCATTATAATCAACATGTCTAGGTGTTTCCTTTGGCCATTTTTTATTTATACCGTAAAATTTTATTAGATCTTCTTGACTCATTTCGATATTCATTTTCATATATGTTTGTTTTTTTAGAAATATGTAATATTATTCATTTCTATAATATATAAAATTTTAAGAAAATTAGTTCAAAAATAAAAGAAATTGTTGTAATATTACAAAATAGATGGTTTTTTAAATTCGCATTTTGTATAAATTTTTATCTGGGATAAAACTCATCATAATTAAATCATCTCTTATTTCCCAACCTAAATTCCGATAAAATTCAACAACATCTTTATTATATTTTTCAATAAATAAATGTATCTTATGGACACCGATTTTACGAAATTTTTCTATCAATTCATCCATTATCATTTTACCATATCCTTTCTTTTGATAATCTGGATCGACAGCAAGATGATGGACATAACCTCTTCTCCCATCGAATCCTCCAATTACAACACCAATAATTCTATTATTAACTTTTCCAATTAAAAATAGATTTGGATTTCGTTGTAGCATTCTCTCAAGTTCTTCTCTTGTATCCGTTGACCCAACACTGATGCCTGATTTTCTCCAGAGTTGAACAACGTTTTCATATGATTCCATAGTAAATTTTTCAATCTTCATATGCTTTAAAATTAAATGGTTAATTATCGTTATTGTATCAAATTTATTGAATGATTTAAAACATTCTAATAATGGTTTTAAGATTAATTTTGAGGAATTACCTAAAAAAAATAAAAATCAATGTTCACTAATTTTTTTTATATTCAAAGAATATACCAAATTTTAAAAAATTTGAATTAATTTGAGAAGTTAATAAGAATATATAATATGCACTGCACAGAAATACAAAACAATTTTGAGATTTTAAGTATGTTGAAAAGTGTAATACAAGAGTGATAAATAAAATGAGTAATGATAAGAATATAATTAAAGAATTAGTAAAAATAACTGAAAAAGAATTTAATGTGAGAACTTATGCTGTAAAAAATGATTTTAGTTTTTGTTATTATGCTGAAGATGATTCTGTAAAATATCTTGGTTTGGATTTAGCAAAACTAAATTTAGAAGCAAGTAAATTAAAACTTGTGGAAGAATCTATTAGGAAACTACAAAACTTAAAAGGATTAAGCATAAGGTATCCTAAAAATAATGATTTACCTGAATGGTTTAATGAATTTAAGGATATGGAGAATCTAAGTCTAGAGAATAATAATTTAAGTAAAATACCCGAATGGATCAAAGAATTCAAAAAACTTGTTTATTTAAACTTAGAATCCAATGATATTTCTATTTTGCCCGAATGGTTAGCTGCTTTAAATGAATTAAAAGAACTTTTAATAAGGAATAATTTTAATCTTGAATGGAATGATAAGAATCTTAACATTCTAAAAAGTCTTTATAAAAAAAATTTAAAAATAAGCGCTCCAAGATTATTCGAATTTATAATTCAACATGATCTTTCAAAAGATAAAATAGAAATAATTAAAGAACTCGAAAAAGAAAATTCGGAGAAAGAAAAACAACACCAATACGTTAATCCGATTAATATGAAGATCGAACATGGAAATGTTGTTGAATGGCGTATGTCTCAATATAATATTAAATCTTTACCTGATAACTTCGGAGTATTCAAAAATCTAAGATCCTTGACGATTATTAAAACGCCAATCGAATATTTGCCCAATTCTTTTGGAGAGTTAACTAATCTTGGGTTTCTTGATTTGTCTAATAATCGTCTTAAATCTCTACCAGACTCTTTTACTAATTTAACTATGATATCTAATTTAAATTTGAGCAATAATCAATTTACAGAGATTCCCACTGTATTATGGGCTCTTAAAGAATTAACCGATTTGAATTTAAGCAATAATCCCTTAAACGACGAAGAAAAGAATATCATACAGAAAGTTCCTGATTTAATAAGAGATTACCTTAGAAAAAAAGCCACTATAAGAATTTTTATCTCTCATGCTGTTATAGATTTTGAACCTTACCGAATAGGAGAACTTGTAGAATTTTTAGAAAAACAAAAAGAAATCTCGGAAGTTTATTTTTGTGAGGAAGATCTTGCCGGAAATATCGATAAGTGGATGCTAGAGACAGTACAAAAATGCCAATTATTACTATTTATTGCAACGAAAAAATCAGTATTTAGCTCAGTTGATTGTCAAAATGAATTACAACTTGCTAATAAATTTTCGATACCAATTATTCCGATGAAGGGATATGATGTAGATTGGTCAGATTTAGCAGAAAGAAATTTATCTCGTGAATTAGGACTGGAATTTGATAAAGATAATTTTGATGCATTTTGTGGAGATTTATATGCTTATATTGAGAATTTCAAGCGTGAAATTGATTTAATGGGGAAAGAAGAACGGAGACAAGGCATTATAGATATATATGAACGATTTCGACTTATGCTAGATGAAACCCTTAGTGATATTAAAAGAAAAATAGATTCATTAGGGGATAGAATCACACAACTTGAAAAAAAAATTGATTGATTTCTTAAAATAAGACTTTTTTTATTTTTTATGATTAATAAATTTAGAGTTTGATTTCCTAAAATCCTAACGATAATTTCCTAATTCTTTTTCTAATTTCAGTTTTATCCTCGATAATTTTCTTAACAATGCTTGAAATTTCCTTTCGTCTATCCATATCAGTGGGTATTGGCAAAACAACTTCCATAATGCGATTACCAATAGTAGCAATGGTACCTTGAACAAAAGTTATTGCTTGAATCTGCTTTTGAACAACATCTAAATTTAATATATATAAAAGTAGGTATGAATCAATAATTTCTTCATTTTCTAATATCTTGAACTGGAAAATATGGCTCTGAATTATTATCTTTCTATCTAATTCTGTAATATAAGCTGTTTTTCCAATTAAATTGGAACCCCCATCCTTAACCAATAGTATATCCCCAACTTCTACATTTTGTTTAGTTTTGTATTGTTCGTATACTTCCTCACTTGTTTTTTTATATGAGTCTAAATTTATTTCCCAGTTGTTTAAATCGCTTGTTCGAATAAATGGGATATCACCTAAACCATATACATGTGAACCTATTTCGTCTCCTCGTGGTAAATAACCCCCCTTATTCGTATAAATTATTTTCTGTTCTGCTAAATCTTTTATAGTTAAAAGTGTGAATTTCTTATCACTTGCCAGCTTCTTTAATGTTTTTTCCACACCAGTATAATAAATCGGGATGAAAATTTGATTTTTAATCTGGCTGTATTTAATCTTAAAGATTTTTTGTTCCTTTAAATAATCAAATTCTTCAGCCTCTTTTAATATTAGATGCAAATCTATAAGGTCATCGTTAATTAATGGATTTCCATCAGAATCTAATTTTTTGCTTCCATCTTTATTCAGTTTATATAAAATTTTTCCATCTTTATCATGACCCACATTTTCTACAATTGCAAAATCAATTATATAATCGCTCGGAATATTATTCGATTTTTGAAAGAATAAAATGCTTGTTTTATTACATGTATATGGCTGAAATGTACTCGGATCTAATGAAATTATCCCTAAAATTTTACCATTTAAAGTTAAAAATTCCCAAATATAGCGATCTGTGGGATTTCCAAATATTCCTTCTGGTAAAATTATCCCCATTTTTCCATCATCATTAAGGAATTGAACACACCTTTCGATAAATAAAACTTGAGGGGCTTGTTGTTTCATTAATTTATTTTGTATTTCCCACATATCATCTACATTTTTCCAAACATGTCCTAGCTGATAATCAATTAAAATAGTTTTATCATTTATAGGAATTTTAACCCCAAATGGTGGATTTGTAAAAATAAAGTCAAAAGTATTATTGTTTAGAATTTCCTTTGCTAGATCTCTGTAGCGTTTTGGATCTAACGAATCTTCACAAAAAATATTAGATTTTCCATTGCTTAATATTTCTAAATACAATTTACTGATTTTTGCTAAAAACAAGTCTTTATCGATGCCAAAAAGATTTGAAATTGAATTAATTCTTTTTTCTTCAGATTGTATTTTTAACCATAAAACTTCTTTTACTTCAAGGAGAAAGCCTCCATGACCACAGGCAGGGTCTAAAATTCTTGAATCTATATCTGGATTTAAATATTTAACCATAAATTTTACTACATTATGTGGAGTAAAAAACTGTCCACCTTCATCCTTTAAAATCTTACTAACAAATATTTCAAAAGCGTCACTTAAGATATCCTTTGACGATTGAAGAAGTGAAATGTGCTGTAATTCTTTAACAATTAAATAAACAAGATCTTTAGTCAAAGTGATTTGTTCATTCTGATCCATTACATCTATATATTTCTCTCGTACATTTTTATTAAAAAAACCTTGAATTCTTGTGTGTAATTGTTCATTAGTTTCACCATTTTTTAAGCAAAATTCCATTTCTTCATCTTGCTTTTTATTTATTTCATCAACTAATTTACATAAAAGGAGATTTATAATTTGTTTAGACCGAGCTCTTGTATCGGTATCAGTATATTTTAATTTTCCATATAAATGCTGATTTATTGATATAAAAATCTGTTTTAAGTTCTTTATTTTCTGTAAATCGTTTTTCTTAATTAAACCAGATTTTTCCTCTAAAAAATTAGTGATATGAGCGGGCATTTATAAAATAAAAGATTTTTTACTAAGTTTCAACGATAACTTCTTTATAATTCATTTATATTAGATTAATTTATTATTATTTTTTATTAATTGAAAATTAAAGTTAATTATGTCTTTAATTAATTTAAATTTTGGAGAATACATCGATTTCACCATTAAAAAACGATTTGGAATAATTACTCTGAACCGGATCCATAGATCGAATGCATTTGATATCACGCAATTTGAAAATTTAAAAAAAGCAGTGGAATATTGTCAGAAGAATAAGGAAATCAGAGGATTGATCTTAACAAATAATGGAGTTTCTTTCAGTACGGGTGTAGATTTAGGAGCGATTAATGGAAGTGATCATAAAGCTGTAAAATATTTGGAAGGGACTGCGGCAGCTATTTGTAAATTATTATATTATGGAAAACCAGCAATTTCTGCTGTTAACGGAAGAAATATGGGAGAGGGTGTTGTTTTTTCAGTATGTTGTGATTATCGAATTGCTACAAAAGAAAGCTTTTTTCAAATGCCCGAAATCTTCTCCGGAATATTTACAGGAACCAGTTGTTTAGTACTCTTTTCGAGAATACTTGGAGTTTCTTGGACTAAAAGAATGTGCATGTTTGCTGAGAGAATTGAGACTAAAAAAGCCCTCGATATAGGACTAATAGATAAAATTGTAAATAACAAAGAAGAACTAATGAAAGTTGCATTAGATAAAGCAAAATTTCTTTTTACTAAAAATCAAACAGTTCTAAATGCAATAAAATTATGTGCTAATCATTTAGCAGATAAATCTTATAATGACGCGTATGAGTTAGAGAAATTTGGCTCATCTTGGTATGAATTTGAAAATAAAGAACAGTATCTCAAGAATTTTAGAAAGAAATTTGAATAAAAAGTTAAACATGAATAAAGATGTCATCACAAAATACAAATTTTGGAAATTCTATTGAATTCTCATATAAAAAGAAGTTTGGAATTATAAAGCTAAACAGAATTCATAGAGGAAACGCAATTACTACTGAGATGGCAAAGAATCTCAGAAGAGCTTTAGAATTTTGCCAAAGATCAGATAAAATAAGGGGGATCATATTAACTGGAAATGGAACATCCTTTACTACTGGAATGGATATTGATGAAATTGATGGAAGTGATCATGTAACTGTAAAAGAATACGAAGAAACTGCAGCCTCTATTCAAGAATTGGTCTATTATGGAAAACCCACCATTTGTGCTATAAACGGTAAATCAATGGGTGATGGTGTAGCTTATTCTTTATGTTCTGATTATCGGATTGCTGTTAAAGATTGTTATTTCATGATGCCAGAAATAAATATAGGAGTTTTTCCGGGTACTGGTATTATTGTATTAATGTCAAGAGTTATTGGGATCCCCTGGACAAAAAAAATACTTATGTTTGCAGAAAAAATTAGTGCAGAAAAAGCATTAGAAATTGGCTTAATAGACCAAATCGTAGAAGACCGCGGAGAATTAATGAAAATTGCATTGGATAAAGCTAAATTTATGTTTACTAAAAATCAAATAGTTCTAAATACGATTAAGCTATGTAGTAATCATTTAGCTGATAAATCTTATAAGGAGGCTTATGAGTTAGAGAAAATTGGATCAGCATGGTATGAATATGAGGATAAAGAAAAATTTATCAATGATTTTAGAAAAAAATTATATTAAAAAATGCCTTTTTTATCATTATCATTATATTTTTTAATTATTTTTATTTTATGACATATTTAAAAAAGTAAATTGAAATTGCATAACATTAAAATCTAAACTCAATTTATAAAACTTAGTTATCTATAGATAATTAACCTAAGATAATCTGTAATTAAGGAAAACAAAAGAATCTAACAATAAAAAAGAAAAAATTTAACTTAACAGAGAAAAGGTGATAATTTTTGCCTAAAGGAGATGATTCAAAGGTTTTTATTGGCAGAAAGAAATCAATGAGCTATGTAATGGCTGCCATGGTTGTTTTGAATGAGAAACCCGTGAGATTATTAGCCCGAGGTCGATCTATTTCTCGAGCTGTCGATGTAGCTGAAATTTTAATAAACAAGTTTATTTCAGGAAGTACTTACGGGGAAATTCTGATTGATACTGAAACACTTACGAATACGGATGGCACGAATAGCAATGTCTCATCAATTGAGATTGAAATTCTTCCGCCGAAAAGGTAAAGAAAGATAATTCTAAAAATATACAGGAGAAAATCAGGAGACTTTCTCGCTTCTTTTTTTTATTTTTTTGAAAAACTGACTATTTTGTTTTAAATTTATAATGATTTTCATCAATCACTGGACGATAACCTATTTTTTGATAAATGCTATTTGACGTAGGATTGCTTAAATCTGTAAATAAGAAACAATATTTATTTCCTTCATCTAAGAGAAGTTTGCTTAATTTTGCTACACATTCTGTTGCATATCCTCTTCTCCTCAAGGAAGGTGGAGTGTATACAAGATTAATCGCATTCCCATTAGGACTTTTACCTGCTTTTCTTGCCATCGAAACGGGCTCATTGTCATCAAATAATAAAAATATTTGGCTGTTATTGTTCTCAAATTCTTCCTTGAAATTGTTAATATTTCGATCCAATTCTTCATTAGTAATATCACTTAATGCTTCCTTTAACATCTCTCTAGTCCAATTAAGAACTATTTTCTCATATTCCTTTGTAGCAACATGAAATTTATTTATACCTAAAGTATCTTCTGAAACTTCCTCTAATTTAAAAATTCTTTCATTTCTCAATAAATAATAATCTAAACTACTTTTCTCACACCACAATCTGGCAAATTTGTCTGCGGCTTCTTTAAAACCTAAAACACCAGGTAATTTCTCTTTTCGCTTTAAAAGGTATTCTACTAATACTTCTATAGTAACTAATTTATCTGTATAGGATATAAGAAGATCATGGGGAGGGGTTCTTATAGAAATTAATTTAACATCATTACCTTTAGTTAATGTTAATAAAAGAGGTTGTTCTACGCCATATCTATGAATGTTTCTTTTGAGTGAATTTAAAATAGTTAAAATAAGACCATTTTCAACCTCGTGATTCAGCAAAAATGGGAATGCCAGATCAGAAAATATGGAAATATCTTCATGAAATTGTGCTTTCATCTTTGCTTTATAAGTTATATTATTCGTTTTATTAATAATATCCTAATTTCTTGACATCCATTAAAAAGTTGGTAAAAATATAAATAGATATTAACAATCATCACATAAATGACTATAAAAAAACCTATACTTTTAATTTTAATCATATGGTACATGAGTTCTACCGTTGGTTTTAGTATAACTGATACTAAAAACAAACCATATAATATAAATTCTGACTCACTTGATATTTCTGATACTAATGAGTCTGTAGATTATTTAATCATTACTACTGAAAATTTTAAACCTTATCTTGAGCCCTTGGCTAGATGGAAAACCCAGAAAGGATTAGTAGCAAAAATAGAACTTATTGATGATATAAGACAACATTATTCAGGTAGTAACCGTGCCGAGAAAATCAAGAATTGTATTATTGATTATTATAATAATTATTGTACTCAATGGATCTTATTAGCGGGAGATGTTCATGACGTTCCTTCGCAAGACATTATAGCTCTAGATAATTTCCCAATTGATGGTAATACTGTTAGTTGTGATTCTTATTATACAGATCTAGATAATGACTGGGATCTTAATAACGATGGAAAATGGGGGTACTGGGGAGATGAATTCGATTTTGAACCAGAAGTCTACGTAGGACGTTTACCTGCAGATAATGAAGTTCAGATGAAACTATTAGTCCAAAGAATTATAGCTTATGAAAAGAGCCCTACTATTGGTCCATGGATGTCTCATGCATTGTTTGCTAGTAGTATATTGTATTTTGACCAAGACTGGAATAATGATAGTGTTGTAGATTTTGGAGAATGTGATGATAATCGAGTTAATAATTTCATCAAAACAATACTACCAGATAATTGGACTAGCACCGTTCTCGCCCAAACTGAAGGTGTTAAAGGTACAAGTTATTATAACGATTCTTGCCTAAATTATAACACACTCAAAAATAATATAGATGAAGGATGTAGTATTGGTACAATTTTCGCCCATGGTAGTCCTACAGGTATGGCTATTGATAAATGGTTAGTTGATTATGATGGAGATCTATTATTTGATTATATTAATAGCCCCTTCGAAGGAGGTACTCCATTTGATGTAATGCAAAGAGATACTCTTTTTCATACGAGTTATATGGATTTCGAACCAGAAGATAATAAAATGGGAATATTCTATTTTGGTAGTTGTTCCACAGGTACATTTGATCATCCAACTGAATGTCTTGCTGAAAGGTTTTTAAAAAAAGCTGCGATTGGGGTTATAGCTGGAAGCCAAGTAGTGTGGGGTGAAGATCAATGGTATGAACGGGACCATGGAGGTTGGTTTATCGAAGGGTTAGGATTTCGATTTTATGAACAACTTTTCCAATATAATCAGCCAGGTAAAGCTTTAGCGTTAGCAAAAGCAGATTATGTTTCAGATAGAATTAATTCTTCTGAGCCTAAAGAATATCCAGAATGGGGAAATAAAACACTCAAACAATATAATTTACTGGGTGACCCTGAAGTTCCAATTTGGCTCTCAATTCCAAAACAACTCAATATAAGTATTATCCAACCATCCAACAATGATGGGAATTTGTTCACTGTTTTAGTAACTGCCGATGGAGTACCTGTTCAAAATGCCACTATTACTTACACTAAAGAAAATGATCTTATATGGAAAGGAATAACTAATGAGAATGGGACAATTGATATCCCCCTATCAAAAGCAGAATTAAATGGAAAGATTCTTACAGTTAGTAAAATAGGGTATCTACCTTATCAAGAATCAATCCCCAAAATAGCTTCAGAGTCAATTCCCGGATATGATGTGGTGATTACTTTCACTATCTTATTAAGTTTAATCTTTATTCATATCGTGAGTCATAATAAGACGAGATTAAAAAAGAAAAGAGTTTAAAATCCCTTTTTTTTTAATTATTTTATAGATTTTCCTTTATTCTTTCAATCTTACTCTGAAAATTTTCAATTTGTTCTAATTTTACTTTATTATCATTGATATTTTTTATTAAACTAATAAACTCTTTAATTATGGGATGCTGAAGAATTACGCACGTTTGATTTAAGGTATTTACATCCAATATTAAGGCAGAATCTAATTTTTCTCCCATACCTAATACGTCTTTAAAAATCAATTCATTATCATCTGTATATGACAATATCAAAATATCTTCTCCTATTTGAGAACCATCAGTCTTATTTATTATTTTAAATTCACACATTTTTATTGAGATTGTATCTGAATTTATTTATATAAAGAAATGAATTATTTGTATTATAATTTCATATTGCCAATTAGAAATCAAGATTAATTAGTCTTCGATAAACAAACAAAAAAGTATGATAGATATGAATAAAGAAGATATTTGTTTCATGCCTGCTTGGGAAATGAAAGAAAAAATTGAAAACCAAGAATTAACCTCAAAAGAAATAACTGAAATAATTATTGAAAGAATTCAAAAAATCAATCCAATAGTTAACGCATATTGTACTCCTACTTTTGAATTAGCAAGGGAAATGGCAAAAAAAGCAGATAAAAAAATAATAAGAAATGAAAAAATACCTATCCTAAATGGAATTCCAACATCTATAAAAGATTTAGTACCGCTTAAAGGAGTAAGAACAACTTATGGTTCAAAAATTTATGAACATCACATTCCTAAAGAAGATGGCGTTGTTGTATCTCGTTTAAAAGATGCTGGTTGTGTAATTTTAGGGAAGACAAATACACCAGAATTTGGTTTTAAAGGAGTCACTGATAATCTCATTTTTGGAGTGACACGAAATCCATGGGATCTTGAGAAGACGTCTGGAGGATCTAGCGGAGGTGCCGCAGTTTCAGTTGTTTGTGGAATGGGCCCTCTAGCTCAAGGTTCAGACGGAGGTGGTTCTATTCGACATCCTTCTTGCTTTTGTGGAGCTTATGGTCTTAAACCGAGCTTTGGTAGGGTTCCAATTTATCCAAGATCCTTCCATAGCGGCCAAACACTATCTGTTATTGGTCCTATTGTTAGATATGTTTCTGATGCAGCATTAATGTTAGATGCTATGAAAGGACCATTTGAGGGAGATAGACATTCATTACCGGAAGATAATGTAAATTATTTTGACCAAATAAATAAGAAACCAGATAAAATAAAGATTGGTTATAGTTTAGATTTAGGCTTTGCAAAGGTTGTTGATAATGATGTAGAAAAAACAGTAGTTAATGCAGTTCACAAGTTTGAATCATTTGGGTGGGAAGTAGAAGAAGCAAAATTTAAGGTTTTAGATCCTTCAATGGCTTTCAGTACAATGTGGTTAATAATGTTTGGATATGAATTAAAACCTTATTTGGAAAAATGGAAAGATAAGTTAGATCCAAGCTTAGTAACATGGGTTGAGGCAGGATTGCACTTTCCTGCATCAAGTTTACCAGAGGCTATGAGAACTCGTAGTCTGTTTTATCAAGAGATATTTGAAACCTTAAAAGATTATGATATAATTCTTACACCCTCAACAGCAGTTCCAGCTTTTGAATTAGGAGTTCCTTATCCTTCACAAATAAATGGGATTGATGTATCTCCCACTTCGTGGCAAGCATTTACATTCCCCTTTAACTTTACAGGACATCCTGCTGCTACTATTCCCTGTGGGTGGACAGATGATAACTTACCAGTGGGGTTACAGATCGTTGGTAAAAGATTCCAAGAACTGCTAATTTTACAAGTTTCAAAAGCTTTTGAAGAAATAGCCCCATGGCAAGATAAAAAACCTAAATTTACTTAATTTTTTAGTAATTCTTTTTGACAAATTAGTATAGTTTACCTTTTTAATTAACTTATATTTAATTTTACTCGTCTATTTCAAGATTCTGCCCATCTATTTTTACTTAAACTTCATAAAAACAATTTTTTTAAATTGTCTTTAATAATTCTAAGTATAACAATTATTTTAAAAGTTACAGCTAAAAATAAAAACAGAGGAAATTGAGTGAAATGGCACGTCCATATCAAAAAGCTAACATCCCTGGCCCTGAGATGGGTACTTCTGTCTCAGATCCAACAGTGATGGCAAATTTACTTAAGTCCCCTAAGAAGAAGGTAATTATTATTGGCGCTGAATCTTTAAATTGGGAACTTGATGAGAAGAAGGTTGCAGACTACTTAATAGATATCGCAAACAAAATTGATTGTCATGTAGTTAGCACCGGTCATACATTTAGTTACTTAAAGGATAAAATCAGTAAAGGGAAACTATATGATATGTCATTGATTAATATTACAAACAGATTATGCGATAAGAACTGGACTGGTTTTGATGGAGAAGGACAATATTCCATGGCAATTTTCGGGGGACACTTAGTATTTTATGTCTCCCAAGTACTATCTAGGATCAAAAACTTTACAAACTGGGTAAAAACAATTGAATTGGATAAATATTCTCATCCAAATGCCAGATTTAGTTTACCAAATCTAAGCGATACTGAATGGAAATTATTTTTAGAAAGCTTGATTGAAAAATTATAAAAAATATAGATATAAAAATAAGAGGAGATAAATGATATGAGTTTTGCAGATATACCCGTTGATGTAGGTCCTGTTTATGAAGGAGAACGTATTAGAGGAAATCAAATGTATGTCGAGCTTGGTGGTCCAAAAATAGAGAAACACTTTGAGTTGGTAAGAGTTAAAAAAGATAAAGAAATTGAAGATGGAAAGATAACTCTCATCGGCCCCGATATAAAAAACATGGAAGTAGGATCAAGACACCCTATAGGAATTTTAGTAGAAGTCTCTGGGCCTGAGCTGGAAGAAGATTTAGAAGCAGTATTTGAAAGAAGAGTTCATGAATTCTGCAATTTTGTAAATGGAATAATGCATTTAAACCAAAGATATACTAATTGGATGCGAATTTCTAAATCTGCTGTAGAAAAAGGATTTGATAACTTTCAAATGCTTGGAACTGTTTTAATTAGACTGTATAAAGCTGAACTTCCAATCATTAAAAAAGCTCAAGTTACATTCTATACAGATCCAGATAAAATCAAAGAACCTTATGATTTTGCTTTACAGATTTATAATAAAAGAGATGAAAGAGCCCGCAGTATTAATGATGAAGATGTAGATATGTTTTATGGTTGTGTTCTTTGCCAATCATTCGCACCAACTCATGCATGCTGTATAACACCAAATCGGATGAGTTTATGCGGTTCTATCTCTTGGTTTGATGCAAGAGCGGCAGCTAGAGTCGATCCAAAAGGTCCTCTCTTCGAAATTCCCCCGGGTGAATGCTATAACGAATTAGCAGGTGAATTTGAAGGCGTAAACGCAATGATAAAAAAACGTTCGCTAGGAGAAATCGAAAGAATTTATTTATATAGTGGAATGGAATTCCCACATACTTCATGTGGTTGTTTTGAAGCAATAGATTTTCTTATCCCCGAAACAGGAGCAGGTCACGGTATTATCGATAGAAGTCATGATGGTGTAGCAATAAATGGATTACCTTTCTCAGCGATGGCGAACCAGACGGGTGGGGGAAAACAGATGCCCGGTTTTAACGGAATAAGCATACAATACATTATATCGCCCAAGTACCAAAAATATGATGGAATTAAAGCAGGTTTGGAGGGGGGAATTTACACTATCGTGTGGATGGGCAAAAATGTCAAAGATCGAGTGTATGAATTCCTTCCAGAAGATTTAAGGGATAAAATTGCCACTGAAGAAGAGGTTGATGAGTTAAGTAAGCTACCAGCATGGTTGGAAAAAGTAGGGCATCCAATTATAAATACTGAAGACTACAAAGCGGTTATGGGTGGCGTAGAAGAGGAAGAGGAATGGGAAGAAGAAGGTGCGATGGTTCCAATGGGCACTGTTGGAATGACCATCCCTGGTGTTGGTGGCACTGGTGGATTTAAAGTTATACTAAAGAACTGTAAAATTCACGCAGAATCGATTATCATTAAAAAGATTGAGCCTAAACGTAAAAAGAAATAAAGTTTTTTATATAATTTTTTTTATTTTGATTTTTTTTTTGTAGTTTTTTTATAATTAATATTTTTGGATACAATTATTTGAATGCCCTAATTTCTTTGACATAATTATTTTTTCATATTACTTTTGTACTATCGCGACGGAATATCTTCATAAATGAGCATATTTAAATAGGAAAATTACGTCGTATATTAATGGTATTCTTATAAGAATTTATTGTATTAGCGATTTGGTTTAATTTCCATCATAATTCATTATGTTGATTCGAGAAGCTGGTATACTCTTCCAAGGAATTCCCATTATTTTCACTAGCTATCATAGAGCTAGTAAAACACAGACAAATTTAATATGTTCAAGTGGATTAATGAGTGGGTTGTTAAGTTTTGCCGAATGCTTGATGGAACCAGTAGAATATTTTGAAAGTGATACGTATTCCATAGTTTTTAAAAAGGGAACAATAAAAGATTTATTTCGCGATGTTCAGGAAATTGTTGCCTTTATAGTTTTGGATAAAGATTTTCGACTTGAGAAATATTTAAGAAGAACGGTTTTACCCTTATTGGAAAAATTATTAAAAAAGTTCGTTTCTCAATTTGATGGTTGTAATCTCACGAAAATTGGTCAGTTTGAGCCTTTTAGAAGAACAATTAATAAAATTTTTGGATCAGGTACACAAACTTTCGAAGAAAAAGTAGTATCTTTATTAGTATAATTTAAAGTATGAAATTATAAGAATCCTAAAGTCTTAAGGAATGAATTGTTGTTTTATCCTATTAAAGAGTGGTTTTACTGTATCTATACAATTGACATCTGATAATTTGCAATTACCTTTAGGATAATAAGCTAGTATAATTGAATCAAACAACGTCCAATTTACATTATGAAAACCAATATCATATCCCACCACTTTAAATCCTTTTTTCAAGGCAAGAGACATTGAAAATATTCCATTTTCCGTAGTCGGTATTTTCCATAGAATTATTCTCCAATTTTTATATGTCTTTAATAAGTTATTGATAGATTTTTCTTTAACATACCCTAACAATTTCACAATACCACTATAATAATCTTTAGAAACACCATAAAGTTCATATCCTTTACCAATTTTCTCGTTTCTGGTAAATAAGATATCATTTTTCATTTTACTTGTTTGACTGTGAATATATTCATAAAAATAGATTAAGTCTTCATTGTCTAATAAAAACACATTTCTATCTCTTTTTTTCCATAAATGTCTAAAAATCATTGAATAAATTATTGCAGTTTCTTCATATTGAGGGGGGCATGGGTTATTATCATTAAATTCAAAATCTCTTTTATCTCCTATATTACTGTAGCCAGGGATTATACTATAAGGTATTGCACCAGCATTTTGAGCAGCAGTCTGAACTTTAGGTATTGGCCCACGAGCTTCAATATCAAGTCTTAGAACATCTTTAAATTGAGGCATTTTTGTTACTGTGATAAGCCCTGCCGCAGCCATTTTTGCTGTAATTCCCATTCCCTGAAATTCTTTCTTCACAATTAAACCCCCAGCATGGGCAATGTATCTCTCTTTTTCAACTAAAGCACAACCAGCGGTCACCTTTTTTTCTATTAAATCACTTAGGACCCAAAATTTATTTGGATTTAAAATATGTTTTTTCAAAAGTTCGATATCATAAACTATAGGATTAATATAATCATAATAATAACTTTCTTTGAACATAGATGAAATATTTTTCGCATCTTTAGGTGTTGCAAATCTTAATCCATATTCTTGTCCATAGCCAAACAAGAATTTTTGAAAATAGATGCCTTCTTCTTGAAGGTTCAATTTTTCTTTACTTAAGGTTGCCATTTTATTTCCCTACCCTTGATTAAAATATAATATGCTAAGTAATTATTTTTGAATCAGTATATATAATTTTCTAAAAATTCACGTGAAAAAAGTGAAAAATTAAGTTACACAAATATTTTTTTGAAACCGTAAACGAATTACTAAATTCAAGAAAAAAAAGTTATTTATTCCGATTTTAATTTAATTCCAATTCCATAATACATCATATATCCCCAGATTATTAATGAAACGGATAATATACTAATTATTGATCTAATATTAGCATAATTATGTGGGTCTAAAAGATTATATATACAAAATAAATAAAAAACCAGTGTCAATCCTAGAAAACCTATTAAATAATAAAACCACTTTCTTTTCAATGCTTTTGTTTCAAACTGGGAATAGATTTTAAAATTTGTATAATTTATTGGAATAAGTGTAAAAATAGTCATAATTGAAACAACATAAGAAAAAAAAATTAGTCCCCAAATTGGCACACCATTATTTATTTGGACTCCTAAAAATGGAGGGCCTGAGGGATTATCAAATATTTCTCCTAATAATACAAATATAAGCATGCCTGTAAAGAGCATTATCCCATAAAAAAAGATATACCTATTTTGTCTTTTTACAGAATAAATAAGAGTTGATTCTAGGATGATCAGATTAACAATGAGAAGAAATACTGCTCCAAAAAATATAAAAAAATTTGTTAGAAAATTTAAAATAAGAATTGCCACAATATCGTTTATGGCAAAATAAACCATATTTAATATAAAACCAATTGATAGACTGATAAAAAAGCCACTAATAATAAGATTTAAGCGTTGCTTTTTTCTTTTTAATACTTTATAAGCAATTATTAAAAAATAGAACACTAAAATTCCAAAAACTACAAAAATTATTATAGTTCTCGTTATTGTTGGATCAATCTGAGAAAACGTTTCTTCTTTTCACCAATATTAGTTTAATTAATTTTTTTATGATATGATATTGTTTTTTCATAAATAAAATATTATCTTCTCTTGGCTTTAAATTGAATTATTTAACCACCAAGTAATTTAAAAATTCAGAATCTTTATATAATTTCCATGAGCTTAATTTACATTCTAATGGAAGCGACAAAAATCAGATATGCCTAAATAAGATATATGATAACAACAAGATTGCTTTATTTAATATTTATTTTTTTTAATCTAAGGGGAATTTCCCATTCTTTCATGAGTTTTACAACACTTTGAGGTAATAAATGCTCCCAAGATACTCCATTTATCATAGACTTACGTATATCACTTGAGCTAAGTCCTTTATTTTCAATTGTTACTTCCCACATAATATGAATTCTCAATCCTAAAGATTCCAAATATTGTTTTTTTTGTCGTCCCCAGTCATCATATATTGTTAGAAAGAAAGTTGCATCAATTGGGACATAAAATTTGATTAATTCAGGAACATTAATAGGAAAGGGAACAATAGAAAACTCTGAATATATTAAACCTTGTTCTAATAATGCAGTTCGGACCATTACATAGCGTTCATAGTAAGTTAATGGATTCGCTATTGGAGTGCTTCTATGGGGATTCGCTTTAGAATCTCTTACCCGGAGAGGATCTGGATTCGTAATACCTACAATAAGATGTTTACATAGCTGTTTACCCGCTAAGAGATATTTTATATGATCATTATGTAGAACTTGGAATCTACCATGAATCACACCAATATCATATTTAGGTTCTTTATTATCCATTTTGGCATTTAATCTATTATTTATTATAGTAAGGCGAATAATTCAAAAAATAATAATAATTTTGTTTAACAAATCGATCACTTTTTCTTCACTACTTTTTTAGACTTTCATTACTTAAAAAGCTGGTTTTGATATAATTATTAAATTTCCCTAAAAATATGAAACAATTTAATATTAATGACCATCGAGAATTGCTTTCAAACTAAATTAGTTAATTTACCAGTATCAAATTGCAAAACTCAGGATAGTGTAAAATTTATTCATGCTAGTGATATACATCTCGGAGCTGCTCAATATCGTAATGAATATAGATCAAATGATTTTATTCGAGCCTTCCAAGAAATTTTAGAATTGGCAATAATCCATCATGTTGATTTTATTTTATTAGCGGGTGATATATTTACTTCATTGGAAATATTGCCCGGAAAACTAACTAAGATTGTTAATTTATTGAAAGAGTTTAGAAAGTTTACAAATGGTCTAATTTTAATAGTAGCAATAGAAGGTAATCATGATATTCGAAAGTTTTCAAGAGGAGTTAGATTCGAACGACGAGGGCAATCATGGCTAAAATTATTAAATAATTTAGGATTTTTAATCCTTCTTGATGCAAATTTAGATGCTACGCATCAAGAAATATTTAAGCTTTATAACTTTAACACTAAAACCGGTGGGAAAATACAAATCAAAAATGCAATGATTTACGGTACGCATTACCTTGGTGAAAAACCGATCTCCTTCCTTTCAAAGATAAGGAAAGGAATTGTTAACAATCATGGTTTATTCAATATTCTTTTACAGCATTTCGGGATTGAAGGCCAGATGGAAAATGTTCCTGGAATCAAATTAGAAGATATTCAGCACTTACGACATCGAGTAAATTATTTAGCTTTAGGTCATTTTCATAAGCAATTTATACTTCAAGATTGGATATATAATCCTGGATCATCAGAAGCTGTTTGTTCTGTAGATAATTCATTTAAACGAGGCATTTTTTTAGTAGAAATTTCGAAAAAATTTGAGAAGTTTGTAAAAAAAGTCAAAGTACTGCGGTTAATAAACCGTAAATACATATGGGAAACAATTAAGGTGAATTTTGAAATAAGAAACAAAAAAAATTTTGAGGAATTTATAATTGATGAACTAAACCCTTCATTAAAATATCTGAATCATAATATTAATCCATCTAATCCTCAAATGCCACTATTATATTTGATTATAAAAGGTAAAGAACCTTCTAAATCATGTAAGATTAATGAAAAAGATTTAAAAAAAAAAATTTGTGAGACTTTTCCTATTATAGATGTTCAGATTTACAAAAAGTTCAAAACACCGCTAAAGACGTTAGATAATTATATCTTACCTTAAGGTTTTTTAAATAGATGATTTTCTTTTATATTAATTTAATGTTTATTAGTAAGTTTATTAAAAATAGTAATTATGAAGATTCGATCTTTAATAAAAAAAAATAAATTTTTCACGATTTTCTCTGTTGTTTTCCTGATATGGATCATTTTCCTTGTTATATTATCTATTATTGGACGAAGAACTGTAATATTCTTTGATGCTCTTGGACAAGTAGATGTTTCATCGGAGTTTACAAGTAAACTTCCGCTACAAAGATATTTTGTGGAGCCTTTTATGGTTATAGGTAATATTTTAGAGTATGAGTTTACATGGATGTTTCTTTTTCTAATATTTTATCCTATTCTAAGAGGAGTTTATTTATATTTAAAGAAAAAAGGGATGTTTAGCTCAAATAAATATAGATACATCTCTTACCCTATAGTTGACGTTATTTACTTTTGTTTTAAAGTTTTAACTTTAACTATTTTGATAGTTGCAATTTATATTCTTATAGGGTATTTAATCCAAGGTTATTTCTTTGTAAGCAGATATTTTATGATTCCAATCCAATTAGCTGTTCACGTAAGTATGATTCTTATTTTCTTAAAAATTAGTTTTGTGATACTCAGATTATTTCATCCGAAACTAAAACTTGACTTATCTAAGAAATTTTTAAAAAAAAGAACTCAAAGAAAGGCAAAAATTCAGGCTATAAAACGAGAAGCTGTTTTTTACATTGGAATAGGTGTGTTATTACTCGGTGCTAATATTGTGCTAATTTCTACCCCCTTTGCACCTCATGAAATAGTCCCTACTATACCACTTGAGGAGGATGAATTTTTATTTGATTTTCATGTTCATACCATCTTTAGTGATGGCTGGTTTTCTGTCGAAGAAAGGATTAACTGGTATATACAACAAGGTATATCGGGAGCAGCTTTTTCTGACCATGACAATATAAGAGGGGCTACAATGGCTCAAAAATATGTTGAAGAACACAATCTGGATTTTATTGTGTTCATGGCAGAAGAATGGACACAAAATGCCGAAAATCCAGGAGAAATCCATATGAATTATTTTGGAGTAGCAGAAGAAATTGTACCATTAGAATCTTATTCTCCCTGTGGTCCATTGGCGATGAACGCTTCTGATACAATAAGTTATGTGAAAGCGAACGGGGGGTATATTACAGTCAACCATTATAATTATGATCCAAATCCAAATGGTGGTTTTGGTGTTCCTTATAGTTTGGATCAATTAAGGGATTGGGGTGTAGATGGTTTTGAAATTGTTAATAGTGGTAGTTATAGTTGGAAATATCAACAAATAAGGAATTATTCAATAACTAATAACTTAACCTGCATAGGAGGTTCGGATATTCATACAAATGAAGATTTAAATACTTTTATAAAATTGAAACTAGACGACCCTACAAATCTCACTATTGCGAACATCTTTGAAACTTTAAGAGATGATACACATGAAGTAATTGCGATTAGGTTTTATCCAAAAGTAGTAGATTTTCCTAGTGATTTGAATGATTTTGGATTTTATGTTTTAGAAGATTTTATAAATTATATCTTAAATATGGATATTGGTCAGACTTTATCTTGGATAATCTGGTCAGGTTTAGTGTATGCATTATTCTTTCTGGTATACCGAAAAATAAAATATACTAATTTGAGGTTTTTAAAAGATAAAATCTATAAAAAGTACAATAACTCAAATTAAGAATTCAAATATAATAGCCCGTATTATCTTCCTTGTAGTTATCTTTGTCATCATCATTGTCATCATCATCTTCTCCAAGGAGTTTTTTATAGAAGTATTTCAGCATATCTTCGGGATCTCCTTTAAAATCTTTAAGATCTCGGGGATCAATTCTTATAATACCACCTCTTTTGAATGGCATTACTTTATCACGGAGGTCTTTTTCAATTTTTTCTTGTCTTCTTGCATTTAGAAGTAATTCCTTCTTCATCAGTTCTTTTAATTCATTTGCCACAAGATTATCTAAATAGCTTGGTTCAAAGTCCATAAGTGCTACTGGGCTATAAAATTTTGTAATCCTTTTAATTGCCTTATCCCTTTTGTATTCTGGAATCTGGCTAATACTATCAAGGTTTAGTAATGATAAAATGTTTAACCAATCGAGTTTTATTGTCCAGCCGTATTCTTTATTGTCTTCTTCCATTTTTTTTAATTTTTTTTATCTAATTCATAAAATCTAAGAAATGAAATAAAGTTTTTCACACACTTTTATATTGTAACCAATAAATGAACCTTATAAATTTATTTATTTTATTCTATAATATTCAGAATAATGTAATAATCTTAGATTTTTTGCCAACTTAAAAAACTTTTGAATTAAAATTAGTTTATCACAAGATAAAAAGGAATTACTCTGAAGGAACTAACTTTGAAGGAATTCTCGAATTTTAGATGAGACAAATTCGGGGGCATCATGAGTTATCCAATGGGAAGATTTTTCATGTCTTTCTATTCGTAAATCCTTAACATAATTGGATAATCCTTCTAGTAATTGAGGTTTCAAAGCAAGATCTTTCATTCCCCAAAGTACTAGAGTAGGAACATTTATAATTCCTTTCCATTCTTTGAAATTAATATTTGCTCTGTAATAATTCACTCCTCCCAGTATTGCCCCAGGCTGAGACCATGCCTTAATATATTTTTCTTTATCAGTCTCACTAAAATCTTTTGTAAAAACAGCTTTTTTAAGCCAATTATAATCATCTTCAATTATAAACTTCTCTCCATTCGGTTTTAAAAACTCAAAAATATAGAAACTGGCTTTTTGTTGCTCTTTGTCTGTTCTTAATTTTTGTTGAAAAATTATATGATGAGGTGCATTTAAAATTATTAATTTCTTTAAAAGCTCAGGATATTTCTCGGCAAAGATCCAAGCTACGGCACCACCCCAATCATGTCCAGCAAGATTGAATTTACCTAATTTTAATTTTTCACTCAAACCTTTAATATCTTCTATTAATATTTCTACTTTATAGCTTTCTACCTCTTTCGGTTTATCAGATAAATTATATCCCCTCATATCCGGTAATATTAATTTAAAATCATCCTTAAGTAGGGGAATTACTTTTGACCAACAATACCAAAACTCTGGAAAGCCATGAAGTAAAATTAAGGGTTCTCCAGATCCTATTATGATAGTATGAAGCTTTATTCCATTGGTTTCAATAAATACCTCTTCGAGTTCATTCAATAATCCCATATTTATACACCAACTATTATAATTTTGAGAAAAATGGTTATATTATAAATTTAAGGAATTTAAAAAATAATAAAAATCTAAAAAAGTAGGGTTTATAGTTAGAAATTAAGAGAATAAAAACAAGAAATATATTTTATATCATTAAAAAATTATATTTATATTATTATTCAAAATAACTCAAAAAAGAACGAGTAAAATCCTTTACCAATGAATTATCAATTTCACCAAACTTATACCTTCCACGTGGCATCTTCTTTTCCCGAATTGAAAAGTAACGTTTTAAAGCAAGTTCAAAATCATTGATAGCCATACTATTTTCTTCTGCGAATTTTATCTCACCAAATTTTAAGAGAAAATCTGGATTCATAATACTCAACTATTTTTTCACCTCAATCAATCGTGTTTTATTCAAATGTTTTTTTAATTAAATAATTATTTTTATTAATAAAGATAGGTAAGTATATAAATCTTTTCCTACACTTGCAAGGGTTATATTTTCTTACTTTTAACCGAATCCTCATTCACTGAATGATCATTCATTCATTAATTTCTTACCTTTATTTTATGAAGAAATGTTATAGAAAAGATATTAAAATAACCCATTTATATAATTCTCATCATTTTCCTATTTATTATTAATATTTAAAAATATATTTTTAAAGGTTAGGGAATTCCAGATTTCTAAGAAACTTTAAAATACAATTGAAAATAGAAATTTAAAAATTAATAAATTTTAATATAATTTCTTATGTAATAATAATTTTAATGAATTTTACTATGATATAAAATATCCATTATTTTTTGAGTTGAGTTTAAGTGTCTTTAAGGATAAAAAAATCTGAGATAATTAAGAAGGAAAAGAGAAATCTATTTATAATATCATCTCTATCTGTTTTTGAAGAAAAAGGGTTTAACAACACTCGTATAAAAGATATTACTAAAAAAGCAGGAACATCTGTGGGAAATTTTTATAATTATTTTAAAAGTAAAGAGGAAGTAATCGAAGTATTAATTAGTGGATTAGCTGAACTTATGATCAGTAAATTTAGAGAATTATTCGTTTATTTCAAAGAAAATAGAATTCCCCCAATCTCTGCGGTTAAGTATCTTTTTCGAGGATATGCTAAAATGTTTAAGGCAAAAAGTGAAACTTTTTTAATTTTCTTTGAGCAAATGGGAGGGATGGATAAAAAATATCGAACCAAGAGAAATGAGATTCTTGATAAATTTACATATGAGGTAGAAAAAATCATTGTAAAACTAATAGAATTCGGAGCTCGTGATCAAAACCCTAAGATAACAGCTAGAATTTGGACATCTACGGTACTTGGAGTCTTTATTTGGTGGATTCGGAGTGATTTTGAACTTGAAGAGGAAGAACTTATTGAAAATTTAACAGATGTTCTTGTTAAAGGCACAATGTCAAATTAAGATAATGAACAATTTATTACAATAGTTATAATTATAAGTAAATGATCTAAATTATACTTGGAGAATTCATATATAAAATTATTGGGCTTGACTTAAAATGAATAAGGAAATAGATGTAAGAACTCACTTGAATTTTCTTTTACAATCCTTAAATGTTGATGATTTGAAACAAATTTGTCGAGATTTTGAAATAAAAGGATTTTCAAAAATGAAGAAATCTGAGATTATTGATTTTATTCTTGATTCATTGTCAGAAGAAGAATTCAAGGAACTCTTACAGCAAAAAGAAATTGAAATAATATCTGCTGGAATTGATTTAGCAATTAAAAAAATTAATGGTGAAGATAGAGAGAGCATTGCTGAAATTAAGATTGTAAATCCAAATAAACATGAAATTGAATTAAAATTTAAAGGATGGAATTGGGAAACACAATCTTATTTATCAATTAATTCAAAAAATATAATAAATCCTGAACGTGATTGCGATTGTAAAATAGGGGCCAATATGGGTTTTTGCAGTCATTTTTGGATTGGATTCATCTATTCTTTAAAACAAAATTGGTTTAAGCTTAAAGATTGGACTTTGACTGCTCTACCTGATGATTTTGAAAAAAAAATTAAGACTATAAAACTTGCTGAAACTCAAGTGGGGAAAAAGAGTAATGAAAAGCAAGAAAAAGCAGTGTTGATTGATGAGTCATCTTCAAGTGCGAAATTAATGAAATATCTTGATTCATCGATAACTGTTTATGAGGCAAATATTACTGACATTGTTAAAAAGGAATCTGAATTTCAAGGAAATATAACAATTTTTTTTATGGTTTCACTTGGAAATCTCAAATTAGGTCCTAAATTAAAAAAAGTAAGCGATTTCAAAGAAGAAGATACTGATACCGCTGAAAAATTAAAAGTACGGATTAGTGAAAAATTGCAAAATGAGAACAGTTTTATAAAAGGAGATAAGATCAGCTTTAGCGGAAAACTTGTAAGAGACAATTTTTGGGGATACATAGTTAAGAATGTAAGGAAGATTACTAAGAAATAAAAAATCAAATTACACACCTATGTAAACTTTTCTTATAATTAATTCCTTTATTTTTAAATCAGTAAAGTTTTATTAGTATTACTTTATTCTCCTATATATCCTCTTTTAATTAGGAATTTTAATATTTACTTTGGGATATTTGTGATGGCTAAAACTGAGAATAATAAATCTAATATTATGGAAGGAAAAATCTGTATGATTACAGGTGCTAATTCTGGAATTGGTAAAGCGACTGCGATAGGTTTAGCAAAATTAGGGGCGACCTTGGTATTAGTTTGTCGGGATCAAGCTCGGGCGGAAAAAGCAATAGTAGAGATTAAAAAAAAAACTGGTAATACTTCAATCGATCTAATAATTGCCGACTTGTCTTCTCAAAAAGACATCCATAATTTAGTATTAGAGTTCAAAAAAAAGTATGATCAATTACACGTCCTAATTAATAATGCTGGAGTAAATTTAAATAAACATACATTAACCGAAGATGGAATTGAAACAACATTTGCAGTAAATTATTTGGCTCAATTTATGTTAAGTATTTTATTTTTTGATATCTTAAAAAAAAGTGCTCCTGCCCGCATTGTAAATGTGGCATCAAGTGTCCAAGCAAAAGTTATTGATTTTGATGATCTAAATGGTGAAAAGCATTATGGTCAATTAAAAGCATATGCACAATCAAAACTGGCAGTTATTGTCTTTACTTACGAATTTGCCCAAAAAATCAATGAAACAGGGGTTTCAATAAATTGCCTTCACCCGGGATATGTAAAAACGAATATGATACGTAATTTTCGACCCTTTGTCAAATATTTTTACCATTTGGTGGGCTTATTTATGAAAAGCCCGAAGCGTGGGGCTAAAAGTTCAATATATTTAGCATCAACTACCGATATTGATGGTGCCAGTGGAAAATATTTCAAAAAAAGAAAAGAAGCGAAGTCTGTTAAAGTATCTTATGATGCTACTATATCTAAACAATTGTGGGATGTAAGTGTTAAACTAACAAAGGTTGATTTTAAAAGTAACTTATCCCAACTAATTGAAAATAAGACTTAAGGATATTTGCTTTTCAAAGAATTTGTAAGATGGTCTAATTTTTCTGTTATTTTAAGTTTGAATAAATGAGCTTCCTCTAATTTCATATAGGAATCGGGTATCTTCTTAATATTGTCTAAATAAAATTTCTGAATATCATCCAATTTCGGTAATTTCGTGATTAATTTCCCCTTCTTCATAATTGGTAATAATAATGGTTCGGAATTAGGAGGAATAGGCTCATCGTCAAGAGCTAATATATCTTCTTTAAATTTATTATGTTTATCATAAATCCTATATACTTGTTTTTTCCCTGGATATGTTAATTTCTCTTCACTAATTTTAATTTTCGGTAATTTATTATATTCAATTAATTTATATACACCTGCGATTGTTGGATCATCCCGTGAGGTTACTAGTTCTGTTCCAACACCAAAAGCGTCAATTGGAGCATTCTCATCAATAATCTTTTTTATTTTGTATTCATTTAGATCTGAGCTTGCAACAATTAATACTTTTTCACATCCATTGCCATCTAAAATTTTTCGCACTTTTTTAGCATGGTCAATTAGATCCCCAGAATCTATTCTTACTCCTCTTATTTTATTCCCAAATTTACTAGACGTCTCAGCTCCTTTTTCTGTATCATACGTATCTATTAAGAGGATAGAGTCTTCGTTATAAATTTTATAATATGACTTAAAACTATCTACCTCATTTTCGAATTTCTGAACAAAACTATGAGCCATAGTACCTGTAGAATTAATCCCTAATTCGAGATCTGCTACTACATTACTAGTGCCGTTGAATCCCGCGATGTAACTTGCTCTAGCTGCATAAACACCTGCAAGTGGGCTATGAGATCTTCTTGTACCAAATTCAAGAAGAATTTTATCTTGTGCTACATTTTTAATACGTGATGCTTTAGAAGCAATTAGTGTTTGAAAATTAATTACGTTAAGTAGATATGTTTCTACAATTTGAGCATGAAACATAGGTCCTTGTACTCTCAATATTGGTTCATTTGGAAAGAAAAAGTTTCCTTCTCTCATTGCCCATACATCAAGATTAAATTTAAAATTCGGTAAGTAGTCATCAAAAAACCGTATATCAATATTTTTGAAGACTGTCTTATTTCTTAAAAATTCAATTGATTGTTTTGTAAATCTAGCATTAAGTAGATATTGAATTGCTTGTTCCAAACCTGCAAATATTAAATAATTACGATTTCTGGGTAATTTTCTAATGAATAACTCAAACGTCGCGATATCATCTTCTTCTTTAATTTTATTTTCAAGGTTATACTGATAATAAGCAGCACCCATTGTCAATTGATAAAAATCAGTAGCTAGAATCATATTTTGATCGTTTATAAAACCAGAGTTCACATTACTCATTTTTTTTTCATCGAATTTACTTATATTTTCTTAAGTATTTACTTTACTTTTTATTATTATAAACATTTACAAATTAGTTACATTAAAAATAACAACCTCCAAAAAATGCTAATAGAACCTGATAAATCCTAATTTTAAAGTTTATTTACAAATAATATTCTCAAAAGTAGGAAAGATAAGATTAACTTTAAAAGTAAAAAAATTGATCTTTGTATAAATACTTATTTTAACAAAATTGGTTTAGTTATTTTAAAAGAAAAAGTGATTATATGTACCATCTAGACGATGATGAATATTTAAATGTACCTTATTATCGCAAAACGCGTAGTGTTTGTCCAGAATGTTTAGAACCAATTGGTGCTGAAGTTTATGAAGAAAATGATGAAATTTGGATGAGAAAAACTTGTGAAGAACATGGTAAATTCAAGGATAAGATAAGCAGTTCTGCTAAATATTATAAATGGACACATTGGGCTATAAGAGATAAAGATGGAAAGGTTATTTGGAAATTTGATAAGGATGGAGAAGCAAATCCTCCTGATTGTGGTGTCGAAGATCCACGAGGTTGTCCTTACAATTGTGGTCTATGCCCAGAGCATCTATCAACTTGCTCCTTAGCATTAATTGACTTGACTAATCGCTGTAATTTTAATTGTAATTTCTGTTATGCAAACGTACAAAAATCTGGTTATTTAATTCAACCGTCTTTAGAAGAGATTGACAGAATTATGAAGCATTTTAGAAGTAAACCTATCCCCGCGATTGCAATAATGTTTACCGGTGGAGAACCAACAGTTAGAAAAGATTTTCCTGAAATTTGTAAAATGGCAAAAGATAATGGATTCAAAGAGGTTATCGTAGCTACGAATGGTTATGGTTTTCAAAAGAAAAATGGTGGTCTTGAGTGGACTAAAAAAGTAAAAGCGGCAGGATTAGATACACTTTACTTCCAATTTGATGGAATCAACAATATTACATATGAAAAAACGAGAGGTATTAAGAATCTCATGGCATACAAACAAAGAGTTATCGATAATTGCCGTAAGGCTAAACTTGATTCTATTGTATTAGTTGCTACAATTGCTAAGGGAATTACTGATATTGAGGTTGGAAATATCATTCAATATGCTATTGATAATGTAGATGTTGTACGAGGTATTACCTTTCAACCTGTATCTCTATGCGGGCGTATTGCATTTGAAGAAAGACAGGATTTGAGAATCACCAACGCAGATGTGCTAAAGGTTATAGAGGAACAAACTGGTGGAAAAATAGCGATGGAAAATTCGTGGTACCCTCTAAGTACTATTGTGGAATTTGGCAGAGTCATAGCTTATTTAGCGGATGTTGAACCGATAGAATTCACATGTCATCCTGACTGTGGTTTTGCGAGCTATATGGTAGTAGATCCAGATTCGGGCGAAATGATGCCGATAATGGAATATTTCGATCCTTTAAAAGTCATCGATTTTGCTAACCGTTTTTGGGAGAAAATTAGACATAAAGAAAAGAACCAACTCAGAGTTTTTGAAGAATTATTAGGTGATTTTGGTAAAACTTTAGATAATGGTTTAAATTTTCTTGATAAGACTCAATTAAGAGCAAGATTTTTATTAGGAGTACTACAATATATGAAAAAACCGGGAAAACTCATGGAAATGTTTTCAAGACTTTTAATGCGTGGAGATTGGGAGAGTGTAAGCTCTTTTAGTTATGGGGCGTTGCTACTTTCCAGTATGCATTTTCAAGATGCTTATAACATGGATATTGAAAGAACAAAAAGATGCATCGTACATTTTGGAGTTGCAATGCCAGATAAAAGCGTGAAGGAAATAAGCTTTTGTACAATGAATACACTTCATAGACCTATAATTGAGAAACAAATAGCAAAAAAAATAACAGCAAAAATTAAAAATGAGTTTGACACCACCACAGGTCAATCTGTTGAGGAAATTGAACAAGAAGTAGCCCGTAATGGTGGAATTAACAAGAAGGAGGATGCCTAGATGCCTGAAGAATTCGTTGAAGATAAAGATGGGATGAAAATTCGTAAACTGGCAGAGCTAAAAACCGTTACGAATAAAAATTATGAAGAAGCTATGCTTAAACGAATAGATGAATTTAAGGAACAAAAGAAAGAAAAATCTCAGTTCAACGATGTCTTTCAAAACACGTTCTTTAAAGCTTTAAATACTGCTTTTGATTTAAAAGTCCAAGTTGATAAAGCTATTGGAGAAGATAATTTAAAGAAGCTTCATAAGGCAATTGATGATATTCTATTATTAGGGCTCTAATTTCACCTTTTTAATTAATTTTATATTTTTAATTTATTTCTTTTTTAACATTTTTTTTAGCACGGATATCAGTAATAATATGGGTATTTAGAGCACAAAATACTGAAAATGCTTATGGTATCGTCATGTATGGATATGCAATGGGTCATATCGCTTACTGGGGTTCTATTGGGATTATTAGACTTATTGCAATAGAAATACTTCCTACTGATTGAAGAGGTACTGGTGTAGATTTAGGAGTTTAATTGGAGCGGTAGGAGGTACAATAGGATTATTATCTAGTAGTGTTGTTATTTTATCATTGGGATTAGGTCCTACGTTCATTATATTTGTGATGGGCAATTTAGTGGTTATAACTTTAGCTGTTTTATTCCTTAAAGAAACTAAGGGCATTGAGCTCTCTGAAATTGAATAGGAAATAAATTTTATAGGAAATAACTCATACTTTTTTTTATAATTTTTTACTCGAAACTCTTCTTCTTGTTTGCTTTTTTTTCATAACTTATTTTTAAAATCACAGTTTAGTTATACTATGGTTTATAACTCTCTCACCTTACCAGTTACAATTTTTTATATAGGTAATGGGTTTATTCACCTTTATTATGCTTTTAAGTTAAAAAAGAAGTATCCAGAGCATAATTTTACAAATTCATTTTTAATATTTTTATTATGGATTGTAGCTGGTGTTGCTTTTCCTTTCTTTTTTATAAGAGATACGAATCAAGTAAGATGGTTTGAAGGTTTAGCTCTTCAAATTATATGTATATATGCACCCTTGTTAGTTTTTTTCATTTTATATTACCAATCTCAATTTATATTAAAGAAAAAACCAACTCTAAGAGATGACAGAACCATAGAAAACTTTGTAGATCATTTTACTTTAATGGATATAAAAAATCTCAATAATAGAAAAATTGCTTTAAAAACTGATTTTCATAGAAAAGCATTTCATTTATTACCTGCAGTAGTAATAATATTTTTATGGCTTTTTGCAGTCTACATTTGGGATATAATGTGGCATGCTGATCAATTTTGGGAAATCTCAGGGACAGAATATGGGATATTCTTAATATTAACGGTTGGTTATACAGGAGTTATCATATTTGCTGCTTTAGATTACATTCGTCTATCTCATATTTTTAATAAAAGTAATATTTATCATTTACTTCCTCATTGTATTTCTAATACATTAGGTAAAACTTTAAAGAAAAATGAAATCTATGAATTTACTAGACCAGTAGCCTTAGTTTTATCACTTGTTCCTACCTTGTTTTTTCCTTTTGGAATATTTACTGCTACAGCACTAATAGCCACTTTAGGTGATGGTGCAGCATCTATATTTGGACTCAGATTTGGGAGAATTCACATTCCAAAATCTTCAAATAAAACTTTAATTGGTTATATTTCTGGATTTTTAGCATCCTTCGGAATCAGCATTCTTGTTTTATGGATTTTTGAACAGCAATCCTTAGCTATTTTTAAAGTTGTTGTTATTGGATTTGGGGGTGCAATAACATTTCTAATTATTGATATCTTAAATCTTAAAGTAGACGATAATATTTTGAATCCAATATTCTGTTCATTAGTAATGGGCTTATTATATTATTTTTTATGAGATACATTAAAAATTAAAAGAAAGCATCCATCTTTTTAATACCCTTAATTTCATCATATGTAATACCGAGTGCATCTAAAACTTGTTCTAAAGCAGAAATAAGAAGCTCCTTATACTTTTTCGTATCAACATCCTGGAGTTTTGCAAGTTCAATTGCCTTTGCTCCGGTCGTCCCCTTACTTTTGATGAATCGTATTGTTTCACCTTTTTGAAATTCCTTACCTGTAATATCCCTTAATTCTTTCGCTGCTCGAACATGTTGGGGAACAACTTTTGTATAACTCTTCAGATCCTTCTGTAAACCAATGTTTATCGCGTAATCTTCTAAGGTGAAGGTATTTGGTTTTCCTATTTTCTTGAGATTATCTCTTACTATTTCGATAATTTGATCTTTAGCTTTTAAAAATTCATCGTTATTTGTGATATTTTTCAAGATTTCAATCATTTCACTAAAAACCTTTTTGATAAAAACTGGAGTGTTTCTCTTTTTGGCTACTAATCCTTTTATATCTACAAATTTAGTATCCTTATAAATGCCGACATAATTCTTTTTTCTATCAGAGAGTGCTAGGAATTGATAAGTTTTTTCCTCCTCCAAATCAAGATCAAGTTCTTTTTTACTCCATTCTGATATTTGTTTCATTTGGTCCTTTAAAGGATTTAAAAGAAAAACTGAGTCTGTATCTCCATATAAAACTTTAACACCTATATCTTCAGCTTTTTTAATCGTTTGTTTAATAGAGTATTGCCCTATTCCCGTAATACTTTCTGCTACAGGTAAACAAAACAAAGGGAAATTCTGGGACCCAAAAACACCATAGGAGGCGTTTAAGAACACTTTTAGTGCTTGCTGAATTGTCTGATAATAACTTCGCTGTTTTTCTGTTAGATTGATATCACCTGATTTAGGTTTAAAATATTTTACTCTTATATCTCGGAAAAACCCTACAACATACGCAAAGATTCCCATTTTTTGAGTACATATATGATAAGGCGTTCCCTTTATAAGATTATCTTCATCATCTTTGTGCGGACATAAGACGGTTTCATATGAAAGATTATATTCTTTGATTATTGATGGATATAGGCTTGAAAAATCCATAACTACGACATCGAAATGAATACCAGGAACAGGTGGAACGACATATGCGCCAGCAAAGGTTTTTCCTTCGATAACCGCTTTAGAATATCCTCCTGCTTTTAATTCAGCTATTTCAGAACGACGAGGAATAAGATACTCATTTCTTCTATGTTCAAAATAAAAGATATTCTGTATCCAGGTTGAAATCTGACGCCTGACAGTTTCATGGATAGGCATCTTAGTTATACGACATAATAATAAAATTAAATTCCATACTAAGGAGTTATTAAATTTTGTTAACTCCAATGTAAGTATTGAATCTTTTAAATTATACCATGTAAGGATATCATATTCCATTTCATGTATTTCTTCTTCATGCTCATATTTCTTCTTTCCAAGTAATGCATCACTAATCGCGTTTAATGAACTACTTTCATATGCTCCTCCAAATGCGTATCCTGAAATACTTCTATTAAAAAAGAAATTAAATAGATCAATATGAATCCCTTTTCGTAGGTCGCAATCTGATGATGATAAGAACCCAAAACCTCTTTTAATATGGATAGGATTTAAATCTTTATCTATTTTTAAAATATTTGCTCTATGGAACATATAATTTAAATCAAAATTATCACCATTGAACGTGATAATGATAGGATATTCCCATAATAGACGAAAGGTTTCTATTAATAATTCTTTTTCACTTTTAAAGAAAAGTATTTTAGCATCTGATGGAAATTTTTTATGGAGCCCACGATAAATAAATCCTTCTCTTTCTAATACATATACTAATTTTAATCCATCTGAAGCTACAAAAGATATGCTAATAATTGCTTGTTTTGCTTGACGAGGATCTGGAATAACAAAATCTTCTGATCCTAAACTTACTTCAATATCCATAGCTAACCGTTTCACATCTGGAATTGGAGTTAGAAATATATCCAAAAACTTTTCTGAAAATTCTTGAATTTCTTTAGATTCATCTTTAAATAGATTCCGTAATTCTTTTGCCAGGATTTTTGATTCTTCTGAATCCTCTTCAAAACTTAATTTTTTAATTTGTCCACCTTGAATACTATAAATTAAACCAGGAATAAGTTGCCTATCGAAAATATAGTTTAAATGATATCTGATGTCTGCCTCCCACGCTTTTTTATTATTTTTGCTTAAAATATTTCTGATATTAGTCCCAGATCCTCCGATATCAGAGGGAGTTTTACCATAAATTTTCGTCATTAATATTTTTTTATCCTTTAACAAATCTATTTTATCTACTTCTTCAAATCTAGTGAAACCTTCATAATCTTTCAATTCAATTATTTTTTCCAATTCTGAAATAGGTTCTTTACTTAAACAATAAGGTTCATGATCGGTTGTATCAATCCATATCTTAATATCATCAGATTCTAAATCGTAGAATTTACAATATGCTTTATTTTGTCCACCGTCGTAATCAACATCAAGTAACAACCCTCGTTCCATATCTTCAGCAATATCTCCTTTTTCGATTAAGTATCGAATATACGTTGAAGTCACTGTCTCACGTAAGACTTTGGATGTTTTAATATTACCTTCCTTTAAGCCAAAAGGTTTATCATTTCCTTTAAAAAATAAGGTGGAAGGTATTTCTTTTGAGATCTTTTCTACTAATGGAGTCTTTTCTTTTTCTTTGTCTCTTTTTGGAGTTTTAGGTTGAATTTCAGTTTTTTCTTCCTTCTCTTTTTTTGGTTTTGCTACTTTTGAAGATTCTTTGGGTTTTTCTTTTTTCTGCTCTTTATCATCAACAAAGGAAAAAAGTGACTTTTGTTCCTTATCGCCCAATTTTTTCTTTTTTGGAGGTGGCATAAATTTCAATAAAATATAATATTTTAATGACTAATATTAGTAATTATTCTAATATTTATTATTATACTCTCCCTTTAATAACTCTAAAATAGAATAATTAAATGTAAAGAAAGACCTACTTAATTCCTATAATGAAAAAATCTGGTACTAGCTGTTTTTTTCAATTATTTTCTTTATTTCTTCTAATAAAAGTTGTTTTTCAGCAATATACCAATCTAGCTGGCTTTTACTAGGATTTTCATAAAAGATAATTTCAGCAACGTTTTTAATTTCTTTATCATTAGGAGTGATCAGTTGACCATTAACATCCTCTCTTAGTAAAAGGATAAGATTATCTGTTTCTAGTGGTTTAATATCATAACCATCTTTAATGTTTTTGTTAATTGTAACACACAGTTCGGCAAGCCTCCAAACTGCCTTCTCAATAGGTCGGTTTTCTTTGTAAATCTTAAATGCTAGAGAGGTTACATCTTCTTTTGTAAATGGAGACATTTCTTTCTGCTCACCTCGTTATTTGTTTTATGAACGTAAGAGTAGTTAATCTTTAGTCTATTATTTAATATTATAGATAAACTTTTAACGTTTTGTGTTGACATTTTTAAACCTTTAAAACAATAAAATTAAAAATTTATCATAGTTTAATATAAAATATATTAAATTTATTTTGCCTCCGTAGCTTAGCGGTATAGCATTCGACTTGTAATCGGAAGGTCGGGGGTTCAAATCCCCCCGGGGGCTGTATTATTATTGATATTTAAAGCTCTTTTTTTAATCTTGATTAACCAAATATTGATAGATCAATTCAGCGGCTTCTTCAATACCACTTAAAGTACTAATCTCAGGAACATTATGAGAATACATGATTGGGATTCCAATTAGCACAGAAGGGATACCAAGCCATTTTTGAGCTTTTCCAGCATCAGAACCATAAAATTCCAAAATTCCATTTTGATATTTTAAATCGTTTTTTTCAGCTACCTCAACTAAGGTTTTGCATAATTTATAATCAAAAACACCAGAACCACCCGCTTCTTGCCACACAATTACAGGTCCTTCATTCAATTTTATATCGGAACTTACCATACCTGGGAAATTTTCAACAATTCCGATATCTAATGCTATAATTTCATCTATTGAATTATTTCTAGCAAAAAATAGTGATCCTTCTGTACCTATTTCTTCTCTTGTAGTCGCAACAATATAAAGATCAAATGGTTTTATTAAATTTCCATTCTCATCTGATAAATTATTAAATATTTTTTGTGCTAATAGGACTAAACCTGTTAATGCGACCAAGTTATCCATTGAATATCCAGAAATGATATTATCATTAAAGTCTTCATTTAATAACTCAAACTCTCCTGAGAATACAAATGGAGCCCCGACATGTATTTTAAATTTCTCAGTTACCTCTTGTTTATCTTGAGCTCCGATAAATATCTCCATTTGAAGTGGTTCAATTTTTTCTTCCCCCCTTAGTTTCGGAGGAACCGTATGAGTGGATCTTCCTGCTATCACTCCATTTATCCATTTTCCTTCCATATTTAATATTGAAATTTTCTTAGACACCAACCATCTCCCTTCATATCCACCCCTTTCAGAAAATTCTAAAGTGCCTTCTTTTTTTATTCTTCTAATGGTCCCTCCAATTTCATCCATATGGGCAAATATAGCAATAGTTTTTTTATTAGATTTTCCATTGAATTTAATATAATAATTGCTAAGTGAATCTGCATTCACCTCAATGCTCTTATTTGTGAGGATTTTCTCTAATTCCGCTTTAAAAAGTTCCCCACGAGCTTTTTCTAATCCACTTGGTGCCCTTGCTGATGATAGCGTCTTAATAATCCTAAATATCTCCTTTTTATCCAATGTTTCTCACTTATTTTACTTTAATTTTTATAATTTTAATCTAAATAGAATTAAGATTTATAGTTCAATAAAATTGCTATTTTATAATATCATTTATTAATTTCGAAGAATATGTAGATATAAATAGTATCATGATTGGTGAAGTGTAATAAATAAAATCAACAGGGTTATTCTTTGCATAATAGACGACGTTAGGGCTGAACATTTCTTTGATTTTATTAAAAAAGGATTACTTCCAAATTTAAAGAAATTAATGGATAATGGTATTTACTCCGAGAATTGTATTACTGATTTTCCTCCCATTACTTATCCTACTCAAGTTTCTTTATTGACTGGTACCTATACCGGAAATTTTAAAAAAGAACTATGTCATGGGGTGCCTCTCTTAAATTGGATGGGACGTGATGTTGCACCACCAATATTAAGAGAATATGCTGCAATAAATTTACAGATCTATAAAATTAACAATGATATGGGAAAAAATTGCAAAACTCTTCTTGAAATGGTAGGAGATGGAAATACTGCCAGTATAGCCCAATTCATTAATAGAGGGTCTAATTATATTTTTCCTGAGAGAAAATCTGAACTCGCTATGCTTTATCTTATGTTGATGTATTTCCCTAGCGTAAAAAAGAGAATGGTTAGATCTAATTCTGTTATTGTTCAAAAATTAGTTGAAACATTCGAGAAACCTAAAAAGTTTTTTGAAAATTCAGATCCACCAACCGTTTCTTCAATTTGGTTTATGTCCTCAGATTTATTAATGCATAAGTTTGGTTTTGATTCGCACATTTATAAATTAAATTTACTCCATATTGATAAAGTTATTGGAGTTTTAATTGATGAACTGGAGAGATTGGGTTATTTAAATGACACTGCTATAGCAATTACTTCAGATCATGGAAATTATAAAACGAATAAGATTGGAAATTTAGATTCCTTTTTAAAACTAAATAGTTTAGTAAATTATCATCCACTTAAAAAAGTTAAAGGAAACATGGATCTTGCATATTATGCTGGAGTGGGATTTTTCTATTTTAAAGGTAATAGTAATAGCAATCTTAAAAATAGTTGGAGTCATCCGACGCTTAGAGAGCTTGAACGATATGGTCCGAAAAAAATAAATTTATTAGATAATTTACTTAAAATCGATGGAACTCGTTTAATGTTTTACAAAGATGAACATAATAAATATAATAAAGGGGTAATTCATCTTAAAAGAAAAATTGAAGATACAGGTAAAATAATAACAGGAAGGATTGAGTATGAAGGAAATGGTATGGACTATAAAACTCGTTATATTTCAAACAGCGATAATCAGGATATATTTGGTTTTATCAATGATAATTCAGCAAGTAAGTTATTAGACAATAGATTTCACTCAACTCAAGAATGGTTAGAAGCTACTTATCACTTAGATTACCCTATACATCCCGATCTAATACCACGCCACTTTAAAAATCCGAGAAGTGCAGATATTATCCTTAGTAACAATGAATCCATAAAATTTGGGATACATCATGGAAAGCAAAAAAGCAAAAATCTATATGATCATGATATAGGTTTACAGAAATGTATGGCAGTTCCGTTAATTATAGGAGGATCGTTAGAAATTCACCAAAAGCAAATTAAAGTATGTAAAATCACTGATATAGTTCCAACTCTATTGAAACTTATGGGAAAAAGACCACACGAGAGTGTTATTGGAAAAAGTTTATTCTAATTGAAAGTCTAAGCTATATATTTCTATATAGGATATATAGGATATATAGTAAAACTATTCAAATGACTTAGAACTATTTAATTTCAAGTATAAGTTTGATTTTATGTAAAAAATAAATATATATAGTGTCGTAACAAATAAGTCTTATGAAAAGACGAACCTTATTTTTAATTATATTAATATTAGGGATATTCTGTGGAATCTTGTTCACTCTTTTAGATAATTATATTAGATCTTTTGTTTAAACTAAAATATAATCAACCTTAGATAATTATGAATCAACCACGCAAAATTAAAAAACATAGTAAAATTAGTATAGTATTTATATTTATAATAGGGTTCCTTATTGGAAGTTTCTCTACCAATCTTATTCTTAGGAATACAGGAAAAAAAACTCGCATTACAATCATTTATAGTTCTGAAAAGGCAAGTTGGATGACAGTTGCTTATTCAGATTTTATGGATGAGTGGCAAACAACCCATCCGGATGACCCTATAACTATTGATATGCATCCTTATGGTTCTTCGAACTCGATAATTAGTATTCTCAATGGTGAAATTTATCCTACTATCTGGAGCCCTGCTAGTTCAATTTGGATGCCATTTTTAAATTCTAAATGGGCAGATCTGTCTCATAGTGCCATACCACTTGTAAATATTAGCGCAGCAGTTAAAATTATATATTCACCTATAGTAATTGCTACTTGGGAATCTTTTAATCAAACTCATAATATAAAAGGATTCAAAGATGTGCATGATCTGACTTTAGACCCAACTGTAAACATTAGAATGGCTCATACCGATCCCCGTTTATCAAATTCAGGATTTATGACTATGATAATGGCATTATCTGCTGCTTCTGGTACTTCTTCAGAGAATTTAACAATGTCTGATCTTACAAATCTCAACAATCAACAATGGTTAAGAGAATTTGAATCTAGTGCTGTAGTATATGGAACATCTACAGGTTTCTTAGCACGTTATATGAATAATCAGGGCCCAACTGCTTTGAATATTGCTTTCTTATATGAAAATTTAATAAGAGATATTTCAAGTACAGCTACAGGAGGAAAAATCATTGCTATCTATCCAGAGGAAGGTACATTATACAGCGACCATCCATTTTGTATATTAAATGCTGATTGGGTAAGTCCTCAGCAAAGAGTAGTAGCTGAAGCTTTTCTAAATTTTCTGAATGAAAATCAAACCGTCATTTCTGCCTTGGAGTATGGTTTTAGACCCATTAATCCTTCAATTCCATTAGATTCTGAAGTATTTAATTATGAGACTAATGGTATTCAATTAAACATTACACATATACCTGAGTTAAAAACCCCGAAAGATGGGAATGTGTTACTGAAAATTCCAGATCTTTGGTTATTATGTAAAGCGTCAGCTTAAGAGGAAATAATAATTAAAATGCTAAAAAAAAATCAAAATTTAAAGGAAGAATATCTTAAAGAGGAATTAAAATTACCTTTAAGTTTAAAAATAGACAGATTTTTTTCCAAATCAATATATAGGAAAAGCCTAGATACTATTGTAATTATATTTTTTATTTTGGTTATTATAGGTCCAATAATTAACATCTTTGCTACAATTCTTTTAAATATTCCTTCAATAAATAAAGATGTTTTTAATAATAGCCTATTAGGTAATTTACAATGGCTTAACATATTGAGCGCTCTAGGATATTCCTTCTCAATTGCTTCAATAGCTGTTGGGATTGATATTATTATTGCGTTTCCGATTTCAATCATATTAACACGTTATAATTTTAGAGGAAAAAAAATTCTTGATGCGTTGGTAGATTTACCAATGGCGGTGCCTACAAGTGCATTAGGGTTTTCCATAATGTTGTTTTGGGGAATATTTGGAATTAATCCTGGATTTACACTGATTTTACTTGGACATATTGTCTTTACCTTTCCATATATTGTACGGAACATGAAGATAGTATTAGAAAAAACTGCAACACTTTATGAAGATGCAGCCCGAACCCTTGGTGCTCCAGGGATTACAGTATTTCGAACTATTACTGTTCCATTGATGAAGGAAGGATTAATTGCTGGTGCTGTCCTTGCTTTTACAAGAAGTTTAGGCGAAACAGGTGCTACAATTATTCTTTCAGGTCTAGTCGAAACTGCCCCAATTCTTATTGTTGGTTTTAGAAGACAATTGGAACTACCTTCTGCTTCACTGTTAGCAGGAATATTAATAGCTGTATCTATTTTACTATTATTTTCAATAAAATTCTTAACGCGAAAAGTAGGGATTCCAGTAAAATCTGTATGGCCAAGAATTGAAAGATTTTTAAGTAAAAAGAATTTAAGGTATTTAAGGGATGCTTTAACTTTAGGAATCCTTTTTGTTGTGATCCTTATTCCTGCTTTTTATATCTTAGCAGAGATTATTGGAGAGGATTTCATAGGGGAGGTATTTTTAGGTCAAGATTATAAATGGGTATTTATATATACAAGTTTTGTGTACTCAATAGAAATTGGAGCTTTAGCTGTATTTGTAAATATAATTTTTGGAATACCTTTTGCTTTTATAATCACTAACCGAAATTGGGGGAAGTTTATTACATTTTTAGATACTATTTTAGATATCCCAATTGCAATCCCTTCAGCTGCTTTAGGATTTGCAACGTTCTTGTTTTGGGGCCCAGTTGGTTTAGGATTATTTCAATCTGGATTTTTTATGATCTTATTTGTACATATTGCTTTTACATTTCCGTATATGGTTCGACCCATTATTAGTGTCTTGGAATCTTCCAATAGAGGTGTTGAGGAAGCTGCTCGTACTTTAGGTGCTTCAAATATGACTGTATTTAGAAAAATTACTCTTCCTAATATAAAACAAGGGATCATAGCGGGATGCATCATGACTTTTACACGTTCCCTAGGAGAGACAGGTGCAACTATTGTTGTAATGGGAGGTATACGGACAATTCCAGTACTAATTGTCGATTTTGTCGAAGCAAATGCTTACGCTTCAGGGATCTTTGCTAGTGTGATTGTTATCATTTTTAGTGCATTCTTAATTTTTGCTTTAAGAGCAGTAAAAAAAAAGGGAGGATAATATTGTGCCAACTATAGAGTTAGTGAACGTAACAAAAACATTTAATGAAGGAAAGGTTCTTGCTGTAGACAATATTTCTGTAAGAATTGAACACGGGGAATATGTTTTTTTGATAGGACCTACAGGTTGTGGAAAAACTACAACACTTAGAATGATTGCGGGACTTGAAGAACCAACGAAAGGAAAAGTATTGATAGACGGAAAAGATGTTAAAGGCATCCCTCCTGAAGATCGAGATATGGGTTTTATTTTTCAGCACTTTGAAATCTTTGATCATTTAACAGTTTGGGAAAATGTAACTTTCGGTTTAGAAATGCGAGGCTATGATGATGATCATATCGTTAAAGAAGCTGAGAAAGCTCTCAAGACTGTTGATTTATTGCAATATGCTGATGAGTATCCTTCAATTTTTGGCAACCCCGGGCTTCAAAAATTAGGTATAGCTAGAGCTATTGCAACTGGAGCTAAAATTTTAATTATGGATGAGCCATTAGGATCTTTAGATCCTAAAGTATCTAAAGTTTTCCGTCATGAATTGAGAAATTTAGTAAAAGATTTAGGTCTTACCGCTATACATGTCACTCACAATCAAGAAGAATCAATGGCTATAGCTGATAAAATAATTATTATGAGAGGAGGAAAACTTCTTCAAATGGGATCTCCTTATGAATTATATGAAAATCCTAATAATATTTTTGTAGCAAATTTTTTAGGAGAAACAAATTTTCTTCAAGGTTTTGTGCTTAAATTGTTTGAGAATGAAGATATGAAAATTAATATTCGCCTTGGTGGCCCAGAATTAAATATTTATAATTTTGGTAAAAAATTTAGCTTAAATGATAATATTATTATCGCATTTCGTTATGAAGATGTGTATTTATTTCCAGAGGATTATAATTTTAAAAGCAGTCAGTATGATTGGTCTAAAATGCAATTATTTGTAGCTATCTTAGAAGTATCTAGATTTGTCGGAGCAACAAAAAGATTTTATCTATTATTAGATAATGGTGATAAATTTGTATCTGTAAAGCCTGGGAATTTCGAGGAAAGCTTTACATCAGGACAGAAATTAGTGATTGGAATACACCAAGATGATATTCATGTATTTAAAGCCCCAAAAGACATTCTATATGAATTATCCCTTTCATAGGTGAGAAAAATATGGTTAATATTGAGTTGAAAAATGTAACAAAAACGTTTAGAAAATTCACTGCTTTAGAGGATATATCAATAGAAATTAGAGATAAAGAATATTTTATCATTTTAGGTCCAACTGGAGCAGGTAAAACTACTTTACTAAAACTAATAGCAGGGCTTCATAAACCTGATTCTGGGAATATATTTTTTGATGGTAAAGATGTGACAAATAAAACTGCAGGGGAGAGAAATATAGGTTTTATGTTTGAAAATTATGCTTTATTTCCTCACATGAATATTGTCGAAAATGTTTCATATAGTGGGAGAGTCCACGCTAGAGATCCTCAAACAACAGCAACATTAGTTAATCAAGTATTAATGATGACTTTACTAACAGGGAGAAATGACGCATATCCAGAAGAATTAAGTGGTGGGATGAAGCAAAGAGTTGCGTTATGTCGATCCTTGTTAAATCTAGAGCAAACAAAATTATTAATTTTAGACGAACCTTTAAAAGCTCTTGATGCGGGACTTAGAATGAGTCTAAGAAGAGAATTACGTCTGATGGCAAAATCAAAAGAATTGGAACTCACAATCATACATGTAACAAATGACGAGCAAGAAGCAATGATGGTTGCTGATAGAATAGCGGTTATTGATCAAGGTAGAATTGTTCAAGTAGGAACCCCTCATGAAATTTACTATCATCCTAAGAACCTTTTTGTAGCATACTTTATGAGTGAAATTAATCATTTTATCGGAATTTGCACTAAAAGTGAAAAACCTACATGGGATATTTTTAGCAAATCAAAACAAAGTGATAAGTTATATAGTGAGATTCAAGAAGATTCAGTTCCATTACCAATTAATATTGGGTTTGATGCAACTTTTGCAGGATACTTAAATAAATCTTTATATGATGAAATCGAGCACGGAGAGAAAGTCCTGTTAGTTGTACGTGCTAATCATATGAAAATTCGACTTGGTAATCGGGTATATGATAAGAAAAATGCAATATTAGGGAAAATACTCCGTCGTAAATTTATGGGAGTTTTCTATCGATTTGAAGTACTTATCAAAATCAAACAACAGGAGAAAGTGATTATAGTCACCATACCTGCAACCTATGAGATTCATAAAACGTTTTTTGAAAACTCAGAAGTAACAATTTATTTCCCAAAAGAATTAGGAATAATTTTCAAACATCCCGGGGAAGACGTAATAACGGAAGTATTAAAATTAGAATAATAATACATTTAATAATAAAATAAAAGCAAAAAAATAAAAAGAAGAGTGAAAATTAATGAGCGCTTTAATGGAATGGTTTAAATCTCGTAATGAAGAAAATGCAATGAATTTAACTTTAGTTCATACTCAGAAAGTACTTGAATGTACTGTTGAATTTGATAAGGGTTTATCATTTCTCCTTGAGGAAAAAAATATTGATCTTGCGTTAAAAGTTTTTTTCCGAGTTGATGAATTAGAACATCAAGCAGATGGAATTCGCAGAAATATTCTAAATATGCTATCACAAGCAGAACTTCCATCAAAAATTCGAGAGAATTTAATAAATCTTGTTAAAAGGATAGATGATATTGCAAATGCTGCGAATGCCTGTTCAAGAAGTCTTATCTCTATGAATCATAAGGATTTTATGAGTTTAGGGGAGAATATTCATAGTAACATTTTAAATATTTCAAAAATCTCAGTAGAGGCTGTTAAAAAAGTAAACCTAATGGTAAATGGCCTTTTAAAAGGAGAAGAGGCAAAAATCCAAGAATTAGGTGAAGAAGTTAATATTTTAGAGCATCAGTGTGATGAAAAACATTACGCAATCAACAGAAGTTTAGTTTCAAATAATAATGTGATAAATCCATTTAGTGCTATAGTAATTCATAACTGTATATCAACTATGGAAGCGATTAGTGATAACGCGGAGGATGTTGCTGATTATATTATAATGTTAACTGTAGCTAAGAAAACTTAGAAAAAAAAATAAGCAATTTATAAATTTCGTAAAATTTTCATCTAGATTTTTTAATAACTTTTTTTCCTTCAAATCTTAAATTTCCTATTATAAAATTTACTAAAGAAGGTTAAATTAAAATAGTAAAATTTTGAAAAAGATATAAAAATACAAATTCAAACATATTCCTAGCACTATTTAGAGATTAATAAAGTAACAATTAAATTAAACTATATATAGAAAATTTATTAAAAATTAATATCTATACAGAACTGAAATTTTGTTTATAATGAGAGAATTTGATGAAAAAGAACTAAATAAGCTAAGTATCGACGAACTCACAATTTTATTTATGGATAACATAAATGAACAGAACTTAAAAATGATAAAAGGTATTGAATTTCTTGTTCAAGAGAAGTTTGACAAATTTAAAGAAAATCTGAATTATGTAATAGATACTAATACTGAAGTCCAAATTAAAAAGAAATTTGAATCCAAAATATTCAAATCAAAATTAATGTTCTCTAAAGCCGATAGATTAAAATTATTCAATAAAATAAACAATATCAAAGATATTGGAGAATATTTAGCAAATAGAATGCTTTTATATAAAGTGGTCTTTCCTGATGAAAAATTTAAGCTTCAAATTCAACTTATCTTGAAATCATTAAGAAAGATCTCCAATGATTTATCAAATGCAGTAAAATTAATTGGCACAGATCTTAGCAAAGCTCATGATATATGTGAAGAGATAAAAGAAGAAAGAAGAATAATGAGAAAGGAAGAGTGGAAATTATTAAATCGTCTTTATAATTACGATATGGATTATCTTTCTCGAACATTTTTGTATCTGAAAAATTTAATTGAAGACATAATGATGCTGGCTGATCATATGAAAGATTTTTCTGAATATATTCAGTTCCTTGCAATCAAATATCTAATTTTTGATTAAATGTAAGAATCCATGAATAAATATGGCTGAAGAATTAACATTCATCTTAGTCATAGTATTAGTAGCTATGGCTGTTGGTTTAGCGTTTAGTATTGGTGCTAACGATGAAACTCTCGCCTCATTAGTTGGGGCTGGTGTGTTAAAGTTTAAACTAGCATTAATATTAGGTGGTTTCGCAATAGGTTTAGGGATGATACTTTTTAGTGGAGGATTTGTCCCAGAGACAGTAGGTAAAAACCTTTTAGGTGAAGGCTTAGGAGAAAAGTATACTAATTATATGCTCCTAACAGTGTTAATAAGTAGTATAATATGGTTAGTAGTAGGGAGTTTTGCTGGTATCCCTTTAAGTAGTACTCATTCATTGATTGGCAGTATCGTTGGAGTAATTATAGTCTATTCTATATTTCAAGGAGGGGTTGATCTTAATACAGCATTCAATTATGAGAAGTTAAGAGATGTCGTTTTAAGCTGGTTCATATCTCCTATATCTGGTTTATTAATAACCTATGTTCTATTTAAATTTAGTGCTAAATTTTTATTATCTCGGTTAAGGGGCTTAAATCAGATTGAAAAATCTGAAAAGAATTTTAAATGGCTTTTATTGATAGCTGTTTTATTTGCAGAAATTTGGGTTGGGGCTAATTCAGGTGAAGCTTTAGCTATTCTTTTAGGTCTTAGGGAAAATTATTCTATAACTGGCGGTCAATACATAACATTTGCAATAATCTGTGGGATTTTTTCCTTTCTCGGAATTTACTTTGCAGCGCGGTATGTAATCAGAAATCTTGCTTCTCATATGATAGATACTCGTCCTAGTGAAGGTTTTATTATTCAAATGAGTTCAGCAATTATATTAATGATTGCTACATTATTTGCCTTACCAATTTCCCATAGCCATGTAATAGTTTTCTGTATAATTGGTATGAATATTGCTCAAAGAAAAGAAGTAGATTATAAAGGATTAGGTAAAATGGGAATATTTTGGATATTAACATTTCCAATAGCAGGGATTTTAGCAGGTTTTATTTATTTTGGATTAAATATGTTTGGATTTACATGATGAAATATTAATAATAAAAAGAAATATATTTTTGTATTATCTATATAGACAAGAAAAATTAGAAAAAAAATTGGTTGAAATGGGTTCATTAATTGAGTATTTAAAAAGAGAAACTGCTTTAAATGCTTTAGAAAAGACAATAACGCATGCCCAGAAAGTACAAGAATGTGTAAGAGAGTTAGACATAGGACTGCAGATGCTCTTGAAAGAAAAAAATCTAGATAGATCATATAGCATTTTTCATAATGTTGATGTAATAGAAGGAGATGCAGATAAATTAAGAAGGAAAATACAACAAGATATTTCCAGAGGAGAATTAGATCCTAGTATAAGGCAGAATCTTTCTCATCTAGTTAAGAGAATGGATGATGTGGCTAACTGTTGTACTGGAGTTGCACGTAGAATTGTTACTATACCAGTTAAGTTCTGGGAACAAAGTAGTGAGGAAACCATAAATTTGGTTAGCCAAATAATGAAAACAACTGTCATGTGCGGTGAGTTATTGGATAAAATTGTTATGAATTTTGTTGAAGATAGGAAAAATGTTAAAGAGATAGCAAGACAAATAAATGAATATGAACATAAAGTTGATCTAATGAATATTCAATTAAGGAAGAGTCTTCAAGAAACCCATTATGATGTAAATTTCTTCACTATCTTTACAGCAGGAAATACATTTGATATTTTGGAAGCTATTTCTGACTCAATTGAAGGTGTCGCAGACTATATAATGGTTTTATTGACAAGTGAAAAAGGAATCTAAGACTATTTAGGTTCAATTATTAGCAAGACTAAATTAATAATTCTTTTATCCTTTCGAGAATTTCTCCTCTAAATACTTTTAGTATTTCTCCTATATTACTTTTATCAGTTGATGGATCCTTGGTTATCTATGAATCATAGCAATAAGAGGAATTCACTTATAATTTCTAGAAAATAATCTTTTATATTATTGCTAGGTAATATTATTAATTTATAATTGAATTTTCTAAAATATTCTAATGGATTCATATAACAAATTACCAGACGCTGAAATTACGTCAGTAGGGGAAATATCAAATCAATTTTTAAAGCTTGGAATTAGGACTTTCAAGGAGGCTTGTGATTATGTGCATAATATTGAATATGGGTATAATACGAATTATGATGATAAATTAATCTTTTTTAAAGAGAACAAAGGTTCTTGTACATCTAAACATGCCGTAATTGCAGGTCTCGCTAAAGAACTAAATATACCACTATACAAGCATGTAGGCATTTATAAACTTAATGAGACAATCTCGACTGGAATGAATAAAATTTTAAAAAAATATAACCTCCCCTATGTACCAATTGTACATTGCTTTTTAGTGTATCAAGACTATCGATTTGATCTTACAGAAGGTAATTGTAACGGAAAAAATACTACAATCGAAGATTTCATTCATGAAGAAAAAGTAGATCCATTTATCAGTAGAAAGGATGAATATTTACTATTTAAAAAAATATTAAAAGAAAAGATTTTACCTTCAAATGAAATGGTAGGAATTAAGGAAAGATCCATATTAAAGGCGAGAGAAGAATCTATTATTCTTATAAAAGAAAATGCAAAACAACAAAAAAAGCTAAAAAGCTCTTAAAGTTTCAATTAAAGTCTGATCTATATATTTAATATAGGTATTTTTTTATGAATACCTTCAAAAAATTAGCACAAGAGTATTAAAATATATAGAATATATAGATTAGAGTTTAAATATATTGTTTACTTGAATTATATAATTAAAATATTAGGAATAAAATATGTCATTTCATATAGAAACAAGAAAAGTCCAAAAAACTGGCGGGTCAAGTTATATTATTTCATTACCTAAAGTATGGATTGATAAGCATGGTGTTGATAACCATGATACTTTAGGTATTCTCAGTCAACCTGATGGAAATTTACTTATCACTCCTCAAATTAACACAGAAAAAATAATTAAAATAAAGGAGATTAACGTTGACGATTTCAAAGATGATAATTATCTATTCCGTATCCTAATTGGCGTATATATAATGGGTTTTTCCAAAATTATATTAAAATCTAGTAAAAAATTTGAGCCTTATATTAGAGAATGTATTACTAATTTCACTCAAATAGCAATAGGTCCCGAAGTTGTAGAAGAATCCAGTAATTTCATTATTATTAAAGATTTACTTAATCCAACAGAAATGCCTTTTGAAAAAACTATAAAAAGAATGTATATTCTCGTACATGATATGCATGATGATGCCATTAAAGCTTTTGAAACAGGTGACAAGATTTTAGCTGAAGACGTTATAAAACGAGATAACGATGTTGATAGGTTACTTTGGTTAATAGGACGTCAATCTCATATAGTACTGAGAGATATTATTCTCTGTCAAAAAATGGGGTTAACATTAGAACAAGCGAGTCAATATCATTCAATGAGTAAATTTCTGGAACGTATTGGGGACCATGCTGTCCGAATAGCAAAAAATGTCTTATTAATAGAGTATGACAAGATTGAAAAAGACTTAATTAAAAATATTTTAGAAGCCAGTAATTTATCATTAAATTTGTTGGATAAGAGCCTTGATGCATGGCTTCAAAAAAGTATTAACCTTGCAAATGAAAATATCGAAGACATAAATGAATTATTATCAATGACAGAAAAAATTTCCCTTAATACAACAAACAGTGCCGAATTATCAATAGCAGTAGGTTACATAATTGAAAGTATTAGAAGAACGGGGGAATATGCTGGAGATATCTCTGAAATTATTATAAATAATTTGGTATAAGAATAAATCCTATCTCTATAAATTTCAAACATCTTTCATACCATTTGGTTTGTAATATTATTAATTAACTCACTATTTTTATGAATTAGTATTAAGAAAAGTTAGTAATAATACTTAATTCAGAAATAATAATTTACAAATTTTGAAGTATTTATTAAAAGAGATTTTTTAAATGAGTGAGCAAAATGCGGAACAGACCATTAATGATTCATATGACGTCGTTATTATTGGAGCTGGAAATGGGGGATTAACTGCTGCCACAACTCTAGCCATGAATGGAGCAAAAGTTCTCCTGTTAGAGCAACATAATTTACCTGGGGGATTTGCTTCAAGTTTTGTTAGAGGCAGATTTGAGTTTGAGACTTCATTACACGAAATGGATGAATTTGGTCCAGAATCGAATCAAGGAGCAGTTAAGAGACTATTTGAAAAAAGATATAACTTAAATATTGACATGGTAAGAGTACCGGAAGCATATAGATTAATTATCACAGATCCAGAAAATAAGGTAGATGTTACTATGCCATTTGGTGTTGAAATTTTTCTGGATAAATTAGAAGAAGAAGTTCCAGGATGTAGGGAATCAGTGCAGAAATTTTTTGATATTGCTCTTGAAATTAGGAATGCATTTCAATACTTTATGAAAACACGAGGTCGACCCGATCAACAAGTACTTTTTAAAGAATATACTAATTTTCTTAAAACTGCTCCTTATACTACCCAAGAAGTTCAAGACACTCTCGGAATTCCTAAAAAAGCACAAGATATACTTAATGCTTATTGGTGTTATTTAGGGCTGCCTATGAATAGGGTAACCTTCACATTATTTGCTATGATGATCTTTACTTATTTAGATTTCGGAGGTTATATTCCAATAAATCGCTCTCATGGATTCACTACTGCATTAGATGCTAAAATCAGAGAATTTGGAGGAAGAATTGAATATAATACTAAGGTTGAAAAGATTATTGTAGAAAACGGAAAAATATTAGGCATTGAGACCTCAAAAGGAGATAAGATTAAAACCCATAATATAATTTCGAATGCTTCTCCAACATTGGTATATAACAATCTTATTTATCCAAAGTCAGAAGTACCAGAAATTGCAATTAAGGAAGTTAATGCTAGGATTCATGGTCTTGCAGGATTTGTTGTATATTTAGGCTTAGACGCATCCGCAGATGAATTAGGCCTCAAAGAATATAGTTATTTTATTATGGATGGTACTAGCGAAAAAATTTATGAATCTTGGAGTAAACTTCAAACTCCTGCTGGTCAAGCAACAGTATGCCTAAATAATGCTATACCTAATTGTTCTCTTCCAGGTACATCTATTCTCTTTATAACGACTTTATTCAAACCAGAAGTATGGTTTGACGTACAACCTGAAGATTATGTAGATTTAAAAAATAAAATTGCCAAGGGTTTAATTGAACAATTTGAAATTGCGATTGGAGTTTCAGTAAAAGAACACATAGAAGAAATTGAAATAGCTACACCTGTAACCTTCGCAAGGTTCACAAGAACCTATAATGGTGGTATATATGGATATGAAATGGAACCATGGGATTCCATTATAGCAAGATTCATGTCAATGGAAGGAGATAAGCACATAGAAGGTTTAGAATTTGCTGGTGGATATGGAAGTAGAGGGCATGGATATAATTCCTCAATAGGTTCTGGGAACGTAGCTGCTTTATATACTATAGCGAAATTAAAAAAAGAGGGTGTATTAAAATGAATGAAGAAAATAAGGAAAAATTTGTAATTACTGTAAAAAGTAATACGAAAGACTTATTTGCTTTTACAAAATTGGTTCCAAATAGAAGGAAAAGATTTGAAAAAGCTTCTAGTGAACCAATAAAATCTGATCCAATAAATGACCTTGCAAGAAAATTACATCCTGAAAGACAATATCTAAAAATAAGTGAAATAATAGATGAAACCGAATCAGCCAAAACTTTTAAATTAATACCCGATCCGGAGTTAGGAACAAAAGGATTAGCTTATTTCAGGGCTGGTCAATATTTAAGTTTAAAAGAAATAGTAAATGGCGTAGAAATTACGAGACCCTATTCAATATCCTCCTCACCTTCGGAGGCATTGGAAGGATTTTATAATTTAACAATCAGAAAAGAAGAACATGGATTTTTAACAAATTATATATGGGATAATTGGAAGGTTAGTACTAAAGTTGTAAGCTCTGGTCCAGAAGGATTCTTTTATTTTGACCCTCTAAGAGATTTAAAAAATGTTGTAGGTATTGCGGGGGGTTCTGGAATAACACCTTTTCGTTCATTGGCGAAAGCAATTATAGAAGGAAAAATTGATGCTAAGCTATCAATCTTGTATGGAAGTAGCGAAGAAGATGATATTATATTTTATGAAGAGTTTAAAAAACTAGAGAAAGAATATCCTGATAAACTGAAAATTATCCATGTATTAAGTTGTGATGTGGTTTCTTTAGATGGATGCGAAACTGGATTTATCACTGCAGAAATTATTGAAAAATATTGTGATGTAAAAAATAGTACATTTTTCATTTGTGGACCTCAAATAATGTATGATTTCGTGATAAAACAATTAGAAAGATTTGAACTTCCTCAAAAAAGAATTCGAAGGGAGGCATTTGGTGAAATAAAAGACATTATAAACTATCCCGGTTTTCCGAAAGAAGTTACTGAAAAAACATTTAAAATTAAAGTCCAAATAGGAAATGTTACAAAGGAAATTCCTGCTAGAGCTACTGAGTCTGTTCTTGTTGCCTTAGAAAGAGCGAATTTAGCACCTCCGTCAAAATGTCGATCTGGTGAATGTGGATTCTGTCGTTCCCTTCTCATCTCAGGAGATATATATGTAAGTCCAATAAGTGATTGGAGAAAAGCAGCAGATAAAAAGTTTAATTACTTTCACCCTTGTTACTCTTATCCAATATCTGATCTTGAGATAAAAGTCCCTAGGCATTTGTGATTACAAATTAACTACCTTTTTTTTCCCATTTAAGCAAGGAAAGAATAAGATTTTCTCGTGAAAGGTCACCTTGAGTGAATTGGCTTATGATACTTTCTCTTCCAAGAAGTTTTTTTATTATTTTTCTTATTAATTTTTTTCCAGAATATCCCTCTTTTTGAAGCAGTCTATGATATTCGTGAGCCTTTTTATGTAAATCTTCAATCTCTTCCATTTTTTTCATTATGATTTCTCTCCCCTGCAATACTCCATTCCCAGAAGAGAAGATTAATAACTGATCCATACTCTCTGTAAAATTATATAGCTTGGAAAGAGATTGGTATATTAATGATATATCCTCTTGTATATCACTATTCTTTCCAAAGATCATTTTGTACTTTGGCTGTACAGCATCAGCTACAAACGCCCATTGTTGTTTTTTTTCAATTAATGCCACTAATTCTGGAGCATGTCCACTCATTGGAAATAATTCAAATTTATACTTTTTTGATTTTGTTAATATTGGTTCATCTATAATCTCTGCATAAACAGGTAATAATTTTGGTCCCCATGCCGCTTGCCGATACTCAGGATATAGATTGCCTTTGCTTAAAAAATCTATGGCTTTTTCACTTGTAAATATTGGAATTGCAAATTCAGTGTTTAACATATGAGCTCCTCCTGCGTGATCTTCATGAGTATGTGTAATGAAGCATTTCTCAATCATTTGGTCACAATTAAGTGATTTTACAAATTCTCTAAGATCATTTTCCCCACCGGGTGCTCCAGAATCAATGAGAAATCCGTCTACTAAATAACAAGATGTAAAATAAGGATAAGGCATTAACTTGATATCTGATGCCCATTGCCATTCTAAAATTTCATTATTACAATGATAAGTTATATGGACAACCAATAAAAAAACTCCTATTAATAAAATGAAATTCCAAAAGATAGATTTTATTTTTCTATTTTAATTTTTTTAGGGGGGATAAAAACATGTCTAGGACCAATCCTTTCAAGATGAATAGCTTCTTCAGGACAGTGATGTGCACATACTCCACATCCAATACACTTATCTTCATTAATAAAGGCAATAGTATCATTCAATTCAATTGTTTCCATAGGACATTTTTCTACACAAGTCCCGCAACCTATGCAGGAATCCTCATCTACATGTGCTAAATAAGACGACATAGTATGTATTGGTGCAGCACCACGATAGTACATATTGATCATCCCACAGCAACATTTACAGCAATTACAAATAGCTTCAATCCCTCTATTCGTATCTGAATGAACATGAAATACTTTATGGATTAATCCTTCATTTTCAGCGTCTCTTAATATTTTAATTGCTTCTTCCTTTGAAACAGGTCTACCAAAACCTTGTTCAATACCAAATCTAGCAGTTTTATCAAAAAGGAAACAGTTATTTTTTGATGCTCCTAATTTACATGGATCATTAATAAGATCTTTTGCATGCCGACAATAACAATGAACTAAGGCGATATCATCGTATTCTTCAACATATTTTTTTATTTCCTCAAATGGCATCACAGTTTCAGTTCCGACTTCTACTTCTTTTTCAACTGGTAGGGTTCTGTCAGTTGGTGGCAAATCTTTAAACACATTTATTATACTATCATAATTTTTTTGAGTTCCTTTACTTATTTCCCCAAAAAGTTTTTCGAATAGCACAGCTAAGTTTTTTTCTCTTTCAGAACTCTCCCCTCGTAAGAAAGTATATTCAAAAATGCCTGGATATAAAACCATTAAACGATAAACCATAACTCCAATAGTTTTACTTCTCGTACCCACAATTATACCATTATGCATTAAGGTATCAAGTATTTCAATTATCTTCTGTTCTCCCATCTCGGTTTTTTGCTTAATTTCCTCAAGTGTCATTGAAGGTTTTTTATATATTAAAATAAATTTTGCTTGTTCTTCAGTTATTAGAGTTTGTAATAATTCTATCAGTATATCACTAATAGGTACGGGAAATACTCCTGCTTTTATAAAAGTCCTTGCTACATTATACCAGAACTTATCTGTCATTTTAGTTAAAACCTAATTAATAAAATTCGTAAAAAATTTTCTAATTGATAAAAAAATTCATGATTTAATTACATTATGAGTGTATTTAACTAAGAAATTGTGGTCGAATAAATAACCATTAATAGTAAAAATCCATAAAATTGTAGGACTCTCATAATTTTTTAATTAGGAGTTCTTAAGTCGATATTAACACTTAATATAGGATTTGAGTGAAAATTTTATCATGAGTGGTGTCCAAAAAAGAATAAATAGATTAGAGCTCTCGATTAATCTTTTGGAAGATCATTTATATAAAAACGGTCATCTCATACAACCAAGACCACTTAGGTTTATAAGAAACCAAATAAACCGTTATAAACGGGAACTCCAGATAAGGAAAGACTATCCTTCTTAATAACAAAATAAAATCTTATTTTTTATGTAACAGCGAAATTCTAACAATAAAGTTAGGATAAATCTATAATTTTACTATTTTATTTTTTTTATTTATTACACATTTCATTAAACCTTAAAAATATTAAATACGAATAATAATAATACCTTTTAAAAAACATTAAAATAAAACTAAAATGGCAAATAATTATGGAAATTCGCGATGTAGAATTAAAAAGATCATATATAGGCATTTTTTCGCTTAATTACTTTGTACAAGGAATTAACCAATCGATGTTTACAACTATAATTCCTATATTCCTGTTCTATTTATTGTCGCCTGCACCCGTAGATGCGGGACAAATCGCTTCAATGATGTCAATCATACTTCTTCCATTTGGGGTAAAATTTATTTATGGAATCTTATCAGATAAAATAGGATTTAAAAATTTGGGTAGGAGAAAACCATGGATAATTGGGGCATCTTTTTTGTCAGGTTTAATTTGGATAATATTTCCATTTATTTTGACACCTAACAATGCTATGAGTTTAGTGACGATTTTGGGGATTTTAATTGTAATTGGTGTTGCGATGGCAGATACTGCCATTGATGGACTAATTTTAGATTTATATCCTAAAGAAAGACTTGGTCGGGTACAAGGAATTTGTTGGGGATTTAGATCTGTAGGAATAATCTCTGGTGGACCATTATTAATAGTATTGATTATAATGACAGGAGGAACCACAGAAATGATCTTCATAGGATTAGGGATCGCAATGATGGCTTTTTCATTTACAACATTGATTATTAAAGAAAGAGTAAAGACTATCGAAGTAAATGCCATAGAGAATCTTAAGATAATTTTTGGCAAAAGAAAAAATTGGAAAGTTTATGCCTTCTCTTTATTTAATGCTTTCTGTGATGGAGTAGTGTTTGTACTTATCCCTCTTTTTATACTTATTCAATGGGGATTAGTTAGTGCTGTTGGTGCTTCAATGGATCTTATTGGTGATCCTACTCAACAAGAGTTATATGCTCCACAAGCTTTTATTGCCCTCATCATTGGTTTAGGAGTTATTGCGGGGGCTATTATTGGAGGAAGAATGGCAGATTTACAATCCAGAAAACGAAGTGTTTATATCTCATTGATTTTAACCTCCGTTTCTTTCTTGCTATTTATGATCCCCCTTGTGTGGCCAGTATTAATAATATTTGCGTTACTTCTTGGAACTTCTGCTGGTTGGAGAAATTCTGCTTTTTCTGCTGTCATAGGTCAAGAATCACAGCTATATCCTGAAATGGACAGTACTTATTACGCAACATGTAATTCATTCGTCAATCTAGGAACAACAATAGGATTGGAACTAACGAGTATATTAATTGGAGTGTTAGCAGGGTTACAAGCATTTTGGATTTATGCTATTGTTTTCTTGTTTATGGCTATTGTTATAAACATAGACTTAATTCCTTTCAAAACATTGGATCCTAATGAATATGAGATAAATACTGAAAGAAGTAAATAATAGACTCTTAATTTTTTCTTTTTTATATTCCTTTTACTTATTGAATTGTTTTAAACAGTTTTTTCGAAAAATTTTTAACATTTTATAATGATTTATTTCACATATTCTAAATCTATTTTTAAAAGTAGGGTGTTTTAAATTAAATTAGAATTTTCTGAGAGAGTAAAAAGACTCCCAAAATATATTTTTGTAGAAATTGAACAATTATTATCAGAAAAAAGAAAAGAAGGCATTGATTTAATTCCTCTTGGTATTGGAGATCCTGATTTATCTACTCCTGAACTAATTATTAGTGAATTAATAAGACAGGTGAAAATCCCTAAGAATCATAATTATCCCGCGAGTATGGGCGAAGAAGATTTTAGAGAAGCAGTAGCACGATGGTATAAGGTTAGATTTAATGTGGATTTGGATCCAAAGGACGAAATTTCAAATGTGATTGGAGGGAAAGAAGGTGTTGCAAACATTGCAAGAGCATTTATTAATCCAGGAGATATAGTTCTTTGTCCAAATCCAGGATATCCAGTTTACGAAAATGGCGCAACAAAATTGTGTGATGCAGAACCATTTTCAATGCCTTTGTTAAGAGAGAATCAGTTTTTGCCTGAGTTAGATACAATTGATAAAAAAGTTCTTAAAAAAGCTAAATTAATGTATTTGAATTACCCGAATAACCCTACTGGTGCAATTGCTTCGAAGGAATTCTTAAAAAAAGCAGTAGATTACGCTGAAGATTATAATTTTTTTATTGTTCATGATAATCCTTATTCAGAGTTTACTTTTGGGGATTACATTGCTCCATCGATATTACAAATAGATCAAAACCATGTTGAGATTAATAGTGCATCTAAAATGTTTAATATGACAGGATTTAGATGTGGTTGGGTTGCTGGTAATAGAGAGATTATTAAAGGATTAAGAAATATTAAATCGCAAATTGATTCTGGCTGCCCAAAGTTTATACAGAGAGCGGTAAGTAAAGGATTAGATGAATATCTTTCAAATAAAAAACCAGATATTGTGCAAAAAACAGTTGATATATATGAAAAACGCAGAGATATCCTTATTAAGGGTTTGAATGATATTGGCTGGAAAACAGACAAACCCCAGGCAACATTTTATGTCTGGACTCAAATTCCTGAAAAGTATAGAGATTTCGGATGTATGGAATTTGTAAAAAAATTAATTAATAATGGAGTAGTAATTACTCCAGGAATAGGTTTTGGTCAATATGGAGAAGGATTTGTTAGATTTGCTTTAACCCAACCAAAAGACCGAATATATGAAGCAATAGAAAGAATTAAACTAATAATCTAGTAATAATTTTAAAAAAAAAGAGTTATAAATATAGAGAAGATTGTTGTTAATTCTACCCCAGTTTTTTACTCATTTTTACCCTCAATGCCTTCAATCTTTTCTCATCTTCAGCCTCAAGGCTTTCTGAGAATTCATTTGGGACTTTTAATGACATCATAACAGGAGCAGTATAAGAATCCCAATCTTTATAATAATCTAATATCAGATCCATTTTATCTGATTCTTCTTCCAGCTTTTTTCACCTCCTATATTATTTGAATCCTTCACTGGGAGACTTAAATCTGATATTGACCTATTTCAAATAAGATTCAATGAGATGTAAAGTTAAAAGAGAACAAATCAAAAAAAATTATAAGAAAAAGGTCAAGAATTTTGATTTATTCTCTCTTAATACCACGGATTAAAGGGAATACTGTAGTATGTATCCTATACCAATCCATAGTATATTGTGAAAAACTCATTATTTAAATTAAGTTAGGATCACCTTATAAATCTTCCCATTCTATTCCCATTTGTTAGGATTATTAAGTCGCTTTAATTGACAAGTAAGTATAATCTTGAAGGAACCCCATAATAACTTATTAAATCGATAATACGTTTATTAAAGATAATAAATCATCTATTAACAACGTGGATTTTGAGAAAGATGAATAAAAAGATTGTTCTAATTGGAGCGGGCTCAACATCATTTGGGCCTCCAATGTTTAATGACATCTATTTAAGTGATGTTTTAGAAGGTTCAACAATTGTTCTTAATGATATTAATAAAGAAAAGTTAGAAATAATTTATGACCTTTTACTAGCTGAAAATGAAAAGCATAATAATAAATTCAGTATTGAACGGACAACTGATCGGTCTAAAGCTCTAAAGGGTGCTGATTTTATAATTAATTCAATAGAAGTTGGAGATCGAATGAAATTATGGCGCCAAGATTATGAGATACCAAGAAAACACGGTTCAACACAGATTTTAGGGGAGTGTGGAGGACCAGGTGGTACTTTTCATGCATGGAGGATAATTCCTCCAATTGTAGAGATAGTCAAGGATGCTGAGAGAATTTGTCCTAATGCGTTTTTGATTAATTTTTCAAATCCAATGTCTCGTGTTTGCTTGGCAATTAAAAGAAGTGTAAAAAAACTGAAATTTATTGGCTTATGCCATCAAATAGAGTTTATGATAAAGCATTTACCTAAATTATTTAATAAGCCTATTAATGAGTTAAAAATGAAAGTTGCGGGGCTTAATCATTTTGCATTTTTATTAGGTTTAGAGGATCTATCTACAGGGAACGATTTAATTCCTTTTTTTAATGGAAATGCTTTGAGCTATTTTACCGAAAATGAAGAAAGATTTGAGTTTTCAACACTTACATTTGAAGTTTTTAAGAAATTTAGATATTTTCCTTATGTAGGGGATAATCATCTAGGAGAATACCTTCAGTTTGGCGAAGAATTTACAGAAACTCAGGATATGATAGATTGGATAAATTTTATTGATAAAGAAGGGCAATTTCGTTATAAAAGATATCTGAATAAGCACAAAAGACTTAAAAGAGGTAAATATCCGAAGAAAGGAATGTTATCTACAGCACCATCAGTAGAAAGAGCTGTTCCAATAATTGAAGCAATAATTAATGATGCTAATTCATATGAAACTGCTGTGAATATTCCTAACAATAATATAGTTGATAATTTACCACAAGATTTAATCTTAGAGTGTTCAGCTACGGTTAATAAAAATGGAGTTCATGGTGAGAAAGTAGGATTTTTACCCAGAAATATTGCAGCAATACTTCGTATAGAAGCCACAATCCAAGATTTATGTGTTGAAGCAGTTCTTAATAAATCTAAGGATATTGCGATCGCATGTTTAGCCATCGATCCAAATGTAGGGAGTTTTAAAATGGCAGAAAACATCTTTAATGAGATGATTGAAGTACAGAAAAGCTTTTTACCGAACTTCAAATGATGTTTGGTTTTTAAAATACATAAAAATTAAAAACTTATCAAAATTGGAGAAAACTGTCTGTTTTTTTCTTACTTTCTAAATTTTTGTGTTGAATATGTTTGAATTTGATAAAACCTTATAAATATTCTTTACACATTAGTTAATATGCTGTTGATATATTTATAAACTAATATTTTCATTATTCTAACGATACAATAATAATTGTGTTAGGCGATGTCATCAGAAAATAGCAATAATTCACAAGAAAGGATTAGAAAAGCTACAGAAGTACTTCAGAAATTCTGGTGGTTTTCATTTTTTTTAATTATTGCTCCCCTCATAGTAGGGATTGTTTTTTTTGCTATTTTAAATTTTGCTGGAGTAGGCTTATTCATTGCATTATCTTTATCAGTCGTAAGCTTCATGTTTGCCTTACTTTTTTTTTATAAAGCTTTTGATAAATATAGAGATAATCCATTTTTTCTAAATAAAAAGAATAATCTCATTGCACGAATTCATATCCTTTTTCTGATTTCTATATTATCATTTATTTCAACTCCTATTTTTATACTTATTTCCCCATTTGACTCATTTTATCATCTTCCAGTTATAAGTTACGCAATCCTTTATAATATTGTCTATTATTATTATTACTTCCAACCAATAGACTTTTTTGACTTATCTGAAGAGGAATTCAAACATGCAAGTAGTTTTAAGTTAATCGCTAAGCAACCTTACAATTTCTTTGTTGTTATTAATCACATCGTTCAAATCATTTTTTTAATTTTTACTGCTTATACTAACTTTTCTTGGCTTTTTGCTCTTATAACAAACTTAATCTTTTATTTCATCACATTAACAAGAACTAAAAACCAAATTAAAGTAATCAATGAATCAATAGTTAAAAAAAGCGCAATTTTGAAAGAATTAACGTCTTTTAAACGACGTTTTGTAGTTTCTATAATTAGTCTAATTTTTGTTTTATTAATTCAAATACCCTTTGTTATTATTATCATATTCAGTCTATCAGGATTTCAGTATTCGAGCTTAGATCTGATAAACAATTCCTTTTTAACAATAATATTCATCGTGTTCTATTTTAAATCTAAGTTTTATGTAGATTACTACTATGGTTCAAAACTCGATCTTTATGATAAGCCTAGCAAAATTGAAAAATCAGAGGAAACTTACTCATTGTTAAGTACTAAATATCAAAAGTACAATTCTTATTTATCTATATTTTTAATTCTATTAATTACATCATTCTCTTTTCTGATTCAAATACCCTTATTGATCTTAATTATTCTTCCATTCATATATATACTTCTTCATTATGAGCAGAAGTATGACCTCTGTTCAAAAAAATATAATAAAATCGTAATTTTATTAAATTCTATTGCTCTTTTAACATACATCTCTTTTGGGATAATCCCACCTATAATAGAGACCGTATTATTAAATTTTATGGTGTTTTGTATTTCTTTATATGGTGTTTTGCAGGTATTTGTTAAATTGGAATATTTTACTAAAGAAAATGTTATTATAATTCAAAATTTACTTGCTGTTGCTAGTTTTGCTTTATTAGTATATACATTCTTTCCTATTATTATTGTTGAATATACCGCTTATACAACAGATCCTTTTTTAATTCTCATTTCAAATATCCTCTTGCATTCATTAATTATTTCAGTGATCCTTTTAATCTCTCAATATGTTTTAGGAGTAAGATACTTTTACAGTAAATCCCCGAAACTATTCAGAATCGTTGTTTTAATAAATAGTTTTTTAGTCGAATTATTTATTTTTACTTTTATATTATTCAGTAACTATTTCTTAATCGACCTAATTCCTTTTCTACAAGGAATAATAATAACGTTTGTATTATTTCCCATTTTTTTCATTTTTTTTCTTTACATAAATTATAGCTTAAATGTGTTTCCCTTAGAATACTTCTTGAAATTATGCTATTTCACGCTCTGGATAGTTTTAATTGATTTTTTTATATCTATATTCATAATATCTCTATTTACTACCTACTATATTATAATACCAATAGATTGCATTATTACTTCTATTTTTTATTACTTTTTATCAAAGTTCGAGTTAACATTGGAAAGAGTAGATGGACTCAAATTTAAAAAACACGTTAAAATCAATTCTTATTTAATAACAGTTGAACTATTTTCTCTATTTAATTTAATGTTTTTTGGCGCTTTTCAAGCGCTATCGTTATTTGAGAATATAATGTATTCAACATATTTATCATTAGCTTTAGTCTGTATAATAATTAATCTATTTTCGAAAAAAGAGATTTTTTCTGAAGATCTTTATATAAAATTAAACACGTTTATTCTGCTATATACTTCAGTAATAGGTTTTTACTATTTTTTGTTGCTAACACTTGATAATTTTTATGTTTTTATAATTCCTCTCATGGTTTTTAACATAATCATTTTCATACCAATTTTATATTTAAGAAAGAAAAAACTATACCCTCAACTTATCTCTAAATCTATAAGAATAAATAGTATTTTATTAGCAATTACAATATCTTTAATTCCAACTATCACAGGTTTAGAATTATATTTTTTAGGTTTATATTTTGATTTAATATTTTTATTAATGACAACAATTAATTTTACTTTGTATATTTTATTACTAATTTTTACAATCAGCTTTCAGATATTAAAAAAAGTCAATAGTGATGGAAACCAAACAAATTATTCTCTGAAATTACAGGTACTCATAACAGTTTGTATTAGCTTTACAACAATATTTTATTATTCATTTTTCTTACTAATCGGCACCTTATATTATTATATTATCTTTCCTCCAATTTTTACTTCTTGCTTCCTATACATCCCTCTCTTTTTGTCTTATAAAAAAACGATTTTCAATATTGAACATATAAAAAGAGCAATCATTTTAAATACAATAATTCTTGCAGGGTTATTCACTTCAATTCCAGTAGTAATTGGTCTGAATTTATTCTGGTTAGGTTTTATTTTTGATTTCAATATTTTTGTATTTAATATTTTAAATTCTTCCACATATATTTTCTATGCTTATTTGTTGATTCTTATAAATTTATCAAGAACGCTTAAGATCAAGGAAAAATATATTTCAAATTTAAATCAACTTAAAATTGTTGTCTTATTTAGTGTTTCTATTACAACTGTCTTCTTTTATCCCTTCTTCTTATTAATCAATACTTTATATTATATTGTCATACCTTCAATTCTTACTTCCTGCTTCCTATATATACTTTTATATTATTCATATAAAACTGCAATTTTCAAAATTGAACATATAAAAAGAGCAATCATTATAAATACGATAATTCTTACAGGATTATTTACTTCGATTCCTGTACTAATTGGTTTGAATTTATTTTTACTAGGTTTGGTTTTTGATTTCAATATTTTTGTATTGAATATTGTAAATTCGTCTATATATATTTTCTATGTTTTTTTATTGATTCTAATTAATTTATCACAAAAGCTTAAGATAAAGGATAAATATATTTCAAGTTTAAATCAACTTAAAATTATTATTTTATTTACTATTTCTATTACAACCATTTTCTGTTATCCATTTTTCCTATTAATCAATACTTTTTATGGAATATTCATACCAATAATTGCATTACTCTTTTCTTGGTTCTTCCTTTTTTATTATTCTTACAAGCAAGAATATTTCAATTTAGAATTTGTTAAAAAATTAACAATATTTAATTTTATTATCTTCTCCTGTTTGATTATTTCTTTACCAACGATTATAGGGTTAGAATTGACGAGAATTGGATTAAGAGCAAACATAATTCTAATAATTACTGTAACCTTATTCTTATTTTTTAGTTTTGTAAAGATTTCTGAAGTCATAAGTGTTAAAATTATATTAAAAGAGAAATACATTAAACAATTCAAATTGTCAGAGCTAATTTCGTGGTTTTTATTTACACTGTTTATCTCTTATTATATAACATCGATTTTTATTGTAGAATTAGTTTTTACCCCAATAACATCTCTTATTTTAGCTTGTAGTTTCTTAACTTTCTTTATTTTGAACATATATACAGTAGAATTGATGTCTAATTATCTCCCCGATTATCCAAATATTAAATATTTTAAAGATCTAGGACTCTATGGGATAATAATATCAATCTCATTCGTTTTTACATTTTTAGGACTTACAACAGGGCTTTTTTCTTTTCTTATCTGGTGGCCCACAATATTAGGCATTTCATTCTTAATTGGCTTTTTTCTTGTGATTTTTATTATATTCCTAAACGTATGTGATAAACAATTTCAACTGACACAAATAAAAATTGTTTCCAAGTTATTATCATGGTTAACTGTAAAGATAATCATTAGTCTTTCGATCATATCACTTATTGAATTTTTCGGATTTCTCTTATCTATTATTAATAAAGTCTTCTTGTTTTCATTAACGTTCACGTTTTTAACACCTATAAGCCTTTATATATTGGAGAATTTGAGGTTTATTGCATCTAAAAAGCAAATGCTATTGAAAAAAATCACTTTAACAATATTTATTGTATCGATATTGAGTTTATACATAGAATTTCTTTATTCATTAATATCTGTAATTCCTATCTTTTATTTTATTCCTTTTATTCAGATAAGCGCTATCATTGCCAATTTATTATTGTTTTTATATTATTATAGTATAAGATTTAACAAAATAATACAAATAAAATCTGTTTTTGAATTTTATAAAATTTATTTCTTATCCTTTTTATTATTTTTAAGTTTACTTTATTTTAACTCAGAGTCTTCAATTTTCCTTATATTAATATCCTATTTGCTCATCCTTTCTAAGAGGAGTACCATCCCCTTTTTTCGGTTTCTTTCATACTTTTTACTGAGTTATTTTACCCTCCTCGAAATTATTGTTATTCTCAGTTTTTATAACGTTATAATAGGCTTTGATATAGCATTAACAGGTATTTTCATTATTATTTATCTCTTATCTTTATGTGGGGTATTAGTATTCACCATTTTGCTAAATATAAAGAAAAATAATACTTTAGAAAAATTTTATCTATATTCTGTCATTTCTCTTTTATCTTTTGTTACATTGATGATATTTACTAATATATTGCTTCTTTATAACCTAACAATATCACTTTTCCTAGAATTGCTATTTTTAGGAATTTTCTTCTATCACCAGAAAGATAAGCGATATAAATGGTTTATCAAACCATGTGTAATTTTGTTCATATTTGATATTATTAGCTTTCTATCATACTCCTGGCTTTTTAATAACCAAGTCTTTGCAGATTACAATCCGATTCTAACTTTTACTATTACAATGACTGTAACTGGATTTGGGTTTATCCTATTGTATAATAGTTCACCAGCAAGATTCAGAAAAAGATCTTTTTATATCGTATTGATTTCAATTATAATCTCATTTCCTACTTTCTTATATTTTATTATTATTGCTTCTTTAATGATGCCTCTATTTTCCTTAGTCCCATTAATATTTGCGATTGATAGTGGCGTTCTTATATTTTATTTATCTATTGGGATTTATCAATGGAAGATATCCATGGCAATTTGGAAATCTGGATGGTATGCTTGGAATCTATTACCTTTTGTTAATTTTTTTATCATTTATCAAAGTCTCACTGGAATAGATATTTTTACAAACTCATTGAGATTTGGAGCATTTGATGCTAGTGGGTCATTTATTTTATCTATTATAATCTGCTCGTTATTTTTCTTTCCTGTTGTGTATACCAAAATCAAGAAGTATTTTTCTACAATAGTTTTTATTGTTTGGGGTGAAAGTCTATTCTTACTTTATTGGGTTAGCCTAAATTTATTTGTATCGGATATTTTGTTAAGAAATTTTTCTTTTATCTTGTTTTCAGTTGTTTTATTGATGCCATTATTAGCGATATTTAAATACTGGAAAATTATTTCAATTCTTTGGGTATTCCCTCTAACGATTATTAACGTTACATTTCTGTTTTTCTACCTGTTTTCAATTGGTATCTCATTAGAGATGACTATTGCAATTAATATACTAGTGATAGGTTTATTTCTAATTGTTTACTCGTTTTTTCCGAATATAAGATCAATTGGTGTTATTTTAATAAGCGCATACTTCATCACTATATTAGGTATTTTCTTTACAATCTATTTCATTCTTTATTTGATAATATTGAATCCAATTTTTTCATTAAACATTAGTTTTCTTGTTATTGGTTTCAGTCTTTTTTCCTCTAAATATGTTGAAGTTCCAAAAAGATTTATAGATTTGTGTCTTTCATGGATTCTAGTTATTAACCTTTCATGGTTTACCTTCAATACATTCAATTTATTTCCAGGTTTTTTTGTTTTTGCTTTTTCATTGGCATTAACTGTATTTAGCTGCTCACTTTTCATATTTAATAAATATAAGATGAAAATTTCTATTAATAAGATAATTCCTTCTTTAATAGTGGCATTTGGAACATCATCCTCGATCACATCCTTAAGTTATATTATATTTAATACAACACCGGGCGTTTTAATTTCTATGTTTTCTTCTGTGTTTATTATATTCCTTTACTTCATTTTTGTTGAACATCGTTATTTTCTCTGGTTTATTATTCCAATTCCTATAACAACACCTATTTTAGAAGTCCTACTAACATTTAAAGTAATAAGACCTTTCTGGCTATTAACATGGGCCATGATTTACCTTTTTACTTTTCAAATTTTAATTAACTTGTTTAAAAATACAGTAAAGGATGAATCAACAGAAATAAAAAACAGCATATTAAAGTATTATAAAGATAAGGATCAATTAAGATGGCTTAATCTTACATGCGTCTTTCTGAATTCAATATTTTCTTCCATATTCTTCTCAATTATTATACCATATTTATTACCTTATGTGGTATTTTCTCAAATATTATACATTTACCAAATCTCTGATTTTCTAATATTATGGCCAATTTTATTTTTACTTTGGATGAAATATATAGAAAAATCGGAGTTAGATATAAGGATAAAAGATATCTTACGTTTTTTCAGCAAAATTAGTGCTATTTTCTATCTTTTAATTCCAATAGCGCTAGGGCTCAATATTTTTCTCTACATGATTTTAATTAATTCGAACCTTGTAATTACTATTTATATTGTATTGCTAATGATAAGTGGATTAGTTTTTATTGAAGTATCTTTCATAGATCGGAATCTCTTATATTTATTGTTTAATTCATCCCGGAACAAATTTACTTTATGGTCTTGGTTTGTTTTTAGTAATATTTTGTCTCTATTCCTCTTTTTATTTCATTTAAACTTTTTCCTTCTAGTTTTAACCATCTCATTTTTTGACCTAATTTCTCTTTATTTCTTATCTTACTTAGACGTTTCTAAACCAATGATTTCTAAATGTCGGTTAATCCTTATTTATAACTCATTTATTTGGAGTTCTTTCTACATAGCATCCGTAATCTCTAATGAATTAATACTTTTTTTTGATGAATTAATCGGATTTACCTACTATTCGTTGTTATTCCAAAACTCATCAATTCTATTATTTATTTTAAGTATAGTTTTTATTAAAATTGAAAAAAATGTAAAAAATAGGATTGAATTTATTCTTTTCATTATATTCCAAGGATTACTTGCTGCCAATTTAATTTACATACTCACATTATATGGTATTTTAAACTTTTTCTCAGTTAATTTAGTAATTTTTATTGAAGTATGCCTTTCATTCATATCCGTTTATTATATCAACATTATATCAACTGAGCAGAAATACCCAAATTCTTTGATAAAAATGCATTCAATATTGTTTTTGATATTGTATTGTGAAATAAGCATTATGAGTTATAGTTTATTAAGGGCAGTTATAGGAATTTATGAAAGTATTATAGTATCTCTTTCTGTATTATTAATTTTAACATCACTAGATATTTATTCAATTAAAAAGATAAAAGAAGGTTATGCACGCTTAATTCATACTATCAGCTTTTTAACAATTTCAGTGATGACATTTCTAATTTTATATAACTATATCTCTCAATATCCATTCTTTCTTGGTTTAGGAATTTTTATTTTTATATTAATGCAGTTTTATACCAATTATTCTCTCTTTAAGTCATTAGAGAATTTATACCCAAAAAATCAAGTTACTCTTAAAAAAGATAAAAAGGCTATTCAACGATTAATTGGAACAGGATTCTACTCTACAATATGTATATTCTTAGCTCAAATTTTAATATTCCAGAGAGTCGAAATACTATTGATTCTTTTGATTTTAAGTCTTGCAATCCATGGATTAATGATAGTAGATAAATTTCTATTTAAATTTTTAGGAGAAATCACTAATTATGTTCAAGTAATCTCTTGGATCTCTATTATGACATTTACATCAACCTATCTAATATGGCTGTATAGTACATATTTTGTCGTCTTCTTTTATACAGTTATTCCCATCATCGTTATTATCCTAATACTTGAATTTGCATATCTTATGAAATTATTAGCTTTTTGGAGTTTTTTTGCTTCCAATAAAGAAAGAATTAAATTTTATTTAATTATATCAACATATCTTAATTTTGTAACGTGGCCTTTATATTTTGTTTCTTTAAATCCATTTTACGTTCTTAATTTAGTGTTAGCTTCTTTTTTCATTATGTTTTTCTTATCTTTAATTGATACTGTTTTAAAGGAAGATTTCCGAAAATCCTTGAGATCTTACTCATTTCTCATAATTGGAGGTTTAATATCAATTGATCTGTTTTTTATGTTCCAATTTATATTGGTACTTGATATTTACCTAAATTTCAGTGTTTCTACTTTAGTTTTTGTATTATTCTTAGGGATAAAAATAAAACCATTTAAAGGACACTCAGCTGGAGCTTTTATATTTTGGATTGTTATTTTTCTACTCTTAAGTTCAATTATATACCATATATCACTATCTTTTATTATTATGGGAATATTTTTTGCCTTTACAGTTTTGGTTTATCCCTTCGTTTTCCTTTTAGAAGAATTAAGAGAACTTATTAATAAAATCATTGAAGCTTTAACAAAGATCTTAACACATCTTAGAATTTTAATTAAGCATATGTTTATTAGAATTTTCATTTTCTTCAAGAAACAATTTAAATATATCTGGATTCTTATTAGTGCATGTTTAGCATTATTCATTGGAATCCTATTTTCTGATGCTATTCTTGGGCTTTTAAACCCTTACCAGTCCATTCTTTTAATATTTCCTATTTTTGGTATAATCTATTCTCTTAAACCTTCTGAAAAAACTGAAGATGTTAATACAATGTTTAGACGTAGAATGGTTCGCTTAGTTATCAGTTGGGGCAGTATTATTATAATTATGTTTACCCTTATCTCATTTGAGTGGTATGTTTTTACTACTTGGATATCAATTTGGATTTTGGGAGCAATATTATTGCCTTATATTATTTTCAAGGAAAAGCGTGAAAATATTTCGATTAAGTGGAGGTTTTATACATTGATAATATTGATTTCAATGCTAATTTTATTCGGAATTATTGTTGCTATCCAATTGTTATGAATGCTTAATTGATTATCGATTGTATACCAATCTAGATGATTTTTTTAGTTAGTTTTCACTAATTTTGACAGATTTATGCTTATTTTTCATATAAAAAGTTGAAAACTTTAAATACATGTTAAAATGAAATATTATTTGTAAATCTAAAAATAAACATACATAATAAATTTACAAAAAATATTAAAAATAGATGTGATTAAAAATATGGAATCTTTAACTAAAAGAATTTTAGCGATAGTCATTATAGCGGTTATTGGTGTAGGTATCGGTGTTGGAGCCTGGTATTTTCTATTAGCGCCAGGTGCCGGTGAATATTCATGGGGTTCAAAGGATTGTCCTGGTGCTCCAGCAGGTTTAACATCTGATCAAATTATTAAAATTGGGTGCGCAGGTGATCTTGGTGAGATTCAAGGAGATGCAAATTATGATGGAGCTTGGTTTGCAGCTAAAACCATTAATCTAGCTGGTGGTGTTGTTGTTAATGGAACAACGTATTATATTGGAGTTACCAAAGAAGATACAGATGAATCTAACACAGCTCTTGTGACTTCAAGAGGAATTGGCGCGGCAGAAAGACTTGTATATAATAAAAAAGTTCAATACGCAGTTGGTGGCTTTAGATCAGAAGCATTGTTAGCATATCAAGAAGTTTTTATGGATAATAAAATTATCTTTATTGACACTGGTGCTGCAACCGATATATTCTGTGCAAACGTCAAAACTTTTTATGATAGGTATAAGTATTTTTTCAGATTCATGCCTATCAACTCAACTTCATTAGGAGGAGAGATATTAACTACGATAGCAGGCTATATTATGCAATTGAATGCAACCTATCCGAATCATGACGTCAAGCAAATTGGTATTCTAGCTGAAGATCTGACATGGACTGCTAGTTTAATAGCGGCTATTCAAAATTATTTATCTCTGTTCACAGGCGGCTGGGCACAACTTTTAACACCAGTATTATATGATATATCCCTTAGTGCCTCAGATATGAATACTTACTTAGCCGGTCTTGAAACTGCAGGATGTGACATGCTAATTCCCGTAATTTCTGCACAAGGAGGAATTTTAATGATGCAGCAATACGCTCAATATAATTATACATTTCAGATATTTGGTATTGATGTCCAGTCACAGTTAGATACATTTTACGAAGATAGTGGTAAGAGTTGTGGATACGAGACACAAATGCAAACTTTACACAGAACTAACAAAACAGAGAATTCTATTGCGTTTTGGGATGCTTGGTTAGCAGAATTTGAAGGACATGAGCCACTTTACATTGCAGTTGGGGCTTACGACGCCGTAACTGCAATTTTTAGAGCAATAAATGCAACTCAATCATTTGCTGCACTTGATCTTATATCAGAAATGGAAACCTGGACTAAAGCAAATCCTCAACCGGGTGCAGCTGGGGGAGGTGCTTGGTACCCAAAAACTCATGACCTCGTTGAAGGTTATCCTTATGGATATACCTTATGGACTCAATGGCGAACTGATGGTACTAAAGTAGTAATCCCAGCACCAAGATATGCATATGTTGTCCCTTATGGAGCTATACCAATACCTCCTCTTTATCCAGATTGGATGGCAACGGGCGCTTATGAAGTTGCCCCATGGGTTCATGCAGCATGGTCGTAATAGAATTAATAGTTGAATTAAAATACATTTGAATAATAAATATTAAAAATTTTTTTTTTATTATTATTAACTTTTATGTAAAATACATTAATAAAAAAATAGTTTTAATTTCGAATACTGAAAACACTTTTTTGATAAAATTGTAAGATAGTATGAAAATGATCAGTTTTATATAAAATGAGATAAAAATAATAATTAATTTAATAATAATCAATTTTTCTTTTTTATAATTATGTTTCAAGAAATTATTAATATGTTGTTTAATGGCACTTTAAATGGTGCTGTACTTTCTCTAATTGCTCTTGGCTATTCTTTAGTGTATGGAGTAGGTCATATAATGAATTTAGCTCATGGAGCATATTTCATGTTGACGGGATATTTACTTTTATGGGCATATCATTTTTTTCCGGGTCAAATATTGATTAATGTAATTTTCGCAGTGGTTATTACTACGATAATAGGAGGACTTACGTATATATTACTTATCAAACCTGTAAAAGATTCTGCTGTGGGTGTTGTATTAATTACTTTTGCTCTAGCGTTCGCACTCGAGCAATATGTTTTAATAATCTCGGGAACTACCTCTGCAACAATTAGTGGCTACGTTATATTTAAGGGCACTACGGACTTCTTAGGATATAGTATGTTGAATCAGTACGTTTTTTATATAATTATTTCATTAATTATAGTTTCATTATTCGCTTTATTTATTAATAAATCAAAATTAGGTAAATCTATTCGAGCAGTTTCACAGGATAGTGAGGCAGCAACCTTAATGGGTATTAATTCTGATAGAGTCCTCTTTTATACTGTTCTAATATCTGCATTCCTTGCAGCTATAGCTGCAAGTTTGTATTTACCAGGTGCAGCTCTTAATGGTCCTGCTATGGGCTGGGAATATTTAACAAGCTCATTTGCAGTAGTTATTTTAGGAGGGATGGGAAGTCTTGTTGGAAGTATAGTAGGAGCTTATATTGTGGGGTATATAACTAGTTTTACCAATGTTTTTGTCCCTAATGGCCCTGCTTGGGCTCATATCGTTCCAATCATAGTTATTCTTTTAGTACTTATAATAAGACCTCAAGGATTATTTGGAAAGAAGGAATTACAGTAATTTTTAAATTTAAGATTATAAATAGTGAGGAAGTTAAAAATGAAAAAAGGATTGGTAAAAGAAAAAATAAGAAATATACCGACTTATTTAAAATCATGGGCAAAAACTTTTAGTGGTTCATTAACAGTATTTTTATTAATAATACTTACATTATTTCCTTTTCTTTCTCAAAATGAGAGTTTTATAAATTATTTCTTACGTCATTTTACACTCGCTATGATTTTTTCCATTTTTGCGGCAAGTTGGGATTTTCTAACTGGTATTTCAGGACAAATTAGTTTTGGTCATGCTATTTTTTTCGGAATAGCAGGTTATCTTTGTGCTTATCTTATAGCTTTTCAAGGTTTTCCGATATGGCTTGCCATTCCTGCTGGGGCTTTGGGTGCAGTAGGGTTTGGTTTAATAATTGGTATCCCCTGTTTAAGATTAAGGGGACCATATTTAGCATTAGGGACTCTTGCTTTTAGTTTAATTCTACTAAAGTTGTTTTTATTAGGGTCACTCTCAAATATTCTTTTTGGTTCTGAAGGAATATCTTATAATACCGGCCCTTATCCTCTAACGAGATTATCTTCTAATGCTTTAATAGAATATTTTATTGTTTTTATTACTTTGATAATATCCTTTATAATAATATTTCAGATTGTTAAATCGAAATTTGGAACGATTTTAAAATCAATTCGCGATGATGAGACGGGAGCAGATGCATCAGGAATAAATACAACGAGATACAAAGTGTATGCTTTTATGATTAGTTCTTTCTTTGCTGGAATAGCAGGTTGTTTCTATGCATTATATAATACTTCTGTAAATCCCGTTGGTAATTTTGGAACGGTTATTTCTTTTTTTGCGATTTTAATGGCATCATTAGGGGGATTAACAACTATATCTGGATCATCTTTGGGAGCATTTTTCTTTATTTTTCTTGAATACATTCTTATTGAAATGGGTGTTGATGCGTATGTACAGTTAATTTTCGCGATAATTTTAATATTAGTTGTTCGATTTGCGGAGCATGGAATTTTAAGGCCGATAATAGAACATTTAAAAGATTTTTGGGATGTATTATTAGGACGTTAAAAAATTGAAAAATAATTTTTACTTTTAAGGAGTTAAAAAATGGGAGTTATTTTAGAAGTGAAAAACCTTACAAAAAAATTTGGTGGATTAACTGCTGTAAATGATTTTAGTTTTGAGATTAAACGAGGAGATTTTGTAGGATTAATTGGTCCAAACGGTGCTGGTAAGACAACAGTATTTAATTTAATTAGTGGATTTGAAAAACCTAGTTCTGGAAAAATTAGATTCGATGGAATTGATATAACAGGAATGAGACCGTATAAAATAGTGAATTATGGAATTGCTCGAACTTTTCAATTGGTGAGATCGTTTAAATTCTTAACCTTACTTGATAATGTAATAGTGCCCTGCTTATCAAAAAGAGGAAAAGAAGTTTCAAAAAAAGTAGGTGCTGAAGAATATGCAAGTTCAATTCTTGCTTCAGTAGGTCTTGTGGATAAAGCGAGAATTCCACCAATCATTTTACCTCATGGTGATTTAAGAAAATTACAAATTGCTAAAGCTCTTGGAACTAACCCAGAATTACTTTTATTAGATGAACCATATAGCGGACTTACTCATGAAGAAAGTGCAGTACTAACTGAATTAATTAAAAAATTACATGATGATGGGGTTACTATTTTTATGACTGGTCATGTACTTCGTGAACTTATGACATTAGTACCACGAGTAATTGCTATGCATCAAGGTAAATTTATTGCTGATGGTCCTCCAAAAGAGGTTGCCAATAATAAAATTTTACTTGAAGCTTATTTAGGAAAAGGTGACGAATATGCTTGATTTAAAAAAAATATATCATTATTATGGAAAGGCAAGAGCTCTCGAAGAAATAAATTTGAGCTTAAAAGAGAAATCTCTTGAGGCAGTTATTGGACCCAATGGAGCTGGAAAGTCTACACTCCTCAGAGTAATATCTGGTTTAGAAGAACCTGATAGAGGAAAAATAGAATTCCGTGGTGAAAGAATTGATGGACTAAAAGCTCATAAGATTGCTAGAAAAGGGATCTCTCATTGCCCAGAACGACGTAAACTATTTTATGATATGAGTGTATCTGAAAATTTAGATATGGGGGCTTATGTATTGAAAGATCGTAGTAAATTTCGAAAATTAAGGAAAAATGTTTTTGAGATCTTTCCACGTCTTAGAGAAAGAAAAAATCAGCGCGCTGGAACTTTAAGTGGTGGTGAACAACAGATGCTTGCTATTGCGCGTTCACTTATGGCTAATCCTCAACTTCTTTTAATGGATGAACCTTCATTAGGTTTAGCTCCAAAAATAAAAACAATTATATTTGAAGCAATTAAGAAAATAAAACAAGAAGGCACTACTACTTTATTAGTTGAACAAGATGCGGTTTTAGCGATGAATATCGCTGAATATGTTCATGTTCTTGAGGATGGGAAAATTGAAATGAGAGGGACTAAGGAAGAGTTAGAAAAAGAACCTCGAATTAAACAAGTATATTTAGGAATTTAAGGTGATATAAATGTCAGCACCCTTAGAGAAATTATTAAGAGATGCTAGAATCGATCTTGTTTTATCTAGAATCGAGAAAGATGAATCCGTAATAGATGACGTAATTAAATATCTAAACAGCAATAGTAGATCAATTAAATTTAATTCAATTCATGTATTAGGAGAAATTGGCCAAAAATCAATAAATGCAGTTCCAAAAATAGTTGATTGCTTAGAAGATGAAGATTGGAGCATATGTCGAGAAGCTGCTCGATCATTAGGAAAAATTGGTAATATTGCAAAAGAAGCAGTACAAAAATTATCGATGCTATTAGAAGATAAAGAGGTAACAATCAGAAAAGAAGCAGCAATTGCCCTTGGTAAAATTGGAAATACTACTCCTGAATCAATTTCTTCTTTAATAAAAGCATTGGATGATGAGAATGAGGATGTTAGAACTGAAGTAGTAACAGCGTTAGGAGAAATTGGAGTGAATGCTTATGAAGCTATTCCCCATTTAATGAAAGCTCTTAAAGACATAAGTTGGACAGTAAGAACTGCTTCGGCTCAATCAATTAGTCTAATTGGAAAAGGATCTGTAAACGCAATTCCTAGTTTAATAAAGGCTCTTGGAGACCAAGATTGGAGAGTACGTTATAGAGTTATAAATACTTTTGCTGAAATTGGAGATTCAGCTATTCCAAGTCTATTAGAAGTCTTAAAAAGCAAAAATAAGATTGTAAGAAAAGAAACAGTTGATGCTTTAGGAGAATTTAAGATTTCTGATCCAAAAATAATTGGTAACATCTCAGAGTTATTACACGATAAAGTTGAAAATGTTAGAGGAAAAGCAGCCGATGCACTTAGAAATATTGGTAAACCCGCTGTTCCAAATTTAATATCAGCATTTGAAAAGTTGAATACAAAAATGAAAATTATTGTTTTTTCTGCTTTGGGAGGAATTGGTACTGAAGCTGAAGAAGCTATTCCAACTATTATTAATTTTTTAAAGATACCCGAACAGGAAGTAGAATTTATCCCTTCTTTTATAAATAAGATGAAAAGAGCAATCTTGAATTTTTTAAAAGATCCACTAAAAAAGAAAACTTCGATTAGAGTAGAAGCAGCAAGAGCATTAGGAAATATTGGAAGGGAATCAGAAGATGCACTTCATACTCTTGAACTTGCTTTAAATGATCCCAGAAGTATTGTACGGCGTGAAGCCGCACTTTCTATAGGAAAATTGGGATCATCCGCTAGAAATGCAATTCCTTCACTATTAATAGCTCTGAAAGATGAGAACCGAGATGTTAGATGGAGATCTTCTGAAGCTTTAGGAATTATTGGAGTAAATACAGAAGAAGTTATTTCGAATTTAAATATTTTAATTCATGATAAATGCGATTATGTTTGCGAATCTGCTATATTAGCAATAGATAATTTGACAGAAGAGTAACCAATAAGTGATATCAATATTCTATTTGAAGTTTAATGAGATCTGGTTTATAAGAAAAAAGTACTGGAAAAAATGATAAGATTTTAATTATCATAAACTATTGAAAATTAAAATTTGGAGAAAAGAAGAACAAAAATATTATTAAAAAATCTAATTTTTTTAAAAATAATTAATAAAAACATAAAAAAAAGGTAAGAAATGAATGATTGAAGATCCGTATGCAGAGAAAATTTGGATTAAAAACTATGATAAAGGAGTTCCTGGTACTATTGATTATCCGGAAATTAATGTTTATGAATTTCTTGATAATGCAGCAAAAGATTTTGGTAGTCGAACAGCGATTTGGTTTATGAAAAACAAAATATCTTATAAAAGTTTAAAGGATATTGCAGACCGATTGGCAACTGCCTTAGTTGATTTAGGACTTAAAAGAGGGGACGTCGTTGCAATAATGATCGCAAATTTTCCTCAGTTTATTATGAGTTATTATGGAATTTTGAAAGCAGGTGGAATTGTAACTGCTTGTTCAGTTTTACACACAGAGCATGAACTTGCTTATCAATTAAATGACTGTGGAGCTGAAATAATTATTGCTTGGGATAATCAAATTGAAAAAATCAATAAAATTAAAGATAGAACTCGTCTAAGACATATAATAATAACCAACGTATTGGATTACACCCCAATGGCCCCAAGAAATCCACCAGAAATTGCAGGAACTATGCAATTTATTAATTTGATCAATAAAACAAAACCAAATCCACCTAAATTTGAAATTAATGCAAAGGAAGATTTAGTGTGTCTTCAATATACTGGAGGGACAACAGGATTACCTAAAGCGGCGATGCTTACCCACTATAATATTGTCTCCAATTGTATTGCAGTGACAACATGGGCAGGTGACGAATTTAGAAGAGGAAAAGAGACCATACTTACGAATTTACCTTTATTTCATATTTATGGTCAAACAGTATGTATGAACTTACATATTTATATGGCATCAACAATAGCTTTAAATCCCGATCCTCGAGATCAGAAGTCATTATTCGAAATAATAAAAGCTACACATCCTACAATGTTTCCCGGAGTACCTACAATGTATATGCGTCTATTAGAAAGAGATGATCTCGAAGATTATGCTAAAGATTTGAAATCTATTAGAGTTTGCAATACAGGGGCAGCTCCAATGCCACCTGAAGTTCAGAAAGATTTTGAGGGGCGAACAGGTGGTATAATACTTGAGGGATTTGGATTGACAGAATCCTCACCAGTAACACATAGCAATCCATTTTCAGGTACTAGAAAAGTAGGTTCAGTTGGCATGCCTATTCCCGATACAGAAGTTAGAATTGTTGATATTGATGATTATACGAAAATATTACCTCAAGGAGAAGCAGGAGAAATAATGATGAAAGGTCCTCAGATTATGAAAGGATATTGGAATAAGCCAGAAGAAACAGAAAATCAATTAAAAGATGGTTGGTTATTGACTGGAGATATTGGAAAAATGGATGAAGATGGATATTTCTATATTGTCGATAGAAAGAAAGATATGATTGATGTAAGTGGATTTAAAGTGTATCCAAGAGAAATAGAAGATGTTTTATTTGAATATGAACCGATTGAAAAAGCGGCTATTATAGGGATTCCAGATCCTGAACTTCCCGGTAGTGAAAAAGTTAAGGCATATATTGTATTAAAAGATGGATATCAGGAGACGGATGAAACAAAGAATGAAATAAAAGAGTTCCTACGACAAACTGTAGCACCCTATAAAGTTCCAAAATTCATAGAATTCAGAAAAGAACTTCCAGAAACTTTAGTAGGTAAAGTGCAAAGAAAAGATTTAAAAGAGATCGAAGCTAAAAGAAGAGGAGAAGAAGTATAAATTCAAATTTCATCTAAATTTTCAATTTTTCGCTAAGTTTTTTTTTTTATCCTATTTAATTAGTATTATGTTTCTTTATTTAGATAATTTAATTCAAACTCAAGGAACGCAGGAAGAATTATTGTTAATTCCTTCCCCTCAATACCTTAAAATAATTAATTCTCAAAGAATGAAAATTAATGAATTTTCAAAATTTTATACAGATTTAACAGAAAAAAGTAATTATTTTATTGAACAGATACACAGCTCGTTAAGATCTTCTGGTTTAAAGAAGAATATAGATGTTGTTGAAGTCCAAGATCATGAGAAATATCTAGAAATAAAATCATTTCTAAAAAATAGTATATCTGTTTTTCCAGAATCACTCTATAATAAAGTTAAAACGAATAAGATTTATAAAGATCAAGGATATCTTTTAATCTCTAGAGATTCTAAAGTAATTATAGAAGCTAATTCATTACAAGGGATTTTCTATGGAGTGCAGACTTTTATTCAATTATTAAACTCAGCTCAAGATAAACTTTCAATAAATAATTTGGGAATATTAGATTTTCCTTCTTTACAAATTCGTGGTATTTCTGATGATATTTCAAGAGGTCAAGCACCTAAAATTGAAAATTTAAAGAAATTCATTAAAATCTTAAGTCATTATAAGATAAATCAATATTATTTGGTTTATATGCTAGATATGTTTAAGTTTGAAAACTATCCCGATATCGGGAAAGATAGAGGAGCATATTCTAAAGAAGAGATAAGAGAATTAATTGATTTTGCAAAAAAGTGGTGTATTGAAGTAATTCCTGTTTTCCAAACTATAGGTCACTGGGATAATACGTTGCAAAATCCTAATTATTGGAAGTATGGAGAATTTCAAGGTTCAAATAGCCTAAATATTGCAAATGAAGAAATTTATGAAATGTTAGATAAAATGATTGGTGAATTAAGTGAAGTTTTTGCTTCTGAATATTTTCATATAGGAGCTGATGAAAGTGAAGATGTTGGTAAAGTAAATTCAAAGTCGTATATTGATGAGGTCGGTCTTGGAAATGCTTACCTAAAGCATTATAAAAAAGTATATGAAATTGTAAAAAAGCATGGATATCAAAAAGTTATTATCTATCATGATGTTCTTTATAAATTTAAGGAGGTACTCGAAAATTTACCTAAAGATATGATTATATTATACTGGAAGTATAATGTAAAGAAAACATATCCTATTTTGGATAAAATTAAAAAATTTGATTTTCCAATAATCGTTAGCCCTTCAATAATGGATTTTAATCGAATTTTTCCATCAATTGATAAATATGAACAAAATATTTCTTATTTAATTAAATATGGTTATGAGAAAGGAGCAATTGGCGAAATTACATCAAGTTGGGGTGATTATAGAAACAAAGAAATTCGAGAGAATAGAATTTATGGTTTTATTTTCTCTGCTATGGTAGGTTGGAATCCGATTAAAGAAATTAATAAATTTAAATTTTGGAAAGGATTATTCATTCATTTCTTTGGAATAGATGATCACCGATTAGTAGAAATATTTAGCAAATTTAGATTAATACAAGATAAAAATTTATTGCATACAAGACCTTCGGGGTATTACAATCATTTTTTCGCTCATCCTTTTAATAAAAAAACCTCTAAATACAAGAAAAGTATAAAAACTAAGGGTTATGAAAAATTAATTTCTGATTTGGAAGCTATAATTGAAAAATGCGAAAATCTGGAAAAAATCATCCTTAAAAATAATGTAAATATTAGAAATCTTGCTTTTATTGCCAAGCATTTAAAATTTTATTGTAAAAAAAGGATTAATTCAAAAACGTCTATTGAATATATTTTTAAAAAAGATGAAAATCGTAAAGATCGATTGATAAAAGAAATTGAAGATTTGAAGGAATATTTAACAGATTTATTAAATGAGTATGAAATTTTATGGCTAAATTGCTCTAGGAAAGAGGGATTTAATTCAATTAAGCAGAAATATTTATGGTTATTAAAGTTTTATGATGACAAATTAAATGAACTTAGAACTAATAGTCAATGGGAAGATCCTAACATCCCTAGTGAACTAATTTATCTAGATTCGAATAAGATCCATGAGGTGCATAAAACCTATTATAAAAAAGACATGTATATTGACGAAGAAATCGATCAGGCTTATTTACAAGTAATCGCAGGGTGTTTCGCTAAAATTTATATAAATAATGAATATATTGGTCATGTAATTACAAGAAGAACATTAAACTTTATTGGTATTGAAAAGAATATTCAGATTTTTAACATTAAAGATTTTATTAGAAAAGGTGAGAATTTGATTATTATTGAAAATTTTGATTATATTGGAGGGATTGGACCGATTAATGTATTTGGAATTATAAAATTAAAATCAGAAAAATTAATTTTTGTTAAAACAGATAAAACATGGTTAGGGTCAGAAACTAATAAAAATGACTGGAAAAATGTAAAAAGTTTTGGTAAACCTCCTAAAGCAACTGGTGGGCTAAATTGGCCTGATTTTGAAAAAAATCTTCCATCTAATGCTGATGATGGTATGCCATTTTTAAATACATTAATTAGTAAAATTTCAAAGAAATATTTTTGGTTTGTTAAGCTAATCGTTAAACTTTTTAACCGATACGATATAATTGAATAGAATTAATTAAAATATAGCAAAATATCATTTTCAATTAATAAATCGATAAGTAAAATCTCTAAAAAATAAGCTTGAAATTTATGAAAGATTCACTTTTTTCCATTTATTCATAAAATCTTTAAAACTAATATCAGATATACCAATAGCATTGAAATTATCATTTTTCAAATTCTTTTTAGGTTCATTTTTAATCTTGAATGATAATTCCCAATCATAATAGGAAAGTGCTTTTGACATAATTTTATACTTGTATTTTATGAAAATAAATTAATACAGTGTATCAGTTTTCTAATATCCATCAAAATAATACAAATTTGTCTATTTAGATTTAAGTTTTATATTCTATAATACATGCCAAAAGCACAAAAAAATTAATTTAATAAAGATATTTAAGAGTGATCTTTTGATGGTCATGATAAAAAACATCATGAGATTTATCTCAGTGATCCTCGAAGAACGAAACCAGAAAATATGAAGACAATCATAAGGCAACCTTTCTAATTACTTTTTTATTCTTATTATGATTTCATTTTTCATTAATTAATATTAAAATTTTTAAATACTGTGATTTTAGTAATTTTAATCACATACTATTTACATATATAAGAAAATGAGTAATCAAGAACAGAAAATCAATGTTAGAGACTGGATTACATTAAGCACTGTCATGATTGGTGCAGTTCTAACGATTCTTGCTTTAATTTGGCAAGTTCCACCTCCTAATGGGATAGTTGCCGCAACATTTTTACTCATAGTCTCATTTATTTTTATTGTTAATTCTGTATCGGCTAATTCTAAAGCTCAATTGAAGCGAATTTAGGTAATGTTTCTGAAGAACGTGTTAATCGCTTTGTATCTTTTGCTGAATATTCATTTGGACTTGGATTCACACTTATAATAATAGGATTTACAATACTTGAGTACGAATATTTATTAAACTATGTTGGTCGCGAATTGGTGACATTATTACTTCCAATTACATTTCTAGTCACTGCCTGGATAGTAATCTTCATTTATAACTTAATAAATTACTTCGGTAAACCACTAAGCGCATTAAGAAGTTTAAAGCGTAATCTCTGGATATTATTAGAACTAATCTTTTTAGTAATAATAATTCTGGACTTTTTTCAAATACTCTTAATTCCCTAAACTTTTTTTTATTTAATTCGAATAAAACAAGATGAATTTGGTTTCCAGAACTCATCCTTTTTTCCATTCATCGTAGGATCGTAAAAACTTTTTTATATTATCTTCCCCCATAGTGTCTTGTGCAAATTCGTTTTCTCCTCCACCCTCTATGGGATTTAACCCTAGGAATAATAGCCTTAAATTATCAAGTCTTTCCAATCCCTTTATCTCCGTTATTTGGTTCCATTCAAGATACAAAGTTTCAAGTTTGGTTAGAGTATCCAAACCTTTTATCTCTGTTATTTGATTGTTATTAAGTGTCAGATTAGAAAGGTTAGTTAATGCTTCCAGTCCCTTTATTTCCTTTATTTTATTATAACCAAGACGTAAAGAATGGAGCTTAGTTAATTTATCTAATCCTTTGATTTCAGTTATCTCATTACGATTAAGATCTAATGTCTGTAGCTCAGTCAAAGTTTCTAACCCTTTTATTTCTGTTATTTGATTCTCTTGAAATTCTAATAGTATTAGGCTAGTCAGAGAATCCAGTCCCTTAATCTCTGTAATCTTGTTTTTTTTGAGATCTAACCATAGAAGATTGGTCGGCATCTCTAAATTCTTGAGATCTGCAATCTGATTCTTAGTCAGAAATACCCGATCAAGATTAGCTAATGAATTAAGTCCCTTTAACTTTGTAAGTTGATTATCATTAAGAAATAACTGCTTGAGATTAGGTAAAAAATCTAATCCATTGATTTCCGTGAGCTTATTATTCGAAAGATCTAATGACGTAATCTTTTTGAGCTTTTCTAAACCTTTTATCTCCGATATATCCGAAATATTCATATTATATATTTCTAATCTTAATTGGCCGAAAAACTCTTCTACATTAAATTTTTTGCCCTGAACCTTTACTGAACCGAGTCCCATAGTTCTACATAGAAAATGGAATTTATAAGCCTAAATACTCCTTTTATATATTTAAATCTTTCATTATTATCATTATTTATACATAAAATCTCCATGATACTACAAGTTTTATATAAAAAGTATATACTTTCTTAAAAAACCCAAAAATCTTACTTAAACAATATCAAAAATTCCAATTCTATTAAATAACATGGAGATTAACAGGTAGAACTATAGAATCCTTGCAATATTCATGAATTTGGAACTAAATTGTATTCTATTATTCTATTCATACTATATTGGTAGAATTAATACCCATTAGGCACTCACTGCACTTGAAAAAGAAGAGCATTTAGAAAATTCAATAGTAGACATTATCCAGAGGATGGAAACCCTACAAGGATATATTGAGAGATTTTCTATTCTAGGGTCAGAGTTCAAAAAGGAAATAAGAGAATTTTATATTTATTTAAATATAACAAGAAAGATCTTTTTGAAGAGATTTCTTATTATAATCTAATGTCAGCAATTCCTCAAGCTCAGGGAATTTAAAAGGAAAAATATTTTCAAACGCTCTTTTTAGCAGGCCAACATATTTTTTTCTGTCGTACTCATGTTTCTTTTCATCATATAAATCTGAAAGGATCACCTTTTTTTCAGGAAAATTCGGATCTGCTTCAGAATTAAGGATAATATATTTCACGTTCTTCCCTGCAGACGCTATTACACCAGATCGTTCTAATTGTCTAGCAGCAACTGCTTGAAAGCTGTTAACTTTATATTGATTTGGTCTGCGAGATATTCTTTGGCGAATCGTAAGTTCTTCTCTCGTTATCTTTCCTGAATAGACTCTTTCTGCATATTCATAGAGTTTTTTCTTTGCTTTTGGAATTCTTTCAATAAACTCATTAACGGTCATTGCTCCTTGAAAAATATCAATGAATGCATATTGAGCATCTTTTACTATTTTTGGCATATCTCTCCGTCTCACTTCAATACCTCTCACTTTCACTTCACCATTGCTTTTGATACCCCAATAATGGTTAAGCGCAGGAACATCTGGTTCTGCTCGAGAAGGCAAAAAAACGATATTATTGAACCGACCATCCCAACTCATAGGAATACCAGTACTTTCGGAGATGTCCTCAGCGATTTTCTTTGTTAGCTCTTCAAACTCTTTTGAAGTTCTTCCTTTCGTGTCTTGGAGCCACATTGAATCGACAATTCCATGAATAACTTTACAATCATAATTTTTGGCAATCTCAGCGGATCTCAATAGAAATTCACGAGCAAAAGCACAAACTGTTTGATGAGCCTCAATTTTGCCAAAACGAGCATTTTTGAATCCTAAATATCCAAAACTTACAACAAGTACCCATTTTAATGCAATATCAGTGAATTTGTACCGAAGATCATTATGGGTTTTATTGTATTCTTTATACTTAAGACGCTTTCTTAGTGGTAGGCTAATTGATTTTGATATGATTCCTTCTCTTTTTGTACATATATGGAAATTTGTGCCAGGCACTTTGATTCCTGTTCCATCATCCTTACAACACTTACAATTAATCGTTTCCGATGAAATATTAAAGTTGGCCATTAGAGAGGGGTACATGCTTGAAAAGTCTAATTCTACAACTTGATCGAAGACTCCAATTAAGGGTTCGAATATATGTCCTCCTCGATCATTTATGATTAAATTCATACCGCTTCGAAAATCTTCTGGGCTCTTCTTGAAAGGTGGGATAAGATGATCTAGTTTATATGCATTATAATATTGAATAGATTGAAGAGCACCTCCTATTGTTACTCTACATAATCTTTGCATTGGTACCCGAGAGATTCTCGCGACTTCAATAACACCAGGTATATTTCCCTCACTAAAGTGCAAACTCCCGTAAGTAGTCGTGTCTAAATGAAAACGTCCCGTAAAGTAAACTTGTGTTTTGGAACGTCGCATTATAATCCCATAAGACATATAATGATCTAAGTTTCCTGAAAGATTAAAGATGCAATTTCTAAGTGGCGTTCTAGTGCGAGAAAAATATAGATCGTTGGATACTTGATTCACTGATGCTCGAGCAGCTAAGTAAGGAAATACAAATTCATCTCCACCTTGAGTTAATATAATGTCAGGATCCAATTGCTCAATCACCTTACTAATTGTTTTGATAGTTTCAGCTTCATCAGCTTTATCGATCAGAATCTTTCTTTTTCTTTGTCCATCTGCCCTCGGAATGTTGGCTTTCTCATCTTTTTCAACAATACTAATTTCAGCATATAGCAGAGGATCATTGTAATATGATCTCATCCCACGCTGCTGTATTTTAATGTCCAACCATACAGCTTTTAGAGGAGGAAGATCATAAAATAATTCTTCGTTGTCATCCTTTATTTCTAATGATATTAAACGCATCGAGTGTCCATTAGCTTTTTTCTTCTTTTCAAGTTTGATCTTAAAACCACATAAAGACATTGGAAACAAGTCATTTTCATAAAAATACATCTGAGAGATTGGAAGATCGGTATTATACAAAGTAAAAAGATCAATTTCATCAATTTCTTTAATTGTCTTCTTAAAAACTAAAGGTTTTATTACAGAAACTCCAAATATTTTTGTTTTTTCATGGTCCTCTAGCTTCACATATTTTTCACAGATTCTTACACCTTTTATATTATGATGGGATTTGAGAATCTGTTTTAATCTCTTGAAATCTTTACCAACATGTCGTTTTGGCACGGCAAAAAATTTGGGGTGGAAATCATGGAAAATTTTTACAACCTTTTGCTCTTTTACTGTTTTCACCCAAAGAATTACTCCATTCCTATAAGTAGAAACATCTAAAAGCCAGCCGTCAAATTGATCTCGAAAATCCACGCTTTAACCTTTCCCTTTTATCATTTTTTCTAATTTTTTTACCTTCTCTTCTAACGCTTCGATTTTTTTTTCTTGTTCAACTGCAAAGGAGATGAATAATACGTCTGATAGCATTGGACGAGCACTCATACTACCAGCATCTGCGTGTATTCGAGCAAAATTCATCAATTTATCAAATATCTTCTGTTCTTCAGGACGCAATGCCCTTTTGAAGTTCTTCCAGCTTTCGATTTCATGTTCCAATGCAGGTCTAAAAGAAGGTACAGTTCTACCCATTATTTCACATCCGATTCTGTTAGAATCCCAGAAAGTAAGTATTTCGGCACATTAAAAGGAGAATACATTACAAATTTTCTAATTTCTGAGACGTTCTATTTCATTTGATTTATTCATTCTAAATAAATACAATCCTTAATTATTATTTCTAATAATTGTATAGAACAATAAAAGCGGGATATTAATGAGTTATAAAATCTTTGATTCTCTTTGTTATGTTCCTACTGAAGAAGTGTTTATAGATCTTTTAATCTCTTTACCTCCGCAAATGGCAAGATATCTTAAAGATATTTTTGGTCCAAGAGTAGCTCCTATCTTAGGTACTACACCAGAAGTACTTTATAAAATGAAATCAACTCTTAATACATCTGAACTCAAGGAAGCAATTAAGCCATTTTTGCCTAAAATAAAGAAATTAACAATGTCTATTGAAGATTTTGTTGAAAAACTCAACGAAATGGGAGTAGAAAAAGCAGTAATCTTTAATTTAGATGAAGAAACTCCTAGTGGTATTGTTGGACTTCCAAATGATTACTATGCAAAAATTGTAAATCAATTTCCTGATAAATTCATAGGGATTGCTGGGATTGATCCCTTGAAAAAAAAGAAGGTTGTTCAAGAAATTCAGAGATCATATGAGATAGGTCTTAGAGGGATTGCAATTAGACCTTTTATGTTTCAGATACGACCAACTGATAAAAGAATGTATCCGATATATTCTACTTGTGTGGAATTAGATATTCCCATATGGTTTCATATGTCCATTAATTATTCAACAAATACTATGGAGGTTGAACGCCCAATTTATCTTGATGTTGTTGCTCAAAAATTTCCTGAATTAAAGATAATCGCTGGACATGGAGGATGGCCTTGGGTAAATGAAATGGTTGCTGTTGCGTGGCGTAATCCCAATATTTATATTGATATTGCTTCTTATTTACCTAAATACCTAGGTATGCAAGGAACAGGATGGGAACCTCTAATGCATTATGGTAATACGGTTTTGCAAGATAAGATCCTTTTTGGCTCCACTTGGCTCTTTATGGGATTATCAATAAAACAACTTGCAGATGAAGTCATAAAACTTCCCTTAAAGGAAAAAGTAAAGGAAAAATGGCTCTATAGTAATGCAGTTAGATTTTTTAATAAAAAGTAAATATAATTGTATGGATTATTTTTCATTATCGGTACATTCTGGACATATTATCTCATCAAAATCTTCTAAATCACTCCTCCAAACATATATTCTACCATTGCCTTCGCAAAATTTGCATTTTTTTACATCTCCCTTAGGATATAAAAAATAACTCACTTTTAATATCACCTACTTTGGGAAGAAATTATTTGATTATATTAATTTCATATAATTTGAAATTTAGGAACTCCAAGAATATATTAATAATCTATCTATTTAAATGTTTTGAAAAAGGCTGAAATCTGAAAACAAATCAAATCAAATTGTAAAAGAAAAATTAAATAATTCTTATGCTTTTTAATCCAATGTTAACACTACTTATGAACGGGAATTAAATATGACTGAAGATTTAAAAAATTGGCATGCCCCTTGTGGAATTTATTGTAAGAGATGCTCTGGTGTAGAATCTTTTGGATATAAAGGATGCCGAGAATTAAAAAGTCAAATTCTTAAGTTTCCAGTTTTTAAGACTTATAAATATGCCACGGGTAAAGGATACGAATTTTGCTATGAATGTGCTGATTTCCCTTGCGAAATGTTGCAACCAATTGTAAATTTTGAAATCTTTAAACCTCATAATTCTAAAGTGTTAAATTCTGTTATGATATAAAAGTTGGGATTAGAGGAATAGCACTATTACTGATCATAGAAAAAATAAATTTAAATGTGATATCAAAAAAACTAAGTTTCTTCTGCTTTCTTCTCTACATTCTCAGCGTTCTCTTCTGCTCTCTTCTCAGCTTTCTCAGCTTTATCCTCAGCTCTCTTCTCAGCTTTCTCAGCTTTATCCTCAGCTTTCTTCTCAGCTTTCTCAGCTTTATCCTCAGCTTTCTCAGCTTTATCCTCAGCTTTCTCAGCTTTATCCTCAGCTCTCATCTCAGTTCTCCTCTCAGTTCTCCCAGCCTTCTCCTCTTTTTCATGTTTTGAATAATCTTCGTTTGTTGCGTGCCTCACTGCATTTGCTCCGCATTTCTCACAAAATTCCGTTTGTGTTGTCGAAAAATTACCACATTCACCACAGATAAATTTAAAAGTTTTTTTAAAAACCTTCATGTCCATAATTCTTCACGTCTATGATAATTCTTTTTTTTTATAGATTATATGACAATATTTCGCATTACTTAAAAGCTATTCACATTTAAATATTGAATTATTTCGATTTTAATGCAGATAATAATAACTTGGCAAATCATAAGGTATAGAATGATAAGGAAAACTCGGGATTTTAGATTACTAATAAAGTTATTCTATATTTCTTAAAATATAATTTTTCATATTGAAAGGAATTCATATTTCTATATCATGGTGGAATTAAATATTATTCTTAATTTAATCGGTGTACGTATCTTTGCTGATTTCGAAAACCGTATTAAAGATAGTTTTCAGGACACCATAGATAAATTTTGAAAAAACCTTTTGATGATATATCTAAAACCAGTAATCTATCGTCGCATTCTTTAAAGGAACTTTTTTCTTATGTGTACGGGTTTTCCACTTTCGCAACCTATTTTCAGGTAAGTAAGGGTGTTGTACTAAAACATATTCATCAAATCTTTCATTGTCATTTATCATCACTAATACATTTCCAAAATGAGAAAGGATTTTTCCACCTTTCGGTCTGAGAAAAGAGAATGTTCGTGTAAAGATGTTGTAATAATAATGAGAGGTTTTATTTTACAGAGAATTTGTTTGATTCCATCTATTGTTCTTAGCAGATCTTCGAAAATCTGCATTTCTATATTAATACAGATATTAATAACTTGATAAGCTATAAGATATAAAAATGATAAAGAAAACTTGGGGGGTTTTAGATTATTAATAAAGCGAATCCAAATATCTTAAAATAAAATTTTATATTGACAGAATTTTATATTTATTTATCATGGTTGAATTAATCATTCTTCTAAATTTTATTGGTATGATCTTTGAACTTTTTATAATCATATTTGCCGCTGTATTATTAATACTTATATTAAAAAAGTACTTTATTAAGCATCATAAACTCACTCGATTGCTTTTAATAATTTTCATTAACTATTTTATAGCAATTCTCTTTTCTTGGATTTCAAAAGTTTTTGTGGTTTTACAGTTAAATGTGGTACAAGAGGGTTCTATAATTGTTTGGATATATAATATAATTTCCGACTTTAGATTAAGCGAATTCTTTGTGACTATTGCCATTTTCTTGTCATATATATTAAAAGTAAATGTTTTTGAAAAAGGATATAACATTCTACAAAAATATATCACAATACTCTATGGAATATTCGCTTGTGTGTATGTTTTATTCATCTATGAAAACGGTAATACTTTGTTAGATATTATTGCATTCTTAATCGTTTTTATATATATGGTTATGGTCTACGCCCCATTTTTAAGAAGGTCAATAGAATCTTATCGATCAGTAGAAGAGAAAATCTATAAACAAGCATTTTTATCATTAGCAATTATGTCAATTAGTTTTATGTTGATATTTCTCAATTTTGCAATCGATAGAGCATTTATCTTTTTAGGGAGCCCTGGTTTTACAGTGTTTTATTATCTGGCGTGGATTTCTGCCATAGTTGGAATATTTGGAGCATATTATGGATATATTAGACCAAAATCTAGTGAATAATAAATATTAGTTTTTTAAAAACTATACATTAAATATTTTATATTTATTCTTTCTTAATTAACTTTAAAGTTAATAAGTACATATTGAAATGTGATTTCTATGGAAAAAGTAATACAAGATATTTGGATATTAAATGATGCTGGAGCTGTCTTATATCACCGTGTTTTTGATAAAAAAGTAGATGAACAATTATTTGGAGCATTAATGTCTGCACTGAATCTATTAGCAGAAGAATTAGAAAGAGGAGGTTTATCTAATTTTGAGCTAAAAGATAAAAAGTATATTATTACAAAACACCACGGAATATTATTTATTGTAAATTCTTCGAAAAAAATTAAGGAGAAAAAAGTAAATGAAGAAATTAAAAGTATTGTAGACAAATTCTTTACTTTATATCCAAATGAAATGTTTAAAAATTGGAATAATGATGTAAGTATCTTTGCTGATTTTGGAAATCATATTAAAGATAGTTTACAGGACACCATAGATAAATTTGAAAAAGCCTTTTGGTGATATATCTAAAACCAGTAATCTATCGTCGCATTCTTTAAAGGAACTTTTTTCTTAGGTGTACGGGTTTTCCACTTTCGCAACCTATTTTCAGGCAAGTAAGGGTGTTGTACTAAAACATATTCATCAAATCTTTCATCGTTATTCATCATCACTAACACATTTCCAAAATGAGAAAGAATTTTTCCGCCTTTCGGCCTGAAAAGGGAATGTTCGTGTAAAGGTGCCGTTATAATAATGAGAGGTTTTGTTTTACAGAGTATTTGTTTAATTCCATCTATTGTTCTTAGCAGATCTTCGAAAGTCCGCTTTTTATAGCCCTCAAACATTGTTGTAATCCCTGAGATTAATACAACTTTCACATCTTCAAGCATGGAAAGCCTGTTCTCCAAAATTTCAACCATTTGATCCCAAGTAAACGCTCGTGAAATAAGAATGTTTTCTAATACTTTCCGAGGAGATAAATTCTGTGAAACCGCAAACTTACTTACATTATAGGGGTTAAACCGATTGTTTCCATCGATGAAGGCAACCCTAATACTTTCTCCAAATCCTCCATTATTAAAAGCTTTTTGGGCAATAACCGCCGTTGTTAGCAAAATATTGGTTGTTAACTTCTTATCTCCATAGAGTAAATACACTAAATCTCGGTGAAATCCCCCAGAAAGCAACTTGTCTAGCGTGTGATCCCCACTTGAAATGAATGGTAAGTGATTGTTTCTTTTAAACACCTTAAATCCATCATCATATGAGCGTAACGATTCTTCGAACGTCATTATATGGAGTAAGGATTCTTCAAAATAAAACAAAGATACACCGACAATTTTCTAAAATGCATGCAATTTCTCCATAGTATAGAAATATCATTTCTATTTTCAGGAAAAAGTGTTCTTTTAAAAGAAACATTGTTTCATGGAGACAGGGAGGGGAGATTAAAAGTAAAAATAAAGTATAATAAATTTCTGAATATGTTTAGGGGGCGACAAAAATGAGAAAATATATTTGTCCATATTTAGAAATATGGAGGATAACTAAAATCAAACTTTATAACAAGTGTTACAAAATAATTTATTATCAATCATTTAAATTATAAAAATTAAAAAAAACCAATGTATTAAAATGTCAAAAAACTATAAAGATAAGCCTTGGAAAGCAAACTGGGACTCCCATGTTAAAGATCTAAATCCCCAAGAGTTCGAAACGTCGTTCACTCAAGCAATAAGGAGAACTTTTGAAGAACTTCCTGATAAATTAGCTTTTGGTTTTTATGGAACGGAGATCTCTTACCGACAATTAGATAAGTTATCGAATGAATTCGCCCATATGCTCATGGAAAACGGGATGAAAAAAGGAGATGTTCTCGGTATAAATGTTGCTAACATCCCTGAGTACGTAATTGGTATTTTAGGAGCAATGAAGGCGGGAATAATAGTTTCTGGAGTTTCTCCACTTCTTTCAGCTGTACAAATACAGTATCAATTGAATGATTTAGGTTCTGGTGGAAAGCAGGTTGCACTTCTCACCTTAGATGCTATTTTTGCAGGTCATATTATAAAGATTCATTCTACAATTCCTTCGCTAAAAATAATCATAACTACAAGTGTGGGTGGCTTCATGCCAAAAATGTTAGCTAAGCTGGGAAAACTGGCAGGAAAAATCCCAAAAGGAAAAGTAACTCCGCTAGAAGGAAAAATAGTTCTTGAATATCATAAAAACATTAAAGGAAAGTATTCTGATGAACTCCCCTCCGTTAAAGCAAAACCTGAAGATATTTTACTAATACAGTACACAGGAGGCACAACAGGTCCTCCAAAAGGGGCAATGTTAAGTCATAGAAATTTCGTTGCGGATATAAAAATATTCCAGCATTGGCTTAGTTGGGAATTTGGAGCGGGTTTTGCATTATCAGGATTTCCATTCTTCCATATAGCAGGATTATTTACTTGCTCGAATGTAATAATGTTAGGTTGGAGTCAGATTTTAATACCAAATCCAAGAGATACTACCCATATGATAAAAGAAATGTTAAAATATAGACCCACAGTCTTGGCGAACGTGCCGACATTGTATCAACTGATAATAAAGGACTCTAAATTCAAAAAAATTGATAAAGATATGATTAACTATGCAATTTCGGCTGCGGCTCCATTTCCAAAAGAATCACAGGAGATATTTGAAGGAGTTATTGGTAAAGGAAAAATAATAGAGCTATATGGGATGACTGAAACCTCACCATTAACAGTGGGTAATCCTTCAAGGGGAAAGAAGAAATTGGGACATATTGGTTTACCCTTCCCTAATGTAGATTTCAAATTAGTGGATCCAGATACAGGAAAAGTAGTACCTATAGGTGAGGCAGGAGAAATCTGTGTAAAAGGACCAATGGTTATGGAAGGTTATCATAATAAACCAGAAGAAACGAAAAAAGCTATTGATTCTGATGGGTTCATGCATACTGGAGACGTTGGAATAATGGATGAAGAAGGCTATGTAAGAATCGCCGATCGAACCAAAGATATGATTATAGTAGGAGGATTCAAGGTATTTTCTGCAAAATTGGAAGATACTTTAACCAAGCATCCCGCTATTGAAATGGTAGCTACTATCGGCGTTCCAAATCCAGATAGACCAGGTTCCGAAATTGTAAAAGCTATTATACAGATATCACCAGATTACGATTTCGATGGAGACGAGAAAGCATTAAAAGAAAAAATAACTGCATTTGCAACAGAAAATTGCTCTCCATATGAAGTCCCAAAAATCATTGAATTTACTGAGGAGCTACCACTTACGGTGGTTGGAAAAGTAGACAAGAAGTTATTAAGAAAATCATAATCAAGATTAATGTAATAAAGTCTAGCGTTAAGAAGATTATTTTTTTTAAAATTTTATTTACTATTATTTTGAATTTCATTATAAGTTAATATCTATGTACTCTTTCCTCTAGATATAATCACGTTTTTCTATAATTTTTATTGAGATTGAAAAATTAGGGTAAATTTAATAAACTTTTTTAATAAAATATAGCTTATTTAATATCACAATTCGATTTTGAATTGTACTTAATAAATAAAAAACGTGAAATTATATAATGTCAAATCCGTATGAAAGTAGATTTTGGAAGAAAAATTGGGATCCTGGAATGGAAGATATTGACCCAAAAGAATTTGAAACTAATTATCCAGCAATTATAAGAAAAATATTTGAAAAATTTCCTGATAAAATGGCTCTTGCTTATCAGGGTTTAGAAATCAGCTTTAGTGAGGTAGATAAATATTCAAATCAATTTGCTAACATGTTGATTGAAAACGGATTTCAAAAAGGAGATGTAGTAGGAATTAATTTGGCGAATATTCCAGAATACGTATATTCTGTTTTAGGTACACTTAAAGCGGGATGTATTGTTTCAGGTGTTAGTCCTCTACTATCTGATGTCCAAATGCATTATCAATTAGATGATCTCGGAAAAGGAGGTAAAAATGTTGCGTTAGTCACTCTTGATGCTATTTTTCAACATAGATTGACTAAAATTGCTGATAAATTACCGCAGCTTAAAATTGTGGTAGTAACAAGTGTAATCGGTTCATTTTCTAAAGAGGATCAAGCAAAAATTAAAGCTGTTAGAGAAATCCCCTCTGGCGAAGTCACTCCATTAGAGGGAAAGATTGTCTATAATTTCCAAGATGATGTTTTGACAAAATTTTCAACTGATTTACCAAAAGTTGACATATCTCCCGATGATATTGGCTGGATTCAATATACAGGTGGAACAACAGGTCCTCCGAAAGGAGCAATGTTAAGTCATAGAAATTACGTTTCAAATATGAAAGGTATTATATCCTGGCTTCAATGGGAAGAAGGAAAAGGAGTATTACTATCAGGATTTCCTATGTTTCATGTTGCTGGTTTAACTGTGTGCCAAGGTGCTCTTTATAACGGTATGAGCCAAATTATAATTGCTAATCCTCGTGATGCATTACAAATTTGTAATGAAATGAAAAAATATAGACCCACAATGCTTGTAAATGTACCTTCATTATATCAAATTTTAATTAATTTTCGTAAGTTTAAAAGGTTAGATCACTCTGATTTAAGATTATGTATTTCTGCAGCTGCTCCATTTCCAAAAGAATCTCAGGAAGCTTTAGAAAGCGTAGTAGGTGAAGGTAAATTATTAGAGCTTTATGGAATGACTGAATTATCACCGGTAGCTACAATGAATCCATCTATTGGAATAAAAAAATTAGGAACGGTTGGTTTACCATTTTTAAATGTAGGTTTGAAAATCGTCGATCCTGAAACCAATGAGGTAGTTCCATTAGGAGAACCAGGAGAAATTTGCGTAAACGGGCCATTAGTTATGCTAGGATATTATAATAAACCAGAAGAAACTGCTAAAGCTATAGATAAAGACGGTTATATGCACACTGGCGATGTTGGTATCATGGATGAAGATGGTTATGTTCGAATAGTCGATCGTACAAAAGATATGATTATCGTTGGAGGATATAAAGTTTTTTCAGCGAAAGTTGAAGATACATTAGCAAACCATCCTGCAATTGGAATGGTTGCATTAATCGGGCTCCCTAACCCAGATAGACCCGGATCTGAAATCGTTAAAGCATTTGTCCAAATCAACCCAGATTTTGAATTTGATGGAAATAAGGAAGCATTAATGGAAGATATAATAAAATTTTCTAAAGACAACTTAGCGCCATATGAAGTTCCCAAGTTAGTAGAATTTTCAGAAGAATTACCATTAACGGTAGTAGGAAAAATAGACAAGAAAATTCTAAGATCTGGTTGATCCTTTATTTTAATTACTTATTTTTTCTTATTTTATTTATTATTTGTGATTTGATTTTCTACAATAGAAACTACTTCTGGAAGTATATCCCCTATTTTTTCATGGATAACAACCTCAGCTGCTGAATCCATATCAGTTTCTTGAATATTTATAATCGCTAATTTTGCTCCAAGTGATAGAGCTTTATGAGGATAAAATGCAACTGGATAAACTACAAGGGAAGAACCAAGTACTAATAGTAAATCGCATTCAGCAATCATTTTATCTGCTGCTTCGAGTGTTTCTGACTCAAGTGGTTCCCCGAAAAATATAGCGTTTGGTTTTAACATTCCTCTGCATTTTTCACAAGAAGGCGAATAATTCCCTTTCATTACCTGATTAACCATAAAAGTTATCTCGTAAACTTGGCCGCAAGTCATACATTTTGCTTCATAGGCATTTCCATGAAACTCTACAATGTTTTTTGTCTTAGCTTTATGATGTAATCTATCAATATTTTGAGTAAGGACTCCTTTTAATTTTCCAAATTTTTGAAGCTTTGTTAATGCTTTATGCCCTTTATTTGGTCTCGCTCTAAAAATATTTCTTCCTGTTTCTATCATAAATTCTAAATTTTTACTCGTATTAGCTACATAAGAGTGAATCGATGCGAATTCATACGGATCTACTTTTTCCCATAAGCCAGTATCCGGTGTTCGGAAATCAGCAATTCCACTTTCAGTAGACATCCCTGCCCCTGTTAGTGCTACTATATTGTTCGAGTTAAGGATTAAATTTGCTAATATTTCAATTTTTTCTTCTAAAGACATCATCTATTAATATTTCTGGGTATATAAGTCAAAAAAGTTTAATGATTAAATTAGTTTATAAAATATTTTATTGTCTTATGATTTTATTGTATTAATGCTTGTAGAAGAATTTAAACAGATTAAATATAATAAAGAAGAAAATGGAATTCTAACTGTTACCCTAAACTGGCCCGAAAAAAAAAATGCTCTTTCACCATTAGGACTTTTAGAACTCTGGTATGCTGTGGATCATGGTGAAAAGGATAAACAAGTTAAAGTTATGATATTAACAGGGTGTGAGGAAGCAGGCGCTTTTTCTTCAGGAGGTTATTTTTCAAATGAAATGTTGAAAGATATACCGGAAAAGTATAGAACAGAAATCAATTTAAGAGATATGGCATCAAAAAAGTTATGTCTTAAGTTTTGGGATTTTCCAAAACCAGTGATATCAGTGATTAATGGTTTTGCTGTGGGTGGGGGTTTTACCCTTCCGGTAATTTGTTCAGATTTAGTCTATATGGCTGAAGACGCATGGTGGGCATTATTTTTTGTAAAAAGAGCGGTTATACCTGATTTTGCCACCACAATTCTTTTACCTTTCATGATAGGTATGAATAAAGCTAAAGAACTGTTTTATTTTGGCGATCAGATGACTGCACATGACGCGGAAAGATTAGGTCTCGTTAATAGAATATTACCTAAAGAGAAATTAATGCCTTATGCAAGAAACCAAGCCTTAAGGCTTATTCCCCCTAAGGGACCCTCTCTCTCAATTAAATTAATGAAGAAAACCATACATACCTATTTTAGGGAAATTTTAGAATCACAATTAGATTTGGAAAATAAGATGTGGACCAAGTCAATCCAAAGTAAAGATTTTGGAGAGTCTTTAAAAGCTTTAAAGGAAAAAAGGGATCCAACTTTTATTGGAAAATAAGTTCATATATCTTTATTAAATCATAGGAATACTCAACAATGATTTTTAATTTGGGATTTCTGTTACATAAAATTTTTTTTTTTTTAGTCTAAATCACTCATTTCTATATTATCCCTAAAAAGTGAATCTAAAAAAAAAGATTAATAACGATTATTTTTATTTATTCAATATACTATAATAATATAAAAAAAATATAAGAATTTAAGAAAGGTCAATATTTCACTTAATATCTTAAGTTATTAGTTAACAATAATTTAGTTTTATAATTCTTTTTACACAATTTGGTGCAAGAACAAATGGCTGCTGCAAAAAGCTTCATTTACAAGATATGTGTTGTAGGAGATGGCGGCGTAGGTAAAACATCTATGGTCCTACGCTACTGTGAAAACACGTTCAAAGAAAATTATATTATGACGATTGGATCCAACTTTTCAACAAAAAAAGTAAATTTAGAAGAATATCCGAACTATCTAATTCGACTCCAACTATGGGATCTCGCAGGACAGAAACATTTTAGTTTTGTAAGGCCTCCTTTTTATAGAGGGAGTAGTGCTACTGTATATACATTCGACCTTACACGAAGAAGTTCATTTCAGAATATCTTAAATTGGAAAGCAGAAGTGGAAAAAGTAATCGGGGATGGCAAACCAAGTATTTTAGTAGGAAATAAAACTGATTTGGCAGAACAATGGGGCAGAGAAGTCGGAGAAGGGGAAGGTGAAGCATTAAAGGAAGAGCTTAACGCAATAGCATATTATGAAACAAGTGCCAAGAATGATCTTAGAGTTTCTCCTGTGTTCAAAGATATAACACTTGCTATTTTAGAGAAGACTCAAAAGATCTAACTTTTTATTAGTTATAAACCATAAATTAAAATTTAGTTGTAAATTTTAAAAACATAAAATAAAATAATAATAGGTAAATTAAATGTTTGGAGCAGCCCCAAAATATGACCGTGCCCTTACTGTCTTTTCCCCAGAAGGGCGTCTTTTTCAGGTAGAATATGCTTTAGAGGCAGTGAGGCGAGGAACTCTTGCGGTTGCAATAAAATCTAAAGAAGATGTGTGCCTTGCAGCTCAAATAAAAATACCATCAATATTGATGGATGCTGATTCAATTGACAAACTTTTTCAAGTAGATGAACATATTGGAGTAGCAATTTCTGGTCTTCATGCTGATTCCCGTGCTCTTATAAATTATGCAAGAGTTCAAGCACAATCATTTAGATTAACATATGATGAGCCTGTTCGCCTGAACATGCTAGCAAAGTCAATTGCAGATATGAAACAGCAGTTTACACAGTTCGGAGGTGTGAGGCCATTTGGCTGCGCTCTTTTCTTCATCGGAATAGATGCTGGAGGGACACAAATTTTCACAACATCACCAAGTGGAATTTACCGTTCATTCAAAGCATATGCTATCGGGACTGGGGAGGCATCCGCTCGAGAATATTTAATTGAAAATTATAAAGAAGAATTGCCATTTGAAAAAATCATTAATTTAGCGTTAAATGCTCTAAAAGACTCGATAGATGAAGAAGCAACAAAAGAGAATATCCGAATGGCATATATTAAAGGTGAAACCAAACAGTTTCATATGTGTACTAAACAAGAAGTAGAAGAATTTTTGACGAAATTAACATAATTCTTATTTTAAAATCATCATAAAAGATTTTATTTTCTCAATCTATATTATAGATATTAATATAATATCTAGAATTTTACTTACACAACGAAAAAATAAGCGAGTTTTATGGCTAAGAAGAAGATTAGAGAAGAGTTTGATAAATTTTTTAAGAATGGTGATGAAAAAGCAATAAAAAAGATGTTAGATAAGAATCCTTGGCTTCTTGATGAAGTCTCAAATACTATGGATGCGGGTATGGTAGAGCAAAATCAAATTATTGCTGCATTAGGTGTAATGGAAGATGAACTTGGAGGTCCTGTGCCGATTGATGAAATTATATTTAGTTTAAGAGTTGATTTTAATATACGTAAAAGTGAGGATGAAGTACATATAATTTTAGCTAGCACAGAAAATCTAAATCTTGTAAAAAGAGACGCTAATGGGTGGAGTTTAACCATTGAAGGGGGGAAAATCTGTGATGATTATCTTAATAAGAATCTAGGAAAAATTGAATTGTGATCGATTAAATATTTATTTTCGTTTAATAATTTTTAAATTAAGACTAATTTATTATAGAAATATTGTAGAGAGATTTTTGTTTAATATTTTCATTCTTAATTCTCCTAAAAAATAGTTGAGATATATGGCAGAGAAAGAAGAGGAAGATTTCGACCAGGAATTCGATGAGAACGGATTTGATCCCACAAAAGAAGCATTTTTTTCTGATATGATAAATGCGGAAGAAGAAATCGCTTCTGAGGCTTATGAATTAGTTGAACATGCTATTAATCTGATAGGGGGTCATTATTATGATGATGGTATTGAAATTTTACGTCAAGCAATCGGATTATATACACAGATTAATAGAGAAGAAGAAATTAAAGCTATTAATGATAAAATTTCAGAAGTTTATATCCTTAAAGAAAAATCATTCCGAGAAATCGAAGCTGAACCAGAAAGAGAAGTAGAAGTTTTTGAGGAAGCTGAAGTGATTGAGGAACCCGAAGTGATCGAAGAAATTGAAGAAGTGGAAGTGAGTAAAGAAGCTGAATTAATCGAAGAGACTAGGAATGAGGCTGATTTGATCAGTAGAGCAGACCAATTAATTGTGGAAGCCCACCAATTAACTAACTCCTGTGAATTTGAGGAAGCTCTCGATAAATATGATGCAGCTGAAAATATCCTTGACGATCTTAATAAAACTGAGGAGATAGAAAGATTATTTTCATTGATTGAAGAATGCTATAATAAAAAAGCGGAATATTTACGTAATGTTAAAAAAGAAGAACTAGATGTTGGTATGGAAAAAGAAGCACAACTAAGTGAAGAGCAGATAAAAGAACAAAAATTAGAACAATTTCTTGAAACTAAAAAGAGAGAGGAGGAGATTTCAACTCGAGCATATGAAATATTGGATCAAGCAGTAGAAAGGGCTAAATTGCAAGAATACGATCAAGCTATAAAATTATATATGGAAGGTATAAGTTTATTTGAAGAACTAAATTGGACATATGAAGTTAAACGAATTCGAGATACTATAGAGCAATTAGAAAAAGAAAAGCTTAGACATCTTAAAGATCTTGAGAAAGAAAGAGTAGAGATGGAGCAAAAAATTGAAACCGAGTTAGAAAAAGAAAAACTGATTGATCACTATGCCAAAGAGGTAATTGAACAGGAAAAACTTGCACAAATAGAAAGATTAAAAGGAATTGAATTTCAAAAAATGGAACAAGAGTTCTTTAAAGCACAAATTGACAATATGGTATCAGATGCAGCTAGAATGGCACATGAGTATGAAATAGAAATGCAGAGAGCTATAAAAGATGGAAAAATAGTGGAGGAATGTATTTATCCTAAAGTTATTGAAATTTATAAAAACATAAAGGATTTACTTATTGATAAGGGTTGGAATAAGGAAGCAGCGATATATGATGATACAATAGATATCTATATTCAAAAATTTGAAAAGGATAAAAAAATAAGACAAATCGAAGCTGATAAGATCAAAAAACAGAAAGAAACCGAAGAACTACTAAAAGTTCAGGAACAAGGTATAGAAGTTCATATTAGCGAAGAACAACAACGTGCTATAAAAGAGCAAAGTCAAAAAGCAATAGAAATTCAGAATATACGAAATCAAATTGAGGAGATGATTAAAAGAGCAGAGCGTTTAGCGAGAGAGTATGAGGTAGCGTTAAGAAAAGGTAAATTCGAATTAAAATGTCCTTATTCTGAAATTATCAATCTTTTTGAAAAAGCTCGACAAATGGCATTAGAAAGAGGTTGGGATACAGATGTGACAATCTTTTCAAGTCAGATATATTCTTATAAACAAAAGCTGGAAAAAGATAATCGATTAAGACAAATTGAAGGTGATAAAGCTAAAAAACAAGAAGAGATTGAAGAAACGTTTAAAGTTAAAAAAGAGGAGCCTTTTGTAGGATTAGACATTGAAAAATTAAAATCACTTGAAAAGCAAAAAAAAGCAGAAGAAGAAAAAGAAGATTTTGATTCTACCATCGATATAATGGTAAATCAAACTGAAAAAATGGCTCGAGAATATAATTCTGAAATGAAAAAAGCCATAAAAAAGGGTAAATTAGCAGAAAATCCTCCATTTTTGAAGATTATTGGGATATATGAAAAAGTTAAGCGAATGTTGCTTGAGAATGGACGTGAAGAAGAAGCGGCAGCATATGGTACCCAAATAAATTTTTACTCCGAAAAATTAGAGCATGATAATAAATTACGAGAGGTAGAAGCTGAAAAAGCCTATAGAGAAAAATCAATTGAAGAAATGCATAAAATGGGTAAACACATTGGAGTAGATGAGGAAAGATTAAAAACTATAGAAAGGAAAAAAGAAGAGGAAGATTTTGAAAAATTTATTTCTGATAATGTCAATAATGCCGAAAAAATGGTACGTGACTATGAAATGGATATGAGAAAGGCTTATAGAAAAGGAGAAATAATAAAGAATACACCATATTCTGCTGTTATTGAAATATATAAAGAAATACGAGAAAAAGTCTATGCGAGGGGATGGAAGGACCAAGCAGAAGTATATGCTAATCAGATTAAAATTTATCAAGAAAAATTAGAGAAACATCAAAAACTATTCGAAGTTGAGGCTCAGAAAGTTCAAAGGGAAAAAGATATCGAAGAAATGCATAAAGTAGAAAAGGAAGTTGAAGTTGACCATAAAAATCTAGGAGCTCTTGATAGAAAAAAAGAAGAAAAAGAATTTCAAAAATATATTACAGAAGAGGTCAACAAAGCAGAGAAACTTGAAAGAGAATTTGATACAGTTATGAAAAAAGCTATTAAAAAAGGGAAAATAATAGAACAAACCCCCCATCTAAAGATAATAGAAATATATAAAGAAATACGAGAAAAAGTCTATGCGAGGGGATGGAAGGACCAGGCAGAAGTATATACTAATCAGATTAAAATTTATCAAGAGAAATTAGAGAAACATGAAAAACTACTCGAAGTTGAGGCTCAGAAAGTTCAAAGGGAAAAGAATATTGAAGAGATGCATAAAATAGAAAAGGAAGTTGAAGTTGACCATAAAAAACTAGAAGTTATTGAGGAACAAAAGAAAGAAGACGATTTTGAAAAAGATGTTAATGATAGTATAAACAGAGCCGAAAAAATGGTACGTGACTATGAAATGGATATGAGAAAAGCATATAGACAAGGAAAAATTTTGGAGAGTACACCATATTCTGATGTCATTGAAATTTATAAAGATTTACGAGAAAAAGTATATGCAAGGGGGTGGAAAGATCAAGCAGAAGTCTTTGCAAATCAGATTAAAAGTTATCAAGAGAAATTAGAGAAACATCAAAATCTACTCGAAGTTGAGGCTCAGAAAGCCCAAAGAGAAAAAGACATTGAAGAAATGCTCAAAGTCGAAAAACCAGTTGAAATAGCTCATAAAAAATTAGAAATTAGTAAACAAGAAAAGGACGAAAAAGAATTCCAAAAATATATTACTGAAAAAGTTAATAAAGCAGAGAAAGTTGAAAGAGCATTTGATTCAGCCATGAAAAAAGCTATTAAAAAAGGGGGAATAATAGAACAAACACCTTATCAAGAGATAATGGAAATATATAAAAATCTACGAGAAAAAGTTTATGCCAGGGGATGGAAAGATCAAGCAGAAGTCTTTGCAAATCAGATTAAAAGTTATCAAGAGAAATTAGAGAAACATGAAAATCTACTCGAAGTTGAGGCTCAGAAAGCCCAGAGAGAAAAAGACATTGAAGAAATGCATAAAGTACAAAAAGAAGTTAAGCCATTTAAACCAGAAAGAATAGAAGAATTTGAAACTGAAAAAGAAGAAGACGTTTTATTAGACAATGCAATGAATCTTATCGATGAAACCGAAAAAGAAGTTAAAAGTTATGAATTAAACATTAGAAAAGAAATTTTAGTGTATGAAAGTCCTTATGAAAAAGCAATATCTAATTATGAACAAGCTCGAGAAATATTCCAAAAAATTGGGTGGAATGATGAAGCTAATCGTTTAATTAAAACAATTAAATTTTATGAGGATAAAAAAGAAAAGGATGATAATCTAAGAATCCTCGAACAAAAGAAATTAGAAAAGCCAGAAATTGAATTAGTGGCTCCTGATATTGATAAAGATTTTCTTGAAAGACAAAAAAGATTATTAGAACTTCAACAGAAAGAGAAAGAATCTGATGATATTACAGCGGGAATTTTTAATATGATTCAAAACGCCGAGAGAATGGCTCAGGAGTATGAACTAAAAATTAAAGGTGGTGTTTTTGATTTTGAAGCACCATATGAAAAAATTATTGAAATCTATCGTGATGCACGGAAGCAATTTGAAAAAATTGATTGGAAAGAAGAATCAGCTAAATTAATCGAGACTATTAAATTTTACAAGGAAAAATTAGTAAAAGATAACAATATTCGTGCTTTAGAAGCCGAAAAAGGTAAAAAACGAGAAGAAGAATTAATGCTTCAACAAAAATTATTAGAACAAGCGAGAAGTGAGCAAGAAAAATTACTACAACAGCGAAAAGAAACTGTACATTTAAAAAAAGAACGAGTAGCCCAATTCGAAACCCAAAAAGATAAAGCATTTCGTTTAATGGATCAAGCTAAACGTGAATTAAGACAAAATCATTTTGAAAATGCTATTGAAATTTACAAAGAAAGTGAAAAAATATTTTCAGACATAGAATGGCAAGAAGGAATCAAGATGGTTCGCGATTCAATTACAATGATTATTAATAAGAAAAAAGCATTTGAGCTTGAACAAGAAGCTATCGGAAAAAGGAAAGCTGAAAAACTACTTATTGAAGAAAAGTTAGAAGAAAAATTAGCTGAGACTCAAATTATAAAAAAGCGGCAACAAGAAGAGAAAAGAAAAGAGTTCCTAAAAATTCAGAGCGAAAAGGAACAGGAACGACAAATATCTGAAGAAGCATATGAACTTTTAGAAGAAGGCACAGCATTAATGGATCGTGGTAAATTCACTGAGGCGTATGAAAAGTATATTGCTGCTCGAGAATTGTTTGAAAAAGTATCTTGGCAACGAGAAGTTTCACGAATAAATAATGAACTTCTTTTCAAACTTAAAAGGGAACAAAAACAAGCTGAGATTTATGAAGATATTAAAATTAAAAAAATTGAAGAAGAAAAAGAAATGGCAATTTTAAAGGAAGAAGCAAAGAGAGAACATAAAGAACTTGAAAAGAGAAAAAAAGAAGAGAAGCGTAAACTTGCGAAGGAAGAACTTGATAGAAAGATCTCTATTAAATTGGATAAGGCCGATAAATTAATCGATAGTTTCAGATATAATGAGGGAATTATGATACTAAGAAAAGAAGTCCAAAGATTGACTAAATTAGAAAAATTAAATGAAATTGAGAGAATTACTGAGCAAATTAATATAATTAAAACTGAAACACAAATTCCTTTAATAACAATAGATGTATCCTTTGATGATTTGGAGAATATAAAAGTTGAATCTGCCTACAAAGCATTAGACGAAGCTCATGTATCATTAGCTAATGGTCAATTAAAGAAAGTTATTTCTGAACTAAATGAAGCTAAATATCAACTCAAAGAGCTAAAAATAGGAAAAAAATTCATTAAAGAAATTGATAAAAAAATTAATGAACTAAAGGTTAAAGTCAGTAAGAAACCAATTAAAGAATTAGTTAAAGGTAAAGAAGAACCAACTGAAGACGAAATGGAAAAACTTAGAAAACGGATCACTGCGAGAAGAGAAGAGAGAAGGAAAAAGGTATTAGATTTATTAGAAAAGAGCAAGGAATGAATTAATATTCGTTTTATAAATGATATTTTAAAAAAAAATAAAAAAATTGATTTAGATTAATAAATTTTCTTGAATTTCATTTTCTACCTCAGATTCTATTATACTTGGAGCAACATTTCTATTTACTGATTCTTCTATCAAATATTCTGTTTTTATCAAGTCTCTAATAGCCACGCGAATTGCTTCTGAGCGATTTGGGAATTTTCCATCAACTACAAGTATCTCTAAGACTTTTAAATAAGATTCTGGTAAATTAACTGAAATTAACTTAATTTTAAGCACCAATTTTTTATTTTTTTGATAGATATATATACGAGAGTGATATATATAAAGGTTTAGTGGAAATTGACCCCAAGAAATCCGACAGAATGTTGTGGTATCTCTGAATAATAATTTGAGAGAGAAACATTATTTACATATAATTAGAGACCAATCTATTAAACTTTTAAGGAGTGATAAGATTTTATTTCAATCCCAAAATTTTTATATTGGTATTATATGTAACATGTAACGTATATAGGAAAAAAAATAAAGTTTAAAAATTTGAGATTGAATCAAAATGGCAAATATTGAAGAAGAATTAAAAGAACATCTTAAGAATGGAAAAGATTGGGAAAAAATGGATACCCCCATTGAAGGTGTAATGGTAGTGAAAGTCCCTGCAACAAAAACGAGACCAGCATTATTATTTTTAGAGATCAATCCTTTAATCGATGGAAAACCTCTAAAAAGAAAAGGTTTATTTGTTGGGAGTAAAGAAATCTTAATAAAATTTGGAGAAGCTCTTAATGATGATAAGACTTTCCAGCTTATTGGAGTAATGGAAAATGTCAATCCTAAAGTGCAAAAGAACGGAGTTACTAAAAAGTTAGAATTTTAATTTGATTTTCTTTAATAGATCTGAGTTTATTTTGTAGTTGCTCCTAATAATTAATAATTTCATCTAGTTATTCCTTGATTTTATCGAATTAGAAATTTGCAGAAGCAAATAAATCAATATTCAACTTTAAATATAAATCCATTGAATTTTTACTTTATAAGTAAATATTTAATTTGTAGTTTTATTATTTATTTTATATATTTATTTAGTAAATGTATTAAATTCAATCTAAATAATTTCAATTTTGGTGATAAAACGTGTCGGATGGAAAAACATGTGATGTGTGTGGAAAAGAAAGCTTCTCTCTTGCTCACGATGAATTAGATTCTTGATTCGAGAATTTACATTTATGGATGAAAAGGGCGTTCCCTTTTGTAGAGCAAGGTCAACTGAAAATGTGTTCTGGTTGTGGAGCAAAATACTTAGTATGTGAAAGTTGTGGGGGTCTATACTGTCGTATACACCCCGCTCTTGAAAGTTGGGAACTTCCAGATAAGTGTCCAAAGTGTGGATGGGTAAATGAAAGTGTTAAGGCTTGGGATGGTACATCTGCTCGCCATTTTTAATATTTTTATTCACAAATGCCAATTCCATTTTAATTTTTTTAAAATGCTATTGTTTTAATTAAAAGATATATTAATTAACACCTCACTTGTTATTTTATTAATTTTGAGTCAAGAAAATTTAAATTTTAAAATAGCAATTATTATTTTAATAAGAAAGTATATGTCATTTATGATGATTAACCATGAGTCTAAATATTAAGGTGCTTGTCGCAAATCCAGAAAACATTGATGATTTAAAAGAATTAACAAAGCAGCTAGTCGAAGGGTTGGAACAAAAGTTTGATCCTAAACGTTTTGATTGGGGAATTCGACGTCGTCTTTATGATCCCCTTCAACGTCATGGAATATTAATAGCTATTGACGAAGATTCAGATGAGATTATAGGAATGATTATCGCTGAGTTGCGTATTGATCCCTTTGGCTCATCTGAGGGCGCCATAAAGCAATTCTACCTGAAAGAAAATTATCGAAAAAAAGGAGCTGGCAGTTTTTTATTAGAAAAGGCATTAGAACATTTAAAAAAGATAAAAGTTGAAAAAATTAGAGTAAATATTAAAGAGAAAGCAATAGAAGCTTCTAAGCTCTATGAAAAAATGAATTTCAAGAAGGTATATGAAGTTTTAGAATTGGATCTAACAGAAAAGAGCTCTAAAGTTTAGTTTTTAGATAATAGCAATAGGATTAGTGATATGTTGGAGATCCCATGGACAGAAAAATATCGCCCACAGGCATTTGATGATATTGTAAGCCAGAATATTGCGATAAATAATCTAAGAGAATTCGTAAAAACTACTAATATACCTCATCTAATTTTTACAGGTCCAGCAGGAACAGGAAAAACCAGTACTGCCTTAATTATAGCAAAACATTTTCTTAAAGAGGAGGAGTTAGATACAAATCTTTTAGAATTGAACGCCTCTGATACTGTAAGAATAGATTTTGTAAGAAATGTGCTAAAAAATTTTGTTAATCAAAGTTTAATTAAAAACGGGTCTTTAAAATTCGTAATTTTAGATGAGGCTGATAATATACCGGGAACAGTCCAACAGGCTCTTAGGAGGATTATTGAAAAAGCATCAAATAATGTAAAGTTCATCCTTTTATGTAATTATATAAATAGAATAATAGATCCAATTATTTCTCGATGCGCAGTATTTAGATTTGTAAGTTTACCAAAAGAAAAGATAATCGATAGGTTAAAATATATTACTATAAAAGAGAAATTGAAAATCCCTTCTGATAAATCGGAGCAATTTTTCAATCAGTTATATTTTATTTCGGGAGGGGATTTAAGAAAAGCTATAAATACTCTACAGATGGCGGTGGCTCTTGAACTTTTGGAAAATTTAGACGTAAATGAGATTTTAAGAATTTCAGGATTTTTAGACGAAAAAACTTTAAACAATTTAATTTCGGTCCTAAAGAAAAAGGATTTTATGAGCTCGAAAGAAATTATTGATTCTATTGAAATTCTTGACAGTCGTAATTTCATAAGGCAAATATCTGAGGTTTTACCTTCATTAAAACTAGAGCCTAGAAACCTAGTCGATTTAAAGATGTATATTGGAGAAATTGATTATCGAATAAGTCAAGGAGCAGATGAACAAATGCAAATTTCAGCACTTTTAGCAACGATCATAGAATATATTCAAATTTAAGGATTTACAAAAAAAAAAAGGATCTTAAGGAAAGCAAATATGACTGAAGAAATTCCAATATGGCGAATAAAGTACCATCCAAAGAATTTGGATGAGATCAGTGGAAGAGAAACGGTTAAAGAGACCTTAAAGCATATAATTCAACAAAATAATTTTCCACATTTATTATTGGTAGGCTCGAATGGTATCGGAAAAACGATAATTGCACAATTATTTTCAAAGGAATTTCTGGGTAAAGATTACAACGCCAATTTTAAGTTAGTTTACGCAGATGTTCCTCTAACTGATGAAGAGAGAAAAGAAGCTAAAGCTGAGGCTTACGTTTCTACGAATAAAATTGGTAGTAGTGCTGGAAGAAGCATTACAACTCCAGCATTTATTCAAGCCAGAGTAAAACCTTTTGTTCAATTAAAAGTATTAGGAAATGCTCCTTTTAAGATTCTTGTTGTGAAAAATTTCGAAGCTTTAGGATCAAACCAACAAAGTTTTAGAAGATTAATGGAGATCTATGGAAATAATTGTAGGATGATTTTAATTACGACTAATGTTTCAAGTATAATTAATCCTATTGTTAGTAGATGTCAAATAATATTGATTTCTCGTGTTAAATTTGTTGAATTTAAAGAATTGATTCTTTATATCGCTAAAAAAGAGTCATTAGAAATTTCTGACGAATGTATTGAAATTTTGTACCGAATTTCAGATAGTAAAATCTCTCGAGCAATTGATCTCTTACAATTAAGTAGTATTAATGGAAATAACATTACTGTTGAAATTTTGTATGAAAACGCTCAGAAATTTCATAATGATCTTATTAAAAGCCTTTTATTATTAGCTTTTAAAGGAGATTTCCCAAAAGCTAGGGAATTATCACGAAAAATTCTTTCGAGTTATAAATTTAGTGCTCATGAATTTTATAGGCTTATACTTATTGAAATTAATAACCTACCACTAAGTAAATTTACTAGGATTAAATTAATTAACTTAATTGCCGATTCTGACTTCAGAACACTTGATGGGAGAGATATAGATATTCAAATATCTGCTCTTCTATCAAAAATCTGTTTATTTTCAGAATATATGTAGGTGAGTAAAGCAAATGTCAAAAAAGGATTCAGATATTCCGTGGGTGGAGAAGTATCGCCCAAAGAGCATCAAGGAAATGGCTTTACCCACTGCTAGATTGGGCAGGCAACGAATTAATTTGAGTGAAGAATTAGAGAATTTTGTAAAACATTTCTTCGAAGAAAGAAAAAAAGTCAATATTGAGAATAAAGAAATTCGGGAATTTAATAGAACTGTAATTGAAAAGGAGCAAAAAGAAGAAAAAAAAATATCTTCTGATATCGCCGCTGTTTTATTAGAGGGTCCTCCTGGAATTGGTAAAACATCTATTGTTTATGCACTTGCAAATGATTTTAATATGGAAGTAATAGAAACTAACGCATCTGACACACGAACAAGAAGTACATTAGAAAGGAGATTGAAAGAAACTACCAAATCTCGAGGAATCATGGATTTTATTTCTGAATCAAAAGAGAAATTAATACTTATTGATGAGATTGATGGAATTTATGGGGTTCAAGATAGAGGGGCAATTCCTACAGTTTTGGATTTAATTCAGAATACACAGTTCCCTATTATAATGTGTTCTAATGAATATAAAACAAATCTACAACCATTATATAATAAGATTAATAGGTATGAGGTTCATCCTTTACCCAAGAATGAAGTAATTAAAATAGCAAATAATATCATAAAGAAGGAGAATATTACAAATCTCAAAAATGAAGATTTAGAGTTAATTATAGATAAAAATAACGGAGATTTGAGAGGAGTAATTAATGATATTCAAGGAATCTGTCAAGGTAAGATAGAAGGAGATGTTAGAGATTTAATTCTAAGTTTACATCGTGATAATTTGGAAGAAATTTTTACCTTAATTAGAGATTTATTTAAAGTATCTTCTTTAAAAGAAGCTAGAGATTTAACTGACAAATCTGATGTTGATTACAACTTTCTATATAAATGGATAAATGAAAATCTCCTTACTTTCATGAAATCAAATAGAGACCTTGCCAACGCTTTTGAGAATCTCTCGTTAGCAGATGAAATTTTTGGTAGAATTCGTACTACACAATATTGGGGACTTCTCCCCTATTTTTTTGACCTCTTTGCGGGAGGGGTTGCTTTATCGAGAAAAGATACACCTGTCTCAAAAGGATTTCAGAGAGTTGTATTTCCAAGATACACTTCAGGAACTTATTTTTCGTTAACGCCTGCTGAAAAGGAATTTGTAGAAAAGCTTAAAAGAAAATACCAAATCTCTCAAATTGATTTTATTCAAGATTTTCTTCCATTTTTAAAGATTCTATGTGGAACTTCAAGAAAACAACTCAAGAGCGTAAGTGATTGGTTAGAATTAGATGCTAAAGAGAAAAGTTTATTGAAATAAATTGTGGTTTTAAAAAGTAACTGTTTGAAATATACATAAATTAATGCTTTTTTCATTTCTTAATAAAATAGGGAATTTATATGTTGATATCATTATCTTATGAGGAATTAAAAGAATTAGTTAGAAATAGAAAATTTCCATTAGTCATTTGTGATATTGAAGCTTTTAACCAAAATTTGGAAAGAGTTGGGATTTTTTTAAAAAAATCAAAAAAAACTCTGCGATTATGCACAAAGTCAGTACGTGTACCAGAATTGATAAAAATTGTAGAACAAAAAGATTTTGTGAATGGAATTTTTACATATAATTCTGCTGAAGCACTCTTTTTTGCTGAAAATTACAGGATTAAAGATATATTATTAGGATATCCTACAACCTCTCCCGTCGATATAGAGGAATTATGTAAAGCCGCTTCAATAGAAGGAGTAGAAATATCTGTAATGGTTGATTCCATTTTTCATTTAGATCAATTAGAGAAAGCAGCAAATAAACATAATGTAAAATTTCAAATTTTAATAGAACTAGACGTAGCAGATCGATTTTATAGCATAAATGTTGGTGTGCTTAGAAGTCCTTTAAGAAAATCAGAAGATGTAATTAGGCTAGCAAGAGAGATTGAAAAACGAAAGAATCTTCAATATAGAGGAATTATGGGCTATGAAGCTCAAAATGCAAGTATAGGAGATACTAGCGCTTTAATGAGATGGATAAAAAAACGGTCTCGTAAACATGTGAATCAACTGCGTCAAGAGGTTATTAATAATTTAATATCAGAGGGACTAAAACCAGAAGTAGTGAACGGAGGAGGATCTGGATGCTTCCAAGAAACTGCTCAAGAACCTTCAATTACAGAAATTGGTATTGGATCTTTACTTTTTAAATCTCATATATTTGATTCAATTAATTCATTACATGATTTTATACCATCTCTTTTTTTTGTACTTCAAGTTGTAAGGAAACCAAGATATAATATTATAACCAGTTTTTCAGGAGGTTATGTAAGCTCTGGTTCGGTAAGAGCATTTCCCATTGTAGTTAAACCTGATAATTTAAAGACTTATAAAAATGAAGAATTTGGAGAAGTTCAAACTCCTTTTAAGTTTAACCCCAAAAAAATAAGTCTTAATTTGGGTGACCCAATTTTTTGTAGATTTGGAAAAGCTGGTGAACCTCTTGAACATTTTAATGAAGTAAATATTTATTCAGATGGCGAATTCATAGATAAATATTTTACATACAGAGGGCTAGGAAAAAGGTTTTCATAACACTCTTTTTTAATCTCCAAAAATGAGTAGATAAGAATTAGTAAAATTTGAACAGTAAATATAAAAATGTAGAATCTAATTGATCTTTGAGTTAATTCTAAAACAATTGAAAGCATATCTTGGAATAAAGTTTCATGATTCATTAGAAAAGTTAATTCTATGTAGTTTAATTAATTTTCCAATTACCCGTAAATCTTAAATAACCAAAGAATATTACATTCCTCAATAAAAATAAAATGAATTATTAATGATACATTATGTCTGAAATTAGACCAGATGAAATTGAAGTTACAAGAGGAAAGCAATTACAAATTAAGTTGCAAATCGCGGGAGGGGTTATTTTTGCTGCTCTCTCTACTGTAGTCGCTGTAGTTCTATCTCCCATCATTAATGCATCGAGGATTATAGGTTGGGGAATTGCGATGTTTGACCCAACATCTTGGATATGGATTATTTGTTTTTTACTTTTTGGTACAATGGCAGGTATAATTTCATGCGTAGTAGGCTCATTTGGTTTATTGATAATTGATTATACTGGAATTGGTCCAGCGTTCAAATTTTTTGCTACAATCCCATTGATAATCATACCTTTCTTAATTTTAAGATTAAGGGAAAAAGGAGTGATAAATAGTCAGAAACTAAAAGATCCAAGAAGATTTGCATTTACTGGAGTAATAAGTATAATTGTAAGGATTGGAGTAATGTTAATATTAAATTTTCTCTTCTTTGCAATAGTTTGGGGAATAGATACTTTAGCTTTTGTAAATCTTGAAGTTCTTGGTCTAGGCAATATTACAGGAGTTACCGCATTATTAATTTTTACTCCTATAATTAATCTTTATTCAGGCGTTTTAGATCTAGTCATTCCTTATTTTATAGTGTTTGTAACTAGATTAGATGAGAAATTTGAAATTTGGTAATTAAATTATATTTTTTCTTCTATTTAGTTAATGTAACTATTCTCAACCAATCTATATCGTAGCGTCTTTCATAAATCGGTTTGGTTGTTGTTGATGCCTCCTCCTCAGATAAATTCATTAAAAATACTTATTCAATATTTTATAAAATAGTATTGATTAATCTATAAGTAAATATTATTTTTCTAAAGATCTATATTTTATTTATCTTAATTATTTAAATTAGAGAGGATTCTGATTTTAAGTGCTAACTTTAAGTATATAATATATGAATTTAAAAATAGTATAAGTAAAATTACTATAAATCGTCCATATAAGTTGAATGCTTTACAGTACCCATTATTAATGGAAATAGTAGAAGTATTCGAGTCTATCATGAAAGATAAGTTGGTTCGTGCTGTTATTATTGAAGGAGCTGGTGAGAATTTCTGTTCTGGTGATGATATGAAAAGTATGGGACCAGAAGGGGTTAAATTCATACCATTAGAAGATGGTTCTAGAATCCCCCATCATAAAGTTGTCAATTTGATACGAGGTATTCAAAAACCTGTGATAGTTTTATTGAAAGGATATTGTTTAGGAGCAGGATTTGACATAGCTCTTGCATGTGATTTTAGATTAGCAGCAGATAATTTGAAAATTGGTGATCATCGTACAAAAAGAGCCCAATGTATTTTAAGCGGAGCAAGTTGGTTTCTGCCCAGAATTGTTGGTTTTGGAAGAGCAACAGAGATAATTTTGACTGGGCGTCATCTTGAAGCAAAAGAAGCTTTGGATATTGGGTTAGTAACTAAAGTTTACCCGTTAGACGAATTTAAAGAAAAATCATTTGAATTTGTTCGAAAAATTGCACAGATGCCTACAAAATGCCTTGGATATAATAAAGCTATGTTGAATTTTTCTCAATTTAATGAACTGTTTCCATCTTTACAAAATGAATTTCGATTATATTGTAAAAATATAAGAACTTATGATTTTGGAGAAGGAATGAAATCTTTTATAAAAAAGAGAGAACCAAAATTCAAAGGACGATAAAGTTTTAGATTACTTTAATAGAATATCTACCTTTAAAATTTAAGATTAATTTTCATTGATATGGATCTTACAAAAGACATACAAGAATTTTTGCTAAATGAAGCGTTAGAACGATTTTTGAGGTATGTGAAAATTTGGACTGTTTCAGATGAGAGTGTAGAAACGGTTCCCTCAACAAAGATTCAATTGGATCTTGGAAAGTTGCTAGTAGAAGAGTTAAAAGAATTAAATCTTGAAAATATAATTCATGATGAATACGGTTTTGTTTATGCATATCTTCCACCAAGTAAAGGCCTTGAAAAAGTAACTGCTATTGGATTATTAGCTCATATGGATACTTCACCTGCAGTTAGTGGAAAGAATGTAAAACCCGTAATTCATAGAAAGTATGATGGAAAAGAGATAAAATTTACTCAAAATAAAGGTTTAGTTTTAAACATTGAAGATTCTCCCAATTTAGAAGAATATATAGGTCTCGATATAATCACATCTGAGGGAGATACACTGTTGGGGGCAGACGATAAAGCAGGTATTGCCGAAATAATGGCTGCATGTGCTGCTTGGAAAAAGTTTGATGAATTAAAGCACGGTTCAATATATGTTTGTTTTAGTACAGATGAAGAAATTGGATTAGGAATTGATAAAGCTGATTTAAAAAAGCTTCCTAAAATATGCTATACCGTAGATGGTGGTGAAATGGGTGAATTAGAATTTGAATGTTTTGATGCATGGTTAGCTCAAACTAAATTTATAGGATTGAATGTTCATCCTGGAGATGCTAAAAATAAAATGGTTAATGCAATACAGATTGCGAGTAGGTTTTTTAGTGAGCTTCCCGAATCTGAATCACCTACACATACAGAGGAAAGGGAAGGATTTTTTCATTTAACAAAACTACAAGGCACAGCAGAAGAAGCAAATTCAAGAGTACTAATTAGAGATTTTTTAGAAGAAAATAACCAAAGACGGATGGATTATTTAAAAAATCTAAAGAAAGCATATGAGATTCGTTATCCTGGATTAAAAATTGAGATTATTTTTAAGCATCAATATCAAAACATGTTGACTTACCTTGATAAAAAGCCGAAAGTTATTGATTTAGCTAAGCAAGCAATCGAAAAGGCGGATTTAGAAGTTAAAATTCATCCTATAAGAGGAGGTACAGATGGAGCTCGATTAAGTGCTAAAGGAATTCCAACGCCAAATATTTTTGCTGGAGGGCTATTGTTCCATTCTAGAAAAGAATACATCCCAACTTTAGCTCTACAAAAAGCATCTGAAGTTTTAATATATCTAGCTCACTTATGGACGCAAGCTAAATAGAATTTATAATTCAATTATCATTTATTTATTCTTAACATTGTAGCTAATGCAATATCTCCTTCAAGTTCTACACAATCTTTATAATTTTCTTCCTTCCATGAAATGTTCCACCCTTCAAGAGGATTATAATAACTATAAAAAATTACACCAAATTTTATCTGATTTTGTTTGCATATTGTTGAGAGAACATTGACTTCTCCATTTTCCATTGAAATACACCCTTTCTGTTGCATTTCAAGAATTTCTGTTTTATTGATCTTATAGAATGCTTCTTTACAATAGTTTTTCCCTATATGGTAATTTTTAGTTCTATTTTTTGTTTCTTCTATAAAAATATTTACAATCTCTTTATTTAATTCAATTTCTTCATTTAGTTTTCTTCCATAATGTATGCTTGTTCCATCTGGTCCTAAACCATGAGTAGGTATAATATAATCAAGTAATTCTACTTTTTCACCAATCCCCCATGAACCACAAACAAGAAGAATTACTTTTGATCCACAAAAGATTAAATCTTCTGCTACTGAAGCCATTGTTGAAGCTCCCATAGGTGGAACAATTACTGTTAAAGGAATGTGTTCATATTTACCTCGATGCAATCTTTCAGAGCCATATGGGTGAAACGGTAATAACCAATCTAATTGTTCTAAATTAGCTTTCTCTTTTAAATAATTTAATAAAGCTCCAGAGAAAACAATCATAACATTAGGATCGACTTTAAAATCTTCCATATTTTTATTAGATGATTGCATAGCTGCTAGAACCACATCCTTTGAAGTAAGACAATAATCTTCTTTCATGTTTTATATCACCGCAAATAACCTATAATCTAATTTATTTAATTGTTTAGGTATACTCTACATCGATTCATAATTTAACGAATAATTACTCCTTGTGTAGAATCTTGGAGAAATCAGTGATAATAAACACTATAATACAAATAAATAAAAGAATTGATACATAGAGAAATGCCCAAAAAAAAGAGAATAAATCATAGATGAAACCAAAAAGCAGTGATTCACCTAAGGAAATTATCCCAACAGAGAGATAATAATAACCATATGCTCGACCTCTTTTATTTTTGCCTGCTAAGTCGGCAATATACGCCCTTGAGATAGGATCTACTGATGCTAAATAGAACCCATAAAATGCATAAATAATTATGATTGCGATAAGAGAAAAAGTTGAAGATTCAATTGGAAATGCCAAAAATATAGTAGAAACTAAAAGAATTGATAACCCACTTACGATAATAGGTTTACGTCCGATTTTGTCTGATAAAGATCCCATGATAGGTGATAAAACCATATAAACTATGTTAGTTAATAAATAAAAAATGGGTATTAGAAAGATTAATCCAGAAAAAATATAATCTCTTGATCTAACTTGGAGGAATGCAATATCCAAGCTAGCAAATTCAATTACTCCAAGGATAATTATAAGTTTAATAAAATTTCTATCAATTTTATCTACTTTTGGTACATCATGATATTTCAGTTTTGTTTCATCTAATTTAGTAGGATCAACATCCTTGATGAAAAGGATTAATACAATTGCACAGAGTCCTGGAAAAATAGAGAAAAATATAATTTCAGAATAACTCCATGCCAAAAATAAAAATAAGAATGCAAGAAGAGAACCAACAACGGCACCCAGTGTATCCATTGCGCGATGAATTCCAAAAGCTTTTCCTTGCTCAACCGCATAATAAGAAATAAGTGTATCTCTCGAAGATGTTCTGAGACCTTTGCCAAATCGATCAGTTGCTTTTAATCCTAAAACAAATTGCCATGATGGACTAAAACCTATGAATGGTTTAGAAAGATTTGAAATAGTATACCCTGCTACGACAAAAGGTCTCCTTTTGTTGATTTTATCACTTATCCAACCTGATACCCCTTTTAATATGTTGGCTAGAGCAGTTGTAATTCCTGCGATTAAACCTAAAATAAATATAGGATTTGTTTCTACCAGATCTATAATAAATAATGGTAAAATGCTCTGGATCATTTCACTTGAAATATCAGTGAAAAATGATACAAGTCCCATTATAAAAACAGGAACTGAAACTCCCAAAATTAGTCTTATCTTTTGAGTATACTTTTGATTTGAATCATTATTCCCTGACATAAATCAATCAGTATTACTTTTATTAAGTCATTATTATACTTTTTTTGATATCGATTATCGATATCGATTCGCGATAATATTAAATATAAATTATTCCTTTTTAATATTATTGAATTCTTGATCTTAATTATTTAAAACCAATATAATATGGATCTAACATGAAATCCATAAATCCTTTAAGAAGATTTCAAAAAGGTTCGATTTTGCTATATATATTATATCATGCTAATAAAGAACCTTTTTATGGTTCCTGGTTAAAAAATGAGTTAGCTGAGCATGGATATGATATTTCAGATGGGTCTTTATATCCATGGTTAAATAGGTTAACATATTCTGGTTTATTATCATTTAAAAAAAAAAATGTAAGAGGAAAAATTCGAAAATATTATTCCATTACAGAAGTAGGTACAAATCATCTTGTAAAAATTAAAGAATATCTTAAAAAACTATATGATGAAGTAATTAATAGAATATAAAATCGGAAAAAATTATTTATAGAAAATCAAATAACAAATTACATTGCTTTTTAAGGAACTATATATAGTGTTATATCTTTAATTTTAAATAAAATACATTATTTTGATTTATTTCCGTGAATTTTTATAAAACTTTAAAAATTTCTAATAAATCTTTATTAATATAAAATAATTAGTTTTACTGTAATTCTAATGTCAGATGAAGAAAAAACGTTAAATGTTATTGATAAAACAATTCAAGCTGCTGAATTAAGTTTTAAGGAATTTATTGAGGTATTAGAGACTTCAAGAACTGCTTTATTAAATCTTGAGAATGATAAAATGGAACTTAGTAAAGAAAAAGAAAAACTCGAAAATGAAAAAATACAATTAGAAGAAGCAAAGTCTAAGTTAGAAACTGAGAAACAACAGTTAGAGATAGATAAAAAGAAATTAGAAGAGGAAACAAAAAAGCTAGAGCTTGAAAAACGAGAAAAAGACCAAAAAATAGGGTCATTAACAGAAGATCAAATGAAATTACTAGATGAGTATCAGAAAGTTAAGGTTGAGTTAGAGAAATTTATGCAAGCAGCATCAGAAGCAGAAGAAGCAGAATATAACTTCGAGAGAGTTCGTGCATTACTGTCAATTTATACTGTCTTAGTGTCAGAAATATGGCAAGGTCAACCACATTATCGAATTTTAATGACTTTACATGGAGAAAAGGAAGAAATGACGAGAGATCAAATAAAAACTACAACTGGTATTGGAGGAGCCTTTGTATTGCATTCAGTTCAAGAATTAGCAAAGGTTGGCTTAGTAGAATATGATATGGACACAAGCATGGTAAAATTAAAAAAACGCTTATTTCCAAAAAAAGCATTAAAAGATAAAAATTAAGATTTCTAATAACATTTTATATTTTTACTTAGTTATAACCATTTCGTGAAGTGTACTTCCTTTTTCTATAAACGATTTCCCTTCATAAGATATATTGAGTTGAAATTGAGAATTTAATCGGAAATAACCTGGTTTTAATTTTAAAAGATTTTTCGCTAGGAACCGTGTGATGGGTCCTAATTCTTGAAGTAAATTAACAGCATCAATGATCTCTTGAACTTCGAGAAGAATTTCGTGCTGATTTCCAATAATAATCTTTAAAATTTTCGGATATTTATTTCCAGCTTTATTATTATGTTCAAAATTTTCTTGAATTAATTCATATTCACCTGTACTGAGAAATACATTCTCATTTTTCGCGATCATTAAAACTTGTATTGGGTGATTATCCATTTTCTTGTTGCATTTGATATAAGCAAAAACCACCGTAAAATTCTCAGAATAAATCCTACCCCAGTACCAATAGTCAATTATCATCGCAAAATTGAAATTTAGCCAATTATGATCGTGATATCCAATTCCTTTTACTTGAATTGTTTCATTATTAACCTTAATAGTTCCTTCAACATCTGCTCGAGGTAGAGCTATAACCCATCCAAATTCATTTGACTTTCCAAACTCAATATATCCTTTTCCAGGCTTCCAACCCTGAACTAAAGCAGTATATTTTAAATGAAGCCCATATTCACCTTCATCTAAGAAAATTTCATAGGTTGGTAAATCTTTATTAGAATAATCAACTTTTATATAATTTTTACCAATTTGCACATCGGGTAAATCTTGAGAAGCTGCAAAATCAGAATGAAGGTAATCGATTATATTCTGTGTTTTTTCTCCGTTGGGCTTATAAATCGTAATTTCTACACCAGTTTTACCCGTCCGTTCGTGTTTTGCTCGAAAAAATCCTACTACTGTATATCCATTTTCAAAACGAGCATCAAAATACCACCATTCTCTTGTTCCTTTCTTTTCCATATCGATGTGTAATGCATCATCTTTTGGATTGATTGGTTTAATTTGACCATCCTTTCTACCTGGTCCTAACCAAGCTTCTACAATTTTTGTTTTCATAATAAATCTTTTTCTCAATACTTTCTTTTAATTAAAATAAAATCTACTCGTTATAATTTGTTAAAAATTTAAATATTTTCAATAATATGAGCAATTTTCTGATTCCACGCATTTTTACTTTACGGGTTAACCACTTTTTTGCAACTCCAAATAGCGAAAGTCGATTCATGGCAATAGCAAGGAAAGTTTGTGTATCCATCTCTAAAAAAGCATTCCACCCTATTTTTTGCTTTCTTAAATTTTCTTTTGGTTTATTTGGAATGCTCTCAACTCTCAAAAATCCCTTATTAACTATAATAATTGCCGCATTATTTAAATTCGAAGCATTTAAAAGAATTTTAGTATTAACCTTTCTAAATTTATCTTGAAATCTCTTGTTTTCATTAAGAGGCGCTAGGATACTATTGATTAGGACTGCGAAACCTCTTAATTTTTTATTTTCTTGGTTTGATTCTACCATGCTATTACTCTTGAACTCTTTGTTTTTATTTATTTTGTGGTGAAATATAAAATCCAGAATCAGATATATTATTTGGGTCAAATGTTTCTTTAATTTTTCTTAACCATAGATGATAGTTAGACATATGAGGTCCAAATAGCTCATGCATACGTGTACCTTCTACGAAGAATGGAGCACCAAGATGCTTTAATAAATCTAATTGATTGCTCTTTTCCATATATTCAGCCATTCCTTTCACACTATTCTCTTCAGTTTGATCAAACATCGTGGGGGATTCCATATGAAAATAATGACCTGATTCATAAGAGGTCATCCATGTACCCTCTCCAAAATCGTTAGCAATTGCCTTCTTCTTAATAAACTCCTGCTTTAAAGGAATATTTGATTTAGTGCTTCGAAGACATACTGCTGCTGTATCTGCCACTCCTTTAGAAGATTGAAAACCTCCAGTAGCTATAAAACCATGTAAGCCTAAATTCGAACGGAGAGCCTCAGCATAAAATATAGGTTTAGGAGTATATATTGTTCCAATTATATTTTCTAATTTGAATTTTTTAATCAAGAAATCCATTACTTTTTGTTTATACGTAAATTCTTGCTTTGTACGAGCAGTTATTATTACAACCAACGGAGCTTTCATCTGGCCTATTGGTACTTTATCCATTAAACTTTCAATTGAATTAGAAAAAATAGCCATCACCGCAAAACCAGATAAATAACTGCACATAAATGATATTTCTTCTTCTTCTATTCTCAACATGACTTTTTCTAGTTTCTTGAAATTACCGCAATCCATAACATACAATTTCATAAAATCAGGGATATCAAAATCATAGTCAGGAGAATTACCTTTAATGATAAAATCTGTACTACATGGATAGGGAAATAACTTTACTGCAACTTTAGTAAAAACTCCAAGTCCTGATTTTGTACCCGCCCAACCTCTCATAATGCCACGTAAACTCGGTCCTGGGCCATCTCCGTAAAAAAAATCAGGATTGTTTTTTTGACCATAAGCCCCTAATCTCATAATCTCTCCATCTGGTAATACCCATTCAACTGCTAAAACGTTTCTAGCACTGTGTCCTGTAGAAGGAGATGTAAAACCCGGACCATTCATAGATGTAGCGCTAGCTAATGGAGAGACCATTGGGCCTGCCCCTGGCATGTGACAATTGAGCCCGTATTTCATTATTTCAACTTGTAGCTGTGATCCACTCACATATGGTTCAACTACAGCATATAGGTTTTTCTCATCAATTTTCACAATATTATTCATTCTACGAAGATCTATAATTATTGAATTATCCACAGAGGGTTGATTCCAAGGACCAAGTCCCGTACTTTGAGCTTTGAATACAATTCTATATTTATTACATAATTTTACTACTTGCTGAACTTCTTCAGTAGTTGACGGTAAAACAACCGCTTTAGGAATTGGAGAAAAAGGAACTGGATCTTTAGCTTCCATATAATTAAAAATTTCCATACACCAGTTATAAGCATATACATTTGTTATAACATCACCATCATCGATATTTCCTACACCAACTACGTCCTGAAATTCTTTAAATGCTTCTTTCTCCAAGACCAATTAAGCAACCTCCATCGAAGATTCTTTAATAGATTTATTTGGTGATCCTAATGCCATTAATAATAACTCACTTATATCATAAAACTTTAGATTAGAGTCTTTTTCAACAATTCCATCTTTTAAATTTGTGGAGCAAAACGGACATGCAGAGGTGATTATATCTGCTCCAGTATTTTCAGCTTCTTCAATCCGAGTTTTAGCAGTTTTAAGAGCAAATTCTGGAAAAGCAGATTTTACACCTCCTCCGGCACCACAACAATAAGAATATTCTCTAATCCGTTCCATTTCGATGAGATTAAGCCCTGGTATTTTATTTAACAAATCTCTTGGAGAATCATAAATTCCATATTTTCCACATCTCTTTGGTTTTTCAGGCATATTAATAGATACAAGAGGCATCATTTGTAATTCATCACCGTCCCATTCTTCATATGGTTCAGAATTACGCCCTAAATGACAAGGATCATGATAAGTTACTGTTAATGGCACTTTTTTTATCAAATTTAATTGTCCAATATCGAGTAATTCATTAAATAATTCTGTTGTATGAAGTATTTTGAAGTTACAATCTCTTTCTAAAGGATAATCAACTTTAAATGTATCATAACACCCAGCACAACTAAAAACTATAGTTTTTATTCCTTCTTTTTCAATAATATCAATATTTTTGTTTAATTGGTTTATAAATGAATTCTTATCTCCAGTTCTTAAGATTGGGCTTCCACAACAATATTCATTTTCACTAAGAATTCTAAATGGATAGTTCGCGGCATTCATTACACGAGCAGTAGCAATCGCTATTTCTTTTCTCCGATACGATGAGGTGCATCCTACAAAATATAAGGTTTTTGCGTGGGGATCAATTTTGATATCATTTGGTAACCAAGCTAACCTCTTTTCATGAGGTTCATTATAGGGATTATTGTAGTTTTTTATAGAATCGATATATTGTTGCTGTCTTGGCATTGGTCCATATCCTAAAGAAACCAATTTTTCTCTGAGTTTAACTATGATTTCAAGGGGTTCTAAAGTATTTAAAAACTTACAAGCGACAGCACAACCTCCACATTCAGTACATTTATAAACGATATCCATTAAGTCTTTAGAGGGTTTAATTTTTCCCATTTCCAATGCTAAAGCTATAATTATGCGCCCTCCAGCGCTATATGCATGAAAGTTAAACATATCTATTGAAGGACAAATAGTAGAATATTTTTGACTTTTTATTTGTAGCTGTGGTATCCATTTACATATCGAGCACCGAAGACATCGTTTTATCATCAGTTTATATTCTTGTTCATTCAAAAATCTTTAAACTCCTCTTTTTATTACATTTAACTTATTTAAACCTTCCTTAAATTGAATTTAATTTTTTTTTATATTAGTTCTACTACTCATCAAAACATAAAACTCCAGGATTTAAGATATTGTTAGGATCAAAAATTCTTTTTACTTTTTTTAAGGCAATTCGAGTAGAGACTTCATGTCTCTTAAATACTTCTTTTGCCCAAACACCATAGGGACGACTGAAAAATGCTCCTGATTCCATTAATTCTAAGCTAATTTTTAAAAACTTTTCTTTTATCAAACTTGACTCTACTTTATTATTTGGATTGTAATAAAGATCAAATTCACAATGATAAGAGGTTCCTTGATTTATAGCCTGAATATATATACCAAGATCTTCAGAAATTTCATTCTGAACAAGATTTATAAATTCATGAATTTTTTCATAACTAGTGATAAAGAAAATATCTTGAAAGCTACCCTTTAATCTCTTTCGCCAAGGGTATGAAGTTGATTCATTTAAAGCATAAATCATTTTACTATCGGTGATATAGTTTACTTTTTCCAAATGATCAAGTTCTAGATCTTCAATAATCTGTTGTATATCTCCCTCTTGATAAGATATTTTATCAATTGCTAATTTACCACGACCTGCTAAAACAAAGATTAAATTCCATTCAGCTAATGAACTACTTAACTCTTTAATATCTTCCAATTCTTGTTTAACTAAACATGCCAAATTAATATTATTAATAATTAACATTTCATCACCTAATCGGTATTTTAACAATTGATGTTGAAGATTTAATAAATCTTGAAGATTATCCGATTGGAGATGAAACACTTTTTGAATTGTGGGTTTTAATTCTAATTTTAGAGTAGCCCATGTTACTATTCCTAAGCTTCCTTGGGCACCTTGTATTAATCTGTAAGGACTGAATTGTGTTGGACCCATTGGATTTATTTGAGCTTGACCCGACTTTTTTTGTTCCTTAATAGATCCAGGACCTGCGGCGGTACCAGTTCTAAAAAGGTCACCCGTTCCGAAAATGACCTCAGTACATAATAAAGGATCTGAACTATCCCATTGATAACGAGGAATTGTGGTTGGTACTCTTTCAAGAGCTGTTGTTAGTACAGATTTACCTTCTCTTGGAAAGAGAGGTTGAATTAACCTTAAACCTTTCTTTTGAAGGATTGGAAGTAATTGACCAAATACTACTCCAGGTTCAACCATTATTACTCTATTTTTTCTATCAATATTGAGGATTTTATTCATTCTAGATAAATCAACAATAATACAATTGTTTTTTTGTGGAATTGTATCTCCATGATAACGTATGGGGGGACTAGAGCTTACTGGAATGATTGAAAATCCTGAAGAGTTTGCTAATTTTACGATATCTTCAATTTGTTTTGCTTTATTTAGCCATACTACATACTTTGGTTTATTCCCTTTAACAAAACTCAAATCAGTAGAAAAATCTTCTAATAACTTTGGATCTTTAGAAATAAACTTCGATCCGCAGATTTTCACTAATTTCTGATAAATCTCTTCTTCACTCATTTTTATAAAGTAAGAATGTAAATCCTTTCTACTTAAAATATTTCTCTCTATTAAGATATTATCATCTAGAAAACTAAATTTTTAAATATCAGATGAGCATTATTAAATAAATATTATTTCTAAATAAAGTTTAAATAGGAAATTCAAATGAAAGTTTTTGACTTAATAATTGTCGGTGCTGGACCAGGAGGCTCTATGGCAGCAAAAGTTGCTGCGGAAGAAGGATTAAAAGTAATATTTTTTGAACGTGGCCGTAAACCGGGTGAAAAGAATTCTTCTGGTTGTGGTTTAGGACCACGTATGTTTAGAGACTTCCCTGAAATGATGAAAGATTTAACACCTGATAAGTGTCCTTCAATGAGAGCAGGAACTGCCTCGCGTAATTATTTTGTAAATAATGATGATATTGTAGCGGGTTACATTATGGCTCGACCGACAGAATCCGTTTCATATGAACCCGCAAAATCATGGATTACTATGAATGTTTATCGTAGTGAGTTTGATCCATGGATTGCTAAATTTGCTACTGATGCTGGTGCTGAATTAAAGACTTCAACATTAATTGTAGATTTATTGAAGGAAAATGGCAAAATATGTGGTGTGATTGATGAAAAAGGAGAGAAATACAGGGCTCCACTTGTTGTTGGTGCAGATGGAGTCCTATCAACTGTGGCACAAAAGTCTGGATTGAGAAATAAATGGGCTCAAAATCAAGTTACATTAGTACCGCAATACGATTTTCAAGCATCTTCTGATAAAATTGATGATATTATGGGTGATGAAACATTAGGTGTATGGTGGGGTTCAAACTTTCCCGCTTCATATCAAGTTTTTTTTAATGATGGTTTTCATCAAGGACTAGGAAACTGGATGAATTGGTGGGATAGCAATCCATTGTATTATTTAAATCGCGTTATTAATCTAAAATATTATCAAAGATTGTTAAAAATACTAGATGCTAAGCCACGTGAACTTCAAGCTCACCTACTTCCTTGGTTAGATTTTCCTATTAATACTCATGCTGATGGTGTTATATTAATTGGGGATGCTGGGGGGTTTCCATGTCCTTTGGAGGCCGAGGGGATATATCCTGCTATGGTGACAGGAAAAATAGCAGCAGAAGTAGCTTCTGAAGTAATACCATCTGGAGATGTGTCTAAAGCAACACTTAAAAAATTTGATGAAAAATGGCAAAAAACTAGTATTGGAAAAGAATTTGAGGCAGGACACGAGTTATGGAATATATGGAAAGCTTTACCATTTAGCCCAAAAGAAACAATGTCTTGGTTTGTTCCTATGATAATGGAAATTCTTGGAGGAATCTTTGATTGGTCTCAACCTCATGCTTTAAGGGTGCGTCAAATAATAAGTCACGTAAGGTCATATATACCTAAAGCGACGCCATTTATAATGGCATATGTAATTCCTCTATTATCCAAAGTTTTTGAGGATGATTTAGATAAACTAATGGATCCTAAGAAAATTTTAAAAGTTTTACCCAAACTTTTGGATATGTTACCACAGAAAAAGAAGAAAAGAGGTGATTAATAAAAATGAATATGGAAATAGAAGGCTTAACTAAACGAATTCTAGGGACTGGAAACTTCATTTCGATAGATCTTAATAAATGTAATCGCTGTGAACGTTGCTTAGTTATATGTGTTATGAATTTATGGCGAAAAAAAGAAGGAAAGATTTATATTATAGACGAGTATCAATCGAAATGTTTAGAATGTGCTGCTTGTTATCAAGTATGTGATGCTGGTGCAATTAAATTTCAATATCCTAAAGGTGGTACAGGAATAGTCATTGAAAAAGGGTAAGTTCTTTTTCTTAAATATATTTTGCTTGATCTGCTGAGCCTAGTGTATCTTTATTTCTTCGTTTTATCATTTCGATAAGCTCTTGACGGGCTAAACCTAAATATTTTCTTGGACCAATTTGATCTGGATGCTCTGCTAAAAATTTTCTTATCATTGCTGTAAAAACCATTCGACTATCTGTGGCTATATTGATTTTACAGACTCCATATTGAGTTGCTTTCCTTAATTGAGCTTCAGGTATTCCAAATGTTTTTGATAGAGTCCCTCCATATTCATTAATTATGTTAGCATATTTTTGGGGTATGGATGATGAACCATGCAGAACGATTGGAAACTTTCCTAAACGTTTTCTAACTTCTTGAAGTATGTCAAATCGTAATTCTGGGATATCTTCCTCTCTTTCTACTTTAAATTTATAGGCACCATGAGAAGTCCCAATAGCAATTGCTAATGAATCACAACCAGTACTATTTACAAAATCTTCTACTTGATCGGGGTCCGTATAGAAATGTTCGGTCGCTTTTACATGTCCTTCAAGACCCGCAATAACTCCCAATTCTGATTCTACACTTACTTCTCTTTCGTGAGCGTAAGAAACAACTTTTTTAGTAATGTTAATGTTTTCTTCATATTCTAAGTGACTTCCATCAAACATGACACTTGAAAAACCAGTATCAATGCAGATTTTTGCTAACTCAAATGAATTTCCATGATCCAAATGCAATGTAATTGGGATATTATAACCCAAATCCTTTGCCATCGCTACTGCACCCTCTACTAAATATCTAACCATTGCCCGATTTGCATATTCTCCTGCATCTGGACTGTTTTGAAGTATTACTGGAGAGTTAGTTTCACCACAACCTATAATAATAGCCTGCAATTGTTCTAAATTGCTAAAATTATATCCAGGAACTGCAAATTTTCTCTCTAGGGCAACTTCAAACATTCTTTTTGTATTTGACAATCCCAATTCTTTATATGATACCATTTTTATATAAAAATGAGTTTAATTAAAAATCAAATTTTGTATTGATATTGAAATATCAATACTCATATAAATATAGATACTAAAATATAATTTAAAATAATATTGAAATTAGCATTAAAAAGATATGGTGAGAAGAAATTGAAAAAAGGAGCTTATTATAAATATATATTCATCGTTGCAGCAATATACCCCTTCATTAATACATTAGTACTTTTTTTAGCTTCAATTTTTATAAAGAATACAATATTTTCTTTGTGTAGGGCAATAATGTCAGATGGTACAATATGGCTTCATAATTATCTGTTTTTAATCTTTACTTTTGGAATTGGGTATATCTTTGTAAGTCTGGATATTTCAAAGAATTATGGTATCATAAAGAATGGTATCATTGCAAAAACTGGATTCTTTATAATTTCATTAATTTACTTTATTTTAGAAGAAAAGAACTTCCTGATAGTTATATTGGGAGGACTAGATATTCTATTTGTGTGTTTATTTATTGAATTTTTACTAAATTATAAAAAACTTTAAAATTAACAGATAAATGGAAAAAAAATCTTTTTAGTTTTATGTTGGTATAGTAATTTTTAATTTATTTTTCAGTTCTTTATATCTTGAACGAAGAGTTACTTCTGTTACCGCGACTGATTCTACAATTTGTTGTTGTGTAATGTCTTTATTTTTAATTCTGCAAGCTAAATATAAGGCACCAGCACATAATCCCTTTGGGTCTTTTCCACTAATAGAAAATTTAGAATTATAGGCATTTAAAATTTTAGTGGTTAATTGCTCAATTTCTGAATCTAATCCTAACTCGTTTATATATCTCGGTATAAGAGATACGGGATCGGTTGATGGAGATTTTAAATTAAATTCCCTAATTAATGTAGTATAACTTCTCCTTACATCTTTAGCATTTGCTGATGCATCATTTGTTATTTCTTGAAGTGTTCTTGGAATTTGCTTTCTTCTACATGCTAAATATAAGCACGCAGCAACCATTGCATTGATGGATCTTCCTCGTAACAATTTTTTTTTAAAAGCTTCCTTATATAAGCGCATTCCATCCTCTCTTACATAATTGGGTAAATTCAAATTAGTGCTAATTCTTTTTAATTCTGTAGATGCTATTAATAAATTTCTCTTTTGCCAGGTTATGCGCGTATTCCATTTAGCAGCTCTTTTTAAATCAGGATTATTTATTTTACTTCTGTCTATAACAGTACTTAATCCCATGTCTGGTAATAGTATTGAAATTGGAGCACCAGTTTGCTCTCTATTATTTTTTTCTTGATTAGTATATGCTCTCCTCCCTTTATTTGAAAAATCAACACTTTTTTCATTAATAACTAATCCACACTGATTACATACAATATCTCCAGTATTCATCAATGGAATAATTGATCCCCCACATTCGGGACAAACATTTAACAAAACGTTATTTTTAGTATTTAACCCCATTTTAATAACCTCAATATACTAATTTTATTTAAAATTATAAAACAATTGTAGACCAATTATTAAGTTCCCTCCATTATTCCAATTTTTTCAAATACTAATGAATCAGTCTTATTTACATCAATTTTAATGATGTCGCCTTCAACAAATTCTCCTTCTAATAATTTTAATGATAAAGGATTTTGTACATAATTCTGGATAGTGCGTTTCAAAGGTCTTGCACCATAATCTGGGTCGAAACCTTTCTTACTTAAGAATTTTTTTGCATTTTCTGTAAGTATTATTTGGATTTTATGAGAAGTTAAAATTTTATTTAAATTTCTAATTTGAATATCAACAATTTCTTTTAATTGATTTTCATCTAAGAAATCAAAAATAATAATCTCATCAATTCGATTAAGAAATTCAGGTTTGAAATAATTTTTAAGAGTTTTCAAAATAATTTCTCTATTTTTATTAGAATCTTCATTTCGAGAATCAAGAATGTATTGACTTCCGACATTACTAGTCATAATAATAATTGTATTTTTAAAGTCAACGGTACGACCATGACCATCAGTTAATCTTCCATCATCCAAAATTTGTAAGAGAATATTGAAAACTTCAGGGTGAGCTTTTTCGATCTCATCAAATAAAATAACGGAATAAGGTTTTCTTCTAACTGCTTCCGTCAAATATCCTCCTTCATCATAACCAACATAACCGGGAGGAGCGCCTATTAACCTTGCTACACTATGCTTTTCCATAAATTCTGACATATCAATTCTTACCATTGCATTTTCATCATCAAAAAGAAATTCTGCTAAAGCTTTTGCAGTTTCTGTTTTTCCTACACCTGTTGGACCCATGAAGATAAAGGATCCAATGGGTCTATTCGGATCTTGTATTCCTGCTCTTGCTCTTCGAATTGCATTAGATATTTTGTTTAATGCCTCATCTTGTCCGATAATTCTTTCTTTTAATCGTTGCTCCATCTTTAACAATTTCTCCCTTTCACCTTCTAACATTCTGGACACTGGTATCCCAGTCCATTGTGAAATTATTTTAGCAATATCTTCATCGTCTACTTCTTGTTTTAACATGATTTTATTTTTCTGAACTTCTCCGAGTTCATTATTAAATTTTTCTAATTTTTTTTTCAAATCATTAAGTACCCCATACGATAATTCAGCAGCTTTTTCAAGATCTCCACGTTTTTCAGCTTTCTCCGCTTCAATTTTAGTTTCTTCCATTTTTCTCTTTATCTGATTGATTTTTACAATTAGGGTTTTTTCATTGTTCCATTGAAGTTTTAATTTATTATTTTCTTCTCTGAGATTCTGTAATTCTTCCTCAAGTTTCTTCATATGTTCTTTACTTGATTTATCATCCTCTTTTTTAAGGGCTTCCTTTTGAATCTCTAATTGAATAATTCTTCGTTCAATCTCATCAATCTCAATTGGCATTGAATCGATTTCGATTCTTAATCTCGAAGCAGCCTCATCCATTAAATCAATAGCTTTATCAGGTAAGAACCGATCGGAAATATATCTATGTGATAATGTAACTGCTGCAATTATAGCAGAGTCAGTAATTCTTACTCCATGATGAAGCTCGTATTTTTCTTTTAACCCTCTAAGAATAGCAATTGAATCCTCTACTGTAGGCTCATCAACATAGACTGTTTGGAATCTTCTTGTTAATGCAGCATCTTTCTCAATATATTTCCTATATTCATCTAGAGTGGTTGCTCCTACAGCTCTTAATTCACCCCGTGCCAATGCAGGTTTTAACATATTAGAAGCATCAATTGCTCCTTGTGCAGCACCTGCACCGACTAAAGTATGTAGTTCATCAATAAATAGAATAAATTTTCCTGAACCTTTTTCAATCTCCTTTATAAAAGCTTTAAGCCGGTCCTCAAACTCACCTCTATATTTAGCGCCTGCAACCATTGCTGCCAGATCCATTGCTAAAATATCCTTTTCTTTCAAAGATTCTGGAACATCTCCACTAGCTATCCTTTGCGCTAAACCTTCTACTATAGCTGTTTTACCTACTCCAGCTTCTCCAATTAAAACAGGATTATTTTTTGTTCTTCGTGATAAAATGTGCATTACTCTTCTAATTTCATCATCCCTCCCTATGACAGGATCTAACTTACCTCTTCTTGCTAAATCCGTCAAATTTCGACTATATTTTTCAATTGCTTGATATTTACCTTCTGGATCTTGATCTGTAACTGTTTGATGACCTCTAATTGTTTTTAGTGCTTGTAGAATCCTATCTTTAGTTATTCCAGATTTATTCAAAATTGGAAATATAGATAATGAATCTTTAGTACTCATAGCTAATAATAAGTGTTCAGTACTTAAGTATTGATCTCTTAAAGTATCAGCTTCTTTCCAAGCGGCATCAAATAATGTACCTGATTCACGTGATAATACTACATCAATTACTCCCGAACCAGTTACCTTTGGAATCCTCCCCATCTCATTGTATAAATCACTCAATAAATTCTTTATATTTATTCCTAATTTCTGTAATAATGATGTCGTAATTCCATCTTCTTGGTCTATTAAAGCAACTAATAAATGAACTGGCTCTATTTGTTGATGATCTCGTTCTTGAGCCAGAGATCTTGAAGCCATTAAGGCTTCTTGAACTTTAATGGTAAATTTATCAAATTTCATCATTTTATATAATCACTCCTATAATCCAGCTTCTTTTAATTTTTCCAATAATTGTTTTTGAGATTTATTCAATTTTGTAGGTACTTTAATACTTATTTTAACTAATTCACTTCCTCTTTCTTCTGTACCCGTTTTATAAAATCCTTGATTTTTTAATCTTAAAATCGATCCATCTGAAGTACCTGAAGGTACTGTTACATTTAAAGTATTTTCTACTCCTAAAACTTGAACTCTTCCTCCAAGTGCAGCTGTAGTAAAAGGAACTTCTTGTTCAACATAAATATCATCCCCCTTTCTTTCGAATTTTGGATGATTTCTAATATGTATAGCAATATAGAGATCTCCAGGAGATCCTCCATTTTCTCCCTGCATACCTTTCCCTTTTAGACGTAATTTTTGATCATCCTTAATACCTCTTGGAATGTTTACATTTAACGTCTTCATTTGATCAGTAGTAGGATCTTTGTATTGAACTTTCTTCTTTCCTCCATTAAAGGCATCCATAAAATCTATTTCCATATCGTATCTCAAATCATCCCCTTCTCTTGGAGTATTATTATAATTGGGAGATCTTGCTCTTGTGCTCCCTCCACCTCTCCTATTAAAAACATCAAATATATCGCCTAAATCATTAAAAAAATCGAATCCACCACTCCTGCTCCCTGAATTATTATGGTTTCCGAAAATTTCACTGAAATCAAATCCTCCAGGTGAACTTGATGTAGAATAATAATAGGTTGTACCGTCTGGACTTTGATTCCCTCTTGCACCTCCAGGAGCTCCACCCCAATTCTGATATGTTGAAGTATCCCCTTCTACAACACCAAATCTATCATACATATCCCTTTTTTTATCATCGTTTAAAATTGAATATGCCTCGTTGATCTCCTTAAATTTCTCTCCCGATTTTGGCTCGTCTGGATTAACATCAGGATGATATTTACGAGCCATTTTTCGAAATGCTCTTTTAATTTCCTCTTTTGAAGCATCTTTATTTATTCCTAATAATTTATAATAATCTTTTGCCATTTTTTACAACCTCTTCTTATAATCGTGAATAATAATTTGATAAACGTGAATTTTTTAAAATAAAAAAATAAAAAAAAATTAAGTTAGTCATACTCAGTGTCTACTACATTATCATCTTGGCCTGTTGCTTTTCTGAATTGTTCTTGTTCGATTTCATCTTGGGTTTTTCCTTGAGATCCATATGTTGCACCCGGTGGGACATCTCCCATACCTCCAGGTGGAGCACCTTGATAAGCCCCTTGATTGGGTCCTTGCTGTTGTCCATATATCCGAGATGAAACTTCATGTAATGAATTTTGTAAGGTTTCTGTAGCACTCTTAATTCGATTTACATCATTAGATTCCATCGCACTTCTTAAACTAGAGATCTTATCAAATATACTTGATTTTAAATCTCCAATTACACCCTCATTTTCTTTCAGTAGCTTCTCAGTTTGGTAGATTAATGATTCTCCATGGTTTTTTGCTTCAGTTAATTCTTGGAATTTTCTATCTTCTTCAGCATTTCGTTCAGCTTCTCGAATTTTTTGCTCAATATCATCATCAGACATCTTAGTAGATGCAGTAATTGTTATAGACTGACTTTTTCCAGTACCTTTATCCTTCGCTGAAACATTAAGAATTCCATTTTGATCTATATCAAATGTAACTTCGATCTGTGGCATTCCCCTTGGAGCAGGTGGAATACCATTCAAATGAAACCTTCCTAATGTAATATTATCTGCTGCTCTTGGTCTCTCACCCTGTAATACGTGAATCTCCACTGCTGATTGATTATCAGCTGCCGTTGAAAATGTTTCGGCTTTTTTAGTTGGGATTGTAGTATTTCTTTCAATTAATTTTGTGAAAACTCCGCCTAATGTCTCAACTCCTAATGATAAAGGTGTAACATCGAGTAATAATAAATCCTCAACTTCACCAGTTAATACTCCACCTTGAACTGAAGCACCCATCGCAACACATTCCATTGGATCGATACTACGCTCTGGAGCTTTACCCAGTAAATCTTCGAATTTCTTCTGTATAACAGGCATTCTTGTTGGTCCACCAACTAAAATAATCTTATCAATTTCTCCTCTTGCCATACCAGCGTCTTGTAAAGCTTTTAAGATTGAAATATCCAATCTCTTTAATACAGGATCAATGAGTTGCTCCAATTTGGCTCTTGTCAGAGACATATTAAGATGCTTTGGACCTTCGTTAGTTGCAGTAACATAAGGTAAATTAATATCAGTTGTAATCGACGTAGATAATTCAATTTTAGCTTTTTCTGCTGCTTCTCTAATTCGTTGCATTGCCATAGAATCTCCTCTTAAATCAACACCTTGATCTTTCTGAAACTCAGAAACTATATAATCAACAAGAATTTTATCCATATCTGTACCTCCTAACTGAGTATCCCCTGCTGTAGAAATCACTTCAAAAACTTGATTGTCCATCTCCATTATTGTGACATCAAAAGTACCACCACCAAGATCCAGTACTGCGATTTTTAGCCTTGCATTTTTCTTATCTAATCCATAAGCTACTGCTGCGGCAGTCGGTTCGTTAATTAAACGTTTCACATTCAATCCTGCAATCTTTCCCGCGTCTTTGGTAGCTTGTCTTTGATTATCGTTAAAATATGCGGGTACAGTAATAATTACATCATTCACTTCTTCCCCTAAATAAGCACTGGCATCTTCTTTAATTTTTCTCAGAATCATTGCAGAAATCTCTTGAGGTGAATAATCTTTTCCATCGATTGTTACCTTGTAAGAGGTACCCATCTTCCTTTTGATAGCTGTAATTGTACGATCTGGATTTGAGATTGCTTGTCTTCTAGCAGGTTCTCCTACTAATCTCTGACCGTCCTTCGTAAAAGCAACTACAGAGGGAAATGCCTTTCCACCCAAGGTTAAACCCTCAGCACTAGGAATAATCGTTGGTTTACCGCCAATTAATACCGCTGCTGCTGAATTTGACGTTCCTAAGTCAATTCCTATTATTTTTCCCATTTTTATCACTCCATTTTTTATATTTATTTGTAAAATTTTTTTTTTTTTTAATTTTCATTTAAATTTTCTAATTTTGATTTTTTTGAGATTTTAACCTTCGCAGGTCTTAAAATCTTTTCTTTTATATAATAACCTTTAGTTATTTCTTCTAATATCGTATTTTCTGGGAGATCATCTCTACCCTCTTCAATTATTATAGCTTCATGCTTATATGGATCAAATTTCTCACCTTCAGAATTCATCGGTTTCACTCCCTCCTCCGCTAATAGCTTTTCAAAATTCTTAATTATCAGCTCAAATCCATTCTTAATGCCATCCATGTTTTCAAGCGTTTTAAGCAAGTTCAAAGCTCGCACCAAATCATCATAATGATCAATTAACTTCTTTAACATTGCATCCATGACATATGACTTGTATCTACTGTTCTCTTGTTCTGAATGCTTCTTATAGTTTTCAAAATCAGCGCGTACTCGTAAAAGTGAATTCAAATATTTTTCCTTCTCTTCCATTAAATCCTTAAATTTGCGACCATCATCTTTCATGTCATCAAGTTCTTTGAGTAAACGGTCGTTTTGAGTTTTAATCTTTTTATGTTCTTCTACTAACGCTTCATATTTTTCTGCTATCGCTTTAAGAGCCTCATAATCGCTTCGTGTAATCGAAATCAGATTCGATACACCTCGTGAAATATCACGGTTATTCATAAATCTATCAAAATAATTTTCAAATGTCATAGATCTCACATCTCCCATTTCATTTTCAAACATATACGTCATTCTTTTATTTTTTGAGTTTTAAACCCCATTTTTTCCATATGTAATGTTTCATTGTCAATCATCGATTGACAATATAATATATACAAACCATATATATAAAGGTTACGTTTTTAAAAAATAAATGAAACCAAGCTGGAAGTATGGTGAAAGGGGTTAAAATGGGGATTCTATTTTTTTAAAAATCAGCAAATTGTAAATAATTTGTTTAAGTTTAGAAATTATGAAAATACATAAGAGTATTCAAAATTGTTGAAATGGAATCATATTATTCATTTGTTCTTTTTTGAGAAATTAAGCAAAATATGTAATAGATTGATATAAACAATTCCGGTAACCAATTTTTAAGGATGATAACAACAAATAAAGCTCCGATTACAGCAGATAAGAAAAATAAGGACTCATGGATGAATTCAAACGGTATTCCTTTAAAGTTAAAAAATAGCAGAAATACAATTCGAAAGATGTTTAATAGATAAATACCCACAACTGAAACTGTTAATGTTTTTATTTTTCTCCACATAAAACTCTTTTTACTATAAGACTCTTTTGATGATGGTATAAACAGAATGATTCCAATCATAAAGCTAAAAATATGAGCTGCGATACAATTTATAGTAATAGCATAACTTCCCTCAAAAGGGTGGTTAGGTATATAAATTATAGGAAATATATTGTGATCTGCATAGATAATTACTTCTGAATTCAGATTAAAAAATAAATTTAGGAAAAATGATATCTGTATAGATGTAAGTTCATATATCCAATAATTAAGACTAAGTCTTAGAAAATAATAAATGAAAATAGACAATAATGGACTACCAATAATTAAATAGATAAGTTGAAGATTTGAAAATTTGTATGTGTTTTCATTCAACTGGAGTGTTAGTCTAGAATCGTACAACTGTTTATTTTGGTTTTTTTTCATTTTTCGTCATATAGCATATTGAAATTCAGTTTAAATTACTGTCATTTAAAAAAAAGGAAATAAAAATAATCTTAATTATTAATCCTATTTTTTTTTATAGTTAAATGGTACTTATATATAATAAATATAGAAAGTGAAATAAATAAACCAAGAAATAAGAAGGGCTCGAAACCAGGAACTTCGACATCTGCAAATGCATTTTCCCAAGAAGTTTTAATATTATTGCCAATTTCTCGAAATATTGATTCAATAAAATTATTTAACGCATTGCTAATGGCATCTGTTATTTTTTGCCCTAATTCTTCAAGTGCAGGTGAAGAAAAAGAAAATGAACCAACAATACCTGGTAAAGCATATATAACGTAGATCGGTATAATAATAATTGCTAGGAGAAGGATAATACCAAAAAGAGCGGCACAACCCTTCAAAGCTGCATGCGTAAAATCTGAACCTGCAGCTACAGCCCATATTAACCCAACAATTATCATAAATAAAATATAAAATCCTACAAACAGCATAAAATAAGTATTTAATGGTAAATGGTAGCCAAACATGAATATAAATGATGCTACAAAATCAACTAAGGCAACGATAATAAAAAATGCTAACACTTTATAGGCAGGACTAAGGTCTCTTAGGCGAAATTTACCTATCTTATCTGAGGGTATAGATTGGGTATCGAAAGGATCGCTCAAATTTTCTTGAGTTTCTCGCGATGAGAATGGTGAGTATGGTGTTAGTAAACTACCACAATGCATACAGTATTTATGACTTTTTTTAGTCAGCTTTCTGCAATTATTGCAAATTACTTCATCTTCAGACATAAATAATCACATCGACTATTTTTTTCAAATAATAAGGATTTCAATTCTATTTTCATTTAAGGATAAACCAATCTTTATTAATTTAATTTAATATAAAAATATTTATGTTGAATCCAAATTTTATTAATATTTATTCTAAGTTTGAGGATGTAGGCTTTAGATATCTGGATATCTATTATAATTAGATTAGAGCAAAACAGGTTAATGAATACTAGAAAGAGATATAAATTGTTAGTAGGATTAGTTATTTTAAATGTTTTAATAACAATAATATCATTTATAATTAGTCTTATTCTAATTTTATGGATAAAACAATTAATATCTCTAAATCAACTAGTTTTATTGGGCTTATATTTATTTTTAGCATTGTTTGAGCCTATAAGAACGTTAATAATGTTCATATCTGGAATAATTACTTTAAGAAGTAAAATAATTGATAGAAAATTTAAAGTCCCAATAATAACAGCCTTGCTTTTTGGAATTGGTTTTAATATAATTTTTTTAATTAGGTTTTATGGTTTTGCTTGTTTTGCTCCAGTATATAGTTTCTCATGTATGATATTTATTTATATTTCGTTTGTGTTGATTATCATTCAAAATCATGAAAAAATCTGATAAAATCAAATTAATAGAGCTAATCCTAAAAAAATTAACCAAATTAACACCCATAAAATAGATACAAATATGTAGATCAAAGAACCAATTCTTGTTTTTTCATTCTCCTTTTTGATATTTACAAGAATAATTACTATTATAACACTCAAAAACATTAATTGCGCAGGTTGAATTACACGCCAAAATATTAAGAATATATTTACAATTGAGAATCCAGATGTTGTTTCTATACTTTGAAACCAATTAGAAACCATCATTGAAAAATACTCTGGAAAAATTATATAAGGTATACAGATTACCAAAAAAGGTAAAAAATAAAAAATCAAATCTCTTCCTTTAATTTTCTTTATAAGAATAAAAATAAACGGAATTATAATCAGGGTTATTTTAAACGTACAAATAGTAAAAAAAATTCCTGATAAAAGCTTATTATTCTTCTCTAACTGAATATATGATTCATATAAGAATAGTTGAATTATCCAATTCGTATTATTTAAATACATATCAGCAAAATATCCAATACAAGAAAAGAGAAAGAAAAAGAGTAGGTCTCTTTTATATTTAACTATTTTGCTGATATTAATAGCGATATAAATCGTAGCAATGATTCTTAACATATCCCAAAGATAGAGCGAAATTTCTTGAGGGATAATGTAAAAGGGGTAAAAAATAAAATACCAAAAATAGAGATATATTGCTCTTTCATTAATTAAAGGAGTATATTCATAATAATGAATGATCCCGTTATACATTAAATCGTAATTGGTTTTAAAATTTAGATCTCTATTTCTCATTAACAAATCAATAATAAACAATCCAGGGGATTCTTCTTGAAAAAATGAAAAGATAATTCTAAGAGCAACTAGGACTGTAGTGATGAAGACGATGATAAGAATATAGATTAAAATGTATAACTCTCTTTTTTCTTTACTTAAAAGCAATTCATTTGATTTCATGGTTAATCTTCAAATCTTTTGTTCTTAAATAGTGGTTTTTTTAGTTATTTATAATCTGTTTATTTTTTTTCAAATAATATTTTATTACTTCTCTACGTAGGATAAAAAAAACTAAAACTGATATAAGTAGATAGATACAGATTGGAATTAGGTAATAAATATTGAAAAACACCAATATTACTAATCTAAGAACAACAATTAAACTAATAACCAATGAGATAAGTATCAGGAGAAATATTAATTTTTTTATAACAGAATCATCACTTTTCTTCGTTATATGGTATACATCAAGTGAATATATAAAAATCAACATAGCTATACTCCAAAAGAAAAAAGGCAAAGCTACTTGACTATGTGCAAAACTGATGAATATGATTATAAGCCAGCTTAAAAAATAACTCATTGAAAGTGTAAATAACGGATAGTAAACTTCTTTTTTTTGCTGAATTACTTTTATAATTAACTTATTGGATCTCATTGATGTAATTAGTAAGTCTATATTTTAAAATTTAGTTATTGACTGTTAAAGCACAGAATAAAGAGAGATATTTTTTATAATGCATAAGGAGATTAATAACAAATATAGTATGATAGTATAAATGCCATTTCATCGAATCAACAATAAAAATCGTGGTTTTTTTTTAAATGTGACCTAATAAGTAGGTAATGGAAAAAGACAAAAAAATAATTATTGCTTTTAATTTTGAGTTAGGTAAGATTTTCAATATTTATGATGGCTTTCCTGAGGATATACAAAATTATACTTGGCTATGTACAATTTGTAAAAAACCACTTTTTTATAATCAAAGTTTAGGTTGTTTTTTACATAAGGGTAATAGGAACTATTGTTTTGAGCCAGAAACTATAGAGCATAAGACCATGAAAGCTTTTTGGTATTTAATGGTCCCGAAATTCAATAGAGTTTCTGTAAGAAAATTGGAACATAAGATAGGAGACCAAGTAGCCGATGTATATTTTGAATTGAGCAATGGGAAGAAAGTTGTAATTGAATGTCAAAACTCTCAAATTAGTAATAGAAAATTAATCGAACGAACCAAAAATTATACACATAAAGACATCTATGTTCTATGGATATTTAATGGCAATGGAACATGTGTTTCTGACAAAAAAAAACCTCAAAATGAGAATGAGATAGGAGTATTAGGGATGGAAAGACGAGTTCATTCTTTATATGGCGGTAGAATATATTATATGAATGTATCAGGAAGAAGGATAATTAATTCACCATTTACTCTTCATTTTTCACCCTTTTTTAAGCACAAAAACTCAGATTATAATTATATGGGATATGATAAATATTATAAAGATAAGCGGAGTGTTACTCTTGGTAGAATACCCAACTATAAAATTTTATGTATAGAATCTAAGGGTTACAAATTAGCGCGATTCACAGATAAGCATCTAAGTACTTTATGTACTGAAGAGATTATATCTTGTATTAAGGAAATCTGTCAAAAAAGTTTATTAAATGGAAAAGAATATCATGATAAAATTGAAATCCCTCTAAAATCAATAATCTCGCATATAAAAGCTAAGTATGGATCTCATTTACCTTTTCTATTGCTAAATAAGTCAACTAAAATCAAAAAAGTGAACATTGAAAAATTATTTGATGAAAATTATGATATTAAAGACATAATAACAATCAGAATTTCTGATTATCTTTAAAAAAAATATAGAAAAAAAATATGTTTTAAGGCAATTTTTTCTCTCGAATAATTATATATACGATTCCCACAAGGATTAAACCCCCTGAGATCAACGCTGTAACTGCTATGGTTAAGTTATTTTTTATTTGATTAATGAAAATTCCTAACAGCGCCCAGACTATTACAAAACTGTAAATGTAATCCTTCCGTAATAAAAGCATAGCAAAAGTTATGAGCACAGCCACAATTATTACTATAATTGTTAAGATTTCCGCTAATACTCCAAAACTACTCACTCCAAGAACAACTAAAACTGCAGTGACATTAGCTATTGTTGCGACAGTTATCCAACCTAGATATATGCTGAATGGTATATGTACAGCAATCTTTTCCATTTTAGAGGCATCTGATTTTCCGATATTTAGTTTAATATAGATAAGTAATAAAGAGATTAGTAGAACTATCATAAAAACTAGAGATAAAGGAACCAATTTATAATGCCATACAATTATCCATAAAACGTTGGCTAAACTCCCAATAATAAAGAAATATCCGATATTGTCTAAGTATTTCATTTCAATCTTGTCACTTTTAAAAATATCTCTCATTTGATAAATAGAGAATAGTCCTAAAAAGATATAAATGATACTCCAAATTGAAAAAGTAATTCCTGCTGGAACGAACAAGTTTGGGATTGCATCAGATAATTCTTGAGTAGTACCAAGCCCAATTGGTAAAGTAACTGCCAGAAAATTAACAATTACAGTTGCAATAAATCCAATGAGATTTAAAATCTGTAAAATTTCTTTCTTAGTCATTTTTCAATTTAACTCTTTTTTATTATTCAAATTTAATAATTAATAATTATATAGTGGATATCTATTAGAAGGTATCCATCTAAATTATTTATGTTTTGTACTTATGATGTATAAGAAAAAATAAAATTGAAAATTTTGATAAGACTTTAATCCCACTAAATTATAATATAAAGAATAAATAAGTCTACCATATTTGTTTCGAATTAAACCCTTACTATAAAATTTTTAAGGATTTTAAGAATGTTGAGGAATTATTAATTTTATTAAATTATTTAATTATCTATATGCTCCATTTTAGCATTAAAATATATATTAAAAAAAAAATTAGGTTTATATTAGAAATGAATGGTGAAAATGATAAATTAAAAGAAAACATTTGGAATATCCGAAATTATATTCAAAAACTCGAGGATATTAAAGATGAAATCATTGATTATTTAAATCTTCTTAAAGAATTAGATGATTTAAATAGAAACTTGTGGATTTCAGATGTTAAAGAATTATATTATAATACGGTTTCTGCGTGGGAAATGTTAAGACCAACCAGAAAAATAGAATTTAAGAATATTGATAATTCAAAGGGTTTCTTATATGTTGCGAGAAATCTTTTATCCAAAATCGTTAGTGAACTTAAAATTTTCCAAAATGATAAATCATCTAAACTTATTAAAAAGGCTGAAGAAGCTTTTAAGGAGTGTTGGGATGCGTTTTGGTTTGAATTTCAGATTTTATTAGATGAAAAAAAAATTTTAAGGCCCACCGAAAGAGTTATTAAAGTCTCTGACTTAGAGTATCATTTACCATGTTCAGTGTGCAGTAAGAATGCAGTTGAATTTAAAATTGGGTATGGAAGATTTGATAAAAGTGAAGCGTTAGTTTTTAGAGGAATTACACATGAGAGATCGATGAATGTTAATCTCGCAAATACTTTATTTAGAATTTTACAAAAAAAGGACTTATTAGAGGTCCATAATTTTATGAAAAAGCATCATTCATTTGAAGGATTAGATGCTTACTGTCCCGAATGTGATAGAATCTATTGTTGGGAGCATTATAATGCTAGAGAAGAATTTGATGATGGTTTTTATGATTGTACTTATGGGGAATGCCCAAATGGACATAAAAGAATGATAGATGATTAAATACAACTTAGAAATCACCAATTTTTAATTGAATTTTATTATATAATGAAAAAATTAAAAATTTTACTACTATTAAAATTATAAAATAATACATAATTTAGAGAATATCAAAATGGATTTTTACGATGTAGTAAAAAAGAGAAGAAGTTATAGAGCATATAAACCAGAAATGCCTGAAAAAGAAAAACTCGAAAGAATTTTAGAAGCGGCGCGTCTAGCACCAACATGGGCAAACTTACAAGGCGTCCATTATATCATAGTACAAAAACCAGATAATATTAAAGCTGTTTGGAAAGCGATTGGACAAGAAACAAAGTTTATTGAAGCTCCTGTTTTTATTATTGGTATAATTTCCACAGATGAGTCAGGGATAAATAAAAGCGGTGAAAAATATTATGGTGTAGACTTTGGAATTTGTTTTGAGCATTTAATTTTAGCTGCGGCAGCTGAAGGATTAGCGACTTGTTGGATAGGATGGTTTAATGAGGAAGAGGTTAAAAAAGTATTAAAAATCCCTAAAAAATATAAAGTAATGGCATTAACACCACTAGGTTATCCAATTAAACCTAAAGGTGAAGTTAAAGAAAGAAAGTCTATTAATGAAATTGTTCATTATGAACAATTTTAAATCAATTTTTATTTTATTGAAAAATGAGAGTAAGAAAGTGTTTTAGATATTCAAGGGATTTGGATTATGAAAGTTTTATTAAAAATAGTAGTCCTCTTTAACAATATCGAATATTTAACCAAAATTTGGAATTTCAATTATATTAAATTTTATTGTGGTCATTGTTATTGTTTCAAAACGAAATATTTAATAAATTTTTTACATAATAATTGTTTCAACTTTTTAAATTCGTCAGAATTGCTTCTAAAATTTGTATTATTCTTTCTTTGTATGAAAGTTGATTTGGATAATTATAACTAAAAGTTTTCCAATAAGGTCGTTTATGTCCAATCTTAAATTTCATTCCTTTCATTGAAGTCATGTATGAATTGCTATCTATTTTAGTTGCAATTTGATCTGCTATTATATACCAATGAAATTTTGTATTAATACTAGCTCCTGTGTTCAAAGGAGCGGGAGTTAATCTAGTTTTTAAACTCTCAAATTTAAAATTCCATTTATCAGGGGCTTTTTTAGTTTCAAACCATTTCCCATCATTATAAATCCAAGAGTGAGAACCCCCTACGCTCATACCTGTATAAATTTTCTTATCATATATTTTATATGAATTGTACATCTTTATTTCAGAATTAAAATATTTAGTGAAATATTATGAATCAAATAAATAGGTTTATATAAATATAAAAAAAGACTCAAGATTTATTGATAATAAAAAAAAAATAGAAAAAGAGATCATTGACTATTTTATAGCTTTCCATTCATATGGTTTTGGACCAGCAAATATTAAGACCAATGCAGGTATTATAATTGCAAATCCACCCCATCCATATCCCAACACTTCTACAACTATTCCCCAAAAAAGCATCCATGGGAATTTAATACTTCCAAGTGGTATAACCCAATTATTTAGACCATCCCAATCTCTATTGGCACATTTATTTGAGAATTTAGGCCTTATAATAACAAAAGAGATTAATATTACTAATATTCCAGCTATGATCCACCAAATAGGATATCCTATACCAGCCATCCCAATACCATACGGTAAAGATGCAAGGAGTATTAGACTAGGAAGAACTATTAAAATATCGATAATTCCACTTACAATTCCTATTACCCAAGCCCATTTCCCCAGAGTTGATACCCAAGATGCATGTTTCCATACTTCACTCATTTTTTTTTCCTCAATCCTTAACTTTTAAGAAGTATAATTATACTTTTTTAATTGTTAAAAAAATTCTTTAACTTATTAAGATTTAGAATTTTATTGATAGAATTTAGGAAAAATTACATACGCTTATTCATATTGAAAAATTTGGAAAAATTTGTCAAAGATCTTTTATTTAGATTCAGATTCGAGAATTTCCCCTACATAATAAAGACCTACAAGATTTCCTCTTCGTTCGAATTTTCTTGAAACCAATAAAATTATAACATGTTCATTCTCATCTAGAAATTTTTTTTCAACAGCATGTTTAACAGATTGCTCGATGATTTCTTCAGCATCCATATTGAAGAAATCGTTACTATCAATTTGCATTGCTTGGACAGCCCATACCAAATTTAATTCTCTAGCAGTTCTTTTATGTGGTGTTATAGCAATAATGGGTAATGGTGGTCGATACTTTGCGATCATTCTTGCTCCATAACCTCTTCTTGTGATCACTAAAATTTTACCTCTAAAATTTAATGCTTCCATTTCTGAGGATAATGAATATATTGCATGTCCTAGAGTCTGCGTGTGAGTTAATCTATCAGAATCGTATTCATCTGGAATCCTTTTAGGCATGTTCTCAGTCGCTGTTTTTGCAATTTGGTTCATATATTGAACAGCATTAATAGGATATTTTCCTACCGCTGTTTCTGCTGAAAGCATTACAGCATCAGTTCCATCCATAACAGCATTATATACATCATTTGCCTCTGCTCTTGTAGGTATGGGATTTGAGACCATTGATTCAAGCATTTGAGTTGCTACGATAACAGGTTTGCCTTCTCGATTACATTTATAGATCATTTCCTTTTGCCATAAAGGTACTTTATCCGGATCTATTTCAACACCTAAGTCTCCTCTGGCAACCATGATTCCGTCACTTAAATCTAAGATTTGATCAAAATTGGTTAATGCTATAGGTCGTTCGATTTTTGAAATTAATTTGATTTTGGAATTTCCATAATTTTCAAGTATTCGTTTAACATGTAAAACATCATCTCCTCCCGACACAAATGAGATCGCAACATATTCGGGATCAATCTTCGCTATAAATTCAAGATCCTTAATATCTTTTTCAGTAGGGACTTTTTGAGACAATTCTCCCGCCGGGATATTAACTCCTTTTCTATTACTAATCAAACCTCCAGCTAAAACCTCTCCAACAACATGATCAGCTTCTTTCCGTATGATTTTAATTTTAATAATTCCATCATTAACAAAAAAAATTTCACCCACACTCATTGATTTAAGAAACCCTTTCAATGGAATTGAAAATTTTTCTTGATCTCCTTCGATTTCTTTTTCAAATACTTTTACTTCTTGACCAATTCCTAAGTTATAAGCTTGATCTTCTTTGAATTTTCCTACTCTAATTTTTGGTCCTTGAATGTCTGCTAAAATTCCTACATCTTTAGTATATTCGCTTATTTCTCTTATTTTTTCGAATAATTCTTTTTTTTCTTCATGAGTTCCGTGTGAGAAGTTTAATCTAAAAATATCAACTCCAGTTTTAATTAATTTTTTAAGCATCTCTTCTGAACTTGAAGCTGGACCAAGAGTACTTACAATCTTAACCGTATTTTCTCGAAATGACATTATTTTAACCCATATTTTATTTTAAAACTAATTTGGAATCTAAAATCAAAACTGTTATAATGATTAATATAATTATTGTGTTTAAGCTTAAAAATTATTCATTTTCTACTAAATTCTTAACTTGTTCTAATTTATATCGAAATTCTCTTCTAAAAGATTTCAATTTTTCAATAAAATTAGTATAATCTTCAACTTCTTCAATTTCTTTTAGTAATAATAATTTAATCCTGAGGGTCTTTGGAAAGATTGAATATTGAATTAATTTCAAGTCATTTTTGACGGTAAATTCCTTTGCAAGTTGAACTAACAAATCAGAACTAGTGTGTGCCAGTGAAAGAGCTAAAAAATACCTTAATTTTGGTGTTTTAGAATAATTTTTTATAATAAAAAAGAAAAAATTTTTATAATTTTCACTTAAATCATAAATCTTCTCTACTATTAAGGTTTTAGGAGCATTATTAACAATCTCAGAAATTGGGGCATGTTTCCCTCTTACTTTCTTAATGTTTTTAATAATATCATTTTGAATGAAGGATTTCAAGTCTGTTTGGGCTGAATTGTGCATTTTTAAAATTGTTGGTCTTTCTACATATAAATTATTAATTCTAAATAATTATACTTTGTAAAAATTATAGCTTCAATATAAATCCTTAATAACAAATTCCAAATCAAGGTCTTTAAGAGTTTCTTTTAATGGATATCCATTCTCAGGATTCCAACCCACTTCACTGCAATATCCTTCATAGAAATCTTTATACTCAACGGATATACCTTTTGTTGGCCCCCTTTTATCTGGAGGATGGCCAGTAACTCTACCAGGAAGTTTATTACTCGCAATATCTATCCCTTCACGTAAGGTGAAAGCTTGACGGAGGGATTGAATTCTAAGCCCAATTTTTATCAATTCGTCTACAGAAACATTCCAACCAGTAAAACTATTAATGAGATCAATAAAAGGATAAGGACCAAACAAAGTTGAAAACATACATAGCCCAGCACTACTTAAAACTTGATGGAAAGAGGTAACTAGCATTTGTCCTATTTGCTTTTTTTTCTCATTCTTTCTCCATCCTTTTGGTAGTTTAAAACCTTTCTGAAATTTATTAATAGGGCCTATATCAACAAAATCAATACTTGCAGCGGTATGTCTTCCTGGTGTGGGATCATAATTATAAGTGAATGCTAAGGAAGGAAACACTCTTGGATTATGCATTGCGATTTCTGAACCTAGAGATGTGATAGCATATTTTGTAGATTGTTTTCCAATTTTTTCTGAAGCTATTCTACTTCCATCAGCTAAAACATCTCCGATTCCTTCCCTATTAATTACTTTTTTTACCATTTCAACAATAGCTTTTGAGTTACCCCACGTTAATTTTAAACCGTCAGTATCTTCTTCAGTTAAAATTCCATTTTCGAAGCACTCCATCGCAAACGCAATAGTTGCACCAGTAGATATTGTATCTATTGCTGCTCTATTACATAAATCATTTATCTCGAATATTGAAAGTAAATCATTATTGAGTAAAAGAGCTCCAAAAGAACAACATGTTTCATATTCTGGAAGAAATGTTTCATCTAGATTTATTTCTGGAACTTTTAAAATTCCACCACATTGAACTGGGCAACTAAAACATCCATATTCTCTGATTTTATATTTTTGAATCTCAATTGCAGACAAATCTTTTGATTTTTTAAATGGAAAATCATACATCCCTATTCCAGTCCAGTTTTTTATTGGAGAATCGTTTGTTTCTGCTGATAGAGTATTTGCAACACTAGTTCCAAAAGATTTATAAATTTCTCTTATCATTTTTGGAGGTCCGGCAAACCTTATTCTAAATCTCCGAATTGTTTTAGCTAATCTTGGGACGTTTTTAAGGATTGATCTTATTAATTTATTAGGCACCTCATTTGTTCCATTTTCATTATAGATTTTCACTAATTCTAAAAATTTATCTCGATTATGGATTGAAATTTTTTTATTTCCCTTTAAAACAAGAGCTTTTAATTTTTTAGAGCCCATTATTGCCCCTAAACCTGCTCGAGCGGCAATTCTTCCCTTATCATTAGCAATGCCAGAAAGATAGGACAATCTTTCACCAGCCTGTCCAATTCCTGCAACCTTAATAAATTTACCATGTTTTTCCTTCATCTTAGATTCCGTTTCGATTATATCTAAACCCCAAATCTCTGAAGCATCTAAAATTTTCTTTTCATCCTCAATTATCGAAATATATTTAGGTGTGTTAGTAGCACCTTTAATTATAATTGCATCATATCCGCATTTCTTTATCTCAGGGCCAAATGTCCCTCCACTATTAGTATCTCCCCAAGTCCTTGTTAAAGGAGATTTACCTGCTACCATATACCTCCCTGAAAACGGTGCTGCAGTTCCCGTTAATAATCCCGGAAAAAAACCAAAAACAGATTCAGCACTTAATGGATCAATATTAGCTGGCATATTTTCATAAATCAATTTTACACCTAATCCATATCCTCCAAGATATTGACGATAAATCTCTTCGGATAGTGATTCTTCCTTAAAATTCTCTTCTGTAAGATTAATCCATAAAACTTTTCCAAAAAAACCAGTTCCCATATTCAACTTTTAGATTACTTTTAGGTTTTAATAAAATCAGATTTAAAAAATTTATCGAAAAAGGTTTTCAAATTTATACTATTTTGTCATTCATATTGAAAAAATACAGGTTAAACATCATTTTTATTAAAAGATCGCATGGAGATATAAGTCTCATTAATAATAAGTTCATAGCTAGTGTTAAGGGATCAATATTGCTTTAATTATTATTAAAGAAACATTTAAATATACAATTTATTATATTATAAATGGTACCAATTTACGCCATCATTCAGAAATAACCCTCCATTTGTTGTTTCAGAACAATTTCAGCATTCTAAAAGGAACCACATAAAATTTATATAATTAAATTAAAATTGAATAAAAATCTGTAAAAATTAGAAAAATGGCTATGTCTTTAGTCCCAACAATCAAAAACAATCAGATTTCATTACAAAAATTCATTGATTGGGATAAATTTGAGAATGTTTTTTATAATAATTTTTACTTAGATAAATATAAAATAGTAATCAAGATGCCTCTTCTTCCCAAAGAAGAACTAAAAGATGAAATTAAAATTAAAAAATTTAATCTTGAAAAATACACATTTCTTATTTCCTATGATTAGGAAATAGTTAAGGTTTTTAGATTATTCACTCCTCCTTGATATCTTTGCTTTTTTCTCGGCTATAATTATTCCAACAAGAAAAACAAATGTAAAATCCCTCTTCCATTAATACTAAGTCTTTTGTTGATCGAATCATACCACATTTAGAACATTTTTTCAGCATAATTAATTATAATTCTCACTTTCTTTAATATAATATCAAAATTGAGTTGTTCTATTGACAGAATTTATTATTAGGATTTAAAAACAGAAAGTTTGTGATGAAAACAAATAATTTGATAAAAAATGCATTTTTGATATATTATAATACAAAATGCCAAAATGAGGAAAAATAATGCCTATTTTAGGAATTGATTATGAAACATGTATAATTTGTCGCAATTGTATAAAAGCATGCGGAGGAGCTTTATTTCTGGAAGTTGAGAAAGAGAAAATTGAATTTCAGGATCCTGAGAATCAATGTATATTATGTGGTCATTGCATTGCTAGATGTCCTGAAGATGCTATTTTATATGAAGATATTGGAGAATCTTTTACTTTTGAAGGTGTAAATAATCCTGAAAACATTTTAAGTTATCAAAGTTTTTTAAAATTCCTCCAAGCACATCGATCCATTCGCCATTATAAAAAAGATAAAGTTCCCATAGAATTATTAGAAAAAGTTGTCACAGCAATGTCCTATGCTCCTACTGCTAGAAATATAAAAACCCAATCTATAAGAATTATCTCTAATCCAGAAGAAATCAAGATTCTTTCTGATGCTATTCAAAAGGAATTTTTCGAAAATATTTCATTAAAAGAAACATATGGACAAAGGTTTTCAGATCTCGCAAAGGAGTTTAATGCGCCAATCTTTTATGATGCACCTCACGTTATTTTAGTATACTCTTCGTTGGATTTGGAATTTGAGTCTAATAACATAGCAAATTTGATTACATATGGAAGATTAGCAGCGCAAACTCTTGGATTAGGAACATGTTGGAATGGTTGGACTCAGATTGCAATGAAACTCAATCCAAAGATAATGAAATTAGCAAAGATACGTGGTAAAAAAGTTGGTGTAATTACACTCGGGTATCCCGATGTAAAGTTTTATCGTACTGCTCCACGTAAGCTTAGGAAAGCTAAAGGTTTAAACTGATACAATACAGAAAAAAGCATAAAAAAAATTATATATTTTTTGATTTTAAAAATTTAGCATATTGCCACATTCTTATTAAAGTCCATACTCCTTCTTCAGGATAGTAAACAGGAATTCCATGATCTTGTAAGTATGCTACAAATTTTTCTTCTCTGGTATTATAACAAGTTAATATAATAGGTTTTTGATATTTTTTTTTATATTCAATTATCTCATCAAAAAGAGCTATAAAAAAATCTTCCATCATTTCTCCAAAATTTTTCATAGTAACAACACTCTCATGTTCTCTCATAAAATCTGGTACATTTACTAAGTGCCTAAAATATTCTGTTCCCATAAGGCCATAAAAAATAAGGGAATCAATTTCATCGCTTTTTAATAGAATTTCGGGTAATACATTTAAGAAATTTTGCATATCATCTGAATATGTTAGATCAATTGGATTTATTGTTGAAGCAGTTTCCGGCATCCATGGTTTCAATTTCATTTGTAATTCTTTACTTAGCATTGGAACTTGCATTCCATTACTTTCAAATAGATCTGACATTAAAGTACCCGGACCTCCTCCCATTGTAAGAATCGCTACCCGATTTCCTTTAGGAAGAGGGAGTGAATCGAATGCATTAAGTAAATTTAACATATCTATACTATTTTTAACTTTTATTACTCCTGTCTGTTCACATATTGAATCTATAACATAACCAGGAGAAGTAATTGCTGCTGTATGAGATTTTGCTGATCGTGTTCCTGCTTCTGTTTGTCCAATTGGTATTATTACTATAGGTTTTTTCTGGTTAATCCTATCTAATAACTCGATAAATTCTTTTCCTCTCCTAACTGCCTCAAAGTAAATTCCTATACTTGTAGTTTCGTCATCTTCTTCAAAAACTTCTAAATAATCGACTAGATCGGTATTAACTTCATTACCGACAGAAATTATTTTTGAAATTCCTAATCCTATTTTTGAATTGATAGCAATTAATGGTTGAACCGCATACGTTCCCGATTGTGAGACAATCGATACACCTCCTTTTCTTGGAGGATATGGTACATGAGTTATATTCACATTAGGGGTAACTACTTCACCGGAACAATTAGGTCCCATGATTTTAATATCATATTTTTCAGCAATCTTTTTCATTTTATCTTGAGCATCTTTATTTCCTACTTCGAGAAACCCTCCAGATAAAATAATAACGTGCTTCACTCCTTTTTGACCACAATCCTCAAGAATAATATTTATTAATTGTGGATTAATTGCCATTACTACTAAATCTATTTGCTCGGGAATGTCTTTTATATTTTTATATGCTTTAAAACCTAAAATTTCTTCCTCTTTTGGATGAATAGGAATCACCTTACCTTGAAATCCCGCAGATAATAAATTCGTAAGATGAATACTTCCAAATTTTTGCATTATATTAGAAGCACCGTAGAATGCGACTGATTTTGGATTAAAAAATCCTTCAAATTCCGCTAGTTTAGACATTCTAATTGACCTCCTTTAGAATAATTCTTGCATCTACAACCATTAATCCTTTACCCGCTTCAAATACAATTACAGGGTTTAAATCAAGTTCAATTATTTCAGGATTTTTCATTAAAAGATCGCAGCATTTTAGCATAATATCAATAAGTTGATTAATATCCCCCTTAGGTTGTCCACGATATCCATTCAATAAGGGAAAAGCTTTAATACTTCGAATCATCCTATTTGCTTCTTCCTTTGTAATAGGACAAACCCTGTATGACACATCTTTAAAAATCTCAACAAAAATTCCTCCAAATCCAAACATAAGAACTGGTCCGAAATTTTTATCTCGTATACCCCCTATAATAATCTCAGCAACACCTTTTTTAGCCATTTTTTGGATATTTACTCCAATAACTTCAGCATCTGATTTGTAATCTTTTCCATTTGCAATTACTTCCTCATACGCTTGAATTAACTCATCTTCAGATTTAATATTTAATCTAATAACTTTAGCATCTGTTTTGTGTACTATATCTGGACTCATTAATTTAGCTACAACCGGATATCCAATTTCGTTTGCAAATTCTATAGCTTCACTTAATGTTTTTGTATTCTTATATTCCCCAACCGGAATATCGTATACAGAAAGAAGATTCTTACTTTCATATTCCATTAAAAAATATCTATCCTCTGCCAAAATATCGTTTAAAATTTTATTTGATTGCGTAATTTTGATGCCCTCCTTATTGTACAACTTTAAAGATATTAAATGATAAATTTGCCATTCTCATAAAATAAATAGTAATTAGGGCAAATATAATATCCATTAATCCAAATAATAGTAAGCCGATTGCAATCTCAGGGTTCAATATCATATTAGGTATAATTATAACCTGAATTGCAAAACGTAAGAATGTTATTAAAATGATATTTAACAAATATTTTTCAATATTTAGAGATGAGAAAATCAAAATTAAGCCAACAATTATTGCTAATAACCCTCCAGTTTGAGAAAAAATTGGATATTCTAATTGAAGAATATTTGATCCTAATAAATTTAATAAAGGTATGATAAAAAATATCATTAATATCCCAAATAAAACCTCATAGATCCCTCCAATCAAGCTGAAAATCTTCAATAATCTTTTTGCTTTTCCCTCATCCATTTTTAAATCACAAAATATTTAATTAACGACCTAAAAAGTTAGGATCTCTTTTTTCAAAAAATGCTAATAATCCTTCAGTAAAATCTTCTGAATCAAATGATTTAAACAAAGCATCAGCTTCATTATCAAGTGCCTGTATTGTTTTATCTTCAAGGAGTTTATTAATAGCTAACTTTGCTAATCCAATCGAATAAGTAGGACCCTTTGCTAACCTTTCAGCAACTTCTATAACTCTATCTATAAATTCCTGAGCGGGAAAAACTCCATTGATTAATCCTATGTTTAAAGCTTCCTGAGCACTAAACCTATCACCGAAAAAGATCAATTCTTTCGCTTTATGTATTCCTACTATTCTGGGGAGAATATAGGTGGAAGACATCTCAGGAATGATCGCTCTCTTCATAAAAAAAGTACCAAGTTCTGCATTATCTGCAGCATATATTAAATCACAATTTAGCGCAATATTTAACCCGCCTCCTAAAGCTAACCCATTTATAGCAGCTATTATGGGTTTAGGTGTTCTTTGTAACTTTAACACTGTTCTTTTTTGAGAAACATCAATTTCTAGTTCTCCTGATTGCATTTTTCCTCCATCTTCAACAGTATCTACATCCCCTGCCATCCCTTGGCTTGCTTGATTAAAATCTCCTCCCGTTGAAAAAGCACGACCTTTTCCAGTAATAATTGCTGCTCGAATTTCTCTATTATTAGTGATTTCGTCTAAAGCATCATATATTTCATCAAACATTTTGCCATTTATGGCATTTAATTTATATTCTCTATTGAAAGTGATAATACTTACATTATTTTTAAGTTCAAATAAAATATATTTGAATTCCATTTCTTAAACCTTATCTAGTTTTATTTTAATATAAAATGAAAAAAAAATATTTTAATATATTTAAGACTCTATTTCATTAACATTTGCATTTTAAGCATGTCTGACATAGGACCCTTTGCCTTTAGTTTACCACCCATAAACGCTTTTGTTGGACTTAATTCGCCATCCATGATATCAATAATAACTTCACTTTGGGTTGTTATAGTTATGTCAGGTTCTTCAATTTCACCCTCTTTAATTTCACACTTAGCATCCTTAAAAACAAGATAGTAATTGTTTGTATCAGTAAAATTGAATTGTAAAGTTTTATTAAAATCTGCGAATCTTTCTTGATATGCAGGATCATCCAACTTACTAACCATCTTTTTAATACCTTCAATTAATTCTTCATCTACCATTATTATTACCTCCTACTTTTTTACTTTTATTAAAAAAAAATCTAATTATTTTCCCTTCCATTTTGGTTCTCTATTCCCCTCCATGAAAGACGTAAAACCTTCAATAACATCTTCACTATGGAATAATTCTTGGAATGGTTCCCATAAACTGCCAATCGCTCTAGTTCTCGTATAATGGTATCCTTGTTGAAACCATTTTTTAGTCCATTTGTGGCTTAATGGGGCAACTTTTTTCATTCCTTCTGCCATCTCCATCGCAGCATTCATTAATTCATTATGGGGAACTACTTGATTAACTAAACCCATCCTATGGGCTTCATCTGAGGAAATAATTTTACCAGTTAATAGTAGTTCCTTTGTATGACGCATTCCAATCAATTCGGGAAGTAATAGGAATGCAACACCGCTCGCTAAACCTCTTCGATTTTCCCAAAAACCCATTACTGCATCATCAGCAGCAATAGCACAATCGCACCATAATGTTAGTTCAAGCCCTCCAGCATATGCATAACCATTTATAGCAGCTATTATAGGTTTTGGATAACGTGCCATTAATTCACAAGGATCGAGTAAGATACCAAGAAAATCTCCTAGATTCGTAAAACCTGTAGAAGACATTTCTTTTATATCTAGCCCCGCTGAAAAAGCACGACCTCCCTTATATTCATCGTCATTTCCTGTCAATATTATAACTCTTACGTTTATATCATCCCAAGTATCTGATAATACTTGCCCAATACTTGCCCAAACATCTCTGCATAAAGCATTTCTTCTTTCTGGTCGGTCTATAGTTATTATTCCAACCTCATCCTTCACTTCAAATTTAATTTCTTTATATTTTGCCATTCAAATTTACCTCCATAATTTATTTATAATTTATCAGCTTCTTCTTTTGTTGGACCCCTAACAGATGGAGTTAGCATACGTTCATCAACATCTTGCTTGAATTCTTGTCTACCAATAAATAATTTCAGTATGTCATTTGACCCACCCGCTATTTCCATCAATGCTCCATTTTTTAATACGCTACCAATCCCCGTTTCTTGAAGGTATCCATCACCACCAACGATGAAAAGAGCATCTAAAGCCATTTCCGTTAATGATTGAGTTCCAAATATTTTTGCAGTTGAAGATTTTAATGCAAAAGTAAACATGTCCGCTTCACCCGTGTCAAGTAAATGTGCGAGATAATAGATATAGACCCTTATAAGATGCATTTTCATTGAAATATTTGCCATTCTTAATTGTACACCATTATACCGAGAAATTGGACTTCCAAATTGGACTCTTCTTCGACCATAAGCCCGTGCTGTCTCTATCAGATTTTTTGATGAACCTACTACACTTGCTATTCCTAATCTTTCAATATTTAGTGCACTTGTCATGACCGTCCATCCATCGCCTGGATCTAATATCATATTCTCTTTTGGTACCCTCACATCACGATATCTTATTACAGAATTTGCCATTTCAACGTCTCCAATTAAATCATTAATTTTTTCAATTGAAATACCTGGAGTATCTGTTGGTACAATAAATGCAGTAAGATGCCGATGTATTCTTTTCATTTCGGGATCACTATTGGCATAAAGCATATGATAATCCGATAGTGCACCGAGTGTAATGTAACGCTTCCAGCCATTTAAAACCCATTCATCACCATCCTCCTCAGCGTGAAGCTGAATTCCAGCAGCATCATTACCAACGTCAGGTTCTGTCACTGTAATCGAAGCCCATTTCTCTCCTTTAACTATAGGTTCTAAAAATTTCTTCTTCTGAACGTTTGTACCAAATAAATGTATTGGACCTGCACCAAAGACACTAGTTAATAAGGGATTTACATTTAAGTTCGATCGGCCAATTTCCTCATTTAAGATAGTATAACCCGCATATCCTTTATCACGTCCACCATATTCTTTCTCAGCTAAAACCATTAAAGGATGGAATCCCTTTTCTACACACAGTTTTGAAGCACTCCACTGGATTTCCATTGGATCTTTATTTTGTTCTAGTAATTTTGTTGTTCGTGGTACCAGTTCAGTATCACAAAAATTTTCAACCTCATCAGCAAATTCTTTAGTTTCTTTATCCCACCAAGGCATGTAGTCAAAAGGCATTTATCGATATCCCTCCGCATTGTAATTTTTATATGCATCTTTACCCATTCCATATTTTAGGTTTACATCACCGATTTCATTTAATCCTTGCCATGAAATTTTTGCTAGCTTGATATTATCACCCTCTTCATAGAGATTTGCGAGGTTCGCATCTCCTAAAACCCTTAATACTGGTTGTATGTCCTTATTTTTCACTCCAAGTAATTTAGCCATTTGAGGGGCTTCCATATGTAGAGCTTGATTATGTTCGAAACTTTTCGCTAATAATTTTAAAGCTCGTAATTCTAATTCTTCATACAAATTATAACACCTATTTTTTTTAATTTTTGACTATAAATTTTTAATAAATTTAGATTTAAGACAATATATTTTTTTATTGAAATTATATATAAATTCTTTGATACATTGATCATAAATTTGTTAAAAAATTAACCCTATAACTATTTTAAACCTTTTTAAAATGAGTTTAATTTTTTCTAAATTATTTAAATTGATTTAAATTATCTTTTTAATTATAATAATAATATTGTAGAAAGTAAAAATTTGAAAATAGGATTAATCTTGAATGTAAATGATTTGTTATTTGAATTTTCTAATAAAGAAAGATATAACCTACTCAAATTTTTATATTATGAAGGAAAAAGACATAAACAAATCCAAAGAGATTTAAATATTCCCGGATCTGAAGTATCTCGCCATATAAAAAGATTAAATGAAAAAAATCTGGTTATTAAGGATATAAATAATGAGTATAGGATAACTAATATTGGGAAAATTTTCCTACGAATGATGGATATCTTTGAGGTTTCATTAAACCATAGAGATTTCTTAAATAGTCATGACATTACGTCAATTCCGGTACATCTTATATTTCAATTAGGAAAATTAAAAGATATAGAATTTGGGGATAAAACTATGGAAAACATGGAAATCTTTGAAAATTTAGTAAAAAATTCTGAAAATTTTCTTTATGCAATAACAGATCAATATCAAAAATCTTTATTGAAGGAAGCTGAGAAAAAAATGAGAGACCAATCAATTAAGATACGAGCTTTAGTAGACAGGAATCTATTAAAATCCTATAATATACCTGATGGCTGGTCAAAATTATTTAAAGATCCAAAAATATTTTTTAGAGATATGTTAGAAAATATTCGAATTTTGGATGAAATTAAAATCTCATTGATTGTTTCTGATAAAGGAGCGATACTCTTTTTAAGTAAAGATGGTGAAATTGATTATAGTCAATGTTTAATTGATAATCATGAAGTATTTATAAACTGGATTAAAGAGTTATTTGAATGGTATTGGATAAAAGGTAAAAGTTTACGACATTTTATTCGGAAAGAAATGCTTGTAAATCAATAAAAATAACTATAAATATCCAGAAATCTAAAATATGTAGTATATTATAGTAAAAATAAACTGAATTAATTCTTTTTAACCTTTAAGTTTAGTTTTTTCTTCAAGAATCATATCATAAAGATCATCCATAGTTTGAGGAGGAATGTATTGTTCTTCCTTTTTATGGAGTATTATTGCATCAGAAGGACATACAGCAACACAATTTCCACAACCTATACATCTTTTTCTATCAATTGAAGATACATCATCATTAAGAGTTATTGCTTTAAGTTGACAACGTTCAACACAGGAACCACACCCATTACATAATTCAGGATTTATTTCTGAATAAAAATTAGATACAACAAAATCGGCTGGATTAGGAACTTTTAACAATCCTGAGATCCCTCTATCACAACAATAACAACAGCTGCAAATAAATTCGACATTTTGAGAATTACTTGGTCGGAGAATTAGACCTTCTTCTTGATTTGTTCGCAAAATTCTAAGAGTTTCTTCTTTGCTAATTTGAGTACCCCATCCCTGATCTACATACAATTGAATCAAATCTCCAAATCCTAGGCAATTGTCCCTATGTTTAGTCATTTTACATGGTTTTCCGTGCATATCCATTTCTTGACGGCAGACACAATTAATTTTTGCGAAGGGCCCTTCGCACTCTTCTATGATCTTTCTAATATTATCATAAGGGGCAATTACAAGCTCTGGATCAAGACTTTTTTCGACTGGTATTGTTCGAAGCTGATGGTAATCAGTTCTATTAGCTTCAACACCCCATATTTCACCCAAGTATTCACTAAAGTCTTTTAAAAATTCTTTTGTAAGTTTATTAACTTGGAATTCATACATACCAATAATTAACATTGCATTAGCATAGTATTTCTTATCTCCTTCTCTTTTCGACAAAATGGAACCTTTTTTGACTAAATTATCTAAATTGGTTTCTAATTCTTCTAAAGAGATTCCAGTATTTTTTATTCGTTCAAAAATATGTTCTAATGGTTCAAGATCTCTATTCCACCCAAATCTTAAGAATGTAGCAATTTTCGCTTCTTCAGGTGTAAAAAGGTGCTTGAGAACTCGAATATCTGAACCAGATTTAGCGCAAGGGAATCCAATTGGCATTTGATCAAGGTGTTCTTGTAATTTTCTATAAATGTCAGAATCTTCAACAATACTTACATCAACCATAAGTTATTCATCTCAATATTAGTTGAATTATTTGTTACTTATTATAGTTAATTTTCATTTTATTAATTCTTTTTTAATCAAAATGAAAGAATAAGAACTTTAGAAATATTAAGTACTCATAATTTCAAACACGTTATTTAAGTTAATTTTATCCACGTTTCAGAAGTACTTAATGCTATGTATGTCTGCAATTTTTCATTTGCTGAAATATGAATTAATTGTTAAATATTTTCTAATCTAATCATCTCGATTTATTATATGTTCTGGGTATGGCTTAATATTTTTCAGAGATTTACGTAAAAATAAAGGATATAACCTCAGTTCCTCTAATTGATTTATGTTAACCCATTTAAAAGTTAGTTCAAGTTCTTTTCCATAGAACTTATCTTTTTCAAACCCCAACTCAGTTTCTCTTCCATAAAAAGTATCATTTTCAAACACTAGTTTTGAATCTGGAGGAAATTCCATGAGATAAAAAATAGATATTTCATGAAAATCATTACCCTCAAAATAAAAGAAATTCTCTACAAAATAAAGAAGTCTAATTACCTTTATATCTATACCAATTTCTTCTTTCATCTCTCTTATAAGTGCATCTTTAGAAAGTTCTAAAATTTCACATCGCCCTCCGGGTAATGACCAGAAATCATCAATGATACTTCTATGAACAAGTAATTTGTTATCATAAATCGCTACTCCAGCAACCCTGTAAACAAAGATTTTTCCATCTTTTTCGAAAGTTATCATTTGAATTAATTTAGTGTTCTACTATTAATAAAACTTGTATATTTTTATTGGATTGTAAAATAGTAGAATCAAGAATTAAAAAACAAAGAAATTTATTAATTATTTTTTATACATTTTAATCTCTGAAACCGTAATATGCGTTGATAAGCAATAGTAAAAACCCTACTAAAGTCAAAGAATAATCAGGTAAGGTAAATATTGTTAAATCCCATTCATAGGAAAAACAAATTAATGAAATTACTACTATTACAAACATAACAACTGAGAGGATATTTCTTCCTTTTCGTTTCCACCAGCTTGTTTCTTCTAACAATAGTTTTTCGATAATTTCAGCTTCCGATAGAGAAGCATCCATATTAGCAATTTGATTTTTCATTCTTTTCTTTTCTCGAGAATTTGCAACTGATCTAAAAGAAGCACCAATGATGAATAATATGATAATTATTAGCAGATCAAATATTGTGTTTGTAACTTCAAAAGTAACCTTTCGTATGGAATAATGAACAATTAAAGTTATGATCAACATAGATACTAAAATAAATCTAACAGAATATTTAGGCAAGTATAAAGGCATCTTTTTTCTTGTTGAATCTTGGATAATTAAATCAGGTTTTTTCATTTCTTCGACAATAGTTTTTATTTTTTCGTGCTCACTTCTTCTTGCCTCAAAATAGAAGGCAACTACAACAAATATCACATTTACTATCAGACCGGGGATCACCTCACCTCTTAAAATATACCAAAAAGGAAACGCTACCAGTAGAATAGTGCTAAGGCCTCGTACAGTCCCTCGTGGCATTCCAAGTGGATGCCCTTCAACTTTACCACCTTGACTAAATCGGTTAATTAAAACCCAAATTCCAAAAATTGCAAGTAAAATAAATGATATCATTATTTTTTTTCGCTCTTTTTTTTCTATTTAAATAGATTTTGAATAGATTTTGTTTTATTTTATGAATTATTTGATTTTAAGATTTTTAAGACTTTGGTAATTATTTATTAGAAGCTCTATAGAAATATATATTTCCTAATTCAATAAATTTGAATATAATCATGTAAGAGTGATTTAATCTTGAGCGTTTAAAGTTATCATCTGTTATAAAAAGATTGAAAAATTAAAATGTCTGGAGTTTCGGGGTATTTTGAGACAAGAGAAGATATTTTGTTCGCTATATAGCACTGTGGATCTGATTATGTGTCGAATTTAAGAAATCATATTAAGTTGTATGAAATATTTGCATCACCTTTCTCTCATCCATTAGTGGTATGTATCGGAAAAAATGATCGATTCTTTCCAATTGAAGGTATTTATAAAGCAATTAATTAGCTTGAAAATCTTTTAATAGATTTTCAATCAATCGAACATATATCTTATAGAGACAAGATTTACTATATCTAATTAATCACAAATGATAATAATTATATTTATATATGCAATGGGATATTATTAACATGAATTCAATTAACAATGTGAAGTTGTATATGTAAAAGAAATACAAATTTTGAAATTTAATTATCTTTTTTAGGTGAAAAATAATGTCTGATGATAGTAAGTCCAGATCTGATCCACATCTGCGATCTAGTTATCAATATTTAAAATCGGATGTTTCGGTTCCGTATGGATTAATATCCATTATTGTGATTGTAATAGATTTAACTTTATTTTCTATAAGTCTAGTATACTCTCCTCCCCTTCAATGGTGGCTATTTCTTGGTGGATTAGTACTAATTACCATATTATTTTATTACATTTTTATTAAAACTAATAATTCTAGAAGAAACGGTAAAAAATATAATGAGATAACTAAGGAATTATACATAGCTACTAAAAATAAGTTAACTAAATATTTAAAAACAAATATAGGGAAAGCATACACAGCGGAAGCTTTGTTAAATAAATTAGATGATAGTATTAAAAATTCATATTACAAGAAATATGTAAAGAACAATGGAAAAAGAATCCTAACTGAAATGGTTTCCGATGAATATATCCAGATAGCTTATGAAAATGGACAAACGCATTATTTCTTTCTGAGTGATTAAACTTATAATAGATGGATTGTTTGAGCTTAAAAACTGCACTTCCTTGAGATCTTAGAAGGAGGGAAATCAAACAGTATTCTTAGCTCAAATTCTACTATAAGCCGTGATAAACTTTCTTCTTTTATCTAAAATTAAGATATTACTTTTTTCTAGAGTTTAAAATCTCTACGCGATCAGCTAAAATAGCTTTAATATTTTCTCTATCCATAGGAAACCATTTCATTGCTAAAATCCATAGTATTACTCCGGGCAGAATACATAAACAAACAATTAATACTGTTATTTGATAATTTGTACTTGTAAAAGCTAACATAATTCCGCATAATAAGGGGCCAAGACCGCGCCCAAATTGTTCTAAAAATTGGTTCCAAGAAACTATTTGACCTTGTGCTTCAGGTAAGTTGATCTGTTGTATTACCGGACTTTGATTTACAATATAAAGAGAAAAGATACTTCTCGAGGTGAAAAATAACGCACCCATCAGCCACATAGTAGGTATTGTCATAATATAGGCAATATTCTTACCCTGTTCTGGGCTTAATGGAACCCAGGGTAAGAAAAAGAAAAGAGCGAAAGTAATTAAACCTCCTATTATAGCAATAACTATAATTGGTAATCTTCTTACTGGGTCTTTTAGAGCTATTTTGTCACTAACTCTGGATAGAAATATTTGACCCACCAATCCGCCTGTTAATCCAAAAAAAACCATAAAAACTCCTATTGAAAATGGGGCTAAATTATAAGGGGGATTTTGAACATAATTTAAAATTAAAAAATTGAGACTACTCATAAGAATGCAAGTAAAAATTCCTTCAATAAGAGCTACAATATTAGTTCTGCTAAGCATAGTTTTCCGCATCATTTCTTTATCTATCTGAAAATCATACTTAATGGAATCGTCTTGAAGTAAATCGAATAATTCTTCTTGTTGAGCACCCCTTTTAGGCTCTTCATTGTTAAGTGCAAAAATTAGACCTCCGAGAAGAATAGATATTCCAATACCCCAAAAAAAAAATCTCCAAAGCCCAATTTGGACTAGGAATGTAGCTATTAACCAACCTATTATATTTGTTGTATTAAGTACAATTTGATATACACCAAAAAATCGAGAACGGTAAGCTCGGGGGACGATATCATTAGATAATGAATTAATAGCTGGCCATGAACCTCCAGCAAAGAAGCCAAAAAGAGCAATGAAAGTAAAAAAATACCACCATGTGTTATCTTCACCACCATAAACAGCAAATCCTAAAGAAAGCATTGAAACTCCTCTGAACAGAGAAATAATGATGATAATTTTTTTTCGAGAGTATTTATCAATAAGTTTACCAAAAAGTAGACCCGCAAAAGAACCGCTCCAAGATAATGTTGTATAAAGTATTCCCATTTCCAACGCATGAGTTTCTGCTAGATCGTTTGGCCAAATAATTAGAGCAAGGGGTACCACAAGTACAATCATTGCCCCATATGCTACACTTTGAAATCCATTTAATATATAAAGAGGCCAAAATACCTTATTGAATGACTTTTCAGAAGGAGTATTTATTCCCTTAGTCATTTTCCTAAGTTTGTATTATTTTATTCCAAAGATGGTTTGTAAAATGAGATTTAAAATTTTAATTTTTTGATAAAAGGTTTATTCTTTTGTTTTTAACACATACTAAAAAATTAGATAAAAATAAAAATACTTTTTAGCTTTATTTTCAATAATTATGAGTTAACTAAAAAAGTGGATGAAATTGAATCAAATTTTGGATTAAATATCAAAATTTTCTCTAATAATGCTTCCTTACAATCATAAGGACATACAATAATAGTTGTTGGTTTCACTAAATTTTCAATTGTTTCGAATAGAGAAATGATCATCATGGGAATGGCTCATTAAAATAAGATCAGCCTTTTTTTTCAGATTTTCTTCTGATAATTTGGCAGGATCCACATATATAGTTATTTCACTATCAATTCTGATACAAGCACTTCCATAAGGGTGATCGCTTTCTAACCATTCAATTTTCTTAAGAAACTCAGATAACTGCATATAATTAAAGCCTAATATTACTATTATGTTGTTCCTAACATTTTTATTGCTTTTTGGCCAACATCATAAGCTTTTTTCATTATACCACTTTTTTCACGCACTGCACCACGATTACCTACCCCCGGAGCTAATATTGTATCTAATAATTCCATATTCAAATAGTGTAAAACGTCTGTAAGGATACCTACTGTATGGCGTGCATACTTTGGATGTCCTCCTTCAAAGGGAATAACAAGAATGACTCGCTTTCCTTTAAAATCTTGATGTTTTGGACAATACCATCTATCTAAAAATAGTTTAAATTGTGCTGTAGGACCCCACCAATATATAGGAGTACCAAGAACCCAGATATCACTTCCCTCCATCTTCTCCAGTAATTCAATCATATCATCTTTATGCATACATTTACCTGTTTTATAGCAACTGTTACAAGCTTGACAGGGATTAATATTTAAATCATTTAATATTACTTTTTTAATTAAAGCTCCAGTATATTTTGCACCGGATAATACTTCATCTACTAAAATCTCAGTGTTACCGCCTCGACGGGGGCTCCCTACAATTCCTAAAACTTGACTATTAGAGCGTTTTAACATATATGTTAAAGATTATTAATATTTTCTTTGATTATTATAAAAAATTTTCTTTTTTCTATTTTATTTATGAAAAATTAGAGGTATAAAATATAAAAAAAAATAGGTAATTAAAAATATAAAAATACTTTTCGCTTAATCATATCTTTTATAAGTAAACACTAGCCAAAAAAATCCTAATACTCCAATTATAAAAGCAATTAAGATGATGTAGTTGATCCAATTTGTCCACCATTCAATACCGCCCCATGTTAACATTATTGATAACGTCTGAACAGCCATAACACTTAATACAACTAAGCCCATTCCCATAGCATATTCTTCTTCACGAAACATGCCAATGCCTGAGATTAAACACCAAAATCCAAGAACGATAGAAACTAAACCTGAAGATCCGAGAATAGCAGGAATGGATATAACAAATCCTACATCAATCCCTACCCAAGCTAAGATATTAATTATACCCAGTAAGACGAAAAGAGCACCGATGATTATCATCAGAAAGTTCAATAATTCATTTGAATCTTTTTTTTTACTCTCACTCATTTTTAATTCAACTTTTTAATTTTATAAGATAAATTGAATGTTAAAGATGAATAGATGAAGTTTATATATAAACTTATTTCATTTATTTAATGATAAAATAATTAGAATATAATTTCTATTGAGTATCAGGTTTTTTAAAGGAGTTGCTATAAATTATACTACAATATTAATTAGAAATTTAGATTTAGAAAATTACTAATTTAAAATTATTCGTGAATTCCTAATGGAGAAAATTGAAAAACTCTATGATAAATTCAATGGTAGTTATTTCTTTTTTATTGGTGTAATAATAAGTATAGTTACAATTGTAATCTCAGTAATGCTTTACACTCTGGGAGGTGCTTCTTATAGCATATTTAATAACTTTATAAGTGATTTGGGCGCAGTTAGTGCTCCTAATAACGCTTTCATTGCTTTTAATACCGGATTGATTGTAAATAGTCTTGTATCTCCATTTGGAGCCCTTTTTTTAGTTGCATACTTTAAAAAAAAGAATATAAGACAAAATTGGATGATCTGGCTTTGGTTTTCTATTGAAATTATTTCGATAATTGCAAATTTCCTTGTAGCTTTATTCCCTGAAGATACTATGAGTGGTCCACATACAGCTGCTGCTATTAATCTTTTTTTCTTTGGAATGTTATCTAATATTTTTTATGGGATTTTGATAATTCTAACTAATAAAGTTGCTAAATATCATTCAATTCCAGGATTTATCTTGGCTATTATTAGTTTTATTTTTATGATGAGTTGGATTTTCATTGATAATATTTCTATAATTACATTATTTGAATGGCTAGTACTATTTGGAGGCTGGATATTTGGTGTTTATATTGGTGTTTTTACATTAAAAACCCAGTAAAATAAAATTTTTTTAAATTTATGTTTAACTTTAATCAAAAGTTCTTGCTAGTGAATAAGCTACTATAAAAATTATGAGAGTTATTAAAGAAAGAATCCAGAAGTTTGTATAGAAAACATTTACAATCATAATACCAGCTACAACGGGTATTGCTGTTAGGATTAATATATCTTTTCTTTCAATCGGTTTTCGGTCTGCCCAAATAAGAAGAATTATCCATCCTAAAATTAAAAATGCTCCAGTTCCCGTTTGATATTTATAAGAGATATCTGTACTTACATTTGGTAGTGATACTGAAAATTCAAATATAACTGAAATGATCATATCAAGGAAAACTAATAGATCAAGAATAGTACCATACCAATAGGTAAATCTAATAAAAATTAGTTTTTTTTCCATATGTCTTATTATTTTTCTATTTTTAAATATTCTCTATAATGTTTATAAAGAAAAAGAAATTGGAATTTAAATAACTGATACCGTAATGATTATCATTGAAACGATAAAGCTGTTTATTAATGTGCTTGAGATTATATTTCCTGTTTTCTTATATATAGCAACATAGATAAAACTCGATAGTAAAGTGGTAGGTAAGGTAATAGGCAAGTAGACTCCAAAATTGAAAAAACTTCCTAATAAAAAGCTAAAAAGTAGCAGAAATACTATCATGTACAAAATCTGTACCCCAAAAGTAATTAATCCCGATATTATCTGTCCTTTAAATCCATCTTTGATTTTATTTTGGAGAACTGTTTGGTTTAGTAAGCTGTATATGAGAAATACAAAGAAACATATCGCAAAACAAATTGGAATGAATACTATTTTAGTGAGAGATGGTAGTATCGCAAAATAGTTTAGCCCTATTGATAAATAGATGATTATATACAAAATGGTTGTTAAGATTACTCCTAATAGTATTTGGTTAATGAAATTCTTTCTACTCTTAAATGGTCCAATTAAAATGTATTTTATAGGAATGTCAGCTTTCTTCCCAATTCTCCAAAGTAAAATTAAGATTGCAAACATTTGACCGCATAAAAGCATTAAAACATTTCCAGCTGTAAATAAAGGAAAGAAATATAAAGGCATAAAAATAAGTATTCCTGGTAAACCAAGGATTAAAGAATAGGCAACTGTTCGTAATGCTAAATTAGTTACTGACACATCAGGCAAATCTACTTTTAAAATTGCTTCGTCCTCTCGATTTGTTTTTCTAGTTTTCAAGATTAATTCATAAAGAGGATCAATAATTAAAAAAAACAAACCAATACCACCAATTAATTGAATTATCAAGATAATACATCTTATATTTACATAAAAATTCTCATCGGGTTGTCTTACATCTGGAAATGTACTAATTACCCAATTTCTAGCTTCTCTTATAAAATCTTGATCCCAAGCGAGTAATAAATGATTAGTGTTATCGTCTAGGAAGATCATTGATGCGTTTTCGTCTTGGAAGCTTCCATAGAGTTTATTTAAATCGATATCCTCAGGAGTCATGTTGAGTCTTAATGCCATACCATCTTTTAGTCTTGATACAGTAACCACTTCGTCAAATCGAGCTTGAATCATGAGGATATTTAAGCTTCGATTAGAACTGGCTTTTATTGAATATTCAGGGTGATAATCTTCTGTGGGTAATCCCGTTCCAATTCCAATGAAACACTTAAAATCGGTATCTTCTGAAATAATTTGATTTCCTGGGAAGCCCCCCATAGAATAACCTATATATCCAAGATTATTTATGTCGACATCATCTCTAGAGTTTAAATAACCTTTAATGGCTCTAACATCATCAATTATCGCTCCTCGATCGATTTCCCCGAGGCTTTGTCCGTGTCCTCTGAAATCAAACACTACTGCGATAAAACCTGCATTAGCCAATTCAATAGCGTATCCTTTCATTATTTCCTTGTCTGCCATAATACCATGCCCAATTATAACGGCTTTTTTTGGATTATTGTCATTATACTTTTGATAAAGACTTTCTTGTGGTTCGAAGACGTTGAAAGAAATCGTTACTCCATCTGAAGTTTGCGTTGTAAGCCCATAAGTGCTTTTAACACTAAAAGGGACTGTAAAGATTAAAACGGTTCCAATTATAAAAACAGAGAGGAAAAAGAAAATCAAAATTACTCTTTTTTTTGTTATAATTCTACTCATATTGCATTTCACATTCAGTTTTTGTTAAAAATTAAAGAGGTTACATTTTGTTTTGATTTCTCTTTTTATAAATTTAATGAAATACCATGAGTAATTTTTTATCATTTTTACCCTTACAAATCGCAATACAAAAAAACAAATTTTATCTTACATTAGATTAAATATCTAATTAACTCAATATTCTTTTTAACTCCAATTTTAGATTAATTTCTGCTAGCAACTATAAAAATATGAAATTTAATAATATTTTTAAAAAATTTTTAAATTTTAGTAATTATCATGGAAACAAATAGAAATATTGAGGACCATAATTTTAAAGAGCAAATCCTTAAAAGTTTGAGTTTTCCTATAATAAGAACCATTTCAGCAAAACTAATAGCAATCTGGCTGATTTTATCAAGTTTAGTATATGGTATTATTGCAATATTAGAAACTAATATCAATTTACAGCAACATTTCCATGTGATTTTTGTAATATTATCGTGTATAACTGGTTTAACATTTGCGTTAGAATATTTTCTCCGCATTTGGACTTATAATCAAAATGTTATAAATAGGGATTTAATTTCAAAACGATGGAATTATTTTACAAGCATTACAGGAATAATTGATTTTCTAAGTGCTATTTCATTTGTAATATTTTTAATAGGTATTTTTGTTTATGAAGTAATGGATATTGCACGATTGTTGCGTTTATTTGTATTTTTTAAATTCAGTCGCTATTCTGGATCTTTTAAAATCATATTAGGGGTAATAAAACGAAAGAAGGAAGAATTATTAATCACGTTAATGCTCTCTTTAATTTTGATGTTTTTTGGATCTATTTTTATATATATTGCTGAACATGAAGCCCAACCTGATAAAATAGCTAATCTCTTTAGCGCTATGTGGTTTACAGCAATAAATCTCTTTACAATAGGATATGGGGATATTGTACCATTAACTCTACTTGGAAAAATCGTATCAGGAGTCATATCCTTTATAGGGATAACATTATTCTTATTACCTGCTAGTGTTATTGTATCGGGATTTCTCGAGGAAATTGATGAAAGGAAACCATCCTTAGAAGTTTGCCCAAATTGTCAAGAAATTATCCCAAAATCTGAGTTTATAATAAAATTAAGAAAGAAGAAAGATAAAAAAAAAGCTTTAAAAACTACTTTCAAGGGGAACTATAAAAAGAAAATTTATAAGTTAATTCAATTTAGATTTCCAACTAAATTAGGACAAAAGATTGTATTTATTTTCTTCGCAAGCATTATAACACTAAATATTTTTGCAATAATGATTGGAACTAACCCAGAATTATCATTAGGGCTTAGATCCTTATTAAATTCTTTGTTACTATTTTCAATCATTGTGTTTACCGCTGAATATTTATTACGAGTCTGGTGTATCGTTGCCTCAAAAAAAGATAAATATAAAGATCCTATTAGAGGGAGGATAAAATATGTTTTAAGCCCAATTGCTATTATTGACATCATCATCCTCGTCGCTCTATATCTTATGGCTGTTTTCAGTAATGTACGCATTTTAGTTTTATATCTACAAATTTTAAGGATGTTAGTTATATTTAAAATTGGGCATTTTGTTGATGTATTTAGAGTTGCGGGATTAATTTTTAAGGAAACAAAACGAGAGTTTTTTGTCACAGTCATACTCTGCGGGATATTTCTTATATTCGCTTCTACATTAATTTATTATCTAGAGAGAAGTGCTCAACCAACAAAATTTTCAGATATCCCTACTGCTTTGTGGATGGGAATTATCACATTTACAACTACAGGATTTGGTGATGTATATGCTATAACTACAGGTGGTCGTTTTTGTACAATAGCTTTAGCCTTTCTTGGAGTATCCCTTTTTATTTTACCCGCAGGTATCCTTGGTTCAAATTTTTTTAGCACTATGCAAAGCTATCGCTATTATAAAATTTGTCCTAAATGCGAGCATATTCTAACCAAACCAAAAATAAAAATTTGAGATTAATTTCACATCTTTTCCTTTAAAATTAGGAGAAAAATTAAGAAAAATTTAGCTGCGTTCCCTAAGTTGAAGATAGGCTTTTAGATATTAACACTCATTACATTTTTAATTTATTGCGTAAGTATTAAATCCTTTTTCACATTTAGAATAACTTAGGAAAAATTTACAACTTATAGTTCTCTTGCTTCATTCCACTTATTCTGATCTGTATGAAAAATATGATTTGAATGATAAACTTTATTTGTTAAATATTTTTTAAATCACATAATAATTTGATTTAGGGGATAGTATTATGTTTGGAAATTTAGAATTCTTTGGCAGTGCGACAGTTGGTGAACGTGGACAGGTTGTGCTGCCGATCGAGCTGCGTAAGAAAATACAACTTCAAGCAGGTGATAAATTAATTGTAATGGGCACAATAGACGATAAATTAATTCTTTTACTCAAAGCAGATTTTTTAACTCAGATTCTTGGGAAAATGGAACAAGGGCAGAATGTGTTGAAAAAGTTATTGAAGGACAATACTAATTCCAAAGCAAACGGAGATATAAAGGCAGATATTATCTAAGTTTTCGGTGGTTTTATGGAGAAAGTTAGGATAATTAGGTATTCAAAGCCTTATCTCATTATGATTTTTATATCAATCGGGTTGTTATATGGTCAAGCAAATTTCGACCTGACGTTACCGGACTATCTCTCAAAAATCGTGAATGTGGGCATTCAACAAGGGGGCGTGGAAAATGCTGTGCCTAAGGCAATCCGGGAGATCGAGATGAATCGGACCTTAATATTTCTTACTCCTGAAAACCAAACAGACGTGCTTAATGTTTATACATTGGTACATAACGCAACTGCAGAAGCTGACCGGTATGTCAAAAAATATCCAGCACTACTTAACCAGTCGGTCTATATATTGACTAACTCGGAAAGCGCGAAAATTGCACATTTAAACCCCATTATGGCCAGAGCCCTCCTAACTGTATCTTTCGTTGAATTATTAATGGTGAATGATACGTTACGAATTCTTATAAATATGCAATTAGGACTTTCTCTCCCAGGCGGTACAGACTTGTTTGAGTATCTTAAAACGCATCCCATTTCGACATTGGTAATTATAGCTGTTGTCGACTCGAAATTTAGCGCTCTTGGGGAGACTATGATTATCCAGGCTGCAACACAGGTTGTTAGAGCAGAGTATAAAGCGCTCGGCATGAATGTAAACCAGCTACAAATAAACTATTTGCTCTACTTCGGAGGTTTAATGATCCTCTTAACTCTACTTTCAATGGCATGCACAATTTCAGTAGGTTATTTGGCCGCAAAGATTGCTACGGGAATGGCCCGTGATATGCGCCGGGATATATTCAAAAAGGTCGAAAAATTTTCGAGTACTGAGTTTGATAGTTTTTCTACAGCATCTTTAATTACACGCTCGACGAATGATATAACACAGGTTCAGATGGCGATAATGATGATCATTCGTATGGTGTTTTATGCTCCAATTTTGGGAATTGGTGGGATCATCCATGCTCTTAATTTAGCCCCAACGATGTGGTGGATAATTGCGATGGCGGTGGGCATATTACTCAGCCTCATCCTCGTAGTCTTTTATATAGCTTTGCCCAAGTTCAAAAGTATCCAGAAATTGGTGGATCGCATCAATCTTGTAGCCCGCGAGAGCTTGACAGGGATAATGGTGGTAAGAGCGTTTAATAAACAACAATTTGAAGAGACTCGGTTCGACAAAGCCAACATCGATCTTACAAAAATATCCCTGTTTATCAATCGTGTTATGGTAATTATGATGCCCTTGATGATGATGATGATGAATGGACTCGCAATCGTGATTATATGGGTCGGATCGCACGAGATAGCTAATGCAAACCTGCAAGTCGGTGATATAATCGCCTTTATGCAATATGCCATCCAAGTGACTACTGCCTTCCTTATGTTGTCGATAATGTTCATTATTTTGCCACGTGCTTCCGTATCTATAAATCGTATTGCTGAAGTCTTAAAAACCGATATTCTAATCCAGGATCCCGAAAATCCAAAGCATTTTGACGAGTCATTTAGAGGAAAAATCGAATTCCGAAATGTTTCTTTCCGCTATACCGGAGCACCAGAAGATGTCTTGCACGATATTTCATTTACAGCTCACTCAGGGCAAGTCACGGCTTTTATTGGACCTACTGGCTCTGGTAAATCTACGCTTGTAAACTTGATCCCACGCCTTTATGAAGTCACCGCGGGAGCGATATTAATAGATAATATTGATGTACGTGAAGTGAACCAACAAGAATTACGTGACAAAATTGGTTATGTGCCGCAAAAGAACGCGTTGTTCTCTGGGACCATCGCGAGTAATCTCCTTTTTGCGGATGAAAACGCAAGTGAAGATGATCTTAAATCTGCTATAAAAATCGCCCAAGTGACCGAGTTCGTGACTGCCAAACCCGAAGGGATGGCTACCGAGATTGCTCAAGGCGGGATGAATGTGTCTGGAGGTCAAAAGCAGCGACTCTCAATAGCCAGAGCCTTAGTCAAGAAAGCTCCAATTAACATTTTAGATGACAGTTTTTCCAATTTGGACTTTAAAACCGATGTTGCTTTGCGCAAAGCCCTCCGAACATCCATATCAGCAAACACAATGCTTATAGTAACACAAAGAGTTTCCACCATCAAAAACGTAGACCAGATTATTGTTGTCAACGAGGGGAAGATTGTCGGGAAGGGGACACATACCGAGCTCATGGAAAATTGTGCTATATACAAAGATATAGCGATTTCACAACTTAACTTGGAGGAATTATTATGATGCAACGATCTGGAGGTCCAGTGAGAGGTCGTGGTCCAATGGGCGCCGCATTTAGTACTCGCGAAAAGGCGACCGACTTTCGTGGGACGATGGGCAAATTATTCCGTTATATGGGCAGATATAAAAAGCTAGTATTGTTGGTCTTCATATTTGCTGCGGCATCTACTATTGCAAACATTATCGGTCCAAAGATTCTCGGAACTGCCACTACCAGTCTGGTTAATGGCGTAATAGCCCAGATTAATGGCACAGGAGGGATTAATTTTGCCTATATTGGAGCAATTTTACTTGGGGTGCTAGCAATATACATTCTTTCGGCAGCTTTTGGTTTTATACAAGGCTGGATTATGGCAGGCGTTTCAACTAATATTGCCTACCGATTCCGTCGTGATATTGCAGAAAAGATTAACCGCTTGCCACTTAAATATTTTGATGGAACTACTCACGGGGAAGTACTCTCTCGCATTACAAACGATGTCGACACGATCAACCAATCATTAAGTCAAAGTCTCACGCAGGTCATTACATCGGTGGTAACGGTAATTGGTGTCTTGATTATGATGTTTACTATAAGTTGGATTATGACATTGATAGCACTTGCAATGCTTCCGCTGTCAATGATCCTAATGGGTGTAATTATCGGCCGGTCACAGAAGTACTTTAAACAACAACAAGATTATCTGGGGCATGTCAATGGCCACGTGGAAGAAATGTATGGTGGTCATATTGTGATAAAAGCATTCAGCGGGGAAGCAAAAAGCGTGGAGAAGTTCAGCCAGTTAAATAATAAATGGTATAAGGGTTCTTGGAAAGCAAATTTTTTCTCAGGAATGATGATACCAATTATGTTATTCATTAGCAACTTGGGATATGTAGCTGTCGCTATCCTCGGCGCGTGGTTGGCAATCCAGAACATAATCACTATAGGGGATATTCAAGCATTCATCCAGTATGTCCGCTCATTCACCCAACCCCTCAGTCAAATTGCTAATATTTCTAATGTCCTTCAGCAAACAGCCGCTGCCGCAGAACGGGTATTTAAATTTCTCGAGGAGGAAGAGGAAATCCTCGATGTACCTAACCCCGTGAGGTTAGAGCATGTCAAAGGATTAGTAGAATTCCAAAATGTACATTTTGGATATAATCCAGATAAAATTATCATCCATAACTTCTCTGCGATAGCCCAACCTGGTCAAAAGATTGCGATTGTAGGCCCAACGGGGGCAGGTAAAACCACCCTCGTCAAGTTACTTATGCGTTTCTATGATTTGAACAGCGGGGCAATTCTAGTAGATGGCCATGACACCCGAGATTTCACCCGTGAAGGCCTACGCAGCATGTTTGGAATGGTACTGCAAGATGCATGGCTTTATAATGATTCCATAATGAATAATATCCGCTATAGCCGTCAAGATGCAACCGACGAGGATATATACGTTGCTGCACGCACTGCATATGTTGACCCTTTCGTCAAAACGCTACCTGATGGATATCATATGGTGATCAATGAAGAAACAACAAATGTCTCCCAAGGTCAAATGCAATTACTGACTATCGCCCGCGCAATCCTTGCAAATCCCCCAATTCTCATCCTTGACGAGGCTACCAGTTCCGTTGACACCCACACGGAGATCTTGATCCAGAAAGCCATGGATGCCTTAATGCAAAATAGGACCAGTTTTGTCATTGCCCACCGCTTATCAACTATTCGCAATGCAGATTTGATCCTTGTAATACGGGATGGAGATATTGTGGAGCAAGGCACCCATAATGAGTTGCTAGCCCGTGGTGGTTACTATGCTGAATTATACAATAGCCAGTTTGAAAAGTTAAATAGTATTTAAGGGTATTTTTATACTTATTATTATTTTAGATTCTATGGTTTTCCAATGGTCAACTATGCTATCTATGTTTATCCCACTTTTAGTACGGATAATTCTTTTAATAATCTTTCTTAGTTTCGCGGTTTTATTGATATAAATTTCTCATAAAACATTATTTCATGAGAATAATCCTTCAAATACATTAATCAAGAATGGATTATTGCAGTAAGTGAGGAATCCCATGTATCTGGGGATACTTATGGTTTACATTGCCTTCATCTGTTTTTCTTTATCACTAATCGCCTTGGCTCTCTTTGTAATTATTTTCAGATCTTATAATCGATCAGTGAATTATGAAGAAAATGTCTTGGAACAATTATTTGGGAAAGATTATTTACAATATAAGCAAAAAGTACCTAAATGGATTCCAAAGCTATTTTGATTGCATAAGTAATTATTTTTATCTTTTTTATTTTGATAAAGTCTATATGGAGACTTCATTTTGAGTTGTTTCATTTGACATGGTTTTAAAGAAGCATTTTCGAAATTTAAATTGAATAAAAATATTTATATAATTATGTTGATTATTCTCATATAAGAATATATATTCTCAAATAAGAATATTAAAAAAATTGAAAATGAAGGAAGAAATAAGTCATAAACAATTTGTAATTCTCGGATTAATAGCAGAAGAACCTTGCCATGCATATAGTATTAATCAACGGATAGAGGAGAGAGGAATGAGAAATTGGACAGCAATAGGTAAATCTTCCATATATAGAATAATTCAAGAATTAGAGAAAATTAAATTAGTAAATTTCTTTGAAGAAGAAGTAGATAATCGGAAACGTAAAGTTTACATGATAACAGATTATGGGGCAAGAATTTTAAAGAAGAAGGTCTTTGACGTAATTAAAAGATTTATTGGTAAGAATGATGAGGATTTCTATGTAGCGTTTTCTATGCTTCCACTTCTTTCTAAAGAACAATTGATTGAGGCTTTTTCGTATTCAATAGTATCAATAAAAAAGCATAAAAATGAGTTAGAAGTAATGCTTAAGAGTAATTCTAATTATCCTATTAATGTTTCAGGGCTATTTATTCATCCTATAAAAATCCTGGAGACAGATATCCTATTTTTAGAATGGGTCTTAGAAGAAATCAAAGAAGGAGAAGGTAAGTATGACTCAAAAGTGGTTAATAAATAAATTCGTTCATAGGGTTGGAAGTCATTGTGAATCATCTTCAATGAGAGATCTTTTTGAATTTCATGGTTTTCCAATGTCAGAGCCTATGGCATTTGGATTAGATGCTACGATGGGTTTTGGTTTTTTTGATACAACAAATAGCATTTCATTTATACCAAAATCAGATATAGCTTTTTTCCTTGGAGGTAAACAAGCTACGATTGATTCAAATTCTTTAGCTTGTCGATTATTAGGGATAACTTTAAGAAAGCAATCATATACAAGTGCAGATAAAGCATGGGAAGAATCTAAAAAAATGTTGGATCAAAACAATCCCTTAATTCTAAAAGTTGATCTAGGATACTTACCTTATTTTGAACAAGAAGGAGAGATTCATTTTGGAGGCCATGCTATTACTCTAGCAGGGTATGATGAAGTAAAAGAAATTGCGTATATAGGCGATACAGAATATGAAGGATTTCAAGAAATTTCTATTGAAAAATTAAAGCAAGCTAGGATTTCTGAATATGGACCTAAATTCATGCACCCTAATAATGTACAATTTTCTATGATAAGAAGATCTGATGGAAAGTATCCACCTTTAGCAGCAGGAGTGAAAGTTGCAATTCAAAAAGTTGTAAATAATATGTTGCGACCATCAGTAAATAATAATGGTATTCAGGGATTGAAACAATTTGCTGCTTCAATTTCCTTATGGAAGGAGAAACTGCAAGGAGAAACAAAGGACCCTCAAGGAAAATCGATCTCGCGGGCGAGACTAATGTTTGGATTACTGAATGGTTATATTGAAGAATGGGGTACGGGAGGGTCTTGTTTCAGGAAATTATATCTTGAATTTCTTAATGAATTATTGACTCATCCACAACTTCGAGATGGTCCGAGAGCGTGGAGTGAATCGGACTTTAATATTTTAAAAGAAGTGATCCCTATTATGGATCAAGTGGTTTATGATTGGAACTTAGTAGCTATAACTTTGAAAAAAGCTGCAAATGAATATAAAAATGACTGTTTAGCATATATTAATTTACAGGATTTACGAAATATTGTTTTAAAGATTATAAAGCAAGAAGAATTGCTATTTAAAAATTTATCACGGATAAAAATCTGATCTTTTAAAGTGAAAGATATGAGTGATTGGAAATCTGTATTAAATAGAGATCCTTTAGAATGGTTATTAGAAGAAAATAATCCCTCGGTTAGATATTTTACTTTAGTTAATATTTTAGATAAAGATGAGAAGTCTGTTGAAGTAAAAGAAACTGAACTAAACATAATGAAAAGTGATATTGTAAATAAAATCCTTGATAACCAAAAAGAAGGAACATATTGGGTAAATCGCGAAAATTTTTATGTATCAACGAAGTATAAAGGAACTGTCTGGACTTTTATACTCTTAGCAGAACTTAATGTAGACGGTAATGATTATAGAATTAAACAAGCTTCTGAATTTATTCTAAAAAGCTCTCAAGATCATCGTAGTGGAGGTTTCTCTATCCATGGACATGAAGATAATGGTGGAGTCCATGAACAAGTTATTCCTTGCTTAACTGGAAATATGGTTTGGGCTTTAATTAGATTTGGATATCTACAAGACCCCAGAATCCAACATGGAATTGATTGGATTTTGCAATATCAAAGACTTGATGATGCAATAGAAAGTGCTCCTAAAGGTTGGCCTTATGAAAGGTATATAAATTGTTGGGGAAAACATACATGTCATATGGGTGTTGTAAAAAATTTAAAAGCATTAGTAGAAATTCCTCCAGATAAAAGATCAAATAAAATAAATGACTTTATTGATAAAGCTGCTGAATACATGCTTAATCATCATGTTTACAAACAAAGTCATAATTTAGATATTGTCGCGAAGCAAGAATGGACTCAATTCGGTTTTCCTTTAATGTGGAAAATCGATATTTTAGAAATTTTAGATATATTAACAAAATTAGGTTATAAGGATAATAGAATGAAAGAAGCTATTGATTTAGTTGTGTCTAAGCAAAATGATAATGGTCGTTGGATTCTAGAAAAAACTTTTAATGGACGAATGCTAGCAAATATCGAACAAAAGGGAAAGGAAAGTAAATGGATTACATTATTAGCTTTAAGAGTTTTAAAACGATTTTATAGTTGAAAAATAGGAGTGGAGAATAAATGAGTATAGATATTTTGAAAGAATTAAATCCAGAAAGAATGCGAGAAGTTTTTCTTAAATATACAAGGAAAGCCTTTGAAATGTTACCTAAGATGGAAAATGCATATATTTTAGATATTGGTTGTGGGTCTGGTATCGCAACAATCGAATTAGCTAAGCTTAGTGATGGAGAAATTATCGGAATCGATATTAATCAGGATGCTTTAGATAAATTTAAATTAAAAGTCGAAAATGAAGGACTCTCAAGTCGTATAAAAATATTCAATCGTTCTATATATAATACAGAATTCCCAGTAGAGAGTTTTAATTTTATTTGGGATGAAGGAGTATTACACCTCCTTAATAGCAAGAAGAGTTTAACAGAATGTAATCGAGTATTAAAAATAAATGGGTTTTTGATAGTAGGGGAAGCAATAAAATGGATTAAAAATAACTTGGAAATCTTTTCTAAATGTGGTTTTAATCTCGTAAAAAAGTTTTTATTACCAGAGGAATGTTGGTTGAGAGAATATTATATGCCAATGCAAAAAAAGATCAAGGAATTATGTCTTAAATTTAAAAAATCTACAGAGTTAGAAAAATTGAAACCATATGAAAGTGAAATTAACATGGTTAAAAAAAATCCTAAAGATTATGATTGTGCATTCTATATTTTTCAGAAAGTAAATTAGAAAAAGTGATGAGTTAGAATATGGATGAGATAAAAATTGTTGGTGCAAGAATCCATAATTTAAAAAATCTAAATGTTAATATCCCCAAGGGAAAAATAATTCTTATCACGGGAGTTTCAGGTTCAGGTAAATCGAGTTTAGCATTTGATATTATATTTGATGAAGGGATGAATCGATATCTTCAATCTATCGGCTTTCCGCCTAAGTTTGAAGATGAAAAGCCATTTGATTTAATCGAAGGGTTAAGTCCCACGGTAGCGGTGGAACAACGAACTACGCGTGTATTTAATCCACGCTCAACAGTTGGAACTAAAACAGGAATTTATAGTTTACTGAGAATGCTTTATGCTACTGAAGGTATATTAATATGTCCTATTTGTAAGGAACCCGTTAATGAAAATCTTGAATGTGAATTATGTGGAATGGTTATAGATAGAAAGCAAATCAAATATTTTTCTTTTAATGAACCCTCTGGTATGTGTTTATCTTGTAAAGGTAGAGGGTATACTATGAATATTACTGAGGATTTAATCGTTCAAGATTACAATAGAAATTTAATTCAAATAACAAAAGCGGGTTCAGCTGTCTTTGCTGATCAAATTAGGTTCGTTGAACAATTACCAAGGTTTTATGATTTTGACATCACAACACCATATAAAGACTTACCAGAAAAAGTAAAGCAAGTCTTTCTATATGGAAGCGGTAAAAAATTACCTTTTGAATGGGAATCAAAAACATTTACTGGAATTTTAGAAAGAAAATTTGAAGGAATCATTCCACATGTACAACGTGCTCTTACAGAGTCAAAAAGCACATATAGAACACAAAAAATTCATAAAAATTTTATGTCAAATAAAAAATGCGAACAATGTGATGGTTATCGAATAAATGAACAAGCCAGAGAGATTAAAATTTCATCTAAACATATTGGTGAGTTAGCTATGATGACTATTGATGAATTAATGGAATTTTTGGAAGGTTTAAATGAAATCCATGTAAGAAGTCCACAGGGTAAAGCAATGTTAGGTAGTTTATTAGAAGGCTTAAAACGCATGATGAATGTTGGTCTTTCATATTTGCATTTAAACCGTTCCTTACCTACATTAAGTGGTGGTGAACTTCAACGATTATCTCTTATGACACATTTAGATGCCGGTCTTAATTCTCTAATTTATATATTAGATGAACCTAGTATGAGTTTACATGAACTAGAAAAGGAATCTCTAATTAATGTATTAAATCAATTAAGAGACTTAGGAAACTCAGTCATAATTGTTGAGCATGATAAACGCTTCATTGCTATTGCTGATGAGATTATTGATATCGGCCCTAGAGCAGGTGTTAATGGAGGTGAAATAATATATCAAGGTTCTTTAGAAGGTATAAAAAGAGTTAATGAATCATATACGGGACAATTTCTTTCAGAGAAAATAGTACTACCTCAAAAAAAGTATAATACTCATCATCCTATCGATGATGATATTAAATATTTAACTTTAATGAACGCAAATACTAATAATCTAAAAGATATAAATGTTAAAATACCTTTAGGATTAATGGTGGGAATTGCAGGTGTGTCTGGTTCCGGTAAGAGCTCTCTTATCTTAGATACATTGGTTCTCTTATTAAAACCATATTTCAAGAGGGGTGCGAAGAAAGAGCAAAAAAAAAAGGATGAAAATGGTGTAGAAGAAGAACAAAATGATGAAGAGTTATTAGAATATTCTGGACACGTAGAAGGATGGGAAAATATCGATGACGTTGTAGTAGTTAATCAGAAACCAATATCACGGGTACGTACATCGACTCCTTGTTCATTTATAGGAATTTGGGATAAAATTCGTAACCTATTTGCTAATACAGCACAAGCTAAAAAGCGAAAGTTTTCTTCAGGACATTTTTCTTATAATTCTGACCGTGGTCGGTGCCCTGCCTGCAAAGGTCAAGGAGTACAAGATCTTCAAGTATCATTCCTAACAAGTTTTACAATTCCATGTAAGGAATGCAAAGGATTAAGGTATAAAACAGAAATACTTGAGGTGAAATATAAGGGTAAAAATATTGCCGAAGTGCTTGAATTAACTGTCAATGAAGCCGCAGAATTGTTTAAATCAGAACTAAACATCTCAAAAGTATTAAAGATATTGGATGAGATAGGAATGGGATATATTGAGCTTGGACAACCTGCCCCTACTTTAAGCGGAGGAGAAGCGCAACGAATAAAATTAGCAAAGGAGTTAGGGAAAGTAAGAAAAAGTAATTCATTATATATATTAGATGAACCAACAGTTGGATTGTCATTTTATGATGCCGTAAAGCTTATGGAATTACTTACTCGATTAGTACAAGAAGGGAATAGTATCATAATTATTGAACATGATCCAGAAATCCTCTCATTTTGCGATTATATTATCGAATTGGGTCCTGAAGGAGGTCCTAAAGGTGGAGAAATCATTGCGATAGGATGTCCCGAAGAAATTAAAAAAAATAGAGAATCTAAAATTAGTCTATATTTGAACTAATCAAAAT
>Ga0307444_1000003_pt1 | contig 193764 bp, 197 predicted proteins | sample SalMarSW160340MG_FD_202145 | JGI IMG/M metagenome (GOLD analysis project Ga0307444, IMG submission 202145) | Salt marsh sediment microbial communities from the Plum Island Ecosystem LTER, Massachusetts, United States - SW1603-40 | ecosystem: Environmental > Aquatic > Marine > Intertidal zone >...
AGCCGTGAGCTTAGGCATTTCTGTATTAAAAAAAAATTTATATTCTCTTAAAAACGGTTGTTTAATTTTCTTTGCTTGTCTTATAAAGTATATTAAAAAATCCTCTACTGTTGTAGCTGATAGCATTTTGATGATAATATTCTTTAACAAAAATACGATAATAATGATGAAAATCATTGCCCATAGTATTATTGCAATAATATTAACCTGTATTTTAAATGTAAAAACAACAATATAATTTCCAATTAAAAACAACATCAATAAGAAGAATATAATGCAGATTCTTTTCATTCTTATATCAGAAACGATATATTTCCCGATAGTTTGACCGTGAGTAAGTTTTAAGATTAATGTATATATTGTAAGAGATAAAGCAAAAACAGAAAAACTAATCGATATTAATAGATTAAGAATAGTAGTATAGTCACTAATAATAATCGATTGGGGATAAGTAAGAATAGAAATATCCCCTATTATTAATAGCACTAAACATAATATCGAAAATACATAAGGTAAAATATACTTTGTAAGAGAATCCTTTACTTTTATGAGTGAATTAACAAATTTTCGGATAACTTCCTTAATTAATTGTTTATATTTCTTTTTTTGATCAACATTTCGAGGTTTCATATTACTTACTAATAATACCATAGGCTTTTAATTATAAAATTTTAGTGTGTTTTGATTTATTAAACTTGAATGTGAAAAAGAGATTTACTGCTATTTATATAATATTCTATTTGAAAAGACTTTTTCTAATCTGCATTATTGACATCCTTCGGGTGTAGGGAATGTATTTTCTTTTAATCTCCAATAATCGATCCAAGGGAATTTTTAATTTATTTGATAAATTTCTTTTTTTTTCCAGCACTTCCAATTTTCCTCATAATCCACTCAGGTGAACCAACACCATCAAAATATTTCAACCAAATGTACATAAGTAAACCTAAAAAGCCACAATACCCAACCCAAATAATTGGTAAAAAGATTATTGAAAATTGACCAGTATATAAGGGAAGAAAAGCATATTGAATTAGAAAGAGCGAGAGGCTTGTTTTTCCGTAAAATAAAACTAACCTTATGACATCATTCATTTTCTTTTTTATGTCAATGATATAAAAACATATTGCAATAAGTAAAAAAGCAATGCCAAGATTGTAGAACATATTTTGAGCAGTGCATCTAACCATAAAAATTGGCATTCCGTCAAAGTGAGCATAAATTTGCTGATTAGCAATAGCTAATAAATCAATATGTAAATATTCTGATCTTACAATAACTCCTGGAGATGGTTGAGTTCCAGGAATTACTCTTGCCAACCCAGTTTCCCAGATGTTGAAAGCAACTCCCCTCGGAACAATTAAGAATATTCCTAATAATACAAATACAATCCCATAAATGGAAAATATTCGAAATAATTTATAATAAGCTTCTTTGGTCCCTTTTATCATTGCATCGTATAGAAACTCGCCAAATATTGTAGACATGAAACAAACTGCTAAGTATGGAAAAATTGGTACTTGAGGAAGAGGAGACGTTATAATAAAATGAAATATTCTTACTAATATGTTTCCTGCTTCTTTACCCTCGTATAGGATGTCTCGAATCCAAGGGGAGAAGTAGATAACTATAAGCCCAATTACTGCTCTCCATTTTTTGTTCAATTTTATTGCATAATAAGAGATAATCTGAGAGAATCCAATAAACATGAGTATATTCCAGCCCCATAAATTTGCAGGGAAAGGAACTGCATCACCTTCTGTTAATAAAGAGACTGGATTGAATAGCACTCCTATAATCATAATCACAACTCCTCTTGTCAAAATCCCGTTACGAATTGCTTTTTCTGACATCTTGCCTTTTTTTCTTTTATAACTGAAAACGACACTAAGTGCTGAAAGAAATACAAATAAAGAAGGCCCAAGAACATCTAGAAATGCAAAAACAAGTCCATATACATATTTCCAATCACGATCCAACCAACTGAGACCTGCATGAGCTAAAATTATCCAAACTATTGCAAATCCTTTGACGTAGTCTATTGAAGCAATACGTTTCGATGTATCATTTTTGATATCATTATTGAATTCTTCCTCTATTGTTGTAGACATTCTCGATCCCACTCAATTTATCGAATAAATAAGGAACACGATAATTTCCTAAGTAAAATTTTGGTATTATTATTATTATTGAACATTTATACTATTTAAAACCTTTTTGTTATCATTATAGTTAGTACGACTTAAGAAGGAAAAGCTCTATTTTTGAAAAATGATTTTAATATATCTGCTATATATTCTCTCTAACTTGATTTACATAATATACTACTAAGCAGTAGTATAATAACATCAATAATATTAATCCTCCCGCGTTAAAAGGAAAAAATTGATAAGTTAGATAATAAATCCCCCAAAAAATGACCATTAATATCGCTATTAAGTAATGAAGATATTTGAATAGTTTATAGTATTTGAAATTTTTATTGATAAGAATAAAAAAAATTAAAAATGGCGTCAAAACTACAAGATGATGAGGCCAAGAATCAAAATATACAATTAACATTATTAGAATTCCTAATAAATATCCATTGATTAATTTAATAGGTTGGTCTGAGTGTTGAATATAAAAATAATAAATTGGTATTAAGAATATCAAGGTGACAATTATAAAAATCAAAAACCCATTAATATCCACTCTAATTAAATCCATGAAAATTAAAACAATTCTAGTAAGACTGAATGATGGATTAATTTCTATACCCCCTTCAGTAGTATAGGTATATTCTCCGGTAAGATTTACAGCAATAAAATCTGTAAACATTTGCGGATATATTAAAAAGTAGATTCCTGAGATCAATAACAAAATAGTAGGTCCTAACAATCTTATCATAGTTGTTTTTAAATTAAATAGTAATTTCTTTGTTTCCCTATTGTACTTTAAGACTATTAAAAATGGTAAAATTAAAATTAGCGTTGGTCTTATTGATAAACCTAATCCTATTAAGAATCCTCCTATCAGATTATTTTTAATGCCCTCTTTCAAAAAAAATAATAGAGAAGAGAGAATGAAAAATAAAACTATAAGGTTAATTTGCCCTAAGAAATAATTCATAAATTGTGGTAACATTATAAGAAAAATAGCGTATTGATGAAGAACAGATTCATTTTCAGTTTTATCAAAGGAATCCTTAAAAGTGTTTAATTTAGAGTAAAAATTTGAATCATTACTTACATTCTTATAAAATTGAATGATTCTATACATTAAATAAAATATTAAAATGTTAAGAGAGAAATTGAAGATCTGAAAAACAAGGTAGCCTAACTCTAATCCTAAAATTGAAAAAGGTGTAAAAAAGTAGGCAGAAAGGGGCAAATATCTAAATGGAAAGGGGGAAAGCGAAGAGTTATACAAATTAGGTAAATCTTTTAAAACATTCAAACCAGCGTGATAAAATGACAAATAATCATTTTCATCTATACTCATTAAAGGACTATCTAAAAAATAAAAGAATATGAATGTTAAGATTAAATAGAATCCATTGACAATACAAGCTATTAAAAAGAATAATCGAGTTTTATGCATTAGAAATCTTAGCTTTTCTATTCAATAAACAATTTGAAAGATTTATTCATCCTTACTCAATTTTTTCATGAAGTCTTCCATTTTTTTAACTTTTTCTCGTTTTTTAATTTTTGTATACATCTTTTTAGTGGTTTTTTTGACAGCTTGTCCTGATTTTTCTCCGATCCGACCAAGCATCACTATTAAATATTCAGGAGAGCCTATTCCTTTAGCATATTCCATCCAAATATACATAAAAATTCCTAAAAATCCAATATATGACAGACTGATAGATAGAAATTGCGGTATGTTTAACTGCTGAGAAAAAAGAGGCATAAATATAAAATGTATTAGAAATAAACTTAGGGAAACTTTACCGTAATATATCAACATATCGGTGAAATCACTCTCTTTCTTTTTAATGTCAATAAGATAAAAGAATACTGCAATAATAGTTAAAGCAGCTCCTTGATTATAAAACATATTAGCACTTGTCCCTCTTATCAGAAATAGAGGCATTCCTGGAATCTTAAAATAAATTTGATTTTGGGCGATCAATAATAATTCTAAATGGGGATATTCAGATAATCCTCCAGTCATAGTAAATTGTGTTCGTAATTCAAAACCAAAAGATGGGAGTGGTACAAATATCCCAATAATAATAAAGATAATACCCCAGACTAAAAATATACGGAAAAGTCCTACATAAGCATCATCTGTTCCTTTATTCATTGCTTCAAAAATATATTCACCAAATATAGTAGAAATGAAACAAATAGAAACCCAGGGTAAAAGTGTAAGATGAGGGGTTGGAGAGGTCACTATATAATGGAAAAAAGTTAATATTAGGTTTCCTGCTTCCATTCCCTTATAAAGAATAGCTCTTAAAGCAGGAGAAAAGACTATTATGATTAAACCAATTATTATTCGCCATTTCTTCTTAAGTTTTAAAATATAAAAAGAAAAGATTTGAGAGAATCCAATAAAAGTAATGATATTCCAACCAAAAATAACCAAAATAACTTTACCATCTACTATGGCAATTAAATTCGTTAGCATACCTATCACAATCATTACAATTCCTCGAGTAAAAATACGATTTCTGATAATTTTTGGGTGAACAATTCCTTCTTTTCTTTTAATACTAAATATAACGCTTAGTGCCGAAAGGAATACGAACAATGATGGTCCAAGAATATCTAAAAAAGCATATAAGAGACCATAAACGTATCTTGAGTTAGGATCAAGCCAGAATTGAGCAGTATGTGCTAAAATTACAAAAACAATCGCAAAACCCTTAAGAAAATCTATTGATTGAATCCGCCTAGATGAGGCATAATCTCTTATATCTTCAAGAGGAATCTCTTGTCTTAGGTAATTGAATAGCGGAGGGGACTCTGTTTCGATTTCTGATATAGCTGGGGTAGACATTTTATCTCAAATCATTAGTAATTAAGATATTTTTGAAATCTAAAATAAATTAATCTTCTCAAAATTTATTTTAATATTATTCTTTTTGAATTTTTATAATTTTTTAATTTTACTGGAAAAACTTATATGATTTGTAATGGAACTTAAGAAATATATAAATACTCTGATAATAGGTTTAATTGGTTCAATACTATTAATAATATCTGAATTTTTTTCATGGTTTTCTAATTATAACTTACTAGAGATTTATATAATCACCACTTCCGTAGAGTTAGCAGATTCATTTTTATTCTTATTTCCATTATTAAGTGGTATCACTTGTCTAATCGCAAGTTTTTTAGTTATTTATCGAATAGAGTTAAAAGTAAAATCTGTTATATTATCTTTTGTCGGTTTAGGCTTTATGTTGACATTTTTTATTGATTATATTTCCCAGGAAATTGAATACTTCTCTAATTCTGAGACTGGATTCTATTTAGGAATTGTAGGATTTCTTTTAGTTCTTTTTAATATAATTAATGTACTAATAGCATTACAAAAACAGACAGAAGGTAGTTAACTACTTCTAGAAACCTAAATAATAATGAGGATGATTCCAAGGACCAAGATGCCGAATCAAGTTATTATTATGCTCTAGGTCATGACATTCGAAGAAGAATAATAAAAATCATCGGGGATAATGAATATACAACTTTTACTTACCTTAAAAAAGAACTTAGTGTGAGTACGGGAACTATATATCATCATTTAGACACTTTAGCACAATTAGTGGAGCAAAAACAAGATAAAAAATATTATTTGAAAGAATTAGGAATATATGCATATAAATCTTTAAAAAATAACATAGATACTATTAAATCACCTGATTTTACTCATAGGGAGTTTAAATCACCTATTTTACGCAAATTGACTTGGATCTTATCAAAAAGATTTATCCAGTATGAAAAGAAAGATAAAAAATTCACTATCATAATTTCTTTGGGAATCCTAACTATAGGCACAATTTTATGTGGATTAAATGGCTTTTATTCATTCTTTTTATTTTTTATAGAAAGTAACCATAATAATTTAGATTTATTTTTACGTATTTTAATTAATCTTAGCTTTATACTAAACCTCGTTATATTTTTTATTATAATAGAAGTAGTAACTCGACTATTTTACAAAAATAGTCAAAATACCTTGAGCTTCTTAATCTCTTTCTCATTTATTCAATTTCCAATGATATTTTATCTTGTAGTACATTCGATTTTCAAATGGTCTGATCTACTAAATATTAGTATATTTAATTTATTTGATAAAGTACTATTAATAATTTTCCAGGTCTGGTCTTTATGGTTATTATCTTATAGTTTATGTGTAAAAAAAGGATTAAAAATTGAAAGTAGTTTAATAATTTCGCTATTAATTCATTATAGTGGTTTTACGATAATTTTATTTTTCTTGGTATAGAAATATTGAAGTTTAGATTTTTCATAGATTGAATTATCTCATTCACTCTAATCTTTGAAGAGAGTAAATCTTTTGTCTTTGTGGCAATAAAGCATGAGAAATATTTTGAGTTATCAAGTGAAATAGGAGGTGTTACAAATTCAGGGATCAATTTTATGAATTTAGGCATTAATTCTTCATAAAATTCTTCCCCATTTTCAAAATTACCATATAAAAAATCAAGACGGGTATAATTAGAATAATACTTCAAATTTATTTCAGGATTATTTAGAATATTGAATTTAGAATTTAAAATTAATTCTGCACAATTCATATTTATAATATTTCTTAATCCTATATATGATGTAGTTAACCTAGGATTAATTTCTATAAAACTGAATGAATGATCATGTTTCTGTATAAAATCAATACCGAAATATCCTTCGATTTTTAGAAGATTTATCTTTTTCAATATATTGAATAATTTTTTAGTGATTTCCTTATGATTTACTAAAGGCGTATATCCACCAAAATATTCGGATTTGATATTCTTGATATTAATATCTTGTGAATTAACACTTAAAACTATTGGAGTCGTATTTAAATTTTGGTTACCAATCAACGAAATACTTAAATCCTCTCCTTCAATAAACTCTTGAAGTATAAAATAACTGGTTTTACTTGAATTTAACTTATATTCTCTGAGGAAATTCAATATTTGAGATTCTTTTTCAAAATAATGAATTGATTCCGCTCCAACACCATCTTCGGGTTTTATCACAATAGGGCATTTTAATGTCTTAAATTTTTGAAGAATGAATTCTTTATCCAATTGTTTCTTTATATAGGGTATTCTGTAAGTTTTTGGAGTTAAAATCCTACTCTTTTTAAAAAGATTATAAGTCATTAGTTTTGAAGTGCAATTCTTAATTGCATAGAGATTTGTACTTAATATGATTTTATTGTAATTTTTAACGAGTTTAGTTAATTCATAAAGAATTTTTGATGTTTCTGGAGCAATGATAAAAACGTATTTACAAATTTTTACTAAATTCTTAAAAGCCTTTAGATAATTTTCATGTTCATCTATTTTTCTTATAACATCAGCTTGTAAGAATTTAGATAAGAAAAAAATTCTAAAATCCAATATTGTATGAATTTCAAATCCCAAAGCTTTAAAATCAGCAATAATAGATCTTAACATCCCAAATCCTTCGCAAAAAAGAGAGGTTGGTATATTAACTTGACTAAACCCCCCACCAGAGACGAATTCAAATATAAAAATTAAATCTTTGCTCATTATCAAAACAAAATCAAATCATTCAGGTTTTTATAGAATTGTCGAACATAAAAATGTTTTTATAGATTAATTTTAAAATGATGAATAAATTATCTTATTTAACTCAAATCTATTAAAAATTACTGATTCTGATATGTTATTTGACGAAGAAACTATAAGAAGGATTAGGTACCTACACTTCTCTATAAAAAAAATTGAGAATGCCTTAGAAAAAGAAGATGAAAGTTTTACTTTAGATGATCTAAATCTTATCCTAGAATATACTAAGATTTTAAATATAAATTATGGAACCGAAAACCATAAAGAGATATTAAAAGATTTAGATATCACTCCAATCTTTAATGATGCTATAGCCAATAAAGAAATTGAAATTCAAGACGTAATGTTTGAATGTGCACGCGCATTATGGGTTATGGGTAAAGCTTATTCCCAATTAGCTGAAAAATATGAAGAGGAAGAAGAATGGGAAAATGCAATTATAGCAATGACGGAATGTAGCAAAATATATAAGACTGCTGCATACTTTAGTGCTGCTGTTGTACATCAAAAAGAAAAAGGAGTAATTATCACTTCAGAAAACCTCGAGTTAAATTCTGAAGAATCAAGAATTCTCGCTCAGAGTATTGCTGCTTTACGGGAAGAAAACAATAATAACATTTACTTTTCTTCTAAATTATACGCGGGTCTCAGTTTATTATCAAAAAGATTGTTTTATCTTAAAAAGCATGAAGAGAAAAAGAAACAACAAATCAGAGCCCAATTTCATTATGATATGGGAAAAGCATGCTTTCTTAAAGCACGAGCTTCATTAGAATCCTCAATAACAACTATTAATCAAGAAAAAGTTCTAAGATTACAACAAAAAGCGAGATGGTATTATTTAAAAGCAAAGGATATTTGGGAAGAAATGTTAAATAATCTCTCACTTTCAAGTGAGGAAAAAGAAAATATTGAATTAAATTTATCTATAGTGGAAGATAATTTAAAAGAAATCGAAGTTGAAAAACTTGATTATGAAGAAATAAAAAAAATACAAGATCCTGAACCAATTATTATTATTCCAGAGAATCTGGCTCCGTTTGTACCAAAAAGCATTATTTATTTAACAAAATTTGTACCTAAAGACCTAAATGTTAAACGATTTAAGTCATATCAACGAAAGAAATTAGAGGATAAAATTCCTTATAGCAAAAAAGAAAAGTTAATCGATAAGAAGGCTGGAATCGTAAGAACAATCAATGAATTAAAACTTTTAAAGGAGAATAATGAGATAGAAATTGAAAAATACGCTGAACTTATGGAAAGATATTCTACCAAGCTAAAAATGATCGATTCAGCTATAGAAAAAATAGCTAAAAAATAGAACAACTAAAATTTAATTATAATAGTTTATTCTTCTTGCCCAAATAATGGGTTTTTTTTTCTTTCAAAGTATTTTTTACGATCAGCTTCTATTTCATAATCTCTTTGAGATTCTTCTAGAAATAGTAGATCATAAACTTCTTTTAATACTAATCCAATTATCATTGTTTCCATTAGAAAGATGAGAGAGACCATTATAATTTCTATGTTGTGTAAATTTCTGAAAAAAAGAGATGCAAATAAACCAGCATGAGGAATATACAATAATGTTACAACTCCAATATTCTTTCCAAATTTAATAATATTCTTATTTTCTAATTTGAAAATCTTTTCTAATCTTAAAACGTTCCATAAATAATATAAAGAAAACAAAATATTTATTGAACATAGAATAATAATTAAATCTCTTTCTTGGAATTCTAAATTAATATAAGGTTTTAATACGATTGACCCAATCATAAGAGTTAAAGAAAAAAAAAATAATATCAATGATAGTGATAACAAGCCATCATGAAAATCTTTATAATCTAAGTTTGTAACACCCTACTTTTTAAAGTTTTAAAATTAAAATTTTCTTAAAGAAAGAAATTAACAATATATTAATTGATTTTACCTTGAAAAATGAGACATCTATGAGCTTTTTAACAGGGGAAGAAATTGAAAGACTTAAAGAAATACATCCAATTAAAAAAAAATTTAGATTTTTATTTCTAATTGTTGGAATTTTTATAATTTTCATAGGACTATTATTGATTTTAATTGGATTAGATTTTGGAATAACCATTCCAAGCGATAAGGTATAATAATAACCATCTTGTTCCAAAATTATGTTGGATAATGTTAATCTTACCATTTTTTCTATTTCAGCTTATGACAGGGATTCCAGTTTAATATTTGTAAATATTTGCTATTTTTATTTTAAGCAATCTTCTTATAATTATGTCTGAACAAAATTCAATTCTTTTATATATTAAAAACATGCTTTCAGATCTAATTTACATCAATGGTATAATTGCAACTGAGTTAATCAAAGTAACAGAAAACACTGCAACTATAAGACACGGTGAAGGATTTTTAGATAAGTCAAGTTGTCTCACTGAGCATCATGAATTAGAAAAATCGATAATTGAAATTTTAAGAAAATATCAAAAAAAGCCATCTGATTTAGAAGGATTAGAAAAACATGTATTAAAACATTTATAGTATTTCTAATGATTATAAAATGCCTAAAACCTTTGACAAATTTGCTAAAAGACTCCAAAAAGAAATATCAAGGTAAATCAATTGAATTTGCTGAATATTTAAGACTTGAAGATATAATTTCTGCATTAGAGGGAATACCTCTTGGTGAAAAATATTGTATTGATTTAGTAATTGGCACTCTGAAAAATGTAATTAAAAAATATAAACTTGAAAAATAATTTCAGTTAATGATGATAGATCTAAAGATTGAAAATATTGATATCCCTTTAAAGTCAGATAACATTCAACTGAAGGGGTCAATTTTCTATACTTCAAATACTCCTTTAAAGGCTCCATGGATAATCGTCTTAGCAGGATTTTTAGCGCATCGAGGAAGTAAATTTGTATTAAATTTTTGCGAGAGATTTGCGAACGCAGGCTATTTTGTTATCTCTTACGATTATCGAGGTCATGGAGAAACCAAAAAAGAAACTGGTAGTTTTGACTTCATTAAAACAACTCCAAAAATTTTTTCAGATATTCATGATGTAATAAGTTGGATAATAGAAACTCAATCAAAAAGACTTTTGGATAAAAAAATTGTGTTATTTGGAAGGAGTTATGGTGGAGCAATAATATTGACTCATGGCTTTATAGATCAGAGAGTAAAAATCTTAATAGCTCTTTGTACTAGATACGATTATACTACAGTTCAATTAAAAATACCAAATGATCTTGTAAAACAAGTAAGTCCTAAACATTTTATTTGTAAAGATCCTTTAAATAATGAGAGAGTTCTTTTAGCACATTGTAAGGATGATGCTAGAATTCCATTTGAGAACGTTCTTCAAATTAAAGAACATCTGGGTTTAAAAAGTGAGAATGTATTAATATATGAAAATGGCGGCCATTCATTTGAGGGGCATCGAGATCAGTTATTCGAACAAGTAAAGGAATTCTTGAAAAAATTATAAGAAAAGAAATTATAAATAAAATATCAACTATCATAATAATGGGAGAGATTTATGGAAAAAATATTAATTGCTGGACCAGCCTCACAAATTCTTGGTGTAAAGATAGCACAAGAATTAGGTATTGAATCGATAAACACAGAAGGTAAAACTTTCCCAGATGGAGAAAACTATATAAGAATTAATATTGAAGATGAAACTCTCATTGCTGGGAAGGAAGTAATAATTGTACAATCAACAGGTCCTAGTGCTAGTGCTGATCAAAATGCTAGATTAATGGAACTTTTTATGATGATTGATTCTGTGAAACGTATGGGTGCCTTAAAAATAATTGTTGTTGCCCCTTACTTAGCTTATGCTCGTCAAGATAAGATATTTAGACCGGGAGAAAGTCAATTTGGAAATGCAATTTTCAATATAATTAATTATTTTGGTATTAGTGAATTTTATGCTGTTGATGTACATGCTCCGATAATGTTAAATGAGTGCTCCTGTAAAGCAATTAATATTGATTCTATGAAATTATTAGCAGATTATATTAAATCACTCGGTGCGAAGGATATTGTAGTAGTTGCTCCAGATAAAGGAGCTATAGAAAGATCAAGTGCTTTTGCGAATCATTTTGGTGAAAATGTTCCTGTAGAAGTATTTGAAAAAGTACGAGATGTCAAAACTGGAGAAATAAAAATGAGTGGTAGTTTGAATCTTAATGATAAAGATGTTGTTATTGCTGATGATATTATTGCTACAGGTGGTACGATGGCAACTGCAATAAAATTAGCAAAGGCAAGTGGTGCTAGGAAAGTTTTCGCAGTAGCAACACATGCATTATTACTGCAACAAGCTAAATATAGGATAATAAAAGCCGGAGCAGATGAGATAATTGGTACAGATTCAATTGACAATGAAGTCTGTAGAGTTTCACTAGCAAAGATTATTGCTGATTACTTAAAATAAGAGGATCGAACTTATTAGTAGTTATTAATGATATCCATAACTACTTTTCTTGTTTTATCTTTTAAATTTTTTATAGTAGAATTATTTTGGATTACATAATCAGCATTTTCTAAAACTTTATCTAATCCAAATTCAATTTCTCTTTTATCTCTTTCATTTAATTCTTCAAGACTTTTAGGGTCATCACTACGATTTCTTTCAAAAAGTCTATTAAATCTTATGTTTTCATCAATAACAATAGCGATAATTGGTAATTTCCAGAATTTTCTAAAAATGTTAATTTCTGAAAGAGATCTAATTCCATCTATAAAAATTATTTCCTTATTTTTACTTTTTATTAAATCTACACATTTCTCAGCGATTATTGCTGGTCCCCCTTCCTCACGTAACTTTTTAGCAATTTTCCCTATGTTAACTCCAGAAGGTTCTAAGTTCCTTTTTTTAACTTCATTTCGAACAACATCGCCCATTGTTACTACGACCCCCAAATCTTTTATCGCTTCTATCGCAGTTGTTTTGCCGGAACCTGGAAAACCGCAAATTGCTATTACTATCATAAACACAAATTTTACTAATATAATTTAAATATTTAGACTTTGTTTAAATTCTATATAGAATAAGAAATTAAATTTTTAAAGGATAACAGAACAATGCATTAACGACAGAAGTTATGAAGAAAAGCAAAAAAATTGATCCATTTAAAACGCCAGTACTATTAACTCTAAAAGCATATAAGAGAATCGTAGGATATGCGATAAGATATGCCAATAATGATTTAAAATCTGAAAAGTGGCGTGAAGTTTATGGAATTTTAATAGGATCTATTGAAGATAACACTAAAGTAATTGTAAAAGATGCAATTCCAATGGTAGTTGGAGATCGAGCTGGGGTAAAATATGAAAACAAACAATACGTAGATATGGCTCAAATTGATGCTTCTGTATTCGAAAGATCTATTCAAGATGATAGAACTGATTTTATTATAGGATGGTGGCACACACATCCAGGATTTGGTTTTTTCTATAGCCCAATCGACTGTATGACACAATTGGGATATCAAATCCCTAATCCATATGCTGTTGGGTTAATATTTGATCATTGTGAAAAACAATCTAATACACACTTTTTGGGTATGGCGGGATTAAGACTTAAAGATCCAGAATTAGGGATTTCCTCCACTTATAACTTAATAGAGCTAAATTATGAGTTTGAAGAAAAAATTATGGTACAAAAAGCGGAAAATGTCATAAAAAAAGTTAATAAAAATATAGAGAAAGTCTTAAAGGAAGTCAAATACATTGATGAAGTGCTTCGTAAAAAGGCTTTAGCTCAATTACAGAGGAATTATGGATTAATTTTAGTACCTAAGGATAATATAATTATAACTGATGATAAAGAAACTGCAGAAGAGGACGAGTGTTTTTTATATGAATGGGATCCTGAATTTTTTAAAAAGTCATATAGAGTTCCTAAGTTTAGAGAAAAGATAGAAAAGGTTGTAACTACTGCTTATGATGAGCTGGATGAGCTAATTGGAAATAATGAGAAAGAAAAATATGAAAATAGAAAAGAGAAATTGATTAAAAAAATAAAAAATATTTTAAAAAAACCAAATGAATGGTATGATAAATTGATGGATGATTTTTCTAAAAGAATTGAAGTTATTTTTCCATTTTATTCATATCTAGATACTAATGAAAGAAAAATTATTGAATATTTTGAAGAGAGAAGTTCTGAATATTCCAAGATTTTAGACGAGTTAAATCGAAGATCAAATTTAATCTTAATTAATTAATAAAAATATTTTGATTTGTATTTATCAAACTTTAAAAATTTAGAAAAATATAATCAAATTAGAAACTTTAGTAAAATTTTATATACACAATAAATTATTAAGAATTAAGTTAAGCTTCTTTTTAATGAAAGTATAAAATTTTGATACGAATGAGGATTCATTCATGGTTAATGAAACTACAATCATAATAAGAAACAGACACGATAAAGATAAGTCAATTAAAGACGCAATTTTTGCATTTTCTGGGGGTAGAAAATCACTATTAATTAAGGGTGAAGGAGAAGAAATCAGTACTGCGGTAGAAGTAGCTGAAATTCTAAAAAGCCGTATGTATCCTAGAATTGAAATTGCAAACGTTTCTTTAGGGAGTCGCCCATTTTTTGATAATAGACAACGGGATTATTACAGGAAAAATACTAAAGTTAATAAAAAGAAGACTGATATAATTTCTAATATTCAAATCACTCTTCAAACCAAATCAAATACTTAAATCTATGAACTCTAGAGTTAAAGCTAATTTTGGACATTTAGGGCCATTAATTGAAGAAACCCGAACTCCGGCTATATGTGAGATCTGTAAAAATTTCATTTATAAAAGAATTTACTACGATGAAAACTCGGAGAAAAAAAGGAAAATTGTTTTTGTTTGTAAGAACTGCTTAAATAATAATATTGTATAATTTTATTCAATTATATGCGTATGGCTTTTTTTAAGCTTCTTCTGACTTCGTTTTTCGAGATATTTGGTCCAATTAAAAGACATAATAAAAAACATCACTGTTATAGTGACTAATAATAAAATTGCTTCCGTTATTACGCTTGAATTATCGTTAGATTGGATTCCTTGGGTTACCAACCCAAGTGCTACAAAAATAGGCCAGCAACAATAAAACAAGGTTGTTACATTTTTACCTAACCAACCGGGAATAATGCATTTCCAAAAAGGATATTTTATCATTCCTAAAGGTAAAAACAAAATATCATCTGGGAGTGGAGTTAGAGCAAATAAAAAAATATAGAAGGGAGTACGTTTTTCATTTTCCAAGATTAATTTACCAAATTCATTTACATTATTTAGTAGATCTGAATCTCTTTCTTTTACTAACTTTTTAGCCCCATAGCCAACAGTATAACCAGTAAATTCGCCTAATACACTGCCTAAACCTCCAACTACTGCAATACCAATAATTTGAAACCAAAAAGGTCCTGATAGCAAGATTTGTGTTATTTCTAGACCCAAAATAGAAAAATTATGATAGATTGAATCTGAAAGCGAAAATAAAACAAACGGAAAAGGAACTGGAAACCCTATTGATGCTGAACCTAAAAAACATATTCCAAGAGAAATTAAAAGAGCCCAAAAATAATTTGCTCCTTGTGTAATTATTGCTAAATTTTGTCTTGAATTGACAATAAAGTTCTGAAAATCAGGTATGTATAAAAACAGAAATATATAGACCATTACAGATAAATAAAAAATTATAAAAACTATAGTTAGCTTTTTCGAAATTGCCATAATCTTATTATATCTTTAAAATTTTGGTGTTCAATCCATTTTTTGCTTGTAAAAGTAGGTTAAGATTAGTGTTTATTTTTCCAATTTTATTTACTTTATTGGGCATTTCAATTTCTTCAATAGCTATAATCAACTCATCGGTTTTAGGGTTGTAAAGAATATCACCTTTTTCAGCATTAATTATCGATTTCGGATTAGTCCCTTTGTAAATTTCAACACCAGGTAGTGTCCAATAATTTTTCGAACCAAAACTATATCTACCTCTAAGCCCAATAGGTAATTTATCAATTATAGCATCTGCGGTAAGAGGTGAGAGATGACGGATGATATTGCCTTCTAAAGTGCCAATTCCGAACAAAATAATCTTTATTGGTACACTCATATTTTATAAATAATGTAATTTCTGATATTTATATTATTTTAATTTAATTCTAAAAATACTTAAATTTTTGTCGTAAATATTGATGATTTTATGATTTTCCCTAATAATAAGATTTAAATACTTAAATTATCATATATTTATCTGGACAATAGGTCAATTTTGCATTGGATTTGGATACAAAACTACGGTTTTTACACCGAATTAATCGTTACCTTAAAATGAATTAGTATTATATTTCCGACAAATTTTTTTTTATTCGGGCTCTAAGAATCTAAAATCAACCTAATATCTTACAAAGATTTTAATCATTCATTCCTTTTTTAACGCTGGGAAAAGATGTATAATGCTTCTAAATTAGCAAGTTGAAACAGGAATTTATTTTTCACATACATCTATACTTAAATTTATTCGATATTGGTATACGAGACAATTTGGCATTAATGCTTATATTCGTGTCGAATTAAGAGGTTTAATTATTTGGAACCAGAGACATTGAAACTTGAGTACCCTTATATCGAAAAAAGGTATAAATTTGTAAATAGGAGCTTTGATTACAAAATTGTTTCAATGGATAATGATTTTACCAAACTCCCTTGAATCAATTATACTTTGATTAATCGGAGCACCTATTGTCCTCTTTTTTTTTTAGGATTTTAAGATCATTTTTATTATCAATATCATAGAATTGGTGTTTACTTTTTATTTCAAAAGCATAGATTTTTTTTCCATTATTAACCATATAGTTCATTGATTCCCATACTGTCTTATATGGTATTTTTCCTTTCAAATTCGACATCTCAGTAATGAAATCATAATTAAATACAGTAACGGGAATAATTTGATTTATGACCTTCTTTAAAGGTAAATTTTTAATTTTTCCTTGAGTTATTTTTTTTAAAATAGTTTTTGAACCAATATTCTCAATTTCAGCATTCGAAATTATTCTATTTACACTATATAATTCTTTTAATGGTTTTAATCCTATAATTCTATAAAAGACAAAAGGATACATTTGAATCAAATTAAAATTGTTAGATATTATAAATAAAACTTCTTTTAGTAAGTTATAATCAAAAATTGTATCACCCGGAATTACTAAGAAGTAATTTCTCGATTTGATGAAATCTTTATTTTTGATTATTGATAAAAATGAATATAGTGGTCCAAATTTATACTGATTTTCAGTATCTATTATTATTATTTTATCTTGTATGGTTTGATTTTTTTTTTCCAATGATAAAATGAACTCGCGGATGGAATCTCCTAAATAACCAATAACAACTCCTATTTGTTTTATTTCTAAATTAATTAGATTATTAATACTATGATGGAGAAGTGAAATATTTTCTAATCTTTCTATTTTTATTAATGATTTAGGGGTATTTTTTGTAATTCTTTTAAGTCGCTTTCCTTCTCCAGCACATAAAATGACTCCAGATATTTTTTCTTTAAAATTATTCTCTTGTAGTAACAATTCGTTTCCCTTTTTCATCCAGAATAATTGTATGTTCTTCTTGAGCAACTGGTTTTTTAAGAGCTTCAATTAAAATAGGATAGTTGCTTATAATTTTTTTTCCTATGAAAAATTCAAGAGTTCTTTGGATTTTACTTTTTGGGATAAGATTATTTTTTTCGATCCATCGTGGGCTAAAAGGAAGTCGTCCAAAATTATTTTCGATTTTATTCATATATCCTAAATGTTCATAAGATATATTTTTTTTTACTTTCTTTAAAAACCGAAAAATATAAGCATGATCCCCATTATTAACACTCCCTGCTCCAGAAGTTGCGAAAGGTTCACAAGCATACGCATCTCCCGGTTTAAGTATTTGATTATGTACCATATCTTTATGATTTGGAATGAAAGGACCTGCATGTAAATCGTATTGCTTTAATTCATGACCTCCTAAATTTGTTATGGGTCTTAGACCTCGATTTTTAATCTTTTGCTCGATAACTTCACCAATTTCATACAGTTTAATTCCAGGCGTGAATAATTCAATTGCAGCTTCAAGAGCTTCTTTTGCGGCTTCAACATAATTCTGAAGCTTTGGATCTTCATTAATATTTATTGTAAATGCAGAATCTGCTATAAAACCATTATAATGTGCTCCAACATCAATTTTTAATAACCCTTTTTCAGGAACTATTGTTTCATCATCTATTGGAGGACTATAATGAGCAGCAATTTCATTTAAAGACATATTGATTGGAAATGACAATTCACATTCATTTCCAATTATCTCAGCTTCGCATCTATTAGCAATTTTTAAAAAAGATTCTCCTGGTTTAACTAAATTCTTCGCTAGTTTTTTCGCTGCTATAACTGCCTTTCCTGCTTTAATATAATCTTGAATATAATTACTACTCATATTTTTACACACTATTAATATTAATTTTTAATTAAGGTGTTAATCTATCAGCCGTTCGAGGATACATTACAGCTTCTCTAATATCATCAAGTCCACATATCATTGTAAGCCACCTATCTATACCTAAACCAAATCCTGCATGTGGAGGCATACCATAATCAAATGAATTTAGATGAGATCTGAAAGAAGATGAATTAAGCCCTTTACTTTCAAGGGCATTTATTAGTTGTTCCTTATTGTGAACTCTAGTTCCTCCAGAGGTCAATTCTAACATTCCCTTCTGCAAATCGAATGATTCACTATATTTAGAATCTTTCGAAGGCATAATATAAAAAGGTTTAATGGACATCGGCCAATGAGTTATGTAATAGTAACTTGTTAATTCTTTACCCAACTTTCGATAAGCTTCAGTAGATATATCCTCACCAAACTCAATATTAATTCCAAATTTAGTGGATATTAATTCAATGATTTCTTCGTATGTATATCTAGGAAAGGGAATTATTGGTGATACTGATATATTTTCCATTTTTAAATACTCTAAAGCAGCCATCTGATTTTCTCTTATATCTTCTAGAACATTATAAACAAGTTCTTCTAAAAGTTTAAGAACATCCACCATTGTAAAAAAGGCAATTTCGACATCTAACGTAAGAATTTCACATAAATGTCTTTTTGTACGATGTTTTTCTGCTCTAAAGCAATCACTTATTTCAAAAACTCTTTCATAAACTCCACTTAATTGTTCTTTATATAATTGAGCTGATTGAGTGAGAAATGCTTCCTTTTCAAAATATATAATTGGAAATAACTCAGTACCTCCCTCTGTTGCAGAAGCTATAATCTTTGGAGTTGTCATTTCAGTGAAATTATGTTCAAATAAAAATTTTCGAATTGACCTAAACATTTCTCCTCTGATCCTAAAAACAGCTTGATTTTTTAGTGATCTTAAATCTAAAGCCCTATTATTTAATCTAAGATCTAACTCTGAGATGGTTTCTCCTGTCATATCTATAGGAAGTTTATCAGGAGTGGTATTTAATATTTTTAATTCAGATGGGATTATTTCAATTCCTCCAGGTGCTTCCTTAAACTCTTTTACAGTTCCTTTTACCATTATACAGTATTGATATCCAACCTTCGCCTTTTCAAACAATTCATCGGAAACAACTCCCTTTTTCAAGGTTATTTGACGCTCTCCATATTTATCTTGTAGAGATATGAATTTTAAGCCTCCAAGATTTCTATAGTTACGAACCCATCCACCTAAAGTAACTTTTTTGTTCACTAGTTCTATTGTTACATCTTTAGTGAAATGTGTTTTTCTCCAATCTCCTAAATTATCAAGTACCAATTACTCTACATCTCTCAATTTTTTCTTGAATATATTCTTTAAAATTAAATTAAAAATAAAATTTTTACTTTCTTATCTTCTATTTATGGTTGAATTGAAATGGAAAGGCAAAGTGGAAAGAGAGGATAGTATTTCAAAAATATATGAAACTAAACCTCTTCATATTCTCGATATATATCCATCTATCAGTACTGATTCTAAATCGGAACAAAAATGGCGAAATCTACTAATTTGGGGGGATAATAAAGCAGTAATGAATTCATTGTTAGATGAATTTAAAAATAAAATATCTCTTATATATATCGATCCCCCATTCGCTACGGGAAGTAACTTCAATTTTAAGATTCAAATAGGGGAAAATGGCGAATATATCGACGATATTGCTTATAAAGATAAGTGGAAGGAAGGATTGGAAACATATTTAGACTTTCTGCATGAGAGGCTTATTTTAATGAGAGAACTACTAACAAATAGTGGGTCGATATTTGTACATCTAGATTGGCATATTTCCCATTATATAAAACTAATAATGGATGAGATATTTGGGATAGAAAATTTTAGAAATGAAATAATTTGGGCATATCCGGCAGCATCGGTTAAAACCAGAAGTTTTTTCATTAGATCCTATGATACAATTCTTTTTTATTCAAAAACGGATAATTATGTATTTAATGATGATCCTAATATTTATATGGAATACTCAAACCGAGTAAAAAATGCCTTAAAGAAAGATGAGCAAGGGATATTTTATTATAGAGGTGGAAGCCATAATCGAAAAAAATTATCGAGAAAGGTTTATGTTGAGAAAGAAGGAATTTTCCCAAGAGATGTTTGGAATGATATTCCCTATATAAGAGCGAATACCTCAGAATATCAAGGTTTTTCTACACAAAAACCAGAACGCCTTCTTAAAAGGATAATATTATCCTCAACAAAGGAAAATGATATTATTGCAGATTTTTTTTGTGGTTCAGGAACAACACTCGTCGTGGCAGAAAAGTTAGGAAGATATTGGATTGGATGTGACTCAAACAAACATGCGATTCATATGACAAGAAAAAGAATTCTAAACCTTAGTCAGAGTAATGATATGATAAATTGGAATAAAAAGTATAATAAGAATCCTCAACGATTTAAAATAGAATGTATGGATAAAAAAGAAGAAGCATACACACTTTCAGATGCATTTTTGAAGAGAGAAAATGTGAACGATAAAGGTTTAAAAGTTAAAGAAACTCCTGAATTTAAGACTAAAATCCATCAAAATGATAATATAATTGTGGTCGAATTAATAGATTACAAAATACCATTTATAGATTTAATATCAGAGAAAGTATTAGAAAATATAAAGTCTTTTTCAGATTGGATTGACTATTGGGCTATTGATTTTGATTCGAAAAATAATATTTTTAAAAATATGTTTTTTTCTTATAGAAACCCGAAATTTAGAACATTATCTTTAAGATCAGATGGTCATTATTACGATAAACCTGGCCATTATAATGTGGTAGTAAAAGTAATTGATATTTTTGGAATTGAAACTATGAAAAAACACGAAATTAAGTTGATGCAATAAGTTCTCTAATCAACATCGTAGCGTAGCTTCCTTTCTGTAAGGAAAATTCAAATTTGACTTTTTTCTTTCCAGGATTAAGATCATCCTCCGTAAACTCTAACATTTTTAAAGCAGTTGGCTTAGCCGTTATCGTTCTAAGAGCACCTGTCATTTCTAGATCTGTGTTCAACTTGCTACTTAAAATATATTTATCAATCCCTTCTCGCTTAGCAATTTCTTCGAATAATGATTTCATTAATGGAAATAACTCTAAATCAGTATTGCTTCCAATAATAGGCACTATTAATGCCGCTCGATTTAAATCTATAGCTTTTTTCAAATAATTATCATAAGATTCCCCATAAATATATTTCACATAAGTGACATTTCCATTAAAGTCGTCTAATATGCTAATTACATCACCTTTTATTGGTTTAAATAAAGGGAAGCCCTTCTCAACTCTTAAAGAAAGCATCTTATTGAAAATATATGATTGAAAGGAACTAATTAATAATTTTTTTAAATCAGAGGGTAATGTATTAATAGTACCTTCATAATCATCTGGATTTTGAATCAGATAATAAAGCATATTTCTTTCATATTTTAAGTTTTTTGGGAAGTTTGCATAAGCTTTTTCAAAATCTCTATCATTTCTGAATTCTCTCCTCACTAATTTTGATTCATCAGATTCAGTAGTATAAGTTGTCGACACAAATTCCTCAAATGCATTCTTAAAATTACCTTCTAAAATATATTGTCCAACTTTATGAGAATTTGGTCTATAACTTCCAAATCTTTGAAGCCCAAAATAGTTAGGGAATCCAAACTTACTTAAAAAACTAATTTGTTTTTCTAATCTATTTCTTAGATTCTTACTATTTTCTACATTTCTTATTATAACTGTAAAATTATTACCCAAATGACTTCCTAACTTAACAGGTTTCTTAGTTGGATGTATATTTCTAATGAAAATATCCTTTAGATTTAATTTTTTTAATTTATCAACATAATCTCCCTTAATTGAAATTTTTTGAACTGAAATAGAAAATTTATCTTTTAATCCTGAATAATTAATAATCCCATAAGGGATTTTCAAAGTGTTACTTATCTTTCTTAAAGCATCAAATGAATCTCGATTAATTTTTATTAAATTGAAGGTTGTGTATCTATCCTTTAATTCTGCAGAAAAAGGTGAAGATTTATAATCCTCCTTAATACTAAGTGTTTTCCCATTATTATCTATTTCTCTTACTATAAAATCCTTAAAATTCTTTTTATATTCTCCCCCAATTCCTCCAATTTTAGATGTAGCATAAATTTCAATACCTACAAATTTTTCTACTTCTCTCTCATCATTACTTTCAAAAAAATAAGTATCAATTTCTTGGTTGAACAATTTTTTAGCCTAGATGCTTATATTATAATAGTTTTAAATCTCCAGTTATTTTATCAATCTCCGTAGATAATACGGGGCCAATTCCGATAGCAGTTGTTGTGCCCGGTGTTAGTTGAGTCAATCCTGCATCATTAACAACAAAAAATGGAAGTTTTTTCGATTCAAATTTAACTACTAAATCTTTTAATTGGTCCATACTTTGGATTTTAAGAACAACTTTTTTCTGTCCGGTATTCTTCCAATACTTCCAAGCTGATTTGTCTTGGATCCGGACGAGATCTGATGCTGAAACACTAGCATGACAAGACTGAGCACACTTTTTACCAACACCCATTTTAAGATCGGTTCTTATTAAAATTACTTGTTTATATTCTTCCACGGTAAATCTATTAAATATTAGAAAAATAGCTAATTAAATCTTATTGATTATTGAAATTCAACCCGTGTAATATTTCCAGTTAATTCATAAATCAATTCTTCAAGTTCCTCTTTAGTAAACAAAATTTTTTCCTTATCATCTTCCCAAAGCACTGCTCTAAACTGAACATCTCCTGTAGCTAAGAATATTTCATTAAGGGATAAGAGTTTATATGGTGCAATTAACGCCTCCACAACTGGACGAGGTTTATTTGTTTTTTCAATAAAAATTAGTTCATCAATCTCATATGCTTCTTTCATCCATGCTATCAAATCGGGAGTTATTTTCAATTTATCTTTTCTCCCAACCACTAGTATTATTAGATCTTCATAATCAATAGCTTTATAAAATGAAATTTCTTTTAGAAAAGCAAATTTTTCTTCTTGTTCCTCTAATTGAATTAAATTTTTTGCCAAATCAATTTCAAATTCCGTTATTTCTCCCGCATCCAACCTAGCTTGACAATTGGTACATAAAAAACCAGAATTTATGCATGTTTTATCTGCTGGAAGAACTTTCATCAACTATAACCCAGATTAAGTGTTTCATGTTTTATATATTTCTAAAATATCCTAATGAATTATGGTATTCTAATTGATATCTATTAAAAATAGTTAATTAATTTTTTCCTAAAGATTCTTAAATTTTATTTTTAAAAAAAATCGGTTCAATCTTCAATCTAAGAAAGGGATTATAAAAAGTTCGATTAAAAATAAAACATAAATTACAATTCTATAATATCACAACTGATATTTCTTAATAATCTCTCTGCTGTTGCTGGATCTGTTTTATATGTATAAAGAATTTTCTTTGTTCTTAATTTTAGCTTCACTTTATCTTTTAAGCGTTTAACTCGACAGTGAATTGCATATTCGGAGATTTCTATGAATTTTTCTTCGTTAAAAATTTCTCTTGGCACATTAACTCAACTAATCTTACATAATGTAAAGAATAAATAGATCTATTATTTATAGAATTTTAATTTTATCATATTTTCCTTTAGTCTAAACAAAAATTTTATTTTACATCATGTGTTTTAGAAATTATTCTTATTAGTTTTTGAGCTTAACAAAAATTTTTGTAAAATTACGTATTGATTGAATAAAAATGAGTCCTATAGACGATCCAGTGAAGAGGAGAATCGCCAGATATCATCTACTAGAGAAAACTGTTTGTAGAAGATGTGGAGCTCTTAATCCACTTAGAGCAAAGAAATGCCGTAGATGCCATGGAAAAGATCTAAGACTAAAAAAGAGAGAACTCACTAAATAAATACCCATCTAATTTTTATCCATTTTATCAAACAACATGGCAAATTTCTCATTATTAGTTTGATTCTTTAAAAATTATAAAATTCAGTTATTTTTCTTACCAAATTGAAAATTCGTAAACTTTTTTAATTTTATGACTTAGAGATCTATATAAATAAAATATTATTTCAAAAATTAATTCAATAATTATATTAACTAAGAGTGAAAAAAATGGCACAATTAGGCGGAACACCTGTATTTATTATGAAAGAAGGTACAGAAAGACAACGTGGAAGAGATGCGATGTCAAACAACATTGCTGCCGCAATTGTTATTGCTGAAGCTGTGAGAACTTCACTTGGACCTCGTGGCATGGATAAGATGCTCGTAGACCAGTTTGGAGACGTTGTAATCACGAATGACGGCGCAACAATTTTAAAAGAAATTGATGTCCAACATCCTGCTGCCAAAATGATGGTCGAAGTTGCTAAAACTCAAGACTCAGAAGTTGGTGATGGAACAACGACATCAGTTATTCTTGCCGGAGAATTATTAAAGCGCGCTAAAAAGTTGATAGAACAGAAAATTCATCCTACAGTAATTACTGAAGGCTTCCGAAAAGCAGCAGAAAAAGCAGTTGAAATTCTTGAGAATATTTCAATTAAAAGCGGAATTAATGATAAGGAAGGATTGAAGAATGCTGCTATGACTTGTATGTCTAGTAAAATTGTATCTGAATCAAAAGAAAAATTAGCTCAGATTTGTATGGATGCTATTTTAGCTGTTGCCGAAAAATCTGAGAATGGAAAATGGGTTGCTGACATAGAAAAAGTCCAAATACAGAAAAAAGAGGGAGATTCAATTGATGATACCAGTTTAATTAAAGGTATTATCTTAGATAAAGAAGTGGTAAGTCCTGGAATGCCAAAGAGTGTTAGTGATGCTAAAATTTTACTATTGCAGAGTGCAATAGAAATTGAAAAAACAGAATTTGAGACTAAACTTCAAATCACAAGCCCAGAACAAATCCAACAATTCTTAGACGAAGAAGAACATATGCTAAGAACTATGGTTGAAAAAATCAAAAATTCTGGAGCAAAAGTCGTCGTCTGCCAAAAAGGAATTGATGATATGGCTCAACATTTCCTTACCAAAGCAGGTATTGTAGCTGTTAGACGAGTTAAAAAATCTGATATTGAAAAACTCGCAAAGGCTACCGGTGGCGCTATCTTTACAAATCTCGATGATATTACCCCTGATAAACTTGGATGGGCTGGATTAGTAGAAGAACGCAAAATAATGAATGATTCATGGATTTTCATTGAAGAATGTAAAGACCCTAAATCTGTTGTAATTCTTATAAGAGGGGGAACTGAACTTATCATTGATGAAGTTGAAAGAGCGATTCATGACGCACTTTGTGTAGTTAGAGATGTTGTAGAAGATGAAAAACTTGTTGGCGGTGGTGGCGCTCCTGAGATTGAGGTCGCCATCCAATTAAGGAAATACGCTTCCACTCTAGGCGGCCGTGAACAACTTGCTGTCGAAATTTTCGCAGATTCACTTGATATCATCCCAAAAACACTTGCCGAAAATGCAGGGCTAGACCAAATCGATACTCTCATGAAATTAAGAGCTGCTCATCAAAAAGGCAATAAGTTTGCCGGCACCGATTTAGATACTGGTGATGTGGTAATTGACATGGCAAAAATTGGTGTTGTCGAACCAACTGTCGTAAAAGTACAAGCAATTAAAAGCTCTACCGAAGCTACATCCATGATTCTACGAATCGATGATGTAATTGCATCAGCTAAAAGCGCAGGTCCTCCCGGTGGAATGCCTCCAGGAATGGGAGGTATGCCTCCAGGAATGGGTGGCATGGGAGGTGGCATGGGAATGCCTCCAGATATGTATTAAAGATTTAATTATTCTTTATAATTTATTTTTTCTTTCTATTTTTCTTTTAACTTTTCAGCAATATTTTGGGTTAGTTCACATCTAACAATATCTATTCCGTTATTTTTCCATTCAAGGTATAATTATATTATTGGGTTCACGAATTGAATTTCTATTTTTTACCTTTTAATTGAAGCTTACGTTCTAGAATATTATCGTATAAATCATCCATTGTAAGGGCTATATCAATTTCTTTATCTTTTTTCTTGAGATGGATTGCTTCTTCAGGGCAAGTTGGCACACAATTACCACAACCGATACATTTCTTCTTATTAACCTTGGAAATTTCATTGACAAGTTTTATTGCTTCCATTTGGCAGCGATCTACACAAGTGCCACATCCAGCACATAATTCAGAGTCTACATCTGCATAAAAATTAGCCGAGAAAAATTGAACTGGTCTGGGAAAATTCTTAGTTCCGAGTAAGATCGGACAACAACATCCACAGCAACTACAAATAAATTCAGGTCTAAGCGCATTTCCTGCTTGGAGTACTAATCCATCATCTTCATTTTTACGCTGTATCTCGAGAGCTTCTTCCCTTGAAATTTTGCGGCCCCACCCTTGGTCAATATACATTTGAGCCATAGAACCAAATCCCATACAGACTTCACGACGATCTGTCACCTTACAGGGTTGTCCTAAAATATCCATAGCTTGACGACAAATACAATTTATCACCACAAATGGCCCTTCCACTTCTTCGATAATTGTCTTAAGATCATCATATGTAGAGATATGATGTTCTGGAGTAATACTTTTTTCTACTGGTATAGTTCGAAATTGAGAAATTTTAGTGCCAAATACCTCTAAACCAAAACTTATTCCAAGATATTTAAAGAAATCGTTTAAGAAATCTTTATTAAGTCTATTAACTTGGTATTCATACATACCAATCACGAATTGGGCGTTGCTATAATATTTCTTTCCCTCTTCTACCTTAAAATGAACAGTACCTTTTTTAGCCATAGTATCTAAATGGGATTCTAATTCTTCAATCGATAAACCAAGATCTTTCGTACGCTCGTATATCGTCTCTAATGGTTCAAGATCCCTAGACCAAGAGAATTTTAATTTTGTAGCGATCTGAGCTTCTGCTGGAGTGAAGAAGTATTTCAAGAGATCCATTTCCACTCCACTTTTAGTGGAAGGAAATCCAATAGGAAAGGAATCAATATGTTCTTTCAATTCTTCATAGATTATTGATTTATCTAATGTCATTTTCTAATCATTTAAATTTTATCTTTGGAATTTCATGAAATTTTGATAAGTAAATAAGGACAAAGTGATATTTATTAATTTTGCTTTTTATATCATTCAAACTCAAGAGGAAATTTGAATTTGATTACGAGAGTTAAAATCTAATACAAAAAATTTGTTATTTCTCTATTTTCTGCCATTTTAGCGGTTTATATTCCTTTAATTAATTGAATGTACTTGAGAATTTAATTATTTTTTTAAATTTATTTTTTCTTTCTATTTTTCTTTTAACTTTTTAGCAATATTTTGGGCTAATTCACACCCAACTATATCGATTCCGTTTTTTATCCATTTAATTTGTTTTTTGATTTCTTTTGAAGTCACGGATTTCTTTAATACGGTTATATTAACTCTACTTAATATAAAATTTTAAAATCAACATTTAATGTAAAAAGATACATCTCAAGGGAATTTTGACTTTAAAATCCTTTGGTGTTGATAAATTTTTAAATAATAAAAGAAATTTATTAAAGGGATTTTAAATCTCCTGAGAGGTCATTAAACCAGAATTTGAAGTTATCATTAAAATCTTTCACTTGTTTCAGTAATTTGGGTGTTCTGTGTAGTTGATCGAAGAGTGATTCATCCATCGTAATGATACAATCACATGTACAAATGGCAGTTGCGAAAATCAGGCAATCAATTGTGTCATTATGAATTTTCTTTATTTGAGATGCCAATTCAATTATAAAGGGATTATCAGTAAATAATTTTTCTACAAGTCGCACGTCGTTTTGAATGGCATCAATTCCAATCCTTATATCCCGGGGTGTTATAATACTCCCTTTAGATGAGAGTTTTAATCCTTTCGCTGTGAGTTCAAAAAGGGTTAGAGTAGAATAAAAATAATCATTAGTAGATTTGGACAAGAGATCAATCAATAGAGTGTCTGGAATAGTTTCGATCCCGATTTTAATGAGAGGTAAAAAGTATGATGTATCAATTAGGATCCTCATTTTTCATATTCCTCAGCTAATTCATCTTTAAATTGCTTCCAGGCGTGATAGCTTATTTTAGTCTTAGGTGGGACATTCAATATTTCTTCAATGGAATGAAGTTTTCTTACGATTAGTTGATCTTGATGAATATATAATAAAATAGGCTGATTTGGTTCAAATCCGAGCTTTTCTCGAATTTCTTTTGGTGGAAAAATTTCCCCTTTAGAACCGATTTTTAAAATTATTGTGTCTGTATTAATTGTCATAATTAAATAAGATATACTCGAATTATTTAAGTTTTTCGAGTAAAAAAGATAATTTTCATTGAATCAAATACCTAAGCAATATTATTGAGAAATCCTTATTCTAAATTTTTATAAAAGGTAAATATTGATAGCGATTAATTTGAATTATATGAAAAATTATAAAAAAATTAAAGAATTAATTTACTAATCGTTTGTAATGACTGATGATGCTTTTCTAAAGTTAAGGGAATTCTTAGATCAATTCCCTTTAGGATACCCCAAATCACCAACAGGTGTTGAAATTAAAATTCTAAAAAGGCTCTTTATTGAAGAAGAAGCAAATATAGCTATATTGTTAACCCATATTCCTGAGGAAGCGAATAAAGTTGCTAAAAGAGCTGGAATCGATATTGCTAAAAGAGCTGGAATAAATGGTAAACTACATTTCTCCTTTCTTAAAATTATCTTGAACTAATAAGTGATTCCTTAAGAGATAAAGATGATTTTGATTACTTATAAAATAAATTAGAATGCTTGTGGTGTGGAAATCGTGCAAAATTATAGTTGATCAAATGTTTGAGGGATACTATTTCAATGTTATTCAACATAGATTTAAATAATATAAAAACTAATTTATAAAACGATACAATAATAATTTACAATAAAGTAAATTAAAGTATTGAATATGGGTGAATAGAAATTGAGAAAAATTAGTTATAAATCAATTTTACTTATACTATGTTTATCGATGATTAGTGGTTCTTTGAGCTTTGGAGTTGCCAGAGTTGAATTATCACAGGCAAGTTCAACTGTATATAGCGAAAGTATTACCGTGTTTGACCATGAAATTAGTGATTGGCCTCATCCCGCCGTAACAACACTTGAAATTCCTTGCAATTGGCAAGTTATAGCCTGTGATTTGGAATATACGGCATATAGTGATCCAAATGACCCTTATCTACGAGCTATGGCGTTCTATTTAGATGACAGGGGTGGTGGAATTGGATGTTATAGAATTGGTCCCGGTCAAATCCGGGGTTGGACAATTTCTCCTGGTCAAACATTACATCGGGTGTTTGATATGTCTTATGTAATGTTTCCACTACCTGATGAGGGGGGTGAATATTTGAATTTCATCCCGGAAGGTGAAGGTTACATACCTGGATATTTTAGCCCAGGAGTACATGATATAGAGGCTTTTGTTACATCTCAATATCCAGGAGCCGTCCAAGAATCATGGATATCTATAATACTTCATTTTCAATATATCGTTGTGCCTATACTTGCAACTATTGATTTTGATCCTGATACTTTAAATCTAAAGAGTCATGGAAATTACGTCACAGTCTATATCGAATTAACGAGTGAATGTGGATTAGAAGTAAGCGATATCGATCCAACAACTGTCTCACTGAATGGACTTTTAGCTTTAGAAAAACCTACACCCCAAATTGGCGATCATGATGGTGATGGATTTCCTGATTTAATGGTTAAATTCGATCGACAGGCTCTCAAAAGTATTTTAATGCCTGGTGACCCCGTACTAATAACTGTCTCAGGGGAGTGTTCTGGTGGTATTCCATTTGAAGGTACTGACACTATTCGAGTTATTCATTAGTATAGAGTATAAATTTAAAAATATTTTTTTATTTTTTTTTACAATATTATTATATTAATTCATTATTAAAGAGATCTAAAAAGAAATTCTTTTATTGAATTACACAAGATAAATTTATGCTCAATTCATTCGAAAATAAACGATTGGTGGTTTGATTAAAAAGATTTATTAGATATCTTTTGTTAATTGCTAGAATCTTTTTTACCCAACTGAGATTGGTTCTTGAATTACAATTAAACCATTTTAATTCTACATTGTTGAAAAAAAATGTAATTCAGTATATCTAATTTCAAAATATTTAACTAAATTTTGAAAATACTACTTTTAAAAACTTTATATCGCAAACGTCAGTATTTAAGAAAAATAAAAAAAAGAAAAAATTAGTGATAATTATTTTTTGTGTTTTCTGCGTCTTATAATTAAAAAGACCGTTGTTATGCCTCCAATAGTTATACCCCCAACAAATAAAACTATAGCTATTAAATTTCCAAATGGAAAAGCTTCACCACCAGCTTTACCGCCATTTATTGGAGGATTTTTAATAAGCTGTGCATAAATATCATAGTCCAATCCGCTTCTCCTATCGAACCAGGTGATAATTGCACCCCCATTTTCATCGCTGGAAATTTGAGGGAACCATTGGTTATTAGTTGCCGTGCAAATTGCAACACCATTAGTTGTCCAATTAATATTTCCAAATGAATCAACTCTCTGAGCGTAAATGTCACTCAAACCACTTCTTGAATCTTGCCATGTAATAATTGCGCCTCCGGCTCCATCACTGCAAATCTGAGGGAAATTTTGGTTATTGTTTGCTATACATACAGCTGTACCATTAGCTACCCACTTCACATCTCCAATCGAATCAACTCTCTGAGAAAAAATGTCGGAATTCGAACCAGTTCTATTATCTTCCCAAATGATAATGGCACCTCCAGTTCCATCGCTCAAAATTTGTGGATCCTCTTGATCTCTGTCTACTGTGCACAATGCTATACCGTTAGCGATCCACTTCACATCCCCAGTCGAATTGACTTTCTGAGCGTAAATATCGTAGTTTGATCCGCTTCTGTAATCTGACCAAGTGATGATCACCCCCCCAGTTTCGTCGCTGCAAATTTTAGGATACCATTGAGTATTGTTTTCTGTACATATTGCTACACCATTAGTTGTCCAATTAACATTTCCATTTGAATCAACCCTTTGAGCGTAAATATCACTCAATCCGCTTCTTGAATCTTCCCACGTGATAATTGCCTCCCCGGTTCCGTAGCTACAAATTTGAGGATATAACTGGTCCTTATTTGCCGTACATATAGCTGTACCATTAGCCATCCACTTCACATCTCCAGTCGAATTAACTCTCTGAGCGTAAATATCCCAATTCGGTCCATTTCTATTATAATCATTCCACGTTATGATCGCTCCCCCGGCTCCATCGCTACAAATTTTAGGGATCTCTTGGTCATTGCTTGCCGTGCATATAACTGTTCCGTTTGACGTCCACTGCACATCTCCAGTCGAATTGATTCTCTGAGTGTAAATATCCCAGTTCGATCCGCTTCTATAATCATTCCATGTAATGATTGCACCTCCTATTCCGTCGCTACAAATTTGGACGGTCCCTTGGTTATTTATTGCTGTACATATAGCTATTCCATCAGAGAACCATTGCACTACTCCTGCTGAATCAATCCTCTGTGCATAAATGTCCCAGTTCGATCCACTTCTATAATCTTGCCAAACAATAATTACGCCCCCAGTTCCATCACTGCAAATCTGAGGATATTCTTGATTATTGCTTGCAGCACTTACAATTATACCATCAGTAGTCCAAGCACTCTGAGAAGATAATTGAGCATCTCTGCTTTTAGGTGAGAGTTCAATGGGGGATGTACTAAATGTAAGAAGTATTGCTAATATTACGAATAATATCAACAATAAAATTTTAAAATTTTTTATTTTCAATATTTTTCGCCTAATAAAACGAAATTTAACAAAATTTCGGAATTTAATTAATAATTAAGACAATTTACTTAATAATAGTTTCATTCATTAAATAGATAATTTGGTTTATAAAACCACCATATTTGCTGATTCCGAATCACCATTAACTCAATCTTTTTTATCCGATTGGAAATTGTTTAAGACTAACATCCACTAGTTTTGCTGAACGTTAAGACATTTCAATATAATAAACATCTTTATTAACTATTTGGAAAAAAAACTAAAATAATTCAAAAAGAAAACGAAAAACATACACATAAGATTAATATTAAACTATATTTAATAACTATTGAAATCTACAAAAAAAGTTTAAGTTGGTATAAAAAAAGGTGAAATTTTTTGGAAAATAGAAAAAACAAAAGAAAACGATTATTTTATTGTTAACGATAATTGCGATAATTTTTCAATTATTCATTAATATGTTGATTAATGCTATAAAAGACTGGTCAATTTTAGTTACTTATCCAATGATTATAATGTTAGATGAATTAAATATACCTTTTGAAAAAGAAAACATCCCTTTCTTCATTTTTTCAATAAAATCATAGTAGTCCAGATATGTCTTAAGAATTCTAACTGTTTTTTTTAATTTATTTTTTCTTTCTCTTTTTCTTTTCGTGTTTCAGTGAAATTTGAGGTTATTTCATAATATTGAATAACTCTAGTAGCTTCCTACGATAGATTTAAAAGGATACATTGGATCATTTAAGATGATTGAATCGGGTGAAATAATGAAGAATCGAAAGCACGTATCTTCAATTATCATTGCATGCATTTTATTACTTAATCTCTTTATTTTAATTCCAAACATTTCGGTTGCTTCTATCCCCCCCTCCCCAGACCAATTTATCGCTGAAATATTTCCAAATAGTACATTGCCTTTACAAATTCCTCACACCAATACTGTTATCATGTTCAATGCCACTAATTTTCCTCATGAAATTGATATCAGTTTTGATGCAAATTATACTATATACAATTCTGAAAACACAACCACTATACCTATAATCCTGCCCTTCTCTTTCGCAACAAGTATTAGTGATTTCATTTTTGAGGTGTATGTAAATAATACTCAGATCCCTTATGATCTATTCAGTGTATCTCCATGGAATGAAAATATTACAGAAGTAGATATCCATTTAGCATGGTTCATTGAGACTTATCCAATTATATTAATTAGAAGTAATGTAACCCTTCAAAAAAATACCAGTTCAGTTATTAGGTATTATTTCAATGGCGTAATAAGCAACCCCGTAGGAATAAGCGATTTATTCTATATAGTTTATCATATAGGAACATCACAAGAATGGATAGGAAACACAACTGGAAGAGTAGAGATTCACGCATATGGGAAGCAACCAATTTTTGGGACTTTCGGATCTGGTAATCTTGACTGCCGAGTTGAAGATATTATTGGAGGGAGATCTTTTATATGTGAATGGAACAATTCTAAAAGTCCCAATATGGATATAGGAATTCAATATTATAGAGAAGCTACCCAGTTCGAAATAATATTGGAATATATATTGTATTATATTTCACCCTTTATCGGAATAAGCATTATTTTTATTATTATAATTATTAAAAAAAAATTAATTAAAAGAGAATTAAAAGATAATTCAATCAAAGAGTTTATGTAAATTAATTCGAAAATAAAAGGAAGAGGAAGAAGATGGTAAAAAAAGAGTTCATTATAAGCTTAATTGGGGGGATTTGGGCTCTTAGTATTTTTCTTTCCTCTTTATTTGGGTGGTATTTTTTCAATTATTTTAATTACTCATACTTAATTATAGGTGGGGGTTCAGTAGTAGGAGTTATAGTTGGTTTGCGGTATGATGAAAAGATTGGAATTTTAATTTGTTTATGGTCCTGTATTGGTTTTGTGATATTTCAAATAGTGATTACGTGGGGTAACTTTTTTATTGACTGGATATTCCTCTCTGGTGGGGCCAATTATGCCCCGCTTGGTTTAGTATTAATTGGGAGCATAATTGGCTATATAGATTCACGAAAAATAAATAAGAACCTTGTAATCAAAAAAGAAGGACAAAAAATATTAACAAGAGGGCTAATTTTAAGCTTGATTGGAGGAATTGTATCTTGGTTTATGATCCTTTCTATTTATCCAACATTTTATTACGATACTTATTTAACTTCCTTATATTTAATACTTACTTGGGGGGCGATAATAGGGGTGGGAGTTAGTTTAGTATATAATAAAAAAGTTGGAAGTATCATTTGCATTAGTTCAGGAATTATTTATATTCTGTATTTTGCTGTCATTAGTAAGGGATTTGTTTTTTTAGGTGTCATTGAGCCTCTTAGCTATAATTTGACTCATTTATTATTAGTGTTAGTTGGTGGCATAATCAGTTATTCAGAATTACGTGGAGATAAGGAAAGTTCAGATGTTCACGATTTCTAGTAAAAAAGATTAAATTAAATCTAAATAACAAGATATGGAACCTCTATAAATTTTTTTAAATTTACTAAGGAGCAGTTAAATTGCTACTCCCTAATATTAGTAAAGCAATAATTTTAACATCCTTACAGAAAACTGATTCTTATAAAAAATAAAAACTATTAGCGATGAATTTGAATTCTATGAAAAATTATTAAAAAATTAAAGAAATAATTTACTAATCGATTATAATGTCTGATGATGTTTTTTTAAAGTTAAGAGAATTCTTAGATCAATTCCCTTTAGGATATCCCCAAACTCCTTCTGGTGTTGAGATTAAAATTCTAAAAAGGCTTTTTACTGAAGAGGAAGCAAAAATAGCAGTAATATTGACCCATATTCCTGAAGAAGCAAGCAAAATTGCTAAAAGAACGGGAATGGATGTTAATGACTTGGAAGATAAATTAGAAATGATGGCAAATAAAGGATTAGTCTTTCGAATGCGAAGAGATAATAAAACGCTATTCAATGCTATACCATTCATGATAGGTCTATATGAATATTCTGTTAAAAAAGTAGATGAGGAGCTCGCCAAATATTTCAAAGAGTATTATGATACGGCATATCAAGACGAGATGGGCATTAGTAATGTACCAGGATTTAAAGTAATCCCCATCGAGAAAACAATTGAACCCAATACTACACTTTATCCTTATCAAAAATTGAAAGAGAGTATCAGAAACGCAAGAGTGATTTCAGTAACAGAATGTATATGCCGTAAAGAAGCTAGATTAAATGGAGAAGGTTGTGATTATCCTATTGAAACTTGTCTTAGTTTCGGAGTCGCTGCCGAATATTATATTGAAAACGGTATTGGACGTAAAATATCTGTTGATGAAGCTATAAGAATCATTGAAGAAGCGGATAAAGCTGGTTTGGTACACGCAGGAGCTAATTCTAAACATCTTTCAAATATATGTAATTGTTGTCCTTGCTGCTGCGCATCAATGAAAGGGATTACTAAAAAAGGACTTGATAAACATAAGTTTATGAATGCGTTGTTTGAATCAATTATAGATGAAGAAATCTGTATTAGTTGTGGAAGCTGTCTTGAACGCTGTCCTGTGGGAGCAATAGAAATGGATGATATCGCTATTGTATCGAGAGATAAGTGTCTTGGATGTGGTTTATGCGCTTCAGTTTGTCCTGAGGAAGCAATAACTTTACGATTAAGAGAAGATGGAGAGGAACCTTTTAACAGAGTGATGGAAATGGGATTAGCGATACTTGATGGAAAAAGAAAAAATCTAAATTAGTTTAATTTGGACATCAAAAAATACTTATTATAGAACAGATTTTAAAAAGTCTTTAATTCAAAAAGGGATAATGAAGAACACGTTCCTAATGGATATAATTATCTATCTACTAATCGTTTAGATGACAGATATGGGTAAGATATATTAAAAAGTTTAATTTTTTAGCGATATTTTTATTTTTTCTTGTTTAATCAAACTTTTAATTAAATAGAATCATAGAGTTAATTATGAAATTTATTGATTTATCTATTCCTATTATTAATCCGGATGAGGCCGTGTTTGATCCGCCATTAACACAACCAAAAATAGAATACACATCGCATAATGAAGGTGCACTACAAATGGGATTTGTCTTCCCTAGATTAAAACCTGAAAAGCACCTACCAGATGGAAAAGGATGGGCAGTTGAATCAATCACTTTAGGCACTCATAGTGGAACGCACATGGATGCACCATGGCATTATGCTCCGATACAGGATAAAGAGATTGGACAAAGAAAAGCTATTAGAATTGATGATTTTCCATTAGAGTGGGGGATAGGTCCTTTAGTAGTGTTAGATTGTACTGAATATGAGGAGGGATATATTGTGACTCCTGGAGATGTCGATAATAAGTTAAAGGAAATTGGACATAAATTACGAGAGGGAGATATTTTGTGTATTCATACTAATGCTCCAAATCATTATGGAACAACTGATTACATAAACTTCGGAGTTGGTATTGGAAAAGAAGCAACATTACACATAGTTAGGCAAGGTGTACATGTTGTTGGGATTGATGCGTGGTCTTGGGATGCTCCTTTCTCAATAACAGCGAAAAAGTGGAAGCAATCTTTGAGAGAAAAAAATCCCGATACATCTATAATTTGGGAAGGGCACTTTGCGGGAATTGAATTAGGATATTTTCAAATGGAAAAATTAACAAATTTAGATAAAGTTCCTCCGGTGGGAGCAACAATATATTGTTTCCCTATAAAGATTGCTCGAGCTAGTGCAGGATGGGTTCGTGCTGTAGCTACTATTCCCGAATAAAATAAAATCGGTATCGAAGAGTGGTTATAAACAAAATCTCTTTAAAATAATTATATTATAGTAAGTGAAAATGAGTAAGAAGTTAGTAGACGAAAACCTCAAGAGGATAAAATCTTTATGATTGTCCTTATTAGAGTGGAGTTTATTTTTTCTTAAATATCATTCCGCATTGGAGGCAATAAATTGCTGTTTCATTTTTCAATAACCCGCAGAAAGGACAGTTAATTATTACAGGCTCAGGTGGTATTAATTCTTCTGGTTGTTCTTTAGGAGTGCTTACTACTACTTCTTTTATCAAGGTTTCCTCTTGAATTAATGGTTTCACTTGGACACTAATTACTTCTTGCTCTTTTATGGTTTCAAATTTTTCTAATTCTTCCGGTTGTTTTTCAGGAGTATTTATATCTACAACTTCTCGTAAAGTTTCTACTTCAACTGGTTGCTTTTCTGTTTCACTTACTCCAGTTCTTTCAATAGATTGGATCTTTCTCATCAAATCAAATTCTATTCTATATATATCTTGAAATGCTTTTTTAATATGACTCTCATCAATTAAACCCTCATTAACTTTTTGACAATTCTTAATTGCATAATCTATTAATTTTTGTAAATATAGATCCTTAATTTCACTTCTCTCTTTTAGGTTTAATTTTTCAAGTAATATAATGATTTCATCAATACCACTCAAATTAATAAACGTATTTTCTCTATGTACTTTTTCTCTAATTATCTCAATTTCTTTTCTATATTTAGATCTTAAGTAAGTAATATTCATTATTTTTCATGAATAAGATATAATCTTGTATATAATAAGATGGAGAAATGATATTTAATACTTTAGTACTGTTTTGTTCTGGAAAAGTTAACACTGGATAGTTATACTTGTTTGTTTCAAGATTTATATCTACTAAAAACAATTAAACATATAAAATATGCATGGTTAAAAAAAAAGTAATAAAATAGATATTGAGACTCTGAATAATTTCCCTTTTGAGAGATGGCGGTTTTAGAAGTTGGGATTAATCTTGGTATGAAAAATTTAGTTGAGATCAAGTATTATTCATCTTCAGATAATGTTTTTGATCCTAACATACGAGCCAAGTTTCTAACTGGCTTGAAGAGTTACATTACTGAGGTATATGGTGATAAGATTAATGTAATATCTTTTTCGGGCTTTGAAATCGTATGTTATTTTAAAATGGTCCAATTAGCAAGTAAAGAAGTTAATAATACTCACCCTTTATTATCCTATGCCATTATTGAAAAAGGAACAGATCCAGATTTTGTAAAACAACATTTAAAGGAAATTATCTCTTATTTTCTCGATCGATATCCTCTAAATGATATTTTTTCGAAAGAACCGAATTACTTTAAAAAGTCTAAGCCCCGCATTGATGAAATTCTCGGAGATTTAAGATTTAAAGTAGAGGACCGTATTAAATCCGTCTTTGGAATTTAAACGTTATCTTAGTATAACAAAAAGCAAGATTTTCCTTTCAAATAACCAATTATGAGAAATTAGAAACAATTAATTTAGTTTATTTAATTAAAAATCCTTTAAATATTGTAAAGAAAAGTTGTGTTTAATTTTCTTTAAAAATTTGTTCAATTTTTTTATTGTTTTCGTCCGCTTTAAAATTTACCTATAATATTGTAAGAAAAATTACTAATCCAGCCATAATAAACACTTTTTTTAGTGATAAAATTAGAATTTATTTAAAATAAATGTATGTAATTGTTATTATAATAATTTAGGAATTTTTGATTATTTTTACTTTTAAAATGACATGTAATAATAGAATTGGAATCATTGTAGATGAAGATTTTGCTACAAAAAATATGCCCCCTTATCCATATCCTACATTTTTTTCTTACGAAACCCCCTTAAGGATTAAATCTATCTTAAGCTATTTAGAAAAGATGGAGATTTTTAATAATGAGTGTATTATTAAGATAAAACCGTTCCCAGTAGAAGAAGACGTGATTCAGTTAGCACATACGAATTATCATATTAATTCAATTAAAACACTTTCAAGTAGAGGAAATGGAATATTAGGAGAGGACGTATATGTCACTGAAGATACTTTTGAGTTAGCTAAAAAAGCAATAGGAGGAGCTATGAGTGCAATTATTAATGTGATTAATCATGAAATGAATCAATCGTTTGCACTCATAAGACCCCCAGGACATCATGCTTTGCGAGAAACAGCTTCTGGACTTTGCATATTTAATAATATAGCGAATTCTATAATATTTGTACGAGAAAAGCTTCAGTATAACAAAAGAATAGCAATAATTGACATAGATGCTCATTTTGGGGATGGAATTGTCCAATATTTCTATGATGATCCAAGTGTATTATATTTCTCCATTCATGAATATGATTTTACAGAGGGAGAAATTGGATTTATTGATGAATTAGGTACAGGAGAAGGTCTTGGGAGAAATATTAACTTTCCAATACCATTGAATTCTACCGATAATGATTTTCTGGAATCTACTGAAATCCTTGAGCTTGTTTTAAGAGAATTCAAACCGGATCTCATTATAATTGCCGCAGGTTTTGATATGTATTTTGCTGATCCAATAGGAAACTGTCTATTAACAACGATTTCATATTATAAATTTACTGAGAAATTATTGAAAATTGCTGAGGATATTTGTGAAGGCAAATTAGCTTTTATATTGGAAGGTGGTTATAGTTTAATAGGATTACCCGTTTGCGTACATTCTGTGATAAAAGCTTTATTAAAAGAGAAGTATGAGCACCCTCCTTTTGAATGTTTAGATTTTTCAAATAATTCCAAAAAAAGTGAAATAAGCAAGATTAAATCTAGCTTAAAAAAGCTTTTAGCTAATTATTGGAGTTCCATAATCTAAAAAAGATAAAAAAATTAAATAATCGTGCTTAGTCTTAAAGCATACTCTTGAGCTGCAAAGAGTGCGTCTCTAGGACCCGCTTGAGGATTTATATAACAAACTAACGCTCCAGTACCTCCTATTGGAACAGGACAAATAATAAGATGTCCTTTACCAGTAATATTTGTACCAATCTTTCTCTCTTCTGTATTCTCGACTATCATATATTTAATACCTTGAATAATGATGCTACTTATCCCTTTTTGTCCCAACTCTAGCTTTTGATTAAGTAATTCATTAATTAGAGAAAGATCATTAGTTAAATCCCAATTTTCTGTTTGAGTTATTAAATTACCATCTTTACTTATTATAGCAACACCATAAATATTAGATTCTTCGTTCAATAAATCATCAATTATTGCTTCAATTTCGGACATTTCCACCAAATATTTATAATTAAATTGTTATAATAACATAAATAAAATCAATCATAAATTTAAATATAATTTAAAAATAAATTGAAAAAAGCATGGTGAAATTAATTGGCTTTTAGAATGTGGAGAAAGGCTATTCTTCTGTCGTTACGTGAAAAAAAAGTATTTATAGTTTTTACATTAATTTATACAACGTTAATATTTTTGACATCTCTATTCATAGATTTAGGGTCTGATGTAGTATGGTATTTTGTATATATTTTTATTGGCGTATCACTATTTCTTTCCTTACTTTATGCTTGGATATTAGTTTCAAGAAAGAGGCGTGTTTGGGCAACTTTCAAATGTATTGGATATACAAATAAAAATATATTATCGTTAATTTCAGGAATGATTCTGTTCACTACTCTAGTTGGATTTTTCATTGTTATTGAAGTTTTATTTCATTATACTGCTGCTTTAGCTTATTTACACTCGGAAGGATTTTTAACAAGTATTAATGAAATCTTAATTGGATTACTTCCGGTTATTTTAACAAGTGCATTATTTATCTTTGTTCAAATAATTGCTTTTATTTTAGTATATAGAAAAGTGCTTAAAGTACGGCCAATAATAGCCTTGAAAAAAGTAGGGGAGTAAGGAGGTTAGAGAAAAATGTCGTCTGATAAAGATGTTATGATTGAAGCTGTGGATATTAATAAAGAATACAGAAGAGCTGGTGCTATTATTAGAGCGTTAGCAGATGTGAATTTAAAGATCAAATCTGGAGAATTTGTTATGATTCAAGGTCCAACTGGTTGTGGAAAATCAACACTTCTCAACGTTCTATCGGGACTGGATTTACCAGATTCTGGTAGAATCATTTTTGACGGAGAAAACATCGCAAGGGCAACTGAGGATAGATTAAGCAGACTCAGAAGACAGAAAATTGGGTTTGTGTTTCAAGATTTCAATCTTGTTAATACATTAACTGCAATAGAAAATGTAGAATCAGTTTTATGGCCAACAGTATTACGTCAAAAGGAGATCGAAAATAGGGCAATTTCAGCCTTAAGAGATGTTGATTTGCTTGACCGTAAGGATCATTATCCTGTTCAAATGTCTGGTGGTGAAAAACAGAGATGTGGTATTGCTCGAGCAATCATTCATAGACCAAGAGTTATTATGGGTGATGAACCTACTGGAAACCTTGACCCGGAATCAGAAAAGCAAGTCATGGAATTACTTAAAAAAATAAATAAAGAAATGGAAACCACAATCTTAGTAGTAACTCATAGAGATTTATCTAAATATGGAGATAAAACAATTCGTATGGATTCTGGTCGAATAACTAAAATTCAATAAATTTTTAATTCATTTTTTAACTTTACTTTTAAATCTTTTTTTAAAACTGTAAAAAATCCTCTTAAAATGTTTGTAATGCTATAGTAAAGTTTTATGCCAAAAATATAAATATGCATAGCATTTTTGAGTAGTAATAAGGAAATTAAAATGATTTAATCACTAATAGTAAGGGGATAAATATGGAATTGCGTCGATATATATTTTCAGGATTAATAGGAATGTTACTTCTCGTTCCAATTTCATATATCTTTTTTAGGTTCTTAAATTTAGGTGAAAGTATTACTGGAGGGGTGATTTCAGATTTTCCAGCAGCCATAACAGCCATATTAGGACTTTTAGGTTTAGATGGTCCCATTATTAATATAATAGCGGGTATACTTATTGGTCTTGCTCTTGTATTTCTCTTTCCTATTCATTGGTGTATCCTTTATCGCCCCGATGATATTGGATTAATCCTTGCGGTGACTCTTCCATGGATTTTATGTTTAGCTATAACAAGTGCTCTTCGCGCTCGCTCACCTCGAGAAGGTATATATACAAGCTTTGCTATTTGCATCGGGTGTATAATTCTTAACATAATTATATATTTCATTATGCCCCTTATTGTAAATGCTCTAGCACCAGGATACGGCTCAGCAACCTTTATAATTTTAAACGGATTATCTACTGGTTTGACTGATCTTCCTTACCTATTAGCAGTTATTACAGCGATATTAGAAGCTTGTTTAGTTGGAGCTGTATTTGGAGCCTTCGTAGGAAGTTTGAGATATAAGGGTATGGGAGATGCAAAAAAGAAAAAAAAAATTAAAGTAAAAGTCAAAGAGGAAACTACAGAAACTTCTGAATTGATCTCAAGAGAAATTGACGAAGAAAAAACTATAGTAACTCTTGCATCTAATACCTGCAGCAATTGTGGAGCTAATTTTGTTACAGAGGACTTATTTTGTACTAATTGTGGTGCAAAAAAATAGAGATTAATTATAATTTGAGTTAATAAATCTAATTACCCTTAATCTTTTTTTGGAACTCCTAATAATTTCAATACAAAATATATTAATTATTAAATTATAGTATTTTATATTAATATTAAAAATTCAATGTATTAATACAGATTATGTCAAGAGAAATAAAAGGAATTATACTAAGTCGTTTAATTGTTTTAGTTGTAATAATTTTCGTCCCAATCGTAATTTTTTTAATATATAACTTAGTTGATTTCAATTTATGGTTTTCAAATGATCAAACACTCAAAACAATATTAATAAAATTTTTATGCCCAATAGTGTTTAGTGTTTCTTGGTTGTTCTTTTTAATTCTTTTTGTTAATCGTCTTGCTAATACTCTTGATGATTTTGATAAAACAATTAGTGTTGTCCCATCAAGATTAAAATTCTTTTATGGAATCAATGCTGTATATATTCTTTTTATTTTTATTTTTCCAATAATTACACCTATAATAGCTGTATTAAGCTTTGCTTCATTTGCTTGGAGATTGACAACTTTCAGAAAAAAAAGATGGGAAGAGGATACCAAAGTTTCTTTAATAACATGGATTATGATAGGGGTTTTTGCAATTCTTCCGACTTTCTGTGGAATAATAGTTTTGCCCGAATTTTTAACGCTAGCATTATTCTTATGGAGAGTAATTTGGGTACCCCATCTTGACATACTTTTTACAATTTCTTATTCATTGTTTACAGCATTAGCTATCGGCTCTTTTGTTTTATTATTTTTAAATTCTGGGATAAGTGAATATGAACAATTGTTTGAAGAGTCTTCAAAAAAGCAGAGATTCTGGAATGTTAAAATTCTTGAAATTGGATTATTTGGGTTTTTTTTGTTTTTAGATTTCGGTGAATATGATGTAATTAATTTGTTTTACATAGCGGGATTCGTATTTATAATTCTCACATCAATTATTAACTTTTTTCAAGGAAAGATGAAAATAGTAAGTTTTAAAAGTCATTTATTCGGGTATATAATAGCAGCAATATTTATTGGCTCAAATGTTATTTTCTCAACAACAGAAATATCTGGATTCCTTAGAGTGTGGAGTTTGATTATTTCAGCAGTATTGTATATTATTGTGTTTTTTTATACTTTTCTCCAAGCAGATTGAATTTTTAACTTTAATTCTCAATCCAGATGAGAAATAGCCATTTTAAGAGAAAATTATAATTTTATTAAAAAACTAAAATAAAACCTAATACTTTTTTTATGAAGAATCCTCCTATGATAAATTAATTATAATAGATATGAGGAAATTAATCCTCAATTAATTTTAACTCAATTATGTCACTTAGTTTCAATAAATGTTGAATTTTTTAAAAATTCTATTATATTAGAACAAAAATTATTAAAAAGTCAGAATTTAATTATGTCCTTAATACAAATCATAATTTTATATTTACAAAAGTATGTGAGAAATATGAAAAATTTAAACACAAAATCGATAATGATCATTATTATTTTTTTTGCTTCAAGTTCCACAATGCCCATGGTGGCAATAGGACAAGAAAATGACAACGGAGATATTTTCAATATTGATCAAGTTGATATAGGTATTTTTGAACGATTTAAGGGAGGTTTTGGTGCAATATTTAGTGATTATTTAGGATACGGAGGTAGTCTCTTAGGTTCAATATTTGAAACCTTATTTCTTCAAGGTTTGAATCTTACTAAATATGAGATGTTAGGTAGTATATTTGTTTTAAGTGCTAATCAAACTCATTATGAGCGAGGCACATATAATTTTGATGATGAATTAGATACAAGAGATGTATACAGTGCCCATTCAGATTATGTAAATATGCATGAGGTAGGTATACTTACTAATATGACATCAGAGGAAATGGGAACTGCTTATTGTGTAGTAGAAAAACATGGTGAATTTAACTATATAGTTGAGGTAGGTGCTGCCGTTACATTAATAATTTGGGATTATGATCGTTCATTTATCACAGCTGCAAATAAATTACTCAACTTTTTCAATCGAACATTATTCTACCAACTTGAGGGTAAAGAATTGAATAAAGAAATTATTCGAGAAGGTATTTCCTTAATTACTTGGTTTTTAATTCATATTAACGATATCTTTACTGGAGATGAATTATTTATTTTGAATCCTATTACATGGCAGAAACTTGATATTATACCGAGTACTGAACCAGGTAAAGAATTCAATATTACAAAGAATTGGTACATAACAGGCAATGATTTAAACCCTCTTAATGATGAACCGATTGAGACGGGGGTCACAAATGGAGATTTGTTATTAGACTTATGGAATATCACAGCTCAAAATAGAAAGGATAGTTATATGGAATGGTTTTTAACACCAACTCAAGGGCAGGTTGCGGAAGCAATATGGACTCAATTCTCATTCGATCTAATTCAATTATGGATTAAAAATTTTGAAATACATGTTGATGTTGCAGCAATACTTAATGTTATTTCAGGTGGAGGTGGAGGAAGTCCAGAATCTATTATTGCTAGAGCGTTTGAAGGATGTAATATTGACTTTTACCTGTTTACGCATCATTTAGCGGGAGCTTTTTTATATAATGATACTGATTTTAGTCAAGATATTTCTGTCTTTTACACTCCAACATATACTGCACAGGTGCCTTTTAGTACTGAACTCACACACAGATTAGTATTAGGTCAGATTTATGGGGGATTTAGGTTTGATGAGCCAGAAATCGATCCAAGTAACAAAAGCATCTCATGGGGAATCAACATCTTTAATTCTGAGGTCTCAGCTGTTCCAATTGGAGTTGATTTGAATTCTTACTTAGACGCTCCAAAAGAAAATCTGGATTATATTCACTTTGGCTTTACATTTGAACCAAAGATTAATTCAACCTTAGGTGCTTCAGAAGGATTAGTTAAATTAAATCAATTCTTTAGTCCTTGGAACGATCCAGATAACTGCTATGCACATGCAGCGATTCTTGATTTAGACCTAGCAATTATATATGTTTCCGCAGTCCTGCATTTTGAACTTGATATTAAAACACAACAACAAGCATTAGATAAACCTCCAGAAGTACCTCCAGAACTTTTACAAGAAGAGCACTATAGAAGCACACGGCATAGATTAATGATTGGAGATTATATTGGTGCTGCTACTTTGGATGAATTAGAATTTGTCGATATTGCTGGTCCAGATTATGAATATGGTAATGAATCAAGTCGATTGACTGCTCCTGCTAGTACTAGTATTATTCCAATTGAGGTTTGGTTGATGGAACATGAAAGGCATGACTCATTTACTATTGCGAATGGGGAAGAAGTAATTAATTTTGCCTCAAGTATCAGAATTCGAACTGATTTAAGTGTTATGGTTTATGCTGTATGTTATCCTCAATTTGAGGATGGATGTGGTATCTGGCATGACCCGACTTTCAGTGTTTACATGGTTTTCGAGGGAGAAGGATTCTGGGCATTAATAGTGTTGATTGCTGGAGTTGGATTAGTTGGTGTTGCAACTATACTAATCAAGAGAAGAAAGGATCAGAGATTTTAAATTATTTATTTTCTAATTCTTTTATTTTATTAACTTTTTTTTCCAGTAATAAGGAATATTAACCTATTGCAATGAATTTTGAATTAGAGAATATTTTTTATCAATTTATCAATTTTTACAAAGTTTTAAATTTTGATAAATGTAAAAAATATAAAGAGAGATTATTTATTTTAAATTCTGTGAGTAAAAAATGGAAGCACAAATGCAAGAACCTTTTTTTGTAAATGAAAATAAGCGATGGTTTAAGAAGTGGTGGCCAGAAGGCGTTCCATTCAACACAAGTTTTGAAGAAAAAACAATAAATGATTTATTAGATGAACAGGTTGATAATTATTCAAAAGAAAATTTTATTTGGTTTTTAGATACTTGGATCACCTATAAACAGTTTCAAAATTATGTAAAGTCATTTGCTACTGCTTTAGTAAATTTAGGAATTAAAAAGGGTGATGTTATAGCGTTATTTACGCCTAATTGCCCCCAATATATTGTTGCGTATTTTGCTATTACAAGAATTGGCGCAATTGCGAGCGGAATTAATCCTACTTATCAACCGGTGGAAGTTCTCTACCAATTTGACATAATTAAGCCTAAAATGCTTATTGTATTGGATGCATTATATGACTCATCAATAAAACCAATAATTCAAGATTCGACAATAGAAATTGTTGTTTATACTAATCTTACAGATTTAACAGAAATTAAAGGAGTAAAAAAAGCCATAGGTAAATTTGTAAAAAAAATACCAACAGGTAAAGTAGATTTCCCAGGTGCACTTAAATTTAATGAACTCATAAAAACAAAACCGAATGTTCCAAAAGTGAATTTTGATGTAAAGGAACATCCGACTACATATATCATGACTGGAGGAACGACAGGGTTACCAAAAGCAGCTGTATTAACCCATTTTAATATAGTCTCAAACACTAAGCAATGTAAATTATGGTTAGGTGGAGAAAAACCAGGAATTGGAAATATCGGAACACTTCCATTATTCCACAGTTTTGCTCATACTATAGTTATGAATACAACTTTAGCAATAGGAGGATGGATAATGCTTTTTCCAACACCTCCTTCTCAAGCTGAACTATGTAAACAAATCGAGCGATTACCTTGTAAAGAAGGATTAATTTATACTGGTACTGAAATATTATTTAAAAAACTTGCAGAACTTAAAAATCTTAAAAGAAGATTTCCTGGAGTAATGGGAAAGTTGATCTTATGTATTTCAAGTGCAGGTCCTTTACATGAACCAGTTCGAGATAGTTTTGTTGAGAATACAGGAGGACGAATTGTGGAAGGATATGGTCTCTCAGAAGCAGGTCCAGCTGTAAGTGCAGGAAATTTATTCGGAGAAAGCCCCATTGGAAGTATTGGAATGCCATTTACAGGAACAGAATGGGGGATTTGGCCTATTGATGATTTTAAAAAGGGTCCAATTTGTATAGGAAGTCCTGAAGATACAAAATTTGGCATTGAACATACTGGTGAAATCTGTATATCTGGACCTCAAGTAATGTTAAAATACCTTGATAAACCTGAAGAAACAAAAGAAACAATATATGAATATAAGGGAAAATTATGGCTTTTAACTGGAGATATAGGGTTTATGAATGAAGATGGCACAATAGAAATTAGAGATAGAAAAAAACAACTTATTAAATATAAGGGATATTCCGTTTTCCCTAAAGAGGTGGAAGAATTATTGATGACACACCCAGATATTACAGAAGTAGCTGTTGCAGGCATTCCTGATGAGGAATTTGGAGAAGTAATAAAAGCATGGGTTGCAATCAAAGAGGATTGTGATTGCTCACCTCAGAAAATAAAGGAATGGGCGAAAAAGAACATGGCACACTATAAAGTACCCCACAGTATAGCAATAATTGGTGAATTGCCGAAAAATTTAATTGGAAAAGTCCAAAGAAGGGCATTACAAGAAGCTGATCCCGTATGGAAAGAGAAATATGGAAAAAATTAAAATTTTTTATATATAGTTGTTAAAAGATTTATCCAATTCTTAAATCAATTATTCTCTATTTTTAAATATATAAATTTAACTAATTAATATATAATAAGAATTATGTTAAAAAGTAAAAAAGATAATGTATCAATATATTTTAAAATATTATGATATTAGATAGAAAGTTAAATAAAGCTAGATATTCTAGGATATTAGGATACAAATTTTTATTAAGATATTAAAGATTTTTTAATAATAATACTAGATAATTATTAATACAAGTCAAAGAGTATTTTAATATTGTCTGAAAAATCAGAAATAGAAAAGTTATTAATTGAAAGCGCGAAATTAGAAGCAACGCAAATTACAGATTCTAAACTTAAATTTTTAGATAAGGTTATTCAAGATTTCGCACCAGAAATTTCATTTTTGTACCAAATTAGAGAAGATGAATCAGAAGAACAACAGATAAAAACAGGGCGACTTCATGAAAATCGGATCTTAGGGATTCTATTAAAATTTTATTTAGCAGGAAAGAAAAAGATTACAACTGGGGAAGTCGAGGAAGAATACAAACGATATTTTAAAGAGATTGCTCGTTCTACAATCTCTACTTATTTAAATATGCTAAAAAAGGAGTCTACTCTATATAAAAAAAAAGATGGGAGAATTGTATATTATATTTTCTATGAAGATCCACCAGTAGGGATCAAACCATTTTGGTTTACACGAATTTTTTGTATAGTTCCAGCGTATTTTGATAGAGCGATAATTTTTTCTAAGTTATATATTAATGCTGAAAAGTATGTAAACCAATACATAAACGAATTTGGCAGTGTAGATAAAGAGATTTTAATTCGAAATTCTAAATTCCTTACGGGGTTAATTATATTAAAAATTTTTCAATATCGAAGCTCAAAATGCGTACTTTGTCAATTTAGTCAGAGAGAAATTTATAATAAATTAGAAGAAATATTAGGTGTAGCAGTTAAAGACAGATCAGACGTATTACCAGAAGAGCTAGTGGAAAATTTGATTGAAAATTTCGCAGAAATACCAATGTTTAACGGAATCAATATTAAAAATGATGAATTTGAGAAGAATATCGCTGGGGAAATAGTAAAGTGCGCTGATGCTTACAAAAAAGACCTTGACTTTCAAATTATGGTATCGCTCAGAAGAAAGGATTTAAGAATAAAGCAAAAATTGACATTAGAAGAACAAAGCAAAGATTGAAAATAGGAAATTAGGTTTTCAAATATTCTATTTTTATTTAAAAGGAGTAAAAAGTTTTAAATTTAAGGGAAGATCTCAGATTTTCTTCTAAAACAAATTAGAGTTTTGCATCATTAATCGAGACAGAGCCTTAAATGTCTCTTCTACATTCTCGCCCGTCTTCGAACTACATTCTATAAACCCATCTACACTCCTAGATCTCGCAATATTAATGCCTTCATCTCCAGAAACTTCGCGATCTTCTATCAGATCTGCTTTTCCACCTACCACTATTATAGGAAATTGTTCTTCAACCCTAAGTTCTCTTTTTATTACCAATAACCAATCATCTATATGTGCTAATGAACTATAATTTGTAACATCATACATAAATAGGGCTCCATTAGATCCTCTTACATAGGTAGGTAATAAAAATCGAAATCGTTCTTCCCCTCCAAAATCCCAAATTTGGAGTTTAATCTTTTTCCCATTGATCTCTAGACTTTTGACTTCAAAATCTACACCAATAGTCATTTTAGAATCTGATTTAAACAAATTTGTTAAGAATCTTTGAGTCAAAGTGGTTTTACCACAACCTGCATCTCCAAAGATCACAATTTTATATGTTGCGTCGTACACCTTTATTCTCCTCAATCCATTCAAGCTTTTAACTAAGAAGCTAAATTTTAAAAAATTAAACTTTCTTATATTTATATTTTTGTTTTATTAAAACAGATTCCTTGTTTTTTTGATTTAATCACTATTAAGATTTCTATAATAAATATCTTTTTTTTATTATTTAAAATAATTTAAAATGATATATTAAAAAGATTATAATATTAGTTTAAAATTTTATGTCATTATAATTTATAGATTTGTCAATTAAAATAATGTATCTACACTTGTTTAATATTTTTATTCTTATTTGATTAATTTATAACAATCATGGTAAAAAAATCAGATTGGTCAAAACATTTTAAAATCGAACAGCATAAAGTTGATGCTCTTATCAAGCATTTTGGAGTTAAAAAAATTTATGCAATGGGATTAATGCCTATAAGAGGACCAAAAGGTTTCAGAAAGTTAGATTATGAATTCGCTGAAAAACGGTTAAATATCATTGAAATCATGAGAAAACTTGAAGAAGCCCATTTTAATACTCTTGGAATTGTAATTAAAGACACGGATGGTGCTTGTACATGGGATACAAAAGTAGGGTGGAATCCAACAGAACGAGACATCTTGGGAGAATTTTGTGATGCTGGAAAGGAAATTAATATAAAAATAAATGTTTCATTCACAAGCATGAATGATGCCTATCAAGGATGTTTACACCCAGAAAGAGTGAGTGTTCATGGTAAAAGTGGAAAAAAGCATGGAATTAACTACAAAGAGGGTGAAATTTCGACACACACTGAAAGTGAAATGAGAGTAGATATACCAAAAGGCATTTCTTTTAAAGATTATCAGAAAAAAATTCCATTTTTAACCGATCAAATTGATGAGAAAGCTGGTAAATCTCGAGATGCACGAGGTAAAGGATATACTCCTTATACAAGTTTTATGTGTCCTAATAGTGAACATATAAATTATTTATTAGAACTTGCTAAAGAAGTTGTAAAAAAGTATCCTATTAAGAGTTTTTTTGCTGATTATATTAGATATGATGGAGCATTTACAGATTTGTGTACTTGCCACCGTTGTATACAAAAATTCAGAGATAGTTATGGAAGTAAAACAAAATTATTAAAAAGTAGTGAATGGTATGATTTTAAAGCTGAAACTATAGCAAATTACGCTCAAAAACTCCATGATACTATAAAATCTATAGATAATACTTGCGTTTCTGGATGGTTCTGTCTCCCAGGGCCTAAAAAACTATTCTCAAGAAAAAGATTGGGGCAAGATTGGATTAAATTATCTTCTATTCTGGATATTGTTTCACCCATGGAATATCCTTATTTGATGGGTACAAGAGATGATGGGTGGTATTGGGGGAAAATTGCTGATTTTTTCTTTTGGTATTTTATTAGAAACATGAAAAAAAGAGCTGCTGAGTTTAAAGCTCCAGCGTTAACAATCACAAATTCAGTAGAATGTAATGTTGAAGAAATGCTCAAACAAATGCGTGGTTTTGACTTTGGGTTAGGAATTGCGGTATTTAAATACTTCGGAACTTCAGAAGACCAATGGAAAGCTTTAAAGAAGTATGCTGAAGAGGAAATTGGGTTAGAAAATCTAACGTTTTAATAACATTATTGATTATAATTCCTTGATCGAAACATTTACAGCCGCATTACACACAATAATCTTATCTGAAGTATCTCCCAATTCTTTAATCATAATACCTTGTGCTACTAAACCTCCTTTGACTAATTCTATTGATTTTTCACCAAAAGGTATTGCTTTCAAAATTTTCTTCTCATTAATATTTTGTGGATATGGAAGTCCAATTTTTACATGAACCTTCATTCTTGATAAATCATTTGGTTTCTTTAGATCACAAATCTCACTCAAACCTGTTAAACAATTATTTGATATAGCATTCTTAATAGCTTTTATAGCAGCATTGGTACAATTATCATCATGACCATGCTGATCAACACCCATACCTATCTGATTGATATAATTAACCTCTTTATTCAAATCTACATCACTTTTAATAGATAAACAATTATATATTAAGAAAGAACAAATATTATTAATAAAAATACAATGAAAAATTAAAAGAAATTGGTATAAAATATGAATCTAAAAATATCTAATAAAAAAGTGTATCTTCTCGCCTTTATAGGGATTATTTTATATATAGTACTTATAGCTATAGCTATGCTTACTTATCCCGGTGGTATGAGAGATAACACTTCAATCGTTGGATATTCATTTTGGGGGAATACTTTTAGTGATTTAGGAAGGATAACAGCTTGGAATGGTGATCCTAATCCAATTTCCATGACACTCTTTTCATTTGCTTATGGAATACATGCAATTACTATGATTTTATTTTATCTGGTGTTTATGCATAAATTTGAAGTAGGAAAATTAGAGAGTAAGACAGGCAAAATCGGCTCATGTTTTGGAGTTTTATCATCAATAGCTATAATTGGAATTATCTTTACACCTGCGGACATTCTTAATGTGCCCCATTGGATCTTTGTATATATTGGATACCCATCTCTCTTTCTAATGGGGCTTTTTTATTCGATAACATTATTTTTAAGTGACAAATTTTCTAAGAATTTTGGATATATTTTTACTATGCTTTTTATTATATTCTTTGTAGCTTTATTGGTAGGGTTAATCGGAATTTCTGCTAGTCGTACAATTATGGTAATAGGACAAAAAATTATGAGGATTGCATTGCTAATCGATTTAAGCATTTTAATCTATGGAGTTTGGAAATTAGAAGAAAAATAATAACAAATCTCAAAAATTAAATTATTTTACTTATTTTTTACTTTAGTTTATATTAATTTTATACACCAATTAATAGTATAAAGTTGCTATAAGAATATGCTTAGAGAAAAAAAGAATCCTTATGAGATAGATGAAACGGTTTACAAGCGATTTAAGCAAAAAAATAACATGTTATTTAGAAGATTGTGGGATAACACTTTACCAACTTACCAAAAAATGATTGATACTAATATCGAAAAACATATAGAATCAAAAAAAGAGGGGTATTCAAGGGTAGATTTCGCTTTAGTTGCGGCTGGCTGGACTGTATATGAAAGGTTTCCTTATGCTTTCACATGGGAAAGGAAAGACTTGATGGATATTGGTTATGGAGTAAATTGGATGAAATCTAAACATATTATTAAAAATTCAGAAAGCTTCACGAAAACTATTAAAAAAGCAGCAAAATTCTATGGAGCTTCTTTAGTAGGTATTACAGATGTTAATGAAAAATGGATTTACAAAACAGGATTTAAGAGGCCCAATGAAGTTAGTGAAGCTGAAGCAAAAAAAGAAGTTCGTGAAGGAAAAGCTGCTGATTCAATATACGATCAACCTATAGAATTACCAGAGGGAATAGATAAAGTGATAGTAATGGGTGTGGAAATGGATGAAGATGCAATTTCGACAGCCCCAACTCAACCCGCAGCTGCAGCCTCTGCAATCGCGTATTCAAAAATGGCATTTATTATCTCATGTTTAGGTGAATTTATTAGAAATTTAGGATATAGAGCTATTCAATGCGGTAATGATACTGCTCTTAGTATACCATTAGCAATTGATGCTGGACTCGGTGCTTTAGGTAGAAATGGGTTACTGCTTACTCCTGAATTTGGTCCAAGAGTACGTATATGTAAGGTTTTTACAGATTTGCCATTAATCTCTGATCAGCCACACCTGGAATTCATTGAAAAAATTAAAGTTTATTGTAAAAACTGTTTTAAATGCGCTGAAGCTTGTGAAAATAATGCAATTTCAAAAGAAGAGAATCCAACTTTTACACCAGCCACAATTTCTAATAATCTCGGAGTTAAGAAATATTATGTTGATGTAGAAAAATGTTTTGAATTTTGGGTTGAAAATTCCAGTGATTGTGGAAATTGTATTATGGTGTGTCCTTTTTCTAAAATTAAAAATTTTTTATCTCCATTAGAATTTTGGAACAAAACTTAAACTTCACATTAAATTATTAGTTTATCAAGTGCATTTCATATTATTTTAAATGATATTTTAAAATGGAGAAAGTTAAAGTAGGTATAATTGGTTCTGGTTTTAGTGCAAATGATCATTTTTATGCTTATAGTTTAGTACCAAATGTAGAAATTGTTGGAATCGCTGCATCCTCTTTAGAAAAAGCAAAAAGCTTTATGAAAAAGTTCAATATTCCAGGTAAATCGTTTGGAGATTATAGAGATTTGTTGAAGTTGGAATGTGACGCAGTTTCTGTGTGTCTTCCTAATCATTTGCATAGAGATGTTACTATAGACATCTTAAATTCCGGAATACATGCTCTTGTTGAAAAACCATTAGCAAAAAATATAAACGAGGGAGAAGAAATGTTAGACGCAGAGAAATCATCTAACCGAAAGATTTTTTATTGTGAAAATAACATGTATGCTCCATCATTTTGCAAAGTAAAAGAAATTATTGATGAGGACTCTCTTGGAACAATTTATATGGGGAGAGGAAAAGAACAACATTCAGGACCTCACTCTGAGTGGTTTTATAAAAAAGCTAAAGCAGGAGGTGGAGCTTTGATAGATTTAGGTATTCATGATATTGCATGTTTAGTATGGTACTTGAATTGTGATGTTTCAGAAGTATTTTGCCAAACTAAAACTATCATTTCCCAGAGGGAAAAATTTGGCAAGTGTGAAGTTGAAGATAATGCTGTGGGAATATTATATTTTGAAAATGATGCTCAAGTTGTTATAGAGGAATCATGGACAGCTCCAGGGGGTTATGATATGAGATTTGAATTATTTGGAACTAAAGGTCATATTAAGGCAGCACCAACTTATAGTAATTTAATTAGTGTGTATAGTGAAAAAGGTTATGGATATGCTGTTGAAAAAGCCTCAACAACTAAAGGATGGACATTTCCAGTTCCAGAAGAATCATGGTCTTTTGGTTATCAGCAAGAAATTAGTCACTTTATTGATTGTATAATTCAAAATAAAAAGCCGTTAACAGATGGCAAGTATGGTCAAAAAATACTTCAAATAGTTGAGACAATGTATAAAAGCGCTAAAACTAAGAAAATTGAAGAATTGATTCAATAATCAATCTCCTAAGTGTTAATTTATTCATAAGAGTTAAGGAAAATAAAACAAAATCATTTTATTTAGTATTGTTTATATTCACCTTTATACCAAGAACGTTGAGATTTTCTAAGAGTCTCAGACATATCTTTATATGGTGATATTTCTTCTATAAGTTCACAATTAACACCATAACGTAAATCCGTTTTAGGGTGAACATACCCCGTTTTTGCTATTCCATTAGCGGCTCTTAACGCGGTACGACGAGTTATTAATAAGGCACCTTTTATATAGAAATATCGCCATTTTTGCTTGTTAACCAGTTCTATAAAAATTCCTTCATCCATATCTGCATCAGATTCGATAGGGACAAATTGACCCATATCATCATTCCATTTCAACATAAGATTGTCTTTTTTTTCTGTCATTGTGTTCCCAACATCTAAATTTTAAGCTATTAGAAATTAATTTAAATTCTTTCTTAAAAAATTTTAACTTTTTTTTAAAAATATTATAAAATTTATATTATTTAATCTTATTTTAATGATTTAATATATTCTACTATCCAATCTAATTTCTTTTTAGATGCTAGAAGAGTTTCATGAGGAAATTCTATACTTCTAGAATAGATATCTGAAACAACAGGAAAATTCTTATCGTTACTTCTCTCTTCACCCCAATTTGCTCTACTATAATCAATTCCTTTCTTTAAGTCTATATTTTTAAAACAATCTAACCTATGTAAAGGGGGGTAACAATCATCAGTTGGAATTCCATTGTTATTTAACTTTTTATTAAACACTTTTTTAGTTATCTCTCCGAATTGTGAAGGATCAAAAACAATTGGATATACATAATAACCACATTCTTCTGTTCCAGGAGTCAATTTCATAGTTCGAATGCCATCAATTTCATTTAATTTATTTCCAAAATATTGAGCATTTTTATTTCTTAATTTATGTTGTTCTGGGAACTTTTCTAATTGTTTCCGAAGCAATGCAGCATGAAGCTCACCCAATCTGTAATTAGTTCCATATGAATAATGAGCATAAGAATAACCATTCTTTTTTCTCCCACAATCAATATATGAATAGATTATATCAGCCAAATCATCAGAATTACAAATAATCGCACCACCCTCTCCACTTGTTATGATTTTTGAGGCTTGAAAGCTGAAAGTCCCTGCAACACCCCAATTACCTACTCTTTTTCCTTTATAACGTGAACCATGGGCGTGAGCGCAATCTTCAATAATAAATAGATCATTTTTATTAGCAATCTCTAATAATCTATCTAATTCGACAGGATTTCCTCCCAAATGGACAGGAATAATTGCCTTAGTTCTATCTGTAATTAATGATTCAATTTTATTGACATCCATCACGAGAGTATCGGGATCAATGTCACAAAATATAGGTACTGCATTCGTTGCTATGACTGCTGAAGCTGAAGCTACAAAAGTATAATCTGAGACAATTACTTCATCTCCCATACCAATATTTAAAGCTATTAATGCCGATTCAATAGCAACTGTTCCATTACACACTGCTATACAATGTTTAGCTTCTTGAAATCTTGCAAATTCTTCTTGGAATTTCCAGACATTTTCACCTTGGTGATCTCCAGGAAAACCACCCCACCAATTACGTGATTTTATTACATTTGATAAAGCATTTATTTCATTTTTATCATATATAGGCCACTCTGGAAAATTCTTTTTTGCCTCTTCTTTAAATGACATAATTCAATAAAACCCTAATTCATATACATAAATTTTATGAGCTATTTTAGATATATTTATCAAAACAGATAAAAGTTTCATTCAACTTAGAAATTAATGTGTTAGAATTTTTTCCCGATTCTGAAAATGAAAGTTATAGATAAAAGATCCTTGGCTAATATTCTGAAGGTATATATTTCAGATCTTAATTTGGACGAAATAGAAGCATTAATCGAAATACCTCCTCCAGAATTTGATTATACCTATGCGTTTCCTTGCTTTAAACTTTCAAAATTTAAAAAAAGAACACCAAATTTAATAGCTCAGGAATTAAGAGATAAAATTAAATCCCCAGAGTTTATAGATAACATCACTGTAACAGGTCCATACTTAAACTTTATAATTAAACAAAAATCTATTCTTGAAAATATCTTTGAATTAAAAAGTGATTATGGAAGGATAAGAGATATCTTTGAAAAAACTAAAAAACAAAGAATAGTAGTTGAATATCCTTCTCCTAATACTAACAAGCCTCTCCATTTTGGCCATGTAAGAAATATGGTACTTGGTAAATCTCTGTCGAATTTATTAGAATATAAAAAACACGATGTTTTTCAAGTTAACTTAAATAATGATCGTGGAATTCATATCTGTAAGAGCATGCTTGCATATAAGAAATGGGGAGATAATAAAAAGCCAGATAAGAAGAGTGATCATTTTGTTGGTGATTACTATGTTCTTTATAGTGAGAAAGCTATGAACGATGATAATTTAGATAAAGAAGCTCAAGAATTACTGAGATCTTGGGAAGCAGGGGATCAAAAAACTTTTGATTTATGGAATAAAATGAATAAATGGGCTATAGAAGGATTTAAAATAACTTATACTAAGTTTGGAATTAAATTTGATAAAGAATATTTTGAATCTGAATTATATTTAAAAGGAAAAAAGAAAATTTTTGAGGGCTTAGAAAAAGGCTTGTTTGAAAGAACTGAGAATGGAGCTGTTATTGCAAGATTAAAAGAGAAATATAATCTTGAAGATAAAATTTTGATTAGAAGCGATGGGACTTCTATCTATATAACTCAAGATATATATCTAGCTTACAAGAAGAAAGAAGATTTTAACTATGATAGATCGATTTATATCGTAGCTGATGAACAAATTCAGCATTTTAAATGGCTGTTTGCTATATTAGATATGTTAGGATTCAAAGAAGATAATTATCACCTCTCATATGGAATGATTAGTTTACCTAGTGGTAAAATGAAAAGTAGAGAGGGAACCGTTGTTGATGCTGATGACGTCATTGAAGAAGTTGAAAAACTTGCATTTAATGAGGTAAATAAAAGGTACCCAGATTTAACTGATAAAGTAAAGAAAATAAGAGCTGAAAAAATAGGTTTAGCTGCCGTAATATTTTATATTTTGAAGTACAATCCGGTGAAAGGTTTTATTTTTAAACCAGATGAGAGTATTTCCTTTGAAGGTGAAACAGGTCCCTATATTCAATATTGTTATGCTAGGATTGCGTCAATTATTTCAAAATCTGGAAGAGAAATCAGTACAGATATTAACTGGGATTTATTAAATCATGAAAAAGAGAGATTTTTAATAAAACAATTAGTTTATTTTCCTGAAATTATTGATACATCTGAAAAAACATATAATATGCATTTAATCCCTCAATACCTTCTTAGTTTATGTCAAGCATTCAATTCATTTTATACTTCTTGTCAAGTAATTTCTGAGAACAAAGAATTAGAAAAAGCAAGATTGTTACTCATATATTGTGTTCAAATTGTCATTAAAACTGGATTAGATATCTTAGGAATTGAAACATTAGATAAAATGTAAGGTATATAATTAAAAAAGAGAGAATATGAAATGAGATTTTTCGACTTTAGCAATAATATCAATGAAGATACTCAATTTGTAATTTTTGGTATACCTTGGGATTATTTAACTTCAATCGATTTACCCAATTCATCAATCGCTCCTGAAAGAATTAGAAATGTGACAAACGATATTGGATGGACAACAGAATTAGGAGATCATATCACTAAGTTAAAAGTTGTTGATGTAGGGGATGTAAACATTGAAAGAGTTAATATAGAACAAAATCTCAAAGTAATCAAGAATTATATCAATGATTTATATACTAAAAATGGAAATATTATTCCTATTATGATAGGAGGAGATCATTTTTGTTCTTTTCCCGTAATAAAATCTATAGGGGATCATTTTAACAAGAAAGAAGAATTTGGAGTACTTATCTTTGATGCACACTTAGATTTTTACCAAGAATGGGATAAAGGTGTATATTCACATGCAACTTTAACTCATAGGATATATGATTTAGATTATATTAATAATAAGAATCTTTTCATTGTTGGAGCTCGAGATATTGATATTCCGGAATTAGAATTAGTAAAGCAAGACGGATTAGAATATCTTAGTGCTCACCAGTTATTAGAAGGACTTAATAACTATATTGAAAAAATAATCGACTTTTTCAAAAAATCAGGTATAAAGTATTTGTATATTTCTATAGATATTGATGCTTTAGACCCCTCTATTGCTCCGGGTACAGGTTTTGCTATGCCTGGTGGATTTTCTTATCGTGAATTATGGCAAATATTGAAGAGTATAACTGAAAATTTTGAAGTAATAGGATTTGATCTTGTTGAAGTTGCACCTAATTTAGATCTAGAAAATAGAATGACATGCAATTTAGCTGCGAAATTGATTATAGAACTTATTTCTTTTATAGCAAATAAACATTAGATATTGATTTAAATGTCAGATAAAGATTTTAGAGAAATTTTAAAAAAAGTGAATCAATTCGAAATAAAAGATAATACAGATATTGTTGAATTGATAAATTCTTTAAAAGATACGGGATTTAATGCAAAAAGATTAGCTTTAGCTTGTGAAATCTACAATGAAATGATAAAGAATTCTGATTGTGTTAAATTTTTTGGATTAGCTGGAGCACTTGTTCCAGTTGGACTGCAAAAAGTAATTTATGATTTTATAAAAGAAGGTTTTATTGATATATTCGTTACTACGGGTGCTAATTTAACTCATGATCTCGCCGAAGCTTTAGGATATAATCACTTACAAGGAGATTTTGAATCGAAAGAAATTGATGATAAATATTTACATAGAAAAGAAATCAACAGAATCTATGATGTTTATATGCCAAATAAAGTATATGAAGGCATTGAAGACTTTGTATCAGAATTAGAAATACCAGATAATCAGATGTCTGTAAGTTCTTTTTTAAGATTCCTTGGAGATCAATTACCTAAGGATTCTTGTTCAATTCTGAGAATATGTTCTGAGATGCAGATTCCAATTTTTTGCCCTGCATTTACAGATTCAGGGTTGGCATTACAATTAGGATTTCACCATCAAAAATTGAATTTAAATCATTTTACGGATATGCTAAAAATGGTAAATTTAGCATGGGATGCAAAGATTGCTGGTGTATGTATTATTGGAGGAGGGGTTCCAAAGAATTTTATTTTGCAATCATTACAATTCAGTCCGAATTCTGCTACCTATGCTATTCAAATCACAATGGATCGACCTGAGCCTGGAGGATTAAGTGGTGCTACTTTAAGAGAGGCTATTTCATGGGGGAAAATAAATGAAACAGCTAAATACTCAACAGTTATTTCTGATGCTACTATAGCTCTACCTATGATATTATGGTTTTTAAAAAAAACTAATAAGAAGATTAAAGGTTAGAATATTCCTTTTAGCTTTTGATCAATGGTCTGAGTATCGGTTCCAAAAATCCTATCAAAATTTTGTTTAAAAACCTTGAATTGAGAAACTTCAGATAGATTTTTTCCTGAATTTAATGATTTGAATTCTTTAGATACTTGTTTCAATAATGGGTGAATAATTTTACGTATGTACCTTTCAATTCTTTTTTCTTTATCTAAAATAGCATAAGAAATTATAAGTTCTGGTTCAAAGCTATCTTCAGCATTAATTTCATCTTCAGTAAAAGCAATTAAGAATTTCTTTCCTTCAAAATATTCCACTATATCTTTAGAAAAAGTTGATTGAGCAAAATTTAAAATAGCTGTAAGCAGACCACTTCTCAAATCAGTATCTATTTTTCCTTTTGATGTTTTATGATAACTCTTTTTTACTAAAGTAAATCCTCTGAATAACAAGCCTGCTTCTCGAACAACCATTTTTAAGTACTTTAAATTTATTAATTTAGTTTTTGAGTATTATCTATTATATTTGTTTTCAATTCAATATTTTAATTATAATAGTTTTAAATAATAAATCCTTTGATCATTTTCCTAATTGATTTAACTTTATATATTTAATAAAAAATATTATTTATCTAAAATTTCTTTTAGATATGATTACTAAAGAAAAAATTAAGTTATGCGCTGAAAATATTACCAAAAGTGTAAACATACAAAAAGAAGGCGAATTCATTCTTATAAAAGGTGCTATCTATTGTCAGGATCTCTTAGAAGAAATAGGTTTAAGTGTTCTTAGAAAAGGAGGAATTCCACATATTACCTCTGTAAGTGATTATTTTGAGGAATCAATGTGGCAAGATGATCAAATTAAAGTGAAAACATTACAAAACCCGCCACTACATTATCTGGAAATGATTAAAAGAATCGATGCTTACATAGTAATTGAGTATCCCGAAGATCCTTTGATTCGTAATAATGCACCCAAAGAAAAGCTTAAAGCTTATCAGAAATCAGTTGCACCATTAAGAGAAATATTATATGGATTCAAGGAAGAATATGCACCAGGGAAAAAGTGGTGTTATGCTGCTTGGCCTTCAAAAAAAGCTGCAAATTTCTATAATATTGATTATGATCTATTTGAAAAATTCATTGTTGATGGTATGAGCATTCCATCAGAAGAATTAACTAATATTACTAAGAATCTAGGAAAGTATTTCGAAAATGCTAAGAAAGTGTATGTGAAAGACGATTTTGGTACAGATTTTTGGGTTTCCATAGAAAATCGCGCTAAGATTCTTGATGATGGATTACTTTCTGACGACCAAATTGCTTTAGGAGACTTAGGAGGTAATTTACCTGCAGGTGAGGTCTTTTTCCCTCCGAATGAAAAGCAGGGAGAAGGCAAAATTTTTTGTCCATTAACAATTGAGAGGTATTCTAACAAAATTTTGAAAAATATAGAACTTAGTTTTAAGGATGGTAAATTATTGATAAATAAGGTGTCTGCTGATAATGGCTTAGATATCTTAATTGAGGCTTTTAAGCAGAGTGAAAAAATAGATAAAGAAAATAAAGTACCAGAGTTAAGGACTTATAACGTTGCTGAACTAGGTATTGGGTGTAATCCTGTTATAAATAAAGCAATTGGATACATTCTTACAGATGAAAAAATTAATGGAAGTGTTCACCTTGCTTTTGGATTTAATATCTCATTTGGAGGAACATCAGCATCCCAAATGCATTGGGATTTTGTTTCTGAACCAAAGGCTAACATAACAGTAGAATACATAGATGGCACTAAAAAAGAGATAATGGAGAATGGAAAATTAATTGATGAATAACGATTATTAATTTATTACCTAATGAATTCTGTCTGAAAAAATTCTTCTAAAAATTGAATAATTTTATCTAAAACTTTTTTTTTAAATGTAATACGATCTGTTTTGAAATTATATTCCAGAACAGTAGTCTCTTTTTCAGTTGAGATGCCTATAAATACAAGTCCTACGGGTTTTTCTGGCGTCCCTCCAGTTGGACCTGCAATACCACTAATTCCAATTCCAATTTCAACATTAGAGAGAATTCTTATATTGTTAGCTAGTTCTTTTACAACATTTTCTGATACTGCCCCAAATTCCTCTATTGTTCTTGGATCTACATGGAGTAGATCTATTTTTACTTGATTGCTATAACAAATAATTCCTCTTTCGAAGACTTTTGATGCTCCAGAAATATTAGTAAACATATGTGATATAAAACCACCCGTACAGCTTTCAGCAATAGAAATCTTTAAATTTTGCTCTGAAAAATCACTAATGAGTTTTTCTATTCTTTTTAAAATATCCATGTTTTAATTACCGTTGAATTTCAAACTTTTTCCCGCATGACCCACAAAATAGTGCCCCTTCATTTAAAGAATTACCACAATGGGGACAATGCCATTTTATTATGGATTTTTGAGAAGGAGCTAAAACTTTATAAATTTCAGGTTCTTTTTCTCCAAAGGGCTCATATTCTAGGTTTTTTTCAGAAGCTTTATCAAAACATCGTGGACAATAATTTTTCTTCTGTAATCCATAATATATAAGATAGGGATTGATTATTAAAAAACCCCACATGAAAAAGATAAAAAGAAAAATCTCTGATAAAAGTGAAAAAGATATTATAGTAATTGTGGTAAACATAATCAACATTAATATTGCAAAAATTGCAAATATTCTAATATTAAATCTCGGTCGAGTAGGAAACACATTCATGCAACAGCTCTGACAAAAAACCATATTGTTTATATCTTGAACTATAAATCTCAATGTAAAAATTTAAAATGAGTTGTTATTATTTATATAAATTAATAACAAATAAAATTAAATAAAAAAATATTATTGTATACTTTTGATAAATATTGCATTAAAAGCAGAATTAAACAAAATTAATTGAACGAGTGATTTAAATGGGAAAAAATGATGTTGCTAAAGGATTTGTATTCAAAATAACTGTAATAGGTAATGGTGCTGTTGGTAAGACCTCCTTAATTAAGAAATATACTCAAGGTAGCTTTCAAAAAGATTATATTAAAACATTAGGTGCCCAATTTTCGAAATATGACGAAGAAATAGAGGGGGATAATTGTAAATTATTTTTTTGGGATATTGCAGGGCAAGACGAGTTTAACTTTATGCGTCCTACATTCTATAAGGGAAGTAAGGCTGCAATTATAGTATTCTCTCATACTGATGAAGATAGCTTTAATAATATAGTTGATTGGCATGAAGATATCAAAAAATATACCGGAGATCTCCCTATTATTTTGTTTGGTAATAAAACTGATTTAGTTGATGAAAAGAATTTAGATGATCAAAATATAAAAACACTAGTCGAAGAAAGGAACTTTCTTGGTTATTATAATACATCTGCAAAGACCGGACAGGGTGTTTTCGAAGCATTTCAGGCAATAATAAAAGAGTTATACAACAAATATAAAGAAGAATAGAACATGTTTGATGATATCAATCAAGGATATCCAAAAATTTTATTTTTCTCGTCAAATCATTGTGCTCCTTGCAGACCAGTCGAAGAAATGTTAAAGAGAATAAATATTTCGCTGTTTGGTAAAAAACTACGAATAGAAAAAATATCAATTGATCTTGAAGAGAATCATCAATTTACTCAAGAATATCGTATTACCTCCGTACCCACATTAATCATAGCTGATAAAAGAATATCCGTAAATATTCAAGAAGAAGAAATCATAGATGCGATACTTTATGCGTTTATATCTTCGGTTAAATTATAATTATAAAATAAAAATAAAAAATAAAATATATATTAAAATAAAGTGAACATTAATGGATAGGCAATTACTCTCTAAAATACTAGCCCAAATGAGAAAAAATTTAAAAGAGGGCAAATCAATTGGAGATATGAAAGTTGGTGCTTTATTAGCATTAGGTCACCAACTAGAGGCAATTTTTTACTATTTAGGACATGAATTAGGAAGTACCTTAAAGATTAAGGCCGTTAAGGATATATATCAAATTCCGGAGGAATTAAAGCGAATTATTAACGAATTTAATCTTGGATCAGTTGAGATAACTGAAAGTACAGATGAAATTATACAATTAAAACTAAAAGACCATTCATCTATAAAGGATCTAATTAAAAAAGGAATTAAAACTGCAGGAAGCTTCTGTTCATTTGAAGCTGGATTATTAGCAGGTGTTGTGGAAAACCTAAGTGATCGTCATTGTTTTGCTCAAGAACTCGGATGTAGTTTACAAACCGGTGAGAATTACTGTACTTTTATGCTCGTTTTCCAGAAGGATTAATTCTATAACTTATTTTTTTGCTACTATTTTTTTAGGAAAAGTTATTGACTCTAATAAAAGTGTTCTAATCAATTTTAAAATGTTATTAGAAAATTATTAATAAGTATAAACTATATTTTGAATATAAATTAAAATTGTAATTTTAATATTTTATTGATATAAAACCAAAATATTGAAATTAATTTCTATTTAATTGATTAATTAAGCCAAATTAATAAAAAGGGTTCATCATATGTCATATATTATAAAATTGGTGCTTCTTGGAGAAGCAAATGTAGGTAAAACGTCATTAGTTTATAGATTTATCGAGAATAAGTTCAGAGAAAATTATAAAAGTACCCTAGGAGTGAATCTTTTAAAAAAGGATATGGAACTTGACAAATATGGCAGTGTATCTGTTCAAATCTGGGATCTAGGCGGACAAGAATCTTTTAAATCTCTTAGAAAGCTCTATTTGGAAGGTGCCAATGGTGCGCTTCTAGTTTTTGATATGACTAATAAAAAATCTTATGAAAAACTTGATGAATGGGTTCAAAGTTTTAGAGAAGCTAGAGATGATGCTCCTATAATATTAATAGGAAACAAATCTGATTTGAAATATCAAATTAAAATAACTGAAAGTGAATCAAAAAAATATGCTACAGTTAATAATTTAGGAATCATTATTACTTCTGCAAAAACTGGTCAAAATGTCGAAGAAGCATTCATTGAGCTGTCAAGTAAAATTATAGATAAGATTTCAAATGCTTAAAAATCATTAAAAAGATTTTAGATAGTTTCTTTTCCTATATTAATTTTTTAAGAAGAAATATTTGCAAGTAAAATATCAACTATCAAAATTTTGTGATTTTAGCAGTAATCTTTTTTAAATCTACCACCTTTATAAAGGAAGATTTATTTAAATAAAATTAACAAGGAAACCTTGTAATAAAGAATATTTTAATTTTATAATTTCCAAATCATAATTATCACTTAATATTATCATGTCAGATGAAGAATTTGATGACGAATTTGAAGATGAATCTGATGAAGAAGAGGAAAAAGGAGAATATGATTATGAAACTGATTTAGATTATAAAATAGAGAATGTCGTTGCAACAGTAGTAGTAGAGATTACAGAAAAAATTGATCTTAATCAAATAGCAAGAAGGCATGCAGAGGTTGAATATAATCCTGAACGTTTTCCCGGTTTAGTAATGAGAATTGAAAAACCTCGTGCTACAATATTGATATTTTCTACGGGGAAAATGGTAGTTACGGGTCTTAGACAAGCAGCAGAAGCAGAAAAAGTTGTTGATAAAGTAGTAAAGAACATTAGAAAAGCAGGTATAAAATTATCTAATCCAGAAATCACCATTCAAAATATAGTAGCTTCTGGTGATCTCCATACAAATATTGATCTTAATATGGCGGCAATTGTAATGGAATATGCTATGTATGAACCAGAAGTTTTTCCGGGTTTAATTTACCGTATGCAAGATCCTAAAACAGTATTTTTAATTTTTTCAACTGGAAGGATTGTGTGCACGGGTGCAAAACAAAAAGAAATAGTAAGAGATGCAGTATTAAAACTAAATCAACAAGTTAGAGAATTGGGAGTAGCAAGAAAAGATATTGGAGACTCAGAATATCAAGATATCACTTTCATCTAAAAAATTTTTATCCCTATTAATTATTTAATTTATTTTTTTGCTTAGCTAATCCTGTCTAATGGAAATTCAAAAAAGATTTTCAAATAGATTTCTTTGTGTTAATAGCATTAATAGAATTAATGTATTCATTATATAATACTTCAACCAAATTAAACTCTTTAGCTTTGTTAAGTGCTAATAGAAGTAGTTGATTAAGAGATTTATTATTATTACTCTCATAAATATCTATGTTGAGACCTATTTTATCACTATATTGGTCAAGGAAATTACATATTATATACCTATTTTCATTTCTCATGTTTATTTTATTCAAAGCACCAAACATTCTTAGAATTAAAGGTGTTTGAAATCTAATTTTATTATGGTTTAATGTTTGGAACATCTTTAAATATTCATTTCGTTTTAAGAAAACCGACATAAATAAAGAATTTAAACCGTCCTTTTTAAAAGAAAGTGTTACTAAGATATTATCTTCGATGTTTTTATCAAATTTCTTCAGAAAAATTAATATTCAATCATGTAATCAAATTCCTTGAATTCATTTGTTGGCTGTGAATACTCATATTCAACTTTTTCTACTCGAGCATACTTAGGTCCATGTTTAGAAAATTCTAAAAGTTCATTTAATTTATCTTTAGCCCCTTCTGCTTCGATATAGACGGTTCCATCTGGCATATTTTTAACATATCCCGTTAAACCTAAATTACGAGCAAATTTTCGAGTAGTATAACGAAAAAAAACGCCTTGAACATATCCAAATATTTTAATTTTTATCTTAGATTCATTCATATCCTCAAAAAATAAAAATTTTTCTCAGAGTTATATCCTATAACTTCATTTTTTACAAGCGTTTCAAGAACATTTAATAACCATCGTTTGTTTGTGTTTATCACTCGTTTAAAATCTTCTAACTTTACTGTATCTTTTATTGCTAGCAAAAATAATATTTTACTTTTCACTGATAAGTGATTTGATTTAGTGATATAATCGAATTTAACTTCATAATCATATTCTCGTGTTTTCAAAAAGGCAACTTCATTACTTAATTTTGTAATAACTTCATCAGTGGTTCGGAATGCATCCAAACTGATAAGAAACATACTTTCCAGATGTTCTTTTAATTTTTCTTCGTCTGTTTCTTTTTCAATCTCTTGATTAAATTTTTCAAGAATTTCTAAATAATCATTGCCATCATCATATTTACTTAAAACTAAAACAAGTATCATTTCCTTATGTTCATTATAATAAGAAACCGAGTTCCAATTTTTCTCTTCTGTAATAATATAAGATTCAGTAAAGTTATGCGATATTGTTATTTGTTGAACAACTGGATCTGGGATCTCTAGGGCTTCTGGATATTTTAAATGAATCATTCCCCCCTCAACTATATCCCATCGAATTAAAAAGATCCCGTTTGGCATAGGTTCTATTTTGGCATCTAATTTGAATCTTAATAATTAAATAATCGTTTATTATTAAAAATTTAATTCTTATTTTCTTAATTAATCAATTATGATATCGCAATATATATAATAAATATTTGAAGGCATGCCTGTAAAATTAAACCAAATTTATAGAGATTGCCTAAAAAAATAAATAATACAATGTTGATTTATTACATAGAGGATTTTATATGGATGTATACTATGTTTATATTTTAGAAGTTATTGCTAAGACTGGAAAAAGAAGTTACTACACGGGATACACCAATAATCTTTATAGGAGATGGCATGAACATCGAAGTGGGATGGGTGCTAAATTCTGTAAGGGTAAGAAAAAAATTGAGTTAAAATATTTCGAATCTTATCGAAGTAGAAAGGAAGCAATGCAAAGGGAATTACAAATAAAAGCTTTTTCAAGACAACAAAAGCGAGAATTAATAAAGAATATAAGTATAAATACAATTTAGGCGATTTCTTTCTTGGATAACCAAAATTTTTTAATCTGTTTAGTAGGATTACCTGCTTCTGGTAAAAGTACCTTTGCAAAATTATTAAAGTCTGCAATTGAAAAAAGATATAATAATTTAGATGTTAAAATCATTGATCCTGATATAATAAGACAAAAATTGACTGACGATAAATTTGATTATGAAAAAGAATACATCATTAGAAAAGAGAACCTTAAAAAAATAAAAAGTGAATTAGAAAAGGGGCACATAGTAATTAGTGATGATTTAAACTATTACTCCAGTATGAGACATGATTTAAGAGATATTACCGAAACCCTCAAGATTTTTTTTTTTATTATTCATATAGCTACTCCCATTGAAATTTGTTTGAAATGGAATGAAAAAAGAGGTGAACCTATTCCAAATATGGTTATTAAAAAAATTCATGAAAAATTTGATAATTTTAATAGATATAACTGGGATGTTACGGATGCAGTTTATGATCTTTCACAAATGGCAGAGCTAAACCCTTTAGTAGAGGATTTTTTAGAGAACATCCTTATAAAAAGGGATAATGAAAAATTTGAACTTAAATCCTTAGAAATGAAGAGCGTATTTTCAAATTTGGATAATGAAAATCTTGATAAAATTACAAGGATTTACGTAGGAAGACTTTTACATCTTTCAAGGTATTTACCATTGAAAAAGAGAATTATTAAATTAAGAAAAAATTATGTGAAACTAAATAAAAATAGAACTCTAAACGAACCAGAGATATCAAAATCATTTAAATTTTATTTAGAACATAATTTAAACATCCAAATTAATGAAGATCTCTAATAATTACTTTATTATAAAAATTAAAGAAAAAGAAAATAAACCATTAATTACTTTTTTTTTATAAAGTCAAATTAGATTTTTTAAAAATTAGATTTTTTTTATGAGTTTAAAATGTCGCGAAAAAACAATATGAAAAAAACAGCGAAACTCAGAATTGAACGATTGGAAAAGAGTCGAAGTGGGCGTTCTCTATGTTATATAGATCAAGATATAATGCTTGATTTAGATTTAAACCCCGGAGACATTATCGAGATTAGGGGAAAGAAAAAAACTACTGGTATTGCCGTGTCATCTGTTCAAGACAGAGGAAAAGGGATCATTAGACTTGATGGACTTCAAAGACTTAATGCGGGAGCAACAATAGGAGAATATATTACAGTTAAACTTGCTGAAGTATATCCCGCAATTGAGATTGAATTAACTCCTACACGCCCTAATATCGATTTAAAAAGACAAGCAGAAGCAATTAAGGGTAAATTAATAGATAAGCCCGTAGTAATTGGAGATATTGTAGATATTTTAGGAACTTTTGTTCAAAAAGATGATAGTGACAACCCAATGTCTGATATAATGAAAATGTTTCAGTTTGGAGGGAAAAAAAGACCAACATTGGGAACACTTAGATTAATCGTTGAAAATTTGAAGCCTTCAGATAAGGTTGTTAAAATTACTAGAGATACTATGATAAGAGTTAATAAGAGAGTGGCTGTCTTAAATGTCTCTGGTGGGGTTGTTACTTACGATGACGTTGGAGGTCTAACTGATGAAATTCAAAGAATTAGAGAAATGGTGGAATTACCGATAAAACACCCCGAATTATTTCATCGATTAAATATTGATCCACCAAAAGGAGTATTGTTCTATGGCCCTTCTGGTACCGGTAAAACCCTAATGGCTAAGGCAGTATCTCAAGAATCAAATGCAAATTTTATAACTATTAATGGCCCTGAAATAATGAGTAAATTTTATGGAGCAAGTGAGGGTAGGCTTCGTGATATTTTTAGAGAGGCTGAAGAAAATGCTCCATCTATAATATTTATTGATGAAATTGACTCGATTGCTCCAAAGAGAGTTGATACTTCGGGAGAGGTCGAAAGACGTGTAGTTTCTCAATTATTGTCTTTAATGGATGGCTTACGAGGAAGGGGAGAAATAATTTGTGTAGGTGCTACTAATAGAATTAATGCAATCGATGAAGCATTACGAAGACCAGGGCGTTTTGATAGAGAAATTGAATTTGGCGTTCCTAACGTTAAAGGAAGAAAGGAAATCTTCCAAATACACACAAGGGGTATGCCTATGGAAGAGGATGTTAATCTAGATAATTATGCTGAAATCACACATGGTTTTGTAGGCGCGGATATCATGGCAATCAGTAGAGAAGCTGCGATGTTCTCACTAAGAAGAATTTTACCGAAAATCAATTTGGATGAGCCAATCCCAAGCGAAATCATTCAAGAATTAAAGATTAAAAATGAAGATTTTATAAAAGCTACCAATCTTATCGAACCATCTGCTATGCGAGAAGTTATGGTTGAAATTCCCGATATTGGATGGGATGATGTAGGGGGTTTAGAAGATCTTAAGCAAGAATTGAGAGAAGCCGTAGAATGGCCATTAAAATATCCAAAATTATTCGAGAAGGCAGGTATACGCCCCCTAAATGGAATCCTTCTTTTTGGACCTCCGGGGTGTGGAAAAACTCTTTTAGCAAAAGCAATTGCAAATGAAAGTCAATCAAATTTCATAGCCATAAAAGGTCCAGAAATCTATTCCAAATGGGTAGGAGAAAGTGAGAGAGCTGTTAGAGAAATATTTCGTAAAGCTCGACAAGCAGCTCCTTCAATAATTTATTTTGATGAAATTGACGCAATTTCTTCAGGAAGAGGTGATTATGAAGGAACACACACCTTTGCTTCGATTGTAAATCAAATATTAGTTGAAATGGACGGAATTGAAAATCGAAAAGGCATAATAATAATTGCTAGCACTAACCGACCAGATATTGTTGACCCTGCTTTTCTAAGGCCAGGAAGATTTGATCGTTTAATTTTTGTAGAAGCACCTGATGTTGATTCTCGATTAAATATTTTAAATGTTCATACAAAAAACATGCCACTCGGAGAAGATGTATCCTTAAAAAAAATTGCTCAGATTACAGAAGGATACAGTGGAGCAGATTTAGAAAATGTTTGCCGTGAAGCTGGAATGCAAGCAATAAGAGAAGAGATGGATAAACTAGAGAAAATCGAAAACAAGCATTTTGAATTTGCTCTGTCTAAAATAAAATCTACATTACCAAAGAATATTCTCGAACGATATGAAAACATGGCAAAACAAATAACTGAATCAAGAAATATCACGGAATCTCAAACGGATTTGTATAGATAACTAATATTTCTATTGCCTATTTTTAATTCTTATATGTATTTTGTAAATCTAGTTTTAAATTAATTTTATAAAATTTTATTAAAAACATTGTCTAATTATAATTATTTAATTAATAAGAGAGAAATTTATCATGAATGAAATTAAAATTGATTGGGATGGTCATATTAGAAAATATCAAACAGCTATGGAAGACCTGAATTTAGATTTCTGTATTCTTACTCGTGTTAAATCTATTACTTATCTAACAGGATGTTTTGTTCCATGGAAAAGTTATTTTTTTCTCCCAAAAGAAGGAATGGGAGAGCCAGAATTATTTACAGTACTCCTAGATGTTGAAAGAATAAGGGCAGAGGGCCACTTAAAAAATATTAGTGGATGGGGCCCTCTTAAAGGGTTTTATATTGAAAAAAAACTAGAAAAAGCAGCTAAAAAAGCAGGGGTATATAATCCTAAAGGATCTGCACCCAAAATAGGGGTAGAATTGGGATTAGATATTTGTATAACAGGTCAAATGCTCTCATATACTGAAGCAGAATTACTAAAGAAAACATTTCCTGGATGTGAACTTGTTGATTTTAATGATAAAACCGAGAGAATTCAATTTATCAAAGAACCAGAGGAGATTGCTATGCTTCGTAAAGCATCCGAAATCACTGATATTGGACAAGAAGTTGTTAAGAGAGAATTAAGTGAACGTCCCGAGGGTAAAATATTTACTGAAAATGAGATTGCGGGAATAGGTACTTTAGCGATGAGAAAAGCAGGTAGCAATTATGAATGGACTTTTACAGGAAGTCAAGAGATTGGTTCAGGTTATCGTACAGCATGGACATTTAATGGATGCACTCCCGCGACAAATAAACAAGTTAAAGAAGGAGAATCTTTACTTGTAGACTTACATAGCGAATATGGATGTTATCTGGGAGATCTTAGCCATAATTATGTTCTTGGATCATGTCCCACTGAGCTTAAGAAGTTCAATGAAGTATATGAACAATTATGCTATGCTCTAATTGACAATATGTATTTAGGAAACACGTTCGATAATTGTTATCAAGAAGTACACAAAGTAGCTGAAAAAGCTGGATATGGCAATGATCTTTTTTTTGGTTTGGGACACTCAATAGGTATCATCGGAAATGAATCTTCCCCCGTTGTAGTACCTGGGAAAGATTGGGGTCATTTAACATTTGAGGAAAATATGGTTGAAATAGCAGCAATAGTATTTAATCGTCCTGGACTTGGAGGCCTTCGACTGGAGTCACCTACCCTTGTTACAAATAAAGGTGCGAAAGTACTCCCTAAAACGCCATTTGAAGTTGATTATGTATAGAATTGATTAATTCATTAACTACGGCACTTTTGAAGACGTATTTATAATAAATATTTTTATAATTTTAGAGTAAATTTCTCAATTCTGTTCATTGCTTCCTTAAGCTTTTCTATTTCAGTAGCATATGATATTCTTACCATATTATCTGAAAATGACCCGAATATGTTTCCAGGAACAATAGCTACTGCTTCTTCCTCCATAATTCTCTGTGAAAATTGGGAACCTGTCAAATTGAATTTTTCAGTTGATGGCATCATATAAAACGCTCCGTGTGGTTTTACAAGATCAAAACCAATTTCTTTTAATCTATTATAAACTAAATTTCGTCGTTCATTGAAACTCTCCCAAATTTCTTCAAAAAAACCAATACCCATTTTTAATGCTTCAATGAAACCATATTGTGCAGCATGATTAGTTCCTGCAACTGTATATTGATGAAATTTTTCCATTAAATCAATAATAGTTTTTGAAGCAACTGCATATCCAATTCTAAACCCTGTGGCAGAAAATAATTTTGACATCGCATTTACGGTAACTGTTCTTTCAAACATACCATTTAGAGAGGCTGGACTAATATGTTTTAATCCATCATAGACATAATTCTCATAGACTTCATCTGTTATCAAATATAGATCATTTTCGATAATAATATCAACAATCTCTTTCAATTCAGTTGAAGATAGCATATTACCTGTAGGATTATTTGGAGAATTAATTAACATCGCCTTAGTCTTAGGTGTGATTGCATTTCTTATTCCTTCAATATTGGGACTAAAATCTTTGTTTCGTTCAACCTCTATTACTTTAACACCAAAAAATAATGCACAATAAAAGTAAGAAACAAAATTCGGAGAAGAAATAATCAATTCATCTCCTGGATTAAAGAGTGAAGCAAATGCTAAAGTAACTGCTTGACTAGCTCCATTAGTAACAATTATATTTTCTTTCCAATTTGTGTTAATCTTATTTTTCCTTCGCATTTTTTCTTCTATCAATTCTAATAATTCCGGAACTCCTCTTGTAGGAGCATACATCGTAATTTTTTTTTTTAAGGCATCAATATTTCCTTGTATTGCTGGTTCTGGGGTGGGAAAATCTGGTTGTCCAATACCTAAACTAATTACATCTGGCCGCCCTGAAGCAAGATCGAATAACTCTCTAATTGCTGATTTTGGAGCTTTAGATACTCTATGGGAAGTTTCTTTCATGATTAATTTTCTTTATAGTAAAATATTAAAAAAGTCTGCTTGTTAATATGCTGATACAAAAAAGAGTTTTTTGAGATTATTAAAATTTTTTAAAGATTAACCCCATGATCACTTAAAATTTGATGTACTAGGAGAGAAAAAGCTTCTTCAATATTTTCTCCAAGTTTTGCGCTTGTTTCAATAAAATGGCTAGCTTTAATTTTAGTAGCTAATTCTTTTCCTCGTTCTGTAGGTATTACTCTCTGATCTTTTAAATCACTTTTATTCCCTATTAAGATGAATGCTCCTTTCTTTTTTACATGTTTTTTAAAGTCTCTTAACCATTTCGTATTAATGTTATCTAATGTATTATAGCGCGTTACGTCATATACGAGTAGAGCGCCTTGACACCCTTGAAAGTACATACTACGAACAACTTGATATTTTTCTTGACCAGCTAAATCCCACATGATTAATCTAACTCTTGCATTATCAAGATTTACATCTTTTCGTACAATGTTAGCTCCTAATGTAGGTTTATAATCTTCTTGAAATGATCCTTCTACAAATTGGCTAATTAATGAAGTTTTGCCCACTGCCGCATCTCCTAAAATAGTTATTTTAAAAACGAATTCACGTAATTCACTAGTTTCTTCTCTTGTCATTATGCAATTTATTATTTTGTTGTAAGTATATTTAATACTTTATTTCAAATTTGATATATGATATTTTTTTTAATTACAAATATAAGGATTTCTTCTATGAATTATACTAATATTATCTTCTTCAAAAAATTATTTAATATTTTTCTCAATTTTTAATTTAACAATAAAACTATTGTGAGTTGGATCGTTTATATCTTCATTTTCTCTTTTGCATGTAACCATTTGTCCTGATGGTAGTGATTTTTGTAATGAATGAACTAAAAATCCAATAAATAAATCACAAGGAACTCCAATCTCAGAACAGAAGATGCACCTATCGACTTGAACAGTTATTTCATTTTCGATATTATCTAAAATTTCAACTTTCCAATCTGTAATAATAGAAGTATTAATTTCATTGATTATCTCTTCAAGACTTTTACCAAATGGGAATAAATAAAATGCCATTTTTTTTCCAATTTCATAGAGGAGTTTTGAAGAATCATATAATAAACAATTTTGAGCAGAAATGATTTTTTTAAAAGAAAAATAATCTATTGTATCATTAGGATTTTGATTTCCTATATCCTTAATATAAATCATTTCTGCTTCTCTTAGAATTGATTTCATTCCATCATAATCAAGGATATCATGATATGCCTGGAGTAGTGCTATGATAACCTTATTTTTTACAATTCCTTTATAATCTCCAATCATTTCGGTCTTAATTTTTTTTTAATTTGATTTTCCACTAAGATTGTTTAATACATGCATAACTAATTTTTCAAATGCTTTTTCAACATTTTTACCATATTTTGCACTTGTTTCAATAAAATCTATCGCCTTTAACTCTTTGGATAACTTTATTCCGTCTTCAGATTGTACTTTTATTGAGTCCTCCATATCTACTTTATTCCCAATCAGAATAAATATTGCATTTGAGCGTCCATATTGTTTAAAGTCATTTAACCATTTCGCGGTTACGTTTTTAAAAGTTGAGGGTCTTGTCACATCATAGATTAATAAAGCTCCAACACATCCTTGAAAAAACATTTTTCTAGTCAATTCATATTTATTTTGACCAGCAATATCCCACAAGATTAGACGAACGTCAGAATTAATCTCATCGAGAACGAGATCTTTAAGTGTTATATCTACGCCTAAAGTTGGATGATAATCCATTTCAAAAGCTCCAGTAACATATTTTTTAATTAAAGAGGTTTTCCCTACTGCCTGATCTCCTAATACAGTTAATTTAATTGCCCATTTTCTCTTATCTTTTTCTGTCATTTTAAATCATTACAAATCTAATAATGATAAATTAAATTTCAAATCATTTGATCTTTCTATCTTTTTTTCAATTTCTAAGATACAAACCTCGCCTGTTACTGATACTATACTTGGTTGGAGTAAATGTCCTCCAATAATATTATAATCCCTTGTTCCTATAGAGATGTGTAAGTGAACAATTGGTTCGCCATTCTTGAAGAATATATTTCCCATACAAGATACCAATTCTACATACTCATCAATTGTCCTAGTTAGATAACTTCTAGATTCAATATCAAAATATCCAATTGTGAATTTTTTTAAAGCTCCAATACAATTAATCAATCCAGAGGTAATTCTGTGTTTGTTTACTATGGCGATTATAGCATCTATTAAATCTTCTTCAGGTTCAACTTTTCCGATAATAACTCGTTTAGTTTTAGTTTCGAGGCTCTTCATATTTATTCAGCTTTTTTTAAATTTCAATTCCTTCATTCTTTAATATTTGAAAGACTAATTTTTCAAAGGATTTTTCTACATTTTCACCATATTTAGCACTTGTTTCAATAAAAGCACTTGCGTTAATTTTCTCACTTAGCGCTTCACCATCTTTAGATGCAACCACTTTTGAATCTTCTAAATCAATCTTATTTCCAATTAAAATATAAGCTAAATCTTGGTCACCATATTTATTTAAATCTGTTAACCATTTAGATTCAATATTTTCAAATGTAGAATATCTGGTTATATCATACACAAGAAGGGCTCCTATAACTCCTTGAAAAAACATTTTTCTACTCAAAACATATTTTTCTTGACCAGCAATATCCCAAATGATCAATCGAATTTGAGCACTTATTTTTTCGATTGTTAATTCTTTCACACATATTGAAACTCCTAAAGTCGGTTTGTAATCCTCTTTAAATCGATGTTGGGTATACATGTCAACCAGAGAGGTTTTTCCGACTGCAATATCCCCAAGAAGAGCTATTTTGAGTACAATATAATTTTGATGATCCCCAGACATCATTACTCGATAAATCCTTTCTAATATGTTATAGTTAAGATAGATTCATTTCTTTTATATTTGAGCTAAAGAAGAGATTTTTATGTTTTTGCAACGAATTATTATATCAATTTTAATTCGAAAAATTAATTATAGTGAACTTTTATAACCATTATTAGTACATAGGAATATGAAATATTATGCCCGAGAAAGTAACAATTTCAGACATAGAATTACTTTTATCTGAACCAGCTCATGTTGATATGCAATGGGTTGGAAATGATGATTTAATTAACCAATTAAAAGCAGCATGGATGGTTGTCGATAAGGATGATTTACCTCTCAATCCTCGAATTTTAGGAAAGCCAGGCGTAGGCAAAACGACACTTGCTTATGCGACTGGAAGAAGATTAGAAAAAGATGTATATATGTTTCAATGTACAATGGATACCCGCCCCGAAGATCTACTAATCAGTCCTGTTATTGCTTCAGATAATAAAATAGTTTATATTGCTAGTTCTTTAGTGTCTGCCATGGTAAAAGGAGGAGTATGTTTACTGGATGAGGGAAATAGGATGAGTGAAAAAAGTTGGGCGTCATTAGCACCATTGATGGATAAAAGACGTTATGTTGAAAGTATTATTGCGGGTGTAAGAATTTATGCACATCCTGAATTCCGGTTATGTGTAACTATGAACGCTGATTCTAGTACATATGAAATCCCAGAATATATAATGTCAAGATTGAATCCTCGTATTTTAATAGAATTCCCGAATAAAATGGATGAACTTAAAATTTTAAAGTACAATTTACCATTTGCTTCAGATGAAATATTAGAATATTGCGTAAATTTCCTTCAGAACGCTCATGTACATGATGAACCTTATACCGTTAGAGATGGGATTAATATATTAAGATATTATATTAAATCAAGGTTGTTGATTAAAGAAAATCAAGATATAATTGAAAAGAGTACATTAGAAAATGTCGTAATTCAAATATTAGAAGAAGCTGCATTAAAATACTTACCAGGAAATTATGAAGAGTTTTTGAAAAAACAGAGTGAATCAATCTCATTTAAAGTATTTAGAGACCTTGATGAAGTTAATGATTATTATAATAAATTTGTAAAAAAGACTGATAAAGATTCAAATGATTAAAATTCCTAAAAAAAATATATACTTTAATTCCTGGTTTCACATTGGAAAAAAATTTTTATCATTGACTCATTTCTATGAGCTTTTGAATTTAAATTTAATCTTATGGATATTATACAATTAAAAAGAAAAATAAATTAAATTTGTAAAAGAATTTATTCTGCTTTCCGTTTTCTCAAATAGAAGAAAGGCTGTTATGGTTCAAAAAAATTAATAAAAAAGAAAAAGTTATATATAGATTATGGGTAAAAAATAAAAGTGAAAAACAATTTGGTTTAAATAATCATGTCAATTAATCTATGGCTTTATTATGCTATCGGATACGGTATTGCTATGGTTGTTCAAATATGGGCAAATAAAAAGCGAGGAGAACCTTTTGAAGACCCTGAATTACTAATGAGTAATAAAAAAATGTTTATATTATCCTTGATATGGCTCTTTGGAGGATTTATAATTAGTATTTTTGTACCCGTAAGTTTTGGGCTTCAATTCTATATCGGATTAATATTCTGCTTTATCGGATTTATCATTGTATTAGCGACATTCTATAGTTTTGCTCAAAAGGCAGGACTTGCAACAACAAGAATTCATCGCTATTCAAGAAATCCAAATTATATAGGTTGGATAATTTTTTATTTTGGTTTATCTCTTATAGGTTGGTCATTATCAATTTGGAGTATTATATTTTTCATATACTTCCTTATAACCTTTCCATTCCTTCACTGGTGTGTTTTGATTGAAGAAAAATTTTTATCTAACAAATATGGCGATTCTTATAAGGAATATTTACAAAAAACACCAAGATATTTTGGAAAAGCAAAAAAAGTAGAAAATGAACAGTAATAATCTATAATTTTTTTAAAGGATAATAAACAAAGAAAAATTTGAGTGAATTATTACGTCAATTCTCGATAATTTATGGATTTATTATGGAATTAGTTATGTTATTGCATATTCAACACAAGTATGGGCAAATCATAAACGAGGGGAGCCTTTTGATGATCCAGAATTTTTATTTGCTGATAAAAAAATTGTTGTAATCGCTCTGTTTTGGCTTTTTGGAGGTTTAGCTATTAGCCTTTTTGTTCCCGTTAATTATGGATTGTTATTTTATATTGGCTTTTCACTCTTCATTTTGGGCTTAATCATAGGAGAGATTGCATTGTATTCTTTTGCCCACAATAAGGGTTTGACTACATCTAGAATTCATCATTATTCAAGAAATCCAATTTATGTTGGAACGACAATTAATTATTTAGGATTGACCTTAATGGGTTGGTCTGAATCTATCTGGAGTTTTATTTTCTTAATTTATTTTATTATAACTATCCCTTATTTTCACTGGACTGTTTTACTTGAGGAAAAATTTTTATCCACCAAATACGGTGATGTTTATAAAGAATACTTAAAAGAGACACCAAGATATCTAGGAAAACACAAAAAAAACTAAAGGTAAACTTGAATTAGATACAAAAGAAAGAGTATTATTATTTCAAATGATCAAAGAACCTTATGTAAAATATAAAAATATCTATGTTATCCCAACTTTTCATTCTCGTATAGAATTTGCGAAATTGGTACGTACAGCTTTATTTAAAGTATTTCCAGACGTAATCGCTGTAGAATTGCCAAATAATATGCAAGATGAAGTATTAGAGGCAATTGAGAGATTACCTTTTTTATCTTTAATTGGATATGCTGATACATTAAATCCAAAAAGAATGAATTATATACCAATAGATCCAGGAGATTCTATAATAGAAGGTATACGAATTGGTCTCAAACACAATATTCCAATCGAATTCATCGATCTATCTGTCTCTGAGTATTTGCCTCCAAGTTTCAAGCTTCCGGATGATTACGCGATTAATCAAATTGGTCTTCAGAAGTTTTATCTGCAAATATCAAAACATTTTACGGAAGAATTCAAGGACAAAAAAGAAACTCTTAAAGACAAGACAAATTTAGAGGATTTTCTCAAAAATCAACAAAATTTTGATAAAGATTATGATTATATTGAAAAGGATATTCTTAGAGAAAAATATATGGCAGCTCATCTTTTAAAGATGGCACCATTATATCATAGGATTCTGCTTATTATTGGTATGGCACATTGGGAAGACGTGAGATACTATTTAGACAATCCAAAAAAAGTTCGAGATGTGGAATTGGATTTAATTCCTCATAAATATGTAAAAATTTACAATATTAATTGTTCTGATGCTAGGTTTCTTTTAGGAGAATTACCCTATCATACATATAAATGGTTAAAATTTCGAGAGAAGTTCTCAAAAGAAAAATTAGAAAATATCGAAACTCCCGAAGAAGTTTATAAAGTTCTGAATTCCTATAATAAGATTGAAAATATTAGGAAGATCTTATTAAAATCTAAATATGAGTATGAAGAGGAATACAAGGAATTTGTAGATCTTCATAAATTAAAAACTCTTTTTCAATATTCAAGAAATCTCTCATTATCAGAACAAAGATTATTACCAAATTTGTATCAATTATTAATTGCCTCAAAGAATATTATTGATGATGATTATGCTTGGAAAGTTATGGAAAAAGCAACAAAATATCCCTATGATGATGAAAGTGATAATTATGAAACATTGAAGATGAATATAGAAGGTGGTTATGATCCAAGTGGTCGGTATATAAAATTAAGAAGACATCATCCTTATGGCTATGGAAAAGAAAAAAACGTACCTTTAAAACAAAAATCTGAAGAAAAATATCCAGGTGAATGGCGAGATAAATGGGAAGAAGGTAAAGATTATACAGTTTCTTGGCCTCCTGAAGATATTTTAGAAGAAGACTACTTTGCTTTTATAAGAAAAAAAACAATTAAAAATTTAAAAAATCAGAGAATTAAAATAGAAGAATTCAAATCTAGCTTAATGGATGGAATTGCAATTAAGGAAACTATTAGGAATTGGGCTTTTAAAAAGAAGATTTATGTGCAGAATATTCAACAGATTCAAGGTAAAACCGATACAATTGTAGTGATATTTGATAAGGATGATGGAGAAATAGAAAAATATCCGTATAAATTGACTTGGTGGGCAGAACATGAGAGGGAGAGTGATATGGCTTTCTATGCAACAAATCCAGGAGATTATGTTATTGGTCCAGGGATTACGCATGTAGAAGTTGGAGGATTATTGTCAATCTTTCCAGCACTATTTCTAAGATCCATTTTTGATCCACATATGGATTATAAATACAAAGATACTAAGAATAAAGCAGAGCGCTTACTTAAGGCTGCTATTATTTATTCAAAAGAAAGGTACATAGCCTATGTAGCAAAGGAACCACCTCGTAAATATTTCTACTCACTAGCCGGAATTAAAAATCGCGAACTGATCTATATCCCAATTGATAATTTTAGTAAAGACTCACTTAAAACAATCAAACATATTCATATTCTTGCTGGAAGGGACAAAAGAAAAATTGCTCATAATTATATATTTTTAGATTAATGATGAAATAAATCTAGAAAATATCGAAATATTTTTTAGATTATTTTACTATATTTAAAATATAACGTGGATGTGGATGCTATGAATAAAAATACTAAATTCTTAGGTTTTGCACAAAATATGATAAAGATCATATCCGCGATTATTATTATCTAACTTCATTTATTTGTGAAGTGAATTCTCATAGCTTTTACTCCACATCCTACTTCATGAATAAAATAACTTAGAATTGCGATATAATCTTCCTAATGTTAAATAATTTTTATTTATAATGTATTTAAATTAGAATAATTAATGATAATAAAAAAATCTCAAGTTAGGTGTTAATTATTTCATATATTGAAAAAGAACAGGAACTTATACAATTTTGGAAAGATAATAAGATTTTTGAAAAAAGTGTCGAACAAAGACCAAAGGATAATCCATATGTATTTTATGATGGACCTCCTTTTGCAACGGGATTACCACATTATGGTCATATTTTAAGTTTTATAACTAAGGATGTATTTCCGAGATATTGGACAATGAAAGGGTATCGTTGTGAGAGAAGATGGGGCTGGGACTGTCACGGTTTGCCAATAGAGAGTATATGTGAAGAAGCCCTTAATTTGAAGCAAAAAAATGAAATATACGAGATGGGTATAGATGTTTTCAATGAATTCTGTCGATCAAAAGTGCTTTGGTATACAAATGAATGGAAAAAAACCGTTGAACGAATGGGTAAGTGGATAGAGTTCAATAATTCTTATAAAACCATGGATAATACTTATATGGAAACCGTATGGTACATTTTTAAAAAAATATACAATGATGGTTTAGTGTATAGAGGTAAGAAAATTTTATTTTATTGTCCTCGTTGTGAAACACCACTTTCGAATTCCGAGATTTCGATGGATAATAGCTATAAAGATATTAGTGAACAATCAATAACAGTAAAATTCAAATTGAAAGAAGAATCAATGACATTTTTTCCCGCTTGGACTACTACGCCTTGGACGTTAATTGGAAATGTAGCTTTAGCTGTAAATAGTGAGCAAGATTATGTTAAGATAAAGCTGGATGATGAGTATTTAATATTGATAAAGAACCAACTGGATATAATCAAAAAAGACTATGAAATTGTTAATGAATTTAAAGGAAAAGACCTACTTAATATAGAATATAAGCCTTTATATCAAATTTCTCTTGATACCAACAAAAAAGGGCATTTTGTTATTGATGGTGGTGATGAGGTATTATCTAATGAGGGAACAGGAATTATACACATAGCAATTTATGGAGAATTTGATTATGAAATGATTAAGAAATATGATTTACCTATAATTCAGCATATTGATGAACATGGCAATCTAGCCAAAGGTCCAAGAAATTGGATTGGATTATGGTTTAAAGATGTAGATAAACAAGTATTAGTGGATTTGCAACAACGAAATCTTTTATTTAGTTCAGAAGACTACTCACATTCTTATCCATTCTGTTATAGATGTGATACTCCATTAATTTATAATGCTCTTGATGCCTGGTTTATAGACATTCAGCAAATAAAACAGAAGCTTCTAAAAACTAATGAAAAGATCAAATGGTATCCTAAAGAGATTTCTAGAAGATATGAAAGTATAGTGAATACCGCTCCTGATTGGTGTATTTCACGAAATAGATTTTGGGCTACAGCTATGCCCATTTGGGAATGTGAAGAATGTAAACAAATTAAAGTCATTGGATCCATTAACGAATTACAGGAAAATGCAGTTGAAGAGGTCCCTGATGATTTAGATCTTCATAGACATATAGTTGATATGATCCATCTTAAATGTCCCAGTTGCAGTAAAGTAATGACCCGTGTACCAGAGGTTTTTGATTGTTGGCTGGAATCAGGATCAATGCCATATGCTGCAAAACATTATCCATTTGAAAATTCGGAATGGTTTAAGCATAACTTTCCAAGTGATTTTGTTTCTGAGTATATTGGACAGGTTAGAGCGTGGTTTTACTATATGCATGTAATATCTGTCTTATTATTTGATGATATTCCATTTAAAAATGTAGTTGTAAATGGCAATATACTTGCTGAAGATGGAACGAAGATGTCAAAATCCAAAAGAAATTTCCCTGATCCAGACGTAATGATTGAAAAGTATGGAGCAGATGCCTTAAGAGTATATCTTTTGTCATCCCAATTGATGAGGGCACAAGATTTAAATTTTAAAGAAGAAATTGTAAAACAGGTTTACCGACGATTTAATTTATTGTTAATTAATGTTCTAAAGTTCTATTCATTGATTGATATTGATGACATTACTATTGATATAACACATTCAGATAATATTTTAGATCAATGGATTGTCAGTTTATTGAATAAACTTATTCGGGATATTACACAACTCATGAATGATTATGACACAGCAGAAGCGAGTAGATTATTCTTCGATTTCATTGAGGATCTGTCTACGTGGTACATCAAACACAGTAGAAATCGATTTAAAAGTGAGATTATAAATGAAAAACTATCAGCGATGAATACACTGTCATATACGCTGTATAATTTGTCAAAACTCTTAGCTCCTTTAACTCCTTTTATTTCAGAGATAATATATAAGAAATTGATAGAACAAGGGAGTGCAAATTTTGAATCCGTCCATTTAGAGTTTTGGCCAGAATTTGATGAGACATTGATTAAAAGCGAAGTTCTAAAAAACATGGAACAAACAATGGAAGTGGTAAAAAGATCCTTAGAATTACGAGATAATTCTAAAATTCCAGTTAGGCAGGTTCTAAATGGGGTTACAATAAAAGGAGCAAATCTTGAAAAGAAATATTTAGATATTATAGCAGAAGCTATAAATGTGAGAAATGTACATATCGAAAAAGGAGAAGAATCTGAATTATTAGTAGAAATAGACACAAATATTACCCCAGAGTTAAAATTAGAAGGCATAGCTAGAAATTTAATTAGGCATTTGAATAATTATCGAAAAAAACTCAATCTATCAACGAAAAATAGAATTAACTTGTATTTGAAAACAGGTAATAAAGAGATAATAGAAGCTCTTGAAAAACATAAGGAGAAAATAAAGAAGATGATACAAGCGGATTCAATCATTCAAAATCTGGAAGGGAAAGAAGTTATAAAGGATTTAAAAATTGAAAATACCATCGTTAAGGTCAACATTGAGTTAAAGGATTAACTTATATTTAAAAAAGAAGAACACAGATCTTAAAATCTTCCGTAAAATTCTTATTTTTACTTAGTCTTTATTATTTTATGCTTAAAATCTATAACACTATGACTCAGCAAAAGGAAGTTTTTAAACCTATAGAAGAAGGTCGAGTTAGAATTTATACTTGTGGGCAGACTGTATATGATGATGTGCACATCGGTAACGCAAGAACTTATAGTTCATGGGATGTAGTTATTAGATACTTACGATACAAGGGTTATGATGTATTCCACGTCCAAAACTTCACTGATGTTGGTCATTTGACAGATGATGAAGATCAAGGTGAAGATAAAATTGAGAAAAGAGCGAGAGAACAAAAGATTAATCCTTGGGAACTTGTTGATAAACAAATTCAAGAATACTGGCAAGTAATTGATGATTTAAATATTCAAAGACCAAATATCTCCCCGAGAGCAACAGCTCTTATTCCTGATATGATTCAAATTATTCAAATTTTGATAGAAAAAGGTTATGCTTATGAAGTACAAGGTAATGTGTATTTTAATACTAAGAAATTTAAAGATTATGGGAAATTAGCAAGATTAAAACTTGATGAAGAGAAAGCTCAGGCACGTATAGCTCAGGATCCTTTGAAAAAAAATTATTTTGATTTTGCATTATGGTTAAACGCACGAAAGGGGGATCAAATCCATATTATGAGATGGAATTCACCCTGGGGTGAGGGGTATCCTGGATGGCATCTTGAATGTTCAGTGATGGGCATGAAATTCTTAGGTGAAACGTTAGACATTCACTGTGGAGGAATTGATCATATTCCTACTCATCATCCTAATGAAATCGCTCAATCTGAAGCCGCTACTGGAAAAAAGTTTGTTAATTGGTGGATGCATGCAGAATTTATAACATTAAATGGAAAAAAAATGAGTAAAAGTCTTGGAAATTATGTCACAGCCCGACAATTAATTGATGAACATGGTGGACTTATTGTACGAATGGGTCTCGTATCCGGTCATTATCGGTCTGCAGTAGATTGGAATCCTAAAGTTATTGAAAATGCTAAGAATAATATTGAAAAAATAAGAAATTGTTTAACCGCAATTGAACATTCCTCTGGAGGAAATGAGGAAACTCTTGAAGAAGCTATCAAAACTGTTAAGAGTGATTTTGAGGAGTCAATGGATGATGATTTTAACAATCCGAAAGCTCTTGCAGCTATCTATGAATTTATTAAAAAAATCAATAGTTCCTTGAAGAATAAAAAAGAAATCCTTGTCACAGCACGTGATACCCTTCTTGAACTTCTCAATATTTTCGGTCTTGATTTCTCTAAGAAAGAAGAAAGTGTAGATATAAAGTTAAATGAACTAATGGATGTAATTATAGGCATTCGTGAAAAAGCAAGAAAAGAAAAAAATTATGCAATTAGTGATGAGATAAGAGATAATTTGAGAGAAACAGGCATACAGCTTGAAGATACACCAAATGGACCTCGCTGGAAAATTATCTAATTATTTTTAAAATCACAAAATATTTTCTTAAAAATTATAGTTTATATAAGGATTTTGCTGTACATAGATTTAAGAAAAAATTGAATTTAGGGAGTTGTTAAGACTTCCCATTTTTTATATAAACTTGGTTCTCCTCCTTTTTCAATATAATCAACATACTTTTTTAGACCATCTAAAATCGTATCTGCTGTCTTTTTATATAATTTTGAGAGTTTCTTGTCCTCAAATTCTGTCCAAATTGTTACTTCTGTTTGATAAGCTTTAGGAGTTAAAATATATCCAATTGAATTCATATCACTTTTCTCCGTATACCATATAGTACTCTTGTTTTCATCATTTTGAGTATTAACTATTGTGATCCCCCCTAGATCTGTGTCTAATAGGAATTTTTCATCATCAATTGGAGTGACTGCTGTTACGCTAGGGTTCCATTTCGGAGTATTCAAACCATCTGTCACAATTTTATAAATATTTTCAGGAGTAGATTCAATTTTGATTTTTCTTTCTAATTTTGGCAATAAATTCACCTTATTTTTGATTTCACATAATTATATGATGGTTTGTTTTATATAGATTTGTGTAATTTTTAAATTTAAAATTAACAATAATGTAAAAAAAAATAAAAATTTTTAAACCTATCAGAAATCAATTTACATTTCAGACATTTTAAAATTATATAAATTAAATAAAAATAGTATTAAAAAATTAAGAGAATAAATTATTTCTCAATTGTTTCTAATAGTTTCTCAATTTCAGCTTGGATAACTTCTGGTTTCTTCGCAGTTTTTCCTGCAATTGTAAGTTGTCTTTCTATTATTGTTCTATGAAGTGTGTTCATCTATTGTTTTCTTATGATTAACTGAATTAATGTTAAACCACAATATCATTGGTTTTATTAGTTAGATGCTTAGCATTTATCTATTCAAAGGAAAATATCTTAATTAGTGGTTAAATTAATAGTTAAAAGCCGATTTTTTTGAGTATTAATGAAATGACAAAATAATATGATTTATTTCATAATAGATTGAAAATTATTTAAGGAAAAATACCCTAAATATTAACTAGTAAAAGGATATATTTTACTAATATAGCGAAATTAAAATGAAATCCCCTATCAAAAAAGTAGTAGTAATTATAATTGCTTTAGGAATCCTTTTCGCTTTTTCATCTATAGTTAACCACTTTCTCACTTTTATAGAAAGAAGAATGGAATATAGAGATAAACTTAATTTAGATTGCAGAAAAGCGAGCCCCTCAGAAATATTAGAATATATATATATTAATGGTAATTTAGGTTGGGCTGCCTTTAAAGCTGCGGAAAATTGTACGGGGAATGGTACTTATTCAGAACCTTATGTCATAGAAGATCGGGTAATGGGTATTGAATCTATGGATGCTTGTATCTTTATTGAGAATTCTGATGTATATTTCAAGATTGAGAATTGTAGTATTATCCATGGTAATAATTATGGGATCCTTTTATCAAATGTAAAAAATTCTCAATTAATTAATAATAATTGCTCTTTTAATAATTATGGGATAACTTTATGGTTTTGTACTAATAATACAATTTCAGGAAATATCCTTAATTATAACAGAGTGAATGGGATAGAATTAGGATCTTGTTATAATAATACCATTACAGGAAATTCTATGACTGAATGTGGATTGGTATTAGATGATCCAATTGAAGAAGTGGGTTCTCATAACATTGATGTATCAAATCTAGTGAATGGAAAACCACTTTATTATTACATAAATGAAATACATTTAGGTCCATCCAATTTTACAAATCCAGGGCAAATTATTTTAATTAATTGTAATAAATCAATAATATCGAATTTAAATATTTCATATGCTTCCCAGGGAATAACGTTATTTTGGTGCAATAATAATACCATTTCAGGAAATACGGTCAGTTATAACTATAATGGAATCTTTGTGGAATATAGTAATTATAATAACATATCGAATAATATGGTAAGTTTTAACCATGATGGAATTTTTGTGGAATATAGTAATAATAATAACATCTCAAGAAATAAAGCAAATGGAAACTCACACACAGGGATATTTTTGAGTTCATGTGAATATAATACCATTTTAGGAAACACAGCAAGCAATAACTATCATGCGAGCATATATTTACAAGAGAGCCATAGTAATAGCATTTTGAACAATACCGCATGCGATAACAAATATGTGGGTATAATATTAGAATGTAGTAACAATAGTATAATCTCAGGAAACACTGCAAATAATAATGGTTGGGCAGGTATAAAATTAGCGTATAGTAGTTTTAACAGCATAACGGAAAATACATTCATTGGAAATCTAGTTTGCACTAGTCAACTTCACTGTGAAGGTAATTTTATTGAAAATAACTATTGCAAGAATCGTCCAACGATTCCAAGCTTTGATGTATTCTTTCTGATTACCATAACTTTCATCGCTATGATTATTATAGCACTGTTTAAAAGAAAAAAAATTAAGAAATTTTAAACTCTAGGTCATATACTGGTGTTAAAATTAATGATAATGCGTTTTCTTTCAACCATTTTATAATTACACCCGCTAATTTTTATAAGATAGCACAGTATATTTTTATTAAGAAGTATTTTACACTTATGTAAAAACCAAATTAAATGTAATTTCGTTATTATTTGAAATTTTAAAATTAAATAAATGGAATAAAAATAGTGTTAAAAAATTAAGAGAATAAATTATTTCTCAATTGTTTCTAATAGTTTCTCAATTTCAGCTTGGATAACTTCTGGTTTCTTCGCTGTTTGTCCCGCAATCGCAAGCTGTCTTTCTATAATTGGACGATGTAAAGTATTCATTGCACAGAAGGGTACCTCACGAACTTTTGAAGGGTCATCCGGGTCAATAACTCCGTAATGGACAAGACATCTGCATACTCTATCAAGGTCAAAGTTGTAAGCATCTTGAAAATGCATCGATGACACCATAAGATTGCGGTCGTTGAAAAACTTCCCAGCGGACTTCAGGTTTGGAGCCATTACCAAGCGAGCAAATGCTTGATATGTTTTACTTGTAAGAATCTTTTCTGGACTTTTAATATATCTTGTTGCACCAGCAAAGAAATATGCCTTCATAATTTGTCGATAACCTAAACTGGTAATATCATCAACAAAGTTTCCGATTTTGGAAGCTATCTGCCCAAAATCATCCAGGTTGATGCCTTTCAATAATCCAGTAGGTTTTGGGACTTCTTGTTTCTCTACCATATCCCAGACTTGATTAGCCCATCGAATCAATCCTTCAGCATTAAAAAAGTTTTCAATGGGTTCCCACTCATCCTTTTCATTAATGACACATATTGTGGCGAATCCACAGTCGCTATGGCTCGTCATACTGAAAGGTGGCATATCATCAAACCAGGCTAGTAATTTTGTAAACTTTGCTGTGAATGCGATTGGGTAAAACTTTTTTACTGATCCATTGGTATATTTATTAATTGCTTCTTTTAGATCAGAAGTGGTATATCTAATATCCATTAATTCTTCAAAGCTAATACGTCCTGTTAACGCGACTGGTTGGAAAATAAGGCCTGATACGACATCACAATTATTTTTTGCAAAATCTAAAATTTTACCAATTTCATGATCATTTATCCCTTTCGCGATTACGGGCACTAACATAACGCCATAAAAGCCAAGCTTTCGAGCATTTTCAATGACTTTCTTTTTAAGAGGCCATAAGTTAACTCCTCTGATCTTTTTCCATACTTCAGGGTTATCAGTAGCATCAAATTGAAGATAGAGCGCATCCATTCCAGCATCCATACATTTTTTCATAAATTCCAGTGATTTCCCAAATCGAACACCATTAGTGGTTACCATAACTTCTGTAAAGCCTAATTCATGTCCTTTACGGATAATTTCTGGGAGATCATCTCTTACAGTTGGTTCTCCTCCTGATAGTTGGAGTAAAACCGCAGGAATAGGCTTCATTGATCTAAAATGTTCCATAATTCGTACAAGTTCTTCGAAAGAAGGTTCAACAACATAACCGGCAGCACTTGCATTCGCAAAACAAATAGGACAAGCTAGATTACAACGATTAGTAATATCTATTAAGCAAATATTTGGAGCGCTTTTATGATTAGTACATAAACCACAATCATATGGACATCCTTTATCTACTTCTTTAATTCCGGAGGAAGTATATTCAGGTTGAGTAGAATTATTTACAGTAGAACCAATTTCATTCGTAATATTCTGTTGCCATTTATATTCTTCAGGATTAATGGACAGTTTATCTTTGAAATCTCCGTGATCCTTACAATGTTTTCGCATCATAACCCAATTTGTTTCCGGATCTACGTAAATTTCAGCCGGAAGATGGTGCAAACATTCTGGACAAATACTAGTAGTTGTTCGGATAATCTCAACGTCATCCTTTTGATTAGTTTGAATCTCTAATTCTGTCATAAGAATCTATACTCTGTTGTATTTTGTTTAAAATAGTATTTTAATAAATAGTTATTCTATTAATTAAACTTTTAAATCATTTAAATCTTATAATAATCTCTATAGTATTATCAATATTATTAAAAAAGATTAAAAAACTTAATAAAATTGAAAATTAAGTTTCTTATTTTAATATTTTTAAATAGAAAATATAACCATTAACTTTAAATTTTAAATTGCAGCAAAAAGTGGAAATTAATTTGATTTTAATTCTTGATTTTCTTGATTTAATTCCAACATTTTTGTAATTATTCCTTTTTAATCTGTTTTTGATTTATTAGGGAACAGAATCTTAAAGGAAAGAGTGACTCCTGTCCTACGGGACGCAAATAAGCGTCAAAATAAAATAGGGGGAGGAGGGCGAAATCAGAGTGTAAAAATTTACACTACCAAAAGACAAAAATCCAGGGTGTAGGCAGGAGTCATATTATTAATGTTTTTTTTATTTTTTATAAAATTTAAAAATTTTTATTAGATAGATATTTATTTCTGATAAAATTCAATTTTTATCTTAAGTTTATATATCATTAGGAATTTATAAATCAAATTGTTAGTGTTAGTAGGTTTTTATTATTATAAATTATGAGTTTATAAGATAAGATAAAAGTAAAAAGAGTTTTTATAATTATGCTATATAACATACTTTATTTAATCATGACATACAACAATAAAGAACAAACAGTAGGGAGACCAGAACCAGAATTTAAAATTGATATCTTTTCAGTAATTTGGGTAATTGTAGGATTTATCATATCTTGGTTAAATATGGGGGTTATTTTAGCTTCAATGGAGATTTGGTCTTATTTAACAATAATTTTTACGACAATTATACCTACGGTCATTATTGCTCTAAAGAATCGGGTCTGGGGATATGGGTACTTATTCGGATTTGCGATTGCTGGAATTCCTTTCTCCTTTTTCAAGCCCCCCTATGGAGATCTTTTTATTGGATGGTATACTTTTGCGACATCTTTATTTATTTTTGTAATACTTTGGTTAATCTTTTGGAAGGCTTGGAGATCCTTATCATCAATTAAGCAAGTATGAAAAAGATTACGGAATTAAAATAATGAACTATGGTAGAACTAATTGTTTACATTTAATACATGACTTTCCTTCAAGTTTTGCTTTTTTAGCACATATCAAACAATAATTAGTTTTACAAGCGGGACATGTGTAGATATCTCCTTGAATATTGCCTTTATGGAAAAGGCAAAAATTGTCCCCTATTTTAAAGGATGGAGGGAGTGCGGGTGGAGGTGGTGTTTTTTTATCTCTCATTAGATCACGGATAATTTAATGATTTTAGATTAGATTTAAACTTAAAAGGTTATAAAAATGAAGCATATAATTGAGAGTTCACATTTTTATATTAACGAGGGAACTTCTTCAATTATAACACTAATAACATTTGCTACAGACATAAATTTTTCTTTAATCATATCAAGAGTTAATTGTCCAGAGTCTACCATATCTCCAATTAAATAAGTCTCATAAAAACATTTTTCCATTTCATAACATAATCCCGTTGTGTGTAAGATTTCTTTACTTAGGTTCAATTCATTTAACACATTAGATATTCCTTTTACGAGATCTGGTGAAAATTCTTTGAGTTTTACGAGAATTTTCTTAATATTTTTATTTTTAGTCGGAAAACAGCTTATTTTAACAACATCTTCACGAGAAATGAAAATTAATAAATAATAGGGTGAATCTAGTATTTCTTCTTTAATTTCAGGAGGAAATATGGGATTAATGTTTAATTCATTATCATTTATAATTAGTCCTATAGAAATTTTATTTTTTTGAGTACTATTATCTGTTTCCATGATCATCAAAAACCTAAAGGTAATTAAAAGTTATATTTGAGTAAAGATATATAAAGTTTTTTTCTATTTATTTTTATTTTTTTATATTGTTTATACAATTATGTTTACGGGCTTTCATAATCCTTAAAAATTCTATTAATAGTAGCACTTTTTATTTTTTTACATTTAAGACTTGGGTAATACTAAGATATTATTTGTATTTTATAGCTGAATTTAATTTTCTTTACATAAGATCTCTATAAATTGATTTTCTTATTCAAGCTATAATCATGGGTTTTCAAAATAATTTTAGGGAAATTACAAATAATTTTGGATTTGAACTTGATAAGTTTAATTCTCAAGAGTGTAGGTTTCATGCGATATATTTCATAGATTATGAAACTGGTGCTTTATTTGTTAGTAATAGATATACAGATAGCTTGAATTTTTTAAAGGATGATTTAATTAGCAGTTTTTTAAATGCAATAAATTTATTTATTAATGAAGTGAATGGAGGTAACAATGAAGAACTTCAAGAAATTAACTTTAAAGGCACAAGAATCTTATATGAAAGGGAAGGGCGTCTTTTAGCTATAGCAATTACAAAAAAAACAAATTTACAAATGGAAAGAGGGATTCTGCGAGAGATAATGGAAGATTTCTATATCAGATTCAAAAATTTCATTGATAATTTTAATGGTGCAATAACTCCCTCAATTAGAGATTATAAAAAAAGATTAAAAAGTATGAATTTAAACACCCTATTCAAATTCAATATTCAGATTTAGTATATTTATGATTATTCTTCTTGTTTGTCTTTTTTGATTTTTTCTACTTGTGATTCAAATTTTTTAACGATACTTTTTGCTTCAGTTTTAATATCAATTCGTTGTGCATCAAGTTCCCGTTGTTCTTCAATTTTATTAGCTTGTTTTTCAACAAGAGTAGAAATTTTTTCAGCAGAACCTTCCAAATCAGGATGTAATTCTTTTAATTGAGTGGTGCTTTGCTTTTGTCTATCAATCATAAAAGCTTTTTCCCCTATAGATTTCTCAATTTTTTCACTTACATCTTCAATATCTGCATGTATCTCTTTTCGTTGAGCAAGGCTTTCTTTCTGACGATCAATCATAAAAGCTTTTTCTCCAACTGACTTTTCAATTTTTTCACTAACACGTTCGATATCTGGATGCATCTCAATGAGCATTTCATCAATTTCACGTTGCTTTTCTACTCGAAACGCTTTCTCTCCAATTGATTTTTCAATTTTTTCACTAACACCTTCAATATCTGCATGTATCTCTTTCCTTTGAGCAACACTTTCTTTCTGACGATTAATCATAAAAGCTTTTTCTCCAACTGATTTTTCTATTTTTTCACTAACACCTTCAATATCTGGATGCATCTCAATGCGCGTTTCATCAATTTCACGTTGCTTTTCTACTCGAAACGCTTTTTCTCCAATTGATTTTTCAATTATTTCACTAACACCTTCGATATCTGGATGGATCCCAATTCGTTGCTCATCTAATTCACGTTGCTTTTCTACTCGAAACGCTTTCTCTCCAATTGATTTTTCAATTTTCTCTGCAGTACTTTCGATATCTGGATGTAATTCCATACGATGCTGATCTAATTCACGTTGTTTTTCAACTCGAAACGCTTTCTCTCCAATGTATTTTTCTATTTTTTCACCCGTACTTTCTAAATCTGGATGGATCCCAATTCGTTGCTCATCTAATTCTTTTCGTTTTATTACATGGAAAACTTTCTCTCCAATTGATTTTTCAATTTTCTCTGCTGTACCTTCGATATCTGGATGTAATTCCATACGATGCTCATCTAGTTCACGTTGTTTTTCTATTCGAAAGGCTTTCTCTCCAACAGACTTTTCTATTTTTTCTCTCGTTCCAACAATATCTGGTTTGAGGTCTTTTAATTGAGCAGTAGTTTCTTTTTGAATATTAATTCTGAATGCTTTCTCCTCTATCAAATTTGAAATGTGATCTTTTCCTTCTATAAATGATTTTTTTCTTACTTCTTCAATACTTTTTAAATAAGCTTTCTTTTCTTCTTTTTCTTTCTTATAAATGTCGTCAACAAGTTTCTTTTGTTTTTTTATTTCATCAAGAGATAAAGGTTTTTCATTTTCACCCAATATACTCACTTTTCAAAAATTATTGAGATTTTTTAAATATAATATCAAAATTCTTATTTAATAATTTTTATGTTTATTCTATAAATAAGTTTTAAACTAAAGGAACCAGAATTTTTTTTAATAAAAAATAGTAGAGTTTAAGCTAATTATTTTATAGGAATGGGCTCAAAAGAATCATCAGAAATATGATCCATGAGACTTAGCATCGTTAATTTCATTGTAAGCATTTCCATAACTTCCAATTCTAATTTCTTTGATTTTTTAGAATCCATTGATATGTTATATTTAGTAATAATATTTTTAAATTCTTGATTTACATTTTTATACAATTCATCTTGATTATCTAAACTAATATCTTGAGTTTTAAACCAGAGATCAATTTCATTTTTAACCAGGATCTCTATGTCATTAACCATATTATAAGCGACTTCAACTTCTTTTAGATCTTCTAAGCTAATGAGATATTCTTGATCCTGATACATTGGTTTAATTAATAAGCCAAGATTCATTATTAAAGGTTGTTCTTGAAGTTTTTCTAGTGAATCGACTAAAAATTCTAAAATTTGATCTTTTTGGTTTAATTTAGAATAATTGATATATTCTTGGACAAAATGCATAATTGAATTTTTAACTAATAATTCTTTGAATTCAAAAATACAATCAGGTTTAATTTCAAGAGTATTATTAATACATGTATATAATGAATTCATGAAGGGTTTGTTATCTTTAAATATCGAAAATTTGTTTATAAAACTTAAAATATCGCCAATAATTTCAAGTTTGTTCTCGTCTGGCTCTGAGTTAAAATAATAATTAATATTACGTTCCAAATCGAAATTATCATCAGTAATTGATAAGAGTCGCTTTACCTCAGAATAAACAGAACTTAAATCCACAATAATGTATTTGTTAAATATCTTTAATAAAATTTCTTTATTTCAAAAAATAACTAAGAAAAAAAAATTAAAATGCTGTAGTTATTAATGCTGTGGTACCATGTTTTTGAGCTTCTTGAATAAACTCCATTACTTTTTCAGGTGATAAAGGAACTAAATCGAGAGCACTCATACCAGATAACTTTAGTTCAGCAGTGGTTGTGTCTGCAAGATTATTACAAGCACCAGAAAAAAAAATGTTCCTTCTACCAAATTCTTTCCTTAATTTTAGGCCAACTTCTTCAACAGCACAATATCCTGCTACTAATCCTTTGGTATAGCCTTCTGCTTTTAACTGGTTAATAATGTCCTCATCATGGCCTTTCCCCATAATAATAAACCAACCACCTTTAAATTTTTCTGGATAATCAAAAGCTAAGCATTGTAATAATGATAGTGGATTGTTTTGACAACCTTCTCTGCATACTAAATCTTTTCCTTTTACGATTTTAACATTTTCAGGAAATTTTTGTAAGAGATCCCATTCATATTTTTTATTATATGATTCTATATTTTTGCCTATTACGTTTATTTTGTTTAAATCACCTTCGCCTAATCCTCGTTCATAAGCGATTCTCAAATGTGGAACCTCATTTATAGTTAAACCGAATATTCTTGCTCCTACAACGTCAACTGCTAAAGTATCTCTCCCACCAATTAAAATATTAAATGGAATTACTAATTTATCTGCCCAAGCTGTAGGTGGATAGTGTCCATGGATCGTCCCTTCAATTCCATCTATAATGGTAATATCTGGTTTAATCAATTCATAAACTTCTACTAATTTTGAATGTAAATTATAATTATGATCTTTTCCACGATCCGCATGTTGGGGGAAACCCCATTGATTTTTAATTCCCAAAGTTACAACAGCCATACTATGAGTTTTCAATTTTGGTAAATTTACATATGTAATTGAATCTCTATTCTCAATAATATTAACAATTGTTTTGGGTAATCTATAAATTTTTAAATTATATCCTCTTGGATCTTCTTCTACTGAGGGTTTATACTTAAATTCATAGGGAGATGTATCTTCCTCATCTAGAAATATAATTTTTGCTCCAGTTTTCTCACAAACTTCTTTATAACCTGTAATTGTAAACACAATTCTTGTCAAGTTAGCTTGTGTGGAATTTTCCATTACGTATACTTCAGCGCCTTTCTTCTTCAAATATACAATAACTGCTTCCAAAACTTCTGGAGTCGTATAAGTATGTTTTTTGAAATCTATACCATTAACTTTTATATAGACTTTTTTTGAACTTTTAAGAATTGGTGTTCCAGCTTTTTCTAAGTAAGAAAATAATTCGTTAATTGCTCCCACAATCGATTCCTTTATATCTATAATATAAACTTCTGACATCTTAAATCTTCAAAATGAATTGAAATTAATAATAATTAGTAGAAAAAGATTATAAAACCTTCTTTTAAAATGGATATTTTATAATAATAATCCTTTTAAGTTTTGATATATATCAGAAATTGAGATATTTTAAAAAGTAAGGGAAAAAAGATGGCAGAAAAAATTGCTGGGAAATTTGAAAATGCTATGAAAACAGGATTTATTAGTTCCCTTATATTAATTGTTCTTGAAAAAAATCCTTCCTACGGTTATAAAATTAGCAAAGAAATTGAAAGACGTACTTTAGGGATATGGAATCCACCATCATCGACTATGTATACAGTATTAAAAGATATGACAAAAAAAAAATTAATTACATACAATGAACAACAAGTTGAAGGGAGAAATAGAAAAATCTATGAAATTACTCTAAAAGGTAAGGAAACATTAAAATTAATGTTAGAGAAACAAAAAGTTATTGAGGAATCATTCGAGACATTAAAAACAGTAATGTTAGGAGATGAAAAAGGAGTTTTACCTAAGGCTTTTCAAAAAATTAGCCCATTAAGACTTATGTTAACTAGATTAGATGAGAAATCGGATGATGAACAATTAGAATTTTTAGAAATCCAAAAATTGAGAATATCGCGAGATATTAAAAAATTAGAAGAACAATCTCAAAGGATTGAGGAAAAAATAGAAAAATTAAATGAAAATTTGAAAGGTAGTAAAAAATGAATCAAAGTATTATTGAAGTAAAAGATCTTACTAAAGTCTATGAACAAGGAAATGTTCTAGCTGTAGACGATATTAGTTTCGACATAAAGAAAGGTGAAATTTTTGCATTATTAGGTCCTAATGGGGCTGGGAAAACTACAACTATAAGCATACTTGCGACTTTATTATCTTTAACAAAGGGTACAGCATTTGTAAATAATTATAATGTAAGCACAGATCCTGGTAAAGTTAGAAAAAGTATTGGTATTGTTTTTCAAGAACCATCATCAGATGGGGATATGACAGCTTGGGAGAATTTAGAATTTCATGCCGTTCTCTATGGGATGCCTAAAAAGGAGAGGCAAAATAAAATACGCGAAGTATTAACATTAGTGGATCTTGAGGATAAAGCTGATATTTTTGTTAAAAATTATTCTGGGGGTATGAAGAGACGCTTAGAAATCGCACGTGGATTGATTCATGAACCAAGAGTTCTTTTTTTGGATGAACCCACTTTAGGTTTAGATCCTCAAACACGTAGAAAAATATGGGAAAAAATTAAAGAATTAAATCAGAGTGACACAAAAATAACAATCTTAATCACTACCCATTACATGGAAGAGGCGGATGAATTAGCAGATAGAATATGTATCATGGATCATGGAAAGATTATTGCGATGGACACCTCTGAAAACCTTAAAAATCAATTATCTGGAGATGTCATAGATATTAAATTTGAAAATCTTGATGAACCCTTTAAGATTCCGATGGTAATAAGGCAAATTAAAGAGATTCCAGGTGTAAAAAATGTTACTATGGGCTCATCTGAAGACCAGCAAGATATCATGCCTAATATACAAGTACCTAAAGGTATGCCCAATGTCGACCCTGCAATGATACAAGCAAGGATACGAGAAACTATGTCAGATCCTAAGAAATTGATAGAGGCTTGGAAAAGGATGCCAATGGCAACTGGAATGTTTCTAAATGCTCCATTGGCAATGAAGAAAAAAATCGCAAACATGTTTGATGACAACCTATTGGAAGAAGTTCCAGAAAATATAAAACAAGAACTTATAAAAATAAAGAAGGGAGAATATGGAGAAGAGGAAGAGGAATTAGATCCTTCCATATCGATTTCTTGCGAGAATGGTGGAAAACAATTACCACTGATCATTCAAAATATCAATGATAACAAATTGAATATAAAAACAGTGCATATGCATCAACCAACCTTGGAAGATGTGTTCATCCATTATGTAGGGACTGCAATAAGGGAAGAATCTTCAAATTTTTCAAAAGATGTAAAAAAAATGATTCAAATGAGGCAATTAAGGAAGTGATGATAAATGTCTAATTTAAGTAATGTAAAAACAAAAATAAATTATAACGTAGTATGGATATTAGCAAAAAGAGAATTAATGAGTTTCTGGAGAAACAAATCCCGAGTAATTTCATCATTAGCTCAAGGTTTATTATTTCTTTTCGTATTTGGTATGGGGTTTTCATTGTTATCATCCAATCCCATTATTCAGGGAGTAAGCGTCGACTCTAGAGCACTAGTTGGTTCAGGAATCGCAGCTATGGTTATTTTATTTACAGGTATATTCGGTGGAATGTCGATTTTCAGAGATAAAATGTTTGGGTTTATGAAAGAGTTATTGGTGGCTCCTGTGAGTCGTAGAACGCTTATGCTTGGAAGGACAGTAGGTGTTGCATTACAAACAATGTTACAAGTCGTAATTATAATTGCATTAGGTGTAGCATTTGGATATTTTGGTTATGACCTTAGTTTAATTTGGCGTGTAATGTTAATATTACCAGTAGCTTTTTTAGCAAGTCTTGGAATAGTAGGGATAGGTTTAACAATTAGTACCCGTCTGCGCGATATGCAATCTTTTGGATTAATTCAGACATTCATAGTTATGCCAATGTTGTGGCTTTCAGGAGCTTTAATACCACTTCCTACACAGATTTTGATATATAACCCATTCACATATAGTGTAGATTTGTTCCGATTTGTATTATTAGGTGTATCTTACTTTCCATTTTGGCTTGATCTATTAGTTACAGTTGGTTTTGGAACTACTTTGATATTAATCGGAGCTCAGTCATTTAATAAAATGGAAATAAGCCAATAATTAAATTTAGTTTAATTAAAATATTAAAAATCTTAAACTAAAATTAACAAAGGTCAATCATTTAATGAATTCTGCTCGAATGATATTTAAGTATTGGTTAAAATCGAAGAGAGAATTCATTTTAGAATCCTTTTTTTTATTATTTTCAACAATCTTTTATGTTATTACACCAATTTTTATAGGAAGAATGGTTGGTTTATTGGATCCAAATCTTCCAAGCCTTAATATTATAGCATTTTTATTTTATTTTTTTATTTTATTATTATGTGGATTATTTACTTATTTTTTCAATAGAGCTGCTCGACTTAAAGGGGCTGAAGTTTCAACAAGAGCAATATATTATTTACGTGATGATATTAGTAAAGCAATTTATCGTCAGTCATTTTCATATTTCGATAAGACCGAAACAGGTCAATTAATTTCTCGGGCTACAAGTGATATCGAAGAAACTCAACAAATTTTTGGTATGGGATTAATTTTAGGTTTTCAATCAACTCTTCAGATCAGCGGGATTGTTATTGGTTTTTTTGCTTTTAGTTTTGATTTGTCAATTATCTTGGTTTTAACAATTTTAATTTCTCTTATAATATCATATTATATTGCAAAGAAATTAAAACCAATCTTCTTGGAAACAAGAAATAGTTTTGGTGATTTGACAACCACAATAAGAGAAAATATTGTTGGAGCTCAGGTTGTAAGGATATTTAGTACTCAAAATAAAGAGAATCAAAAATTTAAAGCAAATAATAGTAGGTTTTATATTGCGAGTGTAAACTCTGTAAAATATAATTCAATATATATGCCCACTATTTACATAATTATCGGTGTTATGACAATCCTTTCATTATTTATAGGAGGTATTAGGTTTATTAATGGAACGATGAGTTTAGACGCAATTGTAACTCTACTCTCCTATATTGCATCATTAGGGTTTCCCTTAATGATGTTAGGTCAAATTATGCTGGTATACATTCAAGCTGATGCCGCACTTACTCGGGTAAGAGATATTTTAGATTCCACTCCAGAAATAAATGATCTTCCCGATGCTTTACCCATTTCTACCTTAAAAGGAGATATTGATTTTGATAATGTTTCCTTTGGATACACAACTGATCATCGGATTTTAAAGAATGTTTCATTTAAAATTCCTGCTGGAAAAAAGCTTGCCATTTTAGGCACAACAGGTTCGGGCAAATCTACTATTATAAATTTAATCCCTCGGTTCTATGAAGCCAATGAAGGGATGATAAGAATTGATCAAAAAAATATAAAAGCCTATTTATTAAAGGATCTACGTAAAAAGATTGGTATTGTGTCTCAAGAAACATTTCTATTTAATAAAACCATAGCAGAAAATATCGCATATGGAAAAGAAGATGCTTCAAAAGAAGAAATAATTGAGGCCGCTAAAATTGCTGATTTACATGATTTTATCGTTAAATTACCGAAAGGGTATGAATCAATCATAGGAGAAAGAGGGACACGTCTTTCGGGGGGTCAAAAACAACGTTTATCAATTGCAAGGGCTCTTATAACACAACCTAATATCTTAATACTTGATGATAGTACCAGTTCTGTCGATGTAGAAACAGAATATAAAATTCAAAATGCTTTAACAAGAATTATGAAGGGAATAACTTCTATTATTATCACCCAAAGAATTTCTACTATTAGAGGAGCAGATTATATTTTAATTTTGGATAGGGGTCGAGTTGTAGGTTATGGAACTCATGATGAACTACTGAGCTCAAATGTCTTATATAAGCAAATCTACGAAACTCTATATCAAAAGCAAAAATCAAAAAGTAGAGTAGAAGAAGAAACATAATTAGGAGTTTTTAAAGTTGAGTAGTAACAAACATAAAGATTTTGATGAAGAGGAAGAAAAAGATATTATTAAACCAAGCGCAAGTACTCGTCAACGCTTTATGTTAGAAGGCGATAAGTCACAGCTAGATCATCCAAGAAAAGAATTATGGAGATGGTTGATTTCATATTTAAGGCCAATCCGATTGAAATTTTTTCTTTATTTTATCTTTCTTTTAATAGGTACTGTAATTTCCGCATTAAGCCCTATTATTTCGGCAAATGTAATTGATAGAGGTATTGTTGCTAAAAATGCTTATTATGTTATTAGAATGAGTGGAATATATCTAATCTTAGTTTTAATTATGGCGATTACTAATTATTTTGCACTGTATGGGATGGGTAAAATTTCTCAAAAAATAACCTTTCAGATTAGAAACAATTTATTTTTTAAACTCCAAGATATGTCTTTAAGTTACTTTGATCAAAGATCTTCAGGACAAATAATGTCTATTATGACAAATGATGTTACAATTCTTAATCAATTAGTAGGAGGTCAATTTGTCCAAATTATGACGAGCTTAGTTTCGATAGGATTAACTATACTATTTATGTTCTTCCTCAATCCATTCTTAGCCTCAATTAGTTTAATTATTTTTCCATTATTTTTTATAATAACTCACTTTTTCAAAAATGTAGCAACTAAATTATTTAAAGAAGAACGAAGAACTGTTGGAAGGGTAACATCTTCAATACAAGAAAATATTGAGGGCGCAAAGGTAGTTCAAGCATATGGGCAGGAAAAACGAGCAGCTACAGAATTTGATCAAGCTAATACAGCAAATTATAATGTTATGGTTAAGATCCGAAAATACATGGCAACTATTTTTCCTTTAATCAATCTTACAACTACAATTATTACCGCCACTATTTTATTAGTGGGAGGTTTTGTTATATCTGGTAATGTTTCACTTTTAGGGATTACTGTTTCAGTAGGAGTACTTAGTGCATTTATTACGATTTTAGGACAATTTTTTCGACCTTTTATGACATTAATGCAAATTCAAAATGTTATTGAATCTTCAATGGCAGCTAGTAATCGAATTTTCTCGTTATTAGAAGAAAGAGTTGAGATCCCGGATATAGAGAATCCTAAATTATTTAATCAAATAAATGGTACTATTGAAATTGATAATGTGAGCTTTGGTTATGTTCTTAATAATGAAAAAGTGAAGACAAAGTCCACCGAAAGAAAATTAGTTGGCTTAAATGAATTTAATGACAAATTAACTACAGAAACCATTCTAAACATGATTAAGTTTTTAGAACGGATATTGAAAACTAAAACAAATCTTCAGCAGAGTGCTGGATTTGGTGGGGAGGGAGGAGGAATGCTTAATACTGAAATGGGGCAAGTTTCACCTCAAACTATTTTAGAGATACTTGCTGAAATATCTATACCTCCCGAAATAAAGGAAAGAATCCCAAAAATAGTTAATGATGCTATTAATGAGCAGAAATTACTTCTTCAATATACAGAATCTAAAGGTTTAATTTTAAAGGATCTTTCTTTAAAAATTCCAGGAGGTGTAACTCTCGCAATTGTAGGAGAAACTGGAGCGGGCAAAACAACATTAATTAAACTGATTGCTCGTTTCTATGAAATAAATAAAGGGAAGATTCTTATAGATGATGTTAATATATTAGAGGTTAAGAAAAAAGATTTAAGAGATTTAATCGGAATTGTCCCACAAGATGCATTTTTATTTACAGGAACAATTCTAGAAAATATTTTATATGGATATGATACCCCTACACCAGAACTTGAAGAAAAGATGATAGAAGTCTCAAAGTTTTTAGGGCTTCATAATTTTATTGACGCTTTATATAAAAAATATGATACTAAATTAAAAGAAAATGCCAGTAATATATCAATTGGACAAAGACAACTAATAGCTTTTGCTCGTGCTTTAATTACTGATCCTAAAATCTTAATTTTAGATGAGGCAACTTCTTCGGTGGACCCTTATACTGAAACTTTAATTCAGGATGCTTTAAATAAAGCACGTAAAGGACGTACAACAATAATTATTGCTCATCGTCTTTCAACGATTAAAAATGCTGATCTTATTATCGTTTTAAATGCTGATGCGAAAGGAATAATAGAACAAGGGGATCACAAGCGATTAATTTCTTTAAATGGAAAATATAAGCGTCTTTTAGAAATGCAACATAGAGATATTGAATTTCGAGATTAAATACAATTTCAGTAGTATATAATTAAATGGTTAGTAAAAATTTAACTTTCGATTTTTAATAAAACTAAATTATTATCTTTTTTTACTCAATATAATAATTTAACAATATTGGTGTATGATAATTCCATATTTTGAATATTCTAAAAAACAAATATTTTACCAAATTAAGGATAATAATTCACAAAATACTCTTTTATTCATACATGGATCGGGAGGTAATTCAAATTTTTGGGAGAATCAATTTTATTTAAATATAGATTATAATATAATTGCGGTTGATTTACCTTCACATAATAAATCTAATACTTTTCCAGAATTATCTCTAGACTTATATGTTGATGTGGTTAAGAAACTCGTGGATTCATTAAAACCTGAAAAATTAATTTTAGGAGGTCATTCTTTGGGGGGCGTCGTTATACAAGAATATTACTTTAGATACCCAAATGATGTTTCTGCTCTTATTTTGTGTGCTACAGGAGGAAGAATGCGCGTGAGTCAAGTTATCTTTAATTCTATAAAGCCTGATTATCAAGTTTTTTTGAACAATTTGAGAGTAGGGTTATTTTATAGGAAAACTTCTAAAGAGATCATTGAAAACGCGATTTTAGAGTCATCTCAAATGGATCCAGAGGTAACCTATAATGATTTTAAAATTTGTGATGCTTTCGATACATTAGATAAGACAAATTCAATTGATGTTCCATGTTTAATTATATGTGGCAAGTATGATCAACTTACCCCCGTAAAATATTCGCAATTTTTTCATGACAAAATTAAAAATTCAGAACTTTACATAATAGATAAATCTGGTCATGCTGTTATGTTAGAAAAACCTAACGAAGTAAACAAAGCAATAGAGGATTTTATTAATATTAATTTATGATTCAATCATTTTGAATATGCGTCAGTACACTTACGGGCCATTTCAATCGAGGCGATTAGGACTTTCTTTAGGAGTGAATGTTTTAGCTAATTATAAATTGTGCTCATATAATTGTGTATACTGTGAAATTGGTTTAACAAAAAAAGATAATTTAGTTTCTCCCAATTACAATATAAAATTACCACCATCACCCAATTTCAGAAAAGAATTAAAATCAATTTTACATTATTTTCCACATCTGAACTCAATTTCATTTGGCTACAATGGTGAACCGACTCTGAACGAGAATCTTTTAGATTTTCTTAAAATAGGAGAGGATGTAAGGAATCAATTAAATTGGCCAAATGAAAAACCAATCCTTACATTATTTACAAACTCTAGTACTTTACATATTGATAAAATAAGAAAAAGAGTCCATCAATTCGAGTTAGTTTTAGCAAAATTAGACGCAGCTAATGATGTTGATTTTAAGAGAACTAACCGTCCACATCATGATAGTCCTGATATAAAAATGATAATAGAGTCATTAATTAAATTAAAACAAGAAATGCCTAAAACACACAAATTAGCAATTCAATGTTTAATTTATAATTCTTATAAAAAGGATTTTTTTCCAAATAATAATTCCAGAAATATTCTCGATTTAGCTCATGCATTAAAATTGATAAAACCAAATATTATACAAATTTACTCGACTGCGAGAATTCCGGCTGAATATTTTGTTTATGCTATAGATGATGAAAAGAAAAGAGAAATCGCTGCCATCTTTAAAGAGATAATCGACGATGAGAAAATTGAAATTAATATCTATTAAATCATAGAAAACCTTTTATTTCTAAAATAATATTTTGAAGTATTCGAAATCTTAATATTATTCAGAGGTTAAGGAAAACACATAAAAATTATATGTGAGATAAAAGTGGATGAAAAATACATCGTTGGAGTAGATATTGGAGGTACGTGGGTTCGAGTTGCTATTTGCACAGCGGATTTAAATGAAAAAAACATAAAAAAAAGGATTATTAAGACATTAAAGGAGACTAAATATTCAATTAGTAATTCAGTATGTCAAATTTTATCAGAGTTACTATCTGAAAACAATATAGAACAAGATCAGATTTTAGGAATAGGGATAGCTACAGCAGGTCCTTTAAATATGGATAAGGGAGAGGTTTTTAATAACGCTAATCTTGGATTTAGAGTAATTCCTATGAAACAACCAATTAAAGAAAAATTTCCCGGAATTCCAATATATTTTATTAATGATTGTAATGGTAGTGTTTTGGGTATACATTTTTTTGAAGCAGAGGATGATGAAAAGGATAATTTGGTATATATATCAATGTCCACGGGATTAGGTGGTGGAGTGATTTGCAGTGGGCATCTTTTACTTGGAAAAGAAGGGAATGCAGCTGAAATTGGGCATGCTAAAGTTGAACCAAAAAGTAAATTTAAATGCAATTGTGGTGCGTATGGTTGTTGGGAGGCTTATAGTTCCGGAACGGGCGTGAAAAATAGAGCTTTCGATGCTTTAAATGAAGGGAAATTAAACGCTGATATATTAATGCAAATTGTAGATAATAATAAAAAAAGTATTACAGCAAAAGAAATTTTTCAAGCAGCAAAGAGGGGAGATGAATTATCTAAAAAAATCGTTGAGGATTGTGTGTATTATACAAAGGTTGGTGTTGGTTTAGTTAATAATTACTACGATTGCACTTCAATTTATTTTGGGGGTGCAATGATAAAAGATAAAGAACAGATAATTCCTCCAATAATTGAACAATTTGAAAAAGATCCCATTAAATTTACTATTAACCACCCTCCAAAGATAAAATTAACAAGATATCAAGAGGAAATTGGATTAAGAGGAGCATTAGCTCTTGTTAAATACAAAACAGATAAAAATAAAATTATATTCTAAAAAAAATAGAAAAAAATGGAAGACCAAAATTTAATCTTTACATTAAGCGGAATCAGAGGTCGTGCTGAGAAAGACTTAACATTTGATATTGTTAAGAAAATTGCAATTGCGTTTGGATTATGGATTGATGGAAAAGATAAGAAAGTGATAATAGGCAGAGATACTCGACCAAGCTGTTCTTTCATTGAACAAGCGTTAATAGAAGGATTAAGTTTTTCTGGTTTTAAAATACTAAATCTTGGAATTTGCCCTACACCTGTAATAATTCATGCTAAAAATAAATTAAATATCCCCGCGGGCATTATTATTACAGGATCTCATAATCCTCAACAATGGAATGGTTTAAAATTATTATCTACAAAAACTTTTCTAAATACTGATGATTTAGAAATAATTTCAATCTATTTAGAGAACATTGATTTAAATTCTTATAACAAAGATCAGTTAAGTAAAGTTCAGAATGTTGAAACATTAAATCCAATTAGAAATTATATTCAAGATTTATTAAGTCATATTGATCATTTAGAAATTAAACATAAAAATAATCTAAGAGTAGTTATAGATTCGGGAGCAGGAGCGGGAAAATTTGTTACACCACAATTATTAAACGAATTGGGATGCCATACAAAATTAATTAATAATGACTTGCTTGTAAATAAAGATTTCCCTAGAGAAATTGAACCAATAAAGGAAAATCTCAAAGATTTAATAATGGAAGTGTGGCAAGGAAAATTTGATATTGGATTCGCTCACGATACTGATGCGGATAGATTAGCAATTATCGGAGAAACTGGTATATGTTATCCCGAAGACATTGGATTAGCAGTAATTACAAAATATTACTTAGAAAATCACCAAGATATAAATAAAAAAATATTTTTTGTCACAAATTTAGCATCTTCATTAAGGTTTGATGTAATAGCAGAAAAATATAATGCTCAGATTATAAGAACACCTATAGGAGAACGATTCTTAACAGAAGAAATAAATAATTTAATATCGAATTCATCAAAGAATCGATTAGTTTTCGGGGGGGAAGGATCGTGTGGAGGTTTAATATACCCATATTTCAATAACACGAGAGATGGGATTTTCGCAGCTGCAAAAATAGTTGAAATTCTAGTAAAAACAGGAAAAAGCATATCACATCTGGTTGCTGAACTTCCTAAGTATTATTCTTATCGAGTAAAAATCAATGCGAAAAATATCGATATTTCATCGCTTATTAAAAAAGTGAAAACTGAATTGATAAATGAGGGAGAAAACGTAGAACAAATAAACAATGATCTTAAATTTGGGAAGGAAAAAGATTGGTTTGTTCTAATCCATCCATCTAATACAGAACCAGTAATTAGAGTGATAAGTGAAGCAAAAAGAGAATCTCTAGCCAGAGTATATTGTGAAGCAACAGCAGAACTTGTGAAATTAATCATTTCTTAAATCTATTTTTTGAGAAAACTCCCATTAGTTTGATACTTCACACACAAGAATTAAATAAAAGAGAAATTACACTAGTCCTTTAGTTGTTCTAATATTTTTTCAGCTAATTTTTTTCCTATTAATTGAGATATATCTTCTAATGAAGCTTTTTTAATCTTTTCGACACTTCCAAAATGATTAAGTAATTTATTTCTAGTTATTGGCCCAATACCTTCAATATCATCTAAAACCGAACCCTTTATTCTCCTTTCCCTTTGTTTTTTATGCAATTTTAAAGCCACCCTATGAGACTCGTCCCTAACTCTTTGGAATAGTTTTAAAGTAGAGGAATTTTTCGGTAATATTATTGGTTTTTTCTTAGAAGGTAGATATATTTCTTCATACTTTTTAGCTAACCCAATAATGGGTATATCAAGACTTAATTCTTTCAAAATCGACAATCCTGCGTTTAATTGTCCTTTTCCACCATCAACTAATATCAGATCCGGTAATTCTAAATTTCTTTCTAAAAGCATGTTATATCGTCTTTTTATGACTTCTTTCATCATAGCAACGTCATCAGGTGTAGATTTAGAGCGAATTTTAAAATGTCGATAATTCTTATTATAAGGTTTTCCCTCAAGAAAGTAGACCATAGAGCCTGTAGCATCTTTACCATCTATATTTGAGATGTCAAAACCCTCAATAATTCTCGGTAATTTAGGTAAATCCAAAATTTCTTTTGTTTCTTCAAGAATTTTCTCTCTAAATTCTTGATCATTCATTTTAATCTCTTCCATTTGTATTTGCTGCTCAACCATCACTTTTGCGTTCTTGTTTGCTATTCGTTGCAAACTTGTTTCATTTTCGCTAATTAACGTTCTGATTTGTATATCTTTTTTAATATCTTTTAGAAAGGCTGATAGTATTCTAAATCTATCATTTATATCAGGAATGACAATAATATCTGGTAATTGTGATTTGAAATTTTGATAATATTGCTCTAATATTGAGTTCATAATCTCTTTCTTTTGAATTAATTTCTCCCGTAAATCAAATGTAAATGAACTTTTATTCAAAATTCTGCTTTCTCTAATATGGATAATTACCATCGCTATATATTTCTCAGTACTATAAAAACCAACAATATCTTTATTGGCTTCATGGTTCATTAATACGTGTTGTCGATCAGTAGCATGATCTATATCTTCCAATTTATCTCTCCAGAAGGCAGCTGATTCAAAATCCTGGTTTTTAGATGCGTTATACATTTTTTCTGACAACTGATTTTTTAATTCATTAGTTTCTCCTTTTAAAAATAATTCGATTTTCTTAATATTTTCACGATATTCTTCTTTAGTTATTGTAGTAATACATGGACCAGGACAAAGTTTTAATTGATAATACAAACAAGCTCTCTTTCTTTTTTTAATCGGCTTTTTACATGAACAATAAGGAAAGATTTTTCTTAGATCTCTTAAGATTCTAATTATTTCCTTTTTATCTGTATAAGGCCCTAAAAATAAGTTATCTTGGGAATACTTTTCTGGATTTCTAAGTACACGGATCCTTGGAAAATCTTCAGAGTAAAAAAATGCTACCCAGGGATATGTTTTAGAATCCCTCATGATTACATTAAAGCGAGGGAGATGCTTTTTAATTTGAATATTTTCTAAAATTAAAGCTTCTTTCTCATTTTCAGTTACAATATATTTAATAGAATGTACCTGTTTAACTAGTTCTTTAATTTTTTCTTCATAATATGGATCTGTATAACTAGTTTTTAAGAAGTATTGATTAACTCTTTTTTTGAGATTTATAGCTTTTCCAATGTAAATAATTGAACCTTCTTTATTAGAAAATAAATAAACTCCCGGTTCATTTGGTAAACTCTTTCGTTGTAAATCTAAATCCTTCATGAATATAAAATATTAATGAGAAATTTAATATAATAGTCAGATCAATTTTATATTTCTATAATTGGTAGAATAATTCTAATATTAAAAATTAAAGAGAGTAAATGTTATTTACGATTATTAAATATTAATAAATAATTGAATTTCTAACATATTAAAAATTTACATTAAATATGGTAACCATTAGAATTTGTCCAAAATGCAAAAAACCGACGCTAAGAAATGCAACAAATGTTAGTGGTTGGTTAGCTCCAGATTTGTACGAGTGTAAAGATAAAAAATGTGGTTATATTGGTCGTTTTTTTATTGAAGTTGATCCTGAAGATTATCAATTAGATCAAGATGAAAACTCATTAGAATAATTAATTTTAGGTTAAGGTTACATTTTTTAAATAGAAAATTTGATTATCCATATACTATTATAATATATGTGAATTTATAATGAAACGATTATTAGAAGATGCCAAAAAGATTAAATCATTAGAGATTCAAGGCGCTACTAACGTTGCTATTAGTGCTATTGATTTTTTAAGTAATTATGCAAAAAGATTAAAATGTGAGAAAATTGAGACTTGTTTTAAGAAACTTTACGATGCACAAGTTATATTAATAGATACAAGGTCAACAGAACCTGCTATGAAAAATGGTTTGAAGTATATAATGAATAAATTAGAACAAGAAAAAGATAGTATAATTCCTGAATATATCTCTGATATCATTGAAAAATATAAGAATCTATATTATGATATGCTTCAGAATTCGAAGAAAAGAATCGCAGAAATTGGTGCTAGACGATTTCCTCCAACTGGTCAAAAATTTAATGTGATGACTCATTGCCATTCAAGTTTAGTCACTGGAATTTTCTTAGAAGCTAAAAGACAAGGTAAAAGTTTTAAAATTATTAATACCGAGACACAACCTCGATTACAAGGTAGAAAAACTTCACAAGAATTATTGAAGGCAGGTATAAAAGTTATTCATGTTATTGACAGCGCCATGAGATGGGCGGTAAAAAATTATCAGGTTGATATAATCATAATTGGTGCCGACAGTATTACTTCTGAAGGAACGATTATTAATAAAATTGGGTCACGATTATTAGCATTAGTGGCTCATGAAGAACATGTACCGTTCTATGTTGCTTCTCCTTTATTAAAGTATAATCCCGAAACAAATCTTGGGATTTTGGAAACAATTGAAATGAGAGACCCTCAAGAAATATGGGAAAACCCTCCAGAAGGAATTAAAATTTTAAACCCAGCATTCGAAACAGTAAGTAGAAGATATATAGATGGTTTAATTACTGAAGCGGGTATATTTGCTTCAAGCCATGTACCAAACTATTTTGCTAAAAAATATCCAGAAATGGTTTAGTAGCTCCTATTTAATTCTTACCCCATTTTTCAATAGCTTTCGCTAATTCAGAATTGTTTTTAGCATATTCAGTTAAACTATAGCCTTGTAAATTTGCATCAACTGCTTGCCTAATCGCTCTTGCACCAGCTTCAGTTCCATCTGGATGACCATGGCATCCTCCTCCAAACTGATATACCATATCTTTACCTAAAATTTTCATTAATTCGGGAATATGTAATGGACTCAAACCTCCCGAAGCAACAGGTAAAACTGGCTTGATATTATCCCAGTTCTGATTTAATGTTGTTAACCTGTTATCCTTAATTTTGGGTTTCGAAATTGTATTGTTAATTTCTAAGACTTCTTGTTTTCCTCCTTCCATTTTCCCAACAATAGTGCCTGTGTGTAATTGATCCATACCTATCAATCTCATTAATTTTGCTAAAACCAGCATAGTCATTCCATGTTTCTTGTTGCGAGTAAATGCCGCATGCATAGCTCTATGAGCATGGATTACTATATCCTTATCATTAAGATATTCTCTGATTTCTTGTAAGGCAGAAAATCCAACAGTTACAATATCAACCATTACATATTCACCACCATTCTCTACCACAAAATCAGCACGTTTCTTCATAAGACTCAGCGGTGCTGTAATATTTGGCATATAAAACTTCCTCTCTCCGGTTTTGGATTCAATTTTATCCCGGATTTTTAAGGTTTCTGTGATTCTTTTCTCGAACTTGTTAAAAGCCATACTTGTTAGATTTTCATCATCTTTAACAATATCCAATCCACCTTGCCAAGCTTCTCCACAAATTTCTGAATGCTCAACTTCGTTTAATCCAACTTTAGGTTTTACTATTGTGCCAAGAAGAGGTCTATCTTTCACATTAGTTAATTTTTTGATACCTTCAATTCCAAATTTAGGTCCTCTATAAGCTCTAACAATATCTTTAGGAAAACTTATATCTAATAATCTTAAAGACTTTAGAACCTTCATTCCATATATATTACCAGCTATCGCACTTAGAATTTGAGGTAGATTACTTGCTTCAAATAGTTCTTTAGTGTACGCAATTTTAACAATACTATTTACTTTATCAATATAGAAAATTGATGGCTTAAGACGTTCAGCTATTTCGGCAGATAATGTTGCTATTTCTGTCCAAGTACCAATTGAGCTTTCTTTTGCGATTTCTTCTGAAGCTTGCTCCAAATTTTTACACTCTGGTGAAATTTCCACATAATACATTGCAATCAAATCATTTTCACTTGGTTCATAGTCCAAATTTACATAATCCACCAAATTTTAACACCATTTATCATTTAAACTTTAAATTAATTGAATAATTAAGAAATTTCTATTTAAGAAATTCAAATTTTGAATTACTATAATAAAATCATAAAAAATTAATAATATTTTTAATTATTTTACAGAGTGATAATACTATGAGTGAAGCAAACAAATCTTTCATAATCAACGTTAAAGATTTAAGTTTTAAGAGTGAACAACATGTAATTGATTTAATTAGGTTCTTATCCGAAGCATTACCGCAAATAATCCTTAACAGAAATGGAAATGATATTGATGTAGAAATGCCAAATAAATTGTCAAAAAGAGCATTGAGACTTCGAATTAAAAAATTCCTTCATAAAAAAGGACTTTCTAATGAATTCAGACCTATCTCTTATAAAACTACTGAATCTGAAGGATATATTGTGAAAGAGAAGAAAATTGTTGAGTTAAGTTATTATTAATACTCATTCTCTTTCAAAATAATTAAATTATTTAAAAAAATATTATTAAATGTGTCTTTAATAGGAACAAATCTTAATATTTCGATTAAATGTATTGATGATTTAATACGTTGCCTTAGTTTAGCAAGCCTTTTAGAAGTAGTGGGTTGGCCTAAACCAGGGAATGTTCACCGCACAAAAGATTTTGAAAATACGAAATTTGAACATTTTTTAGCGGGAATTGTGGCAATTCAACTAACTTTTCGAGAATTTTGTTATCAAATTTTTCAAATTCCTTTTAAAAGTGACGATGATTATGAAAAAATCGAATTAGGGCAATTTTTCATGAAGGCCGCTAAAGAAATGATAAATTGGCAAAGTGGAGGTAATGTTTTATTAGGACATATATTAATTTTAGCACCACTCGCCGCAGCATCCGTAATTTGTTTAAAAACACAGAAATATCATTTTAATGATTTGAGAGATAATCTAAGCAAAGTTATTGAGAATAGCTCTGTAAATGATACTGTAAATTTGTATAATGCAATACGAATATGCAATCCTGGTGGTTTAGGAACTATTGAAAAATATGATATTAACAACGAAAATTCTCTTAATGATATTATTTCTGATAATATAACTTTAAAAGAAATATTTAAACTTTCAAAAGACAAGGATTTGATAAGTATGGAATATGCAACTGGTTTTACCAAAATTATGAACGAGGGGCTACCATATTTCTTAGAAGTATTTAACCACTATGGAGATATAAATATTGCAACTGTTAATACTTATTTAAAACTCTTATCTTTACATCCAGATACGCTTGTTATTAGAAAATCTGGAATTGGTGCTGCATTATATATCTCAAAAAAGGCATCAAAGATATTAGAAAAGGGAGGGATTTCATCTAATAAAGGTTTAAGACTAATAATAGAGTTAGATGATGAACTTCAAAAGAAAAAAGGAAAATGGAATCCCGGTACTACAGCTGATCTTATTTCTGGAGTGATATTTTGTGCTTTGTTGTTTGGTTTAAGAATCTAAATTCAAAAAAATTATTTGCTAGAATGAATTTACTATCTATTATAGAAAAAGATTAATAATTTCTCTTTAGGTTATTAAGATTATGGAATTCTGCAACGAATGTGGAGGAATGATGTTACCTTCAAAATTAGATGGAAAAAAAGTGCTAAAATGTAAGTGTGGAGCAACTAAGCCATTTGCAGAAGAAAAGTCTGAAGCTTATAAAGTATCCACTAAAATCGAGCATTCTATAAGAGAAGAGGTAACGAATCTAGTTGAAGTTATGGACTGGAAGGAAGAGAACTTAAGAAGTTCTATTAAAGATTTTAAATGTCCTCGCTGTGGATACACCAAAGCACACCTTGAAACACGCCAAACACGAAGAGCAGATGAAGGAATGACCCATTTTATTACATGTTTAAAATGCGGGAAAATGAAGAAAATTGGGAGCTAAATTAATCATTATTGAATAAAAAGTCTTTAATTACTTCTTCTTCAATATTTTCAAGAAAAGAAATTTTAATTAATTTATCTTGAGTCCTTGAACCAGAGATAATTTGGATTTGACTTGATGAAATGTTTAGTTTTCTTTTTAGAAGATTTATTAATTCCTTATTTGCCCTATTTTGTATGGGTTTCGAGGTAAGAAATATTGTTAAAAAACTACCATTATTAACAATAGCTTGAGTTTTAGAGTTTGTCTTAACATTCAACCTTAAAAAATAAATAGTATCAGATTGTTTTTCTAAAAAATTCATTTTTTAAAGCCAAATAATGTATTATACATCAAATAAATTCATCTGCTCTCTTTTTTAAGATATTATATGACGGATTTGATAATCTAATACCTCCCGCTAATTTATGCCCTCCACCTACTCCTCCTAATTCTTTCTTTATACTGGTGATTATTTTATTTACGCCACGGTTTTTATTGTTATCAAGATAATTTCTAGAACACCGAATACTCAATTTAATTGTTCCGGATTTCTTTTCAGGGCCTCCTAAAAATAAGACTTTTTTTGGATTGAACAATTCATTTACAGCACTAAAACTAGCTGTATCTGACCAACTGCTTGGAGGTATTTTACCTTTAACCTCCATAAATATTGCTTTTTCAGTTTCATGGTGAGGTATTTCATTTGATAAAATTCTTAGATTTCTAGAGAGATTTTGAATATATTCAGAATATATTCCTTTCGCATAACGAGTGGCTGATTTCAATTGAATAATAGAGAGAGCAGCACTAATATTTTTGAAACAGAGAATATTCAATAGAAGGGCATGCTCAAAAGTAAATCTCAATAACCCTAATTTATGAGGCAATATAGCAAAATGACCAAAACTATTAAAATCAGCTTTCTTTTGAATTAATTCGACTTCTGATTGATTTAAATCAATTAGATTAGTTCTTGGATTAATAGGTAACGAACTTAAGAAAGATGTGATTTTTTGATCTGATTCCCCTCCAAATTGACTAAGAAAGGGTAATATACTATATTTTAAACCATTTTTAATAGATTCGTGCATACTTCCAAATAAAATTAAACCTTCTTTGTCCTCAATAAGGTCTTCCTCTAACAATTCCTCATAGACTTCTCGGTTAAATGATTGTAGCTTATCCATTGGTTTTAATGAATCTCCTGCAATTCCAATAACTGTTAACCATCCGTATTTTATGATAGATGGTTTTACTTGTTTTGCAAACATGTGTGTTAAAGTTGCTCCAGCAATATGTTCAAGCCCATCATACCCATAAATAGTGGGATTTATAAAAAATAGATTCTCAGGCAATTCATCTATGTGAATTTCATCTTCTACCTCATGATGATCAAGGATAAAAAAAATTTCTTTTCTATTTTTTATTATTGGGATTAATTCTTTTAAGTTGGAGCCAACATCTGTAAAAATAAAAGCATTTTTGTCAGTTTGTCTACTTGAAAGAATTCCGTTTAAATAATTCTCCCAAGAAACCGATCTATTATAAATAAAATAATCATAATTTAGATGCATCTTATATAATAAATTTTGGATTATATGTAAGCAACTTATTCCATCCGCATCATTATGGGAAATAGTTATAACATGCGTAAAGGAACGATCGATGAATTGGTCTACTGCATTGCTAAGATCTTCTAAAAATTTAGTTTTGTTTTGTGTGTTGGCCATCTATATCATTATTTTTTAAATAATTAGATTGTACATAATCGATCTTTCAAATAAAAATTAACCCTTAAGATATATCTTCAAGTAAGGTAAATTTTAAAAATGGTGTATTTTACTATTCTCATCTTATTTTGAAATCTAATAAATCCAAAATAAATTCTATAATTATAAATATTCCGATTTTATTTAAGTCGTATGAAGAAAATGAGTGAAAAGATAAAACCTATAGAAAAATTATTTAATTTATTTTAATTTTCTGTTCTAAATACTTTACTATTAAAACTTTGAATATGTCAAATAAAAAACGGAACTATGTTATTACAAGTACTAAGATCTTGTTAGTCTTTTTAATCTTCTCATGTATATTAATTCCGTTAGTTTTAAGAAGTAATAGTTTTAACTCCACGTCCCTGATTTATGATCCCGGAATTGAAATAAGTAAATTCTCCAAGGAAGATTATAAAGCTATACTTAACGAAGAAAAACAAGCACTTGGAAATATTACAATAAATGATATTAATTTCAATGGATTAGATGAGGGTTTCTCAATTGAAAATACAAGTTATCCTCTTATTTGGGAAGATTACATATCAGGTGCGTTGAGTATAACACGAATTAAAATGCAATTTTTAAATACTTCAGAACCTGCGATAGTAGATAACTTGAATGAAAATATTGAAGATAATAATATTATAAAAGTGAATCTAAATGAAAGTTTAATGGTTGAACTTAATAGTCCGACCTTAGGATATTTAATATATCATTCTCGTTTATTTCCTTGCCGATTACTCCAGTTTTATGTAGATAATGGGACTAATATTTTTGAGCTTAATAATGAGACAGATTATTCAATCGATAATGATGATTTCATCGTTTTTAATTACGAAGATTTTTTTAAAAATTGGCCAACTTCAGAATTTAAAATGTATTTTATATGGGAGTACGAGTTATCGATTGATAATTGGGGATTACATCAAAATCAAAGTAATGATTTAAAAATTCAAGAACAAATTCAAAATTTTACGGTGGAATATCATTACTATTTTATCTTAACCGGTGAAAAATATAATTTATCCATTTCAGATCCAATTATTCTTGCTGATAATATAGACATTGCCTTACATGTTGATTTACCAGACAGATATTTATTAAGTGATCATATTTTAGAACTTAACAACGAAATCATTAATATTAATGACTATCTAAATTCAAATAAAACAATTGATATCTCTTTAGCAGAACATTTTTCTGCAGATCAGAGTAAATTCTCTTTAAATTTTACAACATTATTTACTTTCCAATTTATTAAACCCCTGAGAGAGACATGGGCAATAGATAGACTTGTAGAAAAAAGAGATATACGGGAGAGAATTTATTTTCCTTCATTAATTCAAGGGCCTCAACACATATATCTTAAAAATTTATCCTTTTATGAACCTACAATTTATTTTGAACAAATCATTAAGAATTCTTCTTTGTTTAATAGAAATTCGCCATATTTTTACTTGAATACTTCGCTAACAGGGAAAGTAGGAATATTAGTTAAAGTTCCCTATTTAGTAGTTGGTGAGACTTGTCCCTTTATACTTAAGTATATATCAACACAGACTTTGAGATTAGTTATAACAGATAATATAAAAATGCCATTAGTAGGAGCATATGTAGAAATATATTATTATGGTCAAAAATATGGAACATACATCTCTACAGAGTGGGTTCAGCCGATAGCACCTGGAACAACTAATGAAAATGGACAAATTATATTAAACGCTATTCCTCATGGAAATTATACAATTAGAGTATATCAAAATGGAATCTTTCTTACAGAATCAACAGCAAGTACTTATAATGAATTTAACTATATTTATACGTCATATCCTCATTTTCCTCTTTGGATAATAATCTTTGGCAGTATTAATGGATTAATTTTAATTTTTGGAGTAATATTTTATTTAAAAAATAAGAAATTGCGATAATTACCTTGATTGTTATCTTTTGTGATAATATTGATGATTTTATTGCTTTTTTAGAAAAAAGAATAATGAATGAGATTTTTTACGAAATTAAAGAGAGAGAAAGAGAGATCGTACTTCATTTTCTTGCAAAAGTCTCAGATACTTTAATATTATATGAAACCAAACAAACCATATCAAAATCTACAGGTAATAAAGAAGTTATAAATTCATTAGGAACTACCTTCACACAAGTAGATTCTTCCCTAAAACTTATAAGAGGAAAAATAAGGGAAATTTTTTTGTCATATTCTTCTTAAATTATATGATTAAAAAAATAATCCTAACTATGATCTATTGCCTCTCCATAGCCAATTAATCGATATCTTCTATTAATAATTCTCGAGATAGCATAGATGAAATTTTCTGGAGGACATATTGGAGGATTTAATTTTAAGATAACGCTATTTTTCAGTATTTTCGTGACTGTTCCCCCCGTTTTTTCTGTTCCGACTACAAGTAATAATTTTTCATTATGTTTAACTGAATGGACTCTAAGCATCTGTTCAGAACCAATAACCCTCTCTAAAAGATTTATTTTTAATTCTACTTCATCGAGAACATCCGGTAAAGTACCAGATTTTCCAACCAAATGACCGATTAAGTGATCACCCTTAGTTAAAGCAGGATCTAATTTAGTTCCTAAACCTATGAGTCCCCCTGGCTTTGCATTATCCAATAGATTACTTCCCTGACTAATACTTACAACAGTGGATTTCAAAGGAGTGTAATTATCTTTTATTCTTAAACCGGGACGAATTTCAATTTGTTCACCGACATTAATTTTGCCTTTTAAAACAGAACCACCTATTACACCACCTTTTAGATCATTGATTTCTTTCCCAGGTCGATTAATATCAAAAGATCTTGCGATTAAAAATTGGAAGTCTCCTTCACTAAATTCAGGAGTTGGAATAATTTCTTCAAATGCTCTTAAAATAAGACCTATATTTGCTCCAAATACTGCTGAAATTGGTATAATTGGAGCATTTTCAGCAATAGTACCTTTAATAAATTCTTTTATTTGTTGATAATTCTCCATTGCTTGCTCTCGTGAAACCGCATCAATTTTATTTTGCAGTATGATAATATTTTCTATACTAGCAATATGCAATGCTTCTAAATGTTCTCTTGTTTGTGGTTGAGGACATATCTCATCTGCTGCGATTAATAAACATGCACCATCCATCAATGAAGCACCACTTAACATTGTTGCCATTAAGATTTCATGACCAGGAGCATCGACAAATGAAATATTTCTTCTAAATTCCAACTGTTCTTTACATTTTGGACATAAAAAATGAGGTTGTCCTTTTTCCCTTGCTTTTTCTGCTAAGTAATATGTTAAAAACTCATCACAAGTTGGACAATATAAAATAGTTGCATTTGAGTAGCCCAATTTTATAGAAATTCCTCTTTCTTGCTCTTCTGAATGTCTATCTGTCCAATCCCCTGTAAGTGCTTTTACTAGCGTAGTCTTACCGTGGTCTACATGGCCAACTAACCCAATATTGCATTCAGCTTGTTGTTTTATTAATTCTTTAATACGTGAAGCTTCAGTTTTAGATTTGGGCTTGGGAGTAGGTTTGGTTTTTACTTCTGAAATTGTATTTCCTTCAGATTTAGGCTCTTCTTGAGGACTAATTTCTTCAAGTAATTGTTGAGCATTATCAATATATTTTTGAGCTGTTGTTTTTCCAACACCTTTAATTTTTAATTTTGCTAAATCATCTGGTTTAATTCTAGCTAATTTTTCAATAGAATCTATTCCTGCAGCTTTCATTTTCTCTGCAGTTGCTTTCCCTATGCCACCAACATCAGTTAAATCATACGACATGATAGTAAAATTTTAAGGTGTTTTGACAGCTGAATATATTATTCCTAAGAAAAATTAAGAAAAGACATTTTATTAAATTAATCAATAAATTTGATAATTTAAAAAAACTTAACGCTAAAATCTATTATATTATGTTGCTTCAATTGTTTTGATGCCACCGGGTTTTTTTTCAAGCTCCTTATAAGAAACTCTTAAAAGGCTATCCATATAAAAAGTAGATAATTTATTACATGAGCTACAAATAATATATACAGGAGCAGGGTATTGTTTAGAATCAATATCCCCCATTTCAATTCTAAACGTAATTTTACTATTACAATGTGGACAAGAATTAAATCGAAGTGGCATTAAAATCCGATAATTTTCAATTATAATAATTAGATTCTTATTTTTAAATTCTTATATTGCATTATAAATATATTGAAAAATACTTATTATCACTGATAGTATATGGTTAGGGTTTCTCTTAAAAAATTTATCTACTTGACTATCTTAATATTTACTTTCACTCCTATCATTAGTATCAGTTTATATTATAATTCTATTAATCCTGGAGAGTGTATATCTTTAGAAAGGATTAATATTGCTAATGGAAATTTAAATATTGATTTGTCTATTTTACCAGATATTGAAAATACTTCATTAAACGATCTCTGGTATAACCCAAAAATTGAAATGTTAATAATAACTCCAAATAGGACTGATTTTATCGATGCTGTTAGACCCTTGATGGAATGGAAAAATGATAAAGGTGTAAAAACTATTATTTTAAGTAATTTCTCTTTATATGAAGGAGTTGACGATGCAGAAAAAATTCGAAATATGATTAAATCATATTATGAAACTGAAAACATTCGATGGGTTCTTTTAGCAGGAGATGCTCAGAATGATTTAATTCCTATACGATATGTCTATAATCCCGATGTAATTAGGTTTGGAGAGGGAAGAACTGAAACAATTGGAGGTGAAGAATATAAACCTACAGACTTTTATTATGCAGACCTCAATGGCACCTGGGATAGTGATGGAGATGGAAATTGGGGAGAATCTCCGTATGATAATGCCTATGGATTAGATGAAATCTCGTGGGATCCTGAAGTTTATGTTGGGAGGTTTCCTGCAGATAATACTAATGAACTTAAGATAATGGTAAATAAAACCTTGAAATATGAGTCTAATCCTGAAGTAGGTGATTGGATGAATAGAATGCTATTAGCAGGGGGGATATCTGATTATCCCAGTAGTGGAGATCCAGATGGAGAATATGAGAGTCTTTTAACAAGTTATATTATCGAAAATTATGCTTTAGAGGAATTGAATTGTACTCATTTGGTAGAAGAAGCAGGAAATCTTTCTAAGACGGCTCTTTATAATTATTTTAATAATGGATATTCAACAGTATTAATGGCAGGTCATGGAATTCCATCATATTACTATAGAAATCCATCTACATGGGCTTATTCTTCCTCTTATGCTAATTCAAGCTCAAATGATTACATGCCTTCCTTAGTATATTTAGATGCTTGCTCAACTTCTAGCTATGATAATAACGATGATAACATTGGTGAAACTTTGATAAAAAAGGATAAAGGTGGTGCGATTGGTGCAATTGGAGGATTAAGAGTCACATGGTATTTTGAAGATGATTATGATCTTCAAATGTTAAATCGTGGAAATGCAAAATTATTTTGGAAAGAGTTTTTCCTTAATAAAAACTTTCAGCAAGGTAGGGCTTTATATGATTCAAAAGTAGCATATATGAATAGTGATTATTATAAATATGGAAGTGGTTCAACTTTTTTTGATTTTGAGCGTAAACAACTCCTCACTTATTGTCTTTTAGGAGATCCTGAAGTGGATATCTATACCAATAAGCCAAAATTAGCGCTAAATCCATTTACCGAAACTATTTATGAAGGTCAATTAGTCTCGATCTCCATAAAAGATGAGAATAACAGAATTGTTCCTTATGCACGAGTTCATCTTGAAGGTTCTGGTGGAAAGTATTATACCGTATATGCCAATGAGAATGGTTTAGTGAATTTTCGTATTCCTGCTGAAGAAAATAAGATTTATAATGTAAACATTACGGGGCACAATTTAATTCCTTCACATTTTAATTTTACAGCACTTCCAGATAATACTTCACCTCAGTTGTTTGGAATAGAATGCAGCCCGAAAAATCCTAAAACTTCTGATATGACAACATTTAATATCGAAGCTCATGACAATAAATCAGGAATTGAATCTGCATATATTTTTTTATCTAAGAATAATTTTATCGATTATATATACTATGGATTATCAAACTCCATTGAAGAAGATAAAGACCTAATACCAGTTAAAACAGAGAGATTAACTCCCGGTGAATATTCTTACTTTGTTGTGTTAAGAGATTATGCTAATAATACAGATATCTTTTATAATTCAAGCTATATTTTTTCAATACCTCAAAATATAATTAATTATATAGCTCCTTTCTCTTTAGTTTTAATTATTGCAATAGGAGGAGTTTCAGTTTCAACTCTTTATACAGGTTTAAGAAAATATTCACGTATCATTAAAGAGATGCAAAAAATCTGAAAAAACACTCATTGTTTCTTTGATTTTTCTCTCTTCAGATCTAATAGATATCTTATAGAACTAAAAGTACCAAGTAGACCGTGAATAATTAATGCTAAAGCTATTAAAAATACTGCTATAAGATCATTAAAAACAAATAAAAAAATTATAATAAATATTCCTGCCAAGGTAAATTTCAATACCGAAGAAAATTCACTAAATGCAACTTTCCAAGTTTTAGATTGTTCCAATCTTGATTTAATTTCTTTTTGATATTCTACTTCTCCTGCTTCCCTGATATACCAACTTCCTTCTATATTATTAGCAAATAAAAAAAGACTCCACCAGAATATGAAGAAACTTAAATAAAAATCCAATGAACCCAATACAACAATCGGAATCTGCATTAAAATCATTCCTTTCCAACCAATACGTCTTGCTATTTTATTTGTTTCTAATTTTAATTCTCTTGTAACATATCTAGTACTTAGTATATCAAGCAATCTACCGAAAATTGTTATGAGAGCATTTATCAAAATTTGATACCATTGTACATCCCGGAGTATTAATTGAAATAACATGATTCATGTACCATCTTGTTTAATCCATATAAACTTAACGTTCTTTATGAAAAAGTTTAATTATTAGCTTTTATTATTCCTATTTACTTATAACCATATAAGTAGGTATTTTCTTATAAAATAACCGACCTTATATAATGGTTAAGATTAGCGTTTATAACCACATGAATTAGTAGCAATTCGCTACTGCGCTGGAACCATCCGAACCCGGAAGTTAAACTTGTTTAACGTTGTAGATAGTACTGTAATTGCGATTTATGGGAAACTACAAACTGTAAGTTAGCTTACGGTCATGGTATACAAGGAAAATACCCGGTCACGCTTTTTTATGTGGTTATACGTAGTCTACTTTTTCGATTTCATCTAAAATTAAGTTTTTAAACTATTAATTATATCCTTAAATAATATTGAATAATTCTTAGAGTTAAACCTTGCCAAAAAAGTATATAGTCATAGCAAAAACTATTGGAAGAAAATGGTTTCTAATTCTTGTGGTTATAATCATTATCGTAGTTATTTACAGTAGAATAGCAGCAATTTGGATATCAGGTATCACTTTAGTATTGTTCATTTTATCGTATATTCCAAAATTGTTTTTTAAAAATAAGATTCAAAAATTTATGAAAAAATTTTATAAAATCGAAGATGAGATAATAGCACGAAAGTTTAAGAAGCGTATCGAAGTAATACGAGATGAATTATTCGAATTATCTCAAAATCAGGAGAAAAAAAAATGGTTAATAGCATTTTTAAATAAACAATATATTTTCTATCACGAAGAAACTATAGTTAAATTCTCAGAAGTTTATAATAAAGGTTTTAGCGAGAAAGAAATCCTTGATAATTTAAAAGAGTACAAAATTACTACAAGAGCAGAAATTAAAATTATAAAAGAAAGTTTAGTTAAACTCAACCGCCTTAATGACAGAGAAATCTCTGTAAAAGAACACAGAGAGAAGCAAAGGTTTGCATAAACAAGACTAAAAGATCTACCGTCTTTTTCTTCCTTTTTTTATAGCAGAAAATTCAACTATTATTCCTAATAGGGATTCGGTATCCATATATGCATATCTTAAACCCACTATTCTGCCAGCCTGTAATACTCCAATACCTTCTTCCTTAAATTTTTCTAATACAGCTGTTAAATCGTCAACATCATAGCGTATATGATGCAATCCTTCTCTCCCTTGTTCTAAAAATTCTTTATGAATAGATTCTCCACCTTGGGGTTCTATTAATTCAATTTCAGTATTTTTAAAAAGTCGACTATAACCCGCGGTTACTGTCCATTTCGTTTCCTTTCCTCGAAGAGTGATTTCCATTTCTAATGGTCCTAATATATTGAATTTAGGGATGTCAAAGAATTTTTCCATTATACTTGCTTGCTTCTTAATATCTTTATATATATAACCTAATTGGCTAATTATTAAGGTATTAAAATCAAAATTAATATTATTCTCCATTTTAATTCAACTCTTATTTTATTTGATTTTATTTGTTTATGTTTGTATAAATAGATTTTTTTTCGAATTAAAAAAAGAATAAAAAAACAAAATAAATAATTTATGGGTTAGTCTATCTCTCCAAACTCTAAATCGAAACTAAAGTGCTTTCTTATTGGTCTTTTCACATTCCAAACACATTTTAAGCCTTTTTCAAATTGGACAAGATCACCTTTCTTAAATTCAATTTTTTCCCCAGTATCTGAATCTGTAACTTCCACTTCTCCATCTAAAATAAAACACGTTTCTGTATCACCATAAGACCAATCAAATTCACTGACTTCCTTGTTCCATGTTCCCCATGATTTTACATTTAATTTTTCTAAATCTCCTTCGGTCGGACTTTTCTTTTTCATTTTCATAATTTATCACTTTATGTCGATCCCTATTAATTTTTCTAAAAAAAGACTGGGAAATATTATACAGACATTAATAAGATTTATTTTCAAAATCTTTTTTAATGATTTAAATTTGAAAAAAACAATAAAACACTAAAATAAAAAATTATTATTCAAATAAATTAGATTTAAATTATTGTTTCAAAAAAGAATATTAATTCGTATAGAGATTATATTTATAATATATAAAATTGGTTATCTTAAAAAAGAAGCTCCAGAATATTAAAAATTAAGTCTCATTGCCTAAAAGTTGAGAAGAGATTATAAGAATGCCACAAAAATTTATACTGAAAATATTGACTGCAGGTGAAGGTGGCGTTGGAAAAACCACGCTTTTACATAGGTATGTAGAAGGGAGATTTTCAGCCGATACAAAAATGACAATTGGTGTTGAATTCTTTTTGAAAGAAACAGTAATAGATTCCAAACAATGCACATTGCAACTCTGGGATTTTGGAGGGCAAGAACGATTCCGCTTTTTGCTTGAAAGTTATGTATTAGGGGCAAAGGGAGCACTACTGATGTTTGATCTTACTCGCATAACCACTTTGGAGAATTTGCATCAATGGATCAAGATTGTACGTAAAGGTGACCCAAATCTTCCCGTTCTCTTTATAGGCACAAAATTGGATTTAGGTAATGAGATTATGGTTGATGATGATTATGCAACGTCATTTTTAAATGAATTCGATTTAATTGATTTTATGAAAATCTCTTCAAAAACAGGCGAAAATGTTGCAGAAGCTTTTAATCTTTTAACAAGAAAAATATTAGAGCGTCAAGCCTATTGAATTCTATTAGTAATTTAATAATTTTAGATTCTAATTTCATTTTACTTCCTTTTCAGTTTAAGATAGACTATTTTAATGAAATTATATTAAATATTGAAGGAAAACTAAGATTTATTATATTTCAACAAATTTTAGATGAATTAGATTCTAAAAGAAGGAGAGAGCCAAAACGCGCTAACTTTATAAGGTTGCTTGAAAACGGTTTATTATATCTAAACAAAAATATAGAAAAGTACGACATTGAAATAAGAGAAGATGTTAAAAAAGACATTGAAACTACTGATGACTTTTTATTAAGAATGTTAAATGAACTTCAGAATGAAGGTCAAAATTTATATTTAGCAACAAATGATTCAGAATTGCGTAGAAAAGCGAAAAAGTTAAACATTAGTACAATTTTTTTAAGACAAAAGAAATTTTTATCCATCGAGAGAGCTTAAAAAAATATAAAATTGTTAGATCATTTTAAAGTTTCAACTTAGAAAATTATTACTTTAGTAATCTTTAATTTAATCAATATTTGAAATCTTTTAACTATTTTATAAATACGAGGAAAACGAATGTCAAAACCCATACTCTTGAAGGTTATTACGACAGGTGATGGAGGTGTCGGTAAGACCACTCTCCTGCATAGATACATAGAGGGCGTTTTCCTTCCCGATACTTTGATGACTATAGGTGTCCAATTTCATTTAAAAGAATTGAAAATTGATGGGAAAAGAATTTTGCTTCAAATATGGGATTTTGGAGGTCAAGAACATTTTAGACCCTTATTAAAAGACTATGCGACGGGAGCGAGAGGAGCATTATTGCTATTTGATCTCACCAGACCATCAAGTTTACAACGAATTGACCAGTGGGTAAATATTTGTAGGCAAAATAATCCAGATATTCCAATTATATTTTTAGGTACTAAATTGGATTTAATCGAAGTAACTACGATTGATGATGAATTTACTTCACAAATTATAAAGAAATATGACTTTTTTAATTATTTAAAAATATCTTCTAAGACTGGGGAGAATGTGAATTTAGCTTTTGAACTATTAGCAAAAGAACTTGTAAAAGATCTATAATGGCATAATATCTCAAAATTTTCATATTTATAGTCTATTCAGAACTATATTTTTAATATTTTCATTACTTAAATTTACCGGATTGTTTTTTAAATCCGCTTTTTCTACTATTTTGTCAACATCTTTCATCTCAATACCATATTTTCCTAAATGATCAATCTTCAAATCGTTAGTCCATATTTCAAGTGTTTCTATTAGACTTGTACAATAATCAAGTATTTTCTCCTCTTCTATATGATATTCACTTGATAATAAGGCACCTATTTGAGCATGTTTCATTAATGCTAGTTTACCTTTTGATCCTTGATTTTTCAATATTTCAATATTCGTTTTGGTTGCTTCAGAAAGAAGAGTACCACATACTACACCATGTGGAATATCAAAAAGACCTCCAATTGGAGAAGCAAGACCGTGAATTATTCCTAACCCCGCATTAGCAAGAGTGATTCCAGACATTAGTGACCCGTATGCCATCCCCGCTCTAATATTCACATCAGATGCTCCACTTGAGCATGCTAACAAAATATTTTCACTAATATATTTCATACCACTAAAAGCTAATGCATCTGTTATTGGACTTGCTTTTGGAGAAACATATGATTCAAGGAGTTGTGTAAAGGCATCCATTCCACATGCTGCTGAAATTGACAGTGGACATGAAATCATAAGTTCAGGATCAATAATGGCTATATTAGGAACTAAATTATCATGACGAAGTGATTTTTTAAAACCTTTAGGCCCTAATTCACTAATAACGGCATTTTTTGTAGCTTCACTCCCAGTTCCAGAAGTAGTAGGGATGGCTATATAAGGTATTTTCTTACCATCATGAATTTTATTTCCAACTCCTTCAAGATAATTTTTGACTGATTCTTCTTTTGTTAACATAGCAGAAATTGCTTTTCCTGCATCAGTAACACTCCCACCACCAATAGCAACGATTAAGTTGAGATCTTTATTTCTAAATCTTGCTACAGTATTGTCAATTAGACTGGGAGATGGTTCCCTCGAAATTGATATTGATGAAAAATTGATTGATTTACTTTCTAATATAGCAGTTATTTCATTCCATTTTCCCGATTGGTGGAGAGAACTTCCACCAATAACAAATAATACCTCATTTCCGAATTTAGGAATAATGCTATAAAGTTCATTTAGCTTTCCAGCTCCAAAAATGATCTGAGGGATATTAGCAAAATTAAAAATAGAGATCATTATTCTGCACTTCCATTTCTATTTACTCGTTAAATTCATAAGATCTATTTCATTTTATTTTACAAAAAAATGCATATTAATTAAGGTTATTAAATTTTTATTCTTTCTATAATGAGTAAGATTTATAATTTAATCTAGATAATTTGTTTTATAATATAATTCAACGTATTGGTGAGGTACTATCAAAAAAGTTCATGAAAATGATTTTAAGTACAGAGGTGGAAGTTCTGGAGTTAAATACTTGATGAGAGGCCCTTCCATAGACTGGGGAGTTATATTACTTAAACCAGGTGAATACATGGGTGAAAAATCGCATGGGCATAACATTATAGATGAAACATTTTTCTTCATTGAAGGTGACGGTGTTATGATTATTGATAATAAAGAATATGAGGCAAAAGAAGGAACTGTGTTTCTTTGCGAACCAAAAGAAATGCACAACATTAGAAATGATTCTGATAAACCAATAAAAGTTGTTTTTATTAAAGGAGAATATAAACCTGAAGATAAGATCTAGATTAATAATTTGTTTTAAAAGAGAGGAAAGAAAATATGGCAAAAAAAAAAGGAAAAGCAAAGGGAAAAAAAAGAGGTGTTCAAGAAGAGCCCGTAGTCACTCGTGTAAAATTCCCTAGTAAAAAATTAGGAGAAATGTTTGGACGAGTAGTAGGAATTTTAGGAAATGATCGAATGGAAGTTTTCTGCGAAGATGGTAAACATAGAATAGGCAGAATACGGGGAAAAATCAAGAAAAGGGTATGGATAAGATTGGCTGATCTTGTCATAGTGAATCCATGGGATTGGGAAACAGAAACAACAGATAAAAGGGGGAAGTGTGAGATTACTTGGAGATATATGAAGCATGAGATTTCTTGGCTTGAAAGAAAAAATAAGATTCCAGAGATTTTAAAAATAGATAATATTCCTCTCTAATTTGAAAAAAACACAAATTTTTTAGACTTGATCATTAATATATTTCTAAGAAGGAAAAAAAGTAGAATCTTAATAAAAAAGTAAAATTTTTTAATTTTGTATTATATTACTAATATATACTTATTTTCCAAAATTAATTTTAAAAAACCCCCAAATTCAAATAAGATTCGTGAAAAAATTGACCGATCAAGAAGAAGATATAAAAAAAATTGAAAATAAAGAAGTCAATATAGTGGAAACAATCGGAAAAGAGAATATTGAAGAATTAGAGGATTTAACTACTCTATTTGCCGTTAGAACAACTATAAATCAAGAAACCAATATTTTAAAACAAATATTTTTTCGATTCAAAATATTGGAAGTAATCCCCGATATAAGAGCTATGTTAGTTAGCCCTCTATTACCAGGGTATGTATTTTTTGAAGCTCCACAGAAAAGGGATGTACAAATAGCGGTACAAGGTATCCCTCATATAAAAGGAAGAATTGTCCAGAATATTAAACTTAAAGAACTCAAACACGTGCTTTTACCAAGAAGCGTAACAGAATACTTAGAAGAAGGAGATACAGTTGAAATAATTAGTGGTGTTTTTGAAGGATCACGAGCATTAGTAATGCGTATGCCTCATGACAGTAGCAGTAGTGAGGAAGTTGTTGTAAGGCTCCTCCAAGAAGAAACCCCTATTACTATTAAGATCCATGGGGATTATTTAAAATTAGTTGAAAAGAAGAAACCATTAGAAGAAGCTATTCCAGAAATAAAGGTGTCCGCTGATACAATCACTGATATAGAACAAGCTATCAGTTTTGAAGATGACCTTGAAGAGATCGAAGAAGATGTTTCTGAAAGCTATAAAAGCGATGAGATAGAAGATTATACTGATGATGAGGACGAACTTGAGGAAGAAGATGAATGGGCAAAATTCGATGGATTTTAAAGTAAAAAAATAATTTTCTTTATTTTTCTAAGGAATCTGTTTTTCTATTAGATACTTAAATTTTACAATGATTTTTTTGATTGTTTGTTGCGTACACCTAAAGAAACTAATAAATAAAAGAATTTTTATAGATAGACTATTATTAATGAAATAAAATAGTGATATTATCCATTAACTAAAAATCAGCTGAGTTGAATGATAAAAAATATCTTCATAATGAAGGGAAACACTGGTGAACTGATCTTCTATAAAACTTATGAAGATATATTTAATGTTAAGCTAACAAGTAGTTTTCTAAGTGCAATTTTCTCTTTTGTAAAGCAAACACTAAAAACTGAAGAATTATCTGAAATTGAAGTTGGACTGTTTAGGTTTATATTCGAAATTGAAAAAATAGGAAAGGATGAATTGTTATTTGCACTTTTTAGTGATCGAACTGATAACCTTGTTGAGCTAAGAAATCAATTACGAGCAATTAAGAAACATTTTATAAAGAAGTATGATCTGACCTTACTAGCCAATAATTTCGATGGAGAAATTTCAAAATATTTTGAGTTTGAGAAAGATATAAATGAAATTATGGAGAATCATGGTCAATTAGTTTCAGAAGAAATTAAAAAAGATTTATTAAAGGTTTTTAATGAATTACATATATTTTCTTCTTTTGTTGTTTCTTCGGCTTTATTAACTCAAACAGGTCGAGTTATTGTTTCATCCTTAGAAACGAATATTTTATCTGAAATTATTAGACTTTTAGAAGGGCGATTTATATCTGGAAATTTTAGAGTGAATGAACTCATCTCGTTAGAAGATTTTGGTGTGCTTTCTTTAGTGGGAATTGATGAACATTTCATTTCTGTGATTCAATTCAAGAGTAACTGTCCATTTGAGACGGGATTAGTCATCTCAAAAAGATTATCAAATAGAATACAGAAACTGATTTGTTGAAATTGATATAATAAATGAGTATTAAACCGATCATTATTATCCATTTCATTAACGAGTTTTCTAAAAAAAAATGTACCATTTTGAATATCGTACATTTGTTTTCCAAAAATTAAAAAGTTAATGCACTTTTTCCCAAGTATAATTAATTAATTAATAAAAATTAAATATTAACGAATGGGTTAAAAAACCATGCCAAAGTTTATAAATCAAGCTATTAATGATGAAATTCTCGACAAACTGAGCTTAAAAAATCGATATTCTTTTGTAAACAATAATTTAATGGCTATACTTTCCCCTGAACAATTTAATTATTTTAAAAAAGTCCAAAAATTCTGCATGAGGTTTGAGAAGAAAAATGAGATCACCCATGGTCCGGGGGAAGATATATATGATTGGGTTCCTGCATTTGGAGCTGAAGGTTATATTACAAGAGCTCACAATTTTGAGATGATAGATGTTGTATATGAACACTATGGTGCTGTAGCAGATTTCCTCCGATATCTTGCTGTAGATAATTTTGATCCACAGTTTGCAATGGGAAGTGGAGCTACTGTATTAGCAATTAATCCAGTTTTCGATCATCACGAAAATATTCCAGAACGGCTTGAAGCCTTAAAAGATATGGTTACAGGTAAAGCACCCGGATGTATATGTATAACAGAACCAGAAAGAGGTTCTGATGCGGTCCACCAATTAACTACTTGCGAGGAACAGGAAGATGGTTCATATATCATGAATGGAGAAAAAATATATAATACAAATGCTCCAAAATCTAAATGGGCAGTAGTATACGCTACAGCGGAAAAAAATAACGGTAATTTAATGGCTCAATTTTTAGTGAATACTACTTGGGAAGGATGGATTTGCGAACGTGTAGGAATTCCTTATGTCGATAAACTCTATCTTGGTCATGAACATTTTGAAAATCTAAGAGTTCCAAAAGAATATATATTAGGACCTGTTGGCAAAGGTCGCGAACATCTTTTCGAAGGACTTGTCCCTGAACGGATCGGTATTGCTTGTGGAGCAATTGCACAGTGTTGGGGGGCTGTGTCTCACGCAGCCATATATGCTAACATGAGAAGACAATTTAATCAAGAGATCTTAAAATTCCAAGGAGTTGGATTTCTTTTGACAGATTTATGGGCGAAGACCACGAATTTGACGTTGGGTTTAATTAAATTCTGTGAAACATATGATGATAAAATGGAAAAATTTGAAGGTAAGATTCCCGCAAACATTAGCCGAGCTATGGTCGCTTCAGCAAGTCAATTTAAATATCATTGCACGAATCTCTCTAAACAAGTTTGTTACGAAGCAGCTAACCTTATGGGTGGTGCTGGATTATCAGATAATACGCTAATGCACGATTATGTGAATATTTCGAGAATTCAAGAAATTGTTGGTGGGAGTAGGCAAATCCAACAATATATTATGAGCATGGCTCTAAGACAGCTCTTTAAGATGCTCTAAAATCTCTATTATTTTTTTTTCTTTTCTTTTTCACTTTATCAAATGGGAATCAAAGTATAAAATTTTTTTAATTCTCATACTATTAATATAATTTGATTTGATTAATAATAATATAAAAAGCTTGAAAAATGGGGGATTTACTTAATATTGCTAAAAATGCGTTTCCACCCACCCGTATCAGGATCTGAAAAAGTAAAGGAAATTGAAGAGGAAGTTGAAATTTTATGGGATAATTGGGGGATCCCACATGTTTATGCAAAATCATTAAATGATGTGTATTTTACTCAATGGTATCTCCATTCTAGACATAGATTGTGGCAAATGGAAACGTTTAGACGTTTAATATCGGGTGAGCGATCTCAGATAACTTAGAAGGAATTTTCAGATTAATCCCTGAATAAAAAGAAAAATAAAAAATAATTTTTTATTTTATCTATTTTTTTACGAGACGGACATTTTATATAAAGTTCTGAGTGATAAACTCATAATATATTGTTGAATTTGTCTACTCCCACCAACAATTTCTTGAATCCTTGAAATATTTAAATAATCCTGCATGAGTGTGTTATCACATAAGCCAGCTCCACCCATCAAATTTGCAGCTTCATAACATACTTCCTTTGAAAGTGCTGTAGCTTGATATTTAAATTGACTTGCTGAAGCGACCATAGCTTGGCTAATATTCCTAGGAATATTACCTTCAAATTTATGAAATTTTTCATCGAAACCCTCACAGAACTTCAAAAGTCCAAATGTTAGATTAGTCACCTTAGCCCATAGATCTGCTAACAAAAACCCTACTCCTTGAAATTTTAGTATTTCTTGGTTAAATTGTTTTCTTAAGTTAGCATAAATTACGGCATGTGAAAGGGCACCCCAACATTGCCCAATAGCTCCATACGCAATTGCAATCCTTTCTGGGACCAATCCTTCGAAAAGATGTTCACGACCTTTACCAACAGATCCTAATATATATTCCTTTGGCACTCTTAAATTACTAAATTTCTCTTTACCTATAAATACTTTAGGAGTCCACGGTATTCCTACACGTTCGCAACTCCATCCTTCCCAAGTAGTATTCACTAAAAATTGAGCCATCATATTCCCGTTATTTTGTTCAGCAGTGGCATAAGCAACAACCCATTTGGATTTAGGGGCATTAGTATTAAAAATTTTAGTTCCATTTAAGATATATGAACCATCTTCCTGTTCCTCGCAAGTAGTTAATTGGTGGACCGCATCTGAACCCCTTTCGGGTTCTGTAATAAGAATTGCACCAGGTGATTGGCCATTCACTAACTCCTTTAAGGCTTCAAGTCTTACTGGTACGTTATCATGATGCTCATATATAGGATTAATTGCTAAAACTGTAGCTCCACCTGCCATAGAAAATTGGGGATCAAAGTTATCAATTGCAATGGTACGAAGCATATCTGCTGCTAATCCCCACTCAGGATAATTCAAGTCAATCATTTCAAATGCATGTTGTCGAGTGATGTAACCCTCCACTCCAAATGCAGGAATCCAACTATATACATCTTCCTCAGGACTATGTGTAATATCATTTTTCTTCTCAAATCTTAGACAGAATCTCTGAACTTTCCGGAAAAAGTTAAATTCTTCTTGAGATAACAGTGGAGTTAAGTTATTATTAACGAAAGCATATCGATTTTTAAGGTTCAATTTCTCTAAAATTTCATCATTTATTACTTGCGTCTCAAACATTTGTTTTTCAGCCATTTTATTCATCTCTAAATTTGATTATTTTAATTTGAAATTTATAGAATAGAATTTCATTTTAAATATAACTTTATATTCCATAATAAGGTTTGTTCAAGGTCTTTAAATAATTTTATTTTTAAGAAATTAAAAAAAATTATATCAATATCAAACATTATGATTTTACAACTCAATATAATAAAAATTGATGAATATGGACAGAAGATTTAAAACTCAAGTAATAAATGATGAAATTTTAGAAAAATTAAGTCTAATCAATAGATATAATTTTCTTAATGAGAATTTATCCCTTATGCTTAATGAAAAGCAATTTGACTTTCTTAAAGAAGTCCAAAATTTTAGCTTAAAATATGAAAGAGAGAAAAAAATAACACATGGTCTCGAAGAAGATGTTTATGAATGGTATCCTGACTTTGGTAAACAAGGATATATAACTCGCCAACATGCGTATGAATGTATTGATTTGAACTATAAGGAATTTGGAATGACTATGGATTTTATGAGAATATTAGCGCTTGATTTTTTTGATCCTCAATTTACAATGGGCAGTGGTGCAACTGTCATTTGCATTAACCCCATATATGAACATCATGATAACGTACCAGTAAGACTTGAAGCCTTAAAGGAGTTAGTGACTGGCCAATCACCAGGATGCTTATTGATTACTGAACCAGAAAGGGGCTCTGATGCTGTTCATATGCTTACTATATGTCAAGAACAGGAGGATGGGAGTTTCATCTTAAATGGAACTAAAATTTTTAATACTAATGCTCCAAGGTCAAAGTGGGCAGTTGCATATGCTACTGCTGAAAAAAACAATGGCAACTTGATGGCACAGTTTCTTATCAATACGTCATGGGAAGGATGGAATTGTGAACGAGTAGGAATATCGTGGGTCCCAAAATTATACTTAGGAAAAGAGAAATTTAATAATTTAAGAGTGCCAAAGGAATATATATTAGGTCCTGTGGGAAAAGGTAGAGAACACCTTTTTGAAGGATTGATCCCAGAAAGGATTTCTATTGCGGTTAGAGGTGTGAGTGAATGTTGGGGAGCATTAGCACATGCAATTATTTATGCTAATATGAGGAGACAATTTGATAAGGAAATTTTATTATTTCAAGGAGTTGGCTTTACATTGACAGACTTAATGGCCAAAACAACAGCTCTTACTCATGGCATTTTGAAATTTTGTGAAATTTATGATGAAAAAATGGAGAAATACGGAGGTAAGCTACCAGAAAACATATCGCGTGCATTTGTTGCCCTAGGGAGTCAATACAAATATAACTGTGCTTTACTTTCTAAGAAAGTGTGCTATGAAGCTGCAAATTTAATGGGTGGAGCTGGCTTATGTGATAATACACTTATGCAGGATTATGTAAACATATCGAGAATCCAAGAGATAATTGGAGGAAGTAGACAGATACAACAATTTATTATGTCAAGAAACTTAAGATATCTCTTTAAAAATTTATAAAGATAAATTAAGATATAAGAAATAAAAGAAAAGTTTTGTTTTTAATCATATAAGAGGGAGATTTTATTCATCATCTTCTTCTTCTCCCAATAATGCTTCTACTTTATTTTCGAGCTCTTCTATTTTTTGTTCAAGTTCTTCAATTTTTTTATTAGTTTCGCATGTAGCACACCCATCATCTTCATCGCATTGCGGAAGCGTGTCACAAACTTCTTGAAGTTCATCCATTTCTTCTAATAACTTATCAACTTCTTCTTGTAGTTCATCAATACTCAAATTTCACACCTTAATTTTTTTAAGAAAATAAGGATATGATTATTTAATTTTTTTTAGTTTAAAAACTTAAATTAATATGAGACTATTGTTTTAAATAATTTTCAAAACTATTATAAAAAATAATGGTTATTCAAAACGATTTTGCAGAAATACTTAAAAATTTAAGTGATAAAAGTACTTTAGATCGAGCAGAATCAATTTCAAATAATTGTATAAGAATTTTAAAAATAAATAAAGAAATTGGATTAATTGAAGCAGAAGTACAAGGTAATAAATTAATTCCATATAAGCTTAATTTTGATATTTCTCAGAAAACCCTATATGATATGATATATCATGATTGTCCTGATTATTTAGCACGAAAGAAACCAAATAACAGATTTTGTAAGCATATTGTGAAATTTTTCTACATTTTAAATAGTCAAGATTCAGTATTAACACACAGACTATTAACAGTATTAAATACAAAAATAATTGAACTAACTCAGAGTAATAAAATCGATTTATTAGACATTAATCATTTCATAAATAAAGATCTTAAAAACCAATTAGATTTCGACTATAAGGGTTTTGATTTCTTTTTTGATCTTTCTGAACTCAATGAATCAGCGAGAAAAGTCGTAAAGGAAATTTTAATAGAAGCAAGAAAGTTGCCAGCAGCTTTAAGAGGTTTTCACGGAGGATATGAAGGTGGTCTATTTGATCATATCCTATTGGTTACAAATTATGCCTATAAGTTAAGCAACTCCAAGAGTTATCAGATTGATGTTAAAAAAGCAGTACTAACTGCAATATATCACGATTTTGGAAAAATATCATATTATTCTTATAAAAAAAAAGACATTACATCTAAGATTACAGTAGCATGCGAAGAATTAGATAAAGTTCATGATGAAATTGTAAGGAAGTTCAATTATGAGGGGAGGCATTACCATATTGAAGAAGCAATAGCAGTACTCAAAAAAAATGACGATGTTTTATTCTATGACGATGAGATGTATAAAGCAATCATATTCCATCATGGTCAATGGAGTAAATATTATCCAATAGATATGAATGAGCTAGCAAATTTAGTCCATAAGGCAGATATGATTGCTAGCCAAACACATTTTGTATAATCCTATTATACCCAGAAAGGAGTAATTTTAAGAATTAAATAAATATTCCTATGTTTCTTTTAATGTTTCTATAATCTCAGATATTTCTTCTCTCTTGCGATATTTTTTAATTAATTTTTTATAACTTTTAATTGATTTTTTAATTAGTTCCAGAGTTTCATTTGGGAGATCATCTTCGTGAATTTCAAGATCCTGTATCATAAAGTCTAAACCAATAGTTAATTTATAATCTTGTTCAAAGCTTTTTTTAGTAAATGTTCTTATTAGTGAAGATTTTCCAACTGCAGCGGCCCCAGCAAGTAAAATCTTAAATCTAAAATGGTTGGAATCTACGATTTCTCCAAGCCTAGGTTTAAAATCAAGTAAAGCTGCAATGGCTAATCTGTAAAATAATTTTTCTACATTTTCATTTGCTGAAGCAGAAGTTTCGATATATTCAAATAAATAATATTGATTTATTTTTTGAATGATTTTTTCTCTAGGTATAGTTTCTCCAATATCTCGTTTTAGATCGTTCTTATTACCAATTAAAAAAATTGGAATATTACCAGACCTGTCTCTTATTTCTTTGAAATATTCATCTATTTTATTAAATGTATCAGGGCGACTTAAATCAAAAACCAGACCTAATGCGGCAACACCTTTAAAAAAGTCAGTTTTAAAAAAATTAAATCGTTCTTGTCCTCCTGTATCCCATAGTGATAATGTGATTTTCATTTTGGCATTCCCTCTCTACTCATTTTTATGGTTCCCAAATACCAATAAATTCATCAGAAATATTGTAGATTTTATTAAATCCCATTTCTTTATATAAATCTTTAAGGCTGTCTTTGTTATAATTCCACAGAGATCGTTTTTGGTATGAATTAATACCATCATTATCTAAAAAGAAGAAATCAACCATTTTGAATAAAGTTTTCGGCAAGTATTTCCCTAAATAAATAACTACCTTTAAAATCTTATCCCTGACAGAAACCTCTTTAGGTTTAACTGTATAAGGTTCACAAATTATAATTTTGTGTGCGATATTTTTAGCCATATTAATTAAATCAAAATGTTTTGGATAAATATGATGCAGAGTATCACTAATAACAATTACATCTTTCTTCTCTCCCTGATAGTTCTTAAAATCAAATATGTTTTTTTGATGTAATATTATTTTCTTTAATTTAATATTTCTTAGTTTAAGTTCCTTATTTTTTATTCGTTTTAAAAATTGATGATTTAAATCTACACCTTCATATTCTATCGTTGGGTGCAAAAAACGCATTAAATATCCAGTACCACACGGCAAATCTAAAACTCTTTTTGGACCTTTTCCAACTAGTAACGCAATTGTAAGAAATTTTGTATCTTGATTGTATAATCTCCTAGTAATTGCGTTATAGAGCCACCCACTACGGTATAATAAACTTCTAAAACGTGGGATTTCCATTTGTTTTTGCATAATTAAATAAAAAGAATTAATTTTTATTGGAATTAAGGGAGCGAGAGAGAATTCATTTTTTCTTCAATTGTTTTATTTAAATCTTTGATTTTTTTATCCATTAATTTAAGTTCTTTATTGATTTCCTCAAATCTACTTTCTTGATCGCTAAACTTTTTTATGTATCTTTCTTTTAATGAAATTGATTGACTATCATCACCTAAAACAGAGATATTCTCTCTTAAGCGAGATTGTTCATCAGTCATATTGTTTCTCTCTTCATCTAGCTTTTCTTGTTTAGATCTTAAATCATTTAAAGTTTTTATTAATTCTGCGATTTCTTTTAAACGATTTTCAATATCGGATTCGATAAATTTCTTTTTGACATAAAAACCTACTCGTTTTAATAAATCCTCCCTACTATAATTCCACAAATATATGCTTGAATAATTTTCTCTTTGTTCTTTTATTTTAAAAACAATTGCATCCTTTGGTTTTAAGGTGATTTTGAATCGCCAGTAATTAGCAGTTTCTTCTGGTTCTATAGGTTTCTCTATAACCTTGTATTCATAAGTTTTTGGATGATCAAGGTAAAGCTCCTTTTCTTCATCAGTTTTATTTTTAATTTTATAGGTGGTCATTAAATTTGTAAAATAGTATTCATAAGAGTAACCACTTTTAAACGTAACTTTATGTACACTTAAATTCTCAGATTTCTGTTCATGATTTATTATTATAGCCTGTTCGATAGCAAAATTCAATAATCTCGTATCATCTTTATTCAAAAAAGGGATAATAGCTTCACCAGCAAGATTATCATCATAAATAATTGTTACTGGCCCTCTTTCTAGTGTAAGATTAGTGTTGTTTGTAATTTCCAGGCAAGCATTAGGGTTTTGATTATTTTCATTTTTGTTATAAAGTAAAATTCTCTTTGCTTTAATTGATTCAGTAAGTATTGGAACTAAAGCAGATTGCTTTCGTTTAATTGTTACTGGATTCGAGATATTATATTCAAATAATTCTCCCAAATCTTTTGTTTGAGTTTTTACTTGAGATTTCACCTTATCATAAACTTCTGTATCAGACATAATACCTTGCATACCTCCAAATCCACCAGGAGCAGGAGGAGGGCGAGCTCCTATAGTTGAGGCTATAGCTCTTTTCTTCATTGCCATTGGTTTTGCTGCTATTTCTGCCATAGTATAATCCTCAAATTTTTCCATTTCCAATCCTTCTTCAATTTCTGTAGGCCTAGCACTTAAAACTTTCGATGGTTGAATTATTGGTCGTTGGATGAAAATTGGTCTATAAAATTCATAAATGAATGAAACTGGCATACCAGCTACTAAAGATAATTCAATATCGTCCCAATCTTGATTAGTAGTATTTTCAATAAGGCCCCAGCCAGAAAGTAAACATTTTTGCTCTAAAGCTTGTTGTTTGCTCATAATTAAACGGTAGGAAGTTTTCCAGATAGGACTTTCACGAATGTACGACACGAAAATGTTTCTTTCAACTTCATCATCTCCTCCAGACTCACAATTTATTATTATTTTTTTAGCATCTTTCTTCTTTCCAGCTATAACTGTATCTAAAAAGAATTTCAAATCCTTTTTGATTTCTTCATTTATTATTTCTAAAGAACGAATTTCTGTAAAGTTATATTTAGTTATTGTACCATCATCTTGATGGAGTATTAATAATTTTTCAGTAATCTTCTCATCTTTATTCACTTTTTCTGAATATTCGATACCCATTATTTTCCCTGAAATTTTCTTAGCACCCCCTACGATTAAAAAAACGTCAGCTCCTTTTATTTGCGTTACTAGGGAAGAAAAAGAATCTCTATCAGGAATGTTTAACATTATGGATTTTAGTAATTGGTCAGTATCTAATGCTGCATCATAAGAAATCGAGGATATATACCCTTTCTTGCTTGTATCTAAAACAAAAAGTGATTTTAATACATCATTCATCTCATCAATCTTAAACTCAATTTCAAATTTTCCTGAGCTCTTTAAGGTACCCTCAAGAATGTAATAAGATACTCCGTGCTTAAATATAATTACTCTTTTTACTTTTAATTTTGACATAAAATTATTATAACTTATTTAAAATTTAAATTTTGATGATTTTAAAATTAAATATCAAGATGATTAAAATTAAGATGAATTAGGGTATCATAAAAAAATGATAAGCTATCTTATAAATTTCTTAGATCTTTTTCTCTAAAATCTCCAAAATATCCTCTTCTAACGTAGAGGTCTCCTTTGGATTTTCAACTATAACACCAATATAGTCACCAGTCTTATTAAAGAAATAAAAAGTTGGGATAGCTTTTAATTCAAACTTTGGATCCGTTGCTTCTGGTGGTGAACGTTTTTTGTGCCATATTGTTTCTCCCGGTTTATGTAATGCATTTACCATTATACCATATAAAATTTTCAAAGTAACATCTTTTGTATTGATATTTTTTATTAACTTTATCATTCTAGGTATATTTTTCGAACAATCAGGACACCAATCAGCACCTAAAGCAACAATTTTTAATTTTTCTTGCTTACTTTTAAGAAATTGTTTAATTTTCTCAATGATCTCTGATTTTGGTTCATAACTTTTATAGACTTTACTAATTTTGTCTTTATATATTTTGAAATATTCCTCAGGGGTCATTGTTGGAGAGACTAGATCAGCCCACGTTAAATCGCTTATTGAGGTCATATTTATTATTGAAATTACTTGTTTTAAAAAAATTCTTTTAATGATTCATAAAACTTTACCCATTAAATTTTAATTAATAAAAATAAATGACAAGAAAAATAAATAAAAAATGATTTTTTAATTACTAAATAGATTTTTTAAAAGATACAAAGTGGTGCTCTCAAATTTTACACTCTTTTAGAGAAAAGATATTAAAAATTAATCTTACAAATAAAGAAATTTCAAGTGAACCTTTAAATGAAGATATCGCAAAGCATTTCTTAGGAGGAGCTGGTTATGCATGTCGTTATCTATATGATAAATTAGAACAAGATACAGATCCTCTTTCTCCAGAAAATATTTTAATGATAATGACAGGTCCACTTAATGGAACTTTTGCTCCAAATACTGGAAGATGGGTTGTATGTTCTAAATCACCATTGACAGGGATATGGGGAGAATCAAATTGTGGAAGTTGGTTTGGGGCTGAACTAAAGAAAGCAGGATATGATGGTATAGAAATAATTGGAGCCTCAGAAAAACCTGTTTATATTGAAATAAAAGATGAACATATTGAGATTAAAGATGCAGAGTTTATATGGGGATTGGGAACATTTCATACAACTAAAAAACTTAAGGAAGTCTTTGGTGACGATAAAGCAAAGGTAGCTTGTATAGGAGTAGCTGGAGAGAATCTTGTAAAATATGCAAATATAATTTCTGAGCAAAGAGCTGTAGGGAGAACTGGTATGGGAGCTATATTTGGTTCAAAAAAGTTAAAAGCTATCATTGCCAAGGGTTCTAATTTAACACTTAATATAGCAAATAAGGATAAATTAGACAAAGCAATTAAAATCGCTAGGGATTATGTAAAATCCTCATTCGCTACTCAAATGTTAGGTAAGTATGGAACTGCTGCCGCTTTAGATATGTATAATGTAACAAGTGAATTACCTATAAAGTATCATACACAACCTAAATGGGATAAAGCAAGAAATATTTCAGGAGTGACAATGGCAGAAACCATATTAGTAAAACAAGCATTTTGCCATTCTTGTGTAATAGGATGTGGAAGAATTATTGAAATAAAAGAAGGAAAATATAAAACCGATCAAATTAAAGGCCCTGAATATGAAACAATTTGCGGATTTGGTAGTTTAATCTTAAATGATGATTTAAAATCGATAGCACATATTAATAAAAAGTGTAATGACTTCGGAATTGATACAATCAGTACAAGTGGAGTTATTGCTTGTTTATTTTACCATTATAACTTACACAATATAAATTCAAAAGATATAGATGGATTAAAACTAGAATGGGGTGAAAAAGTTAAAGTTGAACAATTAATAGAAAAAATCGTTTATAGAGAAGGGATTGGTAATATCCTTGCTGAAGGTTCTAATTATTTTGCTGAAAAATTTAAAATTAATAAAGAGGAAATTGCAGTAGTAGATAATTTGGAGGTGACGTATCATGATAGTCGTTCTAACTATGGAATGTCAATTGCTTATGGAATGGGGCCCCGTGGTCCTTCTCATAATGCATGTGATGCTTATTATATATTAATGGGTATTCCTTTAGATGAACTAGGTATTAACCAAATTGATACATATAAGGATGATATGGAAATGGCAGAATGCTGTTCTTTACTGATGGACTACAGAGCACTGTATAGCTCAATGATAATGTGTTCCTTTTGTAATCCTTTACCTTCTCAAAATGCAGATATAATAAAATACGCAACAGGATTAAATTTTGGACTTAAAGAAGTTAAATTATATGGAGAAAGAATTGCGAATATGAAAAGAATTTTCAATATTAAAATGGGATTAACCCCTTTAGACGATAGAATACCTCAAATTTTATTAAAGCCGTTCGAAAGTGGAGGATCAGCAGGAAGATTTCCCAAGTTTAATACATTAAAACAACTTTTCTATGAATATCGAATGTGGGATCCTGTTACAGGATTACCTGAACCAAAAAAACTTAGTTCTCTAAAGTTAAAGTTATAAGTAAAAATAAGATTAATGCGAATTCTTTTTTCTAAGAATTAGTTTTGTCAACAAGCTAAAAATTTTATGAACATTCTCACCAGTTTTAGAACTACACTCGATAAAGCCGTCTGCTCCCTTAATCATTGCTAAATCCATTGCTTTTTTTGTAGATACTTCTTTTAGATGTATTAAATCAGTCTTTCCACCAACAAAAACGATTGGTAATTTAGAATTAATTTCCTTTTCAACAATTTCAAACCAATCATCCACATGAGCAAGTGAACCATAATTTGTAATATCATACATAAAAATTGCTCCACTAGCACCTCTAATATACGAAGGAAAGAGGAATCTAAATCGTTCCTCTCCTGCAAAATCCCATATCTGAAGTTTTACCACTTCTCCATCTAATTCTACAGCTTTAAGGTGAAAATCTACACCAAGAGTCATTGTTATATCGTCTTTAAATAAATTCGTTAAAAATCTATGAGTTAACGTAGTTTTACCAGTTTGTGAATCTCCAAAGATTACTATCTTGAACGTGGAAGTGTAAGACAACCCAAATACCCAATAATTTTGATTTTTATACCCAATTCTATAGGTTTTTATCTGGTGTTATGTATAATTATAATTTCAGACTATAAAAATTTTACATTAAATTCAAATTTCTAAGAATTTCTAATGCTTTTAATTTTAATATTCTAAATGTTTGTGTTTTAATCAATGCTTTTGATAAGTTTTTTTAATAGAAATATGGCTCCTTTTTTATCTATAGGTTCATTATTATTTCCACATTTTGGGCTAAGACAACAGCAAGGACAACCATCAGGACTTATGCAGCTGCAAGAATTGATCAAATTATAAGTCATTTCTAATAACTCAGTTAAACTATAAAATAATACTTCAGATATTCCTATACCCCCTCTATATGCATCATAGATATAAATAATGGGTTGCTGCTTAACAGGATCAAAATCGATTGAGACGCCACCTAAATCCCATCGAGAAATTTGAGCTAATGTTGGTGCCATCGCTATCATTGCATGTTCAATAGCGTGAATAGTACCTCCAAGATCATATCCTTCTAATTCTAATTCTTTTTGATATTCAAAAGGAATGAAAAACCATACAGCTTGAGATTCAAATTCTACAATAGGGATGTCTTCTAATGGATGTCTTGAACGTATTTCTTGATTTAATATATCAATAACTTTATATGAGTAATACTCATGTTCTACCTTCACATTTCCAAAAAAAGCTTCGATTTCGTTGTTTGGACCTGCTTTATCTTCTGATATCACTTTAAGAGGAGTAATGTTTGTATGCTTTAAGGATTGAGTATAAAAATCTACATCTGTTTTTTTCAAATAGACTAATCTTTCATTTAAATCGAGTTCCTCAACCAAATATGATTCTGCTTCATAAAGATATACAGCACCTTGGTGTAAATCACGGAAAACGAAACTTTCATCTTCAATAGTCAATAGTTCCTCGCCTAAATCAGTTCTTAGCAGAACTTTATAACTCCGATTTGAAAGATCATTCAATCCGTATTTTTCATTTGGAAAAAAATCACTATTCCAATAATAACGATTTCCTCTTTTCATTAGCAAAGAATCTGAAAGTAATTCTTCTATTATTTCTAAGAACAGATTTTTATCTTGAATTCCAAATTTATCATACTCTTCAATTCTTATTGGACTTTCCTTACTTGCACAGCAAATGTGGTTTTTCAATATATACTTATTATTTAGGGTAATTAACACCTCCTCTTGAATTTGTCCGAATAGCTTATCTGGATTATGTATATAGAATAAATCCAAGGGGTTTTCCATTGGTATAAGGGTTGATATCGAAAGATTAGTACCTCTTCCAGAACGACCAATTTGTTGTCTGAAACTTGAGATTGTTGAGGGAAAGCCAGAACTAATCGTAGCATCTAAAGAACCTATATCAATTCCCAATTCAAGTGCATTAGTTGAGCTAATTCCTAAAATATTCTTACTTTTGAAGTTTTTTTCTATATCTCTCCTTTTTTTTTTACTAATACCAGCTCGATAACTGAATATTTTATCTCTTAAAGTAGGTAAAGCATCTCTTGTCCATATAGCTAGCAATTCAGCCATTTTTCTTGAGAGAGTGAAGGTTAACGTTTGAATTCCTGCTTTTAAATTACTAATAAATAGATTTTTAGTTTCTTGATGAGCTGAGCGATATTTATTGGAAATTTCATCATATGGTAAATCCCATAATATTACTTTTTTCGCACCTGAAGGAGAATCATCTCTATCTACAACAATAAACTCTTCACCCACTAATTTTTCACAAAACTCTTTAGGATTATAGATAGTGGCACTTGATAAAATCCATATAGGCTTCACATTATAAGTTTCAAGCAATCTCTTTAATCTTCTTAGTAGCAAGGCAAAGTTGGATCCAAAAATCCCTCTATAAATGTGAATTTCATCCAACACAACGTATTTTAAATTCTGACAAATTCTTCTCCAGTTCTTCTTAAACCAAGGTAAATAAAAATGTAGGCCATAAGGATTGGTTATAACAATGTTAGCATTGTTTAAAACAAATCTTTTTTCATTAGGTTCTATATCCCCATCATAAATTCCTATACGATTTTGCTTGATATTTACCTCCGTTAATAAATCTGATAATATACTAAATTGGTCCCTAGCTAAGGCTTTAGTTGGGAAGACATAGAGCGCAGTTGTAGATGGTTCTTCTAAAATTGAGTTTAAAACAGGGAGATTATAACAAAGGGATTTTCCTGAGGCTGTCGACGTAACTATTACAGTATTTTTACTTTCACGAATTGAATTAATTGCTTCAGCTTGGTGGCGCCATAATTTAATATTATTAAGGTCTAACCATCGTTGAAGTCTTTTTCTTATTGGAGTATTCAAATTATCAAATTGGGGCAGTGATTCAGGAATTTGTTCAATATGAGAGATCTGACCACTGTAAAAATCTTGACTCTTCAAATAATTCAAAAATTTATCAAAGTCGACCATGAATAACTTCAAGATCTGTAATATTATATACAAATTAAAAATTTCAAAAGGGAAGTGAATTATTTATTTTTCTTTATTAAAAATTACTTGATTAATTAGTTTTAAAATAATTTACAAGTAAAATTATAAAATTATATCAATTGTGGAGATTTTGGAAACTTTACGGCTGAACTATAAACTCATTACATTCCTCCAAGCAAAACTTAAAAAATATTAAGATTTTAATCAGATCAAATCAAATTTAAATAAATAGAATTTTATTTGGTTTATAATGTCTGTTTCTGAATGGAATAAGGTTGATTTCCAGCAATTTATTAATGAGTTTGGGAAAGATATTGTTATAAAAAATTCGCCAGTGATATTATATTCAAAAAAGGATAAGGAGCACGAAGCGTATAATTCTCAAATAGCTTTCTTTTTCATTGCTGGAGCTTTACTTATCTACATCGCGATTTCATATTTTCTTGCAACTATATTTTTCAGTTTAATATTATTCGTAATATTTATAATTATAGGAGTAAGTGCAGACGCATTGTTAATTATCAATATCATTAAAGCTAATGTATTTATTAAACCTTTAGAGTGTTGGGTTGAAATTTATAAGGAAATTCTTCAGGAGGGCTCTAATTATTATTGTTTTACTTATTATCCTATTTTTACTGGAAAATGTCATCCAAATGAAGCGAAAAATGTAATTTTTAAGATCTTTCAAGAAGAAGTAATAAAGAGTAAAATAGATATTACTCAAATTGAAGTTTATATGAAAAAAAGCTTAAAAGACCAAAAGGTTTTAGAAACAGTAGGTTATTTTTTCCAATATGCCGAGGGTAGACCTTTTAGAGATGAAAATATCAATCGAAATACTTGGAAATATTTTTCTCACGATAAATCAGATAATGAAAATTATTTAGTAGTAGGAAATTGGGATCATCAATATGAATGGAGATATGATTTAGATTTTGATTTTGATAAATTGCATGAATATGCTCCATGGGTTATTCATAGATGGATTGAAGCGAATTTAAAACCTTTAACCGAGGATTATAAAGGAAAAATTAATTGGAATTTAAGAAGTATCGAATCTACACCAAAATTAAAACCTTGGAAGGTAAATTTTGAAAGTCAAACCTATGAGAATCCTAAGGTATATAATGATCTTGAAATTGTAGAAGAAGCTATTACAAAAATTATTAGACCTGATAAGATCATAGAAAAAATAAAGGATATAAGAGATGACTTAGCAATGTTTATAGCCTATTTTAGAGATTTAGGGCTTTAAACATCTTTTTATTTCTTTTATAGATATTTACATATTCATTAAAGAGTCTATTATAAATTTCTTCATTTTCTGTGTTAGGTGTAAAGACTTTTTTGATTTTAATCAATGGTATAGCATCTGAAAATTTATTCATAAGCTTTAGTCCGACGATTGAGATTATTGCAGAACCTTTTGCAGCCGCTAAATCGGGATTCTCCATCTGAACAATTTTTCGCTTAAGTACATCTGCTAGAATCTGACACCAGATATCAGATTTTGCTCCTCCTCCAATGCAATTAATCTCTTCAGATTTGCCTACTAACTTTTCTATTGTAATTAAAGACCATTTAATATTAAAAGCAACTCCCTCATAAATCGATCTTAAAATGCTATCCCTCGTATGTTCAAGACTTAGATTATAGAAACCCCCTCTAACATTTGGGTCATTTATTGGACTCCTTTCCCCAAACATCCATGGAGTAAAAATGAGATTTTTAGAACCAACTTCAGCTTTTTCTGTAATCGAATCTAAATACAAATATAATTCTTTTGTGTTTCCTTTAAATCTTTCCAACTCGCTCCTAAACATTTGTTGTATAACCCAATCTAAACATGTTGCGCCTGTTTCTTGCTTTGAAATACATAAATAATTTTCTTGAGAAGAACTTATGCTACCAGCATAATGAGCGATATCTTTTAATCTTTTAGAGGTATGAGCAGCTACCCAATCTGCTGTTCCTAAACATACAATTAGTTTATTATCTATAATTGCGCCTGACCCTAAAGCAGCAGAAGTTAAATCGCCAGAACCCACAAATACAGGAGTTCCAGATTTCAGATTTAATTCTTTAGAAGCTTCTATTATTAATTCTCCCGCGATATCAGTAGATTTTTTTATCTCAGGTAATTTATTTCTATCAATTTTGAATTTTTTTAAAATTTCGTCAGACCATTCAAAGATACCAGGATTACTATTCATCATCCAAGATGTATGACTTAAATCTCTTGAAGTTACAGCTTTTTTGGTGCAGCGATAAATAATAAAATCTTTCACACTTAGAAATTTATATGTTTTTTCATAAATTTCTGGTTTATTTTCTTTTAACCATAAAATATGAGAAATAGGATCTTTGCCATTAAATCCAGGTGCCCCTCCTGTGATTTTAAGAAACATTAATATATTTTTTAATCCATAACCAGAGATTTTTATTAATCCTTTTGAAAATTTTCGAGTTAATGGAGCTGCTCGTGTGTCTAACCAGCTAATACTGTTCGTTAAAGCATTACCTTCATTATCTATTGGAATAGTGCAATTCATTTGACAATCAAAGACTATTGTTAAAATTTCATCAGCATCTATATTACTCTGGTGAATTAATGTAGTAGTTGCTTTTTTCACTGCATCCCAATAATTTTCTGGATTTTGTTCTGCCCATCCAGGTTTTGGATAATATAAAGGATAATCTTCCTTTGTTTGAGAAATAAGTTCTAAATTTAAATCGAATAAAGCAGCCTTATTCCCAGATGTCCCTAAATCATGTGTTAGAATATATTTTCCTTGCAAAATTATCACATTATTTTTTGTTATTTATTTGTATTTTGTTTGAATTATTAATAAAGTTAAAAAAATTTTGAGGAACCTTAATTGAATTAATGTTTATGATCTAATAAGTTGATAACTATATTAGGTATAATATCATTATAAAAACTTATAAAAAGTTAATTCATTAACTATTAACAATTAAATACCACTTAATTAAAGGAAAAAAGAGGTAAGTTAGAAATTGGAATCTTTGAAAAGTCTTTCTAATCTTGAAATTCCAACTAATAAGATATTCTATGATAAAAAATCATGTGTGTTATCGGTAGAGATTATAGATTTCATGTTTGTAGGGATTTATAAGAAATCCACAAGGCTTAGTATAATTTTAGATGATATTTTGGCGTCTTTAGGAGATACTCAATTGAATCGCATAGATGTTTATTTTATAGATTTTGTTACTAATACACGAATATCTGAAACCACCAAGTTAAAACATCTCAAATTATTAAGGAAAAAGAAAAAAGAGAAGCAAGTTGAAAAACCAACCGAAAAACGAGAATATAAGGAATTAAAGAAAGACGAAGTCTATGAAATGGAAGAAGAAGATTATTATGATGAGGATATCGCAAGTTTAAAATCGGTAGCAGATGATACAGTAAAGTACAAAGAAGAGATATTTGAAGAAGAAAAATTATTAAAAAGAGATGATCGGGAGCGGGAAGAGTCTCGAAGGATGAGAGAAGCTCCAAAAGCAAAAAAAAGATCGAGAGCATTTCCATCACCAGCACCTCCAGGAGCTGGTGCTCCACCTCCACCTACTAGTAGCCAACCTTCAAAAACTCCCTCGTCTGCAGTACCTCCATCTCCTCCGCCTTCAGATGCGTTAGCTGGTCCTGGTGCTCCGCCACCTAAACCCATACTCGAACCCTCTACAGTTACTCCGGAAGAATCCCAACTAACTATATATGAGATTAATATGGGGCTTCAATATTATTCAGTTATGATGGAACAACGAAGTTATTTGTTTTATGTTTATTTTTCGCATAAAGAATTGAAGATTGTAGATGAGGAGGGTAAAACTGTCTATGAAACGTCATTTAGAATAGTAACCACTAAGGAAGAACCTCCAGTTCTGGATCTTAAAATTGCTGGAGAAGGTTTCGAAGTTCATCCAATCTTTGGAAAAATTGAGGTTAAGAAGGATGCGGTTAATCCCCCAGTAATGATTTTTTCTATTATGCCACTTAAATCTAAGAAAAAGAAAAAGAAGAAAAAAGAGAACGAGAGAAGATTTCTAAATGTTTATGTAGAATTCGAAGAGCAAATAATTAGTCATACAATATTATCAATTATCGTGCAACCTAAATATTTCAAACTTGATCTTGGTCCAATACATTTAAATCTCAGTAGAAAAGCTGCTGCAATAATATCTTTTATTTCAATTTTAATAGCTGGAATTTCTCTTGTATATACATTATTTGCTTGGGATCCTTCGTCTTCTTTTGTGGATATTTTAAGCGGCTTTGCGCCAGGGCTAGGATCAATTGTATTTATAGCTATATTTTTAATAACATTGTTGAAGGAAGGAATTTTTCCATTAAAACAAAAAATTACAGCATTTCTAAATTTTGATCAAACGGGAGTCTTAATCAAATAAATTTATTTATTTTTAACTCTTTTTTTTTCTTACTTTTTAAATTATTAACTTTAATTCATCCCAAAATTTCTTTTTTAATTTACTTAACTTTTTATCCTTTAGTTTAACAAAATATAAAGTCCTTTTAGCGATAACCGGATAATTTTTTATTTTTAAGGATTTAATTAAACCTGCTGATTCTGCTTTATCAGCCATTATTTCACTCATAAAGCTTATATAGTTAGATTCACTCACAGTAGAAATAATTGAGTCATTATCATTAATTTCTAATTCAATATCTAATTTCTTATAATCTGGAAATTGCTGTTTAAATGTATCCCTCATTCCCGAACCTTTTTCTCTCCATATGAAAGGATATTTAATTAGGTTATCAAAAATAATTATATCTCCGTCTTTTAGCAATTTATGATTAGGTGAACATATAAATTTAAATTCATCTTCGCCTATTTTGATAAATTCAAACGCTTTTTCATTATAACTCATAAAGCTACCAATACCAGCGAAATCAACCTTTCCATTTTTTAAATTTTCAATAGATTCCTGAGAATTATTAATCAATATTTTGAAGTGTACATTTGGATTTTTATTTCTAAAATCTGCTATATATCGTGGTAGAATATGAGAACCCGGAATGGTTGATGCGGATATAGTAATATTCTGTTCTATTTTATCCTTGAAATTTGATATTTCTAGTTTACAACTATCATATAATTCTATTATTTGTTGTGCATATTCAAGGAAAAGTTTTCCAGGTTCTGTTAGCTCAAATTTCTTTGTAGTTCTATCAATTAGCATTACTTCACCAAAATCTTTTTCTAACTGAGAAATTTGATGAGATAATGTGCTTTGTGAGATAGGAAGTTCATTTGCTAATTTTGAGAAACTTTTATATTGAATTAGCTTAATAAAGTTCCTTAAATATTCAATATTCATAATTTAATTCGATTTGAAATGTCTAATATATATTTAAAATATAAGATAATTAAATTATTATTATTTATCGATTTTTTTAATAGATCCGTATGAAAAATTTAATAAATGTCAAAATTTTTATGTAATTACACATAGAAAAGTGACTTTAAATGAAAGCCTTATAGAGGAAAATTAAAAATGACTGAGAAAAAGAAGACCTTTACAATTGTTATCGGAGATGGTGCCTACACAAGTGAACGCCCATACACTATGCTAAGATTTGCATATACAGCTTTATTAGAAGAACATAAAGTAAATATATTTCTAGTTGAGGATGGAATTTTTGTGGGAAAGAAGAATCAAGATCCAACCACATATGATAATGTAGGAAAATGGATGACAGATATAATTTCTGAAGGCGCAAATGTGAAAGCTTGTGGCGTATGTATGAAGGCACGTGGAATGTCTGAAAATGAATTGATAGAAGGAATTAAAAAAACAACTATGAATGGATTTGTTGAAATGTGCGAACAAGCAGATAATGTATTATTTAGTTAATTTTAAAGAAGTGATTAAAAAATGACAGGTTCATATAAGTTAGATTGCTCTGGGCTTGTTTGTCCAATGCCTGTTGCTAAAACCAAGAGACAACTACTTGAGATGAAAAGTGGAGAAATCCTTGAAGTTTCTGGTGATTACGCAGAGGCGGGGGAAAATATTAAGCGATATATAGATAGAATTAAAGATAAAATATTAGAATTCAAGATTGAAGGAGAAAATTTTTATTTGAAGATTGAGAAAGTATAACACTTTTTTGAATAAGCTCTTTTTATCCTTTTCTTTTAAATATTCATATAATAATAGATTTTCCTAATTTAAGATAAAAAATTTTTAAAAAGTAAGTTCTTATTAGAATATGATTTAAAAGAAAATACGTTTTCAAATTTTCTTGATATGGATCGAGATTATTTAATTCGTCGAGCAAATATAAATGATGCAAAAGGAATCTATGAAGTTCTATTAGCTGCATTTGAAGAATTCCGTCATTATTATTCCCCAGAAGGTTTTAATGATACTGTCATGTCAGAAGAAGCTATAAAAGAACGCATGAAAGATATGATATTATATGTAGCTACTGATCAAAAAAAAAAGATAATAGGAACTATAGGATGGCAGAAAATCAATTCTAAAGAAGCTCATATACGTGGGATGGCAGTACTTCCTGATAGGCAAGGGAAAAATAGCCCTGCAATAGATTTATTACAAATATTAGAGAAAGATGCTAGGTTGGACGGTTGTATATTATTAACATTAGATACAACAGCAGTTTTAGAAAGAGCTCAAAATTTTTATAAAAAAAATGGGTTTGAAAAGACCGGTAAGACCGGTGATTTTTTTGGTTCAACAATTTATGAATTTGCTAAGGAGATTTATCATAAGTAAATAAATCAATGTTCAATTATTATTTAAAAGGCTTTCTGCATTCTCATCCCAATAGCAGTCACCATATTTATTGTCCAATTGAAATTCCCTTAAAACTCTTATATGATTAGAAATTACGTTATGAATATATACACAAGAATTTTAAATAATAGTAATGTCCTCATGAAGAAAAAATTCTGATAAAAGTACAATTATGATTAAAATTACTAAATATTCTGATTTTGAAGGTAATGTAGGAGAGATTGTTAAGATTATTGGAAAAATCTCTAAAGTAATGTGGCAACATCTCGCGACATTCGTTGATTCTCACCCACACATGAATTATTTCGATTTAGATGATGGGTATCAAATTTTAATATATACTAAGAATAAAATTAATTGTGAAGAAGAAATAGAGATCATCGGTAAATTAATAAAAGTGGAGGATACACGTAAAAATCCAAGATCTAAAATTCATGATGAATACTTTGAATATCAATTAGTTGTTGACTCTTGGAAATGCTTAGAAAAAGAATAAATGGGAAAAGTAAATTAAAAAAGTATATTAATTTCTTCGGTTTTATTCGAAAATTAAACTAAATTTTGATTTACTTCTAAAAATGGAGAGGGCTCATGAAAAAAATTACAATTTACGATTATAAGAATCAAGAAAATGAAATACATAGCCTTATTGCTGAAATTAAGGATAATGGTGATCTTGTTTTTTCAGGATACGATTGTGGGCAATCAGTAAAAAGATTTTTTGGGGATTTAGATCATGAATATTGGCTAACGGTTAAAGCTGAGAATATCTCTTCCGTCATTTTAAATTTAATAAAAGATCGTTTCAAGAACGACACAGAATTTAGAGAATGGCTCGATGAAAAGAATATTCAATTCGAGTTCTATTCATATACTTAATAAGTTTTTAACTACATCTTTTCTCAAGCTTGTATTGCTAACTATTAAAGGAATTGAATATAAAACTGTCAATGCGAATTTTAGTAAAAAAAGAAATAAAAATAGTTTAAGCGTTTTAAATTCGCGGAAACCCAATCATAATAGCCTTTATCATCTAAAACTTTAGGAACTTCCACCCAGTAATTACAAATAGTAACATTATCCCATTAATTACTCGTTCCCTTAATCTTCCGTATTTATTTCCTCATTCTTTATATATTCTTTCTTGCTATTAATATGGGACGAAATATTTATATATATAATTTAGCTATTATTTATTAACTAATTTCTGACAAAAAAGTAAATCTCTATTTTATATAGTATAAAATATTAAAAGGTGTAATCGAAATTATTGGAAAAAGAATATCATCAGACTTGAAGTACTTCTTTATATGCCTTACTATTTCTTTATTTTTCCTAACACCAATTTTAAATGTTCATGCAGTTTCAAGCAATCGTTATTATGCTGGTTATAATTATTATGGCTATAGTTCAAGTCCTCGTTGGGGAGTTAAAGGAAACGTAATGACAATTTGGGCGGAGATACCCTGGAATGAGATGTGTGCAGAGTGGACTTGTGTAATATTAGATTATTCTCCACTTTATTGGATCCAATGTGGATACTACCAATATTGGCTTGGTATCTTTCCAGCATGGAATTTTTACATTGAAAAACAAGATTCGAATGGACACTGGATGTTACCTTTGCAACTATTACATCCATTGGTAGGTCATACTTATACTTATGCAATATGGTATGATACTACCCAGGCTCAATGGAGATATGCTATATTGGAAGGATCAACTTGGCTTTATTCGGGTTGGAGACCCGTTGATCCTGATCAACCATGTGATCTTCAAGGTTTTGTTGAGACTTCCCATAAGGGTGTCCACATCGGTGGGAGCCATTTTAGTAAATTAACCTATTGGGATCCTGGAATCTCATGGTGGCCTTATTGGAACAGACACGATCCTTATACAAGTCCACATACTTCTTATTCCTTAGATGAAAGAGGTCATTATGAGTTTTATGCAAGTGGGGGTGGCTAGATAGTGAGAACAAAAAAGCAAAAATCTTTTATGGAAGCAATGGTGGTCTTAGTTATTTTCTTCATCGTTGTTTCATGGTCTCTTAATGTGGCTGAGCCTAATACAACTCATGAACCTTTAGATTTTTATGGAACTTCTAGAAAGGTCTCTTTAATTGAGATGATCGAAGTCGCTACTAAATTTAATATATCATTATATTTACCATCTGAGTCGCCTAATAATCTTGAGCTTACAGCTATATATCTTAAGGATGGTCCTTTCATAGCAATGGTTGTCTATAGCGCTGAGAGTAATATAGATTACAAATCTGCTGAATTCATAATCCAGATAGTGCAATCAGAATCATCACCAACATATGATCATCTGAAATCTAAGGCTGATAAATCTGAATTTAAGACAGCATTAGAGATCAATAATTGGCCAGTATTGCTAGATGAAAAAGCAGACTCTGGCGGTGAGGCAGAGTTCAGGGAGAAATACGGAGATACTACACTCCTAGGAAGGGTTTGGATCAATGGAATGCGATATAATATAGTCGCTCCAACTCTGAAGATAAATGATGTGATACAAGTGGTGGAGGATATGAATTTATTGACTCCATAAATATGCTCCTAAAAGAAGAGAGCAGTGAATTATAAACAATATATACTACAAGAACACTCTATATGGGAGTGCAATGTTTTTTCTACTTAATTCTGGAGGGATTTCTCATTTAACTTAAAGAAGGAAATAATAAGAGCCTAAAATATTAAAACTCTTTTTTTTTAATTACTCTTAATTAAATAAATTTTTTTAAATTTTAGGAAAAAGATTTCAAGGAAAAAGTTTTCTATTGATTTTTTATATAATTTTACATTTCAAATAATTTTGCAATCAAAATTAAGTTATTTTATTCTTGTTTTTTTATCAAGTAACGACGACCAATAAGTATTAAAAAAAATCCTGCTACAGCAAGTGGAATTGTGTACCAGCCGTAGATCATCAACCATTCTGTCCAATAGGTTATTGGATCTACTGGAACAACGTAGCCAATATAAACAGGTTGAAAAAGCATAAAAATAGTATTAATAAATAATAAATAACATCCAATAATGATTATGATTATTCCTATAACTTTTCTTTTCATCAAACTGTCATTCTAGTCTTTATAATTTGGTAAATCAATTAAAATAATTATTCTAAGTTATTAAATATTTTCATAGTATCCTAATTTTATTTAAATTCACCTCTCTTATTTCAGTTAATCTTATAATAAAAGAAATCTCTAAAGGTTTAGATGTGATATGGAGATATATAAATATTTATAGGATATAAAGGAATTACAGATTTATGATCATGAAAACGAAAATGTACTCAAAACCCAAAAATTTATTAGGATTATATTTTACATTTATTTTTCAGGTTCAAATTATGGATAAAGAAAGAGAGTTTATCAACTCAGTTAATTTAGATAGATCATTTAATTTAGAGTTTTTAAAGAGAAATCCGAATAATAAGGAAAAAAGAAATATATTATATGAATAAATTTAAAAATTCATTTCTCTAATTATATTCATAACATCGTTCCATAATACTCCGCATTTATTTCCTCATTCTTTAAACACTCTTTCTTGTTACAATATGGAACGAAGCATTTATATATTTTGACCGTGTTGCCCTTTATTAACCAAATTCTGACAAAAATAAATCTCTATTTTATGTAGTTAAAAATATTAGAAGGTGAAATCGAAATTATTAGAAAAAAAATCCGAAAGAATTTGTTGAAATACTTCTAGGAATTAAAAACAGAGTTATTATTAATATTTTTAATTGGAGATGTAAAATAAAACCCGTAAAAATTTCTAAATTTTCATTTTTATTATTTTTTAGATTGCTACCCCCTTTGCAATTTCAAATTTTTTACTTTTTGCAAATTATCCCTCTATTATTTCTATTAATCCATTACAAAATAATGAAGAAAATCAACAAGGATCAATATTATGGTTACACAATTCATTAAGTAATAAAATTGGAAAAATAATGAAAGGATATATAAATTACTAAATTTGAACAAATATGTATATACAGAAGAAATAGAAAAAATAATTATTGATTGCATATAAGACTGGAAAATGAAAGATAAAAGAATTGGATTTATCATTGAGGTATTTTTATTTACAACTTTTCTTTTTTATCTATTAGATTTGAGAATTGATATCTCTGCTTTTGTAATTAATCCTTCACAATATAATGATTTTTCTTGTTATTTAGCTATGGCAGATGATATAACTTGTATTTTTAGAGCGGAAATCGTTGAACCATATATACATAGAGTTTTAGTTCCTTTTATTGCTGGCTTGTTACCTTTTGATCTAGCTATAAATTTTGCTTTGATTGGTTTTATTTCTTTCTATTTAACTGGAGTTATACTTTATTATACATTAAGAATTAATTTCAACAGAAATTTGTCGATTCTTGGGTTTTTATTTTTTTGGTTATTTACTTTTAACAAAAACTTAAGAATTATAATTTTCTATTACACTATAATTGTCGACCCCACCACATACTTGTTTATTATTTGTTGTTTCTATTGCATATTAAAAAGAAAAAAAAAATTGTATTGCTTTTTTCTGATCTTAGGAGTATTAACAAAAGAGAACTTACTATTTACAATCCCAGTTTTTATTATATACCAATTCTTAGAAGAAGAAAAGACTTTTAAGCTTAGAGACGGATTTATCAAATTCCTAAGAATCTTTATATATATAATTCCAGCTATAACAATTTTACTTTTATTAAAAGCAATATCTAGACCAGATTTTATCTCTAATCATCCTTTTTGGTATAATTTGTACGGAAGTAACGAATACGGAACTTTAAGGATGATATTAGCATTAGTGAAAGAAAGATTTAAGGATCCTTTTGATATAAATGATTATTTTTTTAGTATTTGGGGAATCATTATAATTTCATTTAGTTTTCTAGAAAAAAGAGCTATGTTTAATTGGTTAAAACTATATGGAATTTTTATGTTTTTGGCTTACTGTCAATTGTTTTTAGCAAGAGGGATAGTCCGTCACTTATTTATTGGTTTCTATCCCATGATTTCTTTATCTATATTAGGATTCCAAAATTTTAGGGATAATTACTTATCTTTTTCTCTTATTAGCTTTTCTAAAAATAAAATATTTAATATAAAATTTGATATTTAAAATAATGAAGATAGACGATAATTTGACTATATTCTTGAGAAAATATAAATTTATTAGTGTTTATTTCATACTTCTTCTTCTCATTTTTCAGAATAGTATCTTTTTTGGAGATTTCGATCATGAATTTTGGCTAACGGTAAAAGCTGAGAATATCTCTTCTGTTATATTACATTTAATAAAAGATCGTTTTAAGAGTGACACAGAATTTAGAGAATGGCTCAATGAAAAGAATATTCAATTCCAGTTCTATTCATATACTTAAAGAGCTTTTACTTAGTTCTTTATCTAAAACCATTATTATTAACTATTAAAAAAATTGAATACAAAACTATAAATCTGAATTTTAGGAAAAAAAAGAGAAAAAAAACATGAGATGGCAAAATCATCTCAGTCTTTTTTTTTAATTTTACCGATAAGTTGAAAAACTCCTAATCTTATTATTATTTATAATGAAACGTGAAACCTATTCAGAAGAATATAAAACTGTGAGGATTAGCTATCCCTCTGAATGGAATTTTACGTGCCCTTCATGCGGAGAGAAGGTGAAATTCAAATATGCTGATGATGGTAAATTAGTCCATACCCTAAAAGGTCCTATATATCAAGTAATTAATTTATATTCTTGCGTTAACTTAGAATGTGAGTTAAATAAGATTGCCTTTAATCCATGCCCCAGATTTGATTATAGTCAGAGAACGTATGGTGCAGATGTTTTTAGATAAATTGCTGATGAGCTTTTAGTCTACGAGTTAAAGCCAGAACAAATATTTAAGCGTTTAACTAAAAAATATCAATTAAAGATCTCAAAAGATACGATTCGACGCATCTGCGATGAAATTTTAAAACTAAAATCGTTTAAAATAGATGAAAAAACAGTAGAGCTCATTCAAGTACAAGGTCAGATCTTATTAGGGTTTGACGGACAGGACCCAGGGGGAGATGCTTCCTCCATTTGGTGTTTTATGGACTTAATATCAAATCGCATCCTTGCTACCTTTAAATTTGAAAAGCTAGACCATCAAATTCTTCATGGAATACTTGAGAACATCCAAGATTTTTACGGTGTAAAGATTATCGAATGGATAAGCGATAAACAAGGGTTAATAACTAAATGTCACGAGACTTTTTATCCCGAAATTCCCCACCAATATTGCCAATATCATTTTTTAAGAAATACATGGAACCATTTAGAAGCAATTGATAGTAATGCGTATTTATCGTTGAAGAAAACCGTAAATTCATTAGATATAAATACCCGATCTAACAGCTCCCCTGTGTATTTTGAAGGATTAGGAAAAAGATCCGTTCAAGAGGTATTTAGGGGAATAAACAAAGATCTCCAAAAAATGATTAAAGTCCGTAATAAAACTTTCAAGGAACTTAGAGGGGTACGACTTTTCGAAGAGTTGACAGAATATCAACGCAAAATGGCAGAAATATTAACGGATAAAGACTCTACTTTACGATTCACTAAAATTCTTACTAAAACCTCATTAGTCTTAAAAAGTGCATTAGATGACGTGGAAAAATATTATGCGGATTCTCGTGAGCTAAATAATTTTTTTCAACGGGTTAGAGAGGCGTTTAATCAGGAAGATATGAATATAGATGAAAAAGAGAGTTCTATTGCTATTATCTACGAGACTCTCCTAACCAAAACTCAAAAACTCAATCCTAAACTAAACTTAACAACCTATAAATCCTTTTTACAGAAAAAGAATGCATCTAAACCACAAATTATGATGGAATGGTGTAGATTATGGGAATCCTACCGTCCAGGACTCTTTCAGTACACCCATTTTCCTATTGTGGTAAAAACCAATAATACTCTCGAAAAGGGCTTTAGCACTCAAAAACAAGCTATATTTAACCGTGTGGCAAAAGCAAACGTCATCCACATGATAGCAACGAGGGGCGAGGATTATTTACGATTAAAACATTGTGCTCCAGAAGAATTAGAATCTGACATAGTTCAAGAATATACTGATGCGGTCGTGAAAGAGTTACGGGCTAAACTAAGGGCCGATATTAAAGAAAGAACCATTATGTGGAATACGAAAAGTAGAAGCTATGAGGGGCTTGAGGTTGTAGTAGAACACTACTACCAAAAATTAAAGAAAAAAAAGGGAGGTGACAATTTCGTCGGGTGAGATTACTTTGCTACCTCATAAAAAAAAATCATTTTTTTATATTTTCTGCAACCAAATCATAATAATAGTTGGGTTCACTGAAATGCTTATAATTTAAAAATCTTAACTTCATTCAAAATTTCTCATCAAAAAGATTTAAATTTACTATTTTTTTATGATGAAATAATTAAATTTAATACTATAAATGAGGTGTCATGTTTATGGTTGAAGTCGAGTGCTCAAAATGTGGGAACCTTTTTAAAGGAAAAACAAAAAAAAAGCCATGAAAGAATTAATGAAGCATGCCAAAAAACATCATTCTAAAAAAGATATAAAAAAAATATTTAGAAACCTTAAGAAATTATAAATTAAAAAAACTTAGCGTTTTAAATTCGCGGAAACCCAATCATAATAGCCTTTGTCGTCTAATACTTTAGGTACTTCAGCGAAAAACTGAACTTATTTTTAGATAATAAAGAGAATAAATTAGTTATTTTTTTTTTCAATAATACAATATATAAATTAAGGTGTTATAATATGCCAGTAGTTCATGTAAATATGTGGAAAGGAATTTCTGAAGAGAGCGTTAGGCAAATAATAGCTGGAATAACTAAAGTTTTTGTCGATATGAATATTCCCGCCCAAGCAGTAGAGGTTCTTGTCCATGAAGTTCCAAAGACTCATTGGGGTATAGAAGGTAAGCCAGCTACAGAAGCTCGTCCAGATGCAAAACTTCCTTAATAGATATATAAATTAAATTAATTATCAATTCACAAGAGATTTGTTATTTTTTATTGGAAAATTTCAATAAGGAGATAAATTTAAGAGTTCATTATGCTAAAAATGAAGAGAAAGAAAAGAATATTTATTTCATTTATAATAATTTTTCATAAATTTCTCAGCAAAAACATTTAAATGTACTATCTTTTTATGATGAAATAATTGAATTTAATACTATCAATGAGGTGTCATATTTATGGTAGAAGTCGAATGTTCAAAATGTAGGGCTAGGTTTGAAGGAAAAACAGAAAGAAAAGCTAAGAAAAAATTAATGATGCACGCCAAAAAACATCATTCTAAAAAAGATGTAAAAGAAATTTTTAGGAAACTAAAATAAAAAAAGAAAAAAAATGGTTAAAATTATCTCTTTAAATTCGCTGAAACCCAATCATAATAACCCTTATCGTCTAAAACTTTAGGAACTTCAGCGAAAAATTGAGAAGTAATCTCCTTAACATGCTTTGCGGCAACTGGATGGAACATCATGGCAAGGTCTAATCCCACAAGACTGAGACTTAGGGCATTCATTATCTCCCAGATTGGTCCTCGATATTGACGTAATCCCCATTCAGGAGCTTGCTTTTCACTCATCCATGCCTCTCTTGCACCCCATGCGTTTGTTGTTCCCCCACTTATTGGATAGGCTAAATCGGTTTCACCTAACAATCCAGCAACACGCATTCTTTGATAAATACTGAAGCTATACTCCATCCCGTATCCTAAAATCGCAGCTACACAAGAAATTTATGTATTTTAAGCTGTTGCGCAAGTAGGATCCATAACGATCCTATTACGGGGGAGTCCTAATTCTAATGCATCTTTATTCATTTTAATTTGATTATTTAAATCTAAACTGGTCCAGAGTAGGCAGTTGTGATCGTATTTTACAGCTAATGGGATTTGACGGCCGTTTGATAAATTCAATTGACTTACATCTTCCCAAGTAGCTTTATCTGCTGCGGAGAGCATCAAAACCTCACTTTCGGTAATAGGAGCGGTTGCTTCAAAGAGTTGCTTATCTTTTTCTTTATTACCAGAGCATCCAATAATTACAGGGACATCTACTGCTTGAAGAATTTCTTCTAAATACTTTACTGATTGGGAAACAGGTGCATCTCCCATAGCAGGATCAATCTCTAATGAATGAAAAGTAATACATTCAGCGCCAAATTTATCTACAGCAAATTTAGCCCATTGAGCAGGATGTCCTAATACATCACCATATTCTTCTTTTATTGGTTTAGGAAGCATCATTTTTGCGCCCATATCAAAAACGTCATAAGTAACGAGGGGGGGATTGGGATTCCTTTTACTAAGTCCTAAGAAGTTATAAAAAGGAGGGACTACTTCGCCACCAATTACAGTTCTTTTACCATTTGAGCGGACAAATTCAACAGTTTCAATTTTCCCAGGATATTCTAAATCAAGTGAAAATTTGGCCGGCGTCCATTCTGCCTTCCCTGGAACCCCCGGCAATACAGCCTGAGCAGCAGCTTGTACGATGCTTGGCAACATTTGAAATTCAAGATATTCTGCAAACAAATCTACATCTTGGAGTTCGATTTCTTCAGTATCTTTCATAAATTTTGCTAATTTTTTACTTAATTCATCGAAGGAAATTTTACATCACACTTTTAATCTTAAAATTTTATTAATATTGAAAAAAACATTATACAAAATTTAAAATTTGTTTATTAAATTTGACAATTATTTAAATAGTAGTGGTATCGGATTTCGTTTTTAAATGTAAAAGATGAAATTTTGCTAACTTGAAAGAGGGATATTTAAAAATTATAATTTAGAATAAGGTTTCACTAAGGTTTAATTAAATTTTTATAATTAGAACACTATATTTTTCAAACCTAAGAATATAATTGAATTTCTCTTTATTTTTAAAAAAAATTATTTAAAAAAAGAATTTGGTTAAACAATTCTTATTCTTCTCTTATAAATGATAAAAATTGATACGGATGCAAGGAATAGCGAAAAAAGAATTAATTCCAATTGAAATCCAGGTATTATAGGAAGATAATATCTTGTTAAATCTTTATTTATAACTGTTCCATTAGTATAAGTTATAGTAGATGTTAAATAAAAAGTATCTGGTCCGCCACTGACTAATATTATCTCAATATAATAAATCTTTTCTTCAGTTGCAGTATAATTTATATACGGGTTATCGTCCAGACTATAGGCAACAGTTGGTGGAGTATTAAAAATGACTTTATTTAATGTATTATCATTATTTACATAAGATTGTACAGGTCTTACGTTGAATAGAAAAAGAGTAAAATTTCCACTTTCTGTATGCATTAAACTAAGCTCAATATTTTGGCTTTCATCCAAATCAGTTAGGAAGAAAGTGTAATTTCCATTATTGTTATTATCAATGTAAGTGAAAGCTATAGCATTATTAATTGGAACTATCATTAAAAGTAAAAAAATTGATATCAATATCTTTTTATATTTCATTATAAAAGTTACCGCAACATATTCAAAAAATATATTATAATATAATTATGAGTTTTAATTAAAATTCACTTTAGATCTTTTTGTTGAATTTTGAATAAAATTTAATAATATTGTCTTAAGCATATATCTTAGAGTTTTCATGGAGTATTTAATTATAGAAAATTTGGATTTTGGTAAATATCATGGACTAGGTAATGATTATGTAATAATTAATGATATTAGATGGAATATTCCAGAAGAGAAAAAATCAGCCTTAGCACTAAAATTGTGTGAAATTCATTTTTCAATAGGAGCAGATGGTTTAATTTTTGTATGTGAATCTAAAGATGCTGATATTAAAATGAGGATATTTAATAATGATGGATTAGAAGCGGAAATGTGTGGGAATGGGATAAGGTGTTTTTCAAAATATATCTATGAGAAGGATATTGTAAAAAAAGATGAGATCACAATAGAAACTCTCAAGGGTATCCTATTAGCAAAACTTAGTATTATCAATGGTAAGGTTAATAGCGTTGAAATTGATATGGGACCACCAATTCTGAATTGTGAGGAAATTCCTGTTATTTTAGACAGTCTAGTGAATCGATGTGTTAATGAACAACTAGTGATTTTGGATAAAATTTTTAATTTTACGGCGGTTTCAATGGGAAATCCACACGCAGTTATACTTACCAAAGAACTCCTAAATGATAACAAATTAAATATGTATGGCGCGGCAATAGAATCTCATGAGTGCTTTCCAAATAAGGTAAATGTTGAATTCGTCAAAGTAATCTCCGAGGAAGAGGCTATTGTGAGAGTGTTTGAAAGAGGTGTTGGAATCACTAAATCATGCGGTACAGGGGCTTGTGCTTCTGTTGTAGCAGGTACTATATTGGGTATTTTTAAAGAAAATATACCTATATTAGTGCATAATGACGGCGGAGATTTAAAAATTACCTATACTGGCAAAAGAGTTCTTATGGAAGGTCCGATAGATAAAGTTTTTGATGGTATAATTGAGAGAATCGAGATTTAACGAGTTACTTTTAAGATAAGATTAATTTGATTTTCTCAGAAATAAATCACTTTGATAACCTAATTGTGTTATATTATGAATTATATTGATTGGTTGGATAGGAAAGATTTAGAATACCGCGATGGAAATCTATATTTTGCCAATTTGAACACATTAGAAATTGCAGAAAAATTTGGTACTCCTATTTATGTTATAAATGAACAAAAGATTCGAGAGAGGTATAGAGAATTAAAGGATACTTTGAATTTAGGATATAAAAGAAATAGAATCTATTATGCCGTAAAATCAAATTCTAATTTATCAATTTTAAAAATATTAGTTTCTGAAGGATCAAGTTTCGATTGCTCATCAACAGGAGAGATTTATACATGTTTGAAATCGGGTGTTTCACCAGATCGAATAATATACACGGGAAATATGTTTACTAATAATGATTTTAAATTTGCTATTGATAATAATGTGTTAACTAACTTAGACAGCTATAGCCAATTAATTAGATTAGCAAAAATATATGAGAAAAAAGGAAAAGATAAATCAATCATTTCTTTTAGGTTTAATCCTGAATTCGGAGCGGGACATCATCCTCACACTATAACAGCAGGAAGAGAAATTAAATTTGGTATATTAGAGAATCAGATGATTAAAGCATATACGAAGGCTAAGGAATTAGGTTTTAAAAAATTCGGGATTCACCAGCATATCGGGTCGGGGATTATTGATGCTAAAAATTATGAAAAACCTAATGAGAAATTTCTTACTATTATAGAAAAACTAATAAACAAGTTAGGGATCCAATTTGAGTTTGTAGACTTTGGCGGAGGTCTGGGTATTCCTTACTATCCAGAAGAGAGTCCGATTGATTTAAATGAATATAGTGAAATCGTGCTTACCAGTTTTAAAGAAATTGTAGAAAAAGGAGAAATTGGTGAACCTTTTCTTTTTATTGAACCTGGACGTTATATTTCTGCAGAAGCAAGTATTATTTTAACACATATAAACACAATAAAAGATAATGGTTATAAATTGTTTGCTGGGTTAGATGCGGGATTCAACATTTTAATTCGGCCTACTTTGTATGGCTCATATCATCATATTATAGTTTGCAATCAAAGAAATAAAGAAAAAATATTGAAGTATGATATTGTAGGACCTATATGTGAATCAGGAGATGTCCTTGGTAAGGAAAGAAATTTACCCGAATTGAACGAAGGAGACTATCTTGCAATATTAGATGCTGGTGCTTATGGATTTACTATGAGTAGTTCTTATAATTCAAGACCAAGACCAGCAGAACTCTTAATAAATGATGGTAATATATTCAAAATCCGTAATGAAGAAACGTTTGATGACCTAATTAGAAATCAAATAGTTCCAGATTATTTGAAATAATTATTATTGCTTTGCTTAACCAACAAAAATAAAAATTTATATCTATTATTATTCTATTGAGATAAAATTATAAAAAGTGAGACTATTAGGGCTTGGATACCCCTTAATGTTCTCGATGAAGTGTTGGCATTATGAAATCTACGTAAAGTTGTACAACTAAGGAGATTGATGATAATACTGATCTGCACTGATCTTTTTTATAATTTTATCTTATCTAAAAATATTATCATGAAGGAGATTTCCTTTTATAAGCCTAATACTTCCCTTGTGGAGTATATCTTATTTTCTTTAGCAGTTGTAATAAATTTTATTGCTTTTAATGCCCCATTAGCGAAGCATTCTCTATTATGAGCTTGATGTTTCAATTCAATTCTTTCTCCCGGTCCACCATATAATATTGTATGATCTCCTACAATATCACCCGCTCTAATAGAATGGATTCCAATTTCATTTTTGGCGCCAACTGACCGCTTATTAGGTCCGCGACTTCGACCAAATTTAGCTATATCTTCAAAATTAGATCCAAGTGTTTCACTTATTATCTGTCCTATTTTCATTGCAGTACCACTTGGAGCGTCAATTTTTCTATTATGATGTGCTTCTAACACTTCAATATCCCAATCAGCTAAATATTTAGTTAATATTGATGCCATTTTAAAGAGTATATTAATTCCAACAGCCATATTAGGTGATATAACTGCCGGTGCTTTATTTCTTTTTACAAGTTCTTCAAATGTAGTAAAAAATTCTTCTGATAATGCAGTAGTACCAATTACACATCGGATTCCATTCTCAACACATATTATACAATTTTTTTCAGTTGCTTGTGCCACAGTAAAATCTACTGCTACATCTGGGTGAGTTTTATTAATTATGTCTTGTAGATTATCTACATCATTTATTTTTATATTATTTGGATCTTTTACACCTATTAAGACACCTAAATCACCACCGATATTAGTGATATCGCATGCCGCAACAACATCTATTTCTTGGTCTATTAAAGCTAATTTACTTATTAGCTTACTCGTTGTACCAGTTGGTCCTAAAATTAATAATTTAATCATATTTTGACCTCTTTTATTAATTAAATTAGATGTAGTTTTTCTAATACTTCTTTTATTTTCATTTGATTAGTTTCTAATGGGGGAGTTAATGGCATCCTCATCCTTTTATTCATTAAACCCATAAGCTCAGCAGCAAATTTTATAGGTCCAGGATTAGTTTCGATGAAAAGAACCTTGAATAAATCATAGAGTTCCAATTGCAAAACCCTTGCTTTTATCCATTCATTTTTAAGCATAGTATTAGTGAATTCAACCATCTTTGAAGGAATAATATTAGAGGCCACGCTAATAACTCCCTTCCCCCCCAAAGTCATAATGTGATATGTAAAACTATCATCTCCACTTAATACAATAAAATTATCAGGAGTAGTTTTAATGATTTTAGTAATCTGATCAATGTTTCCACTAGCACATTTTATTCCTACAATATTATCTTTAGTATTCGCTAATTTAGATACAGTTTCAGGTTCTAAATTTGTTCCTGTGCGACTTGGAACATTATATAAAACTATTGGAAGAGATATGGAATCCGCAATTGTTGAAAAATGGTCTATAAGCGAATGCTGCACTGGTTTATTATAATAGGGTACAACTAGTAATATCCCATCCACCCCTATTTTTTCAGCGTATTGAGATAAGGAAATAGATTCCTTAGTAGAATTACTCCCTGTCCCCGCGAGCACGAATGGGTTTTTATTACTTTTAGATACCTCATCCACTGCAATTTCCATAGCTTGGTGATGTTCTTCATGAGACATTGTAGCACTCTCTCCAGTCGTGCCCATTGTTAAGATTTGGCACCCATTATCAATTTGAAACCGAATAAATTCTCTATATTTCTCTTCGTTTAATGATAAATCTTCATTGAATGGAGTGATCATAGCTGTAATTACATTATTTAGTTTATCTAGTTTAGTCATTTATATCCCTCACATTTCGTTTTGAATTACAATTTAAAACATTAACTAGTTAAATTCATATATAAGCCTTTTTACTAACTTTATAATTTTTATAGATTGCTTTGAAAGATTTAGCTTCTATTTATATTTAAAGGAAAAATTATCATTAGAGCGAAATTTTATAATCCCTTCTTATTATTGATATAATATGGAGATAAATCTTTTAGACAAATTTCAAGGCTGTTTATTAGGTGTAGCAATAGGAGATACCTTGGGACATCCTTTTGAAGGGAAACTTCGTTCCCAAATACATACTTATTTTGATGATTTTGATGAGTTTATTCAAAAAAATAAATCTATATTTAGAACGTACACAGACGATACACAATTAACTCTTCATACTGCTAAAGCTCTAATTAAAGGCAATGGTTTTAAAATCGAATACTTTCTCGATGAATATATAAATTGGTTAGATGATCCTCCTATTGGGCCTAGTTATGGTTGTATATCCTCAATCAGAAAATTAAAATTAGGTGTACCTTGGAAGGAGGCGGCTTCAAATTCTGGGGGGAACGGTACAACTATGAGAATTGCTCCAATTGGGTTATACTACTGTAAAGATCCTAAAGCATTAAAAGCAACTGCAATAAATTCAAGTGTAATTACCCACACTCATCCAGCGGCTTCAGCGGGAGCAGTAGTTATAGCAAGTGCTATAGCATTTTTAATAGATAAAAATCCTGAAACTGGTTTTTCCATAGATGAATTTTTTAAAGTTATTACTAATTCAATTGCTAATACTCAAGATGATATATGGGAAGAATTCATTAAAATCTTAAATAAATTGAAATCGAAATTAAATATACCAATTGAATCAGGATTGATTAAATTTTCACAAGCGGGAGTTAAATCACCATATTTTATCGAAGATTATTTAGGTCAAGCTTTCGTTCATCCATATACCATAAGTACTGTCGTTTGTGCAATTTTCATCTTTTTAAAAAGACTAACTTCATTCAAAGAGTGTATATTCGAGCTTGCGACAGCTGGGGGGGATAGTGATACTGTTGGAGCAATAGGAGGAAGTCTAGCAGGAGCTTATTTTGGTATGCAAAACATCTCTCCTGATTTAAAAAAATTAGTTAAAAGTAATAAAAAAATCTTGAAAATCAGTGAGGATCTTTACGTTAATTTTAAGGAAAAATATTGAAAAGGTTGTTACAAGCTCTTAAAGAAAATTGTTAATTTTTTCAAGCAAGATTCACAAAATTGTGGAGGTTTCTTATCTGTATCCATTAGAGTATTTGAGAATCGCATTATACAAAATTTATTACAATGTTCTAAACTGAATGTATGTCCAAGTTCATGGACAGCTTCTTTCAATATCCTTAATTCGAAAATATCATTGTTTTCAGGTCTTCTATAAAACTTTTCTCTGAGTCTTGTGGTTGAAATTAAGGCAACAACTGGAACTCCTGAAATTCTTTTTTTTGGATTTATAGCAATACCAAATACAAAATTTAATGGTTCTGAATAAAGATCTTTATCCACTACTCCCAATATTCGAAAAGCGTGAAAATTTTTAGTATGATTTATAAATCTTTTTAAAATTTTATCAGCATTATATTGTCTTCTTTCTGAATTATATTCTGCTTTCTCCAATTGATTTGCATCCTTAATTATATTGAAAGACATATTAAGGTTATTAAATATATTTTCAAGGTTATCTTTCAATTTCACCAAAATTGTTTGTTCCAAGTCTCCAATTTTTAACAAATCAATAATTTTCTTCATTTTAAATTATGAAATGTTAGAGTAATTTTAATTAAAAATCTAACAAGTTAATTGAAAGCCTTAAAATCAGATACTAATTTTTATAATGTCTAAGTATAAATTGAAAAAATATTTTAATTTTTATTGTTTGTATTATATAAGAATTAGAATTTATATCAAGTTATATAATAAATGATATAATCTCTTAATATTAGTAAAAATTTTTAAAAAGAGAAGTCTGTTTGGCAATGGGAGGGTAGTCTAGCTTGGTATGATACTGTAGAAGCTTTCTCTACAGCGTGAATCTTGGTTTGGGACCAAGGGGTCGGGGGTTCAAATCCCCCCTCTCCCATTTTTTGTTTTCTTAATCCCTCTCAAAATAATGTCTATACATCTATTAAATCTTCAATCTCTATAGCATCTTCTTTATCAAAGTAAACCTCAGGGATTAGTTCTTGAATTGATGAAAATAGATTTAAGATAATTGCTGGATTTTCGGAGGTTACAATATGATATCTTAAAATTTTACTTAATTTAGATATATGAATATTATCTTTAAAGAGTTTAAACAGTTGAATAATATCATTTTTAAAGGTTGTATCTTTTTGTATCCACGCAATCAGTCTGTTATTTTTTGATCGCTTATTTGGTTTAATCTTTAAAATTAATTTCATTTAACAGTACTCCAATATTGATTTTGATATTTACCTTAATTATATGACTACATATTTAAACAAGGATATTTTTGAAGAAAGATATATTTAATTTCCTTATTTTTTCTTACTTAAGAATTTATTAAGTTCTTTTGTAATTTGGTAGGTTTTTTTGTTCTTTATCCAATACCTGATTTTTGGAGATCTGAGGAAAGTTTGAATCTTCTGGTTTAATTCATCCAATTTTTTTCTATCTTCCTTTGATAATTGTGGAATTTCTTTTTCAATTTTATATATATTGTTAAGATAATGAACTCAATTTCGTTAATTCATCAATATCATCGGGAAGGTAATCAATTCCGCTAAATTCTTTTATAACAATTGAAATTATTTTAGATTTTAATTCTAATATAAGATTAGGATAAGTCATTTGATATTCACCACCGATACTCTCACAATCATCTTCAATTAGTATATCTGGCTTAGCTTCTTCAATTGGTAAATTCCAATTTTTTTCTTTTCGGTAAAATATCGGTCCTTTTGGAAAATCATATTTTTTTAAAACCTTCTCATCCTTCTTAACATTTCCAAGAGATAAATGAGAACTAAGATACAAGATCTCAGCCCCTTGATTTTGCCATGTAATTAATTTTTTAACAACATTACCAATTGGAATGTATGAACCAAAATCAGATATTGATCCATCAACATCATCTATAATTTGTTGTATTACTCTCTCTCTTGAAAGCCCCAAAGCATTCCTATGCATGATACAGGTTCCATGAAGAAACACTAGAATCCTTGGTTTCTTTTTAGCTAATAAATTTTTTTTCACTTTTTTTTACTCAGAAAGGATTTTTCTTAATTCCTCTGTTACTTTATTAACTTTCTTATCTTTTATCCAGTACCTGATTTTTGGAGATCTGAGGAAAGTTTGAATCTTCTGGTTTAATTCATCCAATTTTTTTCTATCTTCCTTTGATAACTGTGGAATTTCTTCTTCAATTTTCTTTTGTAATTTTTTGACTTCTTCTTCAATCTCTGGGATTTTTTTTTGGCCTTTTCCCCGAATCAACGCTTTTCTAAGAATTTCTTTTATACTTTTTATCCAACCCTGTATCCACGGATAATTTCCTTTCTTCTTAGGATCTATGATTACAACTTCCTTTCTATTAACAACTATCAAATCATCAGGACAAGAATTTTCGCATGCTCCGCAATAAAAACATTCATTTTCATTACATGCAATTTTTCCATATTTTTTCACATCTTCAGCGCGTTCAGGAATAAAAAAAGACTCTGTTGGGCAGATATTGACACAAGCTTTACAACCTTGAGGATCACATTTATGGAGCATGTTTTTTTTGATAATAACTTCTCCTTTAATTGGAGAATCAATTGAAAAACATTGGACGGGGCACTCCTTTTGAATTTTAAAGTATTCCTTTATATTGTTTCTATCTCTAACTTTTAAACATAACTGGCATATTTCATTTTTAGAATCTTCAATACATTTTTTCATATCTATCTTGAAAAACTTTCCAATTGATGGGAATTCTTCAAGGTCTATTTGTTCTTCGGGAATAATATTTTCATGGAATGCATCATTTGGGCAGACTACTGCGCATAACATGCAATAACAGCATTTATCATGGTCTATCAATATTTTTGGATTACTATCATCTAATATTCCTTGAGCGATATCGGGAATTGGCCCAAGCTCAATTGCATCAACAGGACAGATAATTTTGCATAATGAACATCCTATACAACGTTTTATATCATATATAAGTTTTTTATCAACATTTTGAAACTTCCATTTAAGTATTAATTGTTCAGGCAATATGTCCATGTCTTTTTGAATAGATTCTTTTTTTCCATCAATAGATTCATCATCAGATATTGTTTGCGTAATTTTTATGCCCTCTTTTTTATTTACATATTATTATAGAATTTTTTTATATTATCCTTTATATAATGGGTAAAAGATAAAAGCTTATTTTCTAAGTTCTTGTAAAATTGAAGTACAAAAAAAATTTACGGTAATGGTTTTGAAATACTTCTGGTATTTATATTTTTATAATATAATCCAGGATTCAAGATAATTTTATTTAATGTCAAAACATAAATACTATTATTTTTGTAATAGGTTTGTACGATTGTTGAGAAAAAATTTCTATTTTAAAGTTATCTAAAACAGAAGTTTTCTAAATAGGATTAGTTTCCTAAAAGGTGAATTAGGGATAAAAACAATTTTTATTGCTGAAGATGATAGAGATCTTCAAAGACTATATGGACTCTTATTAGGAATGGCGGGCTTTCAAATTTTAAGCATTGCGAATAATGGAGAGGAGGCAATAAGAATGTTCAATTCTTTTACTAAAAAACCCGATATAACAATTTTAGATCATAGAATGCCTATTAAAAATGGGATAGATGCTTTAAAAGAAATTCTACAAATTGATCGTAATTCAAAAGTTATTTTTGCGAGTGCTGACAAAACTATTAAAGAAGAAGTCTATGCTAATGGAGCGATGGGTTTCTTGGATAAACCTTTTACGAGTCAAAAATTAATAAATACCCTTAATGAATGCTTGAATTCACAAAAGTTATATCATTAATGAAGTACAGAGATAACAGGAATTTTCCTATAAACCGTTTTATATTTTAATTAAGAGATATAATCATAACTCCCTTGATCAAAATTATATATATATTCAATTTCTGCCTCAGATTTAAGATCTGGAGGAGCATAAATTAAAGGTAAATTAGGAAAATAAGTACCAATACCATTTTTTGCGAGAATTATAGCAGGGTGGCTGCTTTCCTTGAAAATTTCCTCACTAATTCTAAGAGTGATATTTCTGCATTGTTGTTCATTTAGAATACCTAAAGAATGAATATATTCATGTAAAAGAATGTGATACGTATAAGCCCATACAATTTCATAAGGTTGTTCTTTTAAAATGATTTTAAGGGGTGTTTTATTCATTACAATATCTGTCCCTGGAGTGAAATGCATTCCACCTATAAAGCCCCCTCTATACATACCCATTTCCACAAGTCCAAGACTTAAACCAGCTCGATGACGTCCATAGACTATTTCTACATCTTTTTTAACTCGTTCAAATATATCAGGCATTAATTTTTTTAAATCTTGTAGATTCATGATTCACTATTAAAATTAGGTAAAAATTTCGAAGAAAGCTTTGTATTAAAAATCGAAAAACCAATCATCCTCATCTTCACGAAAGACATCCATTAAACTGGACAAATCTCTAAGTAGATGCCTAATGGATACTTTATGTTGATCCCTTCTAATCGGTCCCATTTCTGAAAAGAACATTTCATCAAGTAATTTATCAATGTTTATTCTTTTAAAATATTTTATTGGATTGTAAAAAAGTGTATAAAAAATCTCTTTCTCTAAATTGGGTTGCTCTTTTGTCTTAAGTTCATCTTCATATTGGTCTTTGATTATGTTTTTCAATTCTATAATAAAACATTCTTTATTATGTAATAGCACAGTTCTCTTTTGTTCTAAACCGCCTATATTTTGTTCAATTTCCTTAATTTTTTCCGCTAAAAATCTGAGCTTCTTATCCGGGCTCCTAATTTTTTGATAATCTACTTGACATCCCGTGTCTTTAAGTTTCAAATTGTCTCGAGCGTTATTAAATTTAGCTATGTTGTAATTTATATTAAAATAATCCGGAGTGACATCAATTCTTAAAGATAGATTACAATTAACACGATATTTAATACTTCTTGGATCTTCACCAAAGCTTTCAATTATCCCATAATCAGTAAGCATTTTAAGTTGGCTATGAATCGCTTGTCTTGATATCTTTTTTCCGAACGAGGCTGCCAATTCCGAAGCCCCTAACGGAACTTTTGCTAACTTTGATAAAATCATTCTTCTTGTAGGATTTCCTAATATTTCAAACAAGCTATCAATACTAAGAAAAACATCTCCTCCTTCTTGGTCCTCTAATTCCATTTTAATCACTCCTTTTTTTTAGTTTTCTTTTTAAATGTTTATTATCGATATAATTCTTCTGTAGGTTCTTTTGAATATGTTTCATGGGATTTTTTAGCCTTATCGGCTGATTTTAATACCTTTTCTATTGACATTTCAAATTCAGCTTTAGAAAGTTTTACTACTTTAACTGAATCTTCATTCTTTGTGTCGATTTTTGTATCAATAATAGCCTTGCGAATAGTTAAGAGTGTTGCTTCTTCACAGATTGCTTGAATATCAGCACCAGTATATCCTTCTAAATCTTGTGACAGTTGATCAATGCTTACATCTTTAGCTAATGGCTTATTTTTAAGATGAATTTTAAATATCTCAACACGTGTATCTTTGTCTGGCATCGGTATATCAACATGTCTTCCAAATCTCCCTGAACGTAATAAAGCAGGATCAAGCATATCTGGTCGATTTGTAGCAGCAAGTAATATAACGTCTTTTAATCCTTCTAATCCATCCATCTCTGTTAGTAACTGAGAGACTACTTGTTCTGTTACCTGGGAGCTAGCAAATCTACCCCTCATACCGGCTATTGCATCGACTTCATCAAAAAATATAATACAAGGAGCTGCTGCTCTTGCTTTTCGAAATGTTTCTCTTACTGCTTTTTCACTTTCACCAACCCATTTAGAAAGAAACTCTGGTCCTTTTACTGAAATAAAATTAACTTCACTTTCATGAGCTAGTGCTTTTGCTAAAAGAGTTTTTCCCGTTCCAGGAGGTCCAAAGAGCAATATTCCATTAGGTGGTTTTGAATTTAAGTGTTTGTATAATTCTGGATATTTTAATGGCCATTCAATTATTTCCATTAATTGTTGTTTTGCTTCTTCTAAACCGCCAATATCATCCCATGTTTCAGTAGGTTGACTAATTAAGACCTCTCTCAAAGCTGAGGGTTCGATACTATTTAAGGCCGTTTCAAAATCTTTCATCTTAATTAGAAGGTCAGCTAAAATTTCAGGAGGAATTGGTTTATCTAAATCAATTTTTGGTAATATCTCTCTAATTGCTAACATTGCAGCTTCTTTTGCTAATGCTTCTACATCCGCACCGACAAACCCATGAGTTTTTTCAGCTATAAGACGCAGATCTACATCATCATATAAGGGCATTCCACGTGTATGGATTAATAATATTTCATATCTACCATCTGTATCTGGGACACCAATCTCGATTTCTCGGTCAAATCTTCCAGGACGCCTAAGTGCTGGATCTATATCATTCACTCTATTTGTTGCCCCTATAACAATGGTTTCACCCCTCCCTTCTAAACCATCTAATAATGAAAGTAATTGAGCAACAACTCTTCTTTCTACTTCACCAGTGACTTCACCCCTCTTAGGAGCTATTGAATCCAATTCATCAATGAAGATTATCGAGGGTGCCATCTCTTTAGCTTCTTCAAATACCTTACGAAGATTTTCCTCACTCTGTCCATAGAACTTACTCATAATTTCAGGTCCGCTGATTGTTATAAAATGTGCCTCAGTTTCATACGCAACAGCTCTCGCAAGCAAGGTCTTACCCGTACCCGGAGGTCCATGCAGTAAAACCCCTTTAGGAGGGTCAATACCTATTCTTTTAAATAGTTCGGGATGTCTTATTGGTAATTCAATCATTTCCCGAATCTTCTGGATCTCTTCTTCTAGACCCCCAATATCTTCATAAGTAACTCTCCTTGCCTCTAATTCTTCAAGCTCTTTATGTGTTTTTTCTGAGATCGTAATTTTAGTATCTAAATGAATCCTAACAGCCGCAGCTTTAGGATTAAAATCTATAACTATAAAATCAATCCTTCGCCCCATCGCATTAAAACTGAGAATATCTCCTTTAGTAATAACACGATTTTCTAACATTCGTACCAATTGATCAGATCTCCTAAGAATAACAGACTCTTCTAACCCAGCAAATGTAATCCTATCGGCCAAACTAGCATCTATTCTTCGAATTTCTACTATATCATCTAGGGAAGCACCAATATTCCTTCGTAATGAAGAATCTATTCTGATTGTATTTGTACCTGCATCTTCTAGTTTTCCTGGATATAGTAAAGCAGCAGTTTTCTTACCCGCCACATTATGGGAGATTTCAATAACATCACCAGTTCTAAGGTTAAGGTTGCCAATTACTTCGGGATCTATTCTTATTCTTCCTCTACCAGCATCTCCTTTATAAGCATCTTTTATCCTTACTTTTATTCCTTCTCCCCTATACTCCCGGGTTATCCCACTCATTTTTTTATCACTTTATATTCATTTTTGTTTAATTTTTCATTCTATATTTTTATATATAATAATTAATAGCTCTCTGATTTCTTTATTAGAATAATAGCTAATCCATTTTTTACTTCAATATTATAGTCTCTAGTTGAAGCTATGAAAGGTAAATAAATATTTTTTATATATTTTCTAGTTTCATTTTCAGCTTTAAAGATTAACTTATTTCCTTCGTCGCAAATATCTATCATGATTTCCTCTTCACTTATTCCAGGAATTTCAAGAACAATTTCAGTATAATCATTGCAATCATTAATTTCGGTATGTGGCTCTATTATATTTAAATCCTCATCATATTCACTTGATTCTAAAGAAAGCTCACTGACATCAATTTCTTCAATATTTCTTGATTCAAGTGACTTTTTAATGCTAGGATATTTCGCTATATCTATCCCCTCAAAATACTCTTGAATCTTCTTCTCATCGATATTTCCTTCAATTCGAATCTCAGGTTTTTCCATACCTGTTTCAAAATGATATGATATCTTAATCCCTTTTACTTTCTTATCATCGGGTTTTAATCTTGATTTATTTTCTGAATCTGGAATAAATAAAAAATCCACATCAAATTTATCTGAATCTAATTTAAAATATCTTTTAATTTCATCAATAATGTCATCAAATTCATCCTTAATCATTTATCACCAAATTTTTTAATACCGTCAATTTATAATTGACAACTTAGTTCTTACAATTAAACTATACTATAAAACCTATAAAAACTTATCGATTTTGGAAAATAAAGTAGTAAAGCTTGAGAAATAAGTTTAACTAAAGATTATAATATTCTTTTAATAATTTATTTATCATTTTTCCATCTAAATTAAAAAGTTGAAAAAATAGTTGATCTAATATGGCTTTTATATTATCCCTATCATGTTTTTTTAATAATCTAATTACATTTTCTTTTAATTTGATATTTTTGGTATATGTGAAGTAATTTGAAGTCTGTATTTTTTCAATACAATTTTCAATATTTTTGTTGGATTTGCCGTAAGTAATTGCAATTAAGTAATAAGAAAATGTTTTGATTAATTCTATAATAGCTTTACTCTCTTTATTTATGAAATTATTTAGATGAGGTATAGGTAATCCTTGTTCAAGCTTAGTTTTACTTCTTTTTACAGAAATATTTTTTGCTTGAAAAATGAAAGTGACTAATCTGGAATTTAGATAGGCAAGGATAAACAGATAGTCAATCTTTTCATCGGGGTATTTTTGCCATAGGAAGTATGTATCTGAAGTGGCATAGTAAGAGGTGTTTGTATATCCAAAATTATTTTCTTTTGAAATAAATTTAAAAAAGATCTTCTCCCCCTTATCATATAAAGGTTCAAGATCTGTTAATTTTTCTATATTATTTCCTTCAAATAGGCGGATAAAAGAACCTCTTCTAGGAAAATAAAAATCATCTGAGTTTTCTTTGGCATTAATTAAAATATCTTTTAATTCTTTTTCATATTGTCGAATATATTTTGAAAGAAGAGGGTATTTCATTTCAAATAGTTGGTTTCGTTCAAGATTAGATTGTGATTTAAATTCATTTTTATTAAAATAAATCACATATCCTATATAGTCATCTTTCTCATACCCATATGCTTTAATTGATTTACTTTTATATATTTTTTTTAATCTTGATTTCTCAGCTTTAGAGAGTTTAAAAAATTCTCCATTTATACGAATAAAGAAATCATTATTCTTAATTATTAAATTTTTACCCTCATTCAATATGAAAATAGAATCTTTTATGAGAATTAGCCCATTTCGTATTTTGAAATAATCTTTTAATAATGAATTTTTTCTATTTACCTTACAATAGATTTCAATTTTGTCTACTACACCTTTTACCTCATTAGGGTATATGAGATTCCAACTTTCATTTTTTCTTAAATCTTTATTAGTTATTGCTGATATGAATCTCTTTCCATTGCTTAAAACATTTCTAGAACTTAAGTTTTTGAAAACTACTTCATTTAATGATTTAGAATTTTGATCGATTTCTTTATTTTCAATAATTTGAATTACTTCAATATTTTTATTTTTCATTTGAATTTTCTCTTGCTCAGTCTTTTTTTGTAAAATAAAAATACAGTTTTGTTGACCTTTAGCACTTTCAAATAAGTGTAAATGAGATAAATCTATATATTGAAGCAAAAAACACTCTTTTAACATATGTGGTTTTAATAATTTTATACCAGTTTTCTTAGATTTTGTAATCCAATAATTAGTGGTAATAAAGGAAAGAAGCCCACCCGGTTTTAATTTTTCTATTCCTAAATGAATGAAAAAGTAAAATAAATCCATATTCCCTACAAAAAATTTCGCACAAAAAAGATACTTCTTTATATATTCCTGAAAAATTTCAGCATTATAATTTTGTCCCAAATATGGAGGGTTTCCAATTATGATATCAAATTTTTCATTTGGATTTGAGCCTAAAAAATTATTAAATTTAAAGTCTATATTAGGATAAGATTTCAAAAGAGTGTCTTTCAAATTATCATCCATCTCATAAGCAGTTATATCGGAAAAGTTATATTTTAAGAGATATTTCAGAAAAATCCCTTCTCCTACAGAGGGCTCTAAGATTTTTAAATTAGAAGGGTCTTTTCTTGATTTTGTGATGAATGAAATTATGTTTCTTACCATAAATTCAGCAATATAACTTGGAGTAAAGATTTGTCCAATTCTATTATCTCTTTTAAAATTAATGTTTTTTATTACCATCTAATCTTAATATTGGATTAAGAATCTAAATAGTTGATGGTCGTATTATTCACTATAGTAAAGTTAAGAAAAACATAACTATTAATAGAGATATTGTCTTAAATTCCTTCTGGTATTAAAAGAATGAAAATACTTCCTTTTGAATGATCTCCCTTTATTCTATCTTCTACCCAGATTTTGCCATTGTAAAGATCGATGGTCCTTTTCACAAGTGATAATCCTAAGCCCATACCACCATTTAATGATTGTTCTTTAGAACCTCTTTCGAAAATATATTGTTTCCTCATATTTTCAATCCCATCAGCATTATCAATAAATTGAATCTTAATATATCTTTTTCCTTCAAATGGTTCTTTCGAAACTTTAATTTCAATTTTCACGTCTATATTACTATTATGTCTCACAGCATTTAATAATAAATTCTCAAAAATATCTAATAACAATTCATTTGAATAGACAAAATATTCTTTTTTCTCAGTACTAAATTGAATATTTATTTTTCTAGTTTGGAAACTTTGTTTAAGAAATTTAATTGACTCTTTTAAAGTACTGTTTACTCTAATTGGTTTAAGTGTAAATTTGGATTCATGTAGTGTCGATAATTTACGTACATTTGCTATTAATTTTGATCCTCTATTTACTTGTTCTCTGATGATTCCATACAATTCTTTAACTGTACTCACCTTTTCAGGATTTTTAAAATAAAGTACACTAAGTTCTAATGATGATAGTATATTTTGGAGTATATTATTGATATCATGTACAAATATGTCCTTGTATAAATTAGCTTGATCGTAAGCTTCTCGATATTTCTCTTCAGATTCCTTAAGTAATTTTTCAGATTCGAATTTCTGAATAAGAATTCCCATTTCTTTACCTATTGCCACTAATAACTTTAATTCATTTCTAGAGAGAATTTGATGAACGGGAGACCCAATATTCATACTCCCTACATATTCATCCTTTGAACGGAGAGGAATGATCGCAGCTGAATAAACACCTAATTCTTTCGAATTTTCCATGAATTCTGAGAAATCTTCAATATAAAATGGTTCATTTTTATCAAAAACTTTCATAAAGAGACCTTTTGATATATCTATATCCTCTACTGCAACGATAAAATCAGGATGTACATTTTTATGCAAAATAAGTTTGTTATGTTGAGTTTTAGGATTATAAAGATAGACTCCTCCTCTATCAAAGCTTACTATATCCAAAACTTGATCATAGGACTTTTTCAAGAACTCTTGAAGGCTTGTGGATTCATTACCTAATGTGATTATCCTGTTTAAGATCTCCAAAGTTTTAGCATGATCCATTAATTTTTGTTCAGTTCTCTTCCGATCAGTAATATCTATAACTATGGATCGAGATTCTTTTATTTCACCGAAATCATTAAATACTGGATTGACATTAAGGCTTACCCAAATTATTTCACCGTTTTTTCTCCTCATTTGGAGTTCTTCATCTTGAATTTTTATTCCTTTAAGGAATGTTTGGAATACTCTTTTCGCTTTATTTAAGCCATAATTTGTATCAGCATATAAATCAAAAAGTGTAAGATTTAATAGTTCCTCTTTTGTATAGCCTGATAAAGTTAATGCGGCATTATTAAATCGATGAATTTTTTTATCATTTCCAATTGAAAAAAAAGCAGTTGGAGCATTTTCATACCATTCTCGATAATTTCCTTCTAATTTTTTAAGGGCGGTTTCAAATTTTATACGTTCAGATATATCTCTACTGATCTCAAATAAAATGTTTTGATCCCCCCATCTTCCTTTTGTGACCTTAGTTTCAACAGGTATGAGTTTCCCTTCTTTTGTTAATAATGGAATTGGACATATTTCTCTTTCACCTTTTAGCATTTCTCCTATGAATATTGTAGCTTCTTCACGAAATTCTGGAGGATGAATCATTATAGCTTCCTGACCAATTAATTCATCCAAAGAATATTTTAACCTTTTTAATACAGTTGAGTTAACATATAGTATTTTGGCTTTATAATCTAATACAAATATGAAATCTTCCATTGAATCAAAAAGCTTTTTGATATCTTTTTTGGATATTCCTGATGACCCCGTTGATAGAAAATCTGGTTCTACATCAGGTTCCATGATTACTAAATTTTATGTTTTATAATAAAGTGTATTAATTTGATAAAAAGAACTGGATTTTCTATATAAATTTAAGTTTTAGCAAAAGTTTAAAAAAAAAGTGAAAACTAAGAAAAAAAACTCTCTCTTATGAAATTAACCGTGGTGATGCTCATGACGTTCCATTTTAATATTAACCGGTTTCAAATTGCCAATTGCCCACCCTGTTACTTCATTAAGAGAAGGGTGTATAATCATTGAACGATATATAGGCATAAAGGATCCTGCTTCAGGACAAGCTCTTTCTACTTTAGGTAGGCTTTTTTCATCCCTAAATTCTGGTAGTGTACAAGTAAATCCTGAATTCATTAAATATACAAATGGTTGCACTAAAAGAGCCGCATGAGGACCTACTACATGGGCTCCTAATATTTTATAAGATTTATCAACAATTAATTTTACAAAGCCATCATCTTCTTGATTACTTTCAAAACCCATTGCAAATCCTTTTGCTATGGTTGAATAATTTTTCATAGCAACATAAATCTCATAACCTTTTTCAATAGCTTCTACTTGTGTCATTCCAACATGTCCTACTTGAGGATATGTAAAGATAGCCCATGGAACTGCAGAATAATCGACAGATCTTTTTTGATCCTCTGGACCAAATATATTATTTGTGCAGGTTTCTGCTTCATAATTTGCCTTATGTCTAAATTGATAAAGACCGTTTGCATCTCCTATACACCAAATATTATTCTTATTGGTTTCTAAGTATTGATTAGTTTTTATCCAACCCCTCTCGTCCGTTACAACCCCAGTATTTTCTACCTTTAATAAGTCTGCATTTGAACGTCGTCCTGCTGCAATAAGAATTTCTTCAGCTATTATTTCCTTTTCTACTCCAGTTTTCATATTTTTTACTAAAATTACTTTTTGATTTTTGTTCAGATATGCTTTTACTGCCTTTTCATTTAACAAAACTTTCATATGATTGTTGAAACTTTTTTCCAATAGTTCGCTAATCTCAGGTTCTTCTGTTATAGTTAATCGAGGAAGCATCTCCACAATAATCACTTCAGTACCCATTGCAGAGAAAATATGTGCAAATTCTGCTGCTATAACTCCACCACCAATAATAATGAGACTCTTCCATGGCTTCTTTGGAAATCTATCACCAAAAAAGTTTTCATTGGTTATATAGTTCATATCTTCTATTCCCTGAATTGGTGGTATAAAAGATCTCGCCCCTGAGGCAATTACAAATCGTTCCGCTTTGAAATGTCCTAACTCTTTACTTTTCTTAGTATCATTCACTTTCATCTCATATTCTCCTACAAATTCTCCAACCCCCTTATACACTTTCAAATTCGGCACAGTTGATAATCCTTGGTCAATCATTTTGCTTTCATCGATTTGAGACCACATTCTTTTTGAAATTAATTCCCAATCAATATTTTCTACGTTGAACTTAATTCCAACTTTTTTGGCATGCTGAGTTTCTCGGATTAAATCAGCCGGATAGACCAAAACTTTTGAAGGGATACAACCTCGTGTTAAACAGGTGCCTCCTATTTTAGTATTTTCTACAAGAGCACAATTCATTCCTAATTGAAGTCCGACATTCAAAACACTTAATCCTACTCCGCTTCCAATAACTACTAAGTCATATGTTTCCATAATTTCATTTTTATCTATATCGTTTTTAAAGTTTATAGTAATAATTTAAAGGATAGTATTAAAAAAATTGATACAGATAAATTTTGAATATCAATAAGGAGATAATTTTATTTGAAAATTAAGAATTAGTAGGTATTAAAACTACAAAATTACTTCCTTGTTTATAGACACCTTTGACTTTATCCTCTACCCTAAAATCACCATGATAAATGTCTAATATATTTTTAACAAGAGATAATCTAATCCAAATTCCTTTTTAAAACACTTATATGGTCAACTAATAATGTTTAAATTTATGTGTTAAAATATCGATTTTAAGCATTCTCACATAATTTTAAAATAAGTTAATAGAACACTTTTAGTTACTATAAGAAAAAATAAAAAAAGGTTATGAATAAGGATCTAATTATTCTATTCTTTATGATAGTAAGATTTTTGATAATGGAACTGCTAAACCGCCAAGTAGAGACCCAATCGAGCTTAGCTTTTTTATGTAATCTTTTATATTTTTAGATACTTTCACAGCACGCGTCTTTCCCTCTATTATTGTTCCGTCAGATGATAGTAAAAAGATCTGTACAGTCTGTTCACCAGTTTCTCTAGGTTCTAAGGTTAGCCATGTTGTATCTCCATTTTCTAACATTGTTGATAATACACCCGCAATATCTTTCCCCTCAGAAGAAATCAATGGGATCTGCCTATTAGGAATTAAAAACGTGCCTCTCCCTTCAACTTCAACTTCAAGTTTTAATTTATTTGGCTCAAACCCAGGTGCATTAACCTTAATAATATATTTTTTAGCTTCCGGAGAGTTATTATAGAGGAAAATCATAATATTTAGTTCAGTGTTTAGATAAACAACTTCTTGAGCAGAAGAATCCATGTAAATCGGATCTTTAGAAATACGTTCAATATTATCTGCTAATTCTAATTGTAATCTATCAATGATATCGAAAAATCCAGGATTAAATTTTTTGATATAATTAAATAATTTAAATACATCATTAGTAGAGAAATACCAGGAACCCTCTATCAGTAAGCCTTCCTCAATGTCAAAACTATCCGAATCTACGTCAATGACTTCTTTTAGTTCTTGTATAAATTGTTCTTCCGTTAAGACTTCTTGGAACTTTAGATAATACAAAAATAAGATTTTCTCAATGGCAAAAGTTATAGGAAGCTCATCTGGTTCGGTTTCTCTAATTTTTTGTACGAATGTGGGTGTTAATATTTTATTTATTCCTGCTAAATACTCGTCCCATTTAAGATAGGTGATTGGGTCTAAATGATTTGATAAAATCTCCGCAAAGAAGTTATCTAGGAAGATTTCATGGGTCGTTGGTTTGTAAAAGTCTTGAAGACCATTAACATCATGAATATTAAGATTTAAACTCCGAATTAATAATGCAAGACCAAAACCCACTAAGGAAAAACCTGCGGCTGCAAAACCTAAATTAAATTCACTCATAAATAGCATTATTATGAATAACACTAATGATACTATGCAAACAAGGGCAATAGTTTTAAGTAAATTTGTAACTCGCTTTACATTATTCGAGAGTAAATCGAACCCATCAAGACTATCTATTGGTCTGCCTCTTTTTCTTTCAAACTTTAATCGCAACTTAAGAGAACTTTCGGTAGATGTAGCTCCTAATAGTAACATAATAGAATTAAAAAAATAAATTATCAAAACGACAATAAAAGTCAGCGCTAACACTTGGTATTCTAACGGATGATCGAAAAATGAAGTAACCGCGGGTAATACTGGAAATATATAAAAAGTGACTATAGTAATTATTACAAGTATAATCGGAAGTGTAAAAACTAAGAACTTCCCTCCCTTTGAAATATAGTTTATCATTTTGCCTTGAAATTTTTCTTTTTTGAGGATCTCTGATAAATCTTTATCTAAATCTTTTCGCATTGTATTTATCATCTTTATAAATGGTATTAATTTTTTTGAAATTAAGTAATTAGAATAATAGAACAAGTTGTTTATAAGATTATTGACTAATAGTTAGCACAGAGAAGAAGTTCATTAAATATTTTTTCTTTTAACTTCACATTAATATATATTGTTAATAGGTTAAACTTATTTATAATATAGGTAGAATGAGTTGATGATAAAATGGTTGGAAATATAGATTCAGATAAAAAAAAAAAGAAATCTGTTATTGATGAAGATGAAATTTTTAAATCTTTAAGTCATCAGGTAAGGCGAGATATTATTAAACATCTAGGAGAGAATCCATTATCTTTTACACAAATTAAGAATAATTTAGAGTCTCTTGATAGCCCTACTCTTTCTTATCATTTAAAAAGCTTGCAGCTATTATTAATACAAAAAGCAAATAAATATGAACTTTCTGAGATTGGAGAAGCTGCCTTTAATTTATTATGCAAAACTGATGAGTCAGTTAGGATTTCAAGATATAAGAGAAAATTTCTCTATGCATATTATGTTACAGTGGTCTGTTGGATAAGTGCCTCAACAATTATTCCTTTAATAATTGCTGCGGATCGTGGTTTTTTCACAATAATTTTTATAAATATTGTGATTACAATAATCTCTACCATAAATTATGTAATAGTTTGGACTTTAAGAAAAAAATATTAATTCTTATATTTTATTGTTGAACTTTTTATAAATTCAGATGACATTTCTCTCTAAATTGATAAATTGAATAATATATTCAAAGTTATTTTTAGTAAATAATTCTTTACTAAAACTTTTTCCACTCTGGTATTAAAATTTCAAGATAAATATTTATCATTTAAAGAAAATATTATATAGAATTCAAAATTTGGACTCCAGATTTTTTAAAAATATTCTTTTTTGTCAATAAAGTAGATATAAAAATATAAAAAAAAACTAATATGTGTATAAAATTATGAGCTTAAGTAAAGATTCTATCGCAATTGATATAAAAGATCTTAAAAAACATTTTAAAGAAGTTAAAGCTGTAGATGGTGTATCCTTAAAAATTAAAAAAGGGGAATTGTTTAGTATTCTTGGACCTAATGGTGCTGGAAAAACCACTTTAGTCCGAATGTTGACCACCGTTTTAACTCCTACTGCTGGCGATGCTAATGTTAATGGGCACAGCATTTTAACTGGAAAAAATGAAATTGTGAAGAAAATTGGTGTGTGTCCACAGGATATTACAATTTATGAAGTTTTAAGAGCAGAGGAAAATGTTGAGTTTGTGGCTGTTATGCATGGAATGCCTCGTGAAGAAGCGAAAGAGAAATCTAGAAAATTACTGGAAGAATTTGGTATTGCAGGAAGAAAAGACTGGTCTAAACATTTCTCAGGGGGTATGCAACGGCGTTTGAATCTCGCAATGGCTTTGATATTTGAACCAGAAATTTTATTTCTTGATGAACCCACTGCCGGTCTCGATCCTCAAGCACGCCGTCTTGTATGGGACTTTATTCGAAGTTTGAAAAATAAAGATATTACGATAATTCTTATGACACATGATATGGTTGAGGCTGATGCTTTAAGTGATCGAGTCGCAATAATAGACCAAGGAAAGATAATTGCTGAAGGAACTCCTACTGAATTAAAAGAGAAGTATGGGAGCGATAACGCATTGGAAATATCTTTCCTTAAACAGGAAGACCTTGAATTAGTAAAAAATAATATAGAAAATATTTCATTTGTTGCTAATTCGAGTGAAATCAGCCATAAGGAAAGAAAAACATTAATAGTTTCTTTCCAGGGTGGCTTAAAAAACCTTGTGAAACTTTTACAACAAGGGCTTATTAACAACATTGATGAGGTTGAAAATATGAAGTTTAGACAAAACTCACTAGAAGATGTATTTTTAAATTTAACAGGAAGGAGGTTGAGGGATTAAAGTGATAATTTTAGAAAATAGAGCTATTCAAATAGCGATTAAAAATCTTAAAGATAAGCTGCGACACTGGCAATATTTATTTTTTTCTCTTCTATTACCCATTATGTTTACCATTATGTTTTACTTTATGCTTGGCACTGAAAAAGATCCTACTGGAAGAAGTAATTTTGATTATGGTTTTCCAGGGATGATTATATATGCAATAGGTATAGGAACTATGAATGCTGCTATTATGTTTGCTAACGACAAGAAATCAGGGATGTTAACTCGCTTAGATACAATGCCAACCGGTAGGAAGAATATATTTTTAGGAGCATTAATTTCTGAATCACTTTTTTTAATGCTTCAAATAGCAATTATGTTTGTTTTTGGCTACGTTATACTAGGTTTATATTTTGAAGGTCCATTAGAATTATTTTTTGGATTCTTAATAGCTGTTTTATTTGGTATATCCGCGGTTGGTTTGGGAATTATGATTGCAAGTATATCGAAGACTGTCGAAGTAGCTAATGCTTTTTCATTATTAGTATTCATGCTACTAATTTTTCTCTCAGGGAGTTTAATGCCGTTTGAAAGTCCTATTGTATATTTCACACCCCCTTTCTGGGCTAAACAAATATTTCTGCAACTTACTGTACTTGGGCATGGATTAAATGACAGTCTGTATAGTAGTTCATTAATAGGAGTAAGTGCTGAAGCGCTTCCGATTACTATACTGGGGGGAATATTAATTGTAGTTGCTTTTTCGATTGGTTTCACTTTATTAGGTATTTTTATTTTCCAGAAAAAAACTAAATTTTAATTTTTTTTTCCTTTTTTTCTTAAAAGATTAAATCTCTATAACACTATTTATTGACCAAGTAACGATATTGGCTGGTTTGATATGCTTTTCCGAGAGTTTAATTAAGTAAATCAATTCCGCCATTGTTTTCTAAAGCATTAAATCAAATTACATAATTGAATATTAAATTATTTAGGTTTAAAATTTATTATTTTTCATCAAATCATTTCTGAATATGAGTATCGGAAAGTACTAAAATTCTCAAAATTTTACCTAATAAAGTAATATTATTAGATGAATTATCATTGTCTAGTTCTAAATTTGAAATAACTGAAATTAATGGAGTACATCGAATAAAAATACCTGTTCCTTTCCCCGTCAAATACGTATGTGTTTATCTATTTAAACTTCAGGGGAAGAATATCCTTATAGATGCTGGTTTAAATATGGGTAATTGGAAAAAAAAATTATTCTCAGCTTTTGAGGATATTAATATTTCAATTCGAGATATTGACTATTGCATCATTACACACATTCATACAGATCATATGGGCTTAGTTAAAGTACTCAAACAGAAAAATCCTGAGCTTAAAATCTTAATGCATGACATAACTCATGATCTATTGAAATGGGAAACTAATGATGAGCAGTTGCCTGAATTAGAACAAGAGGCTAGATTAACTGCAAACCAATTGATAAATTATGGACTCAATGAAGAACAAGGAAATAGAATTGTTCAGTTTTTTACATATTGGCCAAAATTTTTAGAATATCAAAAACCTGATATTATCGTAAACGATGGAGATATATTATTTGATAGATTAGAAATTATTTGGACTCCATGGCATAGTTTCGGCCATATTTGCATTTTTGATAAGGAAAATAAGTATCTTTTTTCTGGAGACCACATTTTAAGTCGAATTACACCTCACATAGGAAATTTCATAATTCCTACTGATATGGCGGAAAAGTATAAAGATCACGATTTTAAGAATATTTTAAAGCATTATTTAACCTCTTTAGATAAAATTGACAAGTTAAATCCAAAAATAATTTTCCCTGCTCACCAAGAAATAATTTACAACCCCCATGAACGGATTCAACAAATTAAAGAACATCATCAAAATAGATTAACGGAGATTTCAAGAGTTATTAAAGATAATCCTATGACTGCTTATAGAATATCTCAAATCCATTTTGGAGAAGATTTAGACGAAATGAATTCCTATATGGCATTAAGTGAAGTGTTAGGGCATCTCTTTTATCTTGAAGCGGAAGATAAAGTAAAAACAATTGAAAGTAATGGAAAAATTTTATATTATTGCTAAATTTAAGTGAATAATATGATAGAATGGATTAATTTTTCAATCCTAATTATCTCAACTATACTAATGGCATTTTTCTATATTAAAAGTGTAGGTCCGGCAAAATTAGAACAGAAAATTGGTGAGAAAGCATATGCGAGATGTGGAAATTATCGAATTATCGCTAGTGTTTTTGAACTAATTACTGCTGTTAATTTTATTCTATATTTGTTTTTTCCTCTACCAATTCCTATTCCTCAATTTTTTATTTGGGATTATTGGATCTCTGTTATTCTTAGTTTTATTATTCTGATTCCATGTTTATACATTATGCTTAAGGGAGTTAAAGATGCTGGAAGAGAAGCTCTTTTCCCAGATAAAAAACATACTCTATACGGGGGAATATATGAAAAAATTCGACATCCTCAAGCACTTGGAGAAGTGTTTATTTGGTGGGTAATTGCATTAGTTTTAAACTCTCCCTTTCTTTTTCTATATTCTATTGTATGGTTTCCAATTTTTTATTGGTTTTGTAAAGCAGAAGAAAAAGATTTAGAAATACGATATGGAGAACCGTATATTAACTATAAAAAGCAAACGGGAATGTTCTTTCCGAAGAAAAAAAGATAATCTGATTTCAAATAATATGAAAGAAAGTAAAAATACTTCATGGAAACCCGTAGAAGGTCAGTTAATGACTCGATGGGTAAGTAAAATAGATCCTGAAAAACCACTTCCTAAGTATCCAAGACCGCAACTTAGACGGAAAGAATGGTTAAATTTGAATGGACTGTGGGATTATGCTATTCTCCCAAAAGAGCAAAATTATATTGATAGCTTTGAAGGGAAGATCCTTGTACCTTATCCTATAGAATCTGCTTTATCTGGAGTAAAGAGAAAATTGGGCCCTAAGCAAAAATTATGGTATCATCAAACATTTGCAATACCTGATTCTTGGAATCAAAAGAAAATTCTCTTACACTTTGGTGCTGTCGATTGGGAAACAACAATTTGGATAAATGAATCGTTAGTTGGTGTTCATAAAGGGGGATTTGCATCATTTTATTTCGAAATTTCTAAATATTTGAAAAAAGGAGAAGATAATGAATTAATCTTATCAGTTTGGGATCCTACAGATAAGGGACATCAAGAACATGGTAAACAATCTTTAAAGCCAAATATAATATTATATACCGCCGTTTCAGGCATTTGGCAGACTGTTTGGCTTGAACCAGTCTTAGAGACCTATTTTGAAAGTTTGAAAATGATTCCAAATATTGATCATGAAACTCTAAACCTTAAAGTGAATATCATAGGTTCCCAAAAGAATGATTTAATCCATACAATTATTCTTGAGAAAGAGGGCCAAATCATAACTGATCATGAGACAATTGAGAAAGATACTTTATTTAAAATTCAATCACCTAAACTTTGGAGTCCAGATTCTCCATATCTTTATGACATTATCGTGGAGATCAAAAGAAATAATCTAGTTCTAGATAAAGTAAAGAGTTATTTTGGAATGCGAAAAATAGCACTCGGTAGGAATATGAGGGATATTAAAGTGATAGAATTAAATAATAAACCTCTTTTTCAATATGGCACCCTAGATCAGGGATATTGGCCTGATGGATTATATACAGCTCCAACTGATGATGCACTCAAATATGATATTGAAATCTCCAAAGAACTTGGATTTAACTTGATTCGAAAACATGTAAAGATAGAGACTGCTCGCTGGTATTATCATTGTGATAAAATAGGCATATTAGTTTGGCAAGATATGCCAAATGGAGGACATTGGAGCGTATTGAAACAGATTAAAATGAAACTTATAAGTGAAAATAGATTTAAAGGAAAGAGGAAAGATTATGCCAAGAAAAATTATTATGATATGCTAAAAAGTGTGATTAATTTGCTTTATAACTCGCCCTCCGTTATAGTTTGGGTCCCATTTAATGAAGGATGGGGACAATTTGATACAGAAAAAGTAGTTGATACAATTCGAAATCTAGATTCTTCACGCCTTATAAATAATGTGAGTGGGTGGTTTGATAAAGGAGTTGGGGATATTCGAGACATTCATAATTATCCTGATCCTAAAATGCCAAACAAACTTGAAGGAAGAGCTGCTGTCGTAGGAGAATTTGGTGGACTGGGACTTAAGGTCGAAGGTCATATGTGGAAATCTAAAGGAAAATTTGTGTATAAGAATTTGCAAGATCAGCATAAACTCTTGAATAGATATAAAAAGATGATTTCAAAACTTATACTTTTAATTGAAAATGGATTATGTGCTGCAATCTACACACAAATTACTGATGTTGAATATGAAATTAATGGTTTACTAACTTATGATCGTGAAATAATAAAGATGGATAAAAATAAGTTGCGTGAGTTAAATTTAAGTTTATTCAGAAAGTAAAACAAGTATTTTTTAAAAATTTAAAAAAAAAGAATAATAGCTATTATATATTTTTTCAATTCCAGAATATATTTGTTCAGGTTTCTGGTATTAATAAAATAAAATTGCTCCCTTTTTTATAATTTCCATTGATTCTATCTTCAATCCACATTTTGCCATCATAACCATCAATAATTTTTTTAGCAAGAGATAATCCCAATCCCAAACCACGTCCTTTATTATCTATTTCTTTTTCCCTTTGAAAGATTGCTTGTTTTCGCTCATCTGAGATACCAGTTCCATTATCTTTAAATTCCAACTTAATTAATCTTTTAGAATAAAGTTCTGATTTAGAAATTATTACATTAATCTCTACTCTAGGGTTTTCATTGTGTATTACAGCATTAAATAGAATATTTTCAAACACATCTACTAATAATTCATTTGCTTTAACAAAAATGTTATCTTTAAAACCGTCTGTAGTGATATCAATATTTCGATTAGGATAACTACTTTGAAGAAATTTAATAGAATCATTTAAGACTTGACTAAGATTTTCTTGTTTAATAAGAAATTTAGATTCTTCTAGTAATGTAAGCGTTTGTACATTTCTAATTAATTTATTTCCTCTAATAATCTGTTCTTCCATAACTTGATGCAGTTTCCTTAGCTCATCTAATTTATTCAGATCAAGTAAACAAGGTCTACATAACTCAGATGCCATTTTAATGTTTGAAAAGATATTATTAATATCATGAGCAAATAGGTTTCTATAAAGATTCATTCGTTTATGTGCATCTCCGGCTTTTTTTTCTGCTTCTTTCAGTTCCGTGATTTCAGAAGTAACTTCTACAACACCGATCACATTACCTTTTTCATTTTTAACGGGAAATCCTTTAATACCCCATATTCTACCATCAGGAGAGATTATCTCACCAGATTGTTCTAAACCAGTTTTAATAGTTATTTTCAGAGGACAATTTTCACATGCTTCATTACTTCGTTGCCAGAGTTCATGACATTTTCTTCCTATTAATTCATCTGGATGCATAACTAATGAATCTCCCGCAGCTTGACTTGCCCAAATGATTGTGTTATTAAGATCTTGAAAGGCTATAAGTTCAGAAATAGATTTTAAAATTAAAAGTTTTTCTTGTTCTGATTTTTTTAATTTTTTCGTTCTATCTTCGACTTTTTGCTCTAATCCTTCTTTTATTTTTATGAGTTCTGTGATAACTTCTCCTGACCTCAAGGTTCCAATAATATTTCGATCGTTATCATAGTTTAAGGTGTTGTGCCAAGAGATAACCTTTTTTTTACCGTTCTTGGTTATTATTGGATTTTTGTGGAATTCATAAGATTCTAGATTTCCTTTAATAAAAGCCTTATGTGCCTTTAAAAGATCTGCTCTTTTCTCTTTAGGAATGCAATATTCAAACCAATTCTTCCCTATTAATTCTCCGTGTTCGTAGCCAAGTACTTCATGACCTGACTTGTTTAAAAATATAATATCACCCTTTCTATTCAATGCAACAATGAGAACTCCTATTAAATCTAAAAAATCCTCTATTGTATCATAAGTTTCCTTTATTTGATGAGTGATGATGATTTCACCCATAAAAACTTCGTTATGTATCTAAAAGTTAAATACTCTTAGAAATTGGTTTACTTTTTTGTATATTATTATTTTACATTATTAATAAAGATCTTTATCTAGTTTGTTAAAATTCATTGCTGATTTCTTTATAATAAAAATCAATACAGAAAAGTATGAAATAATTCATTTTTTTAAAAAAGATAATTTTTAATTTCCCTTCATGAATTAAATTTTTAATCACCTTTAATTTTTATTCCGACATATTTTCAATTTGTTCTGCGTTCAGAGAAGTATTTTATATAATGCTTTATGGCG